>Ga0208645_1000008_pt1 | contig 413229 bp, 363 predicted proteins | sample VirMetDEL_Sep_01_FD_184519 | JGI IMG/M metagenome (GOLD analysis project Ga0208645, IMG submission 184519) | Aqueous microbial communities from the Delaware River and Bay under freshwater to marine salinity gradient to study organic matter... | ecosystem: Environmental > Aquatic > Marine >...
GTCTGGGGTGTGTAATTTGTTTTTAGAGAGAAAGAAATCGAGGCCTAGTCGGCCTCGAATGGTGAAGCAATCAAAGACGAGATATCCTATCTCTCGTAATGCTGTTCCGCTTAAGTGAACAGCATTACCCTGTAAGCGTCATTTTTGCTGCCATAAGCTCTTTTATTTTTTTCATCATTCACCCAAGCATAAACAATAATCTTTGATTCGACGTGGTATCTGAAAAACAAACGATACTGCTGAAAAAACTTGGCACGAAACCAGTGTTTATGATTATCACCTAACGTCTTGCCTTGACGATAATCTGAGCTGGTTGGGTCTTGAGGAATTATTTCAAATGCTAGCTTGTGAATAGCGGCCAATCGCTTAGCGGCGTTTTTCTTTACATAACCTGAAGGATCTTGCTGCTTTAATGACTCAACTTTGTCTTTAAGAGTAAGATATTGCTCAACGAATAGAGGATGTGCGTATAATGTCCAGCCATTAACGACGGTAGGATGATGATTGCTCGAATATAAAGACAAATTTATTCATCCTCATCAGACAACGGCGCATCCAAATCTAGCTCAACATTTTCAATTAGGCTTTGAACAGTATTGCGCATATTTGCTGTCAGTTGCTGCAAATTTTCTGGATGCTGTTGCATGTCGTTGGCCAAAAAAGACAAAAACTTATTCATCACAGGATCGTCTTCTGTTTTTTCGACTTTTGTCATTAATACATTACCATCTGCTTGAATAACATATCGAATTTTATCTTTTTTACCCAAATGCAAAGCTCGACGAACAGAACTAGGCACCGTTGTTTGGAAACGCTCAGTAAGTGTTGACTCGGTTTCTAAGGTGGTACTAGCCATGATTAACAGCCTCTATCATAATGTTGCAGAATACATGACAAAAATTGTAGCCCCAAAACAAAGACAATGCAAATGCATTACCCCTGTTCATCATTACAAAGCTAGTGATTAAAAACTCTATTTATTTCATTAGACCACTCAACTGGCTTTCTAAGTCTGCCTTATCCATCATCGCTTGATTCATCAATGCAGGCATCAGAAGTGCCTCTTTGCTAACGGCTTTTAACGCAAAAAAATTCATCGGTGATACTGAAAACTCAGCAATCCATGACCGCAAAGTGGATTCTAACACCGCTTCAAATGCTGCAAACAAAGCAAAGGTAGAGGCTGCCATTTTGTGTTGCTCGCCTAGCAAAATACGATACACGGCAAGGTGCTCTGGTTTATTTATCCATAGCTCCCATAATACAATCCACCCAGAAATTAGAGTCACATCTTTTTTCATCTGCAACTTTTCTAAACGCGCCTGCATTTTGGCTTGGGCTTGCTCGGTAAGTAACATCAATACCGTTTCCCACAACACAAGCTTGGTTGGAAAATTACTGTAGACCGTCGGTTTTGACACAGCGGCAGCCAATACCACTTGGTCAATACTGGTACTTTGATAACCTTGCTCAGTAAACAAACCCGATGCCACGGTCACTATGTGAGCTTTTTTACTGGGTCTTCCTCTTGCCATAACGTCCTCTGATTAAAATAATAAAAGGGATAAAGTCCCTCTTCAGCCTCTTTATTGCTGATCCTCTGCATAAAACTTTTGCTTTGGGCTAGTCGGTTTGTCAGGAAGCGTGAGTCGTAATTTCCCTGTCTCTATCAATGGGCTTAAAATCGATTTTCTAAAATGTTCTCTATGTTTTAGGCCTAGATACTCTTGAATTTCAGCTCGGGTTCTCGGAGTCTGACAAAAAATAAGCACTTGCTTCTCGACAGACTCGGCTTGCGCGGTAGCTTGCGCGGTAGCTTGCGCGGTAGCTTGCGCGGTGCTTGATTGAGATTCAATAAAACCCTCAGCAAAAGGAATAATGACTCGAATGAAGTTGGGGCTGAAATGGTAGATACTGTGTGGGTAGGCTTTTAATATTCGGTTGATACCCGATCCCATTTGTTCAACAATATCTAAATCCCGAAATATACGCATCAGCTCTTTATTCTGCGGCACAGAGTAACCCATAAAAAACTCGTCTTGTGTAAAACCTACAGGAATGGAGCCAACCGAAGTGATCTCTAGACGATCTGAGAAGAGCTCAAATTTAGGTGGAACTTCTCGGCTAAAATCATTATGCACGATGGCATTAATGACAGCTTCACGCAAAGCAACTGGCTCTAACATTTTTTGCTCTAGCCGCTCTTTGGCAGTAATTTTAGTAAAGGTTCGATTTTCAATATTGAGTTTATCCAATACAGCTTTGGTGGCTTTCACTAAGCAACAATAGCCATATTCTTCATTTTCAATCAGGTCAACACGATCAGTACCACGATACTTACCCACCTTGATGGAACAACCGTTTCTATCGGCAAGTAAGTAGGCAGCGTAATTATATTCGCCACCTTTGGTCGTGAGCTCTAGGTTTTTCGCAAACTGCTCGTTCAACGAATAGGAATGCTCATGGTAATAGATTTTAAGCTGTTCAAAACTGAGGTCTTGATAACGTGAGGCTATATTTCCAATAGAGTTACGTACTCGTTTGGAAAACAGGTCTTCAATCATATCGCTGGGCATTGGTTCACTAGCGCTGCCCACGCGAATAAAACAGCCTTTTGATGACATACCCATTTTACTGAGGTAATAAGGTTTTTCACTGCCGCTAGCAACAATCATCTTAATGAAAGCTTTGCCTTGCTCTTGCAATAAAACCACATCAAAAAGACCCATCGTTGACGGAGCTATATTTTGTTTTAGCCGATCTTTGATTTTTAATTGCAGCAGATCAACATCATCAACACCAACCAACTCACCATCATCGGCAACACCAATAATCATGACACCGCCATCACGACTGTTCAAAAAGGCAACAACCTCTTTCTCAAGCTTATCGCTGAGTTGACGCTTCAGTTCTAGATGTTGATCTTCACCTCTATAACCACTGAATTTCATTGTTAATACACCTCCTGCAATAGCACCATAACCCCCACCAACCATATTCAAAACAACTGATAACAAATTAGAGTGGGATAGCGCTTCTGTCCCTAAGTAACATTGAACCCAGAAGATTATACATAAAAAAGAAGTTCGACAGCACTTGACGAACACTTATGATCGCATTAAATTAACTAAACGGTATAGTTAAATAAATAGCAATTTTAGGAGCAAGTCATGCAAAGCGAGAACGGTTTCTACGGGCAATACGGCGGTAGCTATATTCCTGAAATCCTTTATTCGAGCCAACAGCAAATTCTACATGCGTTCGAAGAAGCCAAAAACGATCCAGAGTTTCTCGCTGAGCTTAATAAACAATGGCAGCAGTTCTCTGGCCGCCCTACGCCGCTGACTTTTTGTGCGAATTTGACCGAACACTTTGGCGGTGCGCAAATCTATCTAAAGCGTGAAGATTTAAACCACAGTGGCGCGCACAAGATGAACAACGTGATTGGCCAAGGTTTATTGGTCAAACGCATGAGCAAAAAACGCGTGATTGCCGAAACAGGTGCCGGACAACATGGTATCGCCACCGCTTTGGTTGCCGCACGATTAGGACTGGAGTGCACCATTTATATGGGCGCGAAAGACATAGAGCGTCAATATCCAAATGTATTCTGGATGAAGCAACTTGGCGCAACTGTAGTGCCGGTTACCACGGGCGCTCAAACCCTGCGTGATGCACTAGACGAAGCGCTACGTGACTGGTCTTCTAGCCATGAAGAAAGCCATTATTTAATCGGTACCTCTTGTGGTTGCGCGCCCTTCCCAGAAATGGTGGCGTATTTTCAATCTGTGATTGGCAACGAAGTGCGCGAGCAAAGTGTGGCGCAATTCGGTCAATTTCCAGACCGTTTGTACGCTTGTGTTGGCGGTGGTTCGAATGCTTGTGGTTTGTTCCTACCTTTCCTCGATGACAAAGACGTGGAAATGGTGGGTGTCGAAGCGGGCGGTAAAGGTTTGGAACTTGGCGAGCATTCTATTCGTTTGTCTCACAATCTTGGACAACCTGGTATTGCCCAAGGCTTTGCTACTATGTTCCTACAAGATGACGCTGGACAGCTACAAGAAACCCACTCTATCGCTGCGGGTTTGGATTACGTTGGTGTCTCTCCTATCATTGCCCATTTAGCGGAAATCGGTCGTATTAAAATGACCTATGCCATGGACGATGAAGTCATTGCGGCTTGTACACTTCTACTGAAAAAAGAAGGCATTATTCCAGCTCTAGAATCGTCTCATGCCTTGGCGGGTGCTTTTAAAGATGCGCCAAATTTGCCGAAAGATTCAAAGATCGTTATCAACCTGTCTGGTCGTGGCGACAAGGACATCTTTAACGTAGCGAAAGCCGTACAAGATGAAACTTTTCCGCAATTCTTAACCGACTACCTAGCCTCTTATCCAACCACTCAAGAGAACAAAGGGGAAAAAGCATGAGCCAGTTAGCGACCTTTATTAAAGAAAAACGCCAACAAAAACCTATTTTGTCGATGACTCACGTGGTGTATGGCTACCCAAGTGTGGAAGAAAGTTTGGATTGGATGGCACGATTAATGAAAGAAGGTGTGGACTTCATCGAAGTGCAATTTCCTTTTTCGGACCCTGTAGCTGACGGCCCTAGTATCGTGGCCGCTTGTCATAAGGCATTAGAACAAAAGCTGGACGTGGAAACTTGCTTATCTCAATTAGGAAAGCTCGCGAAGAACTTCCCTGAAAGCCGCATCGTGTTGATGAGCTATTTGAATCCTATGTACCGCTTTGGCTTAGACAAGCTAGCCAAACGCGCGGCAGAAGAGAACATTCTAGGCTTAATCCTGCCGGATCTACCAATTGAACAAGCATCGACCTATCAAGCGGCCTGCAAAGCCAACAACATTGATCCAGTTTGGTTGGTGACTCCAGTGACGCCACCAGACCGTTTAGCCATGCTAGCAAACCAAGCCAGCGGTTTCTTATATTGTGTCGCTCGCTCTGGTGTCACTGGACATTCTAGCCACGAGAACAAAGCCAAGCAGACCTCACTGGATGACTATTTGGCGCAGATCAAACAACACGCCAGCGCTCCGATGGGCGTCGGCTTTGGTATACGCGAGCGTGCCCAAATAGAACAGCTCATAGGCAAAGCAGATATTGCCATTATTGGTTCTGCGCTATTGGATGCCTTCAATAAAGGCGGACAGGAAGCTGGCATTAAACTGATACAAGACTTATTTCATTAATGCCAAAGGGTCAGTCATTCTTGCTCCTAAGAGGTCTGACCCCTTTCCTTCCTAAACAGAATCTGCCCAGCGTTTTTCCATAAAATCGATAAACACTCGAAGTTTATTAGGCATGAATCGCATCGCAGGAAACTGCATGTGAATACCGCCTTGAAAATCACTGTTCAGTTGCCAGTCTGCTAATACCTGAACGACCTCGCCTTTTTCTAACGACTCCCGCACAACAAAATCTGGAAAAGGTGCAATGCCAAAACCTTGTCTTACCCCTTTTAAACGCATTTCAGCATCGTTATTGATGTAGCGCCCATCAACGGTAACAACCAACTTTCGCATACCTTGAGTGAAAGCCCAGACATTATCACCATCGAATAATCCAAGCGGTAAACAACGATGGTTGGCCAAGTCTTCAGGCGAATTTGGCACACCGTATTCAGCCAAATAGTGTGAGCTTGCACAAAGGATAGAGCGAACCCCACCCAAAGTTTTACACACTAAATGCTCGTAGGGCTTTTCAGCCACATAAAACACCAGATCCACATTCTGATACGCAGGATCAACGCGCAAATCCGTCACCTGAACCTGTAACGAAATCGCTGGATATAAAGCCATAAACTCCATCAATAAGGGCTCTAATACTTGCCTTGCCAATGAATCTGGCGCGGCAATACGCAAACGGCCGGACGCCTCATTGGCATTATTTTCAGAGGCGACAACCGCTTCTTTTGCGCTGTCTAACATTTGACGACACTGTTCATACACCGCTCTACCCACCAAAGTAATGGCTTGTTGTCGCGTGGTGCGTTCTATCAACACGGCCGACAAGGCTGTTTCCATTCGAGATACTTGTCGACTCACACCCGATGGTGTCACACCAAGCTTCAGTGCCGCTTTAGTAAAGCTGCCCGTTTCCACCACAGCAACGAACGCCGCCATATCAGGCAACAAGGCAATCAGTTTATTTATGTCCATGAGTCATAAGTCTTTTGATTATTGAGCTAATTATCTTTCATATAAACACAAGTTAGCATGCTTTTTCATATCACTCACCCATATTATCGAGAAAAACATGCTATCAAAAACACTGAACGCCCCCGTCATCCTGTCAAAATTTCCCATTGCGGAATTATCCCTTTTGTTGACTGCTTTTTTTTGGGGAACCAGTTATGGCATCACCAAAGAAGCCTTGCTTTACACTGGTGTGCTTGCGTTTATCGTGATTCGCTTTGCTTTAACCTCAATCCTATTGGCACCTATTTTTATTAAAGAATGGCGGGCAGGACTCGCAAAAGACTGGAAATACGCCATACCAACTGGGGGGATTTTATTGTGCATTTTCCTTGCGGAAATCTATGGTGTCTTTCACACCACAGCTTCAAAAGCCGCCTTTTTAATCAGCCTATGCGTGCTCATCACGCCCTTTGTCGAAGCCATCACAGAGCGCAAGTTACCCAGTGCAAATATTGTCATATTTGCCCTACTGTCATTATTCGGTGTCTTTTTACTGACCACTCAAAACACAAATTCAAGCGCTTTTGACTTTTTTTCTCTAGCGCTCAACAAAGGCGATTACTGTATTTTACTCGCCGCGTTTTTGCGTGCCTGCATGGTCGTCACCACAAAAACACTGTTGAAAGGAAAAGCCTTATCCGCACTCAGTACGACCAGCATCCAAGCCAATGTGGTTACCCTTGGTGCTTTATTGATTTTTTTAAGCAACGACCATTCGATAGGGCAACTCTTCCCAGCTAATCTAGCCTTTTGGCTAGCAACCTTCTATCTCGCACTCTTCTGTACTGTCTTCGCCTTGTTTGCACAAAACTTTGGCGTGAAACACACCACCCCATCACGAGTCGCCCTGCTCACAGGGTCAGAACCCGCCTTTGGCGCTTTATTTGCGTATTTCTGGTTAGGGGAATCCCTAAATACAGTACAAATGATTGGCGGAGGTTGCATTTTAATCGCAAGCATCATGGCTTCTAGAAAAGGACTCGCTTAACGGTAAGTGTTACTCTTTACAAACCACCACTTTCAAGCAAAAGCCAATAAATCATGTCTACGCAAATACTGTAAAATGATAGCAACACTTTCTTCCACAGAAACGGCGGCAGTATCAATGTCAATATCAGCGTTATCTGGAATGTCATAAGGTGAATCAATACCGGTAAACTGAGTCAAATCCCCCATTCGGGCTTTGTGATACAGCCCCTTAACATCTCTTTCCTCGCACACAGAAAGAGATGTACTCAAATAAATTTCAGTAAACTGGGACGGACCAACAAGGTTTTTCACCCATTCACGCTCTTCTTTGAAAGGCGAAATAAAAGCAGTAATCACAATAAGACCAGCCTGTGTGAAGAGCTTTGCCACTTCACCCACTCGGCGAATATTCTCGCTTCGATCTGTATCTGAAAAACCGAGGTCTTGATTCAAGCCATGCCTAAGGTTATCACCATCTAGTAAAAAGGAATGGTGACCGCGAGCAAACAAGGCCACTTCTAATGCATTGGCTAGGGTCGACTTACCAGCACCACTTAAACCCGTAAACCAAATGACGTGTGGAGATTGATGTTTTTGCAAAGCTCGCTCGACCGTCGAAACGCTCACTTCTTGTCGAAGAATATTCTTATCCATACATTCTTCCTTAACGTTCGGACAAAGCAAAGGGCAAAGATTGCAAAAACGGCGATAAAATATACTCCAACACACTGCGCTTACCCGTCACAATACCCGCGGTGACCAACACCCCAGGAGACAATTTATAACGATTAGAACCTTTTAGAAAAAAGTCCTGATCAAGAATCAGACGAACAATGTAATACACCTCACCTTCTTCTGTGGTAATGGTATCCGGACTGATGGAGGCCACCGTGCCCGTCAAACGACCATAATGGCTCGCTTCGCCAGAGGCCAACTGTATAAATGCCTCTTGACCTTGTTGAATATGACCAACATCTTGCGGTGGTAACTTCGCTTCCACCACCAATCCATCTTTGCCCGGCACCATATCTATGACCGTACCACCCGGCGCCACCACACCGCCTTCGGTCACCACATAACGATTTTTAATAATGCCATCCATTGGCGCACGCAATACGGTTCTCTCTAAGCTATCTTTGAACTTTTTAAGACGCTGTATTCCTTCATCTAATTGAGAGCGAGTATCAGACAAAGACGCGTTTACTTCTTCATTGTATTTGTCCTGAATGGACTTTAAATTGCTCTGCGCTTGCGCAAAAGACGCTTTAGACTTTGCCAAACTGGCCTTACCTTCAGCGATATCACTTTCTAACTGATTCAACTCTTTCAAACTGTTTAAATGGTCATAACGATTGCTCAACGCATTACTCAGCAGTTCTTTCTCAATCGCATTTTGTTCTCTCACAAGCTTCAACCGCTCTTCACTAAATTGGATGCGCGTCGCTATTTCTTTAATCGCCTGTTGTCGAACATTCATCTCCTCTTGCTGAGCTTGCAAAGCACTGAGTAATTGATCACGACGGGCATAAAACAAGGCCTCGCTACGCGTTACCAATTGTGGGTTCGCCTGCGCAAATGCTTCATCAAATACCAGTTTATCTGTGCCTTGTACTTCCGCTTGCAAGCGTACTTTATCAGCTGTGAGAGAATTCACTCGCGACAACATTTCACCGTAAGAAGAACCACTGTTCGTCGTTTCCAGTTCCACCAAGGCTTCCCCTTTCACCACATGTTGACCTTCTTGCACCAAAATTTTGCGCACGATACCGCCTTCTAAATGCTGAATCGTTTGCACTTTATTCACTGGCTCTACCGAACCATTGGCCATACTCACCACATCCAACGGACTCACCGCCGACCAGACTAGAAATGCAATAAAACCTGCAATCAAAATAATCAATAAACCGCGTTGTGACTTACTCACTTGCTCTATTGATTCATACGCCTGCTTGCTGTCTTGGCTCATGCAAACCACTCCTTCTCAACACTTGGAGCTGGACTTGGACGCACCGTCGCCACTTGCATTACATGACTTTCGTCTAAATTAATAAACTTAGCGCCCGCTTTTAACGGCTGCATAAACTGCGAAATAATAATCAAGGTACGTTTCTCTTTTGCCAACTCGGCCAATACTTTTTGCATCATAGTAATGCCCGCTTTATCCAAACCTTCTAGTGGTTCATCAATCACCACCAACTGGCCCTGAGAAAGCAACGCACGCGCAAAAGCAATACGACGACGAATCCCCAAGGCCAAATTACGACCACGCATTTGGATCTCCATATCCAAACCATCAGGATGCTGATTCAACCAATCTCCAAGACCTACTTTGCCAATCACCTCAGTCAGTTGCGAATCTTGCAACGACGCATTCATTAACGTCATATTCTCTCGCAAGGTTCCAGGCAACAGATCAGGGTCTTGCGGCAAATAAACCAATTGCTCTCGCCACCAATGGGCATTGACCTGACGCAAATCCACACCATCAATGGCAATACTGCCACGCAAGGGCTGAACCAACCCCGTTAACAAACGTGCCAAGGTGGTTTTTCCCTTACCATTGCTGCCTGTTACGGTTAAGGTTTCCCCTGCTTCCAGCTCAAAATTCAAATTTTCATACACCATCAAGGGCGACTGAGGATAAGCAAAACCCACCTGCCTAACGCTGACTTTGCCTGTAAAACTTGGCAGCTTTGTGCCTTTTTGCGTTTCTTCTGGTAAAGCAAGAAATTCCTTCACACACTCAAAAGCACGCACAGCATTGAGCCACATGGGCATTTGTTGAATCGGCTGGCTAATCAACATCACCAAGCGCGCTGACAGAATATTTGCACCAATCAACACACCAAAGTTCAACTCACCATGAACTGACAAAGCCGCCCCTACAGCGATCACAATCACCGACATAAACACCGTCGCATTGCGTACCTGACTTTGCATTTTCTCTTGTTGCAACTGTAGAGTATGTCGAGAGAATCGACTCTCTCCGCTGCCATTCACCAAGCGCTCTGACAACCAATCTTGGGCGTTATTAATGCGCACTGCTTCCGTCAGCTCGGCATTTTTCAACAACACATTGTATTTACCCTGATTAGTTTGATGATCCGAGGTTATAGACTTCATGCGATGCGAACTCACGCCCAACATCACCAACAACACCACCACAACCAACAACACACACAAGGCCAACTGCCAAGCCAAAGCAAACAACACCGCCAGCAACAACAAAGCAAAAGGCATGTCCAACAAGGCCAATACTGGCTGCGGGCTAACCGCTTGACCAATTCGCTCCAACCAAGTGGTCGTTCCCCCCTCTGCCGCCGAATTAAGATGCGATTGCAACGCACCACTGCGGGCGTTCAACAAGGTATGACCAACCTTCTCAGACAACTTACGCGACTCTACCGCACACAAGGAAGAGGCAATTTTAAAACGTGCACGACGCAGAAACATTTCTACGCTAATGCCCACCAACGCACCCGTGGTCAAGGTGTATAAAGTACTGTCCACACCATGAGACATATAGCGACCGTACACCAACATCACAAACACCGTCGAAGTTAAGCCCAAAATATGGATCACCAAACTGCTCAACACCATATACACATTCAAATCTGACCGAGCCCACAAAGGAGACAATAACGCATGCATACAAAAGCCTTTAAAAATTAAAAATATTGCTCGGAACCCACCAGAGGAAACAACTCGTCATCTTCCACATTGGCATTCTTCGTCTCTAACATCGCTTTCCCAGCCGATGTTGACGCATCACCTTTTTTGCCTTTTTGCATTAAGGCGTCCGCCTTGTCCGCTTGACCTGTGAGTTCATACGCCTTAATTAAATTGTCACGCCACTCTTTTTGCCATGGCAAGGCTTCCAATGCGGATTCAACCAGCTTGATACCTTCTTCCATGTGGTTTTTCCTAAAATACACCAAGCCCGTCATATACTGGCAAGCCGCATGATTCGGGTTGTGGTGCAGCATTTTTTTGAAACAGTTTTCCGCTTCATCCAATTCACCTTTATGAAAATGCGCCACGCCCTTGGTCAAAAAACCTGGCACTGGCAAGGTCAACATCTCAATGGGGTCACACTCAATCTTCGCGTTCGTGCCCTTAATCAAAAGCGCTAGCTTATCTTGATAATTCACCCATTTCGCTTTGGAGGTTTTATACAAAGGCTGACGCACCTGCCAGACACTGGCGGTTTTCACCGAGCGCTCTAACTCATTAAACTTCAATACCTCGGGCTGCCATTCCACGCCAATGTAATCCAACATTTTGCGCGCTGAACCTTCCAAATCTTCCACCACGTCTTCGTAATTGATTTCTAGGATCTGGTTCGGAAACACCTGATTCCAGTGGTGCATCAGCAAATTATGGTCCGCCAACTGCTCACCAATATGGGTCATGTCGTAGGCAAAGCCCATGCCGCCATGTTTCGCTTGGTAATCGGTAAAGTAATTTGATAAAGCAATATCGCGAGGATCGCGACGAACCGAAATGATGCGCGCATTAGGGAAAAGAAACTTAATCAAGCCGATGTTTTCAAAGTTATGCGGCAGTTTATCGACAATATGCTTGGCCTCAGGCGCATAAGCTTGCAGCTCTTTCAGCACATTATTGGCAATACCTTGGCAAACATACGCATCCATGTCGTCAATACAATCGGGAAATTCACGTCCAGAACCCACATGACGCTCCCAACGATTTAAGCCTTGTATCACATTAGGAATCACCCCCAATTCACCGGCACCAAAAATATCACTGTGCCCAGCGATAATCTGTTCCACCAAGGTGGTGCCTGAACGCGGCATACCCAAAACAAATACCGGCAAAGTCGACGCTACACCGCAGTCTGGTCTATGCTGATACAAAGAAGCTGAAAATGCATAACGCATACGCGCACAGCGGTTACGGTGATCTTTCGGGTCATACTTTAAAAAACGCAATGTTGCCTTGTTTGCCTGCTCAGCCATATCAAAGGCCTTGTCGTAGTCTTTGCGTTTTTCCCACGCAGCCGCGAGTTGAAATAACAAACTGGAGCGCATGGAGCCCTCCATGCTTGGCAACTTAGCGGCTTTTTCCAGTTTTTCTAACGTTTCTACGTCTTCCGGGAAACGTCGCGCATTAATCAGGGCACTGTAACCCTTGGTTGGGTCGATCTCTTTGATTTTTTCAAATAATACAACCGCCTCATCGATCTGACCTTGCTGCATCAGCTGATGACCTAAGCCTGACAGGGCCGGCACAAAATACGGCCGCTCCGTCAATACGTCACGAAATAACGCCTCCGCTTTATCGAACGCCAGTGCATCCGATTCCACCATGGCCAACGCATTTTTCGCTTGCAGTCGACACAGCTCGACCTTTTCCACACTGTGTTCCGCGCCCACCACCATGGCATCTGCAAAAGCAACCGCTTTTTCTGCCGCATGGCGCGCCTGAGTCTCTAATGAATGCAAACAGATGCTAGACAAATTCACCCACAACGCACTGTTGTCTTTATCTTGCGCAATCGCGCGACGAATGTAGGCCATTGCTGGCATGGTTAACCCTTGCACCTGAGCCAACTCAGATAAGGCCATTAGCAGGACCACATTATTCGGGAAGGCTTTTAACAAATCTTTTAAATAGGTCTCAGCGATACCATGTTGGTCATGCTCGGCTAACAAAGTTGCGTACGCCTTACCCCAAAAAACCGCCTTTTCTTCATAAAAATCAGGCTGATCGTCTGCAGAATCTTTTAGCGAGGTTAGCCATTGCTCCGCCGCGGCGTATTGCGCACGGCTCACCCACCATTGTAATTGCAAACGGTACAGCCGCGTTTCGTAGTCTTTGAATACCGTATCGGACCATTCGTCTCGCTGAGCCTGCAAACAAGCAAACGCCTGCTCGATCAGTTCCTCGATTGCTGCTTCTTTAAGCAAGGACAAAACCAATTGCAAACGGTTCAAATGCACCGTCATGCGCCACGGCGCCAGACACACAGCACGCTCGAACAAAGCCAGCGCTTCCTGAGACTCACCTTGTGCCATGCAGCACCAGGCCAAACGTGCTAACACTAAATCATGATCTGGCGCATCGACCACCAGTTGGTCTAACAAGTCACGAGCCTTATCCATTTGATGGCAAGCCATGTACACCGCTGCCAAATCACACATTGTATCCCGATCGTAATGGGCGGTTTGTGCTTCTACCAACACCATAAAACTCACCAAGGCATCACGTTCCCCCAAGCGAGCATACGCCAAAGCCAACAACACCCGAGCCGCTTTATGGTCAGCGTCTTTGTCTAACAAGGCCAAACAAGCGGTTTTTAACTCTTCAAAAGATTGACGCTCGACACAGCGGCGTAATGCGGAAATATCTTCTATCATGGAAAATTCAAATACCTTGTTGGCCTAAAGGCCAAGCGACAAACAACCCATTTTTGTGATCGGGGAGTATCCCGACCACAAAAACCACAGCGACACATCGCCAGCTTTGTCAGCAAACGACTACGACGGCGTCGCCCATGTAACCGCTTGGGCTACCGACGAGGGTAAAGCATTCTTGTAACGGTCTGAGAAATTACCAGTGTCGCCGTTTGGATTTGAAGCCCATGTTCCCGTCCACAGATCCTCCCATCGCCCCGTCGAGCTGGTCTTCCGATGGAAGGATCCGTTATTGCGAACAAAAGCCGGCAAAGAGCGGCTAGTTGCCCTCCAACCAATATACGAGTCAAAATTAACAGTACTATCAACGCGACCATAAAAGCCCTCAACTGCATTGGTACTATCATTACCCACCAACACAATCTCATCATCTTCCCCTAAATTTGCCCCGCCAGTCCAACTGTAACCGTCAGCAAGCTCTACGTTCTCATTGTCACTGTCGACAACAATGTATATGGTATACGAGACTCCTGCTTCAAACTCCCGGCTGCCATCCACCGAACTCGACGTACCCGCTGTTAAATCAAATACGACAATTTCCGATCTCAGACCTCCCAAGGCTATGTCGTCGTCAGCTGTATTCCCAGCAGCATCAATAGCACTGTCTTTATCGACCGTGATCGGGTCATCAGACGTCGCTGTTGCATCCGTTCCCAAGGTAATGGTAAAGGTGTCGGCATAGCCGTCGTTATCCTCATCGCTCGCGCTGATGCTCGCCCCGTCCCCAAATGATAGTCCATCAGCTAAAGTAAGCGACTCTATCGTAAGTTTGCTCACATCAATTGCTTCGCTGAATGTAAGCGTGACAGTCTGTCCATCGTCACTCCAAACGATAGCATCCTCAGACGCAGCCGCTGGCGCAGTGGTATCGACCGTAATCGCGCTGTCGTTACTGATTATGTCCGAGGTGTTACCCGCCTCATCCGTTTGCCTAACCTGAATATCGCCTATCGCGTAGGTGGCATTTGCACCAAGCTCAAAACTGCTGCCGGATCCTGTCAACCAAGTACTACCGCCGTCTAAGCTGTATTCCCAACTGGCAACATCATCATCTAAGGTGACTGTCACCGTTGCATCATTGGTAATGCCATCGCTGTCGGAGGTGCCTGTATCGCTGGCGAGAGCAAAGCTCGGTGCGGCTAAGGTTGTGGTGTCGACTGTAATCGCAGTACTGTTGCTGGCAGTTGAGGTATTGCCCGCCGTATCGGTTTGCCTAACCTGAATAGTGCCTATTGAATAGAAGGTATCCGCACTAAGCTCAAAACTGCTCCCCGTTCCGGTATTCCAAGTATAGCCTTCATCTAAGCTGTATTCCCAACTCGCAGCATCATCGGCCAAGGTCACATTCACGGTCGCATCATTGGTAATGCCATCGCTGTCGGAGGTGCCTGTATCGCTGGCGAGAGCAAAGGCTACGGTACTTACGGTACTGTCGATGGTAATCGCAGTACTGTTGCTGCTGGCAGTTGAGGTATTGCCCGCCGTATCCGTTTGCTGAACCTGAATATCGCCTATTGCATAGGTGGTATCCGCATCAAGCTCAAAACTGCTGCCCGTTCCGGTGTTCCAAGTATTGCCACCGTCTAGACTGTATCGCCAACTCGCAACATCATCATCCAAGGTGACTGTCACCGTTGCATCATTGGTAATGCCATCGCTGTCGGAGGTTCCTGTATCGCTGGCGAGAGCAAAGACGACGGTACTTACAGTGCTGTCGATGGTAATGGTTTCATCAGTTTGTACACTCAAGTTACCTGCTGCATCAACCATGTACACAACATAAGTGCCATCCGCTAAACCACTTGCCGATAGTAATGTATCACTATTGGCAGAGGTAATCTCGACACGGTTGTATTGGCCATCCGCCAAGGCTTCAATGTCCGCAAGGCTATTAATATTGGCAACCTCAGTCGCTAACACTAGGTAAGCCATACCCACTTCACTGCTTTGCACCGTGACCGATTCGCTATTATTAATGAGATTATTCGTCACTACCGTGCCATCGGCATTAAACAGCTGAACAAAAATACTGCCATCACCGTCGTCATTGACACCATACCAGGTCACCGCATAGGCGCCGTCACTGCCCACAGCGGTAATTTGTGGACTATCGTCAGAACCAGAGGTAGAACTGGCACCATCCAGCTGGGTTGCCTCACCAACCTTTTCACCCGTAGCATCAAATAACTGCACAAAAATACTGTTACCACCGTCGTCATTGGTACCATACCAGGTCACCACATAAGCACCCTCGCTGCCCACGGCGGTAATTTGTGGACTGTAGTCATCTTTAGAAGTATCACTGGCACCATCCAGCTGGGTTACCTCGCCAACCTTCTCACCCGCAGCATTAAATAACTGCACAAAAATACTGTAGCCACTGTCGTCATTGCCACCATACCAGGTCACCGCATAAGCACCCTCGCTGCCCACGGCGGTAATTTGTGGAGCGTAGTCATTCTTAGAGGTAACACTGGTACCATCCAGCTGGGTTACCTCGCCAACCGTTTCACCATCAGCATCAAATAACTGCACAAAAACACTATAGCCACTGTCGTCATTGGTACCATACCAGGTCACCGCATAAGCACCCTCGCTGCCCACGGCGGTAATTTGTGGACTGTAGTCATTTTTAGAAGTATCACTGGCACCATCCAGTTGGGTTACCTCGCCAACCGTTTCACCTTCAGCATCAAATAACTGCACAAAAACACTATAGCCACCGTCGTCATTGCCACCATACCAGGTCACCGCATAAGCACCCTCGCTGCCCACGGCGGTAATTTGTGGACTATCGTCATACTTAGAGGTTTGACTGGCGCCATCTAGCTGGGTTACCTCGCCAACCGTTTCGCCGTTAGCATTAAATAACTGCACAAAAATGCTATAGGAACCGTTGCTGTTGACACCATACCAGGTCACCGCATAGGCGCCGTCACTGCCCACAGCGGTAATTTGTGGACTATCGTCAGAACCAGAGGTAGAACTGGCACCATCCAGCTGGGTTGCCTCACCAACCTTTTCACCCGTAGCATCAAATAACTGCACAAAAATACTGTTACCACCGTCGTCATTGGTACCATACCAGGTCACCACATAAGCACCCTCGCTGCCCACGGCGGTAATTTGTGGACTGTAGTCATCTTTAGAAGTATCACTGGCACCATCCAGCTGGGTTACCTCGCCAACCTTCTCACCCGCAGCATTAAATAACTGCACAAAAATACTGTAGCCACTGTCGTCATTGCCACCATACCAGGTCACCGCATAAGCACCCTCGCTGCCCACGGCGGTAATTTGTGGATCAGCGTCAGTCTCAGAGGTATCACTGGCACCATCCAGCTGTACCTTAGCTTCTAACTGCAACTCAGTTGCTGGCGCAGTGGTATCGACCGTAATCGCGCTGTCATTACTGATTATGTCCGAGGTGTTACCCGCCTCATCCGTTTGCCTAACCTGAATATCGTCTATCGCGTAGGTGGCATTTGCACCAAGCTCAAAACTGCTGCCTGATCCTGTCAACCAAGTATTACCGCCGTCTAAGCTGTATTCCCAGCTAACAGCATCGTCAGCCAAGGTGACATTAATAGTGGCGTCATTGGTAATGCCATCGCTATCGGAGGTGCCTGTATCCGTGGCGAGTGCAAAAGTAGGTGTAATTGGTTTTTCGGTGTCTAAGGTATATTCCCACTCCTGTTCTTCCCCAACATTCCCGGCAGCATCCCGTATTTGTGCTTTCAGGGTATGCGTACCGGACTCTAACGTTAAGTCATCCAAAGTAACAGTTGTGCCATTAACGGCTAGAGTCGCATTAATCCATCCATCATTATCATTTTGCCAGATCCACAACGACTCCCCCTCTGCTAAAGCACTGGCTAAGGTCCCCGTCACTGTTTGAGAGGCCACGTTGGTGATCAGATCTGTATCCGAACTGCCAGAGTCATTGCTAAAGGTCAAACTTTCCACATTGGTGAACGCTGTCGTATCTAGCGTCACCGTCAAATCATCGGAAGTACTGGTATTGCCTGCAGCATCGGTAACTTGAACCGTCAGTGTATTTTCACCTTCAGATAATTGGTCTTCGGTTGCGGTAAAGGTCCATACGCCACTAACCTGCTCAGCAAAGCCTAACGATACATCACCATTGAAAATTTCTACTGTGCTCGCATCACTGTCGATGTTGGTTAAAGTAAAGGTCGCGGTGGTGTCGTTGGTTAGGTTATCGGTGTCAGACTCCCCCGTGTCGCTGGCGCTGTCCAGGTCAATACTTGGCTGAGCCAAACTGGTGTCCAAGGTCACCGTCAAGCTTTCAGACGTGCTGGTGTTGCCTGCGGCATCGGTGACTTGAACCGTCAGTGTATTGTCACCCTCTGATAAGTCTGTATTAGCAGTGGTAAAGGTCCACACGCCACTAACCTGTTCTGCAAAACCTAATGAAACCCCACCATTGAAAACTTCTACTGCGCTCGCATCGCTGTCGATGTTGGTTAAGGTGAAGGTCGCTGTGGTGTCGTTGGTTAGGTTATCGGAGTCAGACTCCCCCGTGTCGCTGGCGCTGTTCAGGTCAATACTTGGCTGAGCCAAACTGGTGTCCAAGGTCACCGTCAAGCTTTCAGACGTGCTGGTGTTGCCTGCGGCATCGGTGACTTGAACCGTCAGTGTATTGTCACCCTCTGATAAGTCTGTATTAGCAGTGGTAAAGGTCCACACGCCACTAACCTGTTCTGCAAAACCTAATGAAACCCCACCATTGAAAACTTCTACTGCGCTCGCATCGCTGTCGATGTTGGTTAAGGTGAAGGTCGCTGTGGTGTCGTTGGTTAGGTTATCGGAGTCAGACTCCCCCGTGTCGCTGGCGCTGTTCAGGTCAATACTTGGCTGAGCCAAACTGGTGTCCAAGGTCACCGTCAAGTTTTCAGACGTGCTGGTGTTGCCTGCGGCATCGGTGACTTGAACCGTCAGTGTATTGTCACCCTCTGATAAGTCTGTATTAGCAGTGGTAAAGGTCCACACGCCACTAACCTGTTCTGCAAAACCTAATGAAACCCCACCATTGAAAACTTCTACTGCGCTCGCATCGCTGTCGATGTTGGTTAAGGTGAAGGTCGCTGTGGTGTCGTTGGTTAGGTTATCGGAGTCAGAATCCCCCGTGTCGCTGGCGCTGTTCAGTTCAATACTTGGCTGAGCCAAACTGGTGTCCAAGGTCACCGTCAAGCTTTCAGACGTGCTGGTGTTGCCTGCGGCATCGGTGACTTGAACCGTCAGTGTATTGTCACCCTCTGATAAGTCTGTATTAGCAGTGGTAAAGGTCCACACGCCACTAACCTGTTCTGCAAAACCTAATGACGTTGCTCCACGGAAAACTTCTACCGAACTCGCATCGCTGTCGATATTGGTTAAGGTGAAGGTCGCTGTGGTGTCGTTGGTTAGGTTATCGGAATCAGAATCCCCCGTGTCGCTGGCGCTGTTCAAGTCAATAACAGGCTGAGAGATGGACATGTCACCGATGACGGTAAAACTATCTGTTGGTACGCTGTTATTACCTGCCGCATCTGTAGCTACGGCATTAAACTGGTAAGTCACACCGTCTTCGATAGTGGCGGTATAAGTCCATGTGGTACCTGTTACTGTCGCCGCACCAATTACACTTGTGCCATTAAAGATGGTGACTGTAGAACCTGCTTCCACCAAGCCTGACAGTACTAAACGTGCATCGTTTGTGGTATCACCAGACGTCAGTGCACCTGCCACGCTTCCAACATCATCTATTGCAGCCATGAAACGAATAGTTGGTGGGGTGACATCAAGGGTCACTGCTTGGCTTTCATTAGAGGGATTGTTGGCACTGATCGTAATAGAGACTTCTTCTACCAGCTCGGTTTGCTCTGGTCTTGATACTTGCGTGGCCGTTGGATTACGGCCCACTGTACTCATGCCGGTTATTTCGACACGGTTCACTTCCGTGACGGCATTCACAGTCGGCACGTCAGGCAATGAGGTACTGGTATCACCACTGACAAAACTGGTACTGTTTGTGTTTGTTAATACGCCTGTCGGCACAGTTTCTACTGTCGGTTCAACATCGTCCGCTTCACTGGTTGCATCAGTAAAAACATTGTCAAGATTACTTTGCTCTACATTTAGATCACTCGTACCACGCCATAGGTTTAAGGTGGTGGTTACCAATTCATTGTCTAAATCAGATTGGGTTAATATTTCACTGGCCTCGTTAAGGGCTTGATCGATGCTTTGTCCCTGCGCAATGGCTTCATCATAGGCCGCTCTTGCTTGCGCTAAGATCTGTTGTTCTTGCTCATTCAGTGTGATGATATTCGTATTTTGCTCTGTGCTGTTGTTTTCATCGGCCATGATGGTCACCTGCTGTGTCTTTTAAGCCAAAAAGCCGAGTACCAGCGATAGTGCTATCACAGGTATTCAGCTGATCGTTTTATAGGTCTTTTATGTTGTCTAACGTTAATTTGCCCATGCTACGAACGATGTTGTAGGAGGCAATCACCACGTCAGCTTGTGCGGCGCTATAGTCACTTTGTGCATTGATTAAGGATGTTTCACCTGATAAGACATCGATCAATGAACGACGACCCAATTCACGTTCTTTGCGAGCTAATTCTAAAAACTGCTTAGCGATTTCAGCTTGATCTCGTAGATAACCAGCACGTTCTTTGGCAAGAATCAGATCTGACCAGGCATTTTCAGCCGTCTCTTTGGCTGTCAGCAGGGTGTAATCCGCTTGAAATTGCTGTGCGGCTTCATCTTCTGCGGCGGATTTCACTTGATGACTCGCCTGACCAGCTAAGTTAATGTTCCAATTAAGTTGCACGTAGATTTCGTTGTCATAACGATCCCCTGCGACACCGTCTTGATTACGGTGGTTTTGTGTGGAAGCCACCAACTCCAGACTCGGCATCCATTGGTTGGCTTTAACCCGCTCTTTTTCCGCGGTCGCAACGGCAACACCGGCTTGTTCACGACGTACATCAGGGTTATTTAGTACTACATCACGAATCAGACCCTCGATGTCAGCAGGTAATAACACAGAAGGAATAGCAAGCATGACCATATCGGCATCACTTGGCGCGGGGGTGTTAAACACAGTCACATAACGGTTTTTTGCGGTAGACAACACTTGCTCGGCGCTCACGCGTTTTGCTCTTGCTCCGGCTAACTGGGCCTTCGCTTGCAACACATCGGTGGTATAACCTTTGCCGTTGTTGATTCGAGTATCTTCAAGACTGGTTTGTTGCTTGATGTTTTCTTCTGATTGGCGAGCAAAATTCGCCACGCGGTAGGCTTTTTTCAAATTAATGTAGGCTTCAAGACCGGCCAAAAGTAGATTCTGAGCTTGCAGATCACGCTCTAATTCTTTGCGTGTCACCGTTTTTTCTGCCTTGGTGATCGCACCAGACGTTTTACCAAAATCCCACAAGGTTTGACGCAAACTGGCGTCCAGCTCGGATTTGGTCATTTTAGTATCGGTGCCGATGTCTCGGTCAATGTGCTCTCTACCATAGAGACCGGAGAGGCTTAAAGTGGGAAACCAAGCCGATTGCGCTGCTTCAACTTGCTGTTTGGCAGACAGCAATTCTTTGTCTGCCTGAGAAATCAAGGCGTGTTCTTGTAGCAAACGCGCCAATTCTCTATCAAGCACCACTGGCTCCGCATTCACGGAACCCAGCAATAAACTAGAACCCAATAAAACAGCTATTTTCTTACCGACCATCACTTTACACTCCATTAACAAGGTAAACAAAAATTGACTCATTGTTTACATTATCGGTATTGGGCGCGAGTCATGTCAGTCTCAAAACTCTCATTCCTCTCAATGATCGAAAATTATTAACCGTTTGGTTTATAAACAACCCCTTTACCAAAAATAGAGCGAATAGGAAGCTTGACACCACGAGCGCGAAATTTAGCCCGTAAGCGACTTAACACGACGTCAACACGATGCAACTCAACGTCATTATCTCCCCACAAATGATCATACAAATCTTGCTTACTTTGTACCTGCTCTGGGAAGTCTAGCAACCGCTCCATAAGAGCAAATTCAATTGGGGTAAGCGAAATAGCAGATTGCCCTACCATGTTCACTTGAAAATTTGCTCTATCCAATTGAAAGTCTGGCTCTATTTCAGTGCTAACAGACACATTAGTTGGTTCTTTCAAAACCCTCGTGTCATCCCCTAGAAGTCGCCGCCATAAATCATTGATTTTTTCTAGAAGTTTAGAGAAGTTAATCGGCTTAATCAGGTATAAATCCGCACCACTTTGAAGACCTGAGAGTTTATCATTCTGACTTCCCCGAGCGGTTAACATAATTAATCCATAACGATTCAGTTGACTCAAGTGCTGAACAATGCCATAACCGTCTTCACCCGGTAACCCAACATCAATTAATACTATATCAGTCGGCTCAGCGTGTAGTTGTCGCCAAAATAGTTCAGCACTGTGACTTTCCCAAACTCGGCAACCATTAGCGGTTAGAAAAAAGCTTAACTCCTCACGTAAATCATCGTTATCTTCAACAATTGCAATATTCAAAACTCGACTCTTCATGAATACCTTACACTCCTGTAAAGTCATTAGGAATGATCAATTCAAAACAACACCCTTTATTTGAATTTTTAATCAATTTAATATCACCACCATGGGCCACCACGATTCTTTTTGCAATATAGAGCCCAAGACCAAAACCATTTCTTTGTCTACCGCCTTCAGCATCAACTGCTCTTTTGTATCTGTCGAAAATAGTATTCACATAGTCACTGTCTATTCCAGGGCCATGATCCTCTATTTTTATTATAAAATTTCCCTGAGAAGTTATAATTTCAAAATCTATATCTCCTTCATCCATATACTTTATCGCATTACCCAGTATATTTGATATGGCAATTTGTAACATGGCAGCATCAGCATTGAGATATAAATCTGGAAAATTTTCAAAGTTAATGGGCATTCCATTTAAAGAAAAATTAAGTTTGTGTCTTTCTGAAATATCGACAACTTTCTTTACTTGCTCTACTATTTCAACAAGATTTTCTTTAGCAAAATTCATAACTTGTTCATTAGAGGAAATTCTATCATCAGCAAGACAGTTATCGGTTAACTGTATTAACCTTTCATTTGCACGTTCAATTCGATTGTATCTTTTCGACAAAAACTCATTACTGCTACCGGCCACTACCTTAAGATTTGTCAATGCTCCCGATATAACCGCAAGAGATGTACGAAACTCGTGCGAAAGCATACTTACAAACATACGCTGATGAAAAAGCGCATCTCTTTCGGCAAGCAGATCTTTAGCTAATATTTCTCGTTCTATAGCATTTACTTTCTCCTTATATACTTTAAAAGATGTCATCACTATAACAACGATAACATTTAATACAATCAATACCTGCCAACCTCCCCCCCCTTTTTCGCCATAATCTATCCAAGCTGTCAACACAAAAACTCTAGCGATAGAAAAACCTATTAAAACCAAAACACTACACATCAATAAAAAATAAAGAACATTAAATTTCAATTTAAAAAAACAATAAAATGCCGAAAAAACAACCAAAAAAGAACCTATAAAAAACAAAATATAGACAAATAATGTAGCAATCAAGAACTGATCGAAAAACACCCATAAAACCTGAACCAATATAAGAGCAGAGATTGACAATACACTTTTAAACATAACAAGTGAATTTTCATAAAGCCCTAACAATTCACAGCAATTCCACAAGAGGACACTAAAAGAAGTAATTGAAAACACACTTACCAAATAATGTTGAGCACTATAATAATCACTCTCAAAAAGCCAGGAATAATATCCCTGAATACAAAAAACCAGAATATACATAGAACAAAAAAAGAACGCAGACCAATATTCTCTTTTATTAAAAATACAAGCCAATAATAGTGAAAACAAACTCGTCATCAAGAACAAGCCAAAAGAAAAACTCCAAAAAGCATTATCCTTCAATTCGTAACTAAAAAACTCTCTTTCCTCCCATAGTTTCACCTCTAACAACATTGCACTTGTTGTCGAAACCTTAAAAACAACATCGTACCCGCTCGGAGATTCAGGTAATATAAAAACAGGTGATTTATAGTCAACATCCCAATTATTCTTACCATTAAAATCACCAGCAGAACGCTTACTCCAACCAACATCAATACCAATAGGTTTATAGAAAAATTCAACCTGATCTAAAAAAACAGGCAGTATCTCAAACCAATATTCTTTATCCTTAAACTCTTTTATACTAACACTTGCCTTTATCCAAAAAGTAGATTTCGTATAACCTTTCGAAAAAATTTTCTGCGATCTCACCAATTCTTCATCGGGAATATTTAAAAAATCCTCAAAAGACAAGATGCTTTTCGCATCTTCATAGTAAAAATAGGGAATATCACGACCCAAACTTAACGAATTTGCGTAAGACAAAGAAGGAATTAGAAAAAACAATACTAAGAAGAAGCAAGTTTTAGATAGAAAGCTGTCAATCCACTGCACTTTCATCGCACCCATTTACTTAAAAATGGCTAATACTACTGCGCCTAGCTTGAGATCGCAAAGACCTATTCAGCTTTTACCTGCCAAGAGATACCATTACAGCACTTACATGCCACAAAAACCCACCTTGGCGGAGGTTGCATTTTAATCGCAAGCATCATGGCTTCTAGGCAAAGTAGACACACTCAACTCTGAAAAAACTTGGTCTCTATCTAGCTAGAGACCAAGCAGGGGGTTATATCACGTAATCATTGTTGGCGTTCTGGCGCTTATTGCTTAGGTAAAAGTACCGCATCAACCACATGAATAACGCCATTGGATTGCTTAACATCGGCAATGATCACGTGAGCAACACGACCATTTTCGTCTTCAAGCATAATTTTATCGCCCATGTAAGTCGCCATTAATGTACATCCACCGACAGTAGGCACCGGGTGTTTGCCCTTGTCATCATCAATCATCGTTTTGATCGCGCCTGATAAAGCATCGGCTTTTACGACATGACAGGCTAACACCTTAGCCAAGGCCGCTTTGTTTTCTGGTTTTAGAAGAGTCGACACGGCACCTTCTGGCAGCTTATCAAACGCCGCATTCGTTGGTGCAAAGACGGTAAAAGGACCAGGGCCTTGCAATGTATCCACTAAACCGGCTGCTTTTACCGCAGCAACAAGCGTCGTGTGATCTTTGGAGTTCACCGCATTTTCTATGATATTTTTGCTCGCATACATAGGAGCACCACCAACCATTGGGTTGGTCTTTTCATCGGCACTCTTCATACCTCCAGCAGAACAACCAGCAAGGGTCATGATTGTCGCAGCAGAAACAAGACTTAATAATTTCATTGTTATTCTCCAGTCTGATTGTCCATAACAATGCGTCATGGTTATAAAAAGATACGGTGTGGATTCAAAAAGGTTTCAGGTTTTAAAAAATACCGACACGACTTTCACAACGACACACTTTATGTCTCTTTAGAAACACGTAACAACAGTAGGAAAAGTTTCAGATATTTTACGTTAGGAAAAGTTTCAGATATTTTACGTTAGGAAAATGGAGGACGAGCGAAGGTGAGGTCATGAAGCTTGAGTTGAAAAATATAAAAAAAGGGCAAGCTCCGAAGAACTTACCTTTTTTTAAATATTCTTAGTAGCTAATTAAAGTACTGTAATATTTTCTGCTTGAGGACCTTTTTGGCCAGCAGTCACAACGAATTCTACTTGTTGGCCTTCAGCCAATGTTTTGAATCCAGAGCTTACAATGGCGCTAAAATGTGCGAACACATCTGGGCCAGACGCTTGCTCGATGAAACCAAAACCTTTTGTTTCGTTGAACCACTTAACGGTTCCTTTTACTGTATTAGACATAAATATTTTCCTGAAGTTTGGATAGTCTTGTTAAAGACCGATTTTGCAAAAAAAATAGACTGGTACTTAGAAACTTTCAGGACGAGGATTTTATGAATAAAACAACGTATTGCAGAGTTAATAATTATAGACTTCTTTCTAGCTGGAAAGGTCATACTATAGACATCACACTCAGATAGATAGCTTTATTTCCATTTACTTGAAAATAGACAGCCACCTACCCCCACACTTTTTGTCCATCAATCCAGGTTGCGGTGACAAAAAAATCAGTATTAAGTGCAACCATGCTCGCTCTATACCCCGCCTTAATACGACCAAATTCTTGATCTATGCCTAAAAACTCAGCAGGCCTTAAAGACGCCATCTGTAAAGCTTCCGTGGATGTTCGGCCGATTAAATTAATCGTATTACGTACAGCGGTTGCCATATCCAAATCCGAACCCGCTAGCGTACCATCTTCGGTGGTAACTTTACCTTCACTACGCAGTACTTTTTTGCCTAAAAATGGCATTTCTTTTTCATCTGAACCCACACTCTGAATGGCATCGGTGACTAAAAGCATGTGTTCACAACCTTTTGCGGCAATAGCGACTCGCATACTGGCTGGATGAACATGGTGACCATCGGCGATTAATCCGCACCAGGTTGGTTTATCCGTTTGCAATGCTGCCCCCACCACACCGGGTTCACGACTGACTAAGGGTGTCATAGCATTAAACAAATGCGTAAAACCACGAGCACCACTCTCTACAGCTCGCCTCGCTTGATCATAGCTTGCCGCAGAATGACCAATACAGACAATCACGCCTTGCGACACCAGCCATTCAATAAAGCCTTCTGGCACTTGCTCTGGCGCCAAAGTCACCATAAGTTTGCCACTACGGCTCACTTCTAATAGCGTGGCAAGCTTACCTTCTGTGGGTTTGCGCAATTTAGATTCATTATGAACGCCTTTGCGGATGGGATTAAGATAAGGGCCTTCATAATGCATACCTAAAATTCCCGCCATAGTTTGTTCCAGCGCTTGGCAAACCGCATGATGAGCTTGCGACATGATCTCATAATCATCCGATATCAATGTCGGCATCATGGCCACAGTACCGAATTGAGCATGCACCGCCACCATGCGCGCCAATGTTTCAATCGTTGGCGTGTGGTTAAACAAGGCACCACCACCGCCATTTACGTGCACATCGATAAAACCAGGCGCCAATACATCAAGAATCTCCATTTCCCCATTAAGGGGCATGGCTGCCGACTTAACAGATTCAATCATCTGTCCTTTCCATGTCACCTGTTGGTTCGTTAGCCATTGCTCGCCATCGAACAGACGTTTTGCGAAAACGCTTAACACTTCCTGATCCATCATATTGCCTTTCTCCCTATTTGCGCTTTGGCCATCAAAATAGCCCCCGCCATAGCATCACCTTGTGGTTGACAAAAGTAGGCCGAAAAACGTTCCGGCAAATAGGTCAAAATGGCTTCCGACACGCCGCCCACTAACACTATTTTCTGCGCACCTTTCGTTATCAAAGCGTCTAAATACTGGCTTACCCATTCCACTTGCTGCTGGATAATTTTCAGCGCTATAGGGTCTTTTTGTTGGGCGAATTGAAACACTTGCACAGCGAAAGCACCGTATTCTTTGGGTAATGGCGAACGATTTTGATACAAAACATACGCTTCTGCTGACAACGAAAATTCAGCGTTAATACTGTCCGTAAAAGGCGTCGACGGCGAAATTCCATCCAGTGCGGCCAATGAATATTCTAGTGCAGATAGGCCAATACGCGCCCCGCTACCTTGATCCGATAGCGGAAAGCCCCAACCACCGACAATACTGAATCTTTCATCTTGATACACCACACCGCAACTGCCCGTGCCCAATATCAATAATGCCCCCTCTCCACCGTTAAACGCGCCCAGACACGCAGCGTGCGCATCGGTTAATAAGTATCGCTGCCCAAATGGAGACTTTTGAGCAATCACCAGTTCTTGCTCTAATGGCTGATTGGCTCCTGCTAATCCAAGACCTAGCGTGATTTTCGAATACATTTCACGAGGAACATTGCCTTGGTGACAGGCTTCTAGACAAGCGTTAATAATGTTTTGCCATGCCGCTTCAATTCCGATTCTTGGATTGCCCGAACCACCGACGGCTTCGCCCAAGACATTGCCATTAGAGTCCACCAAACGAGCGCGGCAAAAAGTGCCGCCACCATCAATACCAATGTATAAACCACTCATATCAAACTTCCCTCGTGCAATTGTTGGCGTTTCAACTCGCACCATTGGTAGTACTCTTTTAACGCTAACAAACTAGCCGCCCCTTCATCCAATACGATGGTTGCCGCTTCGTGCAGCTGTAGTGCTGACGCAGGACACATTGCAGATATCGGCCCTTCGATCATGGCTTTTACCGCTTCCGCTTTGGCTTTTCCTGTGGCCATTAACAACACCGCTCGAGTGTCCAAAATAGTACCAATCCCCATGGTTAGAGCTAACTCAGGTTGATACTCTCCCGCTTTGAAAAAACGCTTATTCGCGGCAACAGTCGATTCTGACAAGGTTTTAATACGCGTTCGTGACGCAAAGCTTGAGGTTGGCTCGTTAAAACCGATGTGACCATTTAAACCAATACCTAAAATTTGCAGATCTATTCCTCCAGCTTGTTGAATACTCGCTTCATAGTCCTGGGCACTTTTCTTTAACACCGCAACCTCTTTGCTCTGCGCCAATGGAACATGCGTGTTTGTCGGCATGATATCAATCGCATTAAACAAATGTTGATTCATAAAGGTGCGATAACTCTGCGCATGGGAATCGGCAATACCAATGTATTCATCTAAATTAAAACTGATTGTGTGACGAAACGATACTTGCCTAGAGTGATAACGCGCTACCAGCTCCTCATACAAAGCAATAGGTGTCGATCCCGTCGCCAACCCTAAAACTGGATTCTTTTTGGTATTAATCACATCAACAACACGATCGGCCGCATAGACAGCAACATCATGAGCAGACGAGAGAATGATGACTTGCATAGGAACCCTCTTTCCCAACCAGAACAAAATAAGAAACCAATATAAAACCAATTAAAGCCCAATGCGCATTTATTTTCCACAAAATTGTCATATTTATTTGCTTGATAGAATAATTGGTGCTAATTTTCAAAACTAAGCAATACCTAAAAAATACCAATGGTACGTTAAAAACTAATAAAAAAGCACCTAAAGCACAATTGGAAATCACAAACGGAGAGTCACCATGTTCAATGTTCATTCCGCCCCACTTGAAAGCAAAACAGCCATAAACACAGCCTTAAAGTTAACCTGTCTGGCCACCATACTGATGAGCAGTACAGGTACCATTCAAGCAGCCAGCACCTTGTCTATTGAGAGCTGGCGCAGTGACGATGCGAACATCTGGTCTGATGTTATCATTCCAGCTTTTAACAAAAGCCACCCTGATACAAAAGTAAACTTCGCCCCCACCCCACCAACAGAATACAACTCTGCGTTGCAAGCAAAATTGAAAGCTGGCTCCGCAGGCGATCTCATCACTTGTCGTCCATTCGATACAGCATTAGATCTTTATAAAGACGGCTATCTTGCCAACTTAAATGACCTAGAAGGTCTAAAGCAATTTTCTGATGTAGCAAAAAGCGCATGGGTGACAGACGACGGTAAAGACCAATTCTGTATGCCGGTCGCCTCGGTCATTCACGGCTTTGTTTACAACAAAGAAATATTCAAAGAACTGAATCTGTCTGTACCAAAAACACGGACGGAATTCTTCAAAACCCTTGATACCATCAAATCAGAAAGTCGTTACACCCCGTTGGCTATGGGAACGGCTGATCAATGGGAAGCCGCCACAATGGGATTCCAAAATATCGGTCCAAATTATTGGGAAGGCGAACAAGGCCGTAAGGCGTTATTAAGCGGTGCAGCAAAGCTAACCGACAAAGCGTATGTGGATACCTGGACAGAGCTTGCCCAATGGAAACCGTATTTAGGCCGAGGTTTTGAAGCACAAAAATATTCCGATTCACAAAATCTTTTCACTTTAGGTCGTGCCGCAATTTACCCTGCAGGCTCTTGGGACATTCAAACGTTCAACAATCAAGCCGATTTTGAATTTGGTGCTTTTCCACCTCCAGTAGCGAAAGCGGGTGACACTTGCTACATCAGTGACCACACCGACATGGGCATTGGAATCAATGCAAACTCTACCAACAAAGAAGCCGCAAAAGTCTTCTTAAATTGGATGGCCAGCAAAGAATTCGCCACACTTTACGCAAATGAAGTACCAGGCTTTTTCCCCTTGTCAGATCATCAAATCGACATCAAAGACCCCGTGGCGCAAGAGTTTATGAGCTGGCGTCAGCAGTGCGAATCGACCATTCGTAACTCATATCAAATCCTGTCTCGTGGTACGCCAAATCTAGAAAGCCAGCTTTGGAATGTGAGCGCACAAGTAATCAATGGCGCCATGACGCCAGAGCAAGCCGCCAAAGAAACACAAGATGGCTTAGAACAGTGGTACAAACCTCAGCAATAAGTTAAACCCTAGCCCTCCCCTTCAAAAACACAAGGGGAGGGAACGCCTTCCTCTAGTAAGAGGTTGGGAGGGTTAAGATTAATAACCATTTGAGATGAACCATGACTCCATCCAACCAACATGACGAAAAGAAACCCTTCCCATGGCACTTGGTATTTTTCCTTGGGCCGGGATTGCTTATTTACGTTGTTTTCAGTGTTTACCCTCTGCTCGATACGCTTGTATTAAGCCTTTATAACGAGCAACAAGGGCAAAGCAGCTTTGTCGGTCTGCAAAATTTCATCACCTTGATAACTGACGATACTTGGTCACAGGCTTTTTGGAACGCGCTCGGCAATAACTTCCAATTTTTCGCCATTCATATGCTGGTGCAAAACCCCATTGGTCTGCTTTTAGCCGTGTTATTAAGCTCACCAAAGCTGCGTTTGTCTGGTACTTATCGCACACTCATCTTTATGCCAACCATGCTTTCTGTGGTGATAATAGGTTTTGTTTGGCAGCTGCTATTAAGCCCTATATGGGGCATTTCTGAAGACTTTCTTTACAGCATTGGCCTTGGTCAGTACTTCGACGCTTGGCTGGGCAAAGAAAGCAGCGCGCTTATTACGCTGGCCTTTATTTCTGTCTGGCAGTTTGTCGGCATTCCAATGATGTTGATTTATGCCACCTTACTCAATATTCCAGACGATATTGTCGATGCCAGTGTGGTGGATGGTGCCAATTCATTGCAAACATTTTGGCACATTAAATTGCCATTGATTTTACCCACCATCGCTATGGTATCGATTTTGACCTTTGTGGCGAATTTCAACGCGTTCGAATTGATATATGCGGTAAAAGGCGCCCTTGCAGGCCCTAATTTCTCGACTGATTTAATGGGCACTTTCTTCTACCGAACCTTCTTTGGCTTCCAACTTCAGCAAGGCAGCGCTTCCATGGGAGCGGCGGTGGCGACCTTGATGTTTTTAATCATTTTGGTGGGCGTTATGTTGTTCCTGTTCTTTATTCAACGTCGCATTCAGCGATTCCAATTTTAAGGAGGTTATAATGAAACTATTTAGTCGTCTTATGCCTTCCTCTGGAATAAGGCAAGTACCCAAAAGTGTCACCGTGCACGCTGTATTGTTGGCCTATACCGTGATTGCTCTTTTTCCGATTATTGTCGTTGTGATCAATGCCTTTAAAGAACGTCGTGCCATTTTCCGCGATCCACTCGGCTTACCAGACAGTGATTCCTATACCTTAATGGGTTTTGAACAAGTACTACTCAGATCAGACTTTGGGCTGTATTCATGGAACAGCTTGGTCGTCACTATTTTGGCGGTCGGTTTGGTGCTTTTACTTGGCGCTATGGCCGCTTGGGCTCTGACGGAATACAAATTTAAGGGCAACTTGCTGATTACCTTTTTGTTTGCCATGGGCATCATGATTCCAATACGTCTTGGCACGGTGAGTATTTTGAGCCTGATGGTGAGCTTAGATCTGGTCAACACACTGACCGCACTGGTACTGGTATATATAGCCCAAGGCTTACCCCTCGCTGTGTACATATTATCGGAGTTTGTGCGCACGATTCCCAAGGAGCTGACCGAAGCAGCACGTTGCGATTCTGTGAGCGAATATAAGATTTTCTTTTGTATCATTTTACCGCTACTGAAACCTGCGATGGCGACCGTTGCGGTATTCACCATGATTCCAATTTGGAACGATTTATGGTTCCCGCTGATACTCGCTCCGGGTGAAGAAACACGCACCATTACCCTAGGCGTACAGCAGTTTGTGGGGCAATACGTCACCGATTGGAACTCGGTATTGTCAGCATTAACCTTGGCAATCGTTCCTGTACTTATCCTATACACCATTTTCTCAAGACAATTGATCCGCGGCTTAACCAGCGGAGCGGTCAAGTAATCGTTGATATCGTTGACCGTTGGAGGTTTATTTCATGGCTAGTGTAAAACTGAACAATATTAAAAAACGCTTTGGCGATGTAGATGTACTGCATGGCATCGACCTTGATATCAAAGACGGTGAGTTTGTCGTGCTGATTGGCGAATCCGGCTGCGGTAAATCCACCCTCTTACGTTTGCTGTCTGGGCTGGAAGACATCACCGAAGGCGACTTGTACATCGATGAAGAACGAGTCAATGGACGCTCACCAGCCAAACGCGGCATCGCTATGGTGTTTCAGTCTTATGCCTTGTATCCACATATGAATGTATTCAAGAATATGGCTTTTGGCTTGAAGATTTCAGGCAAAAACAAAGCCTTTGTGAGCAACAAAGTGATAGAAGCCGCGAAGAAACTAAAAATTGATCATCTCTTGGAGCGATTACCAAGAGAGTTATCCGGTGGTCAACGCCAACGTGTTGCCATCGGCCGTGCTATTGTACGTGATCCAAAGGTCTTTTTATTCGATGAACCTTTATCTAACTTAGACGCCTCGCTGCGGGTACAAACTCGTGTCGAACTGGGTAAACTTCATCAGGAACTAAAAGCCACCGTAGTTTATGTGACTCACGATCAAGTCGAAGCCATGACATTAGGTGATAAAATCGTTGTGATGAATAAAGGTCGTGTCGAACAAGTTGGTGCACCTTTGGATTTATATCATCATCCAAAAACACAGTTTGTTGCCGGCTTTATTGGTTCACCCAAAATGAACTTTTTAGCCGCAAAAGTCAGTCACCCCGACCCAGAAAACACACAACTTGTGCTAGAATCTGGCCGCGTCATTCACGCCTCAGTCGATACATCATGGTTGAATAAGGGCGACATAGTGCAACTAGGCTTACGCCCAGAGCATATGGCTCTCAACTGTGAAAGCAACATCGTTGCAGGCAAAGTGACTCTGGTTGAGCACCTTGGTGAGTTATCCTATTTATATGTCGATATTGATCAAGAAGGTGAACTCGTATTGAAAGTAGATGGCGATAACCAACACAAAGCAGGTGATCTCATCACCTTTGGGATACAAGCTAATCACTTGTATCTATTTGATCACCAAGGGAAGGCGTTAACGAGAGTCAACGCCCATACGTCAGCGGCCATCCCCCTTTAACGCTGACATACCTAGCCCTAAAAAAAGACGACGGGACCCCTTCCCATTCAGGACAGGAACTATGAACCAAAATCGGGTTAATGCGTTATTTGGTAAAGCTGAAGCATTGAGAGAAAAAGGCATTCCTCTCTATGTACAGTTGAAAAAAGCCATTTTAACGTCTATTTCTGCAGGCCGAGTTCACGGTGGCGACACACTGCCACCGGAACGAGATCTTGCCAAATACCTTGATGTTTCAAGGGTAACGGTTCGACGAGCCATTGATGAATTGGTAAAAGAAGATGTACTGACGCAACGTCAAGGGGCAGGCACCTTTGTCAGTGAGCGGGTTGAACAACCACTCAACCATTTGCGCAGCTTTACCGAAGTCATGCAAGCTCGCGGCAAAACGATTACCTCTAAATGGCTAGACCGCTCTTTGGGTATGCCTCATGCAGATGAATGCAAAGCACTGGGCCTTTCTGCTGAACAAGAGGTCGTACGGTTTTATCGTTTGCGTTACGCGGATGGAAAACCCATGGCGTTGGAGCTGGCAACCATTCCAAGCCATTACATTTTGAACCCGTTTGCGATGGAAGGATCACTGTACGATTTGTTAGAGCAGCAAGGCTGTCGCCCAGTACGAGCCTTTCAGCGTCTTCGCGCCATTAGCATTGATGAACAGCGAGCTCATCTACTCGACATCCCAGAACTTAGCGCTGTACTTTACATTGAACGTACCGCTATAACACAAGATGGGACGCTTATCGAGTTTACGCGCTCATGGTTCCCTGGGGATTCTTACGACTTCGTTGCCGAGATTCATAATACAGTTTGATAAAGATTCTCTAATCACAAAAAAAGGCTTTCTACGGTAACAATAGAAAGCCTTTTTTATGTGTGTTTGCAAAACAAAATAACGACTACTTTTCTTCTTTGGCCTTAGCCAGCAACAAAAAGCGCTTATGTATTTTTCGCGTCGCCAACCATACACTTCCGACAACAATAGGCACTGACAAACCAATCACCAGGCTTTTATCAAAATGGACACCTTTGTCGTACACAGCCTCAATCAAAAACTTCAATAAACCTACACTGTAGTAACTGATCGCAGCAACAGACAAGCCTTCGACCGTATGCTGCATAGCAAGTTGAATTTTTGAACGACGATCCATGGAAGTAAGCAATTGCTGATTCTGAGATTGAATCGACATTTCTACTTGAGTGCGCATCATATCTGACACTCTATCAATGCGAGTAGAAAGACTTTCTAAATGATTCCCTGCTGTGTTACAGGTTCTCACTGCAGGCGTTAAGCGACGAGTCATGAATTCGGTAATGGTTAAGTGTCCAGATACTTCGTCTTCTTTTAACTCAGCTAACCGTTTTAAAACCAGCTCGTGATAAGCTCTTGTAGCACTGAATCGAAAAGAGGTTTTTGATCGTGTCGCTTCAACCCAAGCGGCCATATCGATTAGTTCACTCAATAAGGCTTGCTCATCAAGCGGCTCCGTCGCATCAGACAAGCTGGCGGTAGTTTGTGCCAGCTTTTCATCCATAACAACGAGTTCTGCATTGTATTTACGCGCCATCGGTAAGGCTAATAACGCCATCAGACGGTAGGTTTCTATCTCAACGACACGCTGAACCATTCGCCCCAATTGACTATCACTCATGCCTTTGTTGTAAATCAAAAAGCGCCCACAACCATCACTGTGCAATTGAAACGTTGTCCAAACCTGCGCATCGCCATTCTGAGGACGACTGCCCACCAAACGCATACTTTCGAAATGGCTTTTAACAAGAGTAAGATCAGGTTCAGGAATCGTTCGAGCATCTTCAACAGAAACATGAAAAGCGGCAATGGTAGTACCTGGCATACTTGATAACCACTCAAGCGGCAAATAAACCAAAGCATTTTGATCAAAAAAACCTAGCTGCGCATCCACTTCAGTGCGGATGACCATATAAGAGATAAATTCAAGGTGCTTGTCACGACGAACCTTAAATGAACCAAAATCTACCTCAAAACACACACTATCATTTTCAGGCGGCATACCATTAAAATGATTATACAGTGAACAAAAATGCTCAAACTCATCCTGTTTTTGATCTGGCCTAACAATAACTGCTAGATAACTTATTCGGGCTGGACTGGGCAAAACTTGAAAGGGGCGGGAATGCAACTCAGCATAGAGCGCATCACGCAACGGGTGCATATCTAACCCGTAGGAGTTATTCATTCTACTTTACCGATATCTTCTTATGATCATTTAGCAACAATAGGTAGATCACTGGGTAATTTCCATAATATTTTATTTTTACCGCTTTTCTTAGCCACACAGAGCATCTCATCTGCCATGTTAAAAAAATTGTCGATGTCACATTTTGATGTAGGTGTTTTAGTCGCGCCTCCAACACTCACCGTCACTTTGCCACTGAATTCTTCATGGCTGTAAACTAAATTTAATGATTCAACATCTTGCATACAATAACGCGCAATCTCTTCAGACGCTTCTTGTGAATACCCCGGTAAAACAATAACAAATTCCTCTCCACCATATCGCGCGACCAACCCTTTATCGGCCACTTGATTCGCCAATACGGCAGCAACTTGCTTCAGTACTGTGTCGCCAGTAGCATGGCCATAACAATCGTTGTACTGTTTAAAGTTATCAATATCGATCACTAGCAAAGAAATACAGTGGTGGTTATGAATGGCATTTTGCCATTCGTCTGCGATCACATCTTGATATTTTCGACGATTAGCCAAAGCCGTTAACGGGTCTATATTCGCCAATTTTTCCAATAACTTACGCTGTTTAACTAGCTCTAAATGCAATCGTACTCTAGCTTGCACAATATTGGTGTGAAGCGGCTTTTGAATATAATCACTTGCGCCCATCAAGAGCGCTTTTTCCTCATGACTAGCATCGTTCAAAGCAGTAATAAAAATGACTGGTATGGCGCTGGTTTGTACATTGTGACGAAGGCGACTCATGGTCTCAAAACCATCCATCTCTGGCATGACGACGTCTAATAAAATCAAATCAGGTTGATACTCAATGGCTTTTCTAATTCCTTGCTCACCACTTTTTGCCATAATGATATGGACATCATCATTAAGCATGTCGCCAATGATCTTAAGATTGATTTTTTCATCATCAATGACTAAAACTCTTTGTTCTTTTGCCATCGCCTTTAATCACCTTGAAGCTCTAAAATAAGCTGAGTAGCTTTAACATAAGCTCTCTCAAACTCAATATTTTGTACATCATCAATTATATGTTCTATATCGAAAGCGTATTTAGTCTCTCTTACCATTTTGCGCAATGCATCAAAATGGCTCTCCACCAGAAAATCTGAACTTATTAATAAAGGAGTAATCCGTTCCAATGCATTCCTAAGCTCAGTATCAGAAAACACCATATCATTAATACCCGCTCCAACTTTAGAGACATAAGGCGTTAACACAGTATTTAGTTGACTGATCAGCTCACGAAACGAGTCCATTAATAATGGCAATTTTTTCGAATAAGCGACGTCATTATTTAGTTCATTTTCCAATGCCAAACAATACGAGGACAAGGTAAAAGCACCAATATAAGCTGAATTAGATTTCAGCGAATGCAATATAGAAAAAAACTTATCTCCTGATGTTTCTTCTAGATAGACATCTTGATATTTTTCATAAAACGCCATGACTAAGTCGATATATAGGTTTGTCTTTCCACCCAAACTATTAACGGCTTCGTAGACTTCTAATGTATCGATTGATGACAGATTAGACAATAGCTGTAAATGACAACTGGCCTCGTGATTGCCCTCTAAACGATCTGTTTGTGAGGCACTGTGCGGTTCCCTTACATTCAAGTGTTTTTGTAAAATTTTGTATAAATCGATTTTTTTAATCGGTTTGTCTAAATGGGCATTCATTCCAGCACTTGCAGATTGTTTTTTTGCTTCTTGAGATACATGAGCAGTCATGGCTATGATGGGAATAGAGTGATACTTAGGTGTTTGTCTAATTTTACGCGTGGCCGTCAGACCATCCATCACCGGCATCTGAATATCCATAAAGATCAGACTATAATCTTGGCTATTCATTTTACTAATCGCCTCCTCACCATTTCCCGCCACATCAACCTGTATACCTGTCTCATCTAAATACCCTAAAATAACTTTTTGATTAATGATGTTATCTTCGACTAATAGAATATGATACTGAGATAAATCAGGTGCCCTAGTATTATCATGCTCTTTAATCTGGTCAGGTGATTTTTTTGGAGATGGTATTCTTAATGGTAAAGAGAAACTAAAAGTGGAACCTTGCCCTACTTCGCTATTAAGCCAAATTCTCCCCTCCATAAGCTCACAAAGTTGACGAGAAATCGCCAATCCTAAACCTGTACCGCCAAACTCACGGGTAATACTGTCGTCCGCTTGTTGGAAGGACTGAAATAACTGATCTGAAAAAGTCTTTGCAATTCCAATTCCCGTATCAATAACATCACAGCGCAGTAAAAGATCATGATCACTGTTCTTCTCAGCATAAACACGAACGCAAATACCGCCTCGCTCCGTAAACTTAACCGCATTACTCATTAAATTGACTAAAACTTGTTGGATACGTAATGGATCCCCTAACAAAATAGGCGGTAGAGAGGCGGATATATCGATGGTTAATGTAAGCTTCTTTTCTTTTGCCTTAATAGCAATCATATTAGTCGCATAATCAACAATCGATCGAGGTGAAAACGGCACGACTTCAAAGCTCATCTTTCCGGCTTCAATCTTCGAAAAATCCAGTACATCGTTGACCAAGCTGAGCAAGACTTCGCCTGAGGCGAGTATTTTATTGATGTAATCTTGCTGCTCACCGTTTAAAGGCGTTTTTAAACTGAGATGACTCAGTCCAATGACAGCATTAATCGGTGTGCGTATTTCATGACTCATTCGAGCGACAAAAGAAGACTTTGCTTCCAACGCTTCTTCGGCTATACGTTTAGCGCTTTCCAATTCTTTTGTTCGTTCTTGCACTTTACGATCTAGATCGTGGTTAATGGTTTCAAGTGCTACACTGTATTCAAGCAGCTTTTCATTGGCCTGTAATGCAACCGTTTCAGCATCTTTGATTTTGGTAATATCACGACTTACACCACAGACGAAAGCAGGCTCTCCTGCTGCGTCAAAGATTGGCACCAACAAGGTATCAACATAAATATCCCTATTATCATAGGTTGCATATTGCATTATTGATATTGGTTCACGTGCCTCAATAGCCCTCCGGTAAGAACAATAAATTCCCTGAACAATCTCATCCCCCCATGTTTCCCGTATGTTCATACGATGAATTTTTGTGTCTTTCGACAATCCCATTACCTCCCTAGAGGCTGGGTTGTTATCAAAGAGAGAAAACTCGCCATTGGGTTCTACTGCCATAATAAACATGAGGTCTACAGAGTGACACCATAACTTTAAAAAACAATCAATAATCATTTGATCATGTTCTTTCTGATCAAAGGCATCGCTTAAATTCATACTATGTACTCTTCCTTTGATTATTGTTTCAACTACTGTTTACTTAGCAGCCAACTTTCTACATCAGCTTGATAGTAAACATTTTCGGAGCTTGTGGTGTTAGCAATCCATCTAGATAACTGTAAAGAATTGTTACTCAAATCTAACCAACCACTCAGTGACACAGGGACATCTCGACCAGACATATAGCCACAAACGCTAATACTTTGACGATCCAAACCATTAAGATTGGTATCGGTAAAACCTTTAATAGTGATTAGCGTATCCTGATACTCAACAAGACCATGGACAAAACCATAATGATTATTTGTAACCGTTAACGCCAATTTAACATCAGGGTTATCTCCTATCCATTCACCATTAATCGGATTATTCAGTTTCTCTTGTGTTTGAGGACTTAAAGAAAATGCTAACGAGTCTGGTATACCCGACACTTTTTGAAAGGATAATTTATCGATGTAATCACCAGGAGAAAAACCACTAAAGCTGGAAGTTGCAACGAGTGAATTAATCACACTTAATTCACCACTGTCTAAAAGTTGTCCACAGTATGTCGATACCCAATGCCAGCTTTCATCGGGTGTTTCAGAGTTTATCGGATGCCAATAAATACTTAAAACAACAGCAAGGCCATCCCCTTCAGAAGGTATACTTGGCGAACATTGTCCAATAACAGCATACACCCCCGTAGAACCTGTTGTAGAAGAATATTGACCGACAATGCCACCGTCAACGGCAACCAAAAGATCCATCTTCGAACCATAGCTATTCACCCAAGAACCATTTAAATCTTGAGACATACCGCCTCCTTATCGTAATTGAAAAATACGGGCGACCTGACTTTGCTCTGTCACTATCACCTTTGGCCCATTGAGCTTATTGAAGATCCACATCCCAATAGGCTTTATGCTCGTTTCAGATTCTGTTGTAATAATTTCGTATTCATAAACCGTATATAAATAATCCATCAACACCGACCCCACCAACACCAAATCATCCAGCCCTTCTAATGGCGCAAATTGGGAAATAACTTCCCCTTTGTCTTCACCCTGCTCAATATAAACATCGTAAATAGATGCAGGAATAACCAACTTGCCGTTTTCATCTTGGTCTGTTTTACCTAGCTCAATCGTCACGTCTTGACCATTTTTAGAGGTCAGTAAAAACGCCTCATTCATTACACTTGGGTCACCTTTAAATTGAGAGGAACCGGAATCCAAAGAAAAGAAATAGGTAGATTCCTCAGCGTTCGGCTCACCGATAAGTTTTTTGTCCCCAACAGAAAAAGACGTCAGTGGACTGGTCCAAATATAAGCAACGGAGGGGATGGAATAAGGCTGCCATGGCAAAAATAAATATTCTCTACTGTTTCGATAATCTTGATTTAAGTGTCCAAATTCAACCTGCCCATTCCCCTCATCCAGGTTGGTTAAAAATGCCACATAGGGGCACTTAGCACTGACCACCCCTTGCTCAACCAGACTTTGGAAAAAATGAAATGAAGTCGGCTCACTCGTCTGTTGCGTCGCTATCCCGCGGTAAGAAAAAGCAGCAAAAGACACCTCTGATAGTTCGGTTGTGCTAGGAATGCCAATCCCGCCATCCCAATCCAGCTCACGAAACTGCACACCTTCATACGCTTGCGCTAAATAGAGGTCTGAAGACAACGATATCGGTCCAGTGTCGATTTGCCCGAGTGCATCGGGCGTTAGCGTCAATCTATCTTGACCTGTTTTAACCGCCATGCTGCCCCACGGTCCAAAATCAACCGACATAGTCTGTTGGTCAACCCATGAAAAGCTGGATGATAATTGATAAATAAATTGCTGATCGCCATAATGATGACAAGTATCAACCTTACATAGACTTGAGGTAACCCAAATAAAGTTACTGCCCGTATCAAAAGAAAATTTCAACGTTTGTGCGGCAGTTCCCACACCAACATAAGCGTACCAAGGTGACGCACCATTGTTCTGATAAGGCCCACGATCAAGTGAAATGGAAAGACCTGTCGCATTATCATTCACTAATACTGATTTTTTCATATTTCCCCCAATAAGCATGTGTATACTCAGCTTGCCTCGCGATAAAACAGGCGTTAAAAATCGATGAAAACACCCTGTTAAATAGACAACCTTTCATTCACTTATACTTGATCTAAAAACATAATGACATATGAAAAATAAACAGAAAAATTCCATGGGTCGCCAACTCGTTCAATCTGGCATTTTTTTGACTGGGCTAACCACCCTAAGCTTAGCCCATAGCAGTGATCTGATCGCCTTTGGAAAGGAATGCTTAGCAAAAGAGGAACGCTTGAAAGCCGCGAAAGACGAACTCGATGCCCTATCCTTGAGTACACACAGAACGCAGGGACAAACTCATCATGCAAGAAATGATGTGGATCTTTATCAAGAGGAAAAAGCAGAGCTAGAAGCCATCATCGCAGACTGCGCAGCCACCGATCCCAATAGTGCTTACTGCCATCAGATACGCTATCAATACAACGAAATTAATTATTTAATACAGCGAGCAAAAGAAGAAAGCATAAAAGAAATCGAGGATGTCGACCACGCCTACATCGAATACGATATTGTCAGAATAGATTTTAATGAGCAATACGAAGCCTTTATCGCCTACTGTCGAAATTCTGACGCCCATTACGCTCTTCTTCAAAGTCCTACGGCGTACGCCGCTGTCTGCTCGAACGAAAACGCTAAGCGGTCTATTACTTGCTCGTTATTTTGAGTGAATGACGGTAATCAACTTATCCATTGGAAAGCCTAGCGCCTGAGCCTGAGCTAGTAGTCGATTCTTAACGTCGGCTGGCATAGTAGGCGTGCGAGACAAGAGCCAAAAGTAGTCTCGGCTTGGGCCAGAAATCATGGCGTATTGATAATCTTTTTTATCCAGTTCAAAAATGACATAAGCCCCATAAAATGGCCCAAAGAACGAGACTTTCAAATGGCCGACATCCGAGGAATTGACAAAATAGGCGCGACCTTCTGCTTCTCGCCATTTTTTATCTTCCGCCGAATACCCACGATTCAATACCGCAACACCACCGTCATCACGCATAGAATAGGTGGCGGTTACGTTAGACAGCCCCTCTTCAAAAGCATGGTCTTGGCGCACTATCTCGTACCAAGTTCCTAGATAACGCTCCACTTGGAACTGGGTGACCGGATCAATATTTTTCGGTGCACCAGTACAACCCGCCAATAAAGTACAGCTTGCCAACAACATCACCATCATCCAAACCGTTACTTTCATTGAAGTGTCCTTTATAAAATGGGGGCATCAAAAGCATCACACAAATGTCACACTTTTATTGCAGTCTAGCAAAATCTTTATGAGGAATAAGAGCACTTGTTTTTTTCTAGATTGCAAAGGCAACAAAACGTTCGCCACAATAAATCACTGGTCGTTAATCTTAGCAGCACGACGCCCATAACCACCATAGACTTAAGATACTTATCTTTCTCGATTGATATTTCAGTATTGGCGGGAGGATTTTGGTGGGAAGGCAGTAAAGGTACGCAGCGTGGGCTTGGTACAGAACGGGTCGCCCCCCTCGATTTACAACAAGAAAAACTCGACTTATTAGTAAAAGCATTAGGTCCAGCCTATGTGCGCGTTGGCGGTTCAGAAGCCGATAAGATTCTCTATTTTACGAGCCAGCCTTCTCACCTTGCTCGCAACTCAGACATACTCATCATCACCCAAAACATGTGGCATCAGCTACATGATTTTTGTCAGCGTAACGAATTAGCACTGATGTTCACCATGAAATACGGTCTATTTGAACGACGTCAACAAGGTCACTGGCAAGCAAGCGAAGTCAAAGCACTGTTGGAGTACAGCCAAGCACATGGACAAAACATCGATATTTGTGAATTGGGTAATGAGCTAAATGCCTATTGGGCGTTTCATGGCTTAACCTCTCAACCCAGTGCGCGTAATCTTGCCAAAGACTACGATACGTTTATCCGTTGTGTGCGCCAATATAGCCCTAATAGCAAGATTGCTGGTCCTGGCAGTGCTTTTTGGCCAAGAATCGGCGAAGCCATCAAACCTCTTAGCAACATATCGGCGTCCTTTTTGGATTACCTAGAAGAGCCCCTCGATATTGTTGATTGGCATTATTACCCATTTCAAAGCAGCCGATCTCCTGTCAAAACGCGAGCTGCCACCATCAAAAATATTCTCTCGCCAAGCTCTCTCTTGGATTATGAGCGATACTCGAAGCAATTAGAAAATTTTCGCAATCAATATCAACCTAGCGCGCAACTGTGGACAGGGGAAACCGGCTCAGCGCAATGCGGTGGACAAGCCAAGCTTTCAGACCGTTTTGTATCCTGCTTTTGGTGGGCAGACCAATTGGGACGTGGCGCTAAAATTGGTCAAAAAGTCATGGTAAGACAAAGCTTAATTGGTGGAGATTATGCTCTTATTAACCGCCAAACCTTGAAGCCCAATCCAGATTATTGGATTAGCTGGCTATGGGGCAAGCTCATGGGAGAGCGAGTATACGATGTTCAAAGCAACGATCCCTATGTCCAAATTTATTGCCATAGCGCGAAAAAGGAAGGCAAATGCACCTTACTCATTATCAATATGTCCGCCAGTCCTAAAATCCTGCACTGCAACGGCTTTGGCTCAAAAAAGAAACGCTTCGAAGTCACTGCGGACTCACTAACTTCTAAAAAGATCCGCATCAATGGCATCAAACCCAAGTTTAAAAATGGCAAAGTGAAACTCAGCGACTTCCCCAAGCTTTCCAAGCTCAACCTCGTCAGCCCATACAGCATTAATTTTTGGTGCTTTACGGTGTGACAGGGTGAGAATCGAAAAAAATCAAATAGAAGTAATTATCAATAGTATAAATAACTCATTCTCATCTATATAATAACGCGTTCTTTTGGTCTACGGGGTTTTAGACATGTCAAAAACCATCGCGTCGGTGTCCAAAAACACACGACTTACTTGGCTATTTATCTCTTTATTGCTGTTATCTATCATCATGCTCGCCAGCTTATGCGTGGGCGCGAAGCCACTTTCTATTGGAATACTTTGGAATGTTTTTACTGGTCAAGAACACGGACTAGCCAAAACCATCATCTTTGAGGGCCGTTTACCCAGAACTATCAATGGGCTCTTTGTTGGTATGGCACTTGGAACATCCGGCGCACTAATTCAGGCAATAACCCGAAACCCTTTAGCGGACCCTGGTATTCTTGGCGTTAACTTAGGCGCCAGTTTAGCCATCGCGATTGCCATCGTCTTTTTAGGCGCAACTCAGCTGACAGAGTTTTTTGGCTACGCAGCTCTAGGCGCTTTTTTAGCCAGTATATTGGTGTATTTTGTTGGCAGTATTGGTGGAGGAAAATCAGATCCGCTAAAACTGACATTAGCCGGTGTGGCCATTGGCGCCGTATTTGGCGGTATTAGCTCTGGCCTTACTCTTTTTAACCCTAGTGCATTTGATCAGATGCGTTTTTGGGCGGTTGGTAGCCTAGATATTCGCTCATTATCTGTCCCTTTATTTATCGCTCCTATTGTCCTATTCGGCTGTGTTTTAGCTGTCGCAATAACACCAGCATTAAATGCTTTTGGATTAGGCGATTCTTTGGCCTCTGCATTAGGTAGCAAACCTGCTAGGACACAGTTAATAGGTCTAATAACCATTACATTGCTCTGCGGTGCCGCCACGGCTGCAGCAGGCCCCATAGGCTTTGTCAGTCTTATGATGCCGCATATTGCTCGCTGGATGGTGGGCCCAGATCAACGTTGGATTGTGCCCTTCTGCTTTATTCTAACGCCTACTTTGCTGTTACTCGCTGATATTATTGGGCGAATATTAATCGCTGGTGAATTGAGAGTCTCTATTGTCACAGCATTCATTGGTGCTCCTATTCTTATTTATTTAGTACGTAGAAAAGGAGCGTCAGGATTATGATGAGTCATTATTCAAAATCCTTCACACTATTCCTTACGCTATTTCTCATATTAGCAACATTGTTTTTCGGCAAACACATTGTAGCAAATGGCGAAGACATCTTGCTTCTTATAAAAGGAGAAGCAACCCCCTATCAATCCATTGTTGTCTGGCAATGGCGAGCGTCTCGATTATCTGCCGCTTTAATCCTCGGTGCTGCGCTAGGTGTTAGTGGCGCTATATTTCAATCTTTGGTTCGCAATCCTTTGGGCAGCCCTGATATAACAGGATTTAATGTGGGCGCCTTTACAGGCGTTTTACTGTCTATTGCTTTGTTCGGCAATCTTTATTGGCTAAGTGTTTTTGGCGCAATTCTAGGCGGTCTTTTTTCTGCTTTACTCGTCTATATATTTGCCTATAAAGGAGGCCACTCTGGTTTTCGATTAATCATCGTTGGAATCGCCATTAGCGCAACGCTCTCAGCATTTAATCAATGGCTAACACTCAGTGTTTCTTTAGAAACAGCAATGACGGCAGCACTATGGAGTGCAGGCACCTTAAATGGCATGACATGGTCGCGTATTTTGCCTGCGACGGCATTAATTGTAGTATTTATCATTTGTGCTTTTTTACTCAACACGCGTATGAAGCTACTTGAAATGGGAGACGATACTGCGGCGGCATTAGGGATTTCAGTGAATAAAACCCGCCTTACGCTGTTGTTTGTTGGTGTAGCCCTAACCGCGGTAGCAACAGCAATAACAGGCCCAATCGCTTTCATTGCTCTGGCCGCGCCTCAGATAGCAAAACGACTTGAAAACAGCGCAAGTATCTCATTGGGGGCATCCGCCCTAGTTGGAGGTTTACTACTACTAACCGCTGATTTTATCGCACAGCATATCTGGGAAGGCTCGACATTACCGGTAGGACTTATCACCGTTAGTTTAGGTGGCATTTATCTAGTGTATTTAATTATTCGAGAAGGAAAATAATAACGGTGTCTATTAAAATAGTTCAACAAAAAACACGAGACAATCTGGCTTCTTTAGCTTCACCAGCACTGTCATTATCAACTCAATCCGTCACTCTTAGTTATGACAAAACAATCATTGCTGCAGATCTTTCAATCGACATTCCTGAAGGAAAGTTTAGTGTGATTGTCGGGCCAAATGGCTGTGGAAAATCCACTCTTTTAAAAGCACTAAGCAGACTATTACCTCCACAGTCAGGCCAAGTGTTGTTAAACAGCCAAGACATTCATTCATTAGCAACAAGGGAAGTCGCTAAGATTCTAGGATTGTTACCTCAAAGCGCCATTGCTCCAGATGGCATAAAAGTTGTCGATTTAGTCGCTCGTGGTCGTTTTCCCCATCAAAAGTGGTTTCAACCTTGGCGCGAAGAAGATCAAAAAGCTGTAGATGCTGCCATGCAAGCCACAAACATTTCTGAATTGGCTCAGCAAAATGTTGATCAATTGTCTGGTGGTCAGCGTCAACGAGTTTGGGTAGCCATGGCATTGGCACAGCAAACACCATTACTCCTATTAGACGAACCAACAACCTATTTAGATATCGCTCATCAGATCGAGTTATTAGATTTATTCCAAGACCTAAACCGCGAGCAGGGGCACACTATGATCGCCGTTCTACACGACCTAAATCATGCTTGTCGATACGCAGACAATCTAATCGCTATGAAAGCCGGTAAAGTGGTCATGACAGGTAAGCCAAACGACATTATTACAGAGACTTTAATTGAAGATGTGTTTGGACTTCCCTGTATCATTATGAAAGATCCTATTGCAGGAACTCCATTAATCATTCCAAAGGGCCGTAAATAATGTCATCGGGTAGCAGGGATTAAAAACAACAATCCCTTTATCAAGCCAGAACGCCACGAGAGCCAATCATGGCCACCATGAACTAGCTCAAACTTAACATTTCCACCTTTTCTCTTAATCGCTTGGTAAGTGGCGTCATTAAAACGACACATATTTCCTTCCCCTACACCTACGTTTTGATAAATTTTCAACTGCGAAACATCCACTTTGTTATGCATAATTTGCTCAGCAAGACTGCCCTCAGGTAAAGAGTCAAAGGACGCAGCAACAGTCGAATCTTGCATCAAGGTTTTATTGGGCCACCAAAATGAGCCAGACAAACTAATAGCTTGTGAAAAAAATTGAGGAAAATAAGTGCATGCATATAGAGAGGAGAGCCCACCTAAACTTTGTCCCGCCACTAAACGCTCAGTCACCCCTTGACCATTTAACGCCATCAGATCTAAAACCCTAGGCAGTAAATCATGCACAACAGCAGACCAAAACAAATATGAACACCCTAACTCTTGCCAGCGGGTTTTCGGATCAAGAGAAGAAATCAGTAAATAATGTGCAGGAGCGATGTGTTTTATATCCGTTAAATATTGTAATACAGACAAGGTTCCACTAGGTTCTGCCCATCTCTCCCCATCTAGCAAAACCACTAATGGCGCATCACCTGTGGCTGTAGAAAACAACCAGCATACTCTTTGATTAGCTAAATCTAACGAATTCCAATCAATTATCTTAATCTGATCCTTTTTAACCGTACCAAGAAGACCCTCGTCCCACTCTTGCCAACCCAGCTCTAAAGGGGCATCGGGCATATGAAGAGGTGAACTAACCCCCCAACCAGATTGAACACAAGGCAATGCATTCAATGGATCAAAAGTTTGTTGCTTTGCAACATCAACCCACCAAGATCGCTGGGCGATCAGAGAGTCATCTCCACGCTCTCGTACTACATCGGGCAATTGGTGTCTTTCAAGAGGAATAAATGAATAACTTCCGCGCCATTGCGAATTCACCTCCAACACACCAAACCATACATCTGTGCCTAATTGTCTCTGCAAACAAACAGGCGTCCAACTGTGATGATCCGTGATGGAATTGACATCAAGCAATACACTTGCTGCAATCGATGCGGTTTCATCGCCTTGCGGGTCTCGCCACAAAAACAGCACTTTTCTAGTTAAACCTTCATCCTCTAAAAGCAACGGCGTTCCTAATTTAGCAATTTCCTCCCACCATTCAGAGGAGCCAATACCATCATTGACCACCCCTTTAGACTGCAATAGCGATCGAATATCTGTCATGTCAGCCAGCATTTTCACCTTATCCTCGGTTCGCAAAAAACTTAAATATGACATTACCCACATTATTAATCATTCAAACAATAGAAGATTAAGGTATATGTAAATATACAATAACACATATGATAATGATTATCATGTGTGTTATTATTTTTAAAAGTTGATTCGTTTTTTACTTAGGACACTCAAATGCAAAAGAAGACAGTACAAGCCTTTCTTTCACTCTGTTTAATTGCAGTATGCTCGTTACTATCAGCTTGCAATGACAAAACAGAAAATGTTCAACATATTGATTTAAGAAGTCAATTAAAGATAGATGAAGTACATAAAGAAGTTTCCGGATGGCCAAGAACCTTGATGACAAGCAAAGGCCCTGTCACTTTAAATAAGCCGCCTAAACGTATTGTTTCTACTAGCATTAGCATCACAGGAACCTTGCTCGCTATCGACGCGCCTTTAGTAGGAACTGGTGCCACAATACCAAACACCAACATATCTGATGACGATGGATTTTTTATTCAATGGGGAGCGCTAGCAAGAAAGCGTAACGTGCAAGCACTTTACCAAACTGAACATAATGCCGAAGCGGTCATTCAAGCCAACCCTGATCTAATAATCATCTCGGCAACAGGCGGTGATTCCGCACTCAAATTATACGATCAACTAAAAGACATTGCGCCAACAGCAGTCATTAACTATGGCGACAAAAGCTGGATGGAATTGGCTGAAGAGTTGGGCAATTTTATTGGTCTAGAAAGTAATGCCAGTAGCTTGGTAAATGAATTTGATAAACAAATTGAGCAATTCAAAGCAAACGCATTGCTACCCCCTCAACCAACAACGGCCGTAGTCTATTACCAAGACGGGACAGGAGCGAATGTCTGGACAGCAGAGTCCGCTCAAGGACAACTACTAACTAGACTGGGCTTTAGCTTAGCGGCTATTCCAGACTCTGTTCGCGGCGACATCAGCATGGGAAAACGCAATGATATCGTTATTGCCAGTGGCGAACGCTTTCCCGATGCTATGACGGGAAATACCTTATTGTTATTCGCAGCAGAACCCTCTCAAGAAGAAATGGTTAAAGCAAACACCTATCTAGCAGAAATTCCATCAGTACGTCACAACTCCATTTATGCTGTAGGCAATGACACTTTCCGGCTTGATTATTACAGCGCCAGTAACTTGATTCATCGGCTTACTGAGTTGTTTATCAAAAACCATCAATAACGCCATTTTTCCTATACAAAAAGACTAATAATGCACACTAATCAACCAATTAATTCACTAATGCAAGCTCAAAACGCAGGCTCTGAACTATGGTGGGAGCGCATTAAAAAATTAGGCACGCCTTTACTATCCGATTTAGACGAAGAGAACTGCGTCGTAACTTTCATATGGAGAGACCCTGCGGGAACCCACTCCGATATTGAAACCGTTTATATCGACTTGTACTCAAAAACGCCACACCCTACTAAGCAGCTGACACGCTTTTCACGCTTAGAGGGTACAGATATCTGGTATTGGGCAACGTCACTAGCAAAAGATTGGCTTGGCAGTTATTTCCTCATGCCAGCAACCAAAGAGCAAACTCCACCAGACTCAAGCGACGTAATGGCGATTCGCCATTGGTGGATCAAGTTAATGAGCACCAATGCTCAAGCGGACTCTTTAAATCCATTACCTCCTCACAGCAATGGAAACAATATCAAGCTGTCAGCCGTTTGCTTACAGAAAAAGGCACAAAGTCATCTCAAAACCATCATAGGAAAACAGCAAACAATACCTAAAAAAAACCTTTGGCATAGTGACATACTGGCGAACACTCGTCAGGTCTGGCTCTATAAAACAGGTCCTAAAACGACACATAAGCTGCCTGTTGCGTTGTTATTTGATGGTCAATATTGGGCAACGCAAATGCCAATTTTCTCAGACTTAGACGCTCTTACGTCAACAGGCAAGCTACCACCAGCCTTGTATGTGTTTATTGACTCCATCGACTCGTCTTATCGTTACAAAGAGCTTGGCTGTAATAACGACTTCTGGACAGCCATTGAGCAAGAGTTATTACCTTGGGTAAGCACACAATTTCTCATTACCGATGATCCATATAAAACAATCGTTGCGGGTCAAAGCCTCGGTGGGCTTTGCGCGGTTTACGGTGCGCTAAATTGGCCCCATCGGTTTGCATGTGCCATCAGTCAATCCGGCTCTTTTTGGTGGCCAAAAGCAGATTCTCTGCCAGATAAGAGCGACTTTATTCAAGAAATAAAAATACAAGACAAAAGTCCAAACGTTCTCAATTTTGTCATGGAGGCCGGGTGCTATGAACATGACATGTTAGAAGTCAGCAAGCTGATGACAAACACTTTAAAAAATGCTGGTCACAATGTGACCTTTGACGAGTTTCGAGGTGGACATGACTGGCTATGCTGGCGACAAGGTTTACTTCGAAGCCTCATTTCCATTTTCGATATTTAGCAGCACATTCATTTTTCACCGAATTATATAAGGAAGTCCTCATGGAAAACTCTCAATATCTCAATCCATTCGATAATGATACGTTCCATTTTTTTGTATTACAAAACCAACAAGGACAATACAGTTTATGGCCTGAATTTGCTTCGATACCAAAAGGCTGGCAAATCATTATTGGTCCTACGTCACGAGGTGAATGCATTGACTATGTAGAACAACATTGGACAGCAATTAACCCCTTTAAACATAAAACGATTGAAGGCTAATAAGGATTTTCACAATGCTATCTAAGACTCTCTCCCTCACCAATACACAACAAGGTATTTGGCTAGCGGATCAAGTATCCGAAGACAAAAGTATTTACACTATTTCCCATTGCATAGAGATAAATGGTGATATTAACGATCAGTACCTTGAAAAAGCCATTCGTACAGCCATTTTTGAAGCGGATACCATTCATGCTAGATACCTTGATGGTCACCAGCAATTAATAACAACTTATACTGCGGATTCACTGCCTCTTAAAATAGAAAAACTAGATCTCACACAGTATAAAGATGGTCGAGAGAAAGCTTTTGCGTTCATGCAAGAAGATACAAGCAGAGACCTCCCCATTCAAAGTAACGAAACTCTCTCTTTGCAACAACAGTGCCTCATTTGCATTCGTGAAAATGAAGAAATAGTCTGGCTGTGGTATCAGCGTTATCATCATATTATGTTAGACGGTTTCAGCTTTACAGCATTAACAAAGCGCGTTGCTGATATTTACCAAGCCTTGTGCAACCAACAAACAATTACTCGCTCTCCCTTTATTTCAGTCAGCCAGGTTATTGAAGAAGAGCAATCCTATCAGAAATCAGAACGCTATCTTTCAGACAAAGCTTTCTGGTCTGACTACTGTGCCACCCTTCCCTCTCCTGTTAGCCTCACAACCAAGAGCGCCACCAATGAAAAACTTTCGGCCAATTTGATTCACTGCATTGCGCCAATTTCTTCACACCATCTAGTACAGCTAAACACTCTCGCCCAGCAAACTAAAAGCAGTAATGCTGAACTACTAATAAGTCTTATCGTGGCTTACCTTTATCGATTCACAGGGCAACCCGATCAAGTCATTGGTATCCCATTTATGCGCCGTTTAGGCTCTATTGCTATTTCATCGGTTGCGCCCATGGTCAATGTTCTACCAATGCACATAGCAATAAATGACAACAAAACGTGGCCTGAGATAGCACAACAACTAAAACAATCCTTAAAATCCATCCGTCGTCATCAACATTACAGTGCGGAACAAATACAGCGTGACTTGAAAAAAGTCACCTCCTCAAGCCTATACAGCACGCTTATCAATTACAAACAATTTGACTATGAACTCGACTTTGCAGGTATTAAAGGCATTACTCATCATTTAGCAACCGGCCCAGTTGATGACTTTGAGTTTAGTATCATTGTTGAAACTGACAGAACGTACTTTGAATTAAGAGCCAACAAAGAACGCTACGACCAAACCATACTGGAACAACATGCCCATAGATTAACTACCATGTTAGAAAATTGGCTATTGGCGCCAGAGACAGAGCTAGCCAAACTTCTAATATTACCAATGAATGAATATCAAACGTTGATGTCATGGGGACAAGGTCGTCAATTTGCTCCAAAAAACACGAATAATATTTTAGATATTTTTTGGCAACAAGTAGCACTAAAACCACAAGCAACAGCTCTCGTTTGCCGCAACCCAGATCAACAGCAGGAAACACGACTTACTTTTGAAGAGTTAGGTCTGGCCGTAAATCGTCTCAGTCATTTTTTGTTAAATCAGCCATTTGTTGGTAAAAATGCTGTCATCGCTAGTGCAATGCCTCGTAGCACTGACACTGTCATCGTTATGATGTCTATTCTGAATACGGGTGCAACGTATCTTCCATTAGATCTGGACTACCCAAAAGAACGTATGGAGATGATGTGTGAAGATACTCAACCAATTTTACTAGTAAGTCACTCTAGTGTTCAGTTACCGCTTAATATTCCTACCATCGTAATAGACGATTTAACATTCATTGAATCTCTGGAAAAACAATCTAACCTGCCTCTTACCAAACACGATCGCCCAATCCCATCTAATGACGACATTGCTTATGTTATTTTCACTTCAGGCAGCACAGGACGACCAAAAGGTGTCATGAATACGCATGGTGCTATGTTGAACTTATTGCTTTCACACCAAGAGTCAATCTACAAGCCAACACAAGAAGCCGTAAAAAAACGTTATCCAAAACGAGCACTTCGAGCGGCACATACCCACTCCTTTTCTTTCGACTCCTCTTGGTTACAGATTTTTTGGTTAATTCAAGGCGAAGAGCTGTATATTTTTGATGAGGAGACCCGTCGTGATGCCTATGCAATCGTAGAAGAAGTGCATGACATTCAAATTGATGCCATGGATTTACCACCCTCTTTATTAGCTCAATTACTAAATAACGGCCTAATGAGTCCTACTTCTCGACTTTCGCAACACCAGCCAAGTTTGATACTCATCGGTGGTGAAGCCTGTCCTGTAGCGCTTTGGCAACAACTAAGAAGCTTCCCTCTTTTAACCGCTCATAATTTATATGGACCAACGGAATACACAGTCGACACCCTAAGAGCAGATTTAGCGCAGCATAATAGCCCTGTTATTGGTCGACCAATATCCAACACCCAAACTTACATTCTCGACGCCCACCTTCAGCCTGTACCTATTGGCGCGGTAGGCGAGCTATATATTGCTGGTGCTGGCTTAGCACAAGGCTATTTAGCAAGAGCAGAACTCAGTGCAAGTCGTTTTGTTGCTGACCCTTTCAGCGACACTGGCTCGCGTATGTATCGTACTGGGGATTTGGTTCGTTGGAGCCAAACAGGCCACGTGGAATTTATTGGCCGTGGTGATGACCAGGTGAAAATTCGCGGTTACCGAGTCGAGTTAGGCGAAGTAGAAAATGCATTATCTCTACTTGACGGAGTGGAAAGCACCGTCGTCATTACGCAAGCAACAAACAATAGTCACCGACTATTGGCTTATTGTGCCACTCCCAGCATACCACTTGAAAATCAACAAATCTTTGGACAAACGCTGCTTGCTGAATTACGTCGCTCACTTCCTGACTACATGGTGCCCTCTGCAATACATGTTATGACGGCCTTTCCACGCAACGTCAGTGGCAAGGTCGATAAGAAAGCCTTACCTAAAATAGAGGTTAAAACACCATTATCCTTATTTATTAGGCCAGAAGATGAAAATGAACGTCAGCTTTGTGAGGCTTTCAAAGTGGTATTAAAAATCCACCAAGTGAGCGTCATTGACGACTTTTTCGCTCTTGGAGGAGATAGCATTAGCGCCATAATGCTATGTACCGAGTTGAGACAAATGGGTTACACGCTTCGCCCCAGTCAAGTATTCAGACAGCGAACCCCCAGAGCCTTGGCAACGGAAATAATACCAGTATCGCCCCAACAGAAACCAACCAGCCTGCAGCCAGAAAATCAGTGGTCCATTTCGGAAGAGCAGCAAAAGCAGCTGGAAAGTAATTATGAAAACACAGCAAGGATTGCAGAGGTCGCACCTCTGTTACCACTGCAAAAAGGTATGTTATTTGAAACCTTGATGGATTCAGCCTCAGGCAACTATAACGCTTTTACTAGACTACACTTTAAGGGTGAAATTGATCTTACTAGATTGCAAAATGCCTTAAATTCATTGCTCACTCGTTACCCCCAGCTGGCTGGTGCGTTCGATCATGAGCTTTGCTCTGAACCCGTCTTCATTATCCCTCATGTCAAACAATCACCGTTAAGTTGGCCATTAAGCACTTATGACTTTAGCCATTTGCCTAATGAGAAGCGAGAACAGGCACTCGCTGAACTAGAACAAGAGCTCTTACAAACACCTCAAAAAACAGATGAATTTGCAGGAATGATTCACGCAGCACTTGTTCACCTAGGTAAACACAAAAACAACCTCAACACAGAAGAGCGAACAAATACTCAAATATCGCAATCTGCGCTTATTTTAATCGTTCATCACCTTGTCATTGATGGTTGGTCAACACCTTTGCTATTAAAAAGCCTGTTAGAAGCTTACCAGCAACAAACTCAGCTTCTTGCGCCTTGCGATACATCTTATGCAGACGTCATTAAGCAGTTATATTACCGAGATCAACAAGCCAGTTTATACATATGGCAACAGGTTATGCATCAAGCTCAACCCTGTATGCTCTTCGAACAACAGCATGATCAAGTCAGTGAATTTGAATTTTCTTTAGATCAGCAAACAAGCAACATGCTTACGACTCAGCTTAAAGAGCGTGGCATAACATTGAATGTTTTCATGCAAGCTCTTTGGGCACATTCCTTGAACCTATTATCAGGCAGAGAAGATGTTATTTTTGGCTCTCCTGTTTCAGGACGAAGCAGCGACGTAGTTGATATTGAAAATCAAGTTGGCTTATTCCTTAATACATTACCGATACGAGTAACATTGAATCCAACAAACTCTTTTTGGGATCAGCTACCCGCTATGCAAGAGCGCCACATTGAACTCTTGGAGCACGACACCCTTGGCCTTGCAGAGATTCAACAAATCACTGGCAATCAAAGCTTATTTGATACCCTTCTTGTGGTTGAAAACTACCCAGATAATGAATATCTAGATACTCAATTAGAAGGTAAAGATGGAAAACCGCTCCACATTTGTGATATCCATAACCGTGGTTACAGCCATTATCCTTTAGCGCTATTGGTACTACCCGGTAATGAAATTACCTTTTTGATTGAAAATCGTGGCGCCCTTAGTACATCAGAAATACAAGAACTGGCAAACAGAATACAACTGACACTAAAAACAGCACTTGAAGATCCACAGCGTCCACTATGCCAATACCCAAGTATCAGTATTCAAGAAGCACAACTCATTGAATCCATCAACGCTACAGAACATTCCATCCCTGACTTAACGTTACAACAGGCCTTAGAACAACAAGCTAATGCCACACCAATGTCACCCTGTCTTGCAGATTCAAACCATAAATTGAACTATCAAGAAGCTCGCCTGCAAGTACAACAGCTATCGCAACTTATACGCAACCAAGGTGTGAAAGCTGGGGACATTATCGCTGTGGCTTTGCCAAGAAGCTGTTATCTAAGTTTGGCAATATGGGCCATCATTGATGCCGGTGCGGCCTATTTACCATTAGACATCGGCTATCCTGATGACAGACTTGCATATATGCTGAATGATGCAAAGCCAGTATTACTCATTACCCAGAGCAATCTAAAAGCTCGTTTTGAGAGGTTAAACACCCACATCGAGTGCTTGACGTTTGATGAACTATTTATAGCAAACACCAGCATAAACACAGCTGTAATATCAGCAGAACCTATCACAGGGAAGCATCCCGCCTACCTAATTTACACGTCAGGCACGACAGGTCGACCCAAAGGCGTCCTAGTTTCTCATCAAGCCATCATGAATCGTATCTTATGGATGCAGCATGAATATAAACTCTCTACTGAAGATGTCATATTACAAAAAACACCTTGTAGCTTTGATGTATCTGTTTGGGAGTTTTTCTGGGCACCTATGATCGGAGCCTCCTTAGTTATGGCCGCCCCAGAAGCGCATCGTGATCCAGAACAACTCATGGAAACCATCGATAAATTCTCAGTCACTACCTTACATTTCGTCCCCTCCATGCTAGCTATTTTCACGGACAGCAAACAAACTAATGGACGCAATTTAGCAACTTGCTCAAGCCTGAAACACGTATTTTGCAGTGGTGAAGCCTTACTGAAAATCCAAGCTCTCGCTTTCCAAGCGAACTTTGGCGCACAGCTACACAATCTCTACGGCCCCACTGAGGCAGCCGTCGACGTAACCTATAAACCGGCTTTTGAAGATTTAATCTCCAAAGGCCAAGGTGTAGCAATTGGTAAACCTGTCTGGAACACTCAGCTGCGTATTCTCGATCAGTATTTACGTCCTGTACCAATAGGTTCCGCTGGTGAACTTTATCTTTGTGGGATTCAATTAGCCACAGGCTACTTAGATCGCCCAGAATTAACAAGCACGCGCTTTATTGCCGATCCATTCGGGCAATCAGGAGATAGAATGTACCGCACAGGTGATATTGTTCGTTGGTTAGAAAATGGCGATGTAGAATATTTAGGGAGGGCCGACAACCAAATAAAAATCCGCGGTCAGCGCATTGAACTTGGCGAAATAGAAACACAACTTCTACAACAAGACTGTGTTTCACAAGCTGTTGTAGTGGCAAGAACACTGACGAGCAGTAATCATGATTCAGCAGGGCAAGACAATCGACAGCTAGTAGCTTACTTAGTAATAGACCCTACAAAACAATACGATGAAGCAATTATAAAATCAGCTCTATCAGATGAGCTTCCAAGCCATATGATACCAGTCGCCTATGTCTGTTTAGAGGCATTACCGCTGAGTGCTAACGGTAAACTAGATCGAAATGCTTTGCCGGAACCAAACTTACTAGGGAATAATTCAAGAAACACATCATCTCGTCTACCCGCTATCGGCTTAGAAAGCCAAATAGCTGTCATTTTTGGGCAACTTTTAGGTATAGAAAATATTAATGCCGAAGACGACTTCTTTGCTCTTGGTGGTCACTCTTTGCTTGCCATGCGACTCGCTTCAGATATTCGTCGTATACTTAAACACCCCATCACTGTTGGGCAAGTCATGGTAACGCCAACTGTGGCTAAACTCGCCAACCTTATAGACAAAAACAACTTACAACACAGCCGAGAAAAATTAGCTGAAATGTTGCTTGAAGACAACCAAAGTTCAGTAAAGACCAATAGCGGCTTTAGCGATTTAATTTACCTTCGCGAAGGGCAGGGCTCTCCATTGTTCTGCTTTTATCCAGGCTCTGGTTTTGCTTGGCAATACAGTGCACTGTCACGTTATATAACAGGTTCTCAACCTATTATTGGCCTGCAATCCCCAAGACCAAATGGCCTAATAGCGAGTAGCACCACCATAGAAGAGTTAATTGAAAAGCAACTCACCATCATTTGTCGCGAGCAAGAACACGGTCCTTATTACCTACTAGGTTATTCACTTGGTGGTACCGTCGCCTATGGTGTCGCAGCCAAGCTAAGAGAACGCGGAGAGCGAGTTAACTTCCTCGGATTACTAGATACCTACCCAGCCGAAATGCATGACTGGAATGACCCACAAGGAGAAGAAGCGGCAATGGGTGCGGAAAGAGAACAAGCACAACTACTCAGCAACGCTATTACTGGAATAGAAGAAAAACTAGATCATTCCGCTCAACAAGAGCAAGACCAAATGTTAGAACAAATCTTTGCCAATTATAAAGATGCGGTTCGTTTACTTAAAAAAGCGTCCACGCCCTTTTTCGATGGTGAATTGAACGTGTTCGTTGCCCAACAATCTTTACCTGATTATATCAATCCTAAAGAAAACTGGCTGCCTTATGCCGAGCATTCTTATTTCCACTTGTTACCAAACTGCAGCCATGAGGACATTCTATCACCTGAACATCTAAAATCATTGGGCCCCTTATTAGACAGGCTGATACATAGTGCAACGACTTCTTCAGACACGATGCCCAAGAATCCATTAAATTCATTTACTGAACTTGCATAATAATCTTGAAAAAAAAGAGAGAACAACGTGAGTAAAACCAAGAAAAAATCCATGTTTGTGGACTTTAGTTTATTAGCAACCCACAAAAACTTTCGCAATGTTTTTATTGCTCGTACGATATCTATTCTGGGATTAGGCATGCTGTCAGTTGCTATTCCTGTGCAAGTTTACTCATTAACCAATGATAGTTGGCAGGTTGGTATTGTCATGGCACTAGAGGGAATAGGAATGTTTGTGGGGCTTTTATTAGGAGGTGTTTTAGCTGACATATATGAGCGTAAAAAACTCATATTGTTGGCCCGAGGCACCTGTGGTTTAGGCTTTATCGCCATGGCGATTAACGCCTGGTTACCTGATCCTTCTTTATGGGCTATTTATATTCTCTCTATTTGGGATGGCTTTTTCGGAGCGCTAGGCGTGACTGCATTAATGGCCTGCATGCCTTTTATTGTCGGTAGAGAAAACCTCATGCAAGCTCGCGCTATTAGTATGGTAAGTGTACGTTTAGCAACAGTTATTTCACCTGCTATCGGTGGCATAATTATTGCCGTTTCTAATGTGGCTTGGAACTATATGATTGCAGCTGTCGGAACAGGTATAACCTTAATAGCGCTCCTATCTTTACCGATAATGCAGCCGAAAGAAGTAAAAACTCATAATCCCCTAAAATCTCTTTGGGATGGCTTTTCTTACCTATTTTCCAATAAGATTGTAGCAAGTGTGGCTATTATGGGAACACTGGTTACTCTAACTACCGCTGTTCGGGTTCTCTTCCCTGAACTCGCTGACACTGTCTATGGTGGCGGTGCTTGGACAGTAGGATTAATGTATTCCGCCGTTCCACTAGGTGCAACTGTGGGGGCTATTATTAGTGGCTGGGCAAATCATGTTGCCAGACCGGGTTTGGTAATGATGCTTATCAGCCTTACTGCTTTCCTCTGCTTAATCGGAATTGGCAGTACAACCTACTTCCCTCTTTCCCTGATCCTTCTAGCCATTTTTGGTTACCTTGTGTCTATTGCCTCATTACTGCAATACAGCTTTGTTCAAGGGCACACCCCTGACCATTATTTAGGTCGCATAAATGGCATTTGGACAGCTCAAGATGCCACTGGCGATTCTGTAGGAACACTTGCCATAGGAGCATTAGGAAAATTACTCTCGTCGTTAGGTAGTATCTTTGCTTTTGGTGCCGTTGCCATGGGATTAGGAGTTATCTTATTAGCCAGCCTAAAAACACTCAGAAGCAGTCCACTGAATGACCCCAACCTAATGGAAAGAAACTAAATCGCCTTATTAAACGAATACTCATAAGCCTTCTTGAATGGAGGCTTTTTTATAGCCATAAAATTCAGTCATAAAAAAAGTGTACATGCTCAAAACATGTACACTTTTTTATTTCTTAATGCTATTTTAGAAATTGTATGCCGCACTAACGAAGTAGTTACGGCCTAGCTCATAAGTCGTGTAACCAGTATCTTCTTCGTCTAAACGAACGTCGCCAATATTCTTAATACCAGCTCGCAAAGTCAAACTCTCGGTAACATCAGCAATCAGACCAATATCAGTGCGATAGTATGAAGGCAACGTACTATAAACATCGCCCACACCTGAAACCCAAGTAGAATATTGCATGCCAGATATGTAGTTAACTGAAAGATACGTTGATAATATATCGGTTGCTTGGTAGTCGAATGACAAACTTGCTTGATGCTCTGGGCGCCCAGTTAAAACAGTTTTTACCCCTTCAGAATCTTCGGCTTCAGTATCTAGATAGGTATAATTAGCCTTTAAAAGAAGATCATCAGTAAGTGGCGTTGATGCACTTAATTCAAGTCCCTGTGTCATAGCTGTTGCGACATTAATCCATTTTGCAGAATTAGCATTCCCATTGCTATCATAGCCAACTTCACGTTCAATCAAATTGTCGATATCATTGCGAAAAACCGTTGCCGTAGCATTGAGTTTTTTCGAATGGTAGTCTGCACCAAATTCATAACTTACGCTCGTTTCTGCTTCTAAATCTGGGTTACCTGATAAGGTACAAGCACCGCCACAGCTGACCGTTCGATACTCTTCACTTAGTTTGCTCACCTCGGGCGCTTTAAAAGCTTTGGTAACACCACCTTTTAGAGTCAAAGAACTGGTTGCATCATAGACAAGATAAGCTTTAGGTGAAAAATTATTTCCATAAATATCATGGTTATCAACACGTCCACCTAAAGTAAAAACAAGCTTATTGGTCAATGCCATTTCATCTTGAGCAAACACACCATACTGATCTACGTTATATTCGCCAGAGTCCAAAAGCGTATAGCTGTTTTTAAGCTGTTCATTTTGGTAATCAACCCCCGCCATAAGTGCATGCATACCCACTACTTTGTTAGCGTAACCTTTTGCATAAGTATTATTGGCTTCTAAACCCGAATGCGCTTCTGGCTCATCATACTGAGAGTTGTAATCGTATACATCACTCTCTTCGCGTTTAATATATGCAGTCGTATTCGCCCAATCCCATTGCCCCTTGTGAGTTATAGCTAAATCAGTACGGGTAATTTCTTGCTCACGAGTAGCACCACTTGTATTAAAAGTTTGGTACGGACGCTCATCGTGGTTATAGCCAAAATCAACGTCGACTTCTTGATTATCCGCAACCTGCCAAGTTAAAGTAGAAGCTAAGTTTTGTGCATTTTTCTTTTCACGTAATGGAGATATATCTTCGTCATTGGCAAACCAAGCCTTCTGCCTTAAATCCTCAACACTAACGGAAAGAGCCACTTTATCACTGATAGCTCCCATTCCAGACACACCTAATCGGTATTGGTCACCACCTTCACCAGACTCAATTTTACGCATTTCCGCACTGGCAGTTCCTGTCCAACCTGCGTCATCCTGAGGTCTTTTAGTAATAATGTTTACCACACCACCAATAGCATCCGCACCATACAATACGGACATTGGTCCACGGATAATTTCAATTCTCTCTATAGAATTCAATGGTACACTATTGAAGTCAGTATCACTGCCTTTATCAAAAGCACCGCCAGCAGAAACACGTTTGCCATTTACCAATAATACAGTGTATCCGCCATCCAAACCTCGAATTTGGATGGAGTCACGACCGGTTTCATCACTAGAATTGTTCACGCCAACAGTGTCTCTAAGTAAATCAGCAACACTACTTACAGTGGATTTGGCAATATCCTCTTTGGTGACTACCGTTGCAAAGGCGGGAATATCCTCAATTTTTTTAGCTTCCATTGTTGCTGTAACAACGAGAGTATCCAACTGTTCTGTATCTTTAGACAGACTAATTTCATTATCTTCACTTGCAGCAAAACTCATCATTGGCACAGCCGCCAACATACTGACTATTAATTTTTTCTTGGCAAACATAAAGCGCTATAACTCCTAACGTTATTGAACAGTTCACAGGTAGGAATAATATTATTGCGAACGGTTTTCATTATCAACAGCATTTACATTAATTTATAAACAATGTTCATTTAAAAAGGAAAATGATGCTTTATTTGCTCAAAATATGACCCATCTCATAACAAGCAAACCCAACATCGTTCCCACCGAATATAAATGGTTTTTGATGTGTACGAATTAAATATGCATCATTTACGCATTCAATGTCGCTCCCCCATCAACCACTACATCTTGCATGGTAATGTGATTCGACATATCGGAAGCAAAGAACAATACCACTTGAGCAATATCGCTCGGTTGGGCTATTTTGCCCAAGGGTATGCCTAGCTTATATTGCTCTGGAAAGCCTTTGATGGTGTTTTGCTCAGCATCATCATTGGTCCACAGCATTCGTTGCATGGGTGTGTCGGTGGAGCCAGGACATACTAAATTACAACGAACTCCATAAGGCGCGAGCTCTAGTCCAGCGGTATGACTGAGCGCTGATAACGCCGCTTTTGATGCGCAATAAGCCGCCATATTTTGACGCGGTACTTTTGCAGCATTGGAGCTAATGGTAACAATTACTCCACCCTGCTGACGCTTAAACGTTGGCGTGGTATGTTTTATCATTAAAAACGCACCGCCCGCATTGACGTTAAAGCAGTGTTTGAAATCCTCAAAACTAGTTTCTTCAAGGCTCCCTAAATGCAATATTCCCGCACCATTAACCAGTACATCTAATCGTGGAAAATTACTCAACACCTTTGGCACAATTCGAGAAACCGCGTCTTCATCGCTAATATCAAGCAGCACACAATCAAAATCATAAGACGTATTAGTAAATGACAAGTCAAAGCCAATAACCTTGGCACCAAGTTGGGTAAACTGATTAGCAACTGCTAAACCTATTCCTCTACCGGCACCCGTTACCCAAACCGTCTTTCCTGAAAAATCGAGCGGGTTGATCATGCAACACACTCTCTTTTACTCTGAATTAGATTCCACCAGCCATTCAGCGTTGCTGACGTTGCGAGCTCTTGAAATGACACATTAACCCCTTGCGCCTTCCATTTTGACACCAAGGACATGATTTGAATGGAGTCCAGGCCATAATCAATGAGCTCTTCGTCGGCATCAAACTCTTGCAAATCTTCTTCGTCCAAAAATGCAAAAATTTGCGCTTTAAACTGCTCAAAATGCAGTACTGTAATGGGTGCATCCGTAGCAGTAAGCACCTCTTTAGTCGCCACCACTCTACCCGTTCGACCGCCAGTATAGGCCAGTGCTTGACGATGCTCCTCTTCACTGAAATCCGCCAAGGCATCGCCTATCATAAAAGGCTGAATATCACGCATAAACGCATCAGCGGCCGTAATCATGCAGCCAATGTGTGCATAAACCCCACCTATCAATAATTGATCGCGCCCCCAGCTCTGCATCAGCTCTTGAAGATTAGAACGGTGAAAGGCGCTATATCGCCACTTCACCAAAACCGTGTCTTTTTCGTCTGGTGCTAACTCTTCGACGACTTGCTGTAACTCAGGAAAATCATTAAGCCCACTTCCCCACATATCATTTAATAAAGCACGGTCTTCCGGTTTCTGGTCATTGGGCTGCGCGGTATACACAACGGGAATATCATTGGCTCGACAATAGGCTTTGATAGCGGCAAGGTTTTGTTTCAAGGTTTTTATTAAATCAGACTCGGCATCATAAAAGCGCAAAAAGTAGGCCTGCATATCATGGATTAAAAACACTGCACGCTTTGGCTCCAGCACCCAGCTCACTTTTTGGTTAGGGAAGGTATCTGAGGTAGGCATAGGATAAGAAGATATCGTTGGAATGCTCATAATAGTCCTTTTTATAGAATGTTATTTTGTTGTGAAGCATGTTGGAGGCGCTGACGAATCACCTCACGCAATGCGACCTTGTTTGGTTTGCCAACGGGCGTTAGGGGAAGAGAATCAATAAACTCAAAGCGATCGGGTACTTTATAATCTGCCACACCCAGCCCTCTTAAATATTTACGCAAAGTGAGACTTTTCATGCCGTGACTGGCGATTTTCGGCACAATAAAAGCACAGCTCTTTTCTCCCATCATGCTGTCTGGCATAGAGACAAGGGCACTGTGCATAATCAGCTCATGCCTCAATAAAAGATTTTCTATTTCTTCTGCAGCGATCTTTTCACCACCACGATTGATTTGATCTTTATCACGCCCGACAACAGTCAAATAGCCTTTGTCGTTTCGACGCACTAAGTCACCAGAATGATAGAAGCCCTCTTGATCAAACACCTTGGCATTGTGTTCTGGCGCGTTGTAATAACCACGAATGGTATACGGGCCACGAGTCGCTAACTCACCAACTTCCCCATTCGCCACCTCATCACCTTCGGCATTTAGCACTTTTACCTCGTCAAGCGAACACATTGGGCGACCTTGCGTGGTCACTATCGTATCGAGGTCATCATCCAACCTGGTGTAATTGACTAACCCTTCTGCCATACCGAGGATTTGTTGCAATTGACAGCCAAGTACATCTGGCACTTGTCGAGCAAGACTCTCGCTTAATTTTGCACCACCAACCTGCATCAACTGCAATGAAGATAAAGCCGCTTTATTGGACGGCGCCGCTTGTAACCACAGAGCTAAAGCAGGAGGAACCAAAGCCGCAACCGTAACGTGATGACGCGCGATTAATTCAAAACACGTATTCGCATCAGGACTTGGCGACATAACCACACAGCCACCCACATGAAAAGCACCAAAAGCGCCTGGAGAGCTCATTGGAAAATTGTGTGCACAGGGCAGCGCACACAAATACCTTGTGGCCGCGGTAAAATGACAGATTTCCGAGCTACGACGCACACTAAAAAAGTAATCATTATGCGTTCTTGGAATAAGCTTTGGCGTCCCAGTGCTTCCACCGGATAATTGAAAAAACGCCACCTCATCCGCTGCACTAGGAGATGGTTTTAATACACCACTTGTGGATGAGTGAAGAATCGTATCAAGGGATTCTGACCATTCAGATTGGCCGACCAGCAAAACATGCTGCAATGTCATTGAAGACATACTTAGCGCTTTAAAAAAAGTGCTGTCTCGAAACAAGGCATGCTCATTACTTGCAATAAGAATCTTGGGCGTTATTTGTTCGGTGTAAGCGGTTAATTCGTTTCGGTTGTGACTAAATAATGCATTAACCGGCGCCACTCCGAGACGAATTAACGCAAAAAACACCACATAAAACTCCGCAATATTAGGCAGCTGGACCAAAGCCGTGTCACCCGTTCGCAAACCGAGATCCTGTAAATAAATGGCTAATCGTTTCGATTGAGAACACAGTTCTTGGTAACTTAACGATCTGTCACCACAAATTACCGCGATATTATCTTGTGGTGCATTATCAATTAAGTCTATCAGTGGACGATCCGTCCAATAGCCTTTTTCTCGATATCGTTTGGCAAACGATTCAGGCCAAGGTGTATAAGCAATACTCATATAACATTTTCCTTTATTCCAAATGCATTCAACATGGTGCGCATTTTTGCGCTGGTTTCTAACCACTCACTCTCTGGATTTGAATCAGGTACAACTCCTGCTCCTGCAAACAAAGTAGCTTTATTTCCTGAGACTTGCGCACAACGAATCGCGATGGCCCACTCACCATTCCCTTGGAAATCACACCAGCCAACCAAACCACTAAAACAACCACGCTGATGAGGCTCTAAACTCTCAATACAATGCTGAGCCTCTAACGTCGGCGTACCACACATCGCTGGCGTTGGGTGAACATGTTTAATCAAATCAAACAAAGAAGGTGGATTAATATCGGCAAGCGTGGCCTCAATTTGCGTTGACAGATGCCACATGGTCGGTGTTGATATCAATTCGGGGTGATCAGGAATATGCAAGTTATGAATCAGTGGTGACAGTGATGATCGAATGGCCTCTACTACAAGACGATGTTCATACTGATCTTTTGAGGACTCTAACAAGGTTTGTGCAGCTTGATGGTCTCTATCTGGGCAATCCAAACGCCTAGCAGAACCTGCAAGAGGATTGGAAAAAATCTTATTACCTTGCTTACGAAGCAACAGTTCAGGGCTCGCACCGACCAACACGTCTCGCTCAAGTGGCACACTAAAATGATAGGCATTCGGGTTTTGTGCCATGATATTTGATAACAAACGTGGAATATCAATGATCCGATCTAAGGTTAATGTCAGGACTTTTGACAGCACCACTTTTTTTAAGTGTCCCATTTCAAAAATCGACAAGGCCTGTTCTATCATTTCCAAAAAATCATTATGATCCGGCGAAAAACGATGCTCCACAACTCTGTGCGCAAAACCTTCATCCATAAAAGGCGATAGACTGTAGCCTAAAGCGCTTATTCGCTCAGACCAGTCTGGTGCAAACAAGTGTGTTGGCTGCCTCATATCAAAAGGGATAGCTCCAACAAGGATAGGATTCGCTATACCCCTATTACGCTCCCGTCTAAAGACGGCTTGCACTTCTTGATTGAAATCAGGCGACAAAATCGGAACAGAAAGCCGCTGACTAACACCATTGCCGCGTACGAGATTGCCATTTGAATTGAATAAAAACACATCATTTTTAGATTGATTTATTGCTAACGCGTCCGCATAGTCGTGGAAAGTACTGTCCATAAAGCCCTCATAAATGATAATAGCTATCAATTAATATAATAAGACTAATGATAATCACTTTCAATTACTACACATAAAGACTTGGTGTAAATTTTTTGTCATCACCATGACAACTAAGGTGAGGAGCTAAAACACCTGATGGAACAAACGTAATTTTAATAATGATTCTTAAATACACCTTAAATATTAATAAAGCACTTGCTAAATTCCGCTCTATCAGTAAGATGCCAAACAAAAATCATTCTCAATAAAAGGATATTCTTGATGGCTCTACGCGCACTCCTTACCCTTGTGTTAGGTCTCTCAACTTTTGCAGGTTCATTAGAAGCAAAAGTAACGGTAATCAATGATGTACTCGATAGAAAAGTAGAAGTGGACCTGCCTGCAAAACGCGTCATATTGGGTTTTTATGCCGAAGACTATATGGCAATCGGCACAGAAAAAGCCTTTGATAATGTCGTTGGCTTGTCTCGTGACACTTGGGAAGGATGGCGTCCAGCAAGCTGGACTCTTTATACGGATTATCGTCCATCTCTGAAAGAGATCCCCGACGTTGGCGAAGTAGAAGCACAGACCTTCTCTATCGAAAAAGTCTTGAGCCTTAAACCGAGCGTTATTTTACTAGCCGATTGGCAGTACAAAGGTTTGGGGATGGATGTAGATCGTCTTGAAGAGGCGGGTATTCCTATCGTCGTAATAGACTATAACGCTCAGACCCTTGACCGTCATATCAAAAGTACTCACATCATTGGTCAGCTAACAGGGCAAGAAAAACGTGCCAAAGACATTGCTGACGACTATAAAAACACAATCGAATCTACCTTACAGCGCATTGAAGCAGCCAACTTACCGAAGCCTAGAACATACGTTGAATTTGGTAATAAAGGTCCTGAACAGTACAGCTTCACTTATGGAAAAAATATGTGGGGCGCTATGATTACCATGCTAGGCGGTGATAACATTGCAGCACCTTTTGTTGAATGGTGGGGGCCAATGAATCCTGAACAGGTACTGGCGTCAAAACCGGAAGTGATTTTTATTGCTGGTACAGAATCAGGCATAAAAGGTGATGCTCTTCCAATGGGACAAGGTATTGATCGCAAACTTGCGGTGTCACGTCTCCAAGGCTTTACCAAACGCCCAGGCTGGAGCCAAATTCCTGCGGTAGAAAACAATCAAGTCTACGGTATTTACCAAGGCGCTTCTCGAACCATTCTTGACGCATCTATGGCACAATACATGGCAAAATCCATGTACCCAAGTTTGTTCAAGGACATCAATCCAGAACAAAACTATTTGAACTTTTATCAAAAGTACCTTCCAGTGACACCTACAGGTACCTTTACTGTCAATATTACGGAGTAATATCGTATTGGAATACGTTCCAATAGATAGAGAATTTATGCAGTCAGACCTCCTTTCTGATGCGATATCAAATCAGCGACGCAGTGAAAAGCGTCGCTGGTCTGTTATTGGCATTTTGTTTATTGTGTTAATCGCTTCCTTTGTGCTGGATATCGCCACAGGCCCCTCCTTACTCAACATAAAGGAAGTCGCGAATGCACTGCTTCATTTAGTGGGCTTCCCCATTGAAGTAGACTCGACCACCAAAGTGATTGTCACTAATTTGCGCCTTCCCATTGCGATTATGGCCGTGATAGTTGGTGGTTCTCTTGGGGTAGGCGGCGCTGAAATGCAGACCTTACTAAACAATCCAATGGCTAGCCCCTACACTTTAGGTATGGCTGCGGCGGCGGGATTTGGTGCTGCACTCACCCTGTATGTTGGTTCATTAGGTCTAAGCGCTAACATTGCGGTTCCATTAGGAGCCTTTATTTGCTGTATGCTCGCGGCAGCATTTTTGTTTGCACTGGCCACCATGAGACACATTAGCTCAGGTCAACTCATTCTCGCAGGTATCGCCCTGCTCTTCCTGTTCCAGTCTTTATTGTCATTAGTTCAGTTTGTGTCGTCCCCGGAACTCAGTCAGCAAATCTTATTCTGGCTGTTTGGCAGTCTATCCAAAGCGTCTTGGACCAACCTGACCATTGTGGCTTGTGTCATATCTGTGTGTTTATTTGCCTTAATTCAAGACGCTTGGAAGTTAACCGCTTTACGCTTGGGTGAAGAAAGAGCAAAAAGCTTAGGGGTCAACGTAAGCCAATTGCGTTTAAAAACACTTTTTATTGTCGCCATCATGACGGCAACCGTCACCAGCTTTGTTGGCATCATTGGCTTTATCGGCATAGTAGCCCCCAATATTGCTAAGATTTTAGTCGGTGAAGATCAGCGTTTCTTTTTGCCGCTGTCCTTTTTAATTGGGGCTTTTCTTCTGTCTAGCGCCTCAGTATTATCAAAAGTCATTGTCCCTGGTGCCCTTTTTCCGATCGGCATTGTTACGGCTATTATCGGTGTGCCTTTTTTCTTCTGGCTCATTCTAGGAAAGAGACGCTAATTATGCTGCAAATTAAGAATTTGAACGTTTCATTAGATAATCTAATTCTTGCGAGGGATATGTCTTTTTCCCTAGAGCCCGGTAAAATGAATGTCATCATAGGGCCAAATGGCACGGGGAAAAGTACACTATTAAAAACCTTATTTGGTGATATTTTACCTGAGTCTGGTGATATTTCTTTTAACAACGCCACATTAAAACGCAAACACCTTTCTCAATGGCGTGAACAATTTGGTTACATGCCCCAAGACATTAAGTTGGATATTGAACTTAGTGTACTTGAAGTCGTGCTACTGGGAAAACTCGATGCATTGAGCTTACGTCTGGACGATACTTTGATAAAACAAGCGTTAACTGCTCTAGAAAAAATTGGTTTATTGCACCTTGCTAATCGGCCAGTAAATAGATTAAGTGGCGGGCAATGTCAGATGATACTATTTGCCCAAGCACTGATGAGAACCCCCAAAATTCTTATGCTCGATGAACCTGTCAGTGCATTAGACCTGCATTTTCAACATGTTTTATTAGACCATCTGGATACCGAAACCAAGCACCAAGGCTGGGTTACTTTAATGGTTCTGCATGATCTTAATTTAGCGGCTCAGTACGCGGACAATTTATTGGTTTTAAAAGACGGCAATGTCATTGCAAGTGGACACCCAAGCGATATTTTAACACCAGCTTTGGTGAAAGATGTCTACGATGTCAATGCTGAAGTCACCAAAGATGCATATGGCATTCCGTTTGTTAGAACCATTCGACAAGGGTTTTTACCGCCTAAAACAAACTCGCAGACTCATCGTTCGCCGTCTCGTACTACAGCAACACAGGGATTAAGAAATGTTATTTAAAGGAATGCTAGTAGTTTGGTTCATATTCACCAGCTCAGTAGGTTTTGCCAAAGACTGGCAAATTCAAATGCTTAACTACGGATCGGGAACAGAGGGAATGACGTTCGAGCCCGCCTTCATTCATGCACAGCTTGGCGATAGTATTACCTTTGTACCCAGCCATAGCGGACATAATGTGCAATCCTATGTGGTACCAGAAGGCGAAAGCCAATGGAAATCGGCTTTAGATCAAACTTATACCATCCAAGTGAATCAAGAAGGCGTGCATCTCTATTACTGTCCACCACATTTAATGATGGGCATGGTAGGTGTTATTCAAGTAGGTGACGCCATCAATCTCGATGCTCTGCAACAAAAAGCACCGCGTTTACGCTCTAAAGTGGCATTAAAGCCAGAACGTATGGACGCGTTACTTGAACAGATCGTCACACCATAATAAAGCCACATCCTAATTATGCTTTTTAGACACTTTTTAAAAGATTGGCAGCTCCTCTCTCCAGCTGGACAGGTATTGGTCATTAATGGTTTCACCTTTAACCTCGGCTTTTACATGCTGCTGCCTTATCTAGCAGATCATTTAGAGCATAAAATCGGTATTAGTGGCTGGTACGTTGGCGTGATTATTGGTCTTCGCGTGTTGAGCCAACAAGGCTTATTTTTGGTCGGCGGCACCCTTGGCGATCGTCTCGGCTATAAGCGTCTTATTCTTTTGGGTTGTGCTGTCCGTATCGCTGGTTTTACCTTGCTGGGTATCGGCCAAACTATTCCTATTTTAATGCTGGGCGCTTTCCTTTCAGGGTTTGCTGGTGCTCTTTTCACACCAAGCAGTCAAGCCTACTTGGCCTCAGAGTATCCGGATCCGCATGCCAGAAACAAAGTTTTTGCTCTACAAAGCATCACCTCAGAGGCGGGAATGTTATTGGGGCCATTGGTTGGCTTGACCCTTCTCTATATCGACTTTGCCGTAATAGGCCTAGTCTCAGCGGGCTTATTTAGTCTCTTATTCGTCATTCAGTGGCGCTTTTTACCGGCACTGGCTTCGCAAAAAACGCGCCCCCATACTGATCAAGCCTTTTGGAAACAGTGGGGGCAAATGCTGACTCACAAAACCTTTATACATTTCGTATTATGTAGCTCTGTTTATCATTTGCTGTTTCATCAACTTTACATTGCCATCCCCCATGAAATTCGTGTCGTCACCCAAGACGTCAGTATTATTACTTGGGTCTTCGCGACATCCTCCATTATGGGCGTACTCATGCAGATGCCCGTTAGTCGGTTTGTGGCAGCCCATTTAGGCACAGCTCGCGGTGTTGGCTTAGGTATGAGCATTATGGGATCAAGCTATCTTTGGCTTATTCTCAACACACCTTGGTTACCTGCTCTGCCTTTTATTCTATGTGCTGTCGTTTTCAGTATCGGTTCCATGCTGGTATTTCCACTTTTAGGCGCCTATGTCCCTAAATTTTGCTCCCCAAAAGAACTAGGCAGTCATTATGGTTTGTACTCCTGTATTGGTGGGCTATATGCTTTTATTGGCAACATCAGCACAGGCTGGCTACTGTCTTCCAGCACGGTGGATCATGGCTGGATCTGGCTTGGCTTAGCTGGCTTTGGTACGCTGTCGGGTACGCTGCTGTTCATACAGATTAGACGTCATTCAGAAAATACAACGCCACTTTAGTCGCTCAATAAGATATTTTTCGCCCATCCTCTCATAAATCTTTTTTATGCTTATTAAATTCATATATATGTAAATTATTATTAATACACTAAAATCATAAAGTGGTTTATGTTATTTTATGTGAAAATAAGTACGAAATAGTCACGTACTTTACACGGATTATAGTTTTGCAGGAGCAAGAGATGATGAAAACTCAAGATAGTACCTATGACCTAAAAAACACGACGTTCCCTCCTACTGTGTCACTTCCTCTCTCAACCGCCCAACGCGGACAATGGATAGCTCAAAAACTCTCACCTAAAAATACCGCTTTTAACATTGCTGAGTACGTCGAAATACAAGGTAACGTGGACGTAAAGTGCTTTTATGCCGCTATTAGGCAGTTGATCATCGAGGCTGAATGCATACGTACACGTATCATTGAAAAAGACGATCAGCTCATACAAATAATAGACAACTCAAACGATGGCTATTTTTCCTCCCTTGATCTTCGTTCAGAAGAAAACCCTCACCAAGCAGCCATAGACTGGATGACAAAAGACATGCTGCAACCGCTTAACACACCAAATGATAGACTGTGGCTAAGCGCGTTAATACACATTGGTGAAACACATTATTATTGGTATCACCGTTGTCATCATGTTGCACTGGATGGTTTTGGTGGTAATTTACTGACCTTGAGACTCGCAGCCATATACAACGCGTTGCTCAATCAAAATGACATTGGGGAAAGTCCATTTGCTCCGTTAGAAACTCTTTTGCAAAGCGAAGCAGAATATAAATCCTCCAGTCGTTACAAAAAAGACCGTCAGTATTGGCTGGGAAACCTCATCAATTTGCCTGAGACAGCCTCGCTTTCTAGAAGAGTTTTACCAGAAAACGGCAAAAAGCTGCTACGCAAAAACATGCACCTTTCCCAGTCACTCACCAACCAAATAACGTTGTTAGCGCAATCCCTAGGAGCGAGCTTACCGCAAACATTAATCGCGTTGGTGTCCGCCTATTTTTATCGCATGACAGGCGCTGAGGATTTGGTCTTTGCCATGCCCGTGACCGCCAGAACCAACCGCTCACAACGCAGTATTCCTGGCATGATGGCAAACGCTGTCCCCATCCGTCTCAGCTTGTCTAACGAAATAACATTAGAGCAGCTGATCAAACAAGTCTCTAAAGTAGTTCTTAAAGCCCTTAGACATCAACAATATCGATATGAGGATCTCAAGCGCGAACTTGGGCTCATGTCAGCAGGACAACAAATTGCCTCTTTAGGGGTTAATATCGAGCCTTTCGACTATCAGTTAGCGTTCGGAGATTGTTCAACCTCCCTTCATAATTTAAGCAATGCCTTGATCGATGACCTTACCGTCTTCATATTCGATAGACACGATAATAACGGCTTAAAAATAGAATTTGATGCCAACCCAACACGGTACACTGAGCAAGAATTAGAGAACCACCTAGCACAATTTGCACGCTTGATCGACGCCATGATGCTTACTCCAGCGGGGCCAATCAGTAAAGCAACGCTGTTAAGCCAAGAAGAGCGCCATAAGATCCTTCATGCTTGGAATGATACCGCTTACCCAATTCCACAAAAGTCAGTGATTGAAGCCTTTCATGCTCAAGTAAAATCATCACCAACAGCCACAGCAGTGACTTCAAAGGGTAAAACGCTCAACTATTCTGAATTAGATGCACTGTCTAATGCTTGGGCAAACAAGCTAATAAAAGAGCAAGTTCAACCCGGCGATTTAGTGGCGATTGCTCTCTCTCGTAATGCTGACATGCTGGTTGCTTTACTCGGCACTCTAAAAGCCGGAGCCGCTTATTTACCATTGGATCCGGATTTTCCAGAAGAGCGCCTTCGCAGCATCCTTAAAGACGCCAACCCAAAACTCATACTGAGTTGCCACGAAGCGATTCAGCAACTTCCTCAAGTCAATACCAAGGTCATACTGATAGATGACGATCACATCGATATATCCCTTGATCGCCGTGTCAGCCAAGAGACAGGAATCAAAATTCAAGGCAACAGTCCTGCTTATGTTATCTATACCTCGGGTTCGACTGGCCGTCCGAAAGGGGTAGAAATCCCACATAATGCCTTGATCAACTTCTTATATGCCATGCAAAAAGAGCTTACTCTTTCAAGTAAAGATAAGTTCCTCGCCATCACAACCATTTCATTCGATATCTCTATTCTGGAATTGTTTTTGCCATTGACGGTTGGCGCCTCTACTGTCATTGCTGATAGAAAGACCGTTCGAGATCCACAAGCATTAAGCACGCTCGCGGTGAAAGAAAACGTGACACTGCTTCAAGCCACCCCCTCTCTTTGGCAAGCGCTTTTACCAACCTATAGCAATGAATTAAAAGGCATCCGACCTTTGGTTGGAGGCGAAGCATTACCCGGTCAACTGGCCCAAACTATGGCAAAGCTCGGGCATCCTGTTATCAATCTATACGGTCCAACAGAAACCACCATATGGTCGAGTATTATGCCACTTACAAAACAAGCGGACCTTCGACATCCGCCAATCGGCAAACCTATTTTAAATACTCAACTGTATATATTGGATCATGCTATGGAACCTGTTCCTGTGGGTGTCACAGGGGATTTATATATTGCCGGAGACGGTTTGGCGTTAGGCTATTATAAGCGTCCAGACCTAACGAAAGAGCGCTTCATTGCAAACCCATTTGGCAAGAAAGGCAGTCGTTTGTACGCAACTGGCGATAAAGCTCGTTGGCGTAACGATGGTATTGTTGAGTATCAAGGTCGAGACGACCATCAAATTAAAATCCGCGGCTTCCGTATTGAAATTGGCGACATAGAATCGGCTTTATTGGGCTGTAGAGAAGTAACACAAGCCATTGTCGTCGCTCAAATCACACCCAATGGTGACAAACAATTGGTTGCCTATGTGGTTCCCATGGATAACCACTTAGAAACCAACGAACTGCGTCGTCAACTCATTAATCTACTGCCCGATTACATGGTACCAGCGCACTTCATGTTGCTAAATGAAATGCCACTCACCCCCAATGGCAAAGTAGACCGCAAGGCGCTTCCCTTACCCACTTGGCAGACATCCAATCGTTATGAACCACCCAGAAACCAGTTAGAAGAAATGCTGACCCATCTTTGGGCCGAAACGCTAGGCCTTACTCTCGTTGGCATTCACGATAACTTTTTTGAAATTGGTGGCGACTCCATCTCCGCCACAAGAATATTGAATCACATTCAAAAGAATTTATTAGTCGAGGTTCCGTTAGGGGTTTTATTTAAAGCCTCAACCATTGCGGACCTTTCCGAGTATCTCAACCAAAACGAAGATTGGGATCCGATGATTGGTATGCTACCAATCAAATCGCACGGCACAGAGCCACCGCTATTTTGTATCCACCCTGCGCTAGGGCTAGCTTGGGGCTACGCTGGTTTGCTGCGCCATCTGTCCAAATCAACCCCTGTATATGGCTTACAAGCAACGGGATTACGCCACGCAGCGCGTTTGCCAACGTCAATTGAAGACATGGCAGAAGAGTACTTACAGCAAATTAAACGCGTACAGCCTGAAGGTCCCTATCGTCTATTAGGCTGGTCATTTGGCGGACTGGTTGCCCATGCCATCGCTGAAAAACTGCAAGCAGAAAATGACAGCGTGTCATTTTTATGTATGTTAGACACCTACCCATACAAACTAGATTACCAGCAACCCAACAACGAAGCGGACATTGTCAGAGCCGCTCTGCTCTTTCTTGGCTATGATCTCAGCACGTTAGAGACACTGCCCATTAACAAGGAAGAGTTAGCCTCATTGTTATGGCGTGATTACGATGATTCATCCATGTCTGTGGTGCAAGACATGCAGAAAAAACAAGCCGATATTATGGACCGAGTTCAACATATCATCGAAAACAATTTGGAATTGGCGGGCCGCTTCCAACCCGGCACAGTAAATGCCGATCTATTATTTTTTGTTGCTGAAGACAGTGCAAACGGCTCAATGGGGAATATACTCGAACATCAGGCCAGCGCTTGGACGTCAAGGATAACAGGCTCCATAGAGACTCACCGCATCCCATGTCGACATCAAGACATGCTTGATTCCGAGCCGCTTAATCTCATCGCCCCTATCATTGCGGAACGTCTTCAACAATCGACTAAAATAGACAAAACTCTGGAAAACCAGTAGGAACCAACAAGACAAAAAATAACCCCAAGCAATACGGCAAGGGGTTATTTTTATTCACAAGAAAAGGGTTGAGCTACATGCACTAAAGCTGGAACTCACCCGCACGTTCAGGCTGATAATCTACTTTAATGATAGCCACAGAAAGCACCTCTCCATTAGGCTTTGGCCAATCAATTTGATCACCTTCTTTAAGACCGAGTAACGCACTACCCACTGGTGCCAAAACCGATATCACATCTTCTGCCCCATTGGCGTCTTTGGGGTACACCAAGGTTTTCGAAAACTCTTTTCCAGATGATGCCACTTTAAATGTTACCGTCGAATTCATTGTCACAATATTGTCTGGCATCTCTCGTGGTTCAACAATGTCGGCGCGATTAATCTCCTCTTGCAAATCATCCTTATTGGGAAATTGAGAATAGCTTAATGAATCCAATATTTTCTCAAGTCTCACAGCATCTAATGATGAAATGGTTATTGGCGGTCTTTGCATAATCATCTACCTTTTTTATCTTGGTCTAACTCATTGCTTAAAATAGAAAAAAGCCGCAAATAAACTTGTTACCTGCGACTTTATTCAGAAATTTTATGGGTGTGTAAAAGTATGGCGGAAGGGTAATTTTATTTCGGCAAAAAACCTTCCTTGTTTTATAACACACTCGTTCCTTTTCGAGGGGTGGCTTTTGCACCACAATAGAACATCATAAGCGAGTTGGAAGACAAAGTCAGCAAACAAAAAGAGTCTGCATGATTCATACAGGCTCTTTTTTATAGAACTAATAAAATTAGTAACGAAGCTGCTCTAATCCACAAAACGGATCAACCGCAGCATCACTATTAAATTCCAATCGCCCTAGCAATCCATCTACCACAGCCCTCTGAACCGCTAATAACGGACTATAGGCGTTGATGTAAACAGGTACTTTTGGAGCATCATACAAAAGATACGGATGACCAAAAGACACCATCACTGTTGGTATATCTACCCAAGGACGATACATGGCATTTCCAAAACCATCATGTAATGCCATCCAATCTATATAAATATGTGACTTCACCAACATAGATTCATCGGCATTTAGATAGAGTAACAAATCATAATCTCTTACATCTAGTGCCATTCCTACTTGGAACTCTGTTACCTCAAAGCCCTCTTCTTTCAGCATATTAGCCACATTTAATGGCGCAGGTACAGGACTAAACACATGCCGAATACCTGTAGAAATGATCAATACTCGCTGATGTCGTTCTACGCTGATCGGCAAAATTCCACCACGATTTTTAACTAAATGAACCGTTCTACGATTCAACTCAAGAATACGATCAGCATAATCGGAAGCCAATAAATCCTTCATCTTTTGAACGCTAATGTCGTCCTGTTTTTGATGCAATCCTAAAGCCGCTTTCATTGCTAAAATACGCAATACGGACTGCTTCAAACGCTGTTCAGATAATCTCCCCTCACGTACCGCTTTTAGCATAAAAGCATAATCTTCAATAGGATCCTTACAAAACAGCAGCATGTCACAACCATTTTCAATGATTTGCGCCACCACCTCTTCGCGTTTCGCCCAGCTACTGACACCTGCCATGACGGTAGCATCCGACACAATTAAGCCATTAAAGCCCAGTTCACCACGCAACAGTTGCTCATTCAGCAGCTTGCTCACACTGGCGGGACGCCACCATTCTTCAGGATTCGTCTCGTACTGCTTTACATACTCAGGTAGCGCAATATGAGCAGACATAATAGACATCACATTGCTATCGATCGCACTGCGGTAAAGTCGTCCATAATGCTCTTCCCATTCAGAGGGCGTTAATGGGTTGACCGTCGTGACCAAATGCTGATCTCGGTCGTCAAACCCCTCTCCAGGCCAATGCTTAGCCGTAGCCGCAATACCATGTTTTTGGAAGGTTACAATATTGGAACGCCCCATACTTTTAATGATATCAACATCGCTACCGTAAGATCGTGTGCCAACGACAGCACTGCGGAACTTAGCATTAATATCGATCACGGGAGTAAATGACCAATTAATACCCAGCAACTTCGCTTCTTGAGCAATCACTTGAGTGCAGTACGCTACCGCCTCTTCATCTTTTAAGCCCGCAAGACCAAGCTGATTAGGGACTTGAGCACCAAATGGAAAGCTCATGCCACCCCCTTCAAGATCAGCACTCACTAAAAGCGGCACAGCTGAATGGCTGCGTAATTGGTTCATCATATTGACTTCAACATCAATATCTCGACTAACAAACTTCGTCACTGCCCCGGGTTGAATCGAATCAACAAGGGACAATTCTTCCGATGAATTCGCCCTCACAATTAAGTTAAAAAGCTGCCCTACTTTTTGTTCCAAGGTTAACTCTAAATAGGTTTTATTTACCCATGCCAGTTCGTCGTCACCTAGAAAAAATGGTGCTTTGCGAAATAATTCAGTCATATAAAAAACCTCAGTCCCCTCTAATTGGCTTGGTTTGCTTCACGGGCCACGCGTAATTCAGATTGCATGGTATCTTCGACGTCTTGCGTAATCGGATAAAAATAAGCGATAAACGCCACACAGCCAGCGCCAAAAGCGGGAATCAAACTCATGAAGAGTAAAATCATCTGTAGCGATTCTGCACTTTGCTCTACACCGGCCTGATAACCAGCCATACTCAGTCCAATCCCCACAAAAGCCCCGCTTAACCCCATTCCAAATTTATGAGAAAAAGTGGCGGAACTCGTAGACAAGCCAACCACGCGTCGACCTGATTTCCATTCAACATAATCCGCTGTATCGGCCACCAATCCCCATAAAGAAGAAGCCGCGATCCCCTTAGACAATTGATTAAAAAAGATTACAGCGTAAATCAAATACATATTAGATGGGTCAACCCAATATAAATTGCTAATGCAGCACATACTCAATAATGCACCCGTAATCACTAAGCTGCGTTTCGAAAAGCGCTTAACCAACTGAGACATCAAGGCGGATCCTGCAATCATACCGAGGCTCGCCATGGTAAAAAACATACCCGCTTTGCTGGCATCCCCTACGATATAGGTAAAATAATACATGCCAACAGCAAATGGCATAATAGTGAAGGTAAACAGAGGAATGCCCATTAATATCGTCACCCACCAAGCACGATTGTTGATGACGACTGCAAAATCTTCTTTCAAAGAAGAGCTTTGCTTTATCATTGGTACACGTTCTTTAACACGAGAAAAACACAACCAGAAGGTCACAACCATGATGACACTAAGGAACATCATGGTGAATTGAAAGCCTTGTTGTTTATTCCCATTACCGAAAAATTCCACAAGGGGCAAGGTACTCGCATTAACCAATAATGCACCGCTAAAAGCTAAAACCATTCGGAATGAGGCCATCTGACCACGTTCTACAGGACTATCAGATATTGTTGCAGGTAAAGAGGAATAGGGAATATTGATGGCGGTGTAAAGGGTCATCAACAAAATATAGGTTACAAATGCCCAAATAATTTTACCGGATTCATCTAAATTGGGCGTAGTAAAAGTGAGTACAGCGACAATAGCAAGGGGAATAGGAACATAGAGTAAATAGGGACGGAATTTACCAAATCGAGATTTAGTTCTATCGCCTATCATCCCCATTATCGGGTCTGAAATAGCATCCCACATTCGCGTGACAAAAAATAATGTCCCAACCAGTGCAGCGGAAATCCCAAACACATCGGTATAGAAAAACATCAGATAGGTGCCAACCGCAGTAAACACCACATTACTGGCTAAGTCGCCAAAACCATAACTCACTTTATCGAAAAACGATAACTTCTTCATAATCAAACCTTATTTTTATTGTTTGTTTGGCTTCATTATGGGAATTATTCTTATCGGTGCTATCCGATTTTTGATCTGATCATTAGCCGTTTTTTGACCTAAATAAAACGAAACTTAAACAAGCCGTCTTCTAAAGATACAAAAATTGCCGATCCAGCCAAGGCATAATTTTCTGTTTTAAAACCACCAAATCAACTCCCGCATACGCTTGACCAATATTGACTAAATTCACCGACTCTCGCTTAAGACGAAATTCTGTTGGTGTGCAGTCATATTCTCGTCGAAACGCCATATTAAAGGCTTTAACAGAAGGGAAACCGTGATCAAAAGCGATATCAGATACGGCTTTTTTAGGTTTCTGAATCAAGTCAGATAGACTTTTCTCTAGCCGATATAAGGTCAGATAACGTAAAAATGTTTCACCGACCTTAGCTTTAAAGTAACGGCTTAAATAGGCTTCTGAAAGACCACGCTCTTCCGCCAGCAAAGACAAAGAAATGTGCTCCTGATAACGCAAGGTTATTTGTCGCAACAAATCATTCATCAATAAAGTGGATTCCAAAGAGCCCACTTTAACCGTATTGGTTGAAGGAAAGTAACGCTGAAACACCAAACTTAACTGAGCCAATAAACTGGATTGAGCCTGTTGCCAATGATTGGCTTTATAGTGTTGCTCCCACCATAAATGCGCCATAAGCCGCTTAATGGTTGGCAATAAGTTTTGCTGCACCAAACTCCAGGACTTCATAGGAAGAGTATCCAACACCAGACCTGTAAAATTATGCTGCAAACAAAGGACCAAATTATCCTCTTCTGTCGACTGAGTGGCATGAGGCACGTCATTATTGATAAATATCATATCGCCTTCTTGCAAAAGCAGTATTTCATCCATCACTTGAACTCGAATTCGCCCTTTTACAACCCACAAACACTCATGGGCATCATGGTGATGTAATTCACATTGCGTTACCGAGTGGGCAAATATGCAGGTTTCTTCTTCTAATATTTCTGCTCTATTGGACAAATACATAACAAGCTAACATCCCAGACATTCAAGCAAATTCGTTATAAGCCGTTTCAAGGCGGCCTGAAATGAACAGAATCTTAAAGAAGTCAGCCAACAAAGTCACAAAAAAAAGCCCCGCATGTCGCGAGGCCCTTTCGTTCACATTTCTTATTGGGATTAAACGCTAGTATTTTTCACAGAAAACATGCCGTAAGCAGCGACAACTAAGAAACACACTGCTGGCACGACATATGAAATAATCGCGCCGTATTCATCAATGGTTGCGCCTTGCACAAGCGGCATAACCGCACCACCCAAAATAGCCATGACCAAACCCGCAGAGCCAAATTTCGTATCACTACCAAGACCGTCTAACGCGATGCTGTAAATGGTTGGGAACATCAAAGATAAACAGGCAGAAATAGACACGATAGCCCAAACACCGGTTACATCTGGCACCATAACAGCGTACAAACACAAAGCCGTACCCAATAGCGCCAAGATACTCAACAACACAGCCGGACGGAAAAAGCCCATCAACCACGTCATCACAAAACGCGATATCAAGAAAATGATCAAACTGTACTGTAAATAATCAGACGCGCTGGCTTCGGTGCCACCTAGAGTCTCTTGCACATATTGAATGGTAAAGGTCCAAGTACAAGTTTGCGCCGCTACGTTAAAAAACTGCGCGACTACACCCCAACGGTACTGTTTTCGGGCAAGTAATCGGCCTAATGTCGCCATGAAATCAATCGTCTGAACTTCGTCAACATTAACCTTGTTCTCTGATTTAGGGATACGCATGAAATAGATAAGCGCCCAGATAATCATCAACACAAACGCCATGCCGACATAAGGTGTCATCACGCTGTTTAGCTCATCCGCACGAATGCTCAGTAGCATTTCTGGCGCCATGCTAGCTCTTTCTTCGGCTGAAGCTGTGTTTAGGTTAGGAAGAATCAATGTCGCAGCAAGAAATACACCGATGTTAGTACCAACCGGATTGAACGCCTGAGCTAAGTTCAAACGACGCGCTGCGCTGCCTTCTGGCCCCATGGTCATCACAAAAGGATTCGCTGAGGTTTCTAAAATAGACAAGCCTGCTGCCAAAATAAACAGCGCCGCCAAAAAGAAACCATAAGTCATAGACACACTAGCAGGATAAAAAGCCAAGGCCCCTAAAATAGCCAAACCTAAACCAGTCAATACACCCGCTTTATAAGAGTAACGTGCGTTGATAAACGCCGCTGGGATCGCCAAACAGAAATATGCGCCGTAATAAGCGAACTGCACAAGGGCGGATTCAAAGGTGCTCATGGTAAAAATCTTGCTAAACACTTTTACCAATGGATCGGTCATGTTGGCCGCAACGCCCCATGCCGCAAAACAGGTAATCAATAGGATAAACGCGATTTTCATGTTCGGATAAACGAACGGGGCAGAGAGGGACTTTTCAGGAGCTGTATTTTGATTTTTCATAAAGCAAACAACATCTATTATTTTATAGTTGGATGATAGGACGTGCTTGCCGTCTTCAAAAAGACAGACTAAAAGCACCTCACCAGCATCAGACATTGATATAGGCTAACCGCAGTGTGAGCGTTTTGTGATTGGTTTAACACCACCAAAAACATCCGTTCTACGACCAACATCAAACACAAGGTGCGAAATCCTATCACCAACTTTCTATAAAGATGAGTCTACAAAGCAAAACTTCGTAGCTTATGGCGGTTATTAATTTTTTCTTACCCATTTCATTAACATAAATGAAATATTTATGACTGACGGTTCATTTAGAGGTTTACCTTATATTGCATTCAACGCATTTTTAGCAACCGTAGAGCATTCGCCGTGACCAATGCCGTCGCGCCAGAATCCGCCAATACCGCCAACCACAGTCCCGTTACACCTAACAAAGTCGTCACTAAAAATACCGCCTTCAAACCTAACGCGATGGTAATATTTTGGCGAATATTGGCATTGGTCGCACGGGATAAACGAATCATTTCAGCTAAGCCTTGCAACCGATTATGAGTTAACGCCGCATCGGCCGTTTCTAACGCCACGTCTGTGCCACTTCCCATGGCAATGCCAATGGTGGACGCTTTCATGGCTGGCGCATCATTGATGCCATCACCCACCATGGCTGTCGCTTGTTGTTGATTTAATGTCGTGACCGCCGTCACTTTGTCTTCTGGTAATAAATCCGCTCGATAATCTATGTTCAATTCGGCAGCAATCGCTGCAGCGGCGCGGGCATTATCCCCAGTAAGCATCACGCCATTAATGCCCAAATTGGCTAGGTCTTTCAGCGCGGCTTTGGCATCGTCACGTAATTTATCTCGTAATGCGATCAAGCCCAACAATTCACCCTCTTCTAAAACAACAACGACCGTTTTACCTTCTTCCTCAAGATAAATTACTTGCTGCTGAATACCATCGTCTAACGTTTGCTCTAATTTACTGGGTGCGCTTATGCTGATTTTCTTACCAGCAAAATCCCCTTCTACCCCGACACCCGCCAAGGTTTTGCGATTATCAGCGTGAACCACTGCAATCCCTTGTTGCTCGGTGTAATCCACAATGGCTTTCGCCAATGGATGATGGGATCCCATTTCAACAGACGCGGCTGCCGCCAATACGTGATTCACATTTGCATTATTAAAAGGCAACACATCTGTCACGCTTGGCTTGCCTTCCGTAAGCGTGCCGGTTTTATCAAAAGCAATGGTTCTGATTCGACCCAGTTGTTCTAGTGCTAAGCCACCTTTAATCAAAGCACCTCGACGGGTCGCTGCCGCCAAACCAGAGGTAATCGCGGCTGGTGTCGAAATAACCAAAGCACAAGGACAACCAATCAGCAACAAGGCCAAACCACGATAAATCCACGTATCCCAAGGCTGAGCAAAGGCCAAAGGTGGAATCAAGATCACCAAGATAGAAATCAACATAATCACAGGCGTATAGATACGGCTGAATTTATCTAAGAAACGCTCAAGCGGTGCTCGGCTCTCTTCCGCCTCTTCGATAAGATGTAAAATTCGATCTATGGCGTTATTACCCGGTTGCGACACCACCCTGAGGCGTACCACCCGATCGGCCAACAAACTCCCCGCTGGTACTTTTTCACTAGAGGAACGTTCAACTGGAACGGACTCCCCAGTCAAAGCACTTTCGTCGAAGCTTGCCATCTCGGACAAGAGCTCAGCATCGGCAGGCAAACGTTCACCCGGCGATACTTCTATTTCATCGCCTGGACGTAAATCCGCTATAGCGATTTTTTGACGCACACCATTTTTGATGATTAAGGCTTCTTCTGGTAACAAAGCCATCAAAGCGCTCACGCCTTTACGCGCACGGTTCGCCGCAAACGATTCCAAGCATTCGCCGATCATAAAGAGCAACAACACCATGGCGGCTTCTGCGGTAGCACCAATAAATAATGCACCTATCGCTGCAACACTCATCAAAGTTTCAATGGCAAACGGCGAGCCACTGCGCATCATCCGCCATGATTTTTTCATGATAGGCACTAAGCCAACCAAGGTAGTGACTATAAAGGCGGTTTCGCCAAATAATGGATTAAATTGCGCGATGCCCCAGCTCAATAACATCAATAAGGCCAATCCAACAATCGGGCCGTATTCCGTTAATTGCTGTCGAGAAAGCCATGAGGTCGTGTTTTGATTTGAAATAGTTTGAGCTGAATTAGTGTGATTAGAAGCGCTTTTATCAGAAGCCAAAACAAAACCTAGCCCCTTCACTGCTTCCTCAACGTTGACCGAGACATCAGTATCCGCTGAAACACGTAATTTCTCGGTAGAAAAAACCACGTTGGTGTTCACAACCCCCTCTAAAGCAGAAACCGCCTTCTCAATAGAGCGCGCACAACTGGCGCAGTCCATTCCGCTAACTCGCCAAGTGTAGGTTTGTTTTCCATTACCTTGTGAGACAAAAGCCGTGTCACTGGCGTCGTCTTCATCGTCAGAAGAACAGCCACTTTTTTCTGTTTGACTTGTGTTCTCGCCTGAGCAACAAGAAGCCACCTCGCTAGTTGCAGAACAACAGGGCTCATTTGCTTTCCCATGGGAGTGAACTTGGTTTGACGCGTGACACTGACATGATGCGTAAGACTGACAGCCAGCTTTGTGTTGATGTGAATGGTGACCAGATGAATGATGCATGCTTCTCTCCTATTTCTTACGTTATAAGAAGAGTGTAGACCTTAGACAATAGTCCAAGGTCAAGCATCTGTTTTCGGTTATTTAAGCAATAAAAGAGTCTTAACTCTTCTTCGAAACTCCTTGTGCTTCTAACACTGTTTTCGCGTCAGTACGCTCCATGATTTTCACTAAGGCTGATTGAATCACTTCGTCTTCACGCACATCACTTTGCCCTACAAAACGCTGTTCCTGTGGCTCAGCACCTTCTTCTGCAGTAAAGGTCACCACCACTTCTGTGGCGATTTTTTCTGTATCACCAAAGTAAGCAATGGAAAGTTGCGGATACCCTTTGAAACCCATTTTGACTTTCTTCGCGATACGCTTTTTCGATTTATCTATGTTCATGCTGCCTGCCTAAAGGTAAAGGTATTGAGTCTCAATGAAAAACTATTGCTGGATTAAACCACAAAGCAGACCGTTCAAGATAAATTAAATCGATATAACGAGCCGCAATCGTACAAAAGTTTTTACTTAATTAAATTCAAAGCATTTCTAAACTCACCTGCTCGACAATCACCAATCAACTCAAACAAACACATTTCAAGACTAGTCACTTCAGCCCCTTTGCGAGCTAACTTGGCAAGCGCCATGCCTTTATTCTCTATAGCGCGTGACGACACACAATCGCTCACCAGTTCCACTTCATAACCCAAATCTAGCAAGCCCAATGCGGTTTGATAAACACAAATATGCGCTTCAATACCACTAATCAACCAAGTATCCACCTTGGCCTTTTTCACAGCAGTAACAAAAGCAGGTTCGCCACAGGCACTAAACGAATACTTCGCAATGGGCTCGACCATATTCAACACTTCACGAAGCTCAGGCACCGTTGCGCCCAGTTTTTCTGGGTTTTGCTCCAACCAGAGAATGGGCAAACCTAATAGCTTTGCGGCTTTTACTAGCTTAACCAAATTAGCGATAAACGCCTCGCTGTCGTGAACAATAGTGGCTAGCTTTCCTTGAACATCAATCACAACCAAACCCGTTTTATCTTTTCTTAACATGCAGTTTTCCTTTTTTATTTTGTTCAGCAATACATTTCCACGTGACTAGAAAACTAAAGTAGCAAGAGATCTCTGTGTGCTCAATCGAATCAGTCACTCTCCTTCATCAGAGTGATCATAAAGACAAAGAAAACTTTTTTGCACATATGTGCAAAATGTCATCGGTTTGTCATAGACGAAGATTATTGTTTAGAAAATTAAATGTTTTTCTAAGGAATAACCTATGACGACCTTGCTCACCGCAGCAGAGCAAAAAAAGCCAAATATTTGGCGACGCGCAAGGCATTCATTTGCTGTTGCCCGACACGAGCCTGCCAATTTGATTGGTCTTGTTCTGGCTATTTTCTTTGCTTATTTGATTCTTGCACCTGTGCTCTCGATTCTTGTAGACTCCTTTATTGTGCAATCCGGTGATGAAGCCAGAACCCATCAGGACGAAGGCAGTTTCACCTTTTACTATATTGTACGAACTCTGTATTCACGCATTTCTGAAATTCTCTTATGGCAACCTCTCTATAACACCTTAGCCATTGCGGCCAGTACTGTGGTGTTTTCTATGAGTATTGGCGTAGTGCTAGCCTGGTTGGTCAATCGCACCAACATGGCGGGACGTGCTTGGTTCGCCACGGCGCTAATTGTGCCTTTTATGTTACCGACGTGGACCTTCGCTCTCGCTTGGACGACGATTTTTAAAAACCGTACTGTTGGCGGACAACCTGGCTGGCTAGAATCTTTAGGCATCACCACTTCAAACAGCGTGGCTTATGGCTATTTTCCCATCGTTTTTATCTTGGTTTTGCATTACACGCCCTTGGTCATCTTAATTGTGGGCAATGCGTTACGTCGCCTTGACTCACAAATGGAAGACAGCGCTCGGGTACTTGGTGCACCATCACGAACCATCGCTTTTTCTATTGTTCTGCCATTAATTCGCCCGGCCTTAATGTCTGCCGCTTTATTGATTTTTGCCGATTGTATTGGCGAGTTCGCAGTGCCTTATATTTTAGGTTTACCTGTGCGCTATGACACCTTGGCAACGGGTTTGTATCGAGCGCTAGACACCCGTCAAAACGGCGTGGCTGCGGTCATTGCTGGCGTGATTATGATCATCGGTGTGATTACCTTACTGATTGATGTGCGCATGATGAAAGAGGCTCGGCGCTTCGTCACTGTTGGCGGTAAAGGCAATATGGACAGACTGCGTAAACTGGGCCGTATGCGTTTACCAGCATCTGGCTTTGCTGGGGCTTTTGTATTGATCGGAGTAGTTCTGCCATTACTGACCTTGTTCTTATCCACCATCATGATTTTGCCCGGCCGTTTTACACTGAAGAACTTCACCTTTGACTATTGGATTGGCAGTAATTTAGACACGGTTGCCCTACGCAATGGCATCTTGCTAACACCAGAATTTTGGCAAGCCGCATGGAACACTATTGTCATTGTCGGCTCGTCTTCAATGATCTCTGGCGTACTTGGTTTGCTAGTGGGTTATGCGGTATTACGCTGTTCATTCAAAGGCGTTGGCGCCTTCTTGCGTCAGATTACCTTCTTACCTTATTTGGTTCCCGGCATTGCCTTTGCGGCGGCGTTTTTATCTTTATTCGCCGTTGCTCGCGGCCCAATTCCAGCGCTGTACGGCACGCCTGCCATTTTGATCATTGCTCTAGTGGCTTCCAAAATGCCGTTTGCCAGCCGATCTGGTATCGCTGCCATGACACAGCTGGGCAAAGAACCGGAAGAAGCGGCACGTATTGCTGGAGCCAACTGGTTTAGCCGCATGACTAAAATCATTATCCCAATACAAGCTGGGCCGTTGGCAACGGGGATTCTGTTGCCATTCATTTCCGGTATTAAGGGCGTCAGCCTGTTCATTATCTTGGCGATTCCATCCACGGATGTTCTCACCACCTATTCACTGCGTTTACTCGATTACAACTACGACCAAGCCGCCAATGCGGTGGTCTTGATGATTGCACTTATCGCTTGGCTTGGCACCGTCTTGATCCAAAAGATCTCTGGTACTGGTTTGGCTCAAGGTCTGGAGAATTAATATGCCTACAATCTCATTAACCAATCTAACAAAATGCTACGACGGCAATACGGAACCTTCCGTTGATCAAGTATCACTGACAGTGGAAGACGGCGAATTCATGTGTTTGCTCGGTCCATCAGGCTGTGGCAAAACGACTATTTTACGCATGATTGCTGGTATCGAACACTCTACCAGCGGCGAAATTACCGTAGACGATTTGGTGGTCGATTCGGCTCACCAATCCTGTTTTATTCCACCGGAACAGCGCCGTATTGGTTTTGTATTTCAAAACTATGCCCTTTGGCCTCACATGACAGTGGAACGCAATGTGGACTTTGGTTTGCGCTTACAAAAAGTACCAGCCCAAGAACGCAAAGAGCGTTGTGTGGATGTGATGAGCAAGTTACGCATTCTGGAATACGCTGACCGCTATCCGTCTCAATTGTCTGGCGGTCAGCAACAGCGTGTTGCCTTGGCACGTATGCTGGCGGTGAATCCTGGTATTTTGCTATTAGACGAGCCTTTATCGAATCTAGATGCGACTCTGCGACTAGAAATGCGCGCCGAGCTACGTCGCTTACATCAAACCTTTGGCACGACCATTATTTTTGTCAGCCACGATCAATGGGAAGCCATGACGCTAGCCAACACCATTGCAGTCATGAACAAAGGGCAGCTGCAACAAATCGGTACGCCAGATGAAATTTACGCCGAACCATGCAATCGCTTTGTGGCTGAATTTATTGGTAACCCAAAAATAAATATTGTTGATTTAAAAGCCTCTGCCGCAAAGCAAGTCAGCCTTGCTAATCATATTCGAAGCAGAATCGCCACCAACGAATTCACCAGCGTCTGCGCGATCCGTCCTGAAGAAATCATTCTGACCGATACGGCAAACGCCAATACGCTGCCAATGACCATTGAAAACATCATGCCAACGGGTGGCAGCTGGGTGATTGAACTGAGTTTTGGTGATGACAGATTATTTCACTCTACTCAGTCTCGTCCAAAGTGGCGAGAAGGAGAGCAAGTAAATGCTTATTTGCCAACGTCGTCACTGCACTTTTTTGATCAAGCAAACAATCGCCTTGCTCTTCCAGAAACGGATCTCGATTACAGCCATTTACTGCTCAACTCGGCGTCAATCAACCAAAAGCACACCAATCAACCACTCGCTAAACAAGCATAAGCTAATCAACAAAGGAAACCGTTATGAACTTCCCGATGAAAAAAAGCCTTCTTGCACTGACTGTTAGCCTAACCACTTTTGGTGCGGCTTCGACTTTCGCTGCCGACACATTTGATCTTCAAGCATTAATCGCAGCCGCAAAACAAGAAGCACCGCTGACTGTGTATGACTCCACAGGGAAAATCGTCCAACAGGCAGAGTCCTTTAGTAAAAAATACGGTATTCAAGCAACAGGCATCAAAGCCAAAGCATCGCAAATCCTAGAAATTGTGAGTCGAGAAGCTAGAGCAGGTAATGTAAAAGCTGACGTCGCTATTCTTGCCGATGCGCCAGCTGGCATGGAACAGTTGTTATCTAAAGGTTATGTCACCAGCTGGGTTCCTACGGATCTTGCTGTTAATATTCCAGCGACCTACCAAAACCCACTTACGGTAGTTTTAGCGCCCAATATTTGGGCTTATAACACAGGCCTTTATGACACCTGCCCAGTAACAAATGTGTGGCAGCTTACTAAACCTGAATGGCGTGGCAAAGTCGCCATGCAGGATCCTCTTGGCAAACCATCTTACACTGATTGGTTTAACCAGCTAGCCACACATCATGACAAAGCTATGGCCGATGCGTATCAAGCTGAATTTGGCAAGCCACTAAAGACCAAAGAAAACAGTGCCACCGCGGCTTTCATAAAAGCCCTCGCAGAAAATCATCCGCTAGTCACTAGTTCTGATACAGAAGCAGCTGATGCCGTGGGCGCACCAGATGTGAAAGACAGTTTTATCGGCATGGTGAGCGCGGCAAAATTTCGTCAAAACGAAAATGGTATGAAGCTGGGTCTTTGTGCCGATATGGTGCCATTTAGCGGTTGGAGCTATCCAGGTTTAGGCTTTATTACCACGGGAACGAAAAGCCCGAACGCAGCAAAATTGTTCATTCATTACATGATGACAGCCGAAGGCATCGCACCACAGGGTGTTGACGGTAAAATCTCGACCAACCAAACCGTTAAACTACCTGATAACGAACCAGCAGGTATCGATAAAGTCCGCGACCAAATCATGGGGTACGATGCTTCTACGGCAAAATCTGACTGGGAAAGCCGTCAAGACTGGCAAGACCTATGGAGCTTAAGCTTTAAAAAGTAAGCTAGAGATAGCTTCAGTAATCACCAAAAAAAGAGATCAGTTAGGACAATAAAATATCTAGCTGATCTCAATCCAACATTTTAGAAAAGGATCCATCCTTGACACCCAACAACATCAAAAAAAGCGAACTAGAAAAACGCGAAGCCGCCCTGCACTCTATTACGCTAAGCGCAGGAGCATTAGCACTAGAAAGCTATCGTGCCAGACAACCTGGCGATTTTACACTGAAGGGCCAGCAAGACTTTTTGACCGAAGCCGATGCACTGGTCGAAGAACACATTCGCCAAGCTATTTATAACCTTTTTCCTGAAGATGGAATACTTGGGGAAGAAACAGGAGGCTCAACATCGAATCCCTCGCTTTGGGTAGTTGACCCGATTGACGGCACCGCCAACTTCGCTCGGGGCATAGATCATTTTTGTATTTCCATCGCCTTTGTGCATAACGGCGATACGTTACTAGGTGCGATATATAATCCAGCGACGAACGAAATGTACTTGGCTAGAAAAGACCAATACGTCACCAAAAATGGTCAAGCTCTACGTGTTTCTAGCATAATGGATACTCATAGCTCATCCTTTGAATTAGGATGGTCTACACGTGTTCCCCAAGAGATCTACTTAGCAATAGTTTCTTCTCTTCTGGCAAGCGGTACCAATATACGACGTGGTGCTTCTGGTGCATTGGCATTGGCTTGGGTAGCAGAAGGCCGAACCGACGGCTACGCAGAATTGCATATGAATGCATGGGATTGCTTGGCAGGTTTACTCATGGTGCGAGAAGCTGGTGGACGAACTGGCGTCTATCCTAAAACTCACGAAGAGATAGCGCATGGTGGAGCGATTCTCGCTGTCGCTCCCGGTGTGGCAGAACAGTTTGCCAATGACACCATGATATCGCTTGCAGCTAAACATAATGACCCAAAAGAGACGAATAACCAACGCGCGACCGAGCTTGAACTTACAGCCTAACACTTGGCTCATTTGTACTTTATAAAAGACAAGCGCAAAAAAGAGAACGAAAAACCATGACATCTGAAAAAGTAAAAAAGCATTATCCACGCCCACCGATTAGCTTAATCGAAAGCAATATTCCAGGCTGGGGCGTCGACATTTATATTGGCGGTTCCACCGGTGTAGCTGACGCGGAATTGCTTGAAAAACACAACATCAAAGTCGTGCTGAACTGTGCCGTAAACTTAGACATAGACCTTGTGCATTCAGAAGAGCCAAACACACCGGAACCTCTGCTAAAGCATGGTTCAGCTCTTGTTCGTTATTATAAGATTGGCCTTATTGACGGCCCTGGTAACCCAGAATCTATGGTCTTGGCGGGTTATCATTTAATGCGTTCAGCACTGGATCAAGAGCTACCCGAGAAAGCCTCTTATAAAATTCGTGAAAAAGGTAATATCTTAGTGAATTGTCGCGGTGGACGTAGCCGCTCCGTCACCATAGTTGCCTTGTTTTTACATCTAGAATACCCAGATCGCTACCCTACGTTGGATGCAGCCATCGCACACATTCGTAAAACACGAGAACTTCATCCCGATGAATGGTTTGAAACCCCAAAACCGGCTTTGATTCACTTAGCAGAACGCGCCGCCAGCATGGAAAAAATATTGCGAGACGCTGGCTTTGGTCAGGACATGAAAAAAAAATGACACAGCAACGCCCGAAAAACATCGCCAGCGCCGCAGAGGTAGCCAAACTAGCAGGCGTTTCTCGGTCTGCTGTTTCTCGCACTTTTACCCAAGGCGCGAGCGTTTCCAAAGACACTCGTGAACGTGTGCTGGCCGCGGCCGCAGAACTGAATTATCACGTCAATCATCTCGCCCGTGGCTTATCCAGTGAAAAAAGCCGACCTGTTTGTATTCTAGGCGCCAATCTTAATGCACCTTATCAAGCAAGCCTGCTCGATGCTCTCACCCAACGTCTGCAACTGGCTGGTCGAGCCGTGATGGTGATTAACACCTCAGGCGGTGAAGCCAGTGCCGATGCGGCGTTACGTCAAACGTTAAATTATCGCGCCTCGGCAACCATCGTTCTATCAGGCACACCACAAACCACTTTGATTGAAACTTGTGTACAAAGCGGACAACAAGTCATCCTTGTGAACCGTGCTGGGCAATTTGAAGGCACAGACCACATCAGCATAGATTACCAATCTGCTATGGCTGACGCCCATCACATGCTACTACGAGCAGGCTGCCAGAAGCTTGCGGTTGTGTCGTCGACAATTCAATCGCCAAGTTTGCTAACTCGTGAAAAACTGTTTATTCAAGCTGCCGAAGACGCCAAGCAAGCTTGTACCTTGTTACGAGCAGGACCAACGAGTTACCAAACTGGCGTAGACGCAGCTCGACGTTTATTGGCCTCTCGGGATAGACCGGATGGCGTTTTTTGTGTCACTGATCTGATTGCTTGCGGCTTTATAGATGTGGCGAAAAATGAATTTGGTCTACGTATTCCAGAAGATATCTGCATTGTCGGATTCGATGATATAGAACAAGCAAGTTGGCTTGGCTACCAACTCACCACGTTCTCTCAACCACTTGGTGCAATGGCAGATGCTATTTCAACATTACTGGAAAACGCCTCTGACAAAGAGCGTAAAAAACAACATCTAATATTTCACGCTCCACCAGTGTGGCGACACACCATACGTCCAAGCGCTTCATAACTATTCAAATTCGCTGTTAGTAAAATCGAGCGATTTTGTTATTTGTTTCGTTTTTAAAGCATCGTAACCTTTTCCGTTAGTTTTTTATGGAGAACAATAACATGCTCAACAAAACGCAAATCAAAGTACGCGGTTATCATCTTGATCTTTTTCAACACGTCAACAATGCTCGCTATTTGGAATTTATAGAAGAAGGTCGTTGGGCTTTTTTTGATGAGTTTTTCGATGACAACGATTGGATGCAGCAAGATCTCGTCTGGCCAGTAGTTAATATAAACATTAATTTTAAATCCGAAGCGAATTTCGGCGATGTTCTAGAAGTACAAACCCGCTACACTAAAATCGGCAATCGCAGCATCACCATGAAACAAACCATCATCAAGGTTCCAACCAATGAGATCGTAGTTGAAGCCGATGTGACTTATGTGTGCTTCTCCAAAGCCGCCAAAGCTGCCATTCCCTTTCCTGATGACTTCAGACAAAAAGTCGAGCAATCTATTGCATCTTTAGAGTAGCCATAAAGCCGTTCTGATTTTTTGTATAAACAGTGTGGGAAATAAGTGCAAAGGTCGCGTATAGATTAGGGAAAGCCTTGATTTTCATTGAGAAAAATCGCTCTGCATCTTAATCTAAATGCTAACAAGGAGAAATTAGCATGAAAGCAGAACGGCTGAAAAACACCATCACTTTTCTCGTGATGATCTTAAGTATTCTCATCATATTAAGACTATATTTACCCTATTGGGCACTTTATACAGTGAATCAAAAATTATCCGATATGGGAGATTATTCGGGACACATAGAAAACGTCGACATAGATCTTTATCGAGGTGCATATCAGCTACAGGAATTATCTGTTTCAAAGATAAAAGGTACGCACAAAGTGCCATTCATTCGCGCCGACAACATAGATATTGCATTAAGCTGGCGCGCATTGTTCAAAGGCGAAATTCTGGCTGATATCGCTCTGAACTCACCACAGGTAAACTTTGTCGATAGTGATAAAGCAGATAATGCCCAATCAGGCAAAGGTGGAAACTGGCAAGGTGTCGTCGAAGGACTTATTCCTATTACCATTAGTAAAATCAGTTTAAACAATGGCAGCATTGCCTTTCGTAATTTTGAATCCGAACCGCCTGTTAATGTACAGCTTACCGAACTCAATGCTGAAGTGTCTAACTTGACCAATATTGCCGGACAAGACGGTAAACGTGTGGCGAGCTTAAATCTAGACGCAAAACTTCTGAATTCAGCCTCTTTGGAAATGAATGCAGAGTTCGACCCTTTTGTCTCAAACGATTTTAATATCGCTTTAAAAACAGAATCCGTTTCACTGCCTTTACTCAATGATTTTGCCCAAGCCTATGCCGGATTTGATTTTCGAGCAGGTACAGGCGAAGTGGTCAGTGAACTAAAAGCCGCAGAAGGAGAATTAAACGGTTACGTAAAACCCTTATTCAAAAAAGTCGATATTCTTGATTGGCAACAAGACGCCGTAGAAGATGGCGACGGACTCTTTCAATTGTCTTGGGAAGGGCTAAGTGGCGGATTAACAAGCTTATTTACCAACAGCGATACGGACAAAGCCGCTACCATCATCGAAATTACAGGTTCACTAAACGACCCTGAAATTAGTGCGTTTGACGCTGTTTTAGAAGCATTGAAAAACGCTTTTATAGAAGCATTCGATAACAAATTTGAAGGACTTAAACCAAAGAGTGATGGTTGAATCTCCTAGTAAAAGACAATAAAAAAGGGCAAATCGCCCTTTTTTATTGTGGTAAAGATCGAGATATTACCAGGCCAAGGTTACTTTTTGCCCTGTTTCTAGTGATTTCTGTGCGGCATCCGCCAGAATTTGCGCACGGCGTCCATCTTCGAAACTTGGGGAGACGGGCTTTTTAGCAATGACGTTTTCGATGAAAGAGGTTAACTGCAAATTGTAAGCATCCACATAACGGTCGATAAAAAAGTTATAAAGTGGGTCTTTTACTTGCGTTGTCTCTTTAGTAAACCGAGTCACAGAGGTTGGCGTTTGGTTATTCGATATCACCATGCCTTCTGAGCCAAACGCTTCCACACGCTGATCATAGCCATAGATGGCGCGACGAGAGCCATTAATATGAATCAAACGACCAGATTGGCTTTTCATGATCAGCATTACGCTGTCCACATCACCAATCTCGGTGATTTTTTTGTCCACCATGGCGCTTCCAAAAGCTTGTAACTCAACAATTTCTTCGCCTAAGACAAAACGTGCCATATCAAAATCATGAATGATCATGTCACGGAAAATACCACCAGACGATTTTAAGTATTCCACTGGCGCCATACCAGGATCGCGACTGGTAATGATGACCTGCTCTAATGTGCCGATACTGCCGTCTTGAGCCGCTTTGACCACGGCCGCATGACTGGGATCATAACGACGATTAAAGCCAATCTGGATAGGCACATGACAATCTTTTATTTGTTCTAAGCAAGCGTTTACAGTCGCCGTATCTAGGTCAATCGGCTTTTCACATAAAATGGCTTTACCCGCTTTGGCCGCCTTAATGATCAAGTCCACATGGGTATCTGTACTGGTGGCAATCAACACCGCATCCACTTCTGGATCGGCCAAGGCGACTTCCACACTATCCGCCACCTTGGCACCAGTGGCCTTTGCGACGGCTTCCGCCGCTGGCGCATAGACATCAAAGACATATTTTAAGTTAGATTGGGCAAACGCCTGAATATTTTGGGCGTGCATTTTTCCGATTCGACCCGCACCGAATAGCGCAAAATTAAGCATAGTTTTTCCTTGAGTTTATTGTTTTTATACAAGGCGACTACTGCGCTTGTAAATACTGTGTTAAAAACGAACTCGAAATACTCATTTATAACTATAAACTCCGTTTTCTCGTTCGTTTTTGCCTTGTCTTTACTGCGCTCGTAACGTCGCAACAGTTATTAAGGTTTAGAGCTGTTTATCTCTTTCAATAATCCACTCATGATCCGGATCATTATGAAAAATCCAATTCCGACTTGGTCCCGCCATGACATTCAAATAATAGGATTGATAACCATGGGGGACACCAACTGGATGATAACCTTCTGGCACCATGACAAGATCACCGTCTTCCACGGCCATGGTTTCATCAATGCTTCGGTCATCGGTATAAACACGCTGAAAGGCAAACCCCTGCGGTGGATCAATCTTGTGGTAATAGGTTTCTTCCAGTTGAGTTTCCGCTGGCGCGGCGTCGGTATCATGCTTGTGAGGCGGATAACTAGACCAACCACCACTGGGTGTGATCACTTCACACACCAACAAACTGTCAGCAGGTTCGTTACCAAATAGGATATTACACACATGACGGGTGTTGCTGCCCACACCGCGAGTTTCGTACTGGCATTGCTCAGGGGTGATCAATTTCGCTGGAAATCCCCCTTTTCCTGGTGCCTTACAAAACGCGACTTCCACATCCGTAATGGCGGTAATACGAATTTCATCTTGGGCTGGGGAGTACACAGAATAAGGTGCTTTTTGCGCAAACACACTCATTCGGTCACCAATATTTTCCCAAGCTTCAAGCTTGGTACGGGCGTTGACTTTGCCAGATAAAATCACTGCGCATACTTCATCGGTTCCGGTTTGCACGGTTACAGATTCGCCCGCGTTAAGCTGATGCGCTTCAAAACCAACATAATGCCAATTCGCACTTTCTGGCGTAATATATTGAGTCTGCGTATTACCGTTGATTTGGTGTTGTTTGCTTCGTCTGTTTTTACTCAGTAAAGATGACATAAAAACCTCAATCATTATTATTGTCTTTTTGGCGTACTGAACCGATGTTTAAGACTATCGATTCACATCATATTGCTCGACTTCTACCCACGCTTTCTTTTCATAAGATTCCACCACACTATCGAGGATGATGTTTACTTGGGTCGCTGCTCGAAAGTCAGGCCATAAAGGAACGTCATGAACAATACCTTGAAATAAATCTCGAATTTCAACCGCTTTCATATCATTGAAGCCCAATCCATGACCCGCAGATACACAAAATGCTTGATAATCAGGGTGTTCCGGTCCGACCAAAATACGTTTAAAACCTTGGGTTTGAGGATTGCCTTCCGCAATATACAAAGACAATTCTGATAAAGTCTCTTGATCGAAAATCAAGCTTCCTTTGGTTCCCGTAATTTCAAATGACAAACCATTTTTTCTTCCCCATGCGATACGCGACGCTTCTAATGTGCCTTGAGCACCATTAGCAAAACGCACCATCATATGCGCCTGATCATCGTTTTCTACTTCCCCAACCCCTGCTTTGGCATCGTTTGAAGACAAAGGACGATATTGATGGACTACTTTAAGATCCGCGCACAAAGATACAATAGGCGCCACCAGATGTATCGCCAATTGCACTAGATGCGAGGCTAAATCATTCAGTGCTCCAGTCCCCGCAAACTGCTTCTGTAAACGCCAACTAAACGGCAAATTTGCGTCAGCAAGATAGTCTTCATTAAACACCCCACGAAAATGCACCACCTCACCAATATCACCCCGAGCAATTAATTGCTTAGCGAATTGCACCGTTGGGTTTTTGATATAATTAAAACCTACTAGCGTTTTGACACCAGCACGCTCTGCAGCTTCCGTCATCTCTCTGGCATCTGCCGCATTCAGTGCTAACGGCTTTTCACTGTAAACATGCTTACCCGCAGCAATGGCGGCCAAGGCAATTTCTTTGTGTAGAAAGTTCGGTGCACAAATATCTACAACGTCAATGTTGGGATCATGAATTAAACTTTTCCAGTCCCCTGTCGAGCGCTGAAAGCCCAATTCCAACGCCTTCATTTCAGCCAACTCTGGTGTCGCATCCGCTAACATCTCACAATGTAACTGGCCTTGCGGAATAGCAAAGGCTGCTATCGCATTTCGGTAGGCTATCGCATGAGCTTTGCCCATATAACCTGAACCCACCAACCCTACACGCATTTTCTTTACTGTCATGATCGTCTCACTATCGTATGTGATATTCCAACAATGAAACCATAATAGAATATTTATTTCATTTTTATCAATAGACAAAGTGATTATTTTTATAAAAAATGCCCTCAGAATGTCATAAGAAGAGGAAAATGCGCACCAAAAAGAATTTAACGCTTTAAAAACAAAAGGATAAGATTATCGTATGAATAAAACACGCAGAACACATTGAAATTTTTATTCCAAAAATTATTCAGATAAAGCATTAGGTGATAAGCCTTCCCCCTTCCTCAATACCCAATATAAGTAGAAAACCACGAGGAGATTCAACAGGAGTATAGCGACGTTCATCCGGCTTGGATCAAGATAGATAGCATACAACTCAAAGGGGATATAGATAGATCCACTGATAAAGGCAAGCCATTGCGTCCATCGCAATCGGTACCAAAGACCATATGCCACCACAAAACGAAAGCTGGCGTACAAGAGTAAAACCGTTGTCACCAATGCTGTATTCTTGAACGCCATGCGCTCAAGAAAATGCAAAAAAGAGGTTAGATATTGATGAGAAGCGGACATAGGCACCCAAACCACCACTCGCTCCGTCAGACGATGCAGCTCTTGTCCAGCCAATAGATTGATTAGAACAATGATAGATAACGCCAACATCCCTTTCGCGCCCTCTAAAAGCGCGATAGCACTCAGACCTTCAAATTTCATACAAATAATATCAGCCAAAAGACTAAGCATATGAAACCAAGATGACAAAAATACGATGGCTATGCGCTAGTTACACGGAAAGAAAAAACACAACACGTAAAATTAAAAAGGTAGGTTCGAGACAAAGCCCCAACCTACCTTAGATGAGTTACTCTTGCTATCGTGCTTATACCCTAAATTTATCTAAGGATTTCGCTTGTTCGATAGTGATCTCCACCATGGTCTCACACAGTGCGTATTGCTCGGTCGCTGCGTCAGAAACCGATTGGCTGATATCTCTAATATTGGTTGTATTACGATTAATTTCATTTGACGTAGCGCTTTGTTCCTCAGCCGCGGCCGCTATTTGTACCGTCATTTCATTAATTTCATTGATACTGGCACGAATGGCTTCCAACGAGGCTTTTGCCTGGTTAGCGATTTGCTGAGTGGCATTGGCGCTTTCTCGGCTCTCAAGAATCACTTTTTCAGCTCCTCTCACTCCATTTTGTAATTGCTGAATCATCTTCTGAATTTGTTCCGTCGACTCTTGTGTCTTCGAGGCTAAGGTTCGTACCTCATCCGCTACCACCGCAAAACCTCGACCTTGTTCACCTGCTCGCGCCGCCTCAATTGCCGCGTTTAAGGCCAACAAATTCGTTTGATCCGCAATGTCTGTGATCACCGTCAAAATCGATTCTATATTATTACTATAAACCACCAACTCATTAATAGTGGTCACAACGCCGCCCATTTTATCGGTCAACTGAGCAATAGAGGCTGTCGTACGTTCTACCACGCCAGAACCTTCTTTTGCTGCAACATCCGCTTGATTTGCACGACTGGCTGCCGTTTGAGCGTTATCAGCCACATCATGAGCCGTAGCTGACATTTGGTGCATGGCGGTCGCTAATTGATCCAGTTCATTAAGCTGAGTATAAAGCTCTGAGGAAGAACGCGCAGAAGAGGCAGCTGTTTTATCGGTATTTTCACGCACACGCAAAGACCGACCTTTTACTTCGCGTATCATTTGCTGTAGATAATCCACAAATTTATTGAACTCACTTGATACAGCACCAAACTCATCATTGCTAATAATATCCAATCGCTTCGTTAAGTCGCCCTCTCCACCGTTGATCTCCTGCAAAGACTCGCGCAGAGCACGCAAAGGCTCCAGCAAACGCGTCACAACCAAATAGAGAATGACCGACACAAGTAAGCCTGCGATCAAGGTGCTCCAAAAGGCAATCCAACCAAAGGAACGTACGTCAGCAAACAATTTCGCTTCATCTAACACAACACCAATATACCAATCAGCTCCGTACAAATTTGGCAATGGACTAAAAGATACATAAACCGACGTGCCATCGGCTAACGTATTGGGTAATAAGCTATTACTCAAAGTAGGGACGCCGCCTTGCAACAAATCAGCTACAGATTTGCCATTCAGATCTGCATTGGGGTGACTGATGATTTTGCCTGATTTATTTAACAAAAAGGCATAACCCGTTTCATTAAAATTCAAAGTATTCACCGCATCAGAAACGGTTTTTAGACTAAGATCTCCACCAAACGCGCCTTTAAATTGACCACGATCAGAAAAATCGGCAATCACGGAAATCAAAATGTCCCCTTCTGTAGAAACATAAGGTTCTGTTAATACCGCTTGTTTATGTGTTTTGCCCATATCATACCAAGGGCGTTTTCGAGCATCCCAGCCTGGTGGGTTCCAATTTGGGTCGTTCGTAAAGCGAGGACCACCGCTATCTAAACCACCAAATAGTAATAGGAATTCTTTTTGGTAAATGGGTAAATCAAAGGCTTTTTGAATGGTTTCTGGACTGAAATCCGCATCGATCGTTTGTGAAATTGACTCAATTAAATCCATTTTATTTTTAAGCCAGTTATCCACTTGTAACGCCAAGGCTTTACTGCTTTCTTGTGTGCTGGTCATGGTTTTTTCAAACAATGCGGCGCGAAGACTTGAGTATTGTAACCAAGAGTACATCGAGAATGCCAATACGACGACAACCGAAGCACACAACACTACTTTATGAGAAACCTTCATTTATTTTACCCTATCAAATAAAAATTTAAGCAAGCGACATATTGCTTCCCTGCAAAATTTAATCCGCTCTAGTAATGACATAATTGCCATCATTAATGCATTTGAGGGAATTTATCTTAATGACTTTCAAAGTACCACCTTTTAACCGTTGTTTTTTGTAGCAACTAAAGTTTAGGCCAATAATAAAAAAAGCCCCCGCAATCTTTAAAGAAAACGGAGGCTGACTGTTGGCAACACTAAACTAGAGGACAAAATACCCTCAAGAAATTACACTAAATCAAAACGATCCAGCTCCATTACTTTCGTCCATGCAGCAACAAAGTCTTTTACAAAGCGTTCTTGTGAATCGGAGCAAGCATATACTTCAGCAATAGCACGAAGTTGAGAGTTAGAACCAAACACTAAGTCTGCACGCGTTGCTGTCCATTTAATTTTACCTGTTTTGCGATCTCGTCCTTGGAACTCATTCTCTTTTTCGGAGGTCGCAAACCATTTCGTTCCCATGTCCAAAAGATTCACAAAGAAATCGTTACTCAAGGTTTCAGGTTGTTGTGTCAACACCCCATGAGTGGACTGTGCTGTATTGGCACCCAACACTCGCAATCCGCCTACCAATACCGTCATTTCTGGTGCCGATAGAGTCAGTAGCTGAGCCTTGTCTAATAACAATTCTTCGGTAGACACTGTGTATTGGCCTTTTTGATAATTACGGAAACCATCCGCGATAGGCTCAAGAACAGCAAAAGATTCCACATCCGTTTGCTCTTGAGTTGCATCACCTCGTCCTGGTGTAAAAGGCACAGTCACATCCAAATCTGCCGCTTTCGCTGCTTTCTCAATGCCAACAGAACCTGCTAACACAATAAGATCTGCAAGAGAAATCTGTTTGTTGCCAGACTGCGCTTTATTAAACGCCAGTTGAATGGCTTCTAATGTTGCCAAAACATGAGCAAGCTGCTCAGGCTGATTAACAGCCCAATCTTTTTGAGGGGCTAAACGGATACGTGCACCGTTTGCTCCACCACGCATATCTGAGCCACGATACGTAGAAGCCGATGCCCACGCCGTTGAAACCAACTGCGATACACTCAAACCAGATGCTAAAATTTTTGCCTTCAAATCAGCGACATCTTGCTCATTAACCAATTCGTGCGTCACCGCTGGAATTGGGTCTTGCCAAATCAGCTCTTCTTGAGGAACCAAAGGCCCTAAGTAACGCGAAACAGGGCCCATATCACGGTGTGTTAACTTAAACCATGCACGGGCAAACGCATCCGCAAGTTGATCTGGATTTTCGTGGAAGCGCTTAGATATCTCGGCATAAATTGGATCCACTTTAAGCGCCATATCCGCCGTCGACATCATTGGTGCATGACGTTTAGAGGCATCATGAGCATCCGGAACAGCGTCAGCCAATGCATCTCCTTTAGGCTTCCATTGGGTAGCGCCAGCAGGACTCTTAGTCAACTCCCAGTCGTAACCCAATAAGGTATCAAAATAGCCGTTATCCCACTGAATTGGGTTGGGTGTCCAAGCACCTTCTAAACCGCTCGAAATCGTATCGACGCCATTCCCTTGTCCCTGACTGTTAAGCCAGCCGAAACCTTGCTCAGTGATGCCTGCCGCTTCTGGATCCACGCCAACTTGGGCCGCGTCACCTGCGCCATGAGTTTTACCAAAAGTATGACCACCTGCCACCAGCGCAACCGTTTCTTCATCATTCATCGCCATGCGTGCAAACGTATCACGAATATCACGGGCTGACGCTAACGGATCAGGCTTACCATCTGGGCCTTCTGGGTTTACGTAAATTAAGCCCATTTGAACCGCTGCGAGTGGATTCTCTAGATCACGATCGCCTGAATAGCGACTATCTTCACCACCACTTAATTCTAACCACTCTTTTTCTGCCCCCCAGTAAATATCATCTTCTGGTTCCCACACGTCCACACGACCACCAGCAAAACCAAAGGTTTTAAATCCCATCGATTCTAATGCACAGTTGCCAGCTAAAATCATTAGGTCCGCCCAAGAAAGTTTACGGCCATATTTTTGCTTGATAGGCCAAAGCAGACGACGCGCTTTGTCCAAGTTAACGTTATCAGGCCAGCTGTTTAATGGTGCAAAACGTTGGGTACCAGAGGATGCGCCACCGCGACCATCGGCGGTACGATAAGTGCCGGCACTGTGCCATGCCATACGAATGAAAAATGGACCATAATGACCATAATCTGCTGGCCACCAATCTTGAGAGTCCGTCATTAGAGCATAGAGATCTTGACGAACAGCTTCTAAATCCAAGCTGTTAAATTCTTTAGCGTAATCAAAATCCTCCCCCATAGGATTTGATTTAGCGGAATGCTGATGCAAAATCTTTAGATTCAGCTGATTAGGCCACCAATCTTTATTTGATGTTCCACGACCAGCAAACTGCCCGGCACTTGTTGCACTCGTTGCGCCATGATTAAAAGGACACTTACCTTCACTAGACATACTATTCTCCTGTTATCCTGACTGACTTTATTTGCATTCTATATGAGCTTTATGACGAAAAATCATAGACTCGTCTCTCTTGTTCTAATAGTTATAGCCCTTCATAGATCAAGTTGCTAATAAATAAAACCTAATATTCCAATAGGCTGAGTCACAAAAGGGCATATTTTCATATCGTGGAATAACAATACTGCGACAGTACTCATTCAACCTAAAGCATGCTTTACTTGGATAACTATGACTCAACTCACGATTTAGGAAAGCATTATGCATATTATCAATGCTCGTTTGCGTCACCGCTCAGAGCTTTTCTCTATTCAGATTCAAAAGGGTATTTTTAGCAAGATAACCGCTCAGAACGATAAACTAGCCACAGCAGAAAACCATTTCGACGCAGAGGGTAAACTCATTTGCGCGCCGTTTGTCGAACCACATATTCATCTGGACGCGGCTTTAACCGCTGGCGAACCAGAGTGGAACCAAAGCGGCACCCTATTCGAAGGCATTGAACGCTGGAGTCAACGTAAACCCATGTTGAACGAAGCGGACATTCGACGTCGCGTTTTGTCTACCATAGAGCTTTTAGTACAAAACGGCGTACAAGCTATTCGTACCCATGCAGACACCACAGACCCAACCTTAGTCGGCGTTCGAACCCTGTGCGCCCTCCGCGATGAACTGAAAGACAAAATTGATATGCAAGTCGTCGCTTTTCCGCAGGACGGCTTGCTGTCTTATCCAAACGGTTTAAAACTGATGAAAGAAGCATTGGAAATTGGTGCCGATGTAGTGGGTGGCATTCCGCACTTCGAATACACTCGAGAATTGGGTGAACAGTCCGTCAAGCTGATTATAGAACTGGCCAAAAAATACGATCGTTTGATCGACGTACATTGCGACGAAATTGATGATCCAAATTCTCGTTTTTTGGAGTTCCTTGCCTGTGAAGCTTTATTCCATGACATGGGATCCAAAGTCACTGCAAGTCATACCACCGCAATGCACTCTTATGACAATGCCTATTGTTCCAAGCTATTCCGTTTATTAAAAAACTCTGGCATCAACTTTATCTCCTGCCCAACGGAAAGCATTCACCTACAAGGTCGTTTCGACACGTTTCCAAAACGCCGTGGTGTAACCAGAGTAAAAGAACTAAGAGATGCCAATATAAACGTCTGTCTTGGGCAAGATTCTATCTTTGATCCTTGGTACTCGTTGGGAAATGGTAAACTGCTGCGCACCTTAGATTATGCCATGCATATTTGCCAAATGATGGGCTACCAAGACTACGCCAACGCCTTAGACATGATCACAGACAACAGCGCACGCACCCTATGTTTGCAAGGTTATGGTATAGAAGTCGGCCATGCCGCGAACTTTATAATGCTAGATGGACACGACGATTACAGCGTCTTACGCCAGCAAGGCGACGTATTGCTTTCCGTTCGTCAGGGTGAAATCATCATGCAACGCCAGCCCTCTACAGTCATTTCTCCGCCTTGGATTACGGGTTAATAAAGTAAAAAAATATTTCAGGGTAGATAATAGAACCTAATTTCTATGTATCTACTCTGTTTTTCGCCATCAAATGCGACAAACATCAATACTTTTCCTACTTTAACAAAAAATCTTCATTTATATTTTTGCGCTTGTAAATATCCTTTCCTAGACTGTAAAGCACCTATCAGAAGATAAAGGACTATACATGCGCATCCATTCTATTCGAATCAAGATGATGCTTCCCATCATCTTTCTCTCCGTCATTTTAATATCACTGTTTATTTTTATGATGCTGATGAGCACTATGCAAAAAAACAGCATGAGGCTTCAGGCAGAACACTATTTTGAAGCCATATCCGAAGTATTGAATGCAGATCGTGATATTTATCAAGCACGTCTTGCACAAGAAAAAATGCTGGATGGTGAAGGACCGAAACAAGAAAACGAAACCGATTTTAATGAAAATGCCCAGCAAGTTTTTGATCGTTTTCAACTCTATCGCGAATACCTCGCTGACGAACCAAAAGATCTACTAACGCCGTTTGAATCCTTTAATACGCTTTATAATGAGTGGTTTACATCCAGTAAAAATCTACTTGCGACATCAAGAGGAAGCATTCAGTTTTCACAGACCATGATAGATTTGGATCAAAAATTTCAAGTCATTCGTAACATGCTTGATGATGCTGGCGAAAAGCTACGAACACATACTCACAATACAAAAGATCAAATAACCTCAGCCTTGGAACTTAACAACTACGTAGGCGCCATTACCGAGGTATTAAATGCAGACAGAGACTTATACCAAGCACGCTTAGCGCAACAAAAAATCATCAATGGTGTTGGTGATAAAGAAAAAAACAAAGAAGAGTTCAAAGTAAACGCCGCACAAACCTTAGATAGATTCAGAGCTTATCGTGGCCACCTTATCAATGAGTCACAACTTACCCAACCATACAGTAAGTTTGATGTACTATTCGACGAGTGGTATCAAGCCAGCTTGCTTCATTTTAACTCTCCAGACATTCAAACATCTCAAAAACTTCCTCAAGAAATCCTCGTCGTTGATGAAAAATTTGCCGCTATTCGCACACTTTTGGACAAAGCAGGGGAATCGGTAAGAAATCACTCAAGACAAATAGAAGATCAAACGAAACAAAATATTGCCCGTAACCAACAAATTGCCATGATTGTTACCGCCATTGCCTTCATTGTCGCACTCATTTTTGGTTATTTCATTCCGCTTAAAATAACCAACAATGTAGAAAATATGGGCCGTCGAATTAAAGAGATTGCTGAAGGAGATGGCGATCTAACTCAAAGAATAAACTCAAGTGCAAAAGACGAACTTGGGGATCTAGCCAAAGAATTTGATCATTTTGTCGAACAGCTCAGATCCATTATCAGTAATATTCACAAACAATCCTATGCGCTAGGAAACATGACATCGGAGTTAAAAAACGCGTCAGAAACGACAAATGACATCACTCAAGCCTTAGTAAATGCTTCGACGTCTATGATCAATGCGGGACAAGAAATGAATCTATCGAATCAACAAATGGCGCAAGTAGCAAGAGACACAGCGACGGAAGCAACAACCTCTAACCAATTGACCAATCAAGGAATTCAAGCCGTCAACACATCACATAAAGCGATCTCTAGTTTAATCAGCGATATTGAAAAATCCTTACAACGAGCAGAAGAACTAGAAAAAAGCTCAGAAAATATATCCTCCGTTCTTGAAGTCATTCGGAACATTGCCGAACAAACCAATTTGCTTGCTTTAAACGCCGCTATTGAAGCCGCACGCGCAGGTGAACAAGGGCGAGGATTTGCGGTTGTCGCAGACGAAGTAAGAACACTAGCAACTCGAACGCAAAACAGCACAGATGAGATAGAGACCATCATAGAGCAGCTAAAACGTAATGTTAGAGAATCCTCACTTTCTACTCAGAACAGTCGCCATAATGCAGACAATACGGCCTCCAATTTTAATAACGTAATCAACATATTTGATGCCCTAAATCATTCATTTGAGAAAGTGCAACAGATGGCATCAAGGACAGCCCAAGCAACCCATGAACAAGCCGCACTTTCTAATGACATTAACCAAAGCCTCATGCTGTTAAAAGAACAAACAGATGGTGTCAAAGAAGTTTCAAGCCTGATCAACAAACAGTCAAAAGAAATAACCGACTTGTATAAAACACTTAATAAGGAAGTTGGAAACTTTAAAGTCTAAAGGGGGTATTGAAGATGGTAAGAAACGCGCTTTCTTAACAAAAGAAACCTTGCTCTTTAACCCTGGTTAAAGAGCAAGGTTATTTGTTATGGCTTATCTGATGGGCAGTTCTCCATGCCAATACGATAAGTAGAGACAGTACTCATGTCTGCAAACTTACGAAAGGCATCAAATGCATCATAATTAGGCTTATAGCTCACCGTGTAATTCATATTAATTTGAGCGCCAAAATTATTGGGCGTAAACGTTGCGTCTTGGCTAATTATTTGGAATTCTTCTAGTTTGTTCTTTTTACCAAAAGCGATCACTGCTTGTGTTTTGGTTTTATAAATCGCTCCCACATCAACATCAGAATTAGGCTGAAGGTTTTCCATGTAAGAAAAAGATGTGATGTCCTTACTTTCACAAACGGGTAACTCTGTGGTGTCCTCTGCCGCTAATTGCGTAGAAGAAACCATAAGAGGCACTATCGCAACCAATGCAGACAAACAAGATTTCATAATTTATATCCTATTAGTTTAAAAAATCACCAAAAAAAGAAACGATTTCTCGTTTCACACCAACACCAAATTTTGTGGCTTCCCACTGGCAAAAGCTACGACATTTTCAAACGCTTTCTCAAAATATAATTCGTAGCTGGCCTTTTCAACGTATCCTATATGCGGCGTACAAAGCACATTTGACAGAGACAATAAAGGCTGATTATCAGCATTCGCAGGTTCGGTCTCAAATACATCGACAGCTGCCCGTTTGCTTGGGTTAGACAGCATTTCACGATACAAGGCATCGCTTTCAATCAGCTCAGCTCGGCTAGTATTCACCAACAAGGAATCCGGCTTCATCAAGACCAGATCCTCTTGTGTCACAATTGCCTTCGTCGCATCATTTAATCTTAAGTGAAGGGTGACAATATCCGCACTTTGAAAAAAATCTGCTTTCGATGGCGCCGCTGAAAATCCATGCTGTTGAGCCAACGCTCTCGAACTCTCACTGCCCCAAACCAACACCTTCATGCCAAAGGTTTTAGCGTACTGTGCGATTCGTTGCCCAATTTTGCCGTAGCCCCAAATCCCTAATACAGAGCCATTCAACACTCGACCTAAGCCCAAAGCACCCGATTGTTGCCAGTTACCTTGTGAAAATTGCGCAACGTACTCAGGAATATGTCGACTCGCCGCCATAATCAAACCCCAGCATAATTCAGAGGGAGCAACCGGCGAACCTACCCCTTCTGCCACAGCCACACCGTATTTATGGCAAAGCTTGGCATCAATGTGATTGCTGACTTTTCCTGTTTGGCTAATCAGTTTCAAATTAGGCAAACTGGCAAGTAGCGCCTCCGTAATAACGGTACGCTCACGTATCAAAACCAAAACATCAAAATCTTTTAGATTGGCCACCAGCTCTTCTGTGCTAGTAAAAGTCTCATTAAACACATGCACATCATGACCATTCAAAATGCGAAAAGATTGCAGTCCTTTGACCACATTTTGATAATCATCCAATATCGCTATTTTCACGAGAAAGCCCTCTTTAGAAAATCCTACTGTTACGCACTTCTTTCCGCTTATCATCCGTCAAGTTAGTGTAAAACACCAGAGCAAAAAAAGCCCCGCACATGGCGGGGCTAAAGACAGAGATCGTAATTTCAGACGAGTTACAGTGCTTACATTATGTGATGAATACAATCATCACATTAGACGCGTTCAAATACCGTCGCTATACCTTGTCCCATACCAATACACATGGTGGCTAAGCCAAGAGTGGCGTCTTTTTCACGCATCACATTGAGTAAGGTGGTCGAAATACGTGTACCCGAACACCCCAATGGATGACCCAATGCAATAGCCCCACCATTCAAGTTGACTTTTTCATCAACAAGATCCAACAACCCAAGATCTTTTAGTACTGGAATAGACTGAGCAGCAAACGCTTCGTTTAATTCAACAATTTCAATATCGGCAATCGTCAAACCCGCACGTTTAAGGGCTTTCTTAGTTGCAGGAACAGGACCATAACCCATGATTGCAGGATCACATCCCGCCACAGCCATACTGCGCACTTTCGCAATCGGCGTTAAACCTAGCTCTTCGGCTTTTCTCGCAGACATCATCAACATGGCCGATGCACCATCAGACAAAGCGGAAGAGGTTCCTGCCGTCACGGTTCCCACTTTCGGCATGAAAACAGGCGCTAAGGACGCTAGAGACTCCATAGATGTTTCGGGGCGAATCACCTCGTCTACTTCCACGAGAATTTTATTACCATCAGCATCATGACCTTCAATAGATACGATCTCATTTGCAAAACGCCCTTGTAGAGTCGCTTCATGAGCCAGACGATGCGAACGCACGGCAAAGGCGTCTTGTGCTTCACGACTCACACCGTGCATTTTACCAAGCATTTCTGCCGTTACGCCCATCATCATCGAGGCTTTCGCCATATGCTTGGACAGTGCAGGGTTCACATCTACGCCATGCATCATGCCAACGTGCCCCATGTGCTCAACACCGCCGACCACAAACACATCCCCTTGACCTGTCATAATCGCTTGCGCTGCCGTGTGAATAGCGGACATAGAGGAACCACAAAGGCGATTCACGGTTTGTGCGGCACAAGTGATTGGCAAACCGGCCAATAAAGACACCGCACGTGCCATATTAAAACCTTGCTCTAGCGTTTGATTAACACAGCCCCAGATCAAATCTTCAACGTCTTTTTGATCCACATTTGGGTTGCGCTTAAATAAAGCTTTTACCAGCGCTGCGGATAAATTTTCTGCTCGTACATTACGGAATACGCCATTTTTCGTTTTCCCCATTGGTGAGCGAACAGCGTCGATAATCACGACATCATTTGGATTCAGTTTCATAGAAATTCTCCTCTAGCCTATGGGAAATTATGCGCTGTAATAAGTGTCGTTGTTCTTCGCCATGTCACGCATTTTTGCGGTTGGCTCGTACAATTTACCTAGGTGGCTGTATTTGTCTGCAAGGTCGCAAAATGCCTGCAGTCCCATTTGATCAAGATAATGCAATGCACCGCCAAGATAGGGAGGGAAACCAATACCGTAAATCAATCCCATGTCTGCTTCTGCCGCCGAAGCAACAATGTTCTCTTCTAGACAGCGAACCGTTTCAATGCATAGAGGAATCATCATTCGAGCCACAATATCGTCTTCAGTTAACTCAGAATGAGACGTAATAACTGGCGCTAGCAAATCGTTAATGTCAGCGTTGAAGATTTTCTTCGGCTTGCCTTTACGATCTGGCTCATAAGTATAAAAACCTTTGCCATTTTTCTGACCAAAACGTTCCAGTTCAAACAAGCGATCTACCGCATTTTTACCTTCATGTTTCATGCGATCAGGAAAACCTTCAGCCATGACTTGATCCGCATGGAATGCTGTATCAATACCCACCACATCAAGCAAATAAGCCGGTCCCATTGGCCAACCAAATCGCTCCATGGTTTTATCAACCACTTGGAAATCGGCGCCTTCCTGCATCATCAAAGAGAAGCCCGCGAAATAAGGGAACAACACACGGTTTACCAAAAACCCAGGACAATCATTAACAACAACAGGGGTTTTGCCCATAGCTTGTGCATAAGCCACGGTTTTGGCGATCGCCGCATCGCTGGTTTTTTCACCGCGAATAACTTCGACCAGAGGCATGCGATGCACGGGGTTAAAGAAATGCATGCCACAGAAATTCTCTGGGCGTTTTAAATCTTTCGCCAACTCAGTAATTGAGATGGTTGAGGTATTCGACGTTAAAATAGCATCGTCGGCTATCTTGGTTTCTACTTCCGCCAACACCGATTTTTTGATTTTCACGTTTTCAACCACCGCTTCAACCACTAAATCAACGTGTTCAAACTCACCATAACTTAGGGCTGGAACAATACCATTCATGGCGTTGAAAGCTTGATCTGTGGTTAATTTCCCACGCTCTACCTGACCATTAAAAAGTTTATTCGCTTCACTCAAGCCCAACGCCAAGGCTTCAGAACGAATGTCTTTCATAATAATTGGCGTGCCTTTTGACGCCGATTGGTAGGCAACACCACCACCCATAATCCCCGCGCCTAATACAGCAGCCTGCTTAACGGGTGTCGCATTCTTCGCGTATTTACCAGCGGTTTTTTTAATCTGTTGATCACTTAGGAAAAGATTCACTAAGGATTTAGCAACAGGACCTTTTGCCAATTTGATGAAGCCTTTGATTTCAGTTTCTAGGGCTTTGTCCATATTTTGGCTAATGCCCTTCTCAATGGTCTTGATCGCTTCTAATGGTGCAGGGTAATGTTTACCGGCCTTAGCGCCCACCACTCCACGAACCGATTCGAAAATCATCATTTTTTCAATCGGTGTAAAGACCATAGGCGCACGCAATTCATCGCGGCGCGCATGATAATTTAACTTACCATCAAGCACTTGCTGAATAAGATGACGAGCGGACTCTTTGACTTTCGCAGCAGGCACTACAGCATCTACCGCACCGTCTTTAAAGGCTTCTTCACTGCGTTTTTGCGCGCCACCACAGATCCATTCACAAGCATTATCCACACCGATTAAGCGAGGCAAACGCACGGTACCACCCCAGCCTGGGTATATCCCCAGTTGAGTTTCCGGCAAGCCGATTTTTGCAGAATCTGCCATCACGCGATAATCGCATGCCAACACAAGCTCCATACCGCCACCCAGTGCAATACCATTAATGGCCGCTACCGTTGGGCAACTGAGGTTCGAAATGTCATTAAAAATGCTGTGTGCATGACGTAATTTATCCGCCAAATCATCGTCTTCAAGCTTAAACCAAGTCGTAAACTCGGTAATATCAGCACCTACGACGAAAACGTCCTTGGCACTGGAAAAAATAACGCCTTGTAAGTCATCTATGTGTTTCAGTGCAGTAACGGCTTCGGCCAATTCATTCAAGGTAAGGCTATTGAATTTATTAACCGACTCACCGACCAAATCCAGAGTGACGGTTGCCACGCCGGCATCATCGACTGCAACCTTGATTGCTTGTCCTTCGAAAATCATGCTGGTCTCCCATTATTTTTATTATGATAACAATGAGATGGTTACTCATCGTCATCTGGTATTTGAATCCAGCTTAGAGATTCCACGGAACCGCTAAGCTGGCGAATTTTTTAGGGTTTAAAGGCTCTTTTCTAGCTCAGGCACAGCGTCGAACAAATCTGCCACCAACCCATAGTCAGCCACTTGGAAGATAGGCGCATCCTCGTCCTTATTAATCGCAACAATTACCTTAGAATCTTTCATACCGGCCAAATGCTGAATAGCACCGGAGATACCCACCGCGATATAAAGATCTGGCGCGACCGTTTTGCCTGTTTGTCCAACTTGCAAATCGTTCGGTACAAAACCCGCGTCTACTGCGGCACGTGATGCACCAATGGCAGCCCCCAATTTATCTGCTACACCTTCCAGTAATTTGAAGTTGTCACCATTCCCCATGCCACGGCCACCGGAAATAATTACGCTGGCAGCGGTCAATTCAGGACGATCGGACTCCGCTAATTGCTCTTTTACAAAACGACTACGGTCAGAGGCAATGACGTGTGAAAGCACTTCACGCTCGGCGTTTCCGCCCGTGCTCGCCGCCGCGTCAAAACCGGTGGCGCGAACCGTTAAGACCTTCACGGCGTCACTGGTTTTTACCGTCGCAATTGCATTGCCTGCGTAAATTGGACGAACAAACGTATCAGCGGATTCAACCTTGATCACATCAGATAATTGCGCGACGTTTAGTAACGCAGCTACACGCGGTAAGGTATTTTTACCTGTGGTCGTTGCGGGCGCTAGAATATGTTCGTACCCCTTAGCGACTTCAACGATTAATTTAGACACATTTTCAGCTAACTGATGCTCATAAACCGCATTGTCAGCTACTAAAACCTTACTGACACCCGCCACTTGTGAGGCCTGCTCTACAACGGTTTGACATTCAAAGCCAACCACCAATACATGCACATCCGCATGAATTTGCGTCGCTGCTGTCACTGTATTCAATGTCGCAGGTTTCAGGGATTTGTTATCGTGTTCTGCAATGATTAAAACGCTCATGACACCACCTTCGCTTCATTTTTAAGTTTGTCGACTAACTCAGCCACCGAACCTACTTTGATACCACCAGCACGCTGTGGCGGTGGTGTAACAGAAACGATGCTGACATTAGACCCAACTTCCACACCAAGATCGGCAGGGGTTTTGACGTCCAATGGTTTTTTCTTCGCCTTCATAATATTTGGCAGCGACGCAAAGCGTGGTTCGTTTAAACGAAGGTCTGTGGTGACAACCGCGGGCAAAGTAATGGCTAAAGTTTGCAAACCACCATCGACTTCACGGGTTACTTTTATTTCTTGAGACGTTTGCGCTTCACCGTTCTCAATAACCACTTCAGACGCAAAGGTTGCTTGCGGGTAATCCAATAAAGCCGCGACCATTTGACCCGTTTGGTTATTATCAGAATCGATTGCTTGTTTGCCCATAATCACCAAATCAGCGGCTTCTTCTTGGGCCACTTTAGCAATGAGCTTAGCAACAGACAAAGAATCCAATCCGTCCTCTGTTTCTACTTGAATCGCACGGTCAGCCCCCAATGCCATGGCGGTCCGTAGGGTTTCTTGACAAGCTTTTGATCCCACAGATACCACCACCACTTCGGAAGCAATGCCTTTCTCTTTCAGACGAATGGCCTCTTCCACAGCGATCTCACAGAAAGGGTTCATGGACATTTTGACATTGGTAAGATCGACCGCAGTATGGTCGGCTTTGACGCGAACTTTGACGTTATAGTCGATGACTCGCTTGACAGATACTAAGATTTTCATAAGCCCCTCGTATTTATTATTAAGTTCTGATTCATACATTACGTCTAGATTGTTACTAGGCTAATGGTATGCAAATATTCCCTATCAATAGAACTCTTCACTTACCCTCTATAGTAGTTTGAGAATGCTTTTCATCAATAACAAAAAAGCGCCAGTTAACTGACAAAAATATTCAGACACAAACCTCGCTACTCTATACGTACACAAAAACCACCTTATATGTTCAGTGGATCTTTCAGTCTAGCGTCTAAAACAAAAAAACCTCACGTAAAAGTGAGGTTTCTCGTCATTCAGTCATGTCCGCTTATTTATTTCGCGACAAAAACGCAGCAAATGCCTGATGCGCCTCCGTTGAGCGTAAGCGATCTTTAAAGATCCGTCCCTCTCGCATTAAGGCCATCTGAACATCATCCTGACCACGATGCTTGAGTAGATCCTTACTGAGCGCCACTGCCTCAACCGGTAATGCTGCCGTTTTTTCTGCATAAAAAAGCGCCATTTTATACGCTTCACCTTCTTCACAAAGATGATTGACCAGCCGCATTTCATAAGCCTCGGCTGCCTCAACCACCTCACCCAACACCAATATCTCAAAGGCTTTTTGATGTCCAACTAATTGAGGTAGTAGATGACTGGATGCCGCCTCAGGCACCAGCCCCAATGGCACAAATGGAAATTGCAGACGCGCTTCACGGGAAGCCAATACCAAATCACAATGTAATAACATGGTTGCTCCCACACCAACAGCACGACCTTCTACACCCGCTATAAGCGGTTTTTTATAACTGCTCAACACTTGTAAGAAAGCCATAATCGCTTCCATCTTTTCAGGAGTTTGGGCGATTTGTACAAACTCCTTAATATCATTACCCGAAGAAAAATCACCACCAAGACCATACAACAAAGTGGCTTTTATACCCTCTTCCTGTTCGGCTCTGCGAAGGGCTTTCGTCAATGCTTGATACATCTCAAGTGTAATGGCATTTTTCTTTTCAGCGCGGTTAAAACATAAAATTTGTATACTGGACTCAACGCTTTCGGTAACAAAATCACTCATTACTGACACTCCTCTGATGGTAAATCAAGCACCTGCTCATCCACCAATTTGCGCACCATAGGACCATCTTCAGACCAGCCATGACAAGAATTAACCAGCTTGGCTAACGCCATAGGAACCTGTTGTGGATACTTCTCTCCCAAAGGTTGCCACATGGTTTGAAATGCCGTGGTTGCCATAACGGGAAACAACTCCAACACATGAGTACAACCCACTTTTCCACTGAACGTTTGCTTCAACCATCGGTTCCAACCGGGACCAATACGCGTGCCTTTTAACACCGAAAAACTAGGCACAGCGCCTGCACAGCTTGGAAATGGAAAAGCCTCCATGGAAACCGACACTTCCTTGATTAAAAAGGTGTCATCCAATGTCAAGCAAACACTAATGTCGTGAAAGGGGCTGCCTTCTGGCACCAAGCTATTATCAAACTCACGATTGACATCGTAAGTCTTCAAATCTTGCATAGTCGCTTCAATATCCCACAGACCATCCTCGCGCAAAAATCCATAGGATTCGATACAACGTCTATGCATTAGCTTTCGCTTAATCTGTGCCATTTTCCGCCCTCTCGATCTGCATTCAAACCACCTTTAAGCTTGTTTTTCTTCTCTTAAAGCACGACGCAAAACTTTCCCCACGTTGGTTTTTGGTAGCTCTTTGCGTACTTCTACAAACTTAGGCACTTTGTAAGCGGCTAAATTCTCTTTGCAGTACATGCGCAAGGCTTTTTCATCTAATGAATCAACATTGGCCCTCAACACCACAAAGGCTTTTACAGCCTCGCCTGTTTTATCATCCGGCACACCAATCGCTGCAGATTCCAAAATAGACGAATGAGAAGAAAGGCAATCCTCTACTTCTGTTGGGTAAACATTGAAACCAGATACAATGATCATGTCTTTGGCACGATCGACAATTTGCAGATAGCCGTCAGGATGCTGTACCGCAATATCACCCGTGATCAAAAAGCCATCTTCCGTCATCACATCTCGAGTGGCTTCTTCACGATGCCAATAGCCTTTCATCACCTGAGGACCACGAACGCATAACATACCGGCCTCACCCTGTGGCAAAGCTTGGCCATCACTTCCCTGAATCTTTATGTCTGTTTCAGCAACCGCAAGACCAATAGTACCGATGCGCTCCTTACCGATGGGGTTAAAAGATACCACCGGGGACGTTTCCGTTAGACCGTAGCCTTCCACAACTTTGCAGCCTGTTATCTTTTGCCATTCATCCGCGGCAGCGTGGGTGAGAGGCATACCGCCAGAACAGGTCAGTTTTAGGTGTGAAAAATCCAGTGTTCGAAAATCCGCTTTATTGCAAAGCCCGACAAATAAAGTATTCAAGCCCACAAAACCGGTAAACGGCCATTTTTTTAACTCTTTAACAAAACCGGGTAAGTCTCGAGGATTCGGGATGAGTACACTGTGTGCACCTTTCTCAACTAGGGTTAAACCATGAATAAGAAAGGCGTAAATATGATACAAAGGCAAAGGCGCAATGTAGAGTTCTGCTTTGGGTTCAATAATCGAACTTAAACGAGAACTTAGTTGGTTCATATTGGCAATCAAATTCGCGTGCGTCAACATCGCGCCTTTAGCCACCCCAGTTGTTCCACCGGTATACTGCAAAACCGCAACTTGTTCTGGCCTACAAACCACTTTCTGAAGAGGTTTATTTTTCCCTTTTGCCAATGCGTCATTCAAAGCCAACGCCGTCGGAAGATGATACGCTGGCACCATTTTCTTAACGTATTTAACAACCGAGTTAACAAGTAAGCGTTTTAAAGGCGGGTGAAAGTCTGCAATTTCGGTAATGATAAGGTGTTTGATTGACGTTTTAGCTAAGATTTTTTCAACATTGTGCGCCATATTAGCAAACACAACCAAGGCTTTTACACCAGAGTCATTGAATTGATGCTCGAGCTCTTTTGGCGTATACAAAGGATTTGTGTTGACCACGATAAGACCGGCTTTCATGGCACCAAAAAGCACAACGGGATACTGAATAATGTTAGGCAATTGAATCGCAATACGATCCCCCGGCATTAAGTCCGTTTCATTCTGAAGATACGCGGCAAACTGATCGGATTTTTCGTTCAACTCACGATAAGTTAACGTTCTACCTACGCTTGTGAATGCCGCTAGATCCGCGTATTGCTTAACAGCCGCTGCCAGCACATCCGTTAATGACTGGTAGCCATTGGGATTAAGCGATTGTGGCAAATAGCTACCAGGCGCCTTTCTAACATCCGCTGTGCTGTGAAAAGTAGTATCCATTGACATAATAAAAGCTCCATTTGTTTTTTTTATTTAGGAGAATAAGTAAACGCAAAAGCTCAACTGCACAATTTGCCGTTGAGCTTTAGAGCATTCATGCAACTCAAATCAAGCCTAGTTAGGAAAGATCTGTGTTAATTTTGTGGCTAGCATAATGTCACCATCGGCTCGGATTTTACCTTGCATAAAAGCCGCCATGCCGTCTAACTCACCGCTCATGACCGCTTTCAGCGTGTCTAAATCCATACTTAATGTTACCGTTGGGTCATCATGCTCCCCTTCTCCCATTTTACATTCGCCTTCTGCGATGCTTAAGTGATAGCTGTCTGCGTCGTCTAAGTCAAATTGAAACACCGCTTCCATATCATCGGCTTCATCGGCATCAAATCGACCTAACATAGATTCAAACACGGCTTTTGCTTCACTCATAATACTCACCTCTTTAATCTGTCAAAAATATCGTGTTTCACTTACCCATAACGGACAAGTGACATGCTGTTTGTTACACACTAGACATTCAAAAATACGAAGTTATCTTCATCCATTGCCAGCAAGTTATCAGCGCCAGACAACATGGCCTCAACATGTGCATGCGTACGAGGCAACAAGCGCTCATAGTAGAAAGTAGCGGTCTGTAGTTTCGCAGTATAGAAACCAACTTCATCGGTACCTGCGTCTAATTTTGCTTGTGCTGTCACCGCCATACGCGCCCAGAAATACGCTAAAACGACGTAACCTGAGAACATCAAATAATCCACTGACGCAGCACCCACTTCCTCTTTATTGCGCATGGCTTTCATGCCGATTTTCATCGTCACGTCTCCCCATTCGCCGTTCAGTTTATCAAGAACGGTAATATAGGACTTAAGACGCTTATCGCCTTTGTGTTCTTTACAGAATTTGTGAATGATTTTAGTAAAGCGTCGTAATGTGGCACCTTGAGTCATCAATACTTTACGACCCAATAAATCCAACGCTTGAATGCCCGTTGTGCCTTCATACAACATAGAAATACGGCAATCTCGAACGTTTTGCTCCATACCCCATTCAGCAATAAAACCATGACCACCAAACACTTGCAGGCCTTGGTTCGCCGCTTCAAAACCCGTTTCGGTCAAGAAGGCCTTGGCAATCGGAGTCAATAAGGACATCAACTCATCGGCTTCAGCTTTTTCTTCCGCGGTGCCTCTTTTCATTGTGTCTACAAGCATAGAACAATAATGAATCAGAGCACGACCGCCCTCGGCAAACGCTTTTTGAGTCAACAACATGCGACGAACATCTGGGTGCACAATAATAGGATCTGCAACTTTTTCAGGCGCTTTGGGGCCGGATAAAGCACGCATTTGCAAACGGTCTTTTGCATACGCCACAGAGTTTTGCAACGCCCACTCCGCATGGGCTAAGCCTTGCAATGCCGTCCCAAGACGAGCCGTGTTCATAAAAGTAAACATACAGTTAAGACCACGGTTGGCTTCACCGATCAAAAAGCCTTTCGCGCCATCAAAATTCATCACACAGGTCGCGTTGCCGTGAATCCCCATCTTATGCTCAATGGAACCACAAGAGACTTGGTTTCGATCCGCTATTTCACCACTGCCATCCACGTTGTGCTTAGGCACGATGAACAAAGAAATGCCTTTCGTGCCGGCAGGCGCATCTGGTAAACGAGCCAATACGATATGGACAATGTTGTCCGCCATATCATGCTCGCCCGCCGAAATGAAAATTTTCGTACCTGTAATGGCATAACTACCGTCGGCTTGTGGCTCTGCCTTGGTTTTCAACATTCCAAGGTCAGTACCACAATGAGGTTCGGTGAGGCACATGGTCCCGGTCCACTCACCAGATACCAATTTGGTTAAATAGGTTTGCTTTTGCTCATCGGTACCATGTAGTTCGATCGTATTCATTGCACCATGACTTAAACCTGGGTACATACCCCATGACCAGTTGGACGTGGCAATCATCTCGGTGACCAACATACCCAATGAATCTGGCAAACCTTGTCCGCCCATGTCTTCAGGATGAGATAAAGAAGGCCAGCCGCCTTCAACATACTGCTTATAAGCTTCTTTAAAACCGTCTGGCGTCGTAACAACGCCGTCTTTAAACTGGCAACCCTGTTGGTCGCCAATGCGGTTTAGAGGGGAAAGCACACGCTCAGCAAATTTAGCGCCTTCTTCAAGAATGGCCGCCACCATATCTGGCGTGGCTTCTTCGGCACCTGGCAACTTAGCGTAGTGTCCATGAAGATCTAGAACTTCTTCCGTTACAAACTTGATGTCGCGCAAGGGCGCTTTATATTCTGGCATGACTTGTGACCTCTTATTGTTTTTATTCCATATGTTGCATAGGAACCTTTGATACTAGAAAGGTTCCTCTATCAGCCGCTTTCTCTCAATAACAAAAGATGCCAAAGTTAATGACAAAATAGACCAAGATCTGATTTTTCCAATTTGCCAAGGCCCTCAAAGAAAAAACCAACAAAGCACACTCAACACAAGAGCCAATAACACGGCCTCATCAAGAAGCGGCTATCACAGGCACCGTCTGACATAAAAATGGCCAACGTCCCTCTACGCTACCAATAATCTCCAAACGGCTCGATTCACACCAAGGTGATACCGACAAGGCAAGCTCACCCCGTGATGCATTGACAAAAAGTGCTTCGCCTAGGCCAGTAACAAACACACCTTTAATACGATAAACCCCTTCAAGAATCGCCATAGACTGGATGCTTGATCTTAGCTCGGTTTCATCAAAAACCTTATCTTTTGACCACTTCCAACCCAATACCTGCATAGCATCCTGTTGTTTTTGATAATGCCAGCCAACCCCTTGAGAAGACGAATCATGACTCTGGTGGTCGTGGTCGTGGTCGTGGTCGTGGTCGTGGTCGTGGTCGTGGTCGTGGTCGTGGTCGTGGTCGTGGTCGTGGTCGTGGTCGTGGTCGTGGTTAGAAGAAGAATCGGTTATATCTTGAGCAACAAGAGCAGAATAAGACAAGTCAGCCAAACCAATGTCTAGCGCCTCGAGGTCTAGCTGCATGGGGTCCGATAGATAAAGTAAAGGCTTTGCTGAAGGCGAAATTGCACCGAATCGCGACATGATATTCTGTTTATCAGCTTGCAGATAGCGATCCACATGACTAAAAACAATGCCATCTGCTGACTCAATTTGGTCGTTAAAAATAGCGTGTTTGGTGTAGCGTTCATCGTTTAAATTACGAGCATCAAGCACACAAAATGCCCCCGTAAACAACAAAACATCTCGGTAATAATCACTGCGCAGCTTGGCGACAATTTGTTTTGGATGACCCAGACCAGATGGCTCGATAAAAATACGATCTGGATTATGTTGACGAATTAATTGATTCAAGCCCAGCTGGAAAGCCGCAGATGTGGTACAACAAACGCATCCTCCAGGCACTTCACGAATCGCTACCCCCTCCTCGGCGTAGAAGGCTCCATCAAGACCAATATCACCAAATTCATTTACCAGAACAGCCCAGCGCTCATTGGCTGGGGCACGTCCTAACAACTGACGAATCAAGGTGGTTTTACCAGCCCCTAGAAATCCTGTAATCAAAGTCACTTTTATCCCTTGATAACGCATAGCTTTACACACTCAGATAATAACAAGAGCGCAAAACATGACAGCATCAAACAATAAAAACAATATTATGAGCTTTTAAAAAGTATAAATTAACGTGACGCTGGTAACGGAATCTGTTTTCTCTCTCATGTCCAAAGAGAGGCTGTTGTGTGTGATATTGTAAGCCGCCTTCATACTCAAATTGTCTCTTAACTTCGAGGTGATAGAAGATTCCGATTTAGACGCTGTGTTTTTATTACTTTCCAGCGCCACATCACTGCCTAGCATTTGAGTGAATTTTACCTCAGGACTAAAGTTGTACTCATACTCCATTTGTAAATGAACAATGATTGAATCTTCTACCCCGCCATCGTCTTTTCGGTTAAATGAGTAACCAGGACCAATGTTGTAATCTAAAAACGAATCTTGGTCAGCAAACAGTCTTTTAGAGTAACCAAAAGCCACGGTATTTTGATAATCGTAGCCACTAAAACGGTCGTCAGTGTAAGAGCCATAAACAAACACAGATGAATTTTCAGGACTTAACTTATAATCACTTTGTGCCGATAAAAATACTTTTTGAGCGGTTGTTTGATCATCTCCTTCATAAGTATTGCGTTTGTACAAAGCATCAAATTGATATTTATTTTTCCACTCTCTAAAATCTTGCTTAATCGTCGCTTTGCCTTTTACGGCGGAACTCTCTGTATTTCCTGTTGTTGCAATCACCCCAAGCTCAACCTCAGCACTTAGTGGCTCCAAAGGTACTTCTAACTGTCCAGGCTCACTCGCATGAAGCGATGAAACGGAACAAGCCAAACCGGTCAATATCGATAGCAGAAGCGGTTTCATTGGAATGTCTTCCTTTTATCTCATCAAACAAACTCCGAAGTGGTTAAAAGGAAAAAAGGGGGAAACAAAAACACAAAAGACTAACACAACGCCAAGACTTGTCCCCTTTCCTTAACGACCATCAGGCTTAGGGACATTCTTACATTGATAGCAAAATATCACAGTCAAAATTCCGTTAACTATTTGAAAAGTAATAGATAAAAAATACAGAAGCCTTACACAAAAACTCAAACACGCACTTTAACGTTATTATTTATATCTTTACTCTGACAAATGAGGTCATCGCCTGCAAAAGCTCGGGCGGACTTTGCTAACCGGTCATACAGTAAAACATTGACGGATGCCGCAAGATTCATGCAGCCAATCGTGGGAACAAACACCACAAAATCGGCTCTATCCACCAATTTTTGATCAATCGTGCCGTCTTCTGGACCGAATATATAAAGGGCGTTATCTGGATGCGAAAAACCAGGTAACGGTGTTGCCCCTTGGATCAGATCGACGCAAACAATCTTCGTCTCAGGACTGACCGCATCAATCAAGGTATCGACCCCTAAAGAGTCAATATGAATAAGTGGAATCGTGGTACTCACCTTTTTGGTATCAGTCGACATTTTGACAGCGCGATCATAACGATGCCCAGAATATAAAACCTGATCAGCTTGATAACACCCAGCAGCCCTCATGACAGAGCCGACATTGGAAGCACTTTTAGGATTGATTAAACCAATAGAAACACGCTCTTTTTTCATGACAGATTCACAACGCTCACAAGAAACAAAACCAGAATAATAGCATTGTTTTGGCCAGAACAAGACGGTAGAAGCAAGTTAGAGGCTGAGCAAACAATAAGAAAAAAGAAATACATCCTTCCCTCCTCGCTTCCGTTGAACCGTAAGATGAGTACACTATGAGACACAAAAGCATTTAGATACCTTATTTAGGACAACTATGAATCGCCTTAAAAAACTTGGTCTCACCTTACTAACCGCTGCCACTTTTGACACTCAAGCAGCCTCTGTTTGGAAAATAACCTCAGATACAAATACGCTCTACATAGGCGGCACCATTCATTTACTAACGCCACAAGACTATCCTTTACCCTCGGCATACGAGGAAGCTTATCAAGCCGCGGATAAAATCGTCTTTGAAACCAACATGGAAACCATCAATACCCCTACCTTTAAGCAGCAAATGAAAAAAGAGCTGTCTTATTCTGACGGCACGACCATTGATAAAATCATTTCACCTGAGACCTATCAAACGTTAAAAATCTATCTAAATGCTCGTCAAATACCTTTTACTGCTGTGCAAAACTTAAAACCCAGTGCCTTAGCAATCTCTCTTAGTATGATTGAGTTAAAACACTTGGGATTTACCAGTGAGGGGGTCGACCAATTTTACGCTCAAAAAGCCAAACAGGATAACAAACCAAGCGGCTGGCTTGAGGAACCAGACACACAGGTCGCCATACTGAGTGAGGTCAACGCTCAAGACAGTAACAATGTCATCAATTATGCCCTCTCAGACATAAAAGACATGCCAAACAACATGGAGAAGCTAAGACAGAGCTGGCGCAACGGTGACATGGAAGCCATGGCAGAGATAGAACTCAAAGACTTTCAAAAAGATTACCCAGAGGTGTATCAGACATTATTGGTGAAGCGTAACAATCTTTGGCTGCCGCAAATCGAACGCATGCTAGAAAACAAAGGCACAGAATTTGTCATGGTCGGAGCCATGCATTTGGCCGGACCATACAGCCTACTCGAAAAACTCAAAGCCAGTGGCTATAAAGTCACTAAGCTTTAAAGAAAACGATTATTTATTGCAATTTTTCTCCCCAAAGCATCGCGAATTTTTTATACTTGGCGCCGAAATAGTTAGCTGACCAAATGATCAGTGTCAAAACCCCTCTCGGCGCATTCTATTGTCAGCCTGCATTCTGGTATGTCGGCTAACAATAGAATGAATATCGTCGGCCCATTAGCAAAAGGTTCCCCTATGCTCGAACGTTATTTCCAACTTAAAGCGCACAATACGTCGGTACGTAATGAAGTCATCGGTGGTGTTACCACCTTCCTAACCATGGCTTACATTATTTTTGTTAACCCTTCAATACTGGCTCAAGCCGGCATGGACCAAGGCGCCGTATTCGTAGCGACTTGTCTTGCTGCAGCAATTGGCTGTTTGATCATGGGTCTCTATGCCAACTACCCAATTGCCCTAGCACCTGGTATGGGCTTAAACGCCTTCTTCACTTATGGCGTCGTCCTTGGTATGGGCTATTCTTGGGAGCAAGCGCTTGGAGCGGTATTTTTATCCGGTATTCTGTTTATCTTTATCAGTATCTTCCGCATCCGCGAATGGGTAATTAATGCCATTCCTTCCTCATTAAAGTTAGGCATTGCGGCGGGTATCGGTCTTTTTTTAGCAATGATCGCCCTACAGAACTCAGGCATTATTGTTAAGAATCCAGCCACCATGGTGTCATTAGGGGATCTATCTTCACCTTCGGCTATTTATGGCTTGCTTGGCTTCTTTGTTATCTGTGCTTTGTCGTATTTGAACATCACAGGGGCTGTGATGATCGGCATACTTCTGGTTACTGTTTTGTCAATGTTGCTTGGGCAAAATGAATTTGGTGGATTGGTATCTGCACCACCCTCTATTGCACCTACTTTTCTTGCCATGGACATTGAAGGTGCCTTCCAACTCAGCATGCTAAGTGTCATCTTTGCGTTTTTCTTCGTTGATTTATTCGATACCTCCGGCACACTCATTGGTGTGGGCCAACGAGGAAAGCTGTTAGACAAAGACGGTAACTTACCACGTCTTAAGAAAGCCTTGCTTGCCGATTCAAGTGCCACTGTGGTCGGGGCGGCTTTAGGCACCTCTTCTACCACCAGCTACATCGAAAGTGCTTCTGGCGTTTCTGCTGGTGGACGCACAGGACTCACGGCGGTGATCGTGGCCTTGTTGTTTTTATTGAGTCTTTTCTTTGCCCCCTTGGCAGGCTCAATTCCAGCGTATGCTACCGCTGGGGCTCTAATGTACGTGGCTGTATTGATGACAAGCAGCTTAGCCCATGTTGATTGGGATGACATAACCGAAGCCGCTCCTGTATTGATTGCCGCGTTCACTATGCCACTAACCTACTCTATTGCCGATGGTATTGCTCTGTCTTTTATCAGCTACGCTGTGATCAAACTGTTGTCTGGTCAAGGTAAAAAAGTCAGCCTTGCTGTCTATATTTTAGCGGCTTTGTTTATCGCCAAATTCTTTATTTTCGTTTAAAGAGAATCGCAAAAGACAAAAAGCAGAAGTAAAGTCACCCTTTGCTTCTGCTTTTTTATGCACCGCAAGAACCCACGCACCACGGTTCCCGGTATTTTTAATAAAGTCTTGCTGAGCCTAGTAGTCGTGCGACGATATCTGCTATATGATTCGCCCTCTTTTTTACCCTCCAAGCGAAACAAACATGTCTGACAATGTGCTCTATACGGACTTATCCGGCTACTACGACTTAATGTGTGCCGATATTAATTATCAAGCCCAAAGCAATAACGCCCATCGTCTGCAGCAAATATTCGGTAACGGAGGAAAACGGCACTTAGATCTTGCATGCGGCACAGGGCCGCACATTCACTATCTTAGCCAAGAAAACTATCAATGCAGTGGCTTAGACATCAATCAACCTATGCTTGACCTTGCCAAGCAACGTTGCCCTCAAGCGCAATTTGAACTGGGCAATATGTGCGAATTTGAAGTGGCCGATCCCTATGACTTTATTACCTGCTTTTTATATTCTATCCATTACAGCGGTGACATACCGCGTTTAACACGCTGTATCGACAGTGTACATAAAGCGCTGAATGTCGGAGGCGTGTTTTGCTTTAATGCCGTCGATAAAGACCACATAAACAATGCTTTATCGGCAAAACACAGCGTTGTACAGCAAGACTGTCGGTTTTCTTTTGGATCGTCTTGGTACTACCGTGGCGAGGGAGACACACAAACACTCAAGCTAAGTATTGAGAAAACCAGTGCCGAAACAACACAGGTATGGACAGATGAACATCCTATGGTCGCATTGAACTTTAACACCTTACAGGCATTGTTAATGCCCTACTTTGACATTCATATTTTCGAGCATGAGCACGACAAAATTGTTCCATGGGACAAGGTGTCTGGTAACGCTATATTTTTGTGTGTAAAGAAATAACAACGTAACTCAGCAGCCAATTAAGATTCGTTCATCGAACGGTATTTTAAAATCAGGGCAATGATCTCGTGGTCACTAACCGTTGAAGATAAAGATTCATTCATGGAGCGTCTTTGTGGTAAGCGTATATTAAATTTACTTTTTAATATATTCACGACTTGTGAGTCTGAATTAGGGTCAAACACTTGACTGGCAAAAATACAAATACGTTGTAGTACAAACTCTTTAGCGGTATTTATCATAAGCTTCCTATGATGTTAAAAAAACGTGACTTCCCCTTCGTTCTTGTTACTAAATTAAAGCGTAATTTCAGATAAAAGAAGAAAACAGATTTAGGGTGTTTCGTTTGGGATAAGTAATGAACAGAGCGCTTGAGGAATATCAGAACTCGCCTCGAACTTCAGGCTATTATCTGTCTAGAGAGACTAAAGAACTGATTCGTACCTTCCCTAAGCACGATCAATCATACTAATATGAGCCGAATCCATGGCTTTGTCTACTATTCCTTTCTATTAAACACAAAAAGTCAGCAATTATGGCTTATTAGGGCATTCTATAGGGCTCACCACTTATAATGGTAAAATCACCTCCACCAATAACCCACCTAACTCACTGCGAGCCGCGGTAATTGTGCCGTTATGCTGACGAATGGCATTTTCAGCAATTGCCAATCCCAACCCCGCTCCACCACTGTGACGGTCACGTGCGGTCGAGACACGATAAAAAGGCCGAAAGATAGAATTCAGTTCTTCCTCTGGCACCCCATCGCCATCGTCTTCAACTCGAATAAGCAAACTGTTAACCTTATCAGTTAAAGTGACACGAACTTGCTGCTTGCCATAATAAATCGCATTACGAACAATATTTTCCAATGCACTCATCAACAACTGAGGGTGACACGTCAGCGACCGATCAGGAACCTCTGATGCTAACAGTGTTTTGCCCATTTGCTCTGCTTCAAATTGGCAATCGGCTAAAAGCGCATCACATAAGCTAGAAAGCGGTTGTACTTCTCTACTAAGATGGCTGTCTACCTGCATACTCGACAACTCAAGCAACTTAGCAATCATTTGCTCTAAACGTTGCGCTTCTATGTCTATGCGCGTTAAATCTGGGCTTTCGCCCAGCTTTCTGTTGGCTAACGCTTGCGCCATTCGTAAACGCGTTAAGGGCGAGCGTAATTCATGAGAAATATCTGACAGCAAACGCTGTTGACGGGAAATCATCACATTAACCGCAGCCACCATCTGGTTAAAACTGGCCCCAGCTTGACGAAATTCCGACGTCCCTTTTTCAAGTTCTGGATCAATTTCAAACACGCCCTGCGCGACTCGCTGAGCCGCTTTTTCTAAACGACGAGCAGGCTGGCTCAAGGCCCAAGCCAACCAAAGTAATAATGGCGTACTCACCAACATGACCGCGAGCAACAAACGCAGTGGATGATCAAACAGTTGCAATAAAAAGTGTGGCGGCTCACTCCAACGTGTGCCGATATAGAGATAATACTCCCCGTTAGCCAAACGAATGGGCAAGGGGCCCGAAATCATCGTTTTACCATACAGTTTCTGTTGCGGGTTTTGAGGATTATCAATGGTGGTCACAAAATTTCGCAACGCTTTAAAAATAAAATCTGGACGCCGTTCTGAGGTTTGAATATTGCCATCACGATCCGTAATAAAAAGCCGTAATCTATTATCATCTGGGCCAGGACCGCGATGCGCACGCCCCTCAAGATGCTCTAACACCCCCCTTAAATCCTGAACAGAAGAAAACGCTTGTTGCACACTGTCTCTTATTTCCAACATGCGCTCATAATGAGGAGGGGCAATATCTCTACTTTTACGAGGATCAAAATGTGGTAGCGCCAGCACCGCCAAAATCACCAAAAAGATAGTAAACCAAAAAATAGCGAAAATACGCCCATACAAACTGGTGATCTTTGGCAAACGCATCAATCCCCCTCCACCAATAAATAACCACGCCCGCGAAGGGTTTTAATTCTCGTTTTGCCATTAGGCCAATCGGGGAGCTTTTTACGCAAATTCGATACATGCATGTCAATGGCTCGATCAAACGCCGCCAAACGCTTACCAAGCACATCTAGGCTTAGCATTTCTTTGGTTAATACTTGACCAGGATGAAGCACAAAATAATGCAGCAAAGCAAACTCAGTGCTGGTTAACTCCAACAAACCACCATTACAATAAGCCTCTAATTTACCGGGATAGAGCTTGATATCACGATACACAACCGCGTCATTCTGTAACGACTCTTTATTATTTTGAGTACGACGCAAAATCGCACGTATTCTGGCTAATAGCTCACGCTCACTAAACGGCTTTGGTAAATAATCATCTGCACCCAGTTCAAGACCCACCACACGATCAATCTCGTCGCCTTTTGCGGTCAACATTAAAACCGGCACATCCCATTTTTCTCGCAACTGCTTCAAGGTTTCAAAGCCATTTAATTTCGGCATCATGACATCAAGCAAGACCAAATCAACGCGGCTGTCCATCGCCTCTAAGCCCGCCATACCATCGTAAGCTGTGCAAACGGTGCAATTTTCAAACGACAAGACCTCTTTGAGTAAATCGCTTAATTCAACATCGTCATCAATTATCAAAATATGTGGCATTCATTTTTCCTATCTAAAACGGTTCCTGCACATCAGTAAAACATAAGAGGTCACGTCAAACATGAAGAGCCCGTCACCTCATCAACCCTCTAAGGCTATTTTACGTCGAAAATAGCAAACTGATGCCGCCTTTACCCTACTTTACTTTCCTAATACGTCACTTTACCCAGCAATCTGTATTCTACCTCCATGCGCAAAAAGCGCAGTGTTAATGAAACATAAAAGTATCTCACCCGATAAAAGGAAGAAAATATGAAAACGGCAAAAAAACTGATTTTAGCTTCTATTGTTCTACCATTGATATTAAGCACTACTAACGTATTTGCCCACGGTGGCAACGAACCTCAGGGTCCTCGTGGCGAATGCCGTCCAGGCTTAGACCGCGACATGATGAAAGAATTGGATTTAACCGCCAGTCAAAAAGAACAATTCAAAGAACTTCGTCAAGCCAACAAAGAAGCAATGAAAGAAAAATTTAAAGACAAACCACAGGCTGACGACGCAATGCGCGATGCGCATTTTAACAAACTAAACGACCTACTTTTGGCTGATAAATTTGACCCTGCTAAAGCCACAGCATTAGCCCAAGAAATGGCCAACAAACAAGTAGAGCGCCAAGTAGACATGTTAAGCAAACAACACAAAATGCTAAGCATCCTAACACCTGAACAAAAGGCGAAATTTATCGAACTGCAAAAAGAACGCATGGAAGACTGTGCCGACGACATGCCTCGCCATCACGGTAAAGACCGAAACTAATTCAGCACAGATTAAAAAAGCGGCTAATAAAGTCGCTTTTTTTTGCACACAACATAAGAGCTGTCCACTAAGCTGACACTAACCAACTTAACGGCGTTTCCACATCCGTGCCACGGCTCTATCACTGCCTAACCACCCCACCACTTCACACACTAAACCCGTCAGAAAAAACAGCATAATAGGTATAAAACCCGCCACCTCTCCTGTTTTAATGGTCATTATCAAAGAAACACTCGCGATCACCAAACAAAGCCCTCCCAAGACAATCAAAATCGTTCGATGGGACGGCTTGTAATCATATTCCCCCTCCCCAGATTCAAACATTCCTAATATTGGAGAACAGAGTTTTGTTAGCATTTCTTTCATCAACAATCGCCTTAGTCAGGTAAATTCATAGTATTTTTTAAAGAAGAATCGCTTTTATATCATTAAGTTAAACAAAAATACCTTGTTTACCAAAAAACAACACTTCGTATTGATTAAATATTACTCAAAACGTGCCGATCACATATAAGCAAGTTAATGCATCAATCCGTTCCTGTAACAGCTTTTCTCTTATTGAATAAATGGAGAAGAACATGAAACCGATACGAATTTCCAGCTTAGCCGCCACGGCATTTGCCCTTTCTATGACGGCTCAGGCAGAAACGTTTACCTACTTAGACTATGGTTTTGGTAGCATAGATCCCGACTATTACGTCTCAGACGACGATTACGCCTCTCTTTCTGGGGCATTCGAAACCTCAAGTGGTCCCTTCATTGCCTTTGAATCAACAGAGTACGGCAAAACAGATGTGATGGCCATTGGCGCTGGCGCCTACGCACCAATAGGAAGCCAATCAAACGTATTCGGCATTCTACAGTATGTGAAAGTCGACCTTGGCAGAACGGATGAAACAGGTTACAGAGTATCACTGGGCGTGAGAAGCACCCTAAGTGACCGTATAGAACTAGAAGGTAAAATTAAGCACGATGATGTTTTTTCTGAAACCGACACCAGCTTTGCGGCGGCACTCAGATTCTACATAAGCAAGAACTTCTCTATTGCAGCCAACTACGATGTAGCACAAATCAACGACAATGATCAAAACGCCCTATTTGCCTCACTAAGACTGAGTTTTTAATCTTGAAGATGGGAAGTTTAAAAAACACATAAAAAAACGGATTAACACAAGTTAATCCGTTTTTAGGACTATCAGAGCCGCTCTAATAACTTAGCAAACCTTGGTTAGCCAATTATGTTTGTCTTCTGCTTTGCCCCACTGAATGTCATTCAATGCTTGACGCAATTTCTGAGCAATCGGACCAGGCTCGCCTGTACCTACTTTGTACTCTTTATCGTTATGAATAAAAGTACCAACAGACGTCAATACCGCAGCCGTACCAGACAATACCGCTTCCGCCTCAGGTTTAGCCGCACGCTCTAGCAACTCAGCAACCGTCAAATCACGCTCAGACACCGTCATACCCATGTCTTTTGCGATGGTCAAAATAGAAGAACGCGTCACACCATGCAGGAAGCTAGAATCCAAGCCTTTGGTAATGATTTCATTGCCATCAATCAACAAAAAGTTAGCCGCGCCGGTTTCTTGTACATCGCCATTTGGACAGAACAAAATCTGGTCTGCTTGCACTTCTACTTTGGCTCTAGAAATGGGTCCCAAAGCACTGGCGTAATTGCCACCACTTTTGATCATGCCCATGTGAGGCGCACAACGCATACCCGTTTCATCCAGCAAAATACGCAATGCCTTAGCGCCACCCGTGAAATAATCACCCACAGGAGACAACAAAACATACAACATAGACGTAAGCGTCGGCGCGGCCGCTTTACCCACTGCCGCTTCGGTACCAATATGAGTTGGGCGAATGTACATAGATCCTGGTGGCTCTGGCACATCTGTCGCAAACTCAGCAACCGCATCAAGAATCATTTTAGAAACTTGTGCTTCATCAATAATAGGCAAAGACAATAGACGACTGCTTTGTGCTAAACGTTTAATGTTCTGGTCCATACGAAACACATGTACGCTGCCATCAGCATGACGAAACGCCTTCAAACCTTCAAAACATGTACTTGAGTAATGCAAAACATGTGCACCAGGATGCAATTGAATGCTATCCGACGCGACAATACTTGCTTCACTCCATTGATTATTTTCGAATGTTGCCAATGCCATTTTAGGCATAAACACGCTACCAAAAGCCGCCATTATTGTTTCCTATATAATTAAATGATTACCGCAACATCAGCCATAAGACCGATATTATAAGGACTCTAGAATTTGCTTATCGCCTAATTACCCGATAATAAAACGGAAACCCGCTTGAAGAAAGCAAATCGTAAACCACGGATCGAACAGACTGTGTATTTCCGGTATATTTGCCAATTTGCACCAGAAAATCGACTGACAGAAGAGTGACGAGACACCCAAAGATATTACCTTCTCGCCAACACGGGCTCAATAACCCAACGTAAAAATCACAAAGAAGGTGCCAAAATCACGTCATCACCCCCACTGTTTTTTGCTTTGTACATAGCATGGTCAGCAGCCTGCACTAATGCTAACGAATCCTTACCACATTCTGGATAACGCGCCACACCGATACTGGAAAAAATCTGCAATGACAAACCATCGACCACAAAAGCCTGAGCCAACTTAGCGCGAATTTTCTCTGCCACAGCCAACACCGACTCGGGCGATTTCGTCTTGTTTAAAATGATCAAAAACTCATCACCACCCAAACGCCCAACCGTATCTGATTTGCGCACACAATCGACCAGCCGCTGAGCGATCTTTTGCAATAAAATGTCACCTACTGCATGACCATAATTGTCATTAATCTCTTTAAAGCCATCAATGTCCACAAACAACACTGATAACCCCTCTTTTTCTCTGTCAGCCAACGCCAGTGAAGCCTGTAAACGATCTAACAGCAAGGTTCGATTAGGCAAATCCGTCAGATCATCATGGCCTGCTGCATAAAGGAGCTTCGCTTCCATTTCCTTACGCTCAGTAATGTCATGGGCCACCGCGATCCTTACCTGATGCTCTTCAGACCAGCGAGCCGACCACAAAACATACACCACTTTACCGTCTTTTCGTACCCAGCGATTTTCAAAGCGTGGCGACGGCACACCAGCCAAAAGATGGTCAACCGTATTGAGTGTTTTCCCCCTGTCTTCTTGGTAGACAAAATCCACCATTGGCTTGCCTATGACTTCCTGCGGTGCATAGCCAAACATATCCTCAAACGCCGCACTGACAAACACAAAATGGCCAGAACGATCAACAACGCAAACAGCGTCTAACATCAGCTCCATCAAGTCAGCAAGACTAATTGCGAGTTCATTGTTATTCATAAACGGATACGCCCAAACATATAAAAAGACAGCAGTACAATGGTAGGCACTTAAAGACCCGCCTTAACATAGCGTAGCCTACCTAATTGGTTATTATCTATGGAGTTCGGACAAAAAAACCATCTCGTTACATAATGTAACGAGATTAACCCAAATAAGATCAAGAGAAAAAACCACAATGGATAAAAACCCACAATACAGCAAGATTCACCACCACACTTAACCAAAACACCACAAGAAAGCGACACTTTTTCGTTTTATGACGAAATACCTTCTGCCCCAAAAGAGCCCCCGGCCAGCCACCGAACAAGGATAGAACATGCAAAGTCGATTCCCGAATTCGCCGCTTTCCTCGCTTTGCCGCGGATTTATCAACGCCATAACAGCAAAAAGTCACCAAACTTAGCAAGCCATAGCAGCTCAACAACACAAGGTATTCCAATGACATAAACACCATACGACAACTTAAAAGAGACATTTTAGCACGCATCTCAAGCACGCACTTCCTACCACGCTGACAGCACTGCTCTTAATAGACGCAGCACAATCGATGAAAAATGAACTCTGCCGAGCTTCTTGGGTCTGAATAAAGAATAGATATATCAACAAGAGGTTTTCGATTGTGAATATTAACTCATTGTTAAACAGCATCATGGGCAACGCAGGCTCAGGCATTGACAAGACCGTCACTAAGGCAAAATCAGGCTCTATGCCAGGTGGCTTGATGGGTGGTGCCGCGGCAGGCGGATTGGCAGCAATGCTACTGACCAACAAAAAAGCCCGAAAAATGGGTGGCAAAGCAATTAAATATGGTGGCATGGCGGCCATCGGCGGAATGGCCTACAAAGCGTGGCGTGATCACAAAGCAAGCCAAGACCCAGCACACACGTCACAGGCAGCTCAGCATCATAACGTGCACTCAAATTCCAATGTCTTACCCACCGTGCCTGCTGGTAGCATCTTCGACCTCGCAGAAGAAGACACGAACAAACCCTCCAAAAGTATACATCTGATCCTTATACGCGCCATGATCAGCGCCGCCAAAGCGGATGGTCACATTGACGCAACCGAACGCGCACGCATCGAACAACAAATCAGCGACCTCGGCATTACAAAAGAAGAGCAAACATTTTTAATCGAACAACTGCGTGCCACCAGCGATCCGATTACCATTGCTCGCCTGTCTGAAAGCGAAGAACAAGCTACAGAGATTTACCTTGTCTCCATGCTCGCCATCGACATCGATACAGAAGAAGAGCGTCGCTACCTAGATCGACTCGGAGACGCCCTACGCTTACCCACCGATCTACGTCAAAACATTGAATACGAAGTAAATTACATGCAAACACCTTAACCTGAGTCAGCACGGGCAACGGCTTACACAAAAGCGTTCTGTAAAAACTCAGAGCGCTATTGCTTCAATTTACGACGAATGGCTTCCATACGCTTTCGATTCACCCCAAAATCGGAATGCCCAACGCGAGAAGCAGAACGAATATCTACCACTACCTGCCCATCTTGTTCTTTGGAAAACAAAAATTCCACATCATCGACAAAACGAAACACCGCCGACGTGAACTCAGCATGAATGTAACCCTCTTCATTCACCACAACCTTAGTGCGCTTCGAAGACACCAGCACCGCCAACACCTTGTCATGGGCAGACTCCTTGGAACCTTTCAACACAATAGGCTCAATATAATGCTTATCGCCGACTGGTGTCTGACTGCTCACACAATTTGGCGAACTGGGACACGCTGCTAATTTACCGTTAGAACCCCCTAAATTCGGCATATGGCTTGAACACCCCTGCAATAAAATAAACACAAAAAAATAGAAAAACGTTCTGATCAACATACCCAATCCTAACACCCCACTCAATCAACACAACTTGTAAGTGTTCATTAAACAGCCTAACATGCGCATAGAAATACGCATAAACACATGGTGACAAATGCAGATACTCTTTGATTCAAAAGCGCCCAAAAAAGCGACCAACCTAAGCATCAATAGCGACTTGCTAGACAAGTCTCGTGCATTGAAAATCAATCTCTCTGCGATGCTAGAAAATGCGTTAAAAGAAGAACTCGCCAAAAAACAGGCAGAACAGTGGAAAGCAGACAACCAAACAGCAATTCAATTATACAACGAATTTGTAGAAGAAAACGGTTGTTTTGGTGACGAATACAGGACGTTCTAATGGCACAATTTGACGTCTATGAAAACCCAAGCAAAGCGACAAAACAGGCTTATCCCTTTCTTCTCGACATCCAGAACTCCATCCTCTCAGACCTAGCGACAAGAATCGTCATTCCCTTGGGAAAGTTAGAACACGTTAGAGATGACATACTTGGCGCAATAGACTTTGCCGTGACAGGCTTTTGAGAATCCCCCCGCGAACAGCAAGACTCTCAACCTTCATTCCGTCCTGTTGGGCGAGATAACTTTTGCTAATCGATGCAAAAATGCCAAGCATTGGGAATCCATCTTAAATGCGTTGTTAGTGTACTTTTCACACAAATCGCACGATTTAATTAGATTAATCATTTCATGCAACTAACTATACTATTACTCTGGTTCCAAATTTGGAGATTGAATATGCACACATTAACAGCAAATAATGCTAAGCGTAACTTTGGTGAACTACTACTAAGCGCCCAACGTGAGCCAGTTAAAATCAGCAAAAACAGCAAAGATGCCGTAGTGGTAATGTCTATCAGAGACTATGAAGAACTAGAAACAATGAAAGCTGACTACCTTAAACATTGCTTCGGGTCAGCTAAACAAGACTTGGCGCAAGGCAATGTGGTTGATGGTGAAGACTTCCTAAACGCCTTGTAACCCATTATGCACAAGACAAGATACAAACTGAGTAAATTGGCTCAGGCCCATTTACAAAAAATCAAAAGCTATAAACACACATTACTAACTGGGTTTCAAATGCTAGCCGACCATCCAGACGTAGGCCGTCGTTGCGATGAAATTTATCCAAGCGGTTTTTACTTTCCAGTTGGCAAACACACAGCTTACTTCACAAAGGAAGACGGTTTTATTTTGGTAGTGGCTGTACTCGCTCAATCACAACGCCCACAAAACCACTTGTAGTTAAGTCATTAAAACCCGCTGAGCGAGGGCTTAGCACCTTCCCCTTTTGTCTTTCGATGGGAAGGTTAGAATGGAGTTAATTTCTTCTTCGGACTGCCGCCCAAACGTATCATTCACATGATTAAATTCATGGCCTATCGATTAAAAAGCTGTTCTATCGTTTTCATTGGTAAGAACATACGAACACGCCCATTATGTTCGCACAGTACTTCAAAGCCGAACTTCGTATAGAAGGCTTGAGCGGAATCTGTCAGACAGTCCACAATAATGGCATACGCCCTCATGTGATGATTCACTTCCCACAAATACTTCAGAGCACGAATTAGACTCACCTTTCCGAGTCCTGAACCATGAAACTCTTTGTGCACAGCCAATTGAGCCAAAAGAAAAACGGGGATTGGATACCTGGGAAGTTTATTTGCTAGTTGTGTCGGTAATGTTTCTCGGCTGATAGAACTCGGGGCAACACTATAAAACGCACAAATAGCGTATTTTTGATTTAACAGTGGCTGAGCACTGGGTAAAACCATCGTACGGCTAATACCTGCTTGCATCTGCTTTGCTGCTTGAGTTTTGATAAATGTATTTAGCTCTTGCTCACCACAATCGAATGAATTGCGGTCATGCGTTGTTTTACTAAGTTCTACAAACTCTTTACCCCAACTCACCTAATACCACTCTCATCTGTTAATTTAGCCGCATCCAACAACGCTTGATTAGGTGCTTTTGCTTTATCACACGCCGCCATAAACTCATCAAAGACACTGTCTTTAACCACAAGACTTTCATGCTCTGCAATAACATGAGTAGCATCTTCATCCATAAGCCTCACTACGTACTCCGTGAGACTTTTTAAACCCAGTAATGCCGTAGCCTTTTCAGCTTTTGCCTTAATCTCTTCATCAAGACGGATATCTAAACGTGCCGTTGCCATAACCCCTCCTACGTACGGATGTATTCCGTAATTTTAGGGATTGTAGTGCAAATTTAAAACACACTCAACTTGTACGGATGTTTGACGGAAAATATGAATTAATCTATTCCCTTTTTAGGAGGAAGATTAGGATGGGGTTGTTCTTTGAACCTTAAAGTATATTTGTTACTTCTCAATAACCTTGAGCTGCAAGTTTACTCCGCCCTGCTGGGCTATGACTTAGTCCCTTCCCCTTTTTAAGGGGAAGGTTAGGATGGGGTTGGTTTCTTATCGGGCTATCGCCCAAACGTCTCATTCACTTTGCTTAACATCATCATTAACAAGACGACTTAGATCGTATGGCATAGATTGGTTATGCTGTTCGAGAGAGCCTTTCCTTTAATAACTCGGGAACTCCATAGAGTCACGCAATCGGGATTGTGTTGAAGGGGGGAACACCTTGCTCACCGGTAAATTTTGAGCGTAGTGGAAAATCAACGTATTGTTATGTATTGATCATTAGTGCCGGCCAAAATGCCTCATTTATACTAATCACGCAATTATTTGATTTGTTCTTAACACCATCCATTAATGTCTTGTTATAGCTAAAATCGTAAATGAACTTCGGGTCATCAGAATTAATCTTAAGCCCAAGAAACCCGTACCAAAGCAAAAGTTGAAAAATCTTTTTCGTAACTTCTCCAGGCTCTACCCCTTCAGCAATTAAATCTAAAACTTCAGTCTCATTCATTTCGGATTTACACCCAATAAATGAATAAAGAACATTCTCAGACTCTGGCGCAATATCTCTCAATTCGTAACCAATATCCCTGAGAAGATCCGATGCATACGCCGACAGTCCCTTTTCAATATCAGACTCGGATATAATCTCATGATTTAAGTTAATGGCAAAGCTTTTGCAGTGATTTATCAAGTTTAACAAGAACCGCGGTCTCATTAATGATCTATCGATAAAGTACTGAGATGACTCTTCGCCTTTATAGTGACTTACGATTATTTTCAGCCAAGCTTCGACAAATTCAGTGTCCTCATCCAATCCATTGGCAATAATCCGCAATCGAACTAACTCTCTAAGCAGATCAGAATCTGTCCAATCCAACAGAACGCTTGCTTCTTTACCTCTATCAGCCGTTTCTTTTACAAGAAGTTCATAAACATCATTTCTCAAAAAAATTGCTGTTTTTATATCAAGTTCTTTTCTTCCAAATACTCTTTCAATTTTTCTTGTCGCGTCAATTAGAGCTCGAATTATTAGTAGATCATTATGCTCCAAACCTGACGTAGGCCATCCATTATCGATATTGTCAAACAAAAGCCATAGTGTGCCTTTGTGCTCCATGTAAGTTAGCAACTCTTGGCGCAAAGCCTTTACATCATGTTTATAAAGTAACTGCGTAAGATCAGAGGAGGAAAGGCTGACCTTTTCTTTTCCAGAGTAAATAAACTCATACTCGGAATACACCTTTTCCATCAGCTGTGACATACGCTCAGAAAAATCACCATCTGAATCATAATCATCCACATTATATATATTTGCCAAAGCTCTATAACCATCATAAAGCAAATGGTCATGAATATGCCTTTTCTTATCTTTTTCCAGTATTTTATAGCAAATTTCAAGAAGTAAAACGTACTCCCAAAAGGCTGTTATAGTATGCAGGTAGGTTCCTTCTTCTAAAAACTTGAGAATTTTCTCCTTGAATTTTATTAATTTATAGCCATCTGGCTTTAAATCTAAAACTATATTCTTGCTTCGATTTCTATCTCTCTCAATATCCCTTATTTGTAGAAAAATGGCTGATTTCCCCGAACCCTTTCGTCCGATAACAAGATGGGCTTCCCCTCGCAACGCTTTAAGATATTGATCTGTTTCCAGATAATATGCGTTCAAATCCCGCATTTCGTTTTCAGCTGACGATGACCCTAAATTTAATTTCTTAAGAAAGGATCGCTCAGGTAGCTTTTTCTCTTCCGTTTTCTCTTGAAATGCTCTGGCAACATAGCTAGCAAAGTCTGCTATATGATCGTTAACATCGTCGGGATGGTAGGTTACGTTGACAAAATCTCTGTAGTCTAGAGGTACAGGTTCATCGCCATTTTGTAGTATTCTAAATGCCTTACCCATACCCTCAGATAATCCTGCTATAAATGCGGCGCGCATATTATGAATAACGTGCCCAGATGAATGTTTTGACAAAAGGGGAACAACGATCCCATAAGAAGATGCAACTTGATTAATCGCATCATACGCCGAAAGGCGTGGCTGTTCATTTGGATCAAAGTTTCGAAAAATATAGCCAGACTTTTTTATACGAGAAACTATTCTACCAGACCAATCGGTTTTATAAGGCGTTTCTAGCAGATAAACGGGTGCTTGCCGATTGACCTGTGATGGAATATCTAAGGGCGCTTTTTTCGAGGCTTCCAGGATAAAAGACTTCAGCTCCTGTGAATTCTGATACTCTCGATAACCAAGAGTATCGAATATACCAACTTTGTCAGCCATTAACTCTTGATTTTCGATACTTTTATTCTTGGTCAACAAAACTCTCTTTGATTTTCCAATCGCGTAGCCAATTTCATAAGTCACATTGAAGTTTAGCTTCGTTATATCCGCGACAAGGAAATCAGCTTCGTCTATCGCCTTCAATACTTCAGTTGAAATAAAATGACCAATTATATCCAATTGAACCCATGTATTGACGCGAGCGTCTGGCTGAGATCGATTATACTCATCAACCGCTTTTTCTATACATTGCCCTATCTCATTTGGCTGTGATGGGTACGCATAAAATCCAGTCAATTCACTCATCTCCACTTATCCTTTTTATTTTGTAAAACTCCACAGATTTGGTTTGCACACCGCTAAGCTAAGCAGCTTGCATCGTCCATGCTCAAGCGCCTTGTTATAATTTATTTTGCATACGTCCTAATTGCTGAAACTATACTTTCTGTATTCCATCTTATGACTACTACTGACCGAGATGAAACAATTTTTGATACTCTATCCTGCCCTCTTGGTATTACGCCTATAATAGGGATACCTAGCTCAATGGCTTTATCTAACTCCCATTGCATCCAAGAGCTATGACTTGCATATACACCAGCCAAAGCTAAGATAACATCTGAATTACCAATTTTGTGAGAGAGTCGCCTTTTTACATAGCTTTCATCATCAGAATTTATAGGATTATCTCTTGTAGACTCTTCATATGTTGCACTGAAATACTCTCTAGCATTTATTAAATTTCTTAATGCTTCTAATGTATCGGAGTACTGCCAAGAGTGGCTTATAAATATTTTGTATTCCTTAGCCATAGTTATTTATCCTTTAATAAATTTATTAACATTTCCTTACACTCAAAATAGGTTTCCTTTTCCCAGTCTACAGAAACAAGCCCTAAGAAAATTTTTTCATATTTAAGCCCATTTTCATTATCACTCAAACCAAAATAACAGTTAGCTAGTGTTGCATAAGGCCACTTATTTATAGTTAGATTTTTTTCTTCTTCATCAGATAAATAATCCAGCAATTCTATAATTTCCAGCCTAGCTTTTTTGGCTGATATTTTATAAAACGTTTTTTCTTCTACATCACTTTCTATAGTAGATGCAATATTTAAGCAAAGTGCATAGTTTTCACCGTTATAATAATCTCGACGAATTTTAAAGCCTTTACCATAGTAATCTATTGCCCGTTTCAAATACTCAGAATCTTCAGTCACATGCCACATTCGTTTGTAGATTGCCCCAGTAAGTCCTAGCGTTTCTGGGTCATTTGTTTCATCATCTGGATCAAGCTTTTCAATTATTTGGAGAGCATCAGTTAAAGATGATATTTCTGTCGGATATTTAGATTTATACTTGGCCAATGCTCGTTGTTGAGTGAAATAGGTTTCATTAGGAACAATATTCTCCGCCTTCTCCCATAGCTTACAAGCTTCAACAAAGTTAGATTCTTCCATAAAATGTGTTGCGCGTTCAGATATAGCAAAAATACTTTCTTCTCTATTGGATAAATCACCAATAATTCTCTTATATTCTTTTTGCGTTAACTTTGGAGGCTCAATATCTTGTATATAGTCATATAGGGGGCTATCAATTATTTTATTTTTTAAAATTGACTCTATCGTATCAACGAGGGCCCCTTTACAACGCTCAGCTTCATCTACTCCAATATCATCTCCTAAGTGAGCGTAATGGAAAATACGATTGTGACTAAGATCAAAGGGGATTACTCCGTCCTGTTCTTTTATAATAATTGTAGAGTAAGGCCTAACCGCATGACGTACCCCTAATTCATATATAGCATTTGGGTTATATGTAGAGATGTCTGCGACAACGAGATCCGCATGCATTAGCAATGCGTACATACTTTTATCTATAAGGCCTGAATCTTGAATTTCATCAGCCCTCACACATTGCAAACCTGCTTTTTGTGCTGCAGGTTTAATTATATTTTTATAAGTTTTATCAAGATCTAGAGTTTTCCCTGTCGATAAGTCTGTTTTTTTACCGAATCCCATGATAACAAAACATAATTTTTGCTTTCTTAACATTTTCCACCTACTTCCTTGATAAATTATAATAATTAAGGGTTATACGGCAGTGTAGCTGCGGCTATAACCACTGTTGAACGGCTGCGTTATTTATATAGGGGATTTGCTTTTTTCATGGTAGGACTTCCCTGTTATATAACTCACTAAATACCAAAATCTGTTTGGTCGATGCCTCTTCAGATGGTCTTTGATCGCCGCTATGCTGGTTCTTTATTTACTCTTTTGTAGCGCGATTTGATCCGCGAGGCAAGCGATTCCCTCAGTCCTTATGATCTAGTGCTTATTCTTCTCTGTCGCTCCACAAAGCGGCTCAGTTCAGCAATTAATAGTACGCATGCTCGTTTAGTTTTTTGTCGCCCTGAAGGACGACCTACATGTGAAAGCTTCGCTTTCAGCGTCAGATCACGCCTCGTGCCTCGTCTCATCAGACCTACGTTCTTTGGAGCCTATTATTGAATTCACTATGAAGTCAGTTCGACGCGACGAAGTTGCGCGACACTATGGAGTTTCAGAGGCAGTTAAAAATCCCCTTCCCTCCACCAGCAAAAACAATCTATGCCTTACGATAAAAATCGTCTTGCTAAATGTAACGTTAAACAGAGTGAATGAGACGTTTGGGCGATAGCCCGATGAAGCGACCTTTTGCTTTCCTTTTAAACGAAAGTTTTGTGTCGCTAGACAAAAGTTACCCGCTCAGCTTTTTCCTGAATTAAAAAGCGGAATAAAGGTTGGGAATACAAAGCGTTTGAATAGAATCTAAATTCCGCGTCGCCCTGAAGGACGACCTACCTTAGAAAATGAAAGCTTCGCTTTCAACGGCACATTACGCTGCGCTTATGATGCCCTACGTTTTGGTTTTACACGATTAGCTACGAAGAGGTCAGTTCGACGCGACGAAGTTGCGCGATTTTCTATAAAAACAAAAAAAGAGGCCGAGGCCTCTTTCTTAAAAGAACCAATTTGCAATGAAAAACTAATTCTCGCCAGAAATTCGGCTTCCGACCGCGGAGGTCTGGTCTTTATACTTAGCGTTATCACGTTTGTTATAAGGACGTTCCGCTGAACCCGACATGGTTTCAAAGTTGATGGCGCCGATGGTCATGCCTGGGCTTAGGGCGATGGGCAGTTTGCCGCCGTTAAGGAATTCTAGAACGATACCGCCGCTCCAACCTGGGTCGATGCGGTGTGCGGTGACGTGAACCATTAAGCCAAGGCGCGCTAAGGAGGAACGACCATCGAGCCAGCCGACTAGGTTGTCAGGAAGAGTGACAGATTCTTTGGTCACGCCCAGTACTAATTCACCCGGATGAATAAAGAAGGGTTTGCCGTCGTCGACGAGAATTTCGTCGCTCATGACGGATTCAATGACTTTGCTTAAATCCGCTTTTGAGCTACTTAAGTCAAGGTAAGGCGCTGGGTGACCTTGAAAAACTCGAAACGAGTTGCCCAATCGCAAATCCACAGACACACCGCTGATGACGCTGTTATCAGGGCGAGGCTCAATCACAATAGAACCTTCATCTAGGGCTTTTATAATATCTCGGTCACACAAACGCATTACTTTTCCTCAGTCGTCGCTCATGCCAATGGTCGGCATGGCTATTTGTTCATTCTGTTGGGATGCAAGGGTAGCACCAAGCTTGCGCGCAATCGACTGATAAATGCCTGCGGTATCACTTTCTGGCGCATTGACGACGATTGGTCGGCCTGCATCGCTCTGTTCACGAATCGCTAGACTTAATGGCAGTTTGCCCAGTACGTTGACGTTATATTCTTTTGCTAGGCTGGCACCGCCTTCATCGCCGAAGATGGCTTCATGATGACCGCAGTTCGAACAGATGTGCGTCGACATATTTTCCACCACGCCCAACACAGGGATTTTCACCTTGTTGAACATTTCAATGCCACGGCGCGCATCCAATAAGGCGATGTCTTGTGGTGTCGTCACGATAACAGAACCCGCTACAGGTACTTTTTGCGCAAGCGTTAATTGAATGTCGCCTGTGCCCGGTGGCATATCGATGAATAGATAGTCCAAATCATTCCAATCGGTTTGGGTCAATATCTGCATTAAGGCGCCGGTTACCATAGGGCCACGCCAAGCAACGGGGGTATCTTTAGTCGTCAGAAACGCCATGGACATGACTTGCACACCAAAGGCCGTAGGTGGCACAAAGAACTTGTCTTCACGCACTTGCGGACGCGTACCTTCAGGGAACCCCAGCAACATACCTTGGCTTGGGCCATAGATATCCGCATCCAAGATACCCACACGAGCACCCTCTTTTGCCATCGCAAGGGCAAGGTTAACCGTGGTGGTGGATTTACCCACGCCGCCTTTTCCAGATGCTACAGCGATAATGTTCTTCACACCTTTTAAACCCGCAATATTACCTTGGGTAGCGTGGCTTTTGACGTGACACTCGGTATCTAACACGAATTCGCGGGTATCTGCCGTAACGGCTTTTATCTTGGCTTCTAAAACCGCTTGCTGTGTTTGTGTAGGGTAGCCAAGCGTCAAGGTAACGTGGACGCGGTTTTCATCGCTTACCACTTGCCAAACAGCACCATAAGGCTGGCCGCTGTTGTCGTCGATTAAGGTTTCCAAAGTCGCCTGTAGTTGGGCATCGGTTAGCATGGGGGCTCCTAGTAAGGCGGTAAGATAAAGAAGGTTTATTTTATAACGTTGTGCCAAGTGTGGGGGCAAATTGCAGAAAAGCAAGCCTTGCAACCCGCTTTGAAAAGAGTCTAGCGCTTGCACATGGCAGATAGGGTCTTATAATGACGCCTTTCTTAGACTATCTGTCCTTTAGGTGCTTTATTTATTCGTCATCCGCACCTAATTATTGATAGAATACTCGACCTTTTTTAATCCAGCAGGCTTATCAAAAATGGCACAAACGCAACGCAAAATTTTAGTCACCAGCGCCCTTCCTTATGCCAATGGCTCTATCCATTTGGGGCATATGCTGGAACACATCCAAACCGATATCTGGGTGCGTTTTCAAAAAATGCGCGGCCATCTTTGTACTGCAGTGTGTGCCGATGACGCTCACGGTACAGCAATCATGATCAAAGCCGACCAACAGGGCATGACATCTGAAGAGTTGATCGATGGCGTTCGCCAAGAACACATGACGGATTTCAACGATTTTTTGATCGGTTACGATAACTACTATTCTACCCATTCTGACGAAAACCGTGAGATTTCAAACAGCATTTACACCGCCTTGCGTGACAATGGCAAAATCGCGGTTCGCTCTATCGTACAGGCTTATGATCCAGAAAAAGAGATGTTCCTAGCGGATCGTTTCATTAAGGGAACCTGCCCTAAGTGTAAAGCGGAAGATCAATACGGCGACAACTGTGAAGTGTGTTCGGCGACCTACACGCCAATGGAAATGATCAATCCACGTTCGGTGTATTCCGGCGCCACCCCGATCGAAAAAGAGTCTGAACACTACTTTTTCAAACTGCCTGATTTCCAAGACTTTTTAGCCAAATGGACACGCAGTGGCACCCTACAAGATCAAGTCGCCAACAAACTGTCTGAATGGTTGGATTCTGGCTTAAAAGAGTGGGACATCAGCCGTGACGCCCCATACTTTGGTTTTGAAATTCCAGACGCTCCAGGCAAATATTTTTATGTTTGGCTCGATGCACCGATTGGTTATATGGCGAGTTTTAAAAACCTATGTGACCGTACCGAAGGTTTAAACTTCGACGACTATTGGGCGAAAGATTCCGACGCCGAGCTTTATCACTTCATCGGTAAAGACATCATCAATTTCCACGCGTTATTCTGGCCTGCGATGCTGGATTGCGCGGGCTATCGCACACCAACGGGCGTTAACGCCCACGGTTATGTGACAGTGAACGGCACTAAAATGTCCAAATCTCGCGGTACTTTTATCAAAGCCCGCACTTACCTGAATCATTTGGATCCGCAATACTTGCGCTACTATTTCGCTGCGAAGTTAAACGCCAGCGTCGACGATATAGACTTAAACCTGCAAGACTTCATTCAGCGTGTAAACTCTGATGTAGTCGGTAAGGTAGTCAATATTGCTAGCCGCACAGCGAGTTTCATTGGTAAGAAATTTGATGGTCAATTAGCCAGCATAGTGAGCGAAGGCGAGATGATTCAATCTTTCATTGATTCAGGTGACATCATCGCTCAAAACTTTGAAAGCCGCGAATACGGTAAAGCGATTCGTGAAGTGATGCGCTTAGCCGATTTGGCAAACGAATACATTGCCGTTCAAGCGCCTTGGGTGTTGGCAAAAGACGAAGCAACCTTGCCGAAAGTGCAAGACGTTTGTACGGTTGCGTTAAATCTGTTCAGTATCTTGGCGACTTACTTGAAGCCAGTGATGCCAAACATGGTCGCAGACGCAGAAGCTTTCCTTGGCAAAGAGCTCACTTGGGACAACCGCAGCGAGTTGCTGTTTGGTCGCACGGTGAATACCTTCAAACCATTAATGGGTCGTATTGAACAAACGCAGATCGACGCAATGATCGAGGAAGGTAAACAAGAAGCTGCAGCGGAAGCCGCTGCGAAACAAGCCTCGGCACCTGCGCCCGCTGAAACCGAACTCAGCAAAGAACCTCTCGCTGCACAAATCAACTTTGATGACTTCGCCAAAGTCGATTTGCGCATTGCCTTGATCGTCAAAGCCGAACACGTTGAAAAAGCCAACAAGCTCCTAAAATTGACCTTAGATATTGGCGGCGAAACGCGCACCGTATTCTCTGGTATTAAGTCTGCTTATAAGCCAGAAGACTTAGAAGGCAAACACACTGTGATGGTGGCTAACCTTGCACCACGTCAAATGAAGTTTGGCCTATCAGAAGGCATGGTATTAGCGGCGGGTCCTGGTGGTGAAGAAATTTACCTACTAGAACCTCATACAGGTGCAAAACCAGGTCAACGCGTAATGTAATCGGCCCATTAACCAGGTTGTAAAACGAGGTTAAGCCAAGTAACAAGCGGCACAACCTACTGGTTGAATAAGACGACAAGACCATGCCCACCTTAGTTAATAAGAAAGATTCTTAATAAGGTGGGCATTGTCATAAATAAAGAAACATAAACCAAGCTTATATAAGCATAACTTATTATCTATATACTAAATCGGACTAGAAATACAAAAGCTTTAGTCTTGTTAGTTATAAGCAGATTGGTATAGTTACGCTTGTAGATGCTTTTCGCTAAAAGTATCTACAATCACCGTATTCACCTTACGAAATCTTTGTCCGCGATGTCGCTGAGAAAGCTTTCCTATACTATTTTTGGATGTAGGATGACTGAATATCTCCTGATACTGGTCAGTACCATTCTGGTTAATAACTTTGTACTGGTACAATTTTTGGGTCTATGCCCTTTTATGGGTGTCTCTGGAAAGCTAGAAACTTCCATTGGTATGGCCATGGCCACGACCTTTGTTTTGACACTATCAAGCCTATGCAGCTATCTCACCTATACCTACATACTCCAGCCATTTGGCCTTGAATACCTGCAAACCATTTCTTTTATTTTGGTGATTGCAGTAGTGGTACAGTTCACTGAAATGGTGGTGCATAAAACCAGTCCTCTGCTTTATCGCGTACTGGGTATTTTCTTACCTTTGATCACCACCAACTGCGCGGTATTGGGTGTGGCTCTGCAAAATATCAGCAAACAAAACGGCTTCGTTGAATCCATTCTTTACGGTTTTGGCGCAGCGGTCGGCTTTTCTTTTGTATTGGTTTTGTTCTCCGCTATGCGCGAGCGCATTAACGTGGCCGATGTACCGACCGTTTTTAAAGGTTCTGCGATTGGTATGATCACTGCGGGTCTAATGGCTTTGGCTTTCATGGGCTTCACCGCCCTTGTACAGATTTAGAGGTCAACGATGCTAACCGTTCTACTCGCTATCGGAATCTTAGTCCTTTTGTCACTTATTTTTGGCGCCATTCTAGGTTATGCCAATGTTCGCTTCCATGTGGAAGGCGACCCCATTGTAGATCAAATTGATGCCCTGTTGCCGCAAACGCAATGCGGCCAATGTGGTCATCCGGGCTGCCGTCCTTATGCCGAAGCCATCGCCAACGGCGAAGCGATTAACCATTGCCCTCCAGGCGGGCAAGCCACCATTCAAGCGTTAGCCGATTTATTGGACGTGGAAGCCATCCCTTTGGACGGTGATCATGGTACAGAAACCGCAAAACGTGTCGCGGTGATTCGTGAAGACGAATGTATCGGTTGCACCAAGTGTATTCAGGCTTGTCCTGTGGATGCGATTTTAGGTGCAGCAAAACAAATGCACACCGTGATTGCGGATGAATGCACAGGCTGCGACCTTTGTGTCGAGCCATGCCCTGTAGATTGTATTGATATGGTAGAAGTCGGCGTGACAGCAAAAACTTGGTCTTGGGACAAACCGCAAGGCATCGCGGCAACCTCAATAAACATCATAGCCACCGACCGCCAAGCGGAGGCTGTACACTAATGCCAACAGTAAATATGCAAACAGCGAACATTTTTTCGTTTCATGGTGGTATTCATCCACCCGAAAACAAAACCCAATCCTTGCAGTTGCCTTTGGGACGACCTAGCCTACCAAACGAGCTTATTTTACCGCTTGGACAACACATAGGTCAGAGCTCTCGCCCCTTGGTAAAAGTGGGCGATAAGGTGCTAAAAGGGGAAACCATTGCGATTAATAATGGCTTTCTGAGCAGCTTTCTACACGCTCCTACCTCTGGCACTATTACGGCCATTGAAGAACGCCTAATTGCTCACCCTTCAGGCTTAAGCGATCTTTGTATTATTCTCACGCCAGACGGCAGCGATACTTGGACAAAACTTGAGCCTTTGAGTCATTGGCAAGACATCAGCAAAACCGATGTGCTGGCCTATTTGTCTGAAATGGGCATTATCGGCATGGGTGGCGCAGGCTTTCCGACGCAAGTTAAACTTCAAGGCGCCTACAAAAATCCTCTCACCCATTTCATTATCAATGCGGCAGAATGTGAGCCTTATATCACCGCCGATGATATGTTGATTCGTGAAAAGACGCTTGAATTGGTGTTAGGCATCGAGATACTGCAACATCTTGTACAGGCAGATCATGTTGTCATTGGCATTGAAGACAACAAACCTACCGCCATTGCGGCCTTAAAAACGGTACTAAACAAGCGTAAGAGTAAAATTCAAATCGCTGTGGTACCAACCAAATACCCTTCTGGCGGTGAAAAACAGTTAATTCAGCTGCTCACTGGCAAAGAAGTTCCAAGCGGACAATACCCAGCGGACATTGGTATCTTATGTCAAAACGTCGGCACCTGTGTGGCGGTTCACGATGCGATTACGCTCGGCAAACCTCTCATTTCTCGCTTTACCACTTTAACGGGTGATGCATTAAAGAACCCACAAAATGTCGAAGTATTACTGGGCACACCGGTCGCACATTTGTTGGATTACGCAGAGTCTGAACCCAAAAAACTCAGTCGCTTAATTATGGGCGGCCCCATGATGGGTTACACCTTAGATTCCGCCGCTGTGCCGATTGTTAAAACCAGTAACTGCATACTAGCCGCCAGCAAAAAAGAACTTCCGCCGCCCGCACCAGAACAAGCCTGTATCCGTTGCGGCATGTGCGAACAAGCCTGCCCTGCTAGCTTATTGCCTCAACAATTATTGTGGTTCAGCAAAAGCCAAGAGTTCGAAAAAGCCGAACACCACAATCTATTTGATTGCATCGAATGTGGTGCTTGCTCTTATGTGTGCCCAAGCAGCATTCCATTGGTACAGTATTACCGCCATACCAAGAGCAGCATCCGTGAAGCCCGCGAAGCGACAGTAAAATCTGACTTGGCTAAGCAACGTTTTGAAGCGCGCAAAGCCCGTCAGGATGCCGAAGCCGCTGAGAAAGAAGCCAAGCGCCTTGCTCGTCAAAAAGCGACGCCGAGCAAAACGACAGATGAGAAGAAAAGCGCGCCGGTTAAAACGGCTCCAACGGCCGCTGCTGCGCCTGCAACGACTGACGAATCTAAAAAGCTCAAAGTGGATATCGCCATTGGCAAATCCAAATTGAAAAAGCTAGAAAAACAACTGCTTGAAGCACAAGAAAATGAACATGTCGAAGACATTAACAGCTTACAGCTTCAGGTAACGGATCAAGAAAAAGCCATCGCCTTGCTTGAAGAACAGCTTACTCAAATGCCCAGCGCTACGCCTGCCGCGCCAGCAGTAAATACGGCCAAAGCAAGTCCTGCGCCAGCGAATGACGAACTGAAAAAAGCCAAAGTCGATGTCGCCTTAATTGGTGTGAAACTTAAGAAACTGCAAAAGCAGCTTATTGAGACACCAGATGATCAAGAATTGAAAGACAAGATCAATGCTTTTGAGACAGACCTGAAAGCCGCACAAGATACTGTTAGCAGGCTAAGCGCAACGACTGAATCTCATACCGCAGCGTCTGAACCTAAGGCGGCGGCAAGCGATGAATTGAAAAAGCTCAAAATAGACGCCGCCATTGCCAAAGCTGCGGTGAAGAAAGTCGAAAAAGCCTTGAAAAAAGCGGAAGAAATTAATGCGCCAGAAATCGAAGCGATTCGCCAGCAGCTAAAAGAAGCTCAACAACGCGCAGACGATCTTGAAAAAGCCTTAGCCAATCCGGAAGCCGCTTCTCAGAACGCGGAGGCACAGACTAAAAAAGCAGATGCGGCACCAAACAATGTCGATGCTGACGCAGCTAAGAAACGCAAAATTGACCTAGCTATCGCCAAAGCTGGCATTAAAAAAGCCGAGAAAAACATCCAGCTGCTACAGGAGCAAGGCAAAGACGAAGCGGAAATCAATGCGTCTGAATGGCCAAGCAAACTGAAAGAAGCGCAAGAAAAGCTCGCTGCGCTTGAAGCCGAAGAAAGCACACCAGCTACTGCCGTTTCTGCGCCAGTAGAGAAAACAGCAGATACGGTTGCTCAAAGCGAAGTCAAAGCCGAGCCAGAAATGGATTTGGCGACGCAGATTAAGAAAGAAAAAATCGCTGTCGCTTTGGCTAAAGCGCAAATTAATAAGCTCAACAAGCGCTTAGAAAGCACTCCAGAGGACGCTAACAGCATTAACCAAGAAATTAACGCCACGCAACAAAGACTGCAACGCGCTGAAGCCTTGTTAGAAAAACTTATTCATTCGCAAACCAACATGCAAGAGAATCGTTAAATGGCATTATTGAGGATCACCTCCCCCCACACACAACGTGCAGGACGTCGCACCTCTTGGGTGATGCAGATGGTCATTTTAGCGACCATTCCAGGCATCGTGGTACAAACCTGGTTATTTGGCTGGGGCACCTTCATTAACCTAATGATCGCCTGCATCACAGCATTATTAAGCGAAGCAGCCATTTTGGCGATTCGTCGACGCCCAGTTGGATTCTTCTTGAAAGATTACAGTGCGCTATTAACCGCTGTACTGCTAGGGGTTGCCCTTCCCCCCGTTGTGCCTTGGTGGGTAACGGTAACCGCCGTGGCTTTTGCGATTATCTTTGCCAAACAACTTTATGGTGGACTAGGGAACAATCCGTTCAACCCAGCTATGGTGGGTTACGCCATTGTGCTCGTGTCTTTTCCTGTGCCAATGAGCCAATGGCTTGGCGTTCACAGCATGGTATCTGCTGGTGAGACGTTGTCTTTCATGCAAAGCTTGCAAGCTATTTTCCACCAGCTTCCAGTAATCGACAGCTACACTATGGCAACCCCATTGGATGGCTTCAAACACAAAGACCTATTAGATTCACAAGCCGCCTTTAGCAGCATTGCCGCGCTACAAGGCCCAAGCCTAAACAGCTGGCTTTGGGTGAACTTGGCTTACCTTGTGGGTGGTCTTGCACTGATTTGGTTGCGTATTATTACTTGGCACACGCCTGTGGCACTCTTGGGTGCTTTGTTAGTAATGTCTGGCGCATTTCATTTATTTGATCCTAGTAACACGGCAACGCCGTTTTTCCACCTCACCACGGGCGCAGCCATGTTTGGTGCCTTCTTTATTGCCACCGACCCTGTGTCTTCTTGTACCAGTAATCGCGGCAAACTGATTTATGGTGCGGGCATTGGTATCTTAATTTATATCATTCGCTCTTGGGGTGGTTACCCTGATGGCGTAGCGTTCGGCGTCCTACTCATGAACTTCGCAGCACCCTTGATAGATTACTACACACAACCCAGAACCTACGGTCATAAAAAAGCCAAAACAGGCTTAAAAGTTGGGGAGGATAACTAATGGAATTGTTCGCCTCTGTTCGTCGCAACAGTCTCGGGTTGGCTATATTTGCTGTTTTAACAGCGGGTTTGATTGCCATCACGCACCAGCTCACCGACCACACCATCAAAAACAATATCTTGGAAGCGCAAATCTCGGCTTTTAACGAAATATTGCCAGCGAATCTATACGATAACGACTTAACCAAAGACACCGCCACTCTGCCCGCTGACCCATTACTTGGTAGCGAAGAAGGCATTAAAATTCACATCGCTCGTAAAGATGGCGAAGTCACTGCCATTATTTTCGAAACCATCGCACCGCGTGGCTATAACGGTAATTTAGACATGCTGGTCGCCATTGATAAAAACGGTGTTGTCACTGGCAGCCGAGTCATCAGTCATAAAGAAACACCTGGCTTGGGCGATAAGGTAGAGCTTAAAAAATCCAAATGGATCTTAAGCTTTGCCAACAAATCATTAGACAATCCGGACATCAAAGGCTGGGGCGTTAAAAAAGACGGTGGCGATTTTGATCAATTCACAGGGGCCACTATTACGCCTCGCGCTGTCGTTCGTGCCGTAAAAAACACTCTTATTTATTTTGATCAACACAAAGATACGCTATTAGCGTATTAGGATAGCCCAATGAAAATGAGCGCAGAAACAGCTGCAACAGACGCTACTCAAGAACAGAGCAAGCCAAGCGCCAATTACGCAGAAATCATTTATAACGGTATCTGGAAAAACAATCCGGCTCTGGTTCAGTTGCTCGGCTTGTGCCCTATGTTGGCGGTAACCAGTACGGTCGTCAACGCATTGGGTCTTGGGCTGGCTACCATGGTGGTTTTAATCGGCTCTAACATTGCCGTTTCCATCATTCGTAACTACGTGGCCGATGCCGTTCGTCTGCCAGCTTTTGTGATGATCATCGCCTCTTTTACCACTTGTATCGAATTGATCATGCAGGCTTATACCTATGAGCTTTATCAGATTTTAGGGATTTTTATTCCTCTAATCGTAACCAACTGTGCGATCTTGGGCCGTGCCGATGCCTTTGCTAGCCGCAACCCTGTTCTGCCTTCTGCGCTCGATGGCTTTATGATGGGGTTAGGTTTCATGTTTATCCTTGTTACCCTTGGCGCCATGCGTGAGCTGATTGGTCAAGGCACATTGTTTTCTGATATGCAGTTGTTATTCGGTGATATGGCAACACACTGGAAAATTGTTGTTTTTAACGACTATCCAAACGTTCTTTTTGCCGTCTTACCACCCGGAGCATTTATTGGACTAGGCTTGTTGATCGCTGGTAAAAACTACCTAGATGAACGCGAGAAAAAACGCATTGCCACACAGAAAGCCAAAGACGGCCCAAGTGCGTCAAAACGGGTTCGTGTTACTGGGCAAGTTAGTTAACCTATTTAAACCCCCACACTAACCCTCCCCTTGGAAGAGATAAGGGGAGGGAATTTTAAGCGTCATAAAGGCAGTCAAACGTGAACAAAGACAAACGCTACGAGATTTTTTCTCGCTTACGAGCTGAAAACCCAAATCCCGTAACCGAGCTAGAATACAGCTCGCCTTTTGAGCTTTTAATTGCGGTGCTGTTTTCTGCCCAAGCCACGGACGTGAGTGTCAATAAAGCCACACGCAAGCTTTTTCCTGTCGCCAATACGCCAGAAACCATGCTGGCGCTTGGTGTAGATGGCTTAAAAAGCTACATCAAAACCATTGGCTTGTTTAACGCCAAGGCCGAAAATGCCATTAAAACTTGCCAAATTTTGATCGAGAAGCATAACAGCGTTGTTCCTGAAACGCGTGAAGAACTGGAAGCCCTTCCAGGTGTTGGCCGCAAAACCGCCAATGTGGTACTCAACACGGCTTTTCGCCAAGTGGCCATGGCAGTGGATACGCATATCTTCCGCTTCAGCAACCGTACCAAAGTCGCACCAGGCAAAAACGTCTTAGAAGTGGAAATGAAACTGCTTAAATTTGTGCCAAAAGAATTTCTTTTGGATGCTCACCACTGGATGATCCTTCACGGCCGCTACATCTGTGTGGCTCGCAAGCCTAAGTGCGATGCCTGTGTGATTGAAGACCTTTGTGAATTTAAGGACAAGACCTCAACCTAATCTTTTAATCAATGCTCTTTAGTTAACTAAAGACTAATCTAAATTTAAATAACATCGCATTTATTAAACCTTTCTAGCTCGGCATGCTTACGCTATTGAGATGTCACTTTTTAGAGGGAAAATGCCATGAGTCACCGTTTAACCCAAGCCCAGCTTGATGCCCATTGGATGGCCTACACAGGCAATCGTCAGTTTAAAAAAGATCCTCGCATCATCACCTCGGCCGCAGGAAAATATTACACCGATTCTGATGGTAGAAAGATTTTCGACGGCCTATCAGGCCTCTGGACATGCGGTTTGGGTCATAGCGTTCCCGCTATTAATGAGGCCGTTGCAGAACAGGTCAAAACCCTCGACTACTCTCCTGCTTTTCAATTCGGTCACGAGAAGTCTTTCTTGTTAGCAGAGCAAATTACTGAATTTATGCCTGCAGGATTAAACCGTATTTTCTTTACTGGCTCCGGTTCAGAATCGGTCGATACCGCATTAAAAGTTGCCCGTGCATATTGGCGTAAAAAAGGCATGGGGACAAAAACCAAGTTTATCGGTCGTGCTAAGGGTTATCATGGCGCCGGTATTTCAGGCTTCAGCGTTGGCGGCATTCCAGCAAACCGCACGCTTTATGGTCAAGGCTTAGAATCTTATCACTTACCTCACACCCAAGTTCCGGGCAGCGAATTTTCTAAAGGTATGGCCGAACAAGGTAAAGAACGCGCAGAAGAGCTACTTAACCTTATCATGATGCACGATGCATCGAACATTGCGGCCGTCATTGTTGAACCCATGTCAGGCTCCGCTGGCGTTATCGTGCCACCACAAGGGTATTTGCAGCGTTTGCGTGAGATCTGTGATCAGCACAATATTTTGCTTATCTTTGATGAAGTGATTACCGCTTTTGGTCGCATGGGCGCAAAAACTGGCGCAGAAGCCTTTGGCGTGACACCTGATGTGATTACCATGGCAAAACAAGTCACCAATGGAGTGATCCCAATGGGCGCTGTGGCCTTTAAACAAGAAATCTACGACACCTTCATGGACAATGGCGGTCCGGATTACATGCTAGAGATTCCTCATGGCTACACTTACTCCGCCCACCCTATCGCCTGCGCTGCGGGATTGGCTTCTCTCGCTGAGATAAAAAAACAAGGTTTGATTGAGCGCGTTAACAGCATGAGTTCCGTGTGGGAAAACAGTGTCCACCAGCTAAAAAGCGCCAGCGCTATTGTGACAGACATTCGTAACTATGGATTTGCGGCAGGCATCACCATTGCACCAATAGATGGTGAACCAGCTAAACGTCCCTTCCAAATCGCCATGGCAATGTGGGACAAAGGTTACTATGTACGTTATGGTGCCGACACTATTCAATTAGCACCCCCCTTCACGACAGAGCAATCTGAAATAGACAGCTTGATCAACGCATTGGGCGAAACACTACAAAAACAAAACTAAATAAGACTCAAGTATTCCCAATAATCAAGATGTTGCTCATAGACATGGCGCAACATCTTGATCCATATCAATTTTATCTAGCTATCACATCTCTGCAATCTTGCTCTATAATGGCACTCCCAAAAGCGTCATTTTTGGCCTGAATCCTCATTTTACAAAAGGTAAAGCAATGTCTATTTCACATTCGCCTTATGTTCGTTGTTTTTGGACAGGGACACTGTTTTTAACTAACGGTAAAACCATGCCGATCCATTGCACACACATATCAACTCAAATGATAGAAGTGGAAGCACCAGAAGGTTTACAAGGGTCAAAAATGGTAAAGCTAGAGCTAAAAGCGATTCATGAGGGAAAAACAGCCACAATCAAGATATTATGTGATCCGCAATTAGATGTGTTTAACGAACATAACAAACATTACATAAAGCTTAGTTATCATACTATTTCAAGCAAAGACGTAGCTTTCATCAAAGAATTTGCCGACGCTCATTCCTAGCTCATAGCAGTGACAAGCTAGGATAGCGGATAACTAGGCGTGTATTTTACTCTGCGTCGTCACTATCCGCTTTTTTCGCTGTCTCTTCCGCTTTCTTCACGCGAATTTTAGAACCATCTACGTCCATGCCATTCAGTGTTTTGATCGCGACTTTCGCTTCACCGACTTTTGGCATTTCAACAAAGGCAAAGCCTTTCGATTCACCTGTTTCTTTGTCCATCACAAGCGAACAAGACTGCAACGTACCGTGAACGGCAAACAAGCTTCTCAATTCTTCTTCAGTAGTATTGCGGGCAAGGTTTCTGACTAATAGTTTCATACTTTTCTCTTCATAAATAAAAAAGGCATGGACGATACAGCCATGCCTTTGAGTTAGATTGCGCCATTCTAACGGTTTAAGACAAGGTTGTCTCAAACAGTTTGAGCAATTTCTCACTATCCACTTCCATACAGACTTGTGTCATTGGCACATCGTTCCAATGTGGCTCTGGGAAAGTCATGCCTTGTGGTGCAAAAATCGTTTGACCGATACCAATGCCCTCACAAGCAACACGCACCGCTCCCAACTCGACACCAAAAATACTCGGATCCATCACATAAGCAATGGTAGAAGCATCATGGAAGTAGCAACCATTCATGTCGAAACGGCTGCTGTAAAAATTAATGTAGTGCTGAGCGCAATCGTACAAGAATCCGCCTTCCGTTGGGTTGGCCTTTTTAATGCGCTCTAGCACGGTGTTGTCCAATAGCACTTGATGCGTTACGTCTAAACCAATCATGGTCACTTGCCATGCCGCGGTGAAGACTTTATCTGCCGCGTGCGGGTCGTTCATGATGTTGGCTTCTGCAACTGGTGACACGTTACCGTATTCAATTGCTGTGCCACCCATCAAAACCACTTCATCGACTAAATTAGCGACCTCTGGATCAAGCTCAAGGGCTTTCGCTAAGTTACCCAATGGACCAAGTGCGATAATCGTCACTTCACCTGGGTATTGGCGAACAGTATCCACAATAAACTGCGCAGCGCTTTTTTCGATTGCCTTGCCTTGTGGCGCTGGCCAATCAATATTACCAAAGCCATCTTTACCATGAACAAAGTCAGGATGTGGACGCGGCGCAATCTTACTGGGCACAGCAACGCCTTTTGCAACGGGCACATTGACCTTAGCAATCTCGGTTAATGTAATGGCATTTTGTGTTGCCAACTCCACAGACACGTTACCAAACGTGGTTGTTAAACCCAATACATCAAGCTGTGGTGCTTGAAAAGCGAAGAAGATAGCCATTGCATCGTCTATGCCCGGATCCGTATCTATAATAATTTTTCGAGCCATGTTTCACGTCCTCTTTAAACTATAGTTTTTTTGGCTAACTGTTTTTCGCTAACTGTTTTTAGCTAACTGTTTTTAGAAAGAAAGGCCGTCACTTCATCTTGTGTTGGGATGGAAGACGCTGCGCCTAAGCGTGTCACACAGATCGCAGAGGCAGCACAGGCACGAGTGATGGCATGTTTCATGTCGTCCCCTTTCATTAGAGAAGACAAGCAAAAACCAATAAAAGTATCGCCTGCTGCTGTGGTATCAAGCGCTTCAACCGAAAATGCTTTTACCGATAAACGCTCTTCTCCATCAAAGTAACACACACCTGCCTTACCAAGTGTCATTAGTACGGCTAAATCTGGATAAGCCTGCGGGAAAGCTTCAATGGTGCTATCAATGTCAGTAGTGCCAATTAAATCCATGGCTTCCACTTCGTTAACAATCAACAGATCAACAAAGCCTAGCACCTTCTTAGTCAGCTCAGCGTCCATGGGAGCAGGGTTAAACGCGACCTTCACCTTATGCTCTTGTGCTTTTTGCATAATGTATTCAATAAGGTTCGTCTCGTTTTGCAGCAACACCCAATCACCCGCATTTGCTTGCGACAATACTTGATCCACCTGCTCTTGCGTCAACGCATGATTCGCGCCTTGATACAAAATGATCGAGTTTTCCGCTTCTTTCGTTAGCTGGATAATGGCATGGCCTGTTGGCACATCAATGCGTTTTATCAGCCCGGTGTCCACACCTAGGGATTCAAGCTGATCAATGACCGACTGATCGCTATGATGGATCGCACCCACGTGTTTTACGTCAGCGCCCGCTTTAGCAAGGGCGACAGATTGATTCGCTCCCTTACCACCCAGTAAACACTGATAGCCATTAGATGCCATGGTTTCGCCTGGTCGAACAAAGTGATCTAGCTGATAAAGGTGGTCGAGGTTAATCGAACCAAAGTTATAAATTGTCATAATTCTCTTCCTTCAAGATCAGCGTGCTTAAAGTATGAGCACATTTCATTCCACTGTTCTTTCTGCAAAGCACGATGCTTTATCAATAACTCAGCGAATACTGACCAAGTGTACAAAAATAAAAAACGCTCCAATTCTGCAAGAACGGAGCGTTTTTTGAAAGCGAATTTTCTAAATGATCAAGCGATTACTTGCTGTTATCTAGAAAACCACGACCTTTTTGAGCGGCAATACGCATACGCAAAGCATTTAGCTTAATAAAGCCCGCTGCATCTTTCTGATCGTAAGCACCCGCATCGTCTTCAAATGTGGCAATTTTGCTATCGAACAAGCTGTTTTCAGACTGACGACCCACCACACTCACGTTGCCTTTGTAAAGCTTAAGACGAACGGTACCGTTAACGTATTTTTGTGATGTATCAATCAGAGCTTGAATCATACGACGCTCTTCAGACCACCAGAAGCCGTTGTAAATCAACTTCGCATAACGAGGCATCATCTCATCTTTTAGGTGCATCGCTTCACGATCTAGGGTAATAGACTCGATCGCACGGTGTGCCTTCATCATGATGGTGCCACCAGGTGTTTCGTAGCAACCGCGAGCTTTCATACCCACAAAACGGTTTTCCACGATATCAACACGACCAATACCATTCGCGCCGCCAACTTTGTTTAAGGTTTCCAAAATAGTGGCAGGAGACATGGCTTCGCCATTGATAGAAACTGGGTCGCCTTTTTCGTAACCGATTTCGATGTAAGTCGCTTCATTTGGCGCGTCTTCTGGAGACACTGACCAACGCCACATATCGTCTTCTGGCTCTGTCCATGGGTCTTCCAACTGATCACCTTCAAAAGAGATGTGCAGTAAGTTAGCGTCCATAGAGTAAGGAGACTTTTTCTTCTTCGTTGAGAAATCAACAGGGATATTGTGTTTTTCACAGTATGCCATTAGGGTTTCACGAGACGTTAGGTCCCATTCACGCCAAGGAGCAATCACTTTTACGCCAGGTTTCAACGCGTAGGCACCAAGCTCAAAACGTACTTGGTCATTACCCTTACCTGTCGCGCCGTGAGCAATCGCATCGGCACCAGTCTCGTTGGCGATCTCGATCAAGCGTTTAGCGATCAGAGGACGCGCGATAGAGGTACCCAAAAGGTACTCACCTTCGTAAATAGTGTTGGCACGGAACATAGGGAAAACGAAGTCACGCACAAACTCTTCGCGCAAATCTTCAATGTAGATTTCCTTAATACCCAACGCTTGAGCTTTAGCACGAGCTGGTTCAACTTCCTCACCCTGACCCAAATCAGCGGTAAAGGTAACCACTTCACAGTTATACTCTTCTTGAAGCCACTTCGCGATTACGGAAGTATCCAGGCCGCCAGAATAGGCAAGCACTACCTTCTTCACGTCAGACATTATCTCTATTCTCCTCAACGAGCTAGCGCTCCCTCACCAGTGCTTTAAAACCAGTACATGGCGGCGCAAATAATTTAAAAAAGGGGCTGTAAGTGTAAGATCTCGATTCTTGCTTAGCAAGTAAAAAGCCCCAATTTGCTCAGATAAATCGGCAAACTGGGGCCTGAAAACGGTTTTCAAACAGGTTCCAAGTTAGAATATCAGCTCTCATCGACTTTTTCTAAACGAATCGTCACACGACGGTTCCGTTCTCGCCCTGAGGCCGTATTGTTCGACATCGCTGGGTATCGATCACCATGATAACGAGAAATGATTTTTTCTGCCGGCACCCCTTTCTCTAAAAGATAAGACGTCACCCTTTCAGCACGCTCTTTCGACAACTCACGGTTGTCGCGACGTGAACCAATCGAGTCGGTATGACCATCGATATAAATGTATTCCACACTTGGATCGGAAGACACATAGAGTGCCACAAGATCCAAACGCGACTTGATCCGATCCGTCAGATTCACCCCATTGGTAGGAAATAAGGCCGCCGTTCTCGCGATTTGATCATAGTTGACTGGCAACAAGCTGGCTAAACAGCGCCTAAACTCCGTATAAGCGGGTGCAAAATTAATGTTCGATAACCCAACTTCGATGGTTTCACGATTGTTTTCCCACGCGGTTCCCGCTACCACTGGATGGCGACCACGATCCAAACTCGTCAACATTCTTTCAGCCACTTTACCACCCACCTCCACGGTTAAACCGTAGCCTGGGTACGACAAAATATCTAACGTCTCGGGCTTCACTCCTGGCGACCAATCCGGTGCTTGAGAAATAATATAGACTTGTCCGGGGCCTAATTTTTCATTTTGCGGCTGCAAGATAAATTTCATTGGCTCGCCCGCTTCTTTGATAAAGTGACCTTCACCATAATTCGGCACTGGATGCGTTAAACTGCATGAGAATATATCACCTGAAAGCAGCCACTCTGAATCCGAAATACCAGATTGGTAATGAATAATGGCGTTGGCCTGCGCAAATGGCATTGCCATGGTGAGTAAAAATGTGGTGCGAATTAGAAGTTGTTGGGGAATTCCCATTTAGACATCTCGTTCAAGCATTATCAAATGTGTTATGATCCGATCCTATTGTATACCGTTACTGTTGATCAAGCGGCAGAATTAAGGACCTTCTTTTGTCAAACCATGAAATCAAAGATAGATTCCGCGGCTTCCTACCTGTTGTTATCGACGTAGAAACCGCAGGCTTTAATCAAAAAACCGATGCTTTATTAGAAATGGCCGCCAGCATCCTGCGAATGGATGAAAATGGCGACATGTATATCCATGAAACCTTAGAGTTTTTGATAAAACCATTTGAAGGTGCGAACCTTGAAAAAGCCGCACTCGACTTTACTGGCATTGATCCTTTTGCCCCTGGTCGCCAAGACATACCGGAAAGCGAAGCCATCAATCAAATGTTTGCCAAAGTGCGCAAAGAGCTGAAATCCGTTGGCTGTAAACGAGCCATATTGGTTGGCCACAATGCGGCATTTGATCACGGTTTTTTAAACGCGGCGATTGAACGTGCGGACATTAAGCGCAATCCATTCCACCCTTTTTCTAGCTTTGACACAGCCAGTCTAGCGGGCTTGGTATTTGGACAAACTGTGCTGGCCAAAGCCTGTGAAGCGGCGTCTATTCCATTTAGCAACTCAGAGGCACACTCTGCAAAATACGATACCGAAAAAACCGCAGAGCTCTTCTGTGAAATGGTCAATCGTTTAAAACGTCTTGGTGGCTGGCCACTTGTCGAAAATGCAGAAGAAGAGAGCATGGAAGCTATTTTCCATTCTGGAAAATAGCGCCATAATAAAAACGAGCTTAGTCATAAAAGCTCGTTTCTCTTCTCACTAAGATGGGCCTGCCTATGCAAGGAAAGCGAATTCTATATCTGCTACTGGGATGGTTCTCTCTCATTTCTGGCATTATTGGTATTTTTTTGCCTTTGCTTCCTACCACGCCATTCGTATTGTTAGCCGCTTGGTGCTTTTCAAAGTCGTCCAAACGTTTTCATACTTGGTTGCTCAATCACAAATTTTTTGGTCCTATTGTGCATGATTGGCAATCCTCCGATGGCATTCCACGACGCGCACGAAACCGCGCTATTCTTTTCATGTGGATCGGCATGAGTATCTCTATGTTTGTTGTCTCGCGTTTTTGGGCAACTATTGGACTGCTTATAATCGGTTTATGTGTCATGACTTACTTACTGCGCATGCCAGTTCGTTCAGAAGACAACGACAAAACTCGCTAATTTTTACAGGTATTTTGACAAGCTTTATGATGATGACACGCCGACACTTTCGCCACTTTATATTCTATCCATTTGCGGGCGTAACAGCGCTTATTACCAGTTTATGGTTGGCGACACCTTTTATTGCGGAACACTATTTAACGTCTTACATTCAACAACAAGGGCAAGCACTGTCGATTGGCAAACTAGAAGTCGATTTTTTTCCGCCTAAAATCGATATAAAAGACGTTGTGATTCAAGATAACACCCAAGAGACGCTCACGCTCAAACGCGCGATTGTTGAAGTGGAGATATGGCCTCTTTTCGCTAAAACCGTCCACTTATCTGAAGCCAAAATTGAAGACCTACACTTGGTCGTGACCCAACTAGAAAAAGATTGGATCGTTGCGGGTATTAACACCGCACAATTCATTACCCCAGAAGACCAACAACCGCCGGAACAAGAGTCTGAACCTGCAACGCCTTGGACAATCACACTGCCATCTTTTTCATTTACCAATAGCCAAGTTAATCTATCTCGTCAACCAGACCTCAATCTGCCTGCAACATCAGACACCCTTGTCTTGAGCAATTTATCGGTCAATGACTTATCTGGACAAGGGTTAAGTTGGAAAGGCGATGTTTCCCTTTCCGCGTTAGTGAACGAAGCAACGCTATCCTTAACCAGTCAATTTGACTACTCGCCAGAACAAGCCACTGCGGACATCGATATCACCAAGGTATACCTACCGATTCAAAGTCTGCGTCATTTTTTGCCCTCACCCTACCATGAAGGCAAAGGACAAATAGACATAACGGGGCGTCTTCAATTTTCACAAACACAGGCCAATGGCGCACCTGTTTTTGACATTAAAAACCTAACACTCAACACACAAATTGACGAATTGGAATTGCCTCTCAATCAACAAGATAAGGTCACCACAAAATCCACCTCTTTTGCGCTGTCGCAATCGGCCTTTCAATTCAGCTCTGCTGATAAGTTAATGGCTGCAGGTACCCTCGATTTGCGCTCAGAACACTCTTCTTTTACACAGGCAGAACAAAAAGTTGCCTTTGATGCGCTGACCTTAAAAACGCCGTTTACGATCGAACAAAGCGAACTTGGGTTAACAACCACAGGAACCTTGGAAGCACAACTCGAGACGTTCAGCTTCACCCAAGCACAAATCACGGCACAACTTGCCAAACTGTCTTTAAAAACCCCATTTAATCTGCAACAAGGCGAACAGGGGTTAGCAACAACAGGGACATTGGATACACAAATAAACGATCTTGCGTTTACCCAAGACGACTTGCAAGCTCAGTTTGACACACTGACCCTTACCTCTCCATTCGATATTAAACAAGATGCACAGAGCCTCACATCGACTGGCGATATTGCATTAACGCTCAACAGCGTTTCTTTCGCGCAAGCGGATCAAAAAGCACAATTTGATCAATTAACGCTTAACACCCCCTTTAGTGTGAAGCAAGATGAGCAACTCGGTCTTACCGCCAATCTCAACACAACAGAATTGAACCTAAACACGTTAAGCCTTTCACTCGATAGCCTTGCTCTGCAAAACAAACATCTCGTCATGTTATTGGATAACGTGTCGGTGAATATGGATCCCCAGAATATCCTCACTGCTGCCTTGTCCACAGAAATACGCAGTAACAATCTTGCTGTGCAACAGGCCGGAAACACGGCCAATTATGATGTGTTCAACTTATCAAACACGCTCAACCTGAGGAAAGAAGGCGAGAATATTTCGGCTAAGAACGCTCAATTAGACATTAACATTGAAGGGTTAACCGCCACAGAAAGCAATGAAAAACAATTGTCGTTAGGTCGTGCCACACTGACTGCCGAGCAGCTCGATGTCGAACAAGTGAATCAGCAGCCGCCCGCCATAACAGGCAACAATATCACCATCACCAGCGAGTCAGTCGATAGCCTGCTCAGCGATAAAAAACGCCTCGCTTCTTGGCGTAATGCAAATATCAACGGTCTTTCATTCACCCAACAAGACTCAGACTTTGATGCCTCTTTCGCACAATTAACCATAGCAGACTTAATCGTCTCAGAACCGATTTCAGAAGCGGATAACAAGCAAACACAGCCAGCACTAAGCCAGATCGGTAACATCCTGGTAGAGCAAGTCAATGCGACTCAAGATGGTGCAAAAATCAAACAGATTACTGTGGATTCAGCCAAGGTAAACTTGATATTGGATGCGCAGAAGCGCATAGAAAACCTTGTTTTTGTTGAAACTGAACAACAGAAACCGCCACAAACATCCGTTAGAAATCGCACGTCGCCTAGGGAAGAAGACGCGAAAAACGTCATTAAAAACACACAACAAGCAGGACAAAACCCTGCTTTCAAAGCACCTTATTATGTGATTTTAGACGCTTATGACACCACTGGATCATCCAGTATTTATGTGCAAGATAACAGCATTTCGCCTGCCTTGCAGCGCACATTAGAAATCGACACCTTGTCTTTGCGCAACCTCAACACGCAAAAGAAAGATCAAGCCACAGTACTGGCGTTGAAAGCTCGCAACGGCAAATATACCACCTTACAAGGTGATGTGACCATTTGGCCCCTGGCCGAGAAACTGACTTTAGACAGTGAAGTGGTCATAAAAGAAGCCGAGCTGCCGCCCTATTCGTCCTACATCGCCACCGTTCTGGGGTATCAGATTGATTCAGGACAGTTAGATCTTGACCTAAAGCTCAAATCTAAAAACGGCATACTGAGTGGCAATTCAAATATTCTGTTAAGAGAATTTGATTTAGGCGGTCGCCAAGACAGCAGTACGGTTATCAAGGCGGGCGCTGTACCACTCAATATTGCCATTAGCGTTTTAAAAGACAGTAACAACAATATTGACTTAGATATTCCACTGTCTGGTGATATCGAAAACCCAGCATTTGGTTGGCAAGACTTCTTACTCTTACCGGTTCGAAAAGCACTCTTTAGCGCATCGAGTACTTATTTAATGCAAACCTTCGTGCCCTATGCAAACGTCATCAGCATTGCACAGTTTGCCGGAGATCAATTACTCAGAATTCGTGTAGAACCTCTGATGTTTACAGCGCAAGACAGTGACTTAAATGAGTCTCAGGCGATTTTCTTGCAACAGCTCACCGCTTTAATGAAAGACAAAAAAGACAGCCAACTAAAGGCCTGTGGTATCGCCAGTTATCTCGATCTGGGCTTGCAGAAGCCCCCCGTCGCGATCGATGATGACACTAGGGACAAAGCCAAAATGCTGGCGCAAAAACGTGCGGACCATTTAAAAGACTATTTGGTCAATGAAGGCATCGCTTCGTCACGCATACTTCTTTGTTCACCAGAAGTGGATCTGTCTAACAGCAGCAAACCAAGAGTAGAGCTCAACTTCTAAAGCCTCTACGCTTTATACCTGCCTAAGCCCCCAGCTTTAACAATAATCACTGGGGGCTTTTTTATGTCAAAAAATTGCAAATAATTCCTCTAAACGGTGCAATCCTCCCCAGACACAAGCTCTCGCATTGAAAAACAAAAGAAACAGGCCATAACTATTATGGTAAGTCGTTAAAACAGCGAAACGCTAAAATCACAACAAAACCATGGATTCTACTTTTTATAGAATGAGAAAAGTATGATCAGCATCAATAGCAGACCGACCTAACTCGGTTAGTCTTACACAAATGCTAGCAAATATAGGAGGCAATCATGCCCATCGAAGATCATAGTTTAGTAAACGAATTTCCTGAGTTTAAAGACGACATCCACCAGCTAAAAATGGACGATGCGCACTTTAAAAAACTCTACGATGAATACAACCACCTAACCAAAGAAGTAGAGAAAATGGAACAAGAAATTATTCCCTCTACCACGATGGAAGAAGAAAAACTCAAGAAACAACGTTTGCAGTTAAAAGACACATTGCGAGGTTACATTAAAGCCTCCAGAGCCGCAGCCGAAAAAGCGTAGCTTCCAGAAGCCACCATAAGGCCACACTCAGGTCTATGGTGGCGTATTTTTTTAGTCATTACTCAACGCACCACCAAATCCCCATCAAGACAACTGAGTTTCTCTATTGTAAGTAATGTAAATTAATTCTCATTTGAAAATGACTATCATAACAATTACTATACACATCTCTCTCATCTTCAATCTGGTTTAAATTATGACGTTAAGAACCTCCTTAATGATGATGCAGGCTTGTGGCGTACTTGTCTTCTCCAGCGCACTTTTCGCGGAAACCTCAAGCAGCATTACCTATGATGACTATCTCAATGACTGGGATGCAAAAATTAAGGAAGGATCCGATGTAGAACTGCAAACACTTCAGGTACAAGGCCGCGCGCTGTCTCATTACAAAGAAGACGAAGTAGCACTAGCCACTCGCACCTCAACCCCAATAGATGAAACACCACAATCTGTTCAAGTGGTAACCGAAGCGCTCATTGAAGACCAAGCTGCGAGACAAATCACTGACTTGTATCGCTCTATTTCAGGCATGTCGCAAAACAACGTATCTACGGTGACGTTACGAGGTTTTAGCCAAGACGAAGTACTCTACGACGGTCTAAAAGGCGATCCTTTTGGTGACTTCTCCATTCCTCAACTGTTTACCATAGAACAGATACAAGTCCTTAAAGGCCCTTCAGGTGCTGTTTATGGTGCTGGTGAACCTGGCGGTGTCATAAACTATGTGACGAAAAAGCCGACCTACGAACAGAAAAACACCCTAAAAGTCAGTGCGGGTAACAAAGACTTCCTAAGCGGCAGCATTGAGTCGTCTGGCCCTGCCAACGAAGACGCCTCACAACGCTACCGTGTTGGTATCTACTCCGATGGCCAAGATTCTTATCGCAACAATGTCGAAGAAGAAAACCGCATTATTGACCTCGGTTACGCTTGGGACATAGACAGCAATAACACACTCACCGTTCAGTACACGGACATTCATCAATACATTTCTGGTGCACGCTTACGCGGCATTCCGACCGATGACGAAGGTAACTTCCTAGCCGACACTTCATGGAACAATAATGAGAAATCCGACTATCAAGAACTGGATGCACAAGTCTTTCAAGCGCGTCTAGACCACAGCATCAACTCATGGTTAGAGAGCAATGTGTCTGTTCGTTACTTCGAAAACACCGAAACCCAGAAATATCATGAAATCAGTAAACTAATAGACAGTGACAGCGATGGCACAGTAGATTCCACTCAGCGTCAATACCGTGACCAAGTCCGCACTCGCAAAGGCATTACGTTGGCTGGCAATCTAATTGCAGAGTTAGGCGATCATACAGTATTAGTTGGAAGCGATTATTTCCATCAGAAAAATAGCTTTCTATACAGCTATGCAAACAAAGCCGATGGCGTATCTAATCTTAGCCTAACAGACCCTATCTACGGCCAAGACGATGTTAATAGCTATACTATGCATTTAAAAACGGATGAAACCACCACCACAGATCGCCTAGGACTTTATGTTCAAGATCAATGGAAGCTAACAGAACGTTTGGACTTATTGACTGGCATACGAGTAGACCGTTTCGAGGAGCAATACCAAGATCACACCACCAGCACGGACAAACTAGACTACAACGACACAGGTTACTCCAGCCGCATTGGTGCGACGTATAAAATCAATGACAACTGGAAACCTTACACCTCTTTCTCCACTGGGTTCGTACCGCAAGACGCGGCCGACCAACAAAAATCGGCCGATGGCAGCTTGTTTGACCCAGAAGAAAGTCAACAAGTCGAAGTCGGTGTACGCAGCTATTGGTTTAACAATAAGCTCAATGTCAACCTTGCTGCATACCACATCATTCGTGAAAACATCTTGCAAGAAGACCCAAATGACAGCGACTTATTGGTTTCCTTTGGTAAAGTTCGCAGCCAAGGCGTAGAACTGGATGTCATGGCAGACATCACTCCTCGCTGGGTCGCCAATGTAAGCTACGCCTATAATGATACTATCGTTAAAGAAGCAACCGATGGCATTCAATACGCCAGTGGCGACCGCTTTGCCAATACGCCGTATCATCAATTGGGCGCTTGGACGCGATACGACTTCCCAAGCATAGATTCCTCTATTGCTGTAGGTGCGGACTACGTTAGCGATCAAATCAACCGTCAGGGTCAAACCGTCAAACCTTATACTGTGTACGACTTGTCTTGGCAAACTCGCTATGAAGATTGGAAATTCCAGTTGAACATCAAAAACTTGTTCGATAAAGAATACGCCGTCAGCGGCTTCACAGAAACCATAGGCTCATTCGTGGGTGAACGACGTCGCGTTTACGTCACCGCCGCCTACGACTTCTAACGGCACGAGCAAGGACAGTTCAAGGAGCCATCTATGCCTTTAACTGTCCTCTTTCCATAATGACTTTTGACCTAGATCAACCATACCTTACTTAGCCAACGAATGCCCTTCTCAGAGCTTGAGTTCAATCAACATGCAGGTAAACTCCGCCCGTTTTGATCGATCGGTGAACCTCATGTCTCAAGAAAAAGCCTTCATGCCAGAATTACTTTCTCCAGCGGGTTCGTTAAAAAACCTGCGATATGCCTTTGCTTACGGTGCAGATGCCGTTTATGCGGGACAGCCACGCTATTCATTAAGAGTACGCAATAACGAATTTGATTTAGAAAAACTGGGAATTGGCATCAATGAAGCCCATGAGCTAGGCAAAAAACTCTATGTAGTCAGCAATATTGCGCCTCACAATGCAAAACTAAAAACCTACTTGCAAGACTTAGCACCGGTTATAGATCTCAAACCAGACGCGCTCATCATGTCCGATCCTGGACTTATTATGATGGTGCGCGAAGCCTTTCCCGATCAACAGATTCACCTTTCTGTACAAGCCAATGCAGTCAATTGGGCAACCGTCAAATTCTGGCAACAGCAAGGTATTTCCCGCGTTATCTTATCTCGTGAATTGTCCTTAGACGAGATCGAAGAAATTCGTTTGAAAGTCCCAGATATGGAACTGGAAGTCTTCGTCCATGGCGCTCTGTGCATGGCCTATTCTGGACGTTGTTTGCTGTCTGGCTACATGAACAAACGTGATCCAAACCAAGGTGCTTGCACCAATGCGTGTCGCTGGGAATACAACGCTCACGAAGCAACACAAGACGAAACAGGTCAAATCATTGCTAGCAGCACAGCACCAAGCTCTGCCGTGAAAATTCAGGAACCAAGCGATCAACTCTTTTTGCTACAAGAACGTGGTCGTCCAGACGAATACATGCCCGCGTTTGAAGACGAGCATGGCACCTACATCATGAATTCAAAAGACCTACGCGCTATTCAACACGTTGAGCGACTTGTAAAAATGGGCGTACATTCTCTAAAAGTGGAAGGTCGTACCAAGTCTTTTTATTACTGTGCCAGAACCGCACAAATCTATCGCAAAGCCATTGATGACGCCGTCGCTGGTCGCCCATTCGATACTTCCTTAATGAACAGCCTAGAAAATCTTGCCAACCGCGGTTATACCGATGGCTTCTTACAACGCCACCGTCATGTGGACCTGCAAAACTATGAAACAGGTAACTCCATCAGTGACAAACAACAATTTGTCGGTGAAGTCATTGCCACCAACCAAGACTCACTAACCATTGAAGTAAAAAACCGCTTTTGTGTTGGGGATTCTTTGGAATTAATGACGCCAAAAGGCAATGTCACTTTTCCATTGGGCGAACTGAACGACAAACAAGGCCGCCCTATCGACGTAGCAAAAGGCAGTGGCCATGTGGTTTCTATTCCGTGTCCACCTGGCATCGATGCTTCTATGGGAATCCTAATGAGAAATCTATCGGAAGGACAAACCACGCGCCAACCTCACAGCAACGCAACAACGGCATAAAGACGATATGGCACTATTAATCAACGACCGCTGCATAAACTGTGACATGTGTGAACCAGAGTGTCCTAACGACGCCATCACCATGGGCGCGAAGATTTATGTCATTGATCCCGATAAATGCACAGAGTGTGTTGGTCACTACGACCAACCCACCTGTGTCGCCGTCTGCCCGATCGACTGTGTGAAACCCGACCCAGACAGACGCGAAACAGAAGAAGCCTTATACGAAAAGTTTGTAGAGATGTACTTTGAGATTTGAAGTTCATGCTTGAAACTGAGAGTCTCAAAAATACTATCAAAATAGATAAGCAAAGAAAGATAAACAGAATGCTGTGTTAAGCAAGCGCTCGCATAACAGCTTGTGGCTCTTTTACCACCACATTCAACAATGCCAATGCTGGCCCATGAGGTGTACGATCGCCTCTTTCCCAATGCCGTAGAGTCGATACACTAATACAGAATTTCGAAGCAAATTCCATCTGAGTTAATCCAAGGTTGCGACGTAACTCTGCAACATCAACAGATTCTAAACGGTGTGTTTTAGCCGCAACCTCTTTGCCGTTGTTTAGATCAATTGCTTCTTGAAGCCCTTGGGCAATGCTGTCAAATGCGCTAATCATAATTTTTCTCCAAAGCCGTTAAACAGCTGGCAAGTTCTGAGCTAACCATTGCTGGAATTGTGCTTTCGGTAATGCCCCAGAGAGACGAGCTACTTCTTTGCCATGATGAAAGATCATTAGCGTCGGAATAGAGCGAATATTGTAGCCGCCTGCCGTTGTTTGATTCTGCTCGGTATCCAGCTTCAAGAAACAGGCCTTTGTCGACATCTCACCGGCTACCTGTTCAAAAATAGGCGCGAATTGCTGACACGGCCCACACCAAGACGCCCAAAAATCCACCACCACAGGCAAATCGTTGTCTACAGTATAACGTCTGAAGTTTTGATCACTGCCTTTAATAGGACTAGCAGAAAGAACCGGGCTCTTGCACTTGCCACAGAGAGGCTTGTTGCCCAGCTTGTCTTTCGGCACACGGTTCTTCGTTGCGCAGCTTTGACAAACAATTTGGATCGATGAATGGGTCATTTTAAGCCTCGTGATCAAGTACTGTTGTTCAGAAAAAAGAGATTAAATCGAAATACAACAAGATTGCCAACCCTAAAAAACCAAAAAGCGAATCATTTGATCCGCTTTTGATAATACACACCACTCTGCTTAGACTATGGCACTAATCTTCAGCATCCGCATGAGACACCGCTTCAAAAGCGTCCATCTGCTCGAAGTTTTCCAGCCAAAAAAACGAACTCACCAAGCTAAATTGACGAGAGACACCATTGTCGGCTATTTGTTTTAACTGCCACACAATGCCTTTCGACTCGGGAAAGTGCTTACCTTTGATTTGGTCTTCATAAAGACGATTAATGAGCGCATCATTGCCTTGCCCACTCGCTAATAATCGCACAATAGCCGAATGCATAGAGACGTCAAAAATCGCCATCTCTTCAACATGCGCTGCAGTGACTGTCAGAGTCATTTCAGCCCCTGTTGGCTTGGCGAATTTACCATTAAAGGCTTCACGTAAAAGCCCATAAGCATTAAAAAATCGCTCATGATACAGGCAGTCTGGGTATTCTTCCCATGAAGATTCATTCAACATATCGCGGCTCATTTGCTCAACCTTGCCACGGGACAACTTAGGGAATAAGTGAGTCAACACCACCACAGCGGCCTCTTCCGGCTTTAGATCACTCAGCGACATCATGCACATTTCACGCCGCTCAGCCGCGTCCATCGCATCAACATCGTCGTCAAAATCCATCAGCGTCAGAAGCGCTTTATAATCCTCACCAGACCACGCATTTAGAATCTTATTTGTCTTCTTAAAGGAATCAACTTGAACCGTAAACTTTGATTGCATCGAGCACTCCTATGTGAACGCCAACATTGCAGAAAATAACGCTGGAAGGCTTTATAAATAGCCAATGATGATCTTATAAAAAAAACAGACCGAGCAACCAATGTACTCTGAGTAGAAGCAACATGCTATCCATAGAAAGAAATGTTTTGCAAAGAAATTACACAGAAAAACGAAGTGTCACGCAAAAAAGCATGAGCAAGATAAGGGACTCAGTCACACACTTAATGCAGCCGTGCAGAGCCTTAAAAAAACGAAAGACAAAGGAGAGCAAAAAAGGACTGAACCAGAGAATACTGTCTCTATCCTACTGGTTATCACCGATAAAAATTACTTTTTGATAGGAAAAGTACGATACCAATCCAAATTATCCACTTCCATATCAACCGGTGCTTTGGCCACTTTTTCACGGCGTTTCAAAGCACTCACCAGCTTATCGAACAAACCGTGAAAACCGGTGATTTTTATCGTGTCTAACACGAGAGAAGATAAAGATTTGCTGTCGACTGCGCTCATAAAAATGACTCCGAATAACAGGACATAAGTAGATAAATTCTATTACGTAAGTCATTTTAATCGGAGGTCAGCCACCAAACAAACGATGCTTTTTCACGAAAATGCTGAGTTTTCTTCAACTATCTCAGTTGTCACTACAATATCAGCGTAACCAAGCCAAATGCCACCACCCCACATAAAATAGGCAAGCCCATGGACCGTGTACGCGTCCAAACACCGAAAGTAACGAGCGTCCCCACTCCAGTCGCCAACCAAGACACTGCGTCAGAATGAGCAGGGACCAAAGAGGTGCCAAACATCGCTGCTACCATGGTTGGCCCTTTTCACCCGCCAGCAATTTTCCACTGATCAAGGTAACGGTTTCCGTCGTACCAGCAATATGCGGTTCAGACTGCTTAATGGTATTGAGCGCGCAAGACATCCAATACACATCAACACATGGATTACCGTCGCCCTGCTCAATCCGAGACAAGTTCGACTTCGCCAGCCCAGCATCCCGCACAAACTGGGGCAAAGACAGCCCCTTTGCCATACAAAAGGTTTGTATATTTCGACCTAACAAGCCGAGAATCGGTTTATTCATCATGCTTATCAAATTTGTTCTATATAAAAAACGCTCTATATAAAGAACAACCGAAAGTCAATGAAATTAATAAAAATACAGGTAACCGGGGAAGAAACAGCTTTAACGAATCACACTTTGATAGACTCATCTGAAACTAAATCACGCGCTCCTCCTAAATGAAAAGCCATAAAAATCAAGAATTACAATAAAAAACAAACTAGAAACTTTTAGTAACCATTTCCACACAGTTTTCATATATTTTATTTCGCTCTATAAAAGTATATTTTTCAATATCTAATTTTTATTGAGTGATTTTTACTATTAAGAAGAGAAAAATATGAGTAATAGCTTACCAACTATAATGATTGTTGACGATTCACCTTCTGATCTTGCGTTAACAAGCGCAATATTAGAAAGTAATTTCTCTATCATTAAAGCTAAATCTGGATCCCAAGCTATAAATCACTTCATACATTCAGAAAATATTCCAAAAGTAGTTCTTATGGATGCTTCAATGCCTGAGATGGATGGCTATACCACTTGCAAAGAAATCAAAAAACTTGATCAAGCTAACAATACAGAAATTATTTTTTTAAGTGGTCACAGTTCAATCGCAGAAAAACTACTGGGGTATGATGCGGGTGCCAGCGGCTATTTAACCAAACCTTTTCAACCACTTGAATTAATTGAAAAAATAAAACTTTCCGTTGCTCGATTTGATCAAAAAGAAAACTTTGAAATGCAATCAAAATATGCAATGGAAACAGCCATGTCAGCCATCATGGATGCAGGGGAGCAAGCTACCGTAATACATTTTATGCGTCAGTGTTTAATTTGCCCCTCAGTTGAAGAGTTAGTGAGTTTAATCTGTAGTTCTGTCTCCAGCTTTGGTCTAACCAATACCGTTGAATTACGTACACCTTGGAAAAAGATACATTCTTCATCTAATGGTTCTACATCCCCATTAGAAATAGAACTGCTTACTGCTTTACAACATATTGGTAAAATAACCCAGAGAGGTAAAAGACTTATTTTAAACTTTGGCGACATCTCTCAATTTATAAAAAACATGCCTGAAGAAAATCCCGATAAATGTGGACGACTAAGAGATCATCTTGCTCTCATACTAGAAGCCGCTAATAGCCGCCTTCAGTCTTTAATTCTTGCTGGAGATATTAAAGAACTTATTATTGAAAGCAACAAACATATTCAAGAATTTAATGAAAATCAATCCTTACAAAAGCAGAACAATATCGCAATTATGGATGAGATGCATGATGAAATTCAAAGCGAATTTTTTACATATGGCCTGACCGAAGAACAAGAAAAAATATTATTGTCAATTATTGGAAAGTATTCAGAAAAAATTTTTTATTCTTACGAAAAAAGCCTAAAAACTGACGCTGAGCTTTTACTCATTACATCAAAACTAAAAAAATCAATCGATAGATTTTTTTAATACAAACATTTATTAAGGATTTTTTATGTCTAAAACTGTTCTAGTTGCTGATGATTCAGCGTCTGTCAGACAAATAGTATCTATGGTATTGAAAAGTAATGGCTATACGGTGATAGAAGCAGAAAATGGAAAACAGGCACTGACTAAACTTAATGGTCAAAAAATTCATTTAATTATTAGTGACGTCAACATGCCAGAAATGGATGGCCTAACTTTTATTGAAAATGCCAGAGAAATCGAGACTTATAAATTTACTCCGATATTAATGCTAACAACCGAAACGGATCAAGCACTGAAGGATAGGGGAAAGGCACAAGGTATTAAAGCATGGTTGGTAAAACCATTTCAGCCGCCTGTATTTTTATCAGCAATTTCAAAATTGACTTAATGGATCGCTAATATGTCAAATGCTGAACTAGCCATTAAAAATGGTGTTATAGAACTACCAAAAGACATGACAATTTTTAATGCTAAAAATACTTATAATGCACTTAAGCTGCTGTCATGTGATCCTACAGAAATCATAATTTTAGATTTAGATTCCATCGAAGAGATTGATGGCGCTGGCATTCAGCTTTTATTGGCATTTTTTCGTCATTTGGCACTCCAAGGCATTGCCGTTAAAACACAAGGCGGTTCACAAGACACTCTCAGACTACTCGCGCACACCAACTTTTCTGCTGCGCTAACGCAACTGGTGACATCATGATTGGTCCAGTCGATACGTTTAAAACAGAGGTATTAGAGCATCTAGCATCTTTGGAAGCCGTGTTGCTAGAACTTGAAATAACGCCTAAAAATCAAGAATTGATTAATACAGCTTTTCGCTCTATACACACAATTAAGGGTGCTGGGGGAATGTTTGGTTACCATCAATTGACCAGTTTTGCACATCACCTTGAAACCGTATTAGATCAAATTAGAAAAGGAGAGCTGTCATTTAATTCTGATTTAATCGGCGTATTTCTAGACGCGGGAGACTTCATTTCAGGCTTATTGGAAGATACCGAGTTTTCCGAAGCACAAATCACAGCGAGTCAAATTCACCTAGACAAACTTTACAGCCAAGTTCAATCGAATGATCGTTCTAACGTTTTAGATCACAATGTTCATGTACTAGAGAAAAACAATTCTTCATCACAAAATTGTTATCAAATCGCTTTTAAACCTGATTTAAACTCATTTAAATCAGGTTTAGACATTACACCAATTCTTCGCGAGTTACATAATTTTGGCCCGTGTTATGTTGAAACAAACATAAGTCATTTAGCAGAATTCGAGAAATTTGAACCAGAACAATGCGTACTAAGCTGGACTGTTATCTTAATTACCCATGAGCCTTTACCCTCTATCGAAGATACCTTCATGTTCGTTGCTGATGATTGGCAAATTTCGATTGAAGCCATCTCTTCAGATGAATTACCTGATGAACTCAAAACACACTGTGTAGAACCCCTAGCGGAAACTCATAACGAAAAAATCTCTTCAAATAAGCAAGACGGATATCATAGCAAGAATCTTGATAATCAAAAATCCATACGCAACATCACTACATCAGAGACAAATGACCCAACAATCAGAGTTCCATCATCTCGCTTAGATAAGCTTATGAACCTTGTTGGGGAGTTGGTGATTGTACAGGCACGATTAAATCAAGTTGCCGCATCTGAATATAATGAAGACCTTTTGTCGATCGCCGAAGAACTAGACCAACTGACAACACAGATGCGTGATCAGACATTTAGTATTCGTATGTTACCGATCGGCACCACATTCGGAAAATTTCGCCGACTGGTCCGAGATTTATCTAAAGAGCTCAATAAGCAGATTGAACTCATCACCATAGGTGGAGAAACCGAACTCGACAAAATGGTGTTAGACAAGTTGTCCGATCCATTAATTCATCTTATTCGCAATAGTATTGATCATGGAATTGAAAGCAGTGATGTACGTCTATCAGAAGGTAAACCTGCAACAGGTAGTATTAAGTTAACTGCTCGACATGCAGATTCTCATGTTGTCATTACCATACAAGATGATGGTAAAGGTCTAGACACAGAACGAATTCACGAATTGGCTATTGAAAGACAATTAATCACACACAATGCAGAGCTGAGCACCGCAGAGATTCACCAGCTGATTTTTGAACCAGGCTTTTCAACAGCGAAAGCGATTTCTGATATTTCTGGTCGTGGTGTGGGAATGGACGTTGTTAAACGCTCCATACTGGAACTTGGCGGTACAATTTCCATTCACTCCAAAGAAGGAGAAGGCACAGAATTCTCCGTTCGACTCCCCATGACCCTCGCGATCATTGAAGGACTCATGGTCAAAGTTGGTGATGAGTATTATGTACTCCCTCTTAACAATGTTGAAGAGTGCATAGAAATGCCTGTCAGTTTACGTGCGCATGTTCGCACACGCCAAATCATTGAAGTACGAGGTGAACAAATTCCCTTTTTAATTCTACGAGATTGGTTTGGCGTAAATACATCAAAGCCTATGTATGAACAAATTGTAATAACCCATATCGGAGAGGAGAGATTTGGTTTTTGCGTTGATGAGGTGGTAGGTCAGTATCAAACCGTTATCAAACGATTAGGAAAGTTGTACCAAGGGGCGGAAGGATTTAGTGGCGCCACCATATTAGGCGATGGAAGTGTCGCTATGATCCTTGACCCTGCTGCTTTGCTAGAAGCTGCTGGTCGGGACTATTCATCTAAACAAATTCATTTAAAGATTGCGAAATAAGAGGTTCAACATGAATCGAGTTTCATTAAAAGCATTAATTGTCTCGGCGTTTATCTTACTACTTACATTAATGGGGGGAACCAACTACCTTGGAATATATTCACTCTCGGGAATAAACGACAGGCTTAACAACATTGTCGATTTTTCCGCTCGAAAAGTAACTCTAGCCGAAGAAATGCGCCAAGACTTGCTTTACATTTCTCGTGCTGAGAAAAATATCATTTTGGCAAATTCCGCGGAAGAAATGGACGTATTCGCAGCTGAAGCCCAAAAGAAACAAGCTGAGCTTCTAGGATATTTTGAAGAAATTCGCTTAATTGCCAACGATGAAGGCAAGCAGAAGCTGGATCAATTTAGGGTATCTTGGCAAAAATATCTAGATATCAATGCGGAAATTCGTCGACTCGCACGCATGAACTCAAATGTGCGAGCAGAACAGTTAAGCAAACTTGACGCCCGACATCAGTTCGATTTAGTACAAACTGCAATTGCTGATATAGCATCAGATATAGAAATGCGGACTAAGGTATACATGACTAGTGAAAAACGAGAGTCAGATCTTGAGCTTCAACGAGAACTATTGCATATCAATATTATATTACTGCAAATTCAGCGTGCCGAAAAAAATCTAATTATGGCGCTTTCTGAAGAAGAAATGAAAGATTATGACACTGAGGCTAAACAACTGATAGAGAAACTAAATACCTCTTTAAAACACATGGATTCTTTGATTCAAAGTGATGATTCGCAACCATTAACCGTACTACGTAATGCAATCACCAGCTACTTAGCCTTGCATAATCAGGTTAAAGACATCAGCCGTGAAAATGGCAATGCTAAAGCATTTGCGCTCTCAACCACTACGGCTAGAGAACTGCTTGAACAAGCAGAGCAGTATCTTATCGCTATCATCCAAATAAATACAAACAACATGAACCAAGACAAAGAGTCCAGCGATGCGGCCTACGCAAGCGCGCGTCTGGAATTGATGGGGGCTTTTGGAATATCAGTAATGCTAGCAATACTCATTGCGTGGGTAGTTATCCGCCGCGTGAATCTTGTCAGCCGTATTACCGATCTTATTGGTAAAGGCGATCTGACATCAGTATTTGATCCGAAAGCCAGCGATTCGGACATTTATGGCGTGCTTCGCTCGATGAATACTAGTTTAAGCCAGATCGTAGGTGAGGTATCGGAAGCCGCCAGCAATGTCGCCGCAGGCAGTGGTCAGCTCAGTGCAACAGGACAACAGATTGCACAAGGCTCAACAGAACAAGCAGCATCATTGGAAGAAATTTCATCTTCAATGGAAGAAATGGCGTCCAATATTGCTCACAGCGCTGACAATGCACAACAGACAGAGCAAATTGCACGCAAAGCTGCCGTCGATGCAGAAGCGACAGGTAAAGCCGTAAATGAAGCGGTTGAAGCCATGAAAGAAATCGCCGACAAAATTGGTATTATTGAAGAGATATCTCGTCAAACTAACCTACTAGCATTGAATGCGGCCATTGAAGCTGCTAGAGCAGGTGAACATGGAAAAGGCTTCACTGTCGTTGCAGCCGAAGTTCGCAAATTGGCAGAGCGCAGCCAAACAGCAGCAGGGGAAATAGTCGCTCTTGCAAAAGGCAGTTTGGAAGTATCTGAACAAGCTGGAACCATGTTGGCACAGTTACTTCCCGACATCCGAAAAACATCAGACTTAGTTCAAGAAATTAGCGCTTCAGCACGAGAACAAGATGCTGGTGCAGTCGAAGTGAATAAAGCGTTACAACAATTAGATCAAGTTGTACAGCAATCCGCTGCTGCCGCTGAAGAAATGGCATCCACCTCTGAAGAGTTGTCTGCTCAAGCTGACCAACTCACTGAAACGATGAAATTCTTCAAACTTAAACACGTGACTGGCAAAGCGCCTAAAAGTAAGCCAACCAATTACCCTGGTGGAAAATCAGCGAAATCAACACGCATGTTATCGGCTCGAAAAGAGACACCGATTCAGCATGAGTCCTCCGGCATCGACTTAGATCTGGGCGATGACAACTCTGAATTTGTACGGTACTAAGCCTAGAAAATTGGGGGCACACTATGACAACAGAAAAAAACACCTCGATTTCGCCTAAGAATGGGGAAGCCGTTAACTATCGCAATGTCCAGTTACTGACGTTTTTATTAGATGGTGAAGTATATGGTGCGGACATTATTCAAGTACAAGAAGTACTTGAATATCGCAAGGTCACACCTGTGCCAAGGATGCCTGAATTCCTTTTAGGCGTTATCAACTTACGCGGACAAGTAGTAGCTGTTGTTGATCTTAGAAGACAGTTTGGCATGGACGTCATGGACATCACAGTCAATACATGCATTGTTATTGTTGATGTGCAATTAGAAGGTGAAAGCGTTGCACTTGGGTTGCTGGCCGATGCAGTAAAAGAAGTCATAGAACTAGAGGGCAACAATATTTGCGCTCCACCAAGAATCGGTAGCCGCATTAATGCGCATTTTATTAGTGGGATGGGGAAACATAATGATGACTTCATTATTATTTTAGACCTTCCAAAAGTTCTTGCTGATGAAGACTTAAATCAAGCAATTGAAACAATGTCCGATGCGGGCTCAGACCATTCCTCATAAGAAAGGCTATGACAATATGTTAGACACTTATGCGCTTTCTTCATTTAAAGCTGACCCAATTAGTGAAGTAGAGCATCGTCTTGTTTCAGAATTTATAGAAAGTACTGCAGGCATTCAAATGCCTGCATCTAAACGCACTTTGATTGAAACACGATTACGTAAGCGCCAAAGACTTCTGGGGTTTAACAATTTAAGGGACTACATCAACTTCGCCCTAAAAGATCTCGAAGGTGCTTCAGAACGTCAAAATTTATTGGATGCCCTAACCACCAACAAAACCGATTTTTATCGCGAAGATGCGCATTTTTTATTTCTAAAAGCGTACTTAGATAAGCATCGTTATCACTCAAAAGATCCCCTTAAGATCTGGAGCGCAGGATGTTCTAGTGGTGAAGAGCCCTACACATTGTCCATTGAGATGCTAGAAATTCAACGTCAATACCCGAGTTTTGATTTCCGAATTACTGCCACAGATATATCTTCCAAGTGCTTAGATAAAGCACGTATTGCTATCTATCCACACGAGAAAGTAGAACCTATTGAGTTGGCGTTACGACAGCGCTATCTACTTCGCAGCAAAGATCCAAGTAAAAACATTGTAAAAATCGCTCCTGAAGCTAGAGCACCCGTTAAGTTTAATTACTTTAATTTAATCACCGGTGATTGGCGTAATTGGCAAGCGCATTTCGACGTGATTTTTTGTCGTAACGTGATGATTTATTTCAATAATCTAGATCGAAGCCTTCTAACTGAGCGATTTTACAATGCATTAAAACAAGGGGGTATTCTGATGATTGGTCATTCAGAATCTCTGATTGATAACACAGGCCTATTCGAGCGTTTACAACCCACTATTTATCGTAAATTATAAGGCGACTGTTTATGAGCAAACCAAAAATCAAAGTATTAGTTATTGATGACTCAGCCGTAGTTAGGCAAGCCTTACAAACCATTCTGAACGATGATCCAGAAATAGAAGTAGTAGCGACAGCGCAGGACCCATTTGTGGCCGCGGAGAAGCTAAAAAAAGTCAAACCAGATGTCATCACTCTCGATGTCGAAATGCCACGAATGGATGGTATTACCTTTTTAATCAAACTGATGAAGCAGCACCCTATTCCAGTAGTGATATGCTCGTCTTTAGTAGCAGATGGTTCACTAACCACCACCAAAGCCTTAGAGGCTGGTGCGGTTGATATTATTCTAAAGCCCACTTTAGGCACGCAGAGATTTATTGAGGAATCGAAAGAAATGATAAGAGATGCAATCAAAGCCGCATCTCATGCTCGTGTTTCCAAATTGCAACGCCCCAACACTCCAGAACAAAAACTCAGTGCAGACGCCGTATTATCAAAACGCCTTCCAACACAAAAAGCCATGGACGAAACCACTGAGAAGGTCATTGTCATTGGTGCTTCTACCGGAGGTACGGAAGCAATAAAAGAAGTGCTAATGGGCATGCCTCTTGGTTGCCCTGGTATCGTTATTGTTCAGCACATGCCAGAAGGCTTTACTCGCTCGTTCGCACAACGTTTAGATGGACTGTGCCAAATTCATGTTAAAGAAGCCGAAAATGGCGATGCCGTCTTACGTGGACAAGCTCTAATAGCACCAGGCAATAAACACACCCTGCTAAAACGAAGTGGGGCACGTTACTACGTAGAAGTAAAAGAAGGACCACTTGTTTCAAGACACCGCCCTTCTGTTGACGTTTTATTTCGCTCGGCAGCTAAATATGGTGGTAGCAATATAGTCTCAGCCATTTTAACGGGAATGGGAGATGATGGTGCCAATGGCATGCTGGAACTACACCAAGCGGGTGCTTGGACTTGTGCACAAGACGAAAATAGCTGTGTTGTCTATGGCATGCCTAAAGAAGCCGTTTTACGAGGAGGAGCTCAACATGAATTACCTCTCGCTAAAATAGCAGACAATTTGTTAAAAGCGTTTTAAGCATGGCAATTAAAAAGCAACGCATTATTTTACATGCTGGCGACTACTACTTTGGCAATGAACACGCCCAAGTACATACCCTATTAGGCTCATGTATATCCATTGCTCTATGGCATCCAGAAAAACGTATTGGTGGCATGTGCCATTTTGCACTTCCCTGCCGGTTTGAACGTAATGACCAACGATTAAACCCTAGATTCGCAGATGATTGCATGACGTTATTTGAACGCTCTGCGAAGCGAAACCACACACAATTACGAGACTATCAGGCGAAAATATTTGGAGGTGGTAATATGTATGAAAAACAATATCGTACTGATCAATCCGATTCCAACAGACGTCCTGTTGGCGAGAAAAATGTCGCAGCCGCATTTGACTTACTTAGCAAACATGACATCCCCATTTTGGTGGCCCATGTAGGTGAATTTGGTCATCGTAGAATTGTGTTTGATATTGAAACAGGAGATGTCTGGGTGAAATTCTCTCCCATTATAAAAATGGGCAATCAGCAATCACTCACAGGCGTTTCCTAACCAACAATCTATGGTAATTCAAAAAATAGTAGCGAGCATCATTACCTAAAACTCTTCGATAAACTCATTATCGCTTAGGATATACCTTGAGGACAGTAAAACTAATTCCATTTTGCTTCAGGTTTGATGCATCCTCAATTCCCAGCAAAACATCTAGTGATTGCACTGAAAAAATACAAGCTAAAAGCTGTATTAAAACCCAATAAAGCCCCCTTTTTATATAGGTAACAACAACGTAGTCACCCCAAATGCCACCACCCCACATAAAATAGGCAAGCCCATGGACCGTGTACGCGTCCAAACACCGAAAGTAACGAGCGTCCCCACTCCAGTCGCCAACCAAGACACTGCGTCAGAATGAGCAGGGACCAAAGAGGTGCCAAACATCGCTGCTACCATGGTTGGCCCTAGTATTGTCAACCAAATTGGCATGGCGCCAATCCCCCCTTCCATTTGTTTTTTCGCCAGACTTCGCTTCATCCAAATATACGGCAACAGACGAATTAAATACGTGCCAACCGCAATACTGACAAGCGCCAGCCACATAGAAGTATCCATGCTTAGTGTCCTCCTACAATACGTTGATCTTTCAACGCATAAAACAACAACGCGCCACACAGAGCCGCCAATGGAATAGCGACATTTGGGTAACCTAACATTTTCAAAGTCAGCGCCGTGACAGCAGATAAGGCAATGGTCAATGACCAGAGAGGATTGTTGCAACGTGGGATGATCAACACCAGAAACAGAGCGGGCAAAGCAAAAGGCAAAATATCGTTTATTAAAGGCCAGCGCTGCGTCAACTCGCCACCGGCAACTGCCCCCAAAGCAGTTCCCGCAATCCAGCTTAACCAGGCTAACACCGCCGCGCCTGTGTACCAGCCTATCCTTGCCGATTCAGGAAGCTGAGGCAAACGGACATGAGCCAGCGCAAAGATTTGATCCGTCAAGCCATGCATTAACGGCAACCACTTTTTGTCATGATTTAAATAAGGTGACAGATTGGGGCCGTAAACAACATGCCGAGCATTGATTAACAACGTCATGATAACCACCAGCCAGAGTGGCGCACCTGAAGCCGCCATGGCAACAAAGAGAAACTGTGACGCGCCAGCGTAAATAAAGGTAGAGATAAGAATTGTCTCTAACACACTAAAGCCAGACTGAATCGAAATCAGACCAAAAGAAATCGCCACCGGAATGTAACCACCAAGTAGCGGAATGGCATCTTTAACACCCTGCTTCCATGGTGTCATGGCAAGGCTTTGAGTTGTTGTATTCATAATAGAACATCCTGTTTCGCATAAGTGATGATCATCATTAAGGTCGCCCATGAATCATCGGTTTGATAGCGGTGTGGAACATCAGCCGCGAAGGTATGCGCTTTGCCAATGTCCAAATGCCGCAAGTCACTATTTTCACCCGCCAGCAATTTTCCACTGATCAAGGTAACGGTTTCCGTCGTACCAGCAATATGCGGTTCAGACTGCTTAATGGTATTGGGCGCGCAAGACATCCAATACACATCAACACGTGGATTACCGTCACCTTGGTCAATCAACCTAACCTGCACACCGTTTTCTCCTAGCGGTGATTCCACACTGGCGACCAGATCCCCAAAGGGAACATTCAGTTGCACCGCCAAACGCCAAATCGTTTCTAAAGTCGGATTACCGTCGCCCTGCTCAATCCGAGACAAGTTCGACTTCGCCAACCCAGCATCCTGCGCAAGCTGGGACAAAGACAGCCCCTTTGCCATGCGCAAGGTTTGTATATTTCGACCCAACGAGCCGAGAATGGGTTTATTCATCATGCTTCTCAAATTTGTTCTATATAAAGAACGTTCTATATAAGGAACAATCGAAAGTCAATGAAATTGTATAAAATGGAGAGATTGAGAGGGAGGAAACGAGTTAATCCGCTAACGCTTTGAGGGACTCATCTGACCCTAAATTATGTGCGATTGTTTTTTGTAGACCAGCCTTTAGGCCGTCAAAACGTGACTTGTCGTAATGCGGTCTTTGTCGGCAAATAAGGGTCTACTCGATATCTAACTGAGGCAATGACAATGCCCGCTGAACATCAAGAAACGCTTGCTTAGTGTAAGGCCCAAAAACAAACTCATCATGATCAGCAAACTTGTGGTCTTTGACTTTATCAATGTAATAAAAAGCACAGATACCATCTGGACAGGCATAAACAGACAAATAGCTATCGTTTGATGCTATCTGCTTGGGATCATCGATACGCCCAATATAAGTGCCTTCACCAAGATGATAGCCCAGCGCTTTACTGCCATCGATATAATAGACTTCATAGGGAGATTCTTGCCAAGACGAAGAACACCCCAAAAGACTTAGCGTAACCATTAGTAAAAAATATTTCATAAACTTCCTTGTGTGTAAAAAATGGCTATTGCTTCATCGACTTCTAATAAATCACACTACTTGTACTGTTAATTGTACTACTAAAAAGTCAAATACTTGGAATGACTGGCTTTTCAGTGGGTGGCTTGTTTATCACGAAACCAATCGATGGAACAAAAAATGCCCACACTATTTTTCATCCGACCCTTAATTTGCGCTGATTGTCACGTGAGCAGCTTTACAAAAGCATTGAAGAGATAAGAACCAACCTAATTAGGCTGGTTCTTGATGGTGACATGTAAACCTTTATTACACCGTAAATCGATCCACGAGAGATTTTAACTCCAGAGTTTGATCTCTTAATTCATGACTTCCTTGACGGTTTTTATCCGACACTTGTGCCACCTGTAAGCTTTGGTCAGAAATAAGTTCAACACGCTTTGAAATATCTTGACCAACCTGGCTTTGTTCTTCGGTGGCGGTTGCTATTAGATTGTTCATGTCCATTATTTTACTAACAGAATCAAGAATTTCTATCAGTGCGTTACTGGCTTGATGCGCTTTTAGTACGGTGTCTTCGCTTTGCGAGCGACTGTCCAGCATAGATTGAACGGCAGCTTGAGTTGCGTCTTTTAGTTGCTCAATGATCTGTTTAATACTACCTGTACTCTGTTGAGTTCGGCTAGCAAGCTGTCGAACTTCATCCGCTACTACAGCAAACCCACGACCTTGTTCTCCAGCTCGAGCGGCTTCGATCGCGGCATTCAGAGCTAATAGGTTAGTTTGCTCTGCAATTTCCTGGATTACGTCCAGAGAAGAGGAAATGTTACTGACATTGTTTTTTAGCTTGTCCATAACTGCGCTTGCTGATTCAAGTTTGTTAGCTAATATAGAGACAGAATCAACAGCGGAGTCTACAGTCGACATGGCTTCTTTTGCTTTGCCATCAGCTGACTGGGCAGCTGATGCAGCGCTTGAGGCATTTTGAGAAATGTCATGTGCTGTAGCGGTCATTTGTGTTACGGAAGTAGCGACTAGCTCGGTTTCCTCTCGTTGTGTATTCGATAACTGATCAACCTGACTAGAACGCTCAAGCATGCGTCCGGTTTCACTATTGATGGAATCACTGTTGACTCTTAGTTGACGAATAATACTTTGTAAATTTTCAACAAATCGATTGAAGTTTTGACTGAGTGAAGTGTATTCAGGAATAGAATATGACTCCATTCGAGCCGTTAAATCAGCATCACCATTAGCAAATCGAGCAATGGACTGATCAAAACGTTGCAAAGGGATTATAATGCTACGGCTGAATAAAATGGTGACAATAGAGACAAGGATCAAAATGCTGCCCCCCATGATTGCCATCCACATAAAACTTTCATACATTTTTTGTTTTGCTCTGTCTGCCATTTGTGCAGTAATCAATTCAACATCGTCAATGTAGAATCCTATACCTATAGTCATATCCCACTGGGGTTCGTAAATAGAATAACTTAGCTTTTCATACGAAATTGTCTCGCCAGGTCTGGGGAAATAATAGCTCGAATATCCACCGCCATTTTTGGCTTGGCTGATGAGATTGCGGATGAGGTAATTTCCCTTCGTGTCCTGCATGTCCCAGAAGTTTTCACCTATGTCCTTGCCTGTGTCCCCAAGGAAGTAACGATTGCCCTTGCTGTCGTAGCCAAAAACATAACCACTATCACCAAAACGAATGTGAGAAAGCGTGTCCACTACCAATTGTAGGTCTGCATTTTTTTCTTTCAGTGATGTCAAAGATGAATCAATAATTTCTATATAAGCCTTTATTTCGGAGCGTTTTTGCTCTGAGAGTCGTTGGTGGATCAACTCTTGCTGGCTCTGATTTAAGTTAGAAATTTGTTGGTAAGAGATGAAAATCATCCCAAAGCTAATTAATAACAAGGGAATGATAGAAAGCCCGTAGACACGCGCTTTGATCGTCAAATTTGACATGTTTTTTCTTCTGTCCTTAGGTATTTTTAATTAATAAAGACACAAACTGTGTCTTTAAGTTATTTTTTGTGAATATATCAAATAAAAAAGAATATCCATATAACTATTTCTGTGTTAACGGGCTTATTTAAGTGTTTTTTGAGTAGGAATAATATGGCTGTCGTGAAGTGATGCTTTGGCTAGAGCGTACTGGTCTTTTCTGTATGAAAAATAAGCAACAAGAGGAGCAGTTATAATAGTTTCATTAAAAATCAAAGTAACCGCCCCAAATGCCAAAACTAATGCTAACAGATGATAGTTGGACACTGTTTAGTTGGCGAACTTTGCTGTACTTGAGCTTTTATAAACATATCACACTATGTCTTTTTTGCGTCGACTTCACGCAACTTGCAAGCCTTACCCCTCAGCTCTTTTCATCTGGTTTATCAACTTCTAGCCAGTGATGCTATCCGTACCATTAAACAATCTATTCTGCTTTAAAAATTGGTTCTCAGTAAGATGAGAAATCATGAATACAAAGCGTTTGAATGGAACATGAATTCCGCGTCGGGCTGAAGCCGCGACCTAAAATGAAAGCTTCGCTTTCAACGACACATTACGCTGCGCTTATGATGCTCTACGATTAGCTAGGGAGTGATAGAGCTACAGCTCTATCACTCTGGCGTTGTCGCCGAGGCGGCTACCAACATGGCTGACGAGGATCAAGATGTCTGGTTTGTAGTCGTTCTGTAGTGAATGACAAATTCTTTCGATAGTGGCTTTGTCGAGTCCGTCGAAGGGTTCGTCTAGCAGTAGAACGGGAGATTGTCTTAGTAGCAAACGCGCTAACGCGAGGCGTTTGCGTTGTCCGCCAGATAAGTTGCGGCCTTGGGAGCTGAGTAAGGTTTCCAGTCCGTTTGGTAGGTTTTTGGCCCAGTCGGCTAGGCCGACGGCGTTGAGGACATCCCAGAGTTGTTCGTCGCTGGCATTAGGGTTGCCTAGGTATAAGTTGGCGGCGATGCTTTGTTGAAAAATATGCGGTGATTGTGGCAAATAGCTAATGTGTGTTTGGTACGTTTGGTTGCTGTACAGATCGCATTTTTCATTGTTAATAATGGCTTCACCCGATGACAGACAGTCACCGGCGATGGCGGCCAGTAAGGTGGATTTCCCTGATCCACTGGCACCACGAAGCCAGATAGATTCACCTTCGTCCACACGAAAGTCAATGGCGTTGTTACCCATGCCGCTTGACGGGTGAAAGCCGCGCCAGTGTTTGAATACCATCTGTTGAATGCGTTCTATTTTGCCTTCTGGCTGTGCTTGGGCGTCTTGGTGCAGTTGGTTTAAACGGCGTAAACCAACCTGAGACTGACCTTGTGCGACGAAGGATTGCACCAGTGGCAATACCAATTCATTCACGGCCAATAAAGATAAAACATACCCCACGACCCAAGTACCTTGTACGCCGTCTAGTAACGTCCAGCGTTGGGTCTCTGGGGTGTAGATGCAAAGTAGATAAAAACTGCTGGCGATGAGTAAAATGGTCACCCCATAAGACAATAAACGCCCCGTACTAACGGCTTGTTGTATGCGGATTTCCATGCGGCGCTGGCGTTCATCCAATTCCCCCAGACGTTGCGCATACTCTTTCCAATGACCGCGAATGGTCAAGGTGATCAAGGCAGAGAACAGGCTAACAAAGCGACTGCGACGGTGTACACCCAAAATCTGTCCAACATGCACTGCATGACTGGCAAAACGGCCACACACATAGGGCACAAGCAAAATCTGTAGTACGGCTGCGATGGCGATGGGCCAAAGCAAAACAGGCGTGATGAAGTAGGCAAAGACAGACACAGCTAGGTAGGCGGATAAAGCGTATATCCAAGGTAAAAACACCACTAATGGCCAACGAATAATCTGGTCAAGGTCGCTTACTAAGCGTTGTAATAAGTCACCTCGGCTTTGTTGGTGTAAGTGAGCCGCGTCTTTTGCGACGCGCTGATCCCACACCCAAAGACGCAAAGTGCGTAATAAGCCTAGTAAGTGGTTATGAGCGGTCACTTGCTCACCGTAGCGACCAGCCGTTCTGAGGATAGACATACCGCGCACAATAGCACCGGGTGTCAGGTAGTTAAAAACAATCCCCACGCCCATGGCCGTTGCTAATCCAGCGGCGGAGATGAACCAGCCTGAAATGCCGAGCAAGGCAACGCCTGCTAACGTAGCCGCTATACCGGTAATCACGGGGATAAGAATCCCCCACGGATTAGCCAATATGAGCCGTTTAAGCGATAGCTTGGATAGGTTGCTCATGCAAACCTCCTTTGTTGAGGACCCAATGTTTGTCAGCCCAAAGTATGGGGTGGGTGTCATGGCTAACAATGAGTAAGGTTTTGCCTTTAGATACCCGTTTTAGCGTCGCTAAAACAGCTTGTGCTGTCTCTTTATCAAGCCCAGAACACGGCTCATCGAGCAGCCATATATTGGCTTTTGACAGTAAGGCTCTGGCGATAGAAAGACGCTGCATTTGCCCACCCGATAGGCCTGCGCCCAGTTCAGTGAGTTTGGTATCTAACCCCGCGGGGAGTTGCCGGATAAAGGCATCGCATTGGCTTTCAACTAACGCCGCCTGCAAGGTCTCTTCACTTGGCGTTTCAATCCCCAAAAGTAGATTACGGCGAATACTGCCGTTTACCCATTCCGGTGTTTGCGGGAGCCAAGCCAGTTTTGCTCGCCATGCGGCTAAACTCACTTCATGAAAGGGTTTGCCATTGACCAACAGCTGGCCTTGATAGTCTTCTTCAAATCCCAATAAAAGGTGCAAAAGACTGGATTTACCAACGCCAGATTCACCACTCAACCAAATGCGCTGCCCTTGATGAATAACTGCACTAATGGGCGAAAACCGGTATCGCCCGTCTTCACACCAACTGAGGTTGTGAAAGCGGATGGACGTGAGTTGATCAACCATAGAAGCAAGGTTTGATTGGGCAACAGGCTCACGCTCTTCTGCTGCCGTGGCATGAGCACGCGCGTCTAAAATTTCTAATAAATCTGTCGCGGCGGCTTCGGCTTTTTGTTTGGCATGGTAGTCGTTTCCAAGCTGGCGCAAAGGCAAATAAAATTCTGGGGCAAGCAATAAAAGAAACATGGCTTGCGTTAAGGTAACGGGAGCCGATCCAACTTGCCATGGCAAAATCTCCAATAAACCAAGCCCTAAATACAAGGCAATCATGGCGATTGATAGTGATGCAAACAGTTCAAGAGTAGCAGTAGACAGAAAGGCCAATACCAAGACGCCCATGGTGGTTTTCTGATAAGCCGTTGCGCTATCAGACAAACGCGCTCGTGCCTCTGTGGTTCTATTAAGGCGTTTGAGCTCCGCAAGCCCTTGGTTTAGATCCATGAATTGATTGGACAGCATGGCCAAGACATTGAATTGACGTCGGTTGGCTTGTGCGGCTTTGTGACCGACAAAGATCATAAAAATAATGACCAAAGGTGCCGTCAGCATAAAAACAAAAAAGGCGATCCAAGAAATAGAAACAACGGAAAGCAGGATCACACAAGGAATGAGCGTCACCATAAAGACTTGTGGTTTATAGCGACTAAAAAAATCATCGAGCGCATCAACTTGCTCGTAAACACGTGTGGATAATGCCGCATCTTCTTCGATTCTTGTGCGCGCTGGCCCAAGTTCCGTCAGATGAGACACCAATTGACGACGCAAGCCGTAACGAATGTTACGGCTTGCGCTGGTGCAAATACGCTCTCGGCCAAAGTTTGCCAAGGCACGAATTAGTAAAGCCAATAAACCGACAACTAAAAGAGAAATAGAAAAGGATTGATGCAGCGCCATATCCGAAAACACATTCGCTAACGCCCAAGCCTGCAACACCAAAGACACCGCAAACAACACAGCAAAACCTTGCGCCATACGATATTTTGAAGACTGTTGAGTCGCTAATTGCCCCAAAAATATCGCTTCTGGCGTTTTGATTCGACTAGGTCGACGCGCCTTTTGTGTCCCCTTCTCTCTCGTCATAAGGCTTACTTCTGCTCCTCTTCACCTTCGTAGCCACTAAACTCCAACCAAACGGCATTGATAATGCCAAACGAACAGGCTAATAAAATGCCCAAAATCCAAGCGAAATACCACATAACTGATTCCTCTATTTAGTATTCAAGGATAGAGCTCAAAGAGCTCTATCGCTTACCCATGATTAATACAATGAGTGTGTATTTTCTTCTATGTGTTTCTTCGTCAAACGACCATACATGACGAGGTAACTCCACAATGTATAACCCAAAACAATAGGGACAAAAATACAAGCAACAACAAACATAATCATCATGGTGTTATGGCTTGATGTGGCATCCCACATGGTCAAACTCATGCTTGGGTAGCTTGAAGACGGCATCAGGAAGGGGAACATAGATCCGCCAGCCGTCACAATAATACCGGCAATACCCAGTGATGAGCTCAAGAATGCCAAAGCCCCTTTTTTCATCACACCCGCCAATGCGGCCACCAACATCCCCGCAATCCCCACAATCGGCGCTAACATTAATGCGGGCACTTTATCGTAGTTAGCCAACCAAGCACCGGCTTGCACTTCTGCGGTTTTCATCAAAGGTGTCATGGCTTTATTACCGTCAATCACACTCGTTAACACATAACCATCAATACCGTATGCCAACCAGATACCCGCGATAATAAAGAAGACGGCCGCTAACGTCGCTGTGACTGTGGTGGCTATGCAGGCTTTACGATGCAGGTTACCGTCTGTTTTCATTTGCAACCAAGCGCCACCTTGTGTCATCAGCATCATCAAACTCACCAAACCACACAGAATCGCAAAGGGGTTCAACAAGCCAAAGAATGAGCCGGTGTACGTCACACGTAGAAATTGGTCAAATTCAAATGGTACGCCTTGCAACAAGTTACCAAAGGCCACACCGAAAATAATTGGCGGAACCGCAGAACCAAATACGATTCCCCAATCCCAGCTAGTGCGCCATTTAGAGTTCTCTAGTTTAGAGCGATAATCAAAGCCGATTGGACGGAAGAACAAGGCCGCCAATACAAGCATCATTGCAAAATAAAACCCAGAGAACGACGTGGCATAAACCACTGGCCAAGCCGCAAATAAAGCACCACCTGCCGTGATGAACCAAACTTGGTTGCCGTCCCAGTGAGGCGCAATCGAGTTGATCATGATGCGGCGCTCAGAGTCCGTACCACCAATCACTTTTAGCAAGCTTCCTACACCCATATCAAAACCGTCGGTGACAGAGAAGCCGATGAGTAAAACACCAATCAAAACCCACCAAATGACTTTTAATAATTCGTAATCCATATTACACCCCTTGCTTTAGCTGAGCGGTTTCTTGTTCAAGTGAATAGCGACCTGTGTGTAAGCTGGAAGGCCCCTGCTTCGCAAAACGGATCATCAAGTACATTTCAGCAATCAAGAACACGGTATATAAAACAGTAAAGCCTATAATTGTTGTCCAAATCTCGGCCGCGGTTAAGCTTGAGACAGCAACATGAATGGGAAGAATTTCACCAATTGCCCATGGCTGACGACCATATTCCGCAACAAACCAACCTGTCTCACAAGCAATCCAAGGAAGCGGTAGACACAGGATGATGAATTTCAAGAACACAGGATTCTTACCAATACGACGACGTGCATTTTGATAAAAAGCCACGGCGAACATGAAAAGCATCAAGAAACCACAACCCACCATGATGCGGAAGGCAAAGAACAAAGGTGCAACTTGAGGAATAGAATACTCAACAGCCATATCTATTTCTTCTGATGTCACACGATTGATATCAGCATTGAAAGCAGTAACCAATAAACCGTAGCCCAAATCCCCTTTCACTTTTTCAAAGTTGGCTTTCACCAATGGATCCGTTGAACCACTGCGTAACTGTTCAAGCAGTTGATTCGCGTAAATACCGTTAATGATTCGCTGACGATTATGCTCTTTCAGCTCTTTGATACCTGTGACTTCATCACTTAAAGAACGAGTCGCAATAATCCCCATCAAGCCTGGAATTTTAAGGGCAAATTCGGTTTCCTGTAGCTCTTGGTTAGGGAAGCCAATCAAGGTGAAATCGGCAGGGGCTTCTTGAGTTTCCCATTCTGCTTCTACGGCCGCCAATTTCACTTTTTGCACTTCACCTAGTTCATAACCAGATTCATCACCCAAAATGATAACGCTTAATACCGATGCCAAACCAAAGGCAGAAGCGATGGCAAAAGAACGGCGAGCAAAAGCTAAGTCACGACCTTTGAGTAGGTAATAGCTAGAAATGGCAAGCACGAACACTGCACCTGTGACATAACCTGCTGAGACGGTGTGAACAAATTTCACCTGCGCAACCGGGTTCAACAACAAAGCGCCAAAATCCACCAGCTCCATACGCATGGTTTCATAATTGAACTCTGAACCGACCGGGTTTTGCATCCAACCATTGGCGATCAAAATCCATAACGCCGACAGGTTAGAGCCTAATGCAACACCCCATGTCACCATTAAGTGTTTTACTTTACTAAGACGATCCCAACCAAAGAAGAATAAACCAACGAGTGTCGACTCCAGGAAGAAAGCCATTAAGCCTTCAATGGCCAATGGGGCACCAAAAATATCGCCTACGTAATGTGAGTAGTAAGACCAGTTTGTTCCGAATTGGAACTCCATCGTCAAACCTGTTGTCACACCTAAGGCAAAGTTAATACCAAACAATTTACCCCAAAACTTAACCATGTCTTTGTAAACTTGCTTACCTGTAATCACATAGACAGATTCCATGATGGCAAGTAAAAAAGTCATCCCTAGTGTTAAAGGGACGAACAAAAAGTGGTACAGAGCAGTGAGTGCAAACTGAAACCGCGATAATTCCACTACAGCTTCGTTAATCATATGACTTCAACCCATTCATTTGATTGAGAAAAAGGCGTTTGCAGACACTTAACATTTTGCCGTGCTCTTATTATCCAACGCCCACCGTAGCCTCAAACCTTTTGAGGCTTACTATAAGGCCAGATTATGAGTGTAGTTTCGATTTAAAACATTGCGTTAGATCAAGAGAAAGAGAGTGAAAAAAATAAGTAGGTAAAAAAACAGAGACTTTACATTAATTGGGTTGAATGGTGCTTTTAAGGGCAATCAGACGGCTTGTTTTTTCGACGCAATGCATTATCCAACATCTCGACTTTTTGCTCGTTGGTTGCCGCCTGCCACATTAGTATTTCATTAATCGTACGATAACACCCCACACACACGTCTTCACTATCAAGACAGCACTGACGGATACAAGGGCTTTTTATGATCTGATCCGTTTCATGACTTGCTGACATGGTTTTATATCCCTTAGTTTTACGCAAAATAAGAGGCTACGCCAGACGTAGCCTCTTAAGCGAGATTAATTCAAGGTTTACACCCTTACTTTGTCTAACGCTTGCTGAATATCCGCAATGATATCGTCAATGTTTTCAATACCAACTGAAATACGGACCAGGTCACGACTTACGCCCGCTTTGGCTAACTCTTCATCATTCAACTGACGATGCGTGGTGGACGCAGGGTGGCAAGCGAGAGATTTAGCATCACCAATATTAACAAGGCGCAGCACCATTTGTAGTGCATCAATAAACTGTGTCCCCGCCTCGATCCCACCTTTGATTCCAAAACTTAACACGCCCGACGCTTTACCACTGGTAATTCGATGGCTCATTTCATTGTACTTATTATTTGGCAAGGCGGCATAATTCACCCAATTCACTTTATCGTGATTCTGTAAAAAAGCCGCTAGTTTCTCCGCATTAGAACAATGACGCTCCATCCGTAGGCCCAATGTTTCTAAACCTTGCATGATTAAAAAAGCACTGTGTGGCGACAACGCGGCCCCGGTATTACGCAGAGGAACAACGCGACAACGCCCGATATAAGCCGCTTCTCCTAGTGCTTCTGTATAAACAACATCATGATAAGAAGGGTCAGGTTCATTCAACATGGGGAAACGTTTTTTATTCGCGACCCAATCAAATTTACCAGAATCAACAATAATGCCACCAACAGTGGTACCGTGACCGCCAATGTATTTGGTTAACGAATGCACGACAATGTGTGCGCCCAACTCAAAAGGACGACACAGGAATGGCGTCGCAACAGTGTTATCCACGATAAGCGGGATGCCATATTTATTCGCAATGACAGCAAGCGCTTCGATATCGACAATGTTGCCGGCTGGGTTACCGATGGATTCACAGAAAATAGCACGAGTATTGTCATCAATAGCGGCTTCAAATCCCGCTAGATCGTCCGCAGAGACCATGCGCGTTTCAATGCCTTGCCTTGGGAAACTGTGAGCAAATAAATTATAAGTACCACCATAAAGTTGGCTGGTACTGACAATATTAGAACCTACGTCACAAATACATTGCAGCGCATAAGTAATCGCTGCCATACCAGACGCCACCGCCAGCGCCGCGATGCCGCCCTCCATTGCCGCAACACGCTGTTCTAAAACATCCGTAGTTGGGTTCATGATGCGAGTATAAATATTACCCTTCACTTTCAGATCAAATAAATCTGCACCATGTTGGGTGTCATCGAAGGTATAAGAGGTCGTTTGATAAATCGGCACGGCCGCCGCTTTTGTGGTCAATTCAGATGTGTAACCGTGATGCAATGCAAGAGACTCTAATTTCATGGTAAGCAAACCTATTTTTATTATTCCAAAGAAAGTAACCCCGTCATATTACAAGGCTATTGATCGTTAGAAAAACAAGTATTGCTTATAACGTTAGATATATTTTTAATCCCAATTGCTGCGTCGCAAACTTTTGATTTGGCCTTTTTGTTTTTTCTGATCAATGCGTTTTTTCTGCGAAGAACGTGTTGGTTTGGTGGGACGACGGGGCTTTTGCACACGAACCGCTTCTAAAATAAGCGCTTTAAGCCTTGCTAATGCGTCTTCTCGATTTAATTCTTGGGTCCGATGTTGCTGGGCTTTAATGATAATGTCTCCGTCGTTGGTCAGACGAGAGTCGTTGAGCGCCAGCAAGCGTTCTTTGTAAAACTCAGGCAAAGAAGAATGGGCAACATTAAACCTCAGATGAATGGCAGAAGAGACTTTGTTGACGTTCTGACCGCCTGCGCCTTGTGCTCGGATAGCGGTAAGTTCAATTTCGTGGTCTGGGATCGCCACGGCGAGGGTAATTTGTAGCATAATGATTGCTTAATATATCTGTCAATTTTAATGAAACAGCATTATAACAGGCTTAACAACTATATGCTTTGACGCATCGTTTATCGATAAATTATCGGTTACAATCGTTTTTCTTAGTTAAAACGCTTTTTTATTCAAACTAACAATAGTAGGAGTTTTTTGTGACCCAGTTCCGTCCTTGTATCGATCTGCACCAAGGCAAGGTTAAGCAAATTGTCGGTGGAAGTCTAAATGACAAAGGTGCCACAGAGAACTTTATCAGTGAATATAACGCAGAACACTACGCACGCATGTACCGCGATCACGGCCTTGTTGGCGGACATGTGATTGCTCTAGGGAAAGGCAATCAAGAAGAGGCGTTAAGCGCACTTCGCGCTTATCCTAATGGTTTACAGTTTGGTGGTGGCGTAAAAGACAACAATGCTGCCAGCTATTTAGAGGCTGGCGCCTCTCACGTTATCGTAACATCCTACTTATTTGAAAACGGTGAGTTCTCATGGGACCGTTTAGATAAAATCAAACGTGAAACCGGTACAGATCGTTTAGTGCTGGATCTGAGCTGCCGACGCACAAAAGACGGCTGGTATATTGCGACGGATCGCTGGCAAACCGTTACCTCAACACAGGTCAATCATGAAAACTTGATTGAACTGGCTAATCACTGCGATGAGTTTCTCATTCATGCAGCCGATGTAGAAGGTTTACAAGCGGGCATTGATGAAGACTTGGTCAAGCTTCTTGGCCAAGGTTGCCCTGTCGCCGTGACCTACGCAGGTGGTGCGCGGTCTTTGGCGGATCTTAAGCGCGTTCACGAATTGTCTGATGGTAACGTCGATTTAACCATAGGCAGTGCCTTGGATATTTTTGGTGGCCAAGGCATCACGCTAGACGAATGCATCTTGTGGAACCGCTCTCAAAAGTCGGCATAAACAAAAAAACGCCGCACAGAACTATCCTGCAACAAAGGGCAAGATGGCGGGAGTATTCTTTAAAGTGATCATATTTGCCATGATGCCTTAAATACTCTCGCTCTCAGCTCGACATACTATTCACCATACCGCATACTTGGTAGCTTATTTTTCGTCTCTAATCCTAGGATTATTTCATGTCTATATTTCGTACTGGCCTTTTACTTGCGACGCTTGTTCTTAGCGCTTGCTCGATGCCAATTCTACAAGACCTACCCCCTAACAATGCTGAAAAAAGTATCCCTCAGGGACAAAAAGCAAACACAGATACCACAGCGCAAGTAAAAGCGGATAGCGCTCAAACTGGCGTCGATAAAAAACCAAAAGAGAATGGTGCACAAAATAACGCTGCGAAGAACACGCTGATTGAGCAATTCAACACTCAAACACAAATCGCGAGCAAACATTATACAGAACTGAAAAACCGCGTTGGACAAGCACCGGATCTGCCAACATTTGGCCCAGTGGAAACGCTAAAATCAAAAGAACTTAATACCGCGATTCAGTCGTTACGTACCTACATTAGTAAAACCAGTACAGAACTGGCATTACTTAACGCTCGAGTTAACGAGCGTGAGAAAACCATGGCGCGCGGAGACATAATACAACTCTTCTTATCCGAAGCCACGGTATCTCATGACAATGTCACTTTTAAAGCACAACCGCTAGTCGGTCAGTGGGTACGCGGGGAAAGCCGAGTCATTCGCTTAAAAGACAGCATTTTATTCGAGAGCCCAATGTCTGAAGATTTGCATGTGACATTTTCAGAAACCTATCAGTTGATCATCAATGGTGATGTTATATCCATCATCAATCCGAATAAAATGAAAAACAGTGCTGGCTTCAATGTTGCCACACACAACAATACAGGCAAGATTGTTGGCAAATTAGACTATCGCCTTGTAGACAACAAATAATTGGAAACAGTCTAGTGGTTTAACAAAAACCGCTAGGCTTTTTTGACGACTCAAGTCTACTAACCAATCAATTTTGCTGTTTTTCGTCTATGTTCTGTATTGTCTAATACAACTTGAATATAGGCTAAATAGTCGATTATTGTGTTAGCAAATACCTTATTTTCGAGTCGTCTCACCAGCTTACCAATACGTTTTACCACCTGCCAATTCACCAACATAATCCGACTAGGAGCATATCTATCGGGCGCATTAAGCGCGGCCAAATAAGCGGTTGCTACGTAACCAGGCTCAGGGTTCATTGTGCCTGTGTCTTCTGGTAAAGAACCTACGTTATGCATCAGGCGTTCGGCCAAACGACGATACAAAGACGATACTTTTTTAAAAACATGCTTATCCAAGGTATTACCGACACGACCGCATAATGCGGAATTGGCAAAAAATCCATCAAAGCACATAGAAAATATGTCACACAAGATGCGTAGATCCGCATTTTGGTGTGGCTCTTTTGAGAAAAATGGGTCATCAAGCATTCTCTGTTTCCTTTCAAAAAAGGGTGAGCTTTGTGCAAATAAGGATGATTAAGGTCGTGTTTACTGCAAAGTTTCATCAGGGACGCTATCGCAAGCCTCTGCCCTATGATTGTATTGCCACATAAATTTTTTAAGGTCTATTCAGGTAAATAATAATGTCTTCCCCAAAGCTATTTATGCATATTCAAGATCCATTATTAGCTTCAAACCTACTTTCGCTACAGAGCGTTAGACAATATGAGCTTAACATCAGTCAACAGGGTGAAAACTGGCTAGACCAGCTCACTACCGCTCAGTGTGATGTGGCGCTTATCGAAGTCAATTCTTTGCATGACGTCGCGCTAAAAGCTCTGGTTGATAGTCCCATTCTGTACAAAACAGAGTTCTTGTTCTTCAGCCGAGGAACGCCCGATCCAATACTGGATTGCCTCATGCGCAAAGGCGCTGGGTTTCACTATCGCGCCCCTTTTAATATTAAGCTGATCCAGTCTTCACTTGAGGAAGTCTTTTGTGAGCTGAATCGTTCCGTTGAGAACATCAGCACACAAACCAGTTATCTGGATCAATTTGGTTTGTTAGTCGGCTCTTCTGCCGCTATGCATTCACTTTATCGCACCATTCGTAAGGTCGCAGCGACCAAAGCCAATGCGTTCATTGTTGGTGAAAGCGGCACAGGCAAAGAGCTTATAGCCAATACACTGCACGTTTTTAGTCAACGGGCCGAAGGTCCTTTTGTAGCCATCAACTGTGGAGCACTCAGCCCAGAACTCATTGACAGCGAACTATTCGGTCATGTTAAAGGCGCTTTTACTGGCGCCCATAAAGACCACCAAGGTGTTTTCGAGCAAGCAGAAGGCGGCACTTTATTTCTAGATGAAGTGACCGAAATGCCCTACGAGCAACAAGTAAAACTACTCAGAGTGCTCGAAAGTGGCGAATACAAACCCGTTGGCGCTCAGCAAGTAAAAATAGCCAATGTTCGAATTATTTCGGCAACCAACCGCACGCCAAAAGACGCCATTCGCGACGAAATTTTTCGTGAAGACCTCTACTTTCGTTTAGCACAATTTCCTATCATGGCCCCAAGACTCAGAGACCGTGAAGGAGATGCCTGCGGCCTTGCGCAACATTTTTTAGCCTATCGCAACTCTCAAGATGGCCAACGCAAACAGCTGTGCGCGCAAAGTCTCGAAAAAATCAGCCGTTATACTTGGCCTGGTAACGTCAGAGAACTGAAACACGCGATTGAACGGGCTTACATACTCGCTGACGATATCATTCTTCCAGAACATCTTATTACTAACGATTTCAACGACCAGACGAAACACGATGAAACCTATGGTGTCCCTACCGGTATGCGTTTAGACGATATGGAAAAAATCGCCATACTCAAAACACTGAAAAAGAACGACGGCAACAAAACCGATACCGCTAATCAACTGGGTATTAGCATTAAGACCCTTTACAACAAACTCGACAAATATGAACCCGTCGATTTTTTATGAAAAGCGCTTAGCAACACACTATTACCTTGATCAAAACACCATAAATAACATCTAAATAACCAGATAAAACCTAGAAAAAAGGCCGATAATGTCGGCCTTTTTTCTATTCAGCTTAGCAATCAGTGTCTTTCGCTTCGACACCTTCTTTTACTTCTTCGCACGCATCTTCGATCGCGTTGCCTGTGTCTGTCATAGTGTCTTCAACAGCATTGCCAGCATCGTTCATAGTGTCTTCAACGGCATTGCTAGAATCTGTCATGGTATCTTCGATAGCGTTACCAGCGTTATTCAAAGCGTCACCGGCATTGTCCATGGTTTGCTCAATTGCTTCACCAGTATTGGACATAGCATCTTCTACTTTGTTTTCTTCAGCATCTTGACCACATGCTGCTAACGTTGCGGCTGTAACAAGAACCAAAGCCGTGTTTAGTAGAGTGCGTTTAATATTCATAATGGTAACCTCCATTTAGTCTTTTAAAATACAGAAAGCAATAAAGGTCTGATGACCTCGCTTTCAAATAATCAACTCAATAACACGAGAACAGAAACAGATTTCTGCATTAGGTTATTGATTTCCCTTAGACTATTGCGAAGCCCGTGCCAACTTTTCAAAAATCACATAAACCATTGATAATTATCATTTTTATATATATTCACTAATGGCTAGCCGGTGTATTTCCCAGCGCCATCAAGTAGTTTTTACAAAATACCTCGGTAACAATTTCCGTCGAGGAATTGTAAAGACGCAAACAATGTGGCAACGCCCCATCCAGCCCCGCCATACAGAACACAAGTCTTGTACTGAAATAGACAAAAATCCCCTTGAATGTTTGCGTATCTGCCCTAGAATTGGCGCATCTTTCAATGAATTGGCACAACGCCCTTGCTTGATAAAGAACACGATTAAGGACAGCTTATGAGCACCACACTGTATACCTCACCAAGACTCGATGGCTTTCGCATGCCAGCGGAACATGAGCCCCAAGAACAAGTTTGGATGGCTTGGCCAACCCGAGAAGACAACTGGCGAGAACAAGGCAAGTATGCTCAACAGGAGTTTATTGGTGTCGCCAACGCGATTGCCCAGTTTGCTCCAGTGACCTTCATCGTCGACAAAGCGCATTTTGAACAAGCCCGTGCGGCTTTACCTGCACACATTACGCTGATTGACATTCCTTCCGACGACTGCTGGATGCGTGACATCGGCGCAACCTATGTTGTTAACGATCAAGGCGAACGCCGAGCAAATAGCTGGCAGTTTAACGCTTGGGGAGGCGAATTAGACGGCTTATATGACTCTTGGGAACAAGATAACGCTGTGGCAGAAAAAATGGCAGCCAGCACGGGTGATCACGTTTATCAAGCGCCCTTAATTTTGGAAGGCGGCTCCATCCACGTGGATGGTGAAGGCACTTTATACACCACAGAAGAATGTTTGCTGCACCCAAGCCGCAATCCAGACCTAAGCAAAACCGATATTGAAGACTTGCTTAAGGTTTATTTGAATGTGGACAAAATTATTTGGTTAAAAGACGGTCTTTATAATGACGAGACAAATGGCCATGTTGATAATATCATGCATGTTATTCGCCCTGGTGTTGTCGCCTTAACGGATTGCGAGGACCCAACGGATCCGCAATACGCTATTAGTAAAGCGGCGTTTGAGGTACTAAGCCAAACTCGCGATGCCCAAGGACGTAAACTGGACATTATAAAGCTGCCTATGCCCGGCCCCCTATTTGTCTCAGCAGACGAGGCCAAAAACCTCACTGAAAGCCCTTATATGAATCGCCAAGTCGGTGAACGTCTGGCAGCGTCTTACGCCAATTTTCTAATCTGTAACGGTGGTATCGTTTTTCCATTACTGGATGAAAAAACAGATGCACAAGCCAAACAGATTTTGCAGAATGCCTTTCCTCATCATCAAGTGATCGGCGTGCCTGCGAGAAACATATTACTTGGCGGTGGAAACATTCACTGCATTACTCAACAAGTCCCTAAAAAGCAATCCATATAATGGCTTATTGCGTATCTATATTGTCTCGAAAAGTAATATTTTGTTAGTTACGTTGTAGGGAATATCACTAACTAAAAATAATCAGCATAATGCTTTTTCATGGCGATAATATTTCTGTTTGTGGTGTTCTCACACTGTGCTAATCTCGCAAATTAGCACAGTGTATAAATGGTTCACAACATGCTAGTGTTAGTGTATTTTTCTGGCTAGAACATAAAATGCATTTATGTTCGGTTGTACTAATTGAAGCAAATTGCTTCTTATTTACGATGGCGTATTTCGCTTGGGGTAATATTAATGGATTCCACGTTTACTTTATTGGAGTTAGGCTGGCAGGCTTATTTTCAACAACAGTTATCATTGGATGATTTAGAATCGAATCGTATTGCACGCATCAGCGCTCAGCAAGGCAGTCAATACGAGATTGTTAGTGAGTTCGGCTTATTCACTTTGGATAGCCACCCAGATATGCCCAACATGACAGTGGGCGACTGGATCATCACTGATACAAACCATCATTTCTTACGCTTGTTAGAACCAAGCTCTATTTTCGAGGGTATTGCCTCAAACATAGATACTGTGTTTTTAATTTGCGCACTGAATCAAGATTTCAATCTAGCACTGATCAAACGCTATTTAGAAATCACCCATGAAGCTCAAGCTGACGCGGTCGTCGTACTCACAAAAGCAGACATTTGTGACGATACGGCGGAAAAACGCGCTCAGGTTGAAAAACTGGATCCGTTACTCATTGTCGAAACCGTAAACGCCTTGGATGCCAATAGCTTACGCTGTTTATCTCCTTTCCTGAAAAAAGGCAAAACGATCGCTCTACTAGGTGCAGCAGGTTCTGGGAAATCAGCTTTGGTGAATACCTTGATGCAACCCACGGAAAGTGGCAAAGCACAAAGAAACATAGGTCAGTCTGGCGCGTTAAAAATCATGCCTTCTGGCGCCATTTTGCTTGATACCAAAGGCATGCGTGAACTCCAGCTTGCGCAGTTCGATAGCAGTGCCATTGCCAACTTTGCGGACATCATTGCACTTGAAAAACAGTGTCGATTCAGCGATTGCCAACATGAAGGCGAACCTGGTTGTGCGATCAAAGCGGCGGTAAAAGCCAATCGCTTAGACGCCCAACGCGTAGCGGATTTCCTATTGTTGCGTAACGAAGACAGTGATGACGACCAAGTCACTAAATCTAAACCACAGGAAAAGTTCTATCGCAGCGCACAATCAGACATACGCGCGCGAAAACACAGTTCTGCGGAATAATTGACGATTTGCAATACAGAAAGCGGCCATTCACTATGAGCCGCTTTTTTTATGTGTCCTGCAATAACAACACCATCCCCTTTACAGCATGCTCTTGAGTGTTTATAACAACGCACTCACTACTTTTTCCTAAGCCAAACCAATTGAGGCAGCTTTTCTGAATCACCATGTCTAATATTGTACTGATTTATTCCACCACAGACGGTCACACAAAAAAGATCAGCCAAAAAATACAATCCTTTATCGAAAGCCAAGGTCATATCGTCACGCTCGTTGCGGTAGAAGATGCCACTGCACAGACTCTTGCACATCATGACAAAGTGGTCATTGGCGCTAGCATTCGTTATGGCAAACATCAAAACATCGTCGCAGATTTTATTACGCAGAATAAAGCTCAGCTCGACAGCCAACCCAGCGCGTTTTATACGGTGAATCTCGTTGCTCGCAAACCTGAAAAATGCCAGCCTGACACCAACCCGTATATCATTAAATTTCTAGCACAGCTCAATTGGCAACCCAGTTTACAAGGCGTCTTTGCAGGAAAGCTCAATTACCCTAAATACGGCTTTATCGATCGTAATATGATTCGTTTTATCATGTGGATGACCAAAGGACCAACTGACCCAAAAACCAACATGGAATTTACCGATTGGCAGAGTGTTGACCGCTTTGCTCAAGCCGTCTGTGATATGTCTTAGGCCAATAAAAAAGACAACGTGATGACGCATTTACTTTTACGCTTATAAGGACCCCAAAAAATGACCGATGCGCTGCTATTAACCTTTGTTTTTCTAGTCGCAGGCGTCATTTCGGTTCCTATTGCATCACGTTTAGGGTTAGGTTCCGTATTAGGTTATTTGTTAGCGGGCATTATTATCAGTCCATTACTGAGCCTATTTGACGTTGACATTGTATCCATTCAACACTTTGCCGAATTAGGTGTTGTCTTAATGTTGTTCTTAGTTGGGCTTGAGTTAAACCCTAAAAAATTATGGGCATTAAAGTCTAAGTTATTGGGCTTAGGTGGCGGACAAATTGTATTAACCGCCCTTCTTATTATGGCGGCAGGCATGCTGCTTGAACAAGAATGGCGAACCAGTCTCGCCATAGGTTTGGTGCTTGCGCTCTCTTCAACGGCCATCGTGATTCAAACCTTAACCGAAAAAGGTCTAATGAAATCAGACGGTGGTCAGTCTTCTTTCGCGGTATTATTGGCACAAGACATTGTTGTCATTCCTATGCTGGCTTTTATTCCTTTGCTCGCCACACCAGAGCTAATCGAAGCTCTCAACCATGCGTCCAATACCAGCACGACTGCTGACCATGCCGACACTGTCTCTCTGGTCGCAGGATTGGAGGCTTGGCAAACCGCTTTCGTCACTATAGGCGCCATTGCCATTGTTATTTTGAGTGGTCGTTTTTTAGTCACGCCTATTTTCCGTTATATTGCTGTCGCACAACTCAGAGAACTGTTTATTGCCGCGGCGCTGATGTTCGTTATTGGCACCACTTTGTTGATGTCATTGGTTGGGCTGTCTCCCGCCCTTGGAACCTTCCTCGCGGGTGTGGTTTTAGCCAATTCTCCTTATCGACATGAATTAGAAAGTGATATAGCGCCATTTAAAGGATTATTACTTGGGCTGTTCTTTATGACGGTCGGCGCTGGCATTAATTTTTCACTGTTGTTCAGTCATTTTCCATCCATCCTTGGCCTCACGGTTGGGTTGATTATGATAAAAGCCACTACGCTGTTTCTACTAGGTCGCCTCTTCAGTATTCGCGGTTCAAACAAATGGCTGTTTGCTTTGGGTCTTGCTCAAGCAGGAGAGTTTGGCTTTGTTTTATTGTCTTTTACCGTCAGCAATGCTGTGATATCGCAAGAAGTCGCCGATATTCTATTGCTGGTCGTGGCCTTATCCATGCTGCTTACCCCTATGCTGTTCATTCTGTATGACCGCGTTATCGCACCCCGTTACGCTGCCGATAAAACCTCAGGCACACACGATGAACTGCCCGATGACAACAAAATCATTATTGCGGGCTCTGGACGCATGGGCAGCACTATAGACAATCTTTTACGACTCGCAGGTTATCACTCAACCGTAATTGATTTCAGTGTAAAGCGCTTAAGAGCATTGCAGAATTTTGGTGTTAAAAACTACTTTGGCGACGCTACTCGACCCGATTTATTGGAAGCCGCGGGTATAAATGAAGCATCGTTGTTCATCATTACCATTGATGATGCCGAACAAGCCACCAAGCTGGTCAAATATGTTCGGGAGCATTATCCAAATCTACATGTCATTGCGAGGGCCTTTGACAACAATCACGTTTACGATTTATGGGCCTCTGGTTGTAGAGACATCATTCGAGAAAACTACGACAGCAGCTTGCGCATGGGGCGTTCCGCTTTTGAGGCTTTGGGCATTTCTCATAAAAAGGCAGAGCAAATGATTAACATCTTTAACCAACATGACAAGGTGTCTATGGTGGAAGTCGCCGATGCTCACCAGATCGGCGTACCGGCCCACGAAAACAAAGTCTTTGTTGCCCGTCTGAGAAAATACCTAGAAGAGAAAAATCCGCAACTCCAAAAAGCCATGCAAGACATTCAAGCCCAACCAGACGACTAAACGGCAACGGACCTTATGTATGAAGCTAATGCAAAGTCACGCTGCTTTGCAACCTAGCCAGTCGTTCATTCCATTTTCCATTATGGAAACGTTCACACGCTTCTTCAGTATCAAAGCTCACCTGTCGACTAGGCTGGTTGAGCTTAATACCAACGTCATTAAGCGCCTCGTTAATACGCTGATAAAAATAGTCCTCTTGCTTGGCGTCAAGAGCGTTTGACAAAGACTCGTCTGTTTCAAAAACACAAACGATTTTTAATGAGCTCGGAAACACACTGTAATTCACGACATGGGTTAGCCAAACAAATCCATCGATCGATTCCAATGCAGCGTCACACACGTTAGTTAGCGCCTCACGAATGGCATTTTCTATTTTTTTATCCGATTTTTTCACAACAACTCACAACGATGTTAACAAGACAAAGGAGCGCCCGCCGTAGAATTCACACCAAAACGGCAAACGATGACGGCATTAGGTTGCTAGACACTGAATTAAGATAACATGTTTTTTTGAACATTAAGCGTTTCGATCAACTATTCAGTCGCTTCTCGATGCATTACACTATTTGATAACAAGAACACATCCTCAGAACACTCGATAGAAGCAGCATACACATCAAGAACGTCTGCTTCTGCTTTGATTTAAGACATCCAGTAAGGAATCACACTGTGAAAAAAGTATTTATTGATGGCGAAACAGGCACCACAGGCCTTCAAGTAAAAGATCGCCTAGTGAATCATCCGCACATTGAAATCATCAGTATCGACCCAGACAAAAAACGTGATGTGGAAGAAAAACGTCGCTTGATGAAAGAAGCCGATGTCACGATTCTTTGTCTGCCTGATGACGCTGCGAAAGACAGCGTTATGTTGGCCAAAGAAGAAGGCTGTCGTATTTTGGACGCCAGCTCCGTTCACCGTGTTGCAGAAGGTTGGGTGTACGGTTTGCCTGAACTGGACGTCACACAGCGCGAAAAAATCCAAGCTGCACAGTTTGTATCGAATCCTGGCTGCTACCCAACAGGCGCAATTTTACTGTTAAAGCCCTTAATTGAAGCGGGTTTACTGCCAGCATCTTATGATTATTCGATCAACGCTGTATCCGGCTACAGTGGTGGCGGTAACGCCATGATCGACCGTTACGAAAGTGCCACCAATCCTCCTATTTTTGGCGCTTACGGTCTGTCTTTCAACCACAAACATCTGGCTGAAATGAAAAAATGGTCAGGCTTAGACAAGGCCCCTATTTTTGTTCCTAGTGTGGGTAACTTCCGCCAAGGCATGCTGACCTTCTTGCCCATTCATTTAAAAGACAATGTCACCATGGAACAACTGCAGGCTAAATTGGCAGAAGTGTATGCTAATGACACGTTTGTCACCGTCAATGACGTTAACTTAGTCGTCGATGATGCGGCGCCTTTCTTGACGCCTCATGGGCTTGAAGACACCAACCAAATCGAGTTATCCGTTCTCAGTGAACCGGGTAATAAATCCGGTATCTTGGTTGCCAAACTCGATAACCTAGGCAAAGGCGCGTCTGGCGCGGCCGTGCAAAACCTCAACATCATGTTGGGATTTGCTGAAGACATTGCGGTAAATCTACGCTAGTCACTTTATTCCGCCTTCTTTGATGGTTCTTAGAAGGCGGAATTTGACCTTAGAGTTTCAAATGAATAATAAAAACAACCCTTCACAACGTCATGCGCAACAACCCAGCCCGTCACTAAAAAAAATAAATCTATCCGCTTGGCCGCTTTATTTGATTTTGGCGATGACGCTGGCCATCAGCACAGTTTCTTATCAATTTCTAACACTTCAACAATCCCTCACGGCGGGACTGCTGTTCATCTGCATTGCCTTTTGGGCGACGTCTTTAGTACCAGCCTATTGGCCTGCACTAGGGTTATTTGCATTTGCAACCGCCACACAGCTGGCGCCAACACAGGTGATATTTTCCGGCTTCCAATCGTCGACATTTTGGTTGCTGTTCAGTGGCATGGTTTTTGGTGCCGCTATTAATCATACGGGGATCAATTCACGCGCTACCCGTTTGCTGATGCTGATTCTTGGCAACAGCTATCAAGGCACCATTATTAAGATTGCCCTGTTTGCCATGGGATTAGCGTTTTTAATCCCATCTGGCGTGAGCCGAGTTGTCCTGTTGATTCCTATTGTTGTTTCTCTTGCGGATCATTTTGGTTATAGCCCAGATTCTAATGGCCGAAAGGGCATGTTATTGGCCGCGGCATTCGGGACATTTTTACCCGCCTTTTCCATTTTACCCGCCAACGCTCCTAACATGTTGCTGTCAGGAATGACAGAAGCCTTGTATGACGCGCCTTTATCCTATGGGGAATATCTATTGTTGCACTTTCCTATCTTAGGGTTCGGAAAGTTGATCATGACCATCGGCGTCATTTTGTGGTTATTTCCAGATAAAGCCCCAAACCAAGCCATACAAGCAAGCATAGAAAAGTCAGCGATGACAAAAGTTGAAACTCGCCTATTGATGGTTCTCTGTGCTTGTTTTGCGTTTTGGTTTACAGACTCACTGCATCATATTTCCGCAGGTTGGATTGGACTTATTGCAGCGTTAGTTTGCCTCTGGCCAAGCTTGGGATTAATGGCCAAAAACAGCATAGATAAAGACATTCAGTACGGTACACTTCTGTTCGCTGCCGGCATTATTGGTTTAAGTGCGATTATTGCTTACTCGGGGCTTGGCCGTATATTGGTGACGTATCTCACCGATATCATTCCCTTTTCTGCCAATGCGCCATTATTAAATCTTAGCTTGCTGACCTTTATTTCTACCTGTGTGGCCGTGGTCACTAACTTAGCCGGTGTGCCTGCGATTATGACGCCGATGGCAGAACATCTTGCCAACATCACAGGACTTTCTAATCATGCCGTGCTAATGACACAAGTGTTGGCCTTTTCTAACGTTTTGTTGCCTTATCAGGCACCACCATTGATAACGGCCATTGCACTGGGAAACTTATCCATCGGTGCAGTCACCAAGGTATGTTTAGCCACTTTTGTACTGACCAGCCTAATACTGCTGCCGTTGAATTTTCTCTGGTGGTACGCTTTGGGTATGTTTTAAGGAAAAGACTTAGTCGCTCAACAGAAAAGCCGCTTATCTATTTCACTAAGCGGCTTTTTCACCAAGGGCTACTTGATCTCTCGTTTACTGAGCAGGCTGCCAAACGTGCAGTTTTGATTTGCGCATTTGGTCTTTTTCAGCGGCCGATGCGCCCCAATTACCCTCATACACTTTACCTTCCCAATCGCCATAAGCAGGGTTTGGCAACATAATAAAAATCGTACCAAACAAGGCTTTATTTTTCTCTACTGCCGCATCGCTTTCCGCCAAACCTTTGGTTCTAAAGTCATTTGAGAAATCGTTAAGGTTATCCCCCATAAAAAGCGCAATATCGTAGTTTTCTGCGACTTTCTGACGACGAGGCTCTTTGTTGCTAGTGGAAGTATTCAGCATTAGGTGTTCATCATCTATATTGGGAAACCCTAAGGCTTTTAAGTTTTTCCGTGTACCATCTAAACCGGATTCTTTGCGGTTAGTGATGTAAAATACCTCCCCACCCTTGCTCGCCACGTAATTCAAAAACTCGGTGGCACCTGGCATGGCTTTCGCCTCGGCAGCGTCCATCTAGGCTTGCCAAGAGTCGTTTGAGTAGCCAAAATCTTTGCCAATCAACCACGCCTGATAGGCTGTATTATCAATAACCGTCTCATCGGCATCGACCACCACGGCGATTTTCTTGCTTCCAGTATGCTGACTAAGGTAGTGATCAAACTGCATTTTTGCCAAATTAAACGCCTGATAAGACAAGGCTTTGTACTCAGCCGAAGCCTGCATCCATACGGTCGACATAACCAGCTGTTCATTCAACGCTTTATCTGAATAGTCTGATTCATGGGCAAGTGCTGAAAACGCAAAACCTCCCATGAAAAGAGCCGAAGATAAAGCTAGGGCTCGAAAACTCAATGGCAACATGACACCGCTCCTTAATATCGCAAATAATCGAATACGGCATTCTTACAAAATAGCCAGCAAAGAAAAAGCCTAAGTCGATTCTATTTGATAACAGCTTTTTGAGCGAAAATATCGTATTATCCCCGCTATTAGCCATTTACCTAGCATTTATACAATTGATTCCTATGATACGACTGTCCAATATCCAACTTCCTCTTGATCATGACGCCGACGCGATAGAAAACGCCATTTTGTCCTTGCTGAACATTTCAGCTGAAAAACTTGTTCGCTTTACTGTCTTTCGCCGTGGTTACGATGCCAGAAAAAAAACCAATATTTTTCTCATCTACACTATCGATGTTGAAACCACCTGCGACCAAGCACTATTAAGCCAATTTGCCGATCATCAACAAGTAAAAGTCGCCCCTGATCTAGACTATCATCCAGTTGCGCAGGCTCCGACTACCCTGACAGAGCGTCCTATCGTGATTGGCTTTGGTCCTTGTGGTTTATTAGCGGCTTTGGTTTTGGCTCAGATGGGTTACAAGCCCATCGTACTTGAACGTGGGAAAGAAGTTCGGGAACGCACCAAAGATACCTTTGGTTTCTGGCGCAAAAAAATCCTCAATACCGAATCCAACGTGCAATTTGGTGAAGGCGGAGCAGGCACCTTCTCTGACGGTAAGCTCTACAGCCAAGTCAAAGACCCAAAACAATACAGCCGAAAAGTGCTGAATGAATTTGTTGCGGCAGGTGCACCAGACGAAATCCTCTACGTAAGCAAACCGCACATTGGTACCTTTAAACTGGTTGCCATGGTCGAAAAAATGCGCGCGCAGATTATAGAGCTTGGTGGCGAAATTCGTTTCAGTAGCCGCGTTGATGATTTGCATATAGAAAATGGTCAGATCTCCGGTGTAACTCTTGCAAATGGTGAGAAACTCTATTCAAAGCACATTGCTATCGCCATTGGCCACAGTGCTCGCGATACGTTCGAGATGCTACACAACAAAGGCGTATACATCGAAGCCAAACCTTTCTCCGTTGGCTTTCGTATCGAACACGAGCAGTCTGCTATCGATAAAGCCCGCTTTGGCCCCAATGCTGGCAATGAAATTCTTGGTGCTGCTGATTACAAACTGGTTCACCATTGTAAAAATGGGCGTTCGGTTTACAGCTTCTGCATGTGCCCAGGTGGCACTGTCGTGGCTGCGACCTCTGAAGAGCATCGCGTCGTGACCAACGGCATGAGCCAATATTCTCGTAACGAACGTAACGCCAACAGCGCCATCGTGGTAGGCATTGATCCTTCCGATTATCCGGGTGGGCCACTCGCTGGCATCGAATTCCAACGCAAACTAGAAAGCCTTGCTTATGAGCTAGGTGGCAGCAATTACGATGCGCCCGCGCAAACCGTCGGTGCCTTTTTGCGTAATGAAACACCAGAAAAACTCGGTACAGTAGAACCATCTTTCAAGCCTGGCATTAAACTCACCAACCTTGCCGATGCCTTGCCAGATTTTTGTATCGAAGCCATCCGTGAAGCCATTCCGGCCTTTAATAAGAAAATCAAAGGATTTGCCTTTGATGATGCTCTGTTAACCGGAGTAGAAACACGTACCTCAGCACCGATCAATATCAAACGTGATAACGACAGCCTAGAAAGCATCAACACCAAAGGCTTGTACCCAGCAGGAGAAGGCGCAGGCTACGCTGGCGGCATCATGTCTGCCGCTATCGACGGCATCAAAATCGCCGAAGCCATGGCATTGAGCATCAATAGTAAAGCTGCACATTGAGATAAAAAACGGGAAGATTGATACGCTAATCTTCCCGCTTTTTTCAATCAACATGCCTGTTTTTGACACCTCGCGGCTTAACCGGACCGAACAACTCGACAACGTCGGCTTGATCCACATGAACGGACGCGTGTATGATCCAAAGATTGCACACTTCAAGAGCGCGGATCCCATACTGCAAGCACCAGCACAGTTACAACCGCTATATCTACGTGTAGAACAATCCATTGAGAATGACAGACCCCAGTGGGTAATTCTCGACCAACAAAGCCTTTAAGTGCATAGAGCGTTCTGTCAGACACGAATATCGCCGAGTAGAGAAACATGTCAGTAGGAATAAAGACATCCTTACTGTTATTGCAGCTGCTGTGGCCGATGTTTGGGGGTGTAGTGGTTATTGTTCTTGGTCGTAGCAGGTCATAACGCGTAGAAAAATGGAAGAAGCTCGGGTAAAGTCATGTTAGGTGCTTTATCAGGTTACGCTTTAGGAGGACATATCTTCTCCCTTCCTTCTAGCAATGTGCAAGTTAATATTGGGGCTGGTGATGCTGTTAATGGTATGACGGCTAGGTTGTTATTTAATCCAATAGCGAACTTGGTGACTAAGAATAATGGTTGCATAGCTAATGTAGCCCGTTGTTATTTCTAGAAGGTAAATGAAATTTTTAATTGTGTTACCATTTTTTCTGTGTGTTGGATGTGAGATTGTTTCTTATGACCGCACCAAGGATGCTGTGGCTAATGAAATAGTCGGTCAGTGTTTTACGACCGTACAAAATGCTTTTTTATATGCAAAATGCGGCTCAGACATGAGGAAGATGGGGGCGTTTAGCATGAATGCTTGCTTACCTAAAAATGAAGAAGAACTTGCAATGAAAATGCAGTTTCCCCAATGTTCGTCCGGTTTTTCATTAATAACGAAGTTATGTGATAACAATTACATAACAAAGCAAGAAGCTGGAACGTCGTTTACTGTTACGAAAGTAGTCAGCACCGCAATGGGAGAAACTGGGAGATACTGGACTATTTTTGCCAGTATGGATGACGGAAAGGGCAGCGTAGAACTCCCTGATAAGTGGTTTAAACCCTATTGGGTAACGGATGAAAAAATATCAACAAACCCCGAATATATTGTACCTTGTGCTGAACAAACCTTGACAGGTCAACCATCAACCGAGGCAAGTCATATCAAGTGATTGGTTTTTTTCAGTTCAAAAGCTTAGCAGATCAACTACCATTACATCAGAATCATTCATTTGAAAAGTCATTTTTCATTATCTTAAAAGGCTAAAAGCAGCCATAAATTTCAAACGACCTCCCAAAGCTTATTATCCAATCTTGTCAAATCCCGACTGCCGTATATCACCGCCACAATATACAGCTAGTCAGTTTTCACCAAATATATAATGCGGTAGTTTTGAAAAATCAGTTCCCGCACATAGTCCCGTTCGCCTCGGGCACTTCCCGGCCCAAAAGGGGTAGCTCGTGAAGCAATGCTGTTTACGACCCATGGGGAAAACGGCTTAATCTCCCTGTACCCGAAGCTCAATCGTTGGCACCTTTTAACCTCGCCAACTTTTTGACACCACGCGGCTTCACCGGACACGAACACCTAGACAACGTCGGCTTGATCCACATGAACGGACGCGTGTATGCTCCAGAGATCGCACGCTTTGTCAGCGCGGATCCTTTGATTCCCTCCCCAAAAAATCTGCAAAGTTATAACCGTTACTCTTATACTGTAAACAACCCGCTTAGATACACGGACCCCAGCGGCTTTAGAATAGTGGACGCAGAGCATACAGGAAACCCCGATGACAATAATGAATCGGATTCTAGATTTGGTCGTGAAAGTGACAGAGACAATAACTCAGGGTCGAGCAATAACAAATCTGGCTCGGGTAGCAGCGCTACCAAGCAGGTTGATGGCAGTATCACACTGTCCGAAATGACCGTGTCAGCCCCTCGAAATGATGACAGGGATAGAAGAAATCGTGGGGATAACAGTGGGTATTCACAAGCTGTGGCGGCACAGGCACAAGCAGCACAAGCGGCTAGACAGAATGCTCTGGCTCAACAGGCTTCTAATTACTTATCTACAGTTTCTAGGTATGCATCATATGCAACAACAGCCGCTTTACTAACAGGCTTTGTTCCAGTTGCTGGTGCTCTTGCTAACGTTGCTATTATTGCTGGTATATTTGCTGTAGGTGTTGATATAGCTGTTAATGGGAAAAATTTTAATCTAGCGTCAACAGCTGGAGCAGCTTTATCTACTAGTTACAAAATTGCTGGTGACATATTGCCTAATATGCTCCCTGGGATAGTTAGACAGCCTGCAAGGGTTGTGATAGATGCAACGAGCCAAGTACAGGGGCTTCTAATGAACGAAGCGGCTAAAAATGAAGAGAGAGACCAATATTGATGAAGAATATATACAATGATAAATGGGGACTTGCCTATGGGACTCCCTTATGGGGGGGCGGGCTTGTAGGGATAAATTTTTTAATATCTGGATTATTTCTTTTAAATATTCAAATAATCCTTTTTGGCTTCTGTGCCACCATTATGATTTTAAGAAAAGATGTCTTCTATTTTGCAAAGTCTGATAGGCTCTTTTTAGTGACATTAATTCTTCAAGCTATTTTTGGCTCCGCTTTCATATGGGGAGCGATAACTTATAATTTCTATCAGCTATTCTTTGTATCAGTAGCTATTACTTTGATTTGGACATCATTCTTTTTTTTCTATTACTTAAAAAAACTAGATTGGAACGAGTAAAATTAGTAAGCCTTGCCAATAAAAGCCAATCATATCAATTGATTGGCTTTTTCTTTACTCAAAAAAGCTAAATAGAGACACGGCCCCCTCGATCAATGAGTCAGATTCTTGGTTCGGCTCCAGAAGTGACAGTGACAATAACTCAGGGTCGAGTAATAACAAATCTCGCTCGGGTAGCAGCGCAACCAAGGAGGCTGATGGCAGTTTCACACTGTCCGAAATGACCATGTCAGCCCCTCGAAATGATGACAATGATCGAAGAAATCGTGGTGATAACAATGGGCATTTACAAGTGCATTCGGCTAGAGCAGCACAAAATAGTGGGATATTTTCAGGAAATGGAATAGACGATTCAGATCTTAGGGTTTCATTGGGTCTACAGGGGGGATTAAAGCTAGGTATTAAAGGTATTGCGGGATTTGTATTTGACGTTCGACCACCTGTCATTGAAACGAGTTTACTAACTGGGAAACGATATGCATCTGAATCTTATGGATTAAAATTTGATATTGGTAAATGGTCTTTTGGATATGATGCTAAGAGGTCAAGAGCTGTCGGGAAGAGTGATATTATGACTGGCGAGTTAATTACTAACGTTCCGTTTAAGGGAGGGTTCCAGTTCGGTCCATATGGTGTGACTACATCAGAGTTTGGAGTCTTTGACGCAGGTTTTACTATTGGCGTGTCTATTAATGCCACATTTGATTTTGTCGATGGTTCATAATAGTTGAGGGAAATATGAAAGTATTTGGAGTCAATTTTTTAATTTTTTCTACTTTATTTATTGGGGTATATTTATTTGCAACAAACAGAGGTGCACCAGGCTTTTCCGACCTCGATATGCCTATCATGTACGCAATATCTGGAGGAGGCGTTGCAATTTTATTTTTTAGCTTTTGGATGACGATGATTTTACACTGTTTTAGAAATAACAAAGTCAACAATAAAATTATGTGGTTTCTTGGTATGATTTTTCTACCTTGGGTTATGTTGATAGTTTATTTTTTATGGTATATTTGAAAATTCAAAAAGGATCATCAATAAAGTAATGATGTTGTCTATTTTTTCAGAGTTTTTTAATAAAATAATCATAGAATTAAGCAACTCAAAAATATACTTTATAATGATAGGCATTATATTTTTTATAATAATTAGCTATAGAGTCTATAGACGGTTAAATGTTAAATGCACATATTGTAAAGTAAAAATGAGATTGGTATCTGTAAGTAACTATACAGGTGATAACAAGAAGATTCAGGTTACATTTTTCATTGACCTTGGACCAAGAAGATATACTCAAAACTGGCTCTGTGATAATTGCGGGCATAAAAAATACATTAAGGCATGGGGATAAAACAACAAGTGGTGGCAGGCAACGACTACGGCAACGTCTCCCTCACCTACAACAGCTTCGATAAACCAACTAACATCCGACAAAATGGCGAAACCACCACCTTCTCCTACGGGCCAGACCGACAACGCTACAAACAAGTCACCACCGGCGTCATCCCAAAAACCGTCTACTACGTTGGCAGCTACGAAAAAGAAATCCGTGGCAATCGCATCTACCACCGCATCCAGATCGGTGACGTCGCCATCGTCGACAAAGTGGACAACCACAACGAAACCATCAATTACACCCTACGCGACCACCTCGGCAGCCTCATCGCCACCGTCAGCGACAGCGGCACCATCAAACGCCTGTTCTACGACCCATGGGGCAAACGACTCAACCTCCCCGTGCCCGAAGCTCAATCGTTGGCACCGTTTAACCTCGCCAGCTTCCTCACCCCACGTGGCTTCACCGGACACGAACACCTCGACAACCTCGGCTTGATCCACATGAACGGACGCGTGTATGATCCAGAGATCGCACGGTTCGTTAGCGCGGATCCCTTTATTCAGTCACCCACTTATCTACAAAGTTATAACCGTTATTCTTATACTGTAAACAACCCGCTTAGATACACGGATCCTAGCGGATACTATAATGTACGAGGTGATACGGATGCTGCATCACGTGATCGTGATCAGCACGATCACCATAAAAATAATGACCGAGATGGCAATAATAGAGACAATAACTCAGGGTCGAGCAATAACAAATCTAGCTCGGGTAGCAGCGCAACCAAGGAGGCTGATGGCAGTTTCACACTGTCCGAAATGACCATGTCAGCCCCTCGGTATGATAATGACAGGGATAGAAGTGGCGCTGATAGAAATGAAAGTACAATAACAATATAGTATTGAAGAACATTACACAAAACATGGAACTATTAAATATCAGCCAATCACTATCTCATATTATGAAAATTCCATCTATAAGCGAAATTGGTTTGAAACCATATTTGGCACATTTGGTAAGTATGCTGGATCTGCAGCGCCTCCTCACCTGAGGGTCCCAGCAGAAAAAGGATTAGAAGAGGCTGGAAGATATATAGGTTCACAGCTTGATACTACAGTAATAACTGTTGATTATGTTACTTATATTGCTGAGCAAAAATTTGTATATCATTATTCTCCTACATATAGAAAAACTGCGAATGGAAACTTAGATCCAACTTCTAGAGGAATGTGGATAGCCGAAGGGGAGCCCGTTTTAAAACAAGAGCTTTATAGAGAGACCTCCTATATATCCATTAAATAACCTTTGGAGTTAACTGTGAAAAAAATATTTAATAAGAAAACAATGTCATCAATACTTTTTTTACCTTTAATAGGTGCATGTGATAAAGAAAAAAACACTGTTTTTTACACGCTTCCATATTATTCTAGTTGTGAGGAAACATTGACTAAAGTCGAAAATATTTTTGAAAAAATTACACAAAATAAAGACTATAAATTACATATAGAAGTATCAAAGTTTGATTTGAATTCGTACTCTAATCAAGAAGTAAAAGGTGTGGTTAAATTGATTTCAGAAGGGAATTGGAAAACTTTAGATGGAGGTAACCCAATAGAATACCTTAAACTTCATGCAAACGGTATTAGCTTCGACTGCATGCCGAATAATTTTCAGGAGGTTTTACCTGAAAACTTGATTTCTGTATATAATGAAATTAGTAAAAAGTCTCTAGTTATTCCTAAAATCTCAGATGATGGAAAAGTAATTTTATATTTCAATGATGGACATTATAAATATTTACAGCCAGCAAAATAAATGCCTTCATCAGATTTTTATGACGCTTCTGTTCTGTCAAGGTAGCACTTAGCTAAACAGCGATTTTTTTCACCCCAAAGCCAATCCTATCATATGATTGGCTTTGGGAGTTAAGTGATCCACAACACACTTATACAGCGGACCAAAAATCTGTATATCATTATTCTCCTACATATAGAAAAACTGCGAATGGAAACTTAGATCCAACTTCTAGAGGAGTTTACAGTGAATAAAATAACATCATTAATACTTTTATTGCCTTTTATAAGTGCATGTAACAATGAAGTAAATACGGTTTCTTACACACTCCCATATTATTCTGGTTGTGAAGACACATTGGCTAAAGTAGAAAGTATTTTTGAAAAATTACGCAAAATAAAGACTATAAATTACGTATAGAAGTATCAAAATTCGATTTGAATTCGTACTCTAATCAAGAAGTTAAAGGTCTTGTTAAGTTAATATCTGAAGGGGATTGGGAAACATTAGATGGTGGCACTCCAATTAAATACCTTCACGTTGAGGCTAATAGTATTCGCTCTGACTGTATGCCGAATAATTTTCAGGAGGTTTTACCTGAAAATTTGATTTCTGTATATAATGAAATTAGTAAAAAATCTCTAGTTATCCCTAAAATCTCAGATGATGGAAAAGTAATTTTATACTTCAATGATGGACATTATAAATATTTACAGCCAGCAAAATAAATGCCTTTATCAGATTTTTATGACGCTTCTGTTCTGTCAAGGTAGCACTTAGCTAAACAGCGATTTTTTTCACCCCAAAGCCAATCCTATAATAGGATTGGCTTTGAGAGTTAAGTGTGGGACGAGACGCTTAAAATGTGGGCATTGACACCCAATTTTGCCCTCCGATAGAAGGGCTCAATCTCGATGTTAAGCAAAGACCTACGCAATAAAGCTATTAGACAATCTCAAATTGAATAATAGCGTCATCCTGATTCAGGGCTCGATTCACCCCTAAAGACTCTGCCGCTGGCACTAACCCATTTAACGTGCCAGTAATAAAAAAATAGTCTGTATTGCCATAACCACGTTGAATACATTGGAGTATGCCTTTTTTGACCACTTCTTTCTTGGCTTCGAGCAGTGACGCCACATCTGCCTTGAAGACATAACCTTGACTGCCGCCTTCAAACACCAGTTCGCCTGACACGGCTTTTGATGATACGAACACTCCGTAATTAAAATAGAAGTCACAGGCCGAATGATTGGTCGGGTGAATCGCTGGTCGAATCAGTTCAACGGCGGCACGAGGTAACAGCTCAGCAACGAGCTGATTGACCTCATCCGTCTTGTTTGGCACAGTAAGTTGAAAGGCGATTTCCAATTCGGTCCCGCGACACGCATGATGAGCAATGCTGTCGCCCAGGTTAGCAAATACCTGAAAATCAAAAATAGGAGAAAGGATAATCACCCCGTCTTTGTCGACAATTTTCCAACCCGCAATTGTGCCCCCCTTCTCGACTATCTTAGCAATGAGATCATCTTGGGCTGCACATACTGCGTCGAAAGTCTCTGTGAGCGATAATGATGCCTGATGCGGAAATGCTTCCAGTGACTGAACATATTCTTCAAAAACCATACGATATTAAGCCTTTATAAAATAATGAGATTATTAGGTAAAGAATACGGATTTACGATGGCGATGTATCCTTTATTTCACCGCGCTTAGCCTGTAGTATACGCGCTCCTAAAATCCATTCAATGAAAAGGAACTTCTAGTGAAAAAGCCCCTTGCTGTACTGGTTTTCATACTTGTCGCTGCTTGCCTGATTGCCCCGAAGTTTATTGCACCAAAACATCAAGAAACCGTCGTTGGGCTAGTTGGTAAAATTAATAAAACGCCTGGCTACTCGGCCAAAATTATTTCCACGGATTTAGCTTGGTTCGGCTCTGAGAATAAAGTCTTGTTCACTTTGGACATGGCTCAAGTGGACCCATCCCTGCAAGCTCAAAATATTGACATTGAGCTTGTGCTCGATACGCATTATGGCCCCTTGTTGTTTTCTAACCAAGGGTTGTTCGGCCTTTATGCAACGACGATTAAGATTGAAGGCAACGAGCAAAGGAAGGTTTTAAATTGGGATGAAAGCACCCCACTCTATCAACTGTCTGTTTTAGGTCGCTTTATGGGAAACATAAATGTCGCAGACAAGGTTCCTCCCTTTAGCAACATGGACAACACCTTCCAATTTAGCGGTTACAGTGGCCAAGGGGAACTGGCCAGTTCAGGTTTCAGTTATGAAGGTAACTTGGAAAGTATTCACGTTGTTGATGCTTATTCACCATTAAAAGCCGAAGGTTTTTATGTGTCAGTAGAACTGAATGCCAGCCTAGAAACGATTATGCAGGGCGGCTTTTACGACAGCACCACCGATTTTAGTTTGAATACACTTAGTATGGGCACTGACACCCAACTCTCTGGACTAAATATTGAAATGGGATCTAATTTAAACCCAGTAACGCATCTCGGCCATCTAGAAGTCAGTTACCTTATTAACGAGATTATCTCTGGCAGTTTTAAAGCCAACGATCTTATTTTAATAACGGAACTGGATAATCTTAACAACCAGTTCTTTATTGATTATAAAAACTTCTTTGATACTTTCTCAACGGAAAATCCCTCATTTGATGAGACCTATGAGACATTATTGGTTTTCATGCAAGAAAACCTAGATGAATTACTGGCCGCAAAACCAGAATTTAATATACCAAAGCTCAGTGCTAGCTTTCCTGAAGGCCGCTTTAATGCAACGCTAACAAGTACATTGGCCGATATCAGCACTCCTACAATAGAAGCACTGACTACACCAGAATTTTGGCTATACAACACCATTGTAAAGGCAGAAATCGAAGCAGATCAGCGCTTAGTGAGCAAACTAACGGAACGCTTTATCGCCAGTCAAATGCGTGCACCACTGAATGCACCGGAAGTAAAGCAGCAAGCATTAATGCTTGTTGAAGGCTTAGTAAAACAAGGCTTTATTCGGTTAGAAAACACAAAATACAAAAGTGAGATCAGAATAGAAAATGGTCAAGGGAAGGTATTTGATCTCAGCTTTCCCTTGATGTAACGCCTAAAAGGATACATTACGTCAAACAAAAAAGGCGCCTCTTATATTCTGCCCAGCAGAAACAAGATGCGTCTTTTTTATACCTAAACCGCGATATCAGTTCACGTTCCAATGCCCTCAATGGAAAATACCTCAGCACCAAAACGATCAATATGATCACACAAATGTGTCATTGAAATTTGTTTAGTTATTTGGGATAGCGTCCCCGTTGTATTCCGTTAGCAAGCAATCTCTGCCACTTTCTTTGAGCATTCGACAAAAATCGGCGCTAAAGGATTTATTGACGAATGGTCCCACTTTTAACTGGTACATGGTGCGACCATTTACATTTTTTTGATTCACTAACGGCACTAAACCATTAAAAGAGGTTGGGTATGATTTTAAAAGCACTCGCCAACCACGAGCCGCCTCATCAGGATTAGCATAAGAAGCGACTTGAACGCCATAGGCTTGCCCATCCCCTGTCGCTCTAGATGAAGTAAGCGGCATAGCCTCTTGATCCATCGACATGCTTTCCGCTGACGCAGTAGAATCATCAAAAGGTGTCGGCACAACCATAGGTGCAACATTTACCGCTGAAACACTTTCTCCCATAAAACTTTCATCGGTCGTCATACTGTTATTAACGCTATTATTTGCGCTAACATTGGTTTTTGATGTCAATGGCTTCCCTTGCTTTAAGGCTGCAATTTCAGCTTCCAACTCGTCGATGCGGTCCAGCTTTGGCTGCACAGTTTGCCACTGTTCTTCATGCATACGAACCTTATCTTGCAAGTCCGTATAGGTCATAAAAGTATTCTTTTCGTCCATAGATGAACAAGCACCTAGTGATAATCCAGCCATAACAACGACTAGCTTTTTGGATATTTCCATTATTCTCATCTCCATGTACGTCATTAAGAGTTTTCACTTACGACTCTAACCAAAGTACGAAGTAGACGATTTGTCTCATTCTTAAACAAAAGAACGCACTCGCCTGCGTACCAGATCTCAGCCCTTCTATATAGTCAGAAATAAGTGTTGCCCCCACAAAATTAAGGCATAACGTGCCGCTTTGCCAGCTAAAACTAACGGTAAAAAATACCTAAGAGGCGTTCGTAATACGCCTGATACTAAAGCAATCCCATCACCAACAACAGGAAGCCAAGTAAATAACAAGCTCCAAACACCATAGCGATTAAAAAATCGTTCTGCTTTTTGTCGAGCTTTGGCGCTTACTGGAAACCATTTTTTGTGCTCATATCGAACTAAATAACGCCCCAGCCACCAATTTGTCACGCCCCCTAATGTATTACCTAAGCTGGCCCAAAACCACAAAAAAAACACTGACAGCAAGGCATCATTGGCATAATAAAGCAACAAACCTTCGGATCCCAAAGGCAGGATGGTAGCCGATAAAAAAGAAACCATAAGAACCAAAAAATAATCCAACAATGCGTCTCTATACCTATTTATAAGAAAAATTTATTAACTAGATCAAAAAATAATGACATAACTCATTTTTATAGACTAGGCAATGTCTAGAAAAACATTTACTCTAGAAATAGTGCTGAACTTTTACACAAACAAAACAACCGATTCATTTTTGCCTAATACATTAAATAACGACTGAGTTGATTAATATATATAAACACTATTCAATAATGCCAAAACATCTAAACGGAGGCGACATGCTGGATCGCATCAATGATATAAAAATTCGTTATAAGTTGTGGGCCATTATTGGTCTGATGTCCATGGGAACCACGGCACTTATTCTCGTATCTCTGACCTCTTTATTTAACAGTCATGTTGATGCCCGAAAAGATCGCACACAAGATATTTTAGACATTGCCAACTCAACACTTTCCACGATTTACCAACAGCAACAATCCGGCGAACTGACAGCCGAACAAGCAAAACAACAAGGCATCACTCTTCTATCGAATCTCACCTATGGTGACCAGCAAGAACTGTGGATCATTGACAAAAATAATCGCACTTTGATGAACGCACCGACTACTTATCAAAGCAGTACTCTCCCTAACTCTCTGAGCGGAGCGCTAAACACAACCTCTTTGCTGGATAAACAGAAGTATCAGTCTACTGAGTTTGAGTATCAAGGCAATGATGGCATTGCCCATAGAATGATTGCCAGTGTCTCAACCTTCACCCCTTGGAATATCACCATCGTCGCTACCGCATCAATGGACGCTGTGATGAGCTTTTTCTTAAGGGCATTAGTAGACTATGCCATTTTAGTCGGCGTTTTAACTGTGTTAGTCGGTGGCACCGCGCTCTATATTATTCATTTAGTCACCAGTCGAGTCACTTCACTGTGTAAAACCATGACATCGGTTCAGCATTCCGGTGATCTTACTCAACGCGTTGAATTCAGTGGCCTAGATGAAATGGGCGAAATGGCTCGTGCTTTTAACAGTATGATGAACGATTTTCAATCGATTGTACGCAACGTTAGCCACTCCAGTGAAACGTTAGACAGCATAGTAGAACAAACTAATAAATCGACGAATAAAACCGCCCAAGGCGTTGCGAAGCAATTGTCTCACACCAGCAAAGCCGCTGAACTGATGCAAAGTGTGATGACGTCTGTGGAAGAAACGCTGGCCATTGCGGAACGAGCAAATACCACCACACAAGAACTTGGGCAACACTCCAAGCAAGGTCTTGGCGTTATGAACAAAGCCAACCAAGATATTCAACAGCTCTCCATTGAAGTCGGCGATGCTGCACAGCAAATACAAAAATTGCGCGAGGACGTGACGCATATTAACGAGCGTTTAGGCATCATTGCAGAAGTCGCTGACCAAACCAATTTATTAGCACTCAATGCGGCCATCGAAGCCGCTCGTGCAGGAGAGCAAGGACGAGGATTTGCCGTTGTCGCAGACGAAGTCCGTCATCTTGCCCAACGTTCACAACTTGCAGCAACAGAAATTGGTGGGCTTATCGATCAATTAACGCAGCAAACACTGACCACGGTAGAAGTCATGGAATCCGCTCGCAACACGGCGAATCAAGGTGCGGAGCAAACTTCACAAGCCGGCCAAGCTTTTACGGAAATTGCGAACGGTGTTTTATCAATATCTAAATTGAACAGCAATATTAGCCAAGCCGCAGATCGTCAATACGCGTCTTCTCAAACGGTTCACCAGACACTAGACAGCATTGCCAATGTCTGTGAAGAAACCAACCATAACTCGACAGACATTCAGACCTCAGTCAATAATCTACAGGAATGCGCCAGCCGACTACGTCAGTTAGTTCATCAGTTTAGCACCTAGTTTTCTCTCATATTGTTGCTTTGTAGCCACTCAACCTAGAATCACCCTGCCAGCGCTAAACCGTGGTGATTCTAGATTTTCACAGAATGCAAACCTATCTCCTTTCATAAAAGTGAAGGGATCAATGCTCTTAAATCAAACTTAAGCCTCAATCCATGCTCTGAATATGTGCATAGACGTCTGATTTCATGAAAAAAAGCGTGTTTTTAAAAATTAAGTCAAAAAGAAGACTCTTTACTACTTTAACTTCTTGGAGACTCCCATTATGTTTGGGTATAGTGGTTTTAACGGTAAATGAAAACCAAGGTAAATTAAGCAACAAGTCTCGAACACAAAGGATCAAACATGGCGTCTGATACACAAGATAAGCTAGATTCCCTTTATCAACACATTCAAGCGGTAATTCTGTCCCGCCAACATCCAGTCACAGGACTCTTCCCTGCCAGCACCAGCATCAACAATCATGGCAATTACACAGACGCATGGGTACGAGATAACGTTTACAGCATTCAAGCCGTCTGGGCATTACATTTAGCTTATAAGCGTGCCTCCAATCCACAAAAACGTGCTCACGAGCTAGAGTTTGCTTGTATTAAGATGATGCGTGGCCTGCTCTTTGCCATGATGCGCCAATCCCACAAAGTGGAAGCATTCAAGCATAGCTTGGACCCTAAAGACGCTTTGCACGCCAAATACGACACCAAAACAGGCCTTGAAGCCGTGGCAGACGACGCGTGGGGGCATTTGCAAATTGATGCCACCAGCTTTTATTTATTGATGCTGGCACAAATGACCAAAGCGGGCAGCAAGTTGATCTTTTCCCGTGACGAATTTAACTTCATCCAAAATCTTATTTATTATATTTCTCGTACCTATCGAACACCCGATTACGGTATTTGGGAACGTGGCAACAAAGTCAATAACGGCAAAGCCGAAATCAATGCCAGCTCTGTGGGTATGGCAAAAGCCGCCATGGAAGCATTGGATGGATTAAATCTATTTGGCGAAGAGGGTCCAGAATGGGCTGTTGTCCACTCTTTTGCTGATGCGGTTGCCCGTGCTGGTTCTGTATTGCAATCTCTATTACCTAAAGAATCGCGTTCTAAAGAAGTCGATAGCGCAATCCTCAGTATCATTGGTTTTCCAGCATTTGCCGTTAACGATGAAAAGCTCGTTAGACGCACTCGCAAAGAAATCATCAACAAGCTGGGCGGCGAATATGGCTGCAAACGTTTCTTATTAGACGGACATCAGTCGGAGTTAGAAGACCAAAGCCGAATCTACTATGAGTACAATGAACTGATTAATTTTGAACACATAGAGTCTGAATGGCCATTGTTCTTCACATATCTTTATATTGACCGATTGTTTGCCCGTGACTGGGAAAGCGCCAACTTTTATCGACACAAACTAGAGTCATTAATGATCGAAAAAGACGGTCAAATGCTGCTTCCCGAACTCTACTATGTGCCACAAGAAAATATTCTGGCCGAAAAAGAAAAACCGGGGTCTCAAAAACGTGTTCCCAATGACAATCTTCCATTAGTGTGGGCACAGAGTCTCTTTTTAGTGGGAAAAATGCTCGACGAAGAGCTAATCAAAACCGATGACCTAGATCCGCTGGGCTTACACCGCATTCAATACAAACCCCACAAAGCCACGACCTCTATGGTTATCTTGGCCCAAAATGATAAAGTGAAACAAAAACTTCTCGATGCTGGCTGTCTATGCCAAACCCTCGAGGATATTTTACCTCTTAAAGCCATCAGTGCTGAGCAGCTCGTCGCTACCTATCGACACCTCGGGGCTTCTGAGACCCTAGGTTTAACCGGACGACCAAATCGTGCATTAAACAGTTTAGCGACGTCCCAAGCCTTCAGCATCAACAACGAAAGCTATTTGTGTTTTTCCTGGATTCAGAACGAAGACAAAGATTATCGAAAAATTGACCCAGCACTGTTCCAAGCACACATCCGTAACGAATTAAAAAACATTGCAGACCATTGGTATTACCAAGCCAATGCGGTTTTTAGCATACTAATTGACGAAGCGATCAGTGACATGAAAGGCAGTGACGAACTGTTTGAGTTCATTCGCTTGCTGCAAAAACGCGAACATGAAGAGTTTCGTGTCATACCACAGTCGGCTAAAAACGCGTTTAAATCGGGTAACCGTCGCACCATCATGATCAATGCTGTGGACCATAATCAGCTAAGTGCTAAACTTCCCATTCATGATACACCTTGGCCACTGTCCGCTAAACCAAAAGCCTTTGATCTACAAGCGATCAAGAACACCGAAACAGATAGCTTACTGACTCGCTTCAACGAACAGCCAGACATTAACGAAGCCATTGCTTGCCTAATGGAATTGGGCAATCGTCGTGCGTTAATGAACACTATTCCCGGTTCCACTCCAGCGGTTACGGCATATAAAGTGTTGAATAGTGTATATCTGCAAGCCTTACTTTCTGAGAATTGGCACAGTGCTCGACAACTCTATTCTCTGATTTTAAAACCCACTACGGATCTCGCCACTTATATTGCCGATATCACGGTTCGTCAGCGTTTGCTCGTTATTGGCGAAACACCAGAGACTGAAATAGACATCAGTTCTCCTTTACACCAAGACGTTATTCTGGAGATGCTGAGAAGCGTTTCATCCTCGCCAATTGGCCTGGTTATTTGTCATGAACTCATTGCTATCGCTGGTACCTTAATTAAGGTTCATCCTGAGTTCTTCTCTGGCGTTCGCACGATACGTATTCACAACTTAGCGATGTTGTGTGCACGTCAATTTGACCCAGAAGATGATGCACCTGTTTTTGAAACCTTGTCCGGTGTGTCACCAAGCAAGCTTTACGAATCTCTCAAACAAGTGCTGCAACAAAAGCACGACGAGTTTGCTCATGTGGCAAACAACATGCGTTATCACAACAGTACTGACGCACAAAGCAAGATGAAAGATGTGGACTGGTTTGACTGGCGTTCTGAGCAGGGTATGATCACTAAGCTACCGGAGTCCATGCTGCTGCAACTTTGGGACAGTTTAAGCCATGCAAACACCATTGTGTTTGGTGACTTAAAAAGTAATACCGCTCTGGATTGTAAACGCGCGCTGAGCTCCATGACGCCAGGAGAAGATACTTTCGCCTTGCTGATTGAGTCTTTAACCTCAGACATTCATCCAAGTTGGTATAAAAGTCTTATTTTCGAAGGCCTATATGCCTTCATACAGTTCTGCAAACAACATAAACACTGTAAGTTTGAACAAGAAATTAATCTGCCTGTTCTGGTATCAAAAGCGGCACTTGACCATGCTAAACAACACCAAGCAGAACATGTAGAAGAAAACTGGGTGGAAGCGGCACTGGATGACTTTGCCCAAATAACACCAAATAAAGTCAATCAATATTTGCGTTGGGCCGTGAGCAAACTTCACAGTCATCAGCACCAACACTCATTGAGTTAACACGCTCACTCATGCTGGAGAAGTGAATGGATTTAATAAAAAATGCCCTAATTAATGATGTATTGAGCACTTGTTGCTCAGACCCATTTGGCTGTTTAGGACTTCAATCATCCCCTTCTAAAAAAGGCTTGTCACTGCTTGTTTGGCAACCTGAAGCGGTTTCTATTCGTGTATTGGCCATCGACTCAGACAAAGTACTGGCCGCAATGAAGGAAACAGAAGATAAGGGCTTGTTTTACGCGGCATGGCCAAAAGAAGGTACTCGTTTCCACTATCGCCTTGAAATAACTTACAAAGATAAAAGTACTTATACACTGGTCGATCCATACCAATTTCCAAATACCACCTTTGTGGATCCTGATCACCACCAAGCGAACCTTTACAAAAGCCAAGGGGCGATACGGGCAAGTGCAAAAGTAAACGATCAACTGACGATTCAAGGCACTCGTTTTGCGGTTTACGCGCCAGCAGCGCGTTCCGTGTCTGTGGTCGGCGATTTTAATGCCTGGGACGGTCGTATTCACCCTATGTCTAGCAATGGTGACGGTATCTGGCGCCTCTTCATTCCGGATGTTAATCATGGTGCGCGTTATAAATTCGAAATCCGCTCAAACGCGGGTGATCTCTTGCCTCATCGAAGTGATCCTTATGCCCAGCGCATTGAGCAATATCCGTCTTTCGCTAGCGTGACGTGTTTTGATGACAAACATCAATGGCAGGACGATGCTTGGGTTAAGCGCCCCATCGAAGACCTCTACGAACAACCCATGAGCATTTATGAATTACACATTGGTTCATGGCGTCGCAAGGCAGACAACCAGCCTCTGACTTATTTAGAGATCAAAGACCAGCTGGTTCCATACATGATTGAAATGGGTTACACCCATGTCGAGCTACTGCCTATTACGGAATACCCGTTTGATGGTTCATGGGGCTATCAACCTGTAGGCCTTTATGCGGTAACGTCGCGCTTCGGCACGCCAGAAGACTTTAAAGCTCTAATCGATGCACTCCATCAGGCCAACATTGGCGTCATTATGGATTGGGTTCCAGCGCATTTCCCTGCGGACAGCCATGGGTTAGCAAACTTTGATGGTTCAAAGCAATACGAATACCCAGACCCGAAAAAAGGCTGGCACCCTGAATGGAACTCGCTTATTTACGACTTTGGTAAAGAACATGTGGTGAATTACCTCATTAGTAATGCGGTATATTGGTTAGAAGAATTCCACATAGATGGTCTTCGTGTGGATGCTGTGGCCTCTATGCTGTATTTGGATTATTCTCGCGAAGACGGTGAATGGATTCCAAACAAGGACGGCGGCAACCATAATTACGAAGCCATCGATTTCTTGCGTCGCTTAAACGAAACTGTCTACTTAAATCATCCACGCTGCTTCACTGTGGCCGAAGAATCCACCGCTTTTCCGGGTGTATCCAAGCCGACTTATATGAATGGTCTAGGCTTTGGTTTCAAATGGAATATGGGCTGGATGAACGACTCGCTTGCTTATATCAAACGTGATCCGATTTATCGTCAGCATCATCAAGGTGAACTCAGCTTTAGTATGGTGTATGCCTTTGACGAGCAATTTGTATTACCGATTTCTCACGATGAGGTCGTCCACGGAAAGGGCTCCATGATTACCAAGATGCCAGGTGATGCTTGGCAAAAATTCGCCAACTTACGTGCTTTCTCTGCCTATATGTACTTCCACCCGGGTAAAAAGCTCAACTTTATGGGCAACGAATTTGCACAAGGTCAAGAATGGAGTCATGAGCGATCTTTGGATTGGCATTTATTAGAAACCGACTTTCACAAAGCCCAACAAACTTTATCAAAAGACCTAAACCATCTTTATAAAAACGAGCCATGCTTACAGTATGATCATTCCTATCAAGGCTTTGAATGGATCAGCTACGATGACAATGCAAATAGTATTTTGGCTTTTGCTCGTAAAGCCAAAGACAGCGACGAACATGTAATTGCCGTCATTAACTTTACACCAACGCCTCATGGTCGCTATCGCATCGGCGTACCCAAAGCAGGCCGTTATGCGATTCTCATGGACACAGATGATAAAGACTATACGGGGAGTGGCTATGCCAAGACCAAAGAATACAAGACCCAAATCGTCGCCAGTCATGGTCGCGAACAGAGCATTGAACTACAAGTCCCGCCACTTGCTGGCGTTTTGTTAAAATGGCTTGATAAACCCTAACCTTCCACACACTAGACAGTAACGATCACAGCAGCTAGAGGCACTAATGAACCAAACGTACCCAATTTCCAATGGCTCTTCTTTTCCTCTAGGTGCGACCGTGACCGACAACGGTGTTAATTTCGCAGTCGTCTCCGAGGACGCCTGCCAGCTGTATTTATGTTTGTTTGATCAAGAGGGTCAAGAACAAGAACCGCTGCCTTTTATCAATAAACACAAAGGCATCTGGTACATGGAAGTGCTTGGCCTCAAAGAGGGTCAGCATTATGGTTTACGCGCTGATGGCGAATTCAATTCACAACAGCAGCGACTTTTTAACAAACATAAGTTATTGATAGACCCTTACGCCAAAGATCTTAGTGACAAGCTTGTCTGGCATGAAGATCAATCAGCGATGACCAAAGAGGGTCAACGCCACACCACAGACTCGGCTTATTGCGTGCCGAAATCAATTGTTCGCCGTGTAACAGCCAGCCCGAAACGCCCACCAAGAGTCAAAGTAACACCTTCTAGCCGCGCGTTGTATGAACTGCACGTAAAAGGATTTAGTAAGAATCTTCCCATTGACGAAGCCATTAGAGGCACTTACCTTGGCGTTATTTCTGCCGTCGGCATCGAGCATTTAAAAAGTCTTAACATCACCACGATCCAATTAATGCCTTGTTTTAGCTTTATGACCGAACGTCATTTGGAGTTACTAGGGCTCAATAATTATTGGGGTTACAACCCAATCCATTTTTTCGCACCTGAACCATCCTACGCCAAACAAGACGCCGTTGTAGAGTTTCAGCAAATGGTCAATGGGCTAAAAGAAGCGGGATTTGAGGTCATTCTAGACGTCGTCTATAACCACACAGCAGAAAGCGAGCTAGATCACTCGAGCGTCTGCTTTCGCGGTCTAGACAATGCTCGCTATTATCGACACCAAGATGGCCAATATTTGAATTACACAGGATGTGGAAACTGCATTGACACTTACAACCCAAACAGCATTCGTCTTATTTGCGACAGCATGCGTTATTGGGTAGAAGTAATGGGTGTAGATGGCTTTCGTTTTGATTTGGGCGTCGACCTTGGTCGTACCGATCACGACTTTTCAGCCAAGGCCCCTTTGCTGCAAGCCATTCTCCAAGACCCTATTTTAAGTGAAACTTGCCTTGTTATGGAACCATGGGATATTGGCCCAAATGGCTATCAAGTTGGGCAATTTCCTAGAGGTTTTCTGGAATGTAACGATCAATATCGCGATACCATTCGTCGTTTTTGGCGTGGGGACAAAGGTATGGTGCCTGAGTTTGCAACACGCCTTTTAGGTTCGAGAGACTTATTCCATAAAGGGCAAAAGAGCGCCCTTACCTCAGTCAATTACATAACTTACCATGACGGCTACACCATGAAAGATTTGGTGTCCTATCACCAACGCCATAATCTTGCCAACATGGAAGAAAACCGTGATGGGCACAGCAACAACCTTAGCCAAAATTTTGGTACAGAAGGCGACACCGACGACATAAATATTCAACAACAGCGCCTTAACCAGCAACTTTGCTTTATGGCGACACTGCTATTGAGCCAAGGCACACCACATATTCTAGGGGGGGATGAGCTGTCCCATAGCCAACAAGGCAATAACAACGCCTATTGCCAAGACAACGACATGACATGGCAAATTTGGCAGGATATAGACAAGGAAACACGCCTTGCGAGAGACGCCATTCAGAATAGCATTTCTACTTTAATGACACTGCGCAAAAATTACCCAATATTGGCCGAAATTCGTCTAGAGGATGATCCTCTTTATCAGCACACAACCTCAGATAAAATTCAGTGGCTTAATGAACAAAGCGAAGCAATGACAATAGAGAATTGGGCCGATGGCAACCGACATTTCATTGCCTTCACTCTAATACCAGCGGATCTGTCGAGCCGTTTTTGGATTGTTTTTTACAGTGACGACACGCCGCTCAACGTGGTATTACCAGCAGAAAGCCACTCAATAAAACCGTTTTACCAAACTCCTGGCTTATCTATAAAGGATGGCGCACTTTATTGTGCTTACCGAGGAGTCTTTGTCGGTCAATTTTAACCATCATGCAAAAAGTCTGGATTCAAATTCACTCGGCAGTGGATTTGAATCCCATTCGAAACCCACCCCAGTGCTTACCATTGACAAAAATTGGCACGGAAAGATCATGTAGAATTTCGCCAGTATCCCGTTTGTAGGTTTGCAACAGAAAAGAATCTGTATGAGCGCCGCAACGGCGCCCTGTGGCGTCGTTAAATATTCGTTTAGTTCGGTTACTGAGTAAATCTTTGTCGTAGTTTCCCGTAAGCGGCTGGCTGAATTTCTTATTATGAGTTGGAAAATAGCCATTTATATCCACAGCCCCGGCAAACATGACTTCTTTATGATTTTCTAACACGGCTTCTTGGATAGCAGGAAAGGTGCGATCGCTAAATTTGTCATAAGGCGTCGTAAATTTTTGAGGTTTTGTTCCTGGTATCGGTTGATAATCAGTGGAAAAAACCGCTTGTTGAGTCAGCTCGCCACTAGCAATGGCGTCTTCAAATAAGTGACCTATTGCTTGAGCAGACGCCTTGCCGACGCTAAGTAATTCTGAGAAAAACAACGACTGATCGACTTTATCTAACTCTCTAAACACCACTTCCGTCCCCTTACTCAGATGAGCAGCTTCTTTTGAAAGGCGGTCACTGCGTTCAGAAATATCTTGTAAAGACTGACTAATGCGTGAAATAGAACCATTAATTTGCGTACTTGTCGTGCCTAGATCTTCCCCTGCTTGTTCCACTTCGGACAACACCATGGACGCATTTTGAACCTCTTCTGTTAACGAGAGGAAACGCTGAGTTTCCCCCAGCAAGGTATTGGACAAGGATTCGGTTAACTCTTGTAGCGCTGCCATTTCATGGTTTGTCAGTTCACTGTTGCGACGTACGTCCGCTAACAAGCTTGAGATTTGCTCCGATGCATGAGCACTTTTACCAGCTAATGCGCGAACTTCATCCGCCACGACAGCAAAGCCCCTACCCTGCTCACCAGCCCGAGCGGCCTCAATAGCGGCATTTAATGCCAGTAAATTGGTCTGTTCAGACACCCCTTTAATCACCGCCGTAATACTGTCAATATCATCAGCACTTTGGGTTAATAACGCTAATTGTTGACTGGCAGTCTGTACTTTTTGTGTGAGCTGATTGATTTGCTCCGCACTCTGTGAAAGCGCACGCTGTGCTGTCTGACTGGATTTGGCCGTCACACTCATGGTCTGAGCTAATTGCCCTAAATGATTTGAAAGAGTCAATCCTGTGTCTGAAAGCGTTCCAACCGCTTGTGTAATTTGCTGGCTATCGTCACGGGTAAGGTGAATGTCCTTGCTAAGCGTGTCCACAAAATGCGAGACCTCTGCCGCTCCCATCGCCATCTTAGAAGTAGCACGAGTGACCGTTTTACTGACGTCGGAAAACGCCTCGGTTAAATCGGATTCTGCCTCAAGCTTAGGCGTTTGAGACAAGTGTTTTGTTTGCAATAGCAACAAGACACCAAGGACACTGCTTAGCAATAATCCAGCAATAAGATAAGGAGGGGAAATACCATCTTGCTCGTACCCCAAAAAAAAGAGTGCAAACAGCCCTATAACACTACCTAAGTGGAGATAAAACATCAGTCCTCCCTTTTGTTGACTATTATTTTTTTGCTAGTGTTGAACGATGCCTGCGAAAGATCAATTTAAAACAAGAAGCCTACGACTAAAGTTGTATAACATTGACAAAGACTTGATATAACGCCCCTTGGTTATTTAAAAGTCCTTTCCCGCCTCGTCCTGTTCAGATAATCACACTATAAATGTAGCACTTTTTATCAAAATACAGCTAAACTCAAAGAGCACTCAAAAGGTGTTATAAAAATAATCACATCATCGCGCACAATCTGCCGATGAAGACATTGAGGACACTATCATGATCGTCAACAAAACCACGCTAGCGCCTTTTTATCTAGAATTAGGTCAATTAACAGCAGACAGCGTTAAGCACCTTACTCCTTCTTTTGACCACCTTCCTCCTAACCCCTATGCCGATGGCGCCTTTCGTTTACGTCGTTATTCACGTTTTACCGTCACTCAAAATAGGATTAAGCGTTTGCCGTCTCAGGCGTTTGTTCAAGACGAAAGCATTAATCATTTCCAAGGCAACGTTGTGCGCCGTTATGAAGAGATCGACGATAAAATAGTCAACGACCCTGCTTTCGTAGAACTGTTTGAACATTTTCAAACAATGGCTAATGTCGCCGACAATACCCCCATTGAAGTCCATCAATTGCGAATCTTTGCAGATCACAAAAGTGTTGAAGTCGCCCCGGAAGGCGTTCACCAAGATGGTTTTGATCGCATAGGTATTTACGTAATGCAGCGACATAATATCGATGGTGGCCACATCAATGTTCACCTCGATAAAAATAGCCCTGCTCTGATCAGTCATGATTTCGATAAGGGGGAATTTGTTGTCTTAAATGACCGTAGATTTTTCCACAGTGCACAGCCTATAAAACCGAAGGACGGTGAGCAAGGTTACATGGACATTTTTGTGCTTACGGCGAATTTAGTGCATTAACAAAGCAGGCAAAACAAACGCAACACTCTGGTTTACGCTTATTTTCCTTGTTGAATCAATCAAAAAGCATTATGGAGGACAGCAGGATACGTGGTATAAATTACAAATGTAAACATTTGTAATTTTTTGTACCAACTCTGTGAGTCATCAAGGAAAGACTTTCGTGACAAAGACGTATACCCCACCGGAAAAAGATAGAAATAGTACGGAAAATCTTAGTAAAAAGTCCGTATTGATCATTGAAGACATGAACGAAATGCGCCTAATGTTGAGATCCATGATGCTCTCATTAGGCTATACAAATATAGAAGTGGAAGCATCAGGACAGAGCGCGCTAAAGCGTATCGCTGCTAAACATTTTGATATTATATTGTCTGATTACAACCTTGGTGGACGGATCAACGGCCAACAAGTTTTAGAGATTGCTCGGAAAAATAATATTCTTGCTCACTCGACTATTTTCATCATGATTACTGCGGATACAGGCTACGACAGCGTAGTCAGCGCCATCGAACACCACCCTGACAGCTACATGGTCAAACCTTTTACTCCTGCTACCCTGTATCGTCGTTTGAGTCGTATAAAACTGCAAAAAAGCATCTTTTCCGAAGTAGATGAGCACCGCAGCAATCTGGATTTTGAGGCAATGGAAAGCAAAGCCAAAGCCATAATGGCCAAACACCCTCAATACATCAGTTTATGTCTAAAAGCGATTGGAGAATCCCTGCTCAGCAGAAAAGACTATAAAGCGGCTAAAATCCATTACATGCGCGTACTCAAAAATAACCAAGAAACGTCTTGGGCACACTTTGGTGTCGCGCAGGCAGATCTCGGTCTAGAGCAACCACTGTCTGCGGTGAAAAGCCTAGAAAGAACCATCAGTATCAGTCGCCACTTTTTACCAGCTTATGATGAACTTGCTAACGCGCAAGAGAAACTAAACAATCTTAAAGCCACTCAAAAGGCAATCTTAGCAAGTCTAGAGATTACCCCCCGATCGCTGGCCAGAACAAAAAGATTGGGAAAAATCAGCGTAAAGCTAAAAGACTGGCAAACCGCAGAACAAGCGTATTCAAGAGTGATTCGTTTAACTAGGGATACTCAGCACGAAAAAATAGAATTTTATTACGATCACCTTAAATGCCTCATCGCATTGCAAGAAAATGAGGAACCAACACCACAAACAACCGAGAAACTCCAACGCTCTTTAACAAGGTTACGCATGTTAGGAAAAGACGACCCTGTTGTTGTTTCAAACTCTTTTCGTGTCGAAGTTCAGCAACATCTTCACAGAGAACGAAAAAATGATGCTATAAAATCATGGAAACAATGGAAACAATTAATATTGTCTGGGAAGGCCTCATCAATAACTCAGCAGCAAGAATTGACACTAAAAAAGCGACTGGGACTGTTTTGATTCGCAAGCGCAAAAGACATATTCTTTTGCGCTTCGGCACGTCACTTTAAAGAGACTTCGTTTATCAAAAATGGCACCGCAAAGAACACAACTTAACAAAAAAAACTCAGCTTGCTTCGCTCCTCATTGTGATGTATAAAAAATACAATTACATTCTGTAACAATTTTAGGGAAGCATAATATACTGATTTTAAATGAAAAATTTAAGATCGATACAAATTAAAACGATAATTTACGATAACTATAAGTTTTTTGATTTCTCAAATGATATAAATGGAAAATCAGATTTAATCAGAGCTTATTAGAGTCAGGTAGTCCCTTTGACAGATGCAATCATTCTAGGCGTTGAAAACACCAATGACGTTCAGCGAAAGCTGATAAATACCAGCAAAAAACGGGTATTAATCATTGAAGATATTGGTGAAATGCGATTGATGCTCAAATCCTTAATGACATCAATGGGCTATTCCGATATTGATGTAGAACCCTCTGGTCAGGCCGCTATAAAACGCATTTTGGAAAAGCGTTATGATGTGGTGTTATCCGATTATAATTTAGGTGGAACCATAGATGGTCAGCAAATTCTAGAGACCTCTCGTAAAAACTATTCACAAGATCACTCCACTATTTTCATTATGATTACCGCTGACACCGCTTACGAAAGTGTGGTCAGTGTGTTGGAATATCAACCTGATAGTTATTTGGTGAAACCCTTTCCCCCAGCCGCTTTTTTTCGCCGCTTTGAGCGAGTCGAAACGCAAAAGAAAACTTTTGAGAGTATAAACAACGCACGAAAAATAAACGATTTTGAGACCATGGAATCTCAAGCCAAATCCGTCATGGTGCAGTATCCGCACTTTGCGAGCCAATGCCTAAAAGTCATTGGTGAGTCACTCTATGCTCGGGGTCGCTACAAGGATGCAAAAAGCCACTATATGCTGATTACCCAAAAAAGCAAAAATTTGGCTTGGGCGCATTTTGGTATCGCTTTGTGCGAGTTAAAACTTGGCACGATCGCTGCCGCGATAAAAAAATTCGAACACACCATCAGCTTAAGCCGACACTTTTTATCCGCTTACGATCTGCTTGCTGACGCACAAGAAAGTCTAGGCAATTTAGAAGCCGCTCAGTCCGCAATGCTAAGTGTCTTGGAAGTGTCGCCCCGATCATATGAAAGAGCCCTTAGACTTGCACAGATAAGCATGCGGCTAGAAGATTGGCCCTGCGCTGAACAAGCCTACTCTCGGGTCATTCGCCTAACGCGAGAAACCAGCAATGAAAAAGTCGAGTTCTACTACGACTATTTAAAATGTTTAACAAACATGATGGCAAGCAGCGCAGATAACTCAAAATTAGCCGATAAATTTAAACGTACTCTCATTCGCCTACGTACATTCGGAAAAGGCAATCCAGCGGCCGTGTCTAACTCTTTCCGCGCGGAGATACAACAATACCTAGCTCGTGACCACCTAGGTGAAGCCATTAAATCTTGGAAACAGTGGAATCGATTGATTAAATCTGGGCACGCTTCCCCACTCAGTGATGCCCAAAAGTATACGCTTAAAAAGCGCCTCGGCTTGCTATAATCCTGAGACACCGTTATCGTCATGCGCTCATTTTTTATTACGCCAGAGCAGCAAACTATGACGGCTACCCATTCTTTTTCGACCTTAGTGCCAGATGCCATTTTAGACGCAGTCGAATCCACTGGATTGTGGAGTGACTCCCGTATTTACCCACTTAACAGCTATGAAAATCGTGTCTATCAAATCGGCATTGAAGATGGCACACCTGTCATTGCCAAATTTTACCGCCCAGAACGCTGGACAGAAGCACAAATTCGAGAAGAGCATCAAACACTACTAACGTTAAAAGCGGCAGGGGTACCTGTTGTTGCACCATTGGAATTTAACGGCGACAGTGTATTGCGTCATAACAGCATGTTCTTTTGCTTGTCTCCTCGGCTAATTGGACAGCATCCTGAAGCGGATAATTTGGATCAGCTGTATCAGCTTGGTGAGCTAATTGGTCAGTTACACCACACCATGTCATCAGCTTTTGTAGAGCGCATTACGGTTTCCCCTTTAACGCAAATAGATAACGCCGCTAACCAAATTCTTGTGGGGAATACTTTTTCTACAAAATGCCAGCTGCCTGAAAAACTCAAGCCTATTTACAAACAGCAAATCGCCAAATTGCGCGATATGAGCCAAGCTGCGATAAACGCATACTGGCCAGTATCTTTACGACCTATACATGGCGATAGCCATCGCAGCAATCTGATGCTACACAATAAACAATTTCATTTGTTAGACTTTGACGATTGCCAAAACGGCGTCGCTGTGCAAGATTTATGGTTACACATCACTCAAACAGAAAATCCACAACAGCAGTTGAGTGAAATAATTGAAGGGTATGAGACCTATTTACCCTTCGATAGAAGAGAACTCAGTTTAATAGATGTTTTCAAAAGTACACGTGTGATCAGCTACGCGGCTTGGTTACAAAGTCGTTGGGATGACCCGGCGTTTAATAAGGCTTTCGCATGGTTTGGCAGTGAGGAATACTGGACAAACCATCTTAATGAACTGAAAAACTGTGAACTAGAATGGGGAGAAATGTCTAAATGATATCATTAGCGCAAGGACTGCATAATGTATTTGGTTTCAACGAATTCCGAGAAGGACAACAACAAACAATAGAACAATTACTCGCAGGGCATTCCTCGCTTGCGGTGTTTCCGACAGGCTCCGGAAAATCCCTGTGTTATCAATTTACGGCGACCCAACTCCCCCATTTAACATTGGTCATCTCACCCTTAATTGCCTTAATGCACGATCAATTGGCATTTTTAAATACCAAAGGCATTCCAGCGGCTTGTCTTGACTCTAGTCAGAGCAAAGATGAAAGCCAAGCGGTCATGTCGGGCGTACGCAGCGGCACCATCAAAATTTTAATGATTTCGGTTGAACGTTTTAAAAACGAGCGTTTTCGACGCTTTATAAAGCACATTCCCATTTCCATGCTCGTAGTAGATGAAGCTCATTGTATTTCTGAGTGGGGGCATAACTTTCGACCAGACTATTTAAAATTACCATCTTATCAACAAGAGCTCGCCATTCCATTGGTCTTGCTGTTAACCGCTACAGCAACTCGTCGAGTACAACGGGATATGGCACAAAAATTTGCTATTTTTCCCGAACATATAGTGCAAACGGGCTTTTATCGACACAACTTAGACATTGATCTGATTCCAATACAAAACCATAACAAGCTAAACGCCTTAAAAAATATTCTCAATGAAACCCAAGGTGCGAGTATTGTTTATGTCACTCAACAAAAAACCGCCGAAGAAGTTGCTCATGCACTTCAAGCTGACGGCTATTCAGCCATCGCCTATCATGCGGGTTTAGACAGCGAGATTCGCAGCGCCATCCAGTCAGATTTTATGGCGAGCAAAACCCGTATTATCGTTGCCACTATTGCCTTTGGCATGGGGATAGACAAAGCCGATATTCGGCTCGTGGTACACTTTGACCTGCCCAAGTCCATTGAAAACTATAGTCAAGAAATCGGCCGTGCGGGCCGTGACAACAACCCCAGCCGTTGTGTACTGCTTGCTAGCTTGGAAGGATTAAGCACCTTAGAAAACTTCGTCTATGGTGATACACCAGAAGCTCATGAAATCGAGAGCTTACTGCATTACATTGCAACGCAAACCGTCGAACAAAACCATGAAAACGAATGGGAAATGCAAGGGTACGGCTTATCACAGCACACGAACATACGCGCTCTACCATTGAAAACCCTTTTAGTTCAACTTGAACTGTGCGGCGCGATTACCCCAAAATACAGCTATTACGCCGATGTTCGCTTAAAATGGGAAGGCGATAGAAATGCTTTTGCCAGCCAAATACCCGATCAATGGCAAGCCGGCTATCAGGCCATATTAAAAGGCATTCAATATAAAAAAATCTGGGGGACCCCCCATTTTGAAAAGCTATTTAATGAAGCGGGTTTAACTCGAAGCGACGTTTTGCAAATCTTAGAGTTTGCTGCCGACCAACACGTTCTCACACTGGAAAGTAAGGCGCTTACCGAGGTGTTCCAAACACACCCTGATCACTTTCATCATCCAATATTGGCAAATCAATTACAGCACTATGTTGAAGAAAAACAAAGTGCAGAGATTGAACGCCTCGCCACCATGATTCGTTTCTTTCAACTAGATCGCTGCCTAAATCACAATCTGGCACGTTATTTTGGGGATCAGAATTCGCCAGAGCATTGCGGACACTGCTCAGTTTGCCGAGGAAATGTTCTCATTTTTCAGCCGTCAACGACAAACGATGACCGAGAGTGGCAGAAGAACCTAGCGCAATACGTTCAGGAATGTGTTCAGCATATTAAAACGAAAAACCCAACCACACCCATTACCGCCGTGTTAATAACGCGTTTCTTGACTGGATTAACACAACCTATCTTCACCAAAATAAAAGCCCGCCAGCTAAGCGGGTTCGGTGTGTATGAGGAACAAGGTTATTTAAGCGTATTAAACGCCGTTAAAGAGCACCTTTCTAATTAACGCTAATACATTCAAAAGGCACTAAGAAGCGGTACTGCTGTTTTCTTTGTATACGCTCACTTCAACGAGATTGTTATCTGGATCATTAAAATAAACGGATTGGATAGGCCCCAAAGCACCAGATTTTGTAACGGGGCCTTCTAAAATAGTCACTTTGCAGGCTTCTAAATGAGCCATTACCTTATCAATTGTCCAGTTCGTAATCAGACAAACATCACCAGCCCCTTCCATAGCATGATTGCGCAATTCTTGACCAAGTAATTGAAAATTGATTTTTTGCTGACCAAAACGAACGGCTCTGCGGCCTTCACCAAACGTAATAGGCTCCATTTTTAAAACCCTTTCATAAAAAGTGACCGCTCTATCTATGTTCGCTACAGTCAAAACAATGTGATCAAAACGTTGAATCATGACTCCCTTCCCCTATGGTTTGAGCGCTTATTGAACCCTGTCATGCTACGAATGATTGGTTTCAATGACAAGTGTTAATGCCTAATCCAACAATGATTTCAGCGCCATTTCACCGTCAATAAGATTCTGTTTTTGACGTCTGTTAAGCTTTTTTACTTGATATTCCAGTACCAGCGCCTCACTTTTTGAACCCACTGGTTGCTGCCACACTAGTTCCAATGGGCCCTTACCTTTGAGATAGCGAGCGGCCCGCTTACTGACACCAGAGTGTTCTTTGAAGCGACGATCAACATCCGTACTAATGCCTGTGTAAAGCGTATTTAAACGAGTCTTTATCATATAAAGACTCCACTCACTTTCTCTTAAAAGGCCGTTTTCATTTTGTTTTTCTGTCACGTCAACACTCCTTCAAAAGCATTTACTGAGCAATAATCAACAACAAGGTGGACGCAGTAGCCATGCCCATACAAAGATTAAACAAACGCTGACGTTTTTGATCCGTCAACCAACAACGAATGCTCACCCCCGCCCAAGCCCACATAGCAATAGCAGGAAATCCTACAACAGCAAACAAAACAATCATCCACAAGCCAGACTGAGCATACAGGTCACCCGCAATCGAAAAAGTACTCACACATCCAATCGCCATCATCCACGCTTTCGGATTGACGTATTGAAACAGCAAAGCCTGCCACCATGACATCGGAGAAGAAGACGCTTTTTTAGTGTCTAGATTGCCCACTGGTGCACTGGCAATTTTCCATGCTAACCACAATAAATACGCACAGCCGACCCATTTCAATACACTGTACAAAGGAGGATACAAGGTAAATAGTGCTCCAAGGCCAAGCAAGGTAGACAACAATAGCGTAGCAACCCCTAACACAATGCCTAACATATGCGGCAAGGTTCGGCGAAAACCAAACTGAGCTCCTGATGCTAACAACATAATATTATTCGGCCCAGGCGTCACTGAGGTCACAAAAGCAAACATGGCAAGTGCTAAGAAAAAAGACACGTCTATCATAGTGATCGTCCTTTCTCTTTTATGGTTAACCGCAGATCTTTCAAAAAACCCAGCCAAGTCGCTCGCGAGATTTCTGCCTGTTGACGCTCTACAGTCAAACCAATATCCATCCTCTGCTGAGCCGTTAAAAGAGCCATCTTTTTACGTGTTTTAAAACGCACTACACTGTGTTGAATAGAAACCAATAGGCTAACGATAAACATGACACGCTCCTTTTTAATCACATTGTAGAATTCAAATGTGGTATGTGTATGAATAGTTACTTTAAAGCATGTAATAAAAGCAATACAGACTCAGAAAATACTCTAACCAAACATACAGAAGACATAAAAAGCATGCTGTATGATCCAATAAACCCCAATCTGTATGGTTAAATCCATACAGAAAAAGACCTACAATCAGGGGTATATTAGTTTAAGCGTCGCCATCGAAAGGGAACACACCATGATACTCTATAAAAATTTAGCCAATCGCCTACGAGAGCACATACAGCATGATTTCTATAAGCCTGGTGACAAGCTCCCGTCAGTCCGACAGCTAGCTCAAGAACATGGTGTAAGCATCTCTACGGTCCAAGAAGCTTATCGCCAACTAGAACAAGATGCCCTTGTAGAGGCGCGACCTAAATCGGGTTACTTTGTCTGTTCTCGCAAAAAAGACAGTTTACCCAGTGTTTCTAGACCCCCACAGCGTCCTTTAGAAGTGTCGCAGTGGGAAGAAGTACTCAATATGCTGATGATTCGCAGTAACCACAAAGGCGTACAGTTACAGCACGCGATGCCAGACATGACAGCGCCAACATTAAAGCCCTTGCTGAAGACCTTAGCGGATCTTGCCAAACAAAAACCAGAGCTTGGCTTGGGTTATGCCGATATTCGTGGCACGGAAGAGTTACGGACTCAGCTTTGCAGGCTTGCCGTCGCCTCTGGCTGTCAATTACACCCAGATGACGTAGTGGTGACATCTGGCTGCCAAGAGGCCTTATCGGTTTGCCTTAGAGCCGTGACAAAACCCGGTGATATTATCGCGATTGAATCTCCCAGCTTTTATGGTTCTATGCAGGCCATTAAAGCCGCAAACCTAAAAGCCATGGAAATCCCAACCCATCCCGAAACAGGCATCAGCTTAGAGGCTTTGGAATTGGCACTAGATCAATGGCCAATCAAAGCGATTTTTGTCACCCCGACCTGCAACAATCCCATGGGCTACACCATGCCAGAGGATAAAAAGGAGCAGCTCTATCGGTTAGCACAAAGCTATGATATCGCCATTATTGAAGACGATATCTACGGTGATATCTCTTATCAATTCCCTCGCCCTAGAACCATCAAATCGTTTGATACCGATGGCCGAGTACTGTTGTGCTCTTCTTTCTCCAAAACCATCGCTCCCGGTATGCGTGTTGGCTGGATCGCTCCCGGTCGCTACAGAGATAAAGTAACACACGTAAAATACGTGAGCAGCTCTATGTGTCCAGTACTCCCTCAACTCGCCATCGCGAAGTTTATTCGTCTAGGCGGCTACGCCAAGCACATACGTCAAATGAGACAACACTACGAGCAACAACGTGACCATCTACTTAATGCCATTAAAACCTATCTGCCCAGTGATACCAGAGTAAGCTATCCTGACGGCAGCTTTATTTTATGGGTAGAACTTCACACCCACCTTGATAGCATGAAATTGGTAGAACAATGTCGTGAAGAAGGCGTCGGCTTTGCTCCCGGCCCACTTTTCTCTGCTACGGGTAAATATCGAAATTGTTTCCGACTCAACTTTAGTGAACAAAGCGCCGAAAAACGTGAATGGGCAATCAAAACGTTAGCAACGATTTTACAGGGCGTTGAGTTACGAGCAAAAGTCGGATGAACCAATCCACCTGCTTTTGCGTAGTAAACAAATATAAACTCAATAGTCGAGCCACGTTTGCGACATCGTCTTGTAAAGAAACGCAAATACGCTTAAAGCCTTGATGTAAAAACGCAATAATCCAGTATCTTGCTCATCTAATGTCATCTACAGAGCATAATGCTATGTACTCAGCCTTCTTGAAACTAGGAATGTGAATGATCACTCGATCTTGCTTTAACACAATAGGCTTGCTTTGCCTAAGCATGGCACTGATCGCCTGTAGCCCTACACAAACACGTGAAGACTTCGCGAGTATGGCACAAAGCGATCTAGACGCAGTCAGCGAATCCAAAGTCACCCATTGGCAAACAATGGACCAAATCGCACCAGCAAGTTACTTAACAGATCTGATCAACGACCCGCAACTAGAGGGCTTAATTCAACAAGCCCTGCAGGCCAACCCAAGCCTGCAAAAAACACAGCTTACGTTGCAAGCCAGTCTATGGAGCCTAAAAAGCCAACAAGGCGATTCACTTCCCAGTATTGAAGCTGGCTTTTCAAGCAATAAGTCAGAAGGCGAGAGTACCAGTTATAAGGCTGATCTGAGCATTAGCTGGGAAGCCGACTTGTGGCAAAAACTTGCGCAAGCAGAACAAGCCACAGCGAAAACCCTCGCCAGCGATGAAGCCCTTTTTCAGGCCAGTCGAGACACCTTAGTCGCCAATGTTATTAAATCTTGGCTTGCGATTACGGCAAAACAACACGCCATCACCATCGAAGAAAAACGCCTCGCCCTGTTGGAAGCTAATGAAAAACTCATTTTAAAACGCTTCAGGAATGGTCTAGGGGATTTAGAAGCATTAGATGAGTCACGCACTTCTGCCTCCCAGTCGAAAGCTGATTTAGTGGAATACCAAGAAAATCTGGCCATCGAAATACGTAATTTACAGCTGTATTTAGGTCGCACTGCCCCTGTAGATTTTGTGATAAATTCGGATTACCCCGAGGTAAATCTTACCCTTAGTGATTTTCCAAACCAAAACTTGCAACGCCGGCCTGATTTAAAGTCTGCGTATTTAGCCATTGAAGCAGCGGATTTAAATACTTCTGTTGCCTACAAAGACATGCTACCCAGTATCAGTCTCAGCGCAACATTGAGCGAAACGGCAGCCTCACCAAGAGCCGCGTTATTTGGCTCTCCCATTTGGTCTTTGTTGGGGCAAATCACTCAGCCGCTTTATCAAGGAGGACAGTTAAAAGCCGCCGCAGAAATCGCCAAGTTAGAAACCGCCCAAGCCTATCAGGAATATCGTGATACGCTGTTAACAGCGGTTAATGAAGTCGAAAATACCCTAGGACAAGAACGCGTCTTGTCTCAACAAGTGCGCCATATACAGGACGCTCTTGCCAGCTCGCAAAAAAACCTCAATCAGTATGAGAAAAAATATCGTACTGGCCTCGTTGAATTAAACGATTTGATCAACGTCCAAGAAACTACCTTTGATTTAGAAGCGCAATTGGACAATTTAATTTACCAACACTTATCTAACAGAGTCGATTTAGGGCTCGCACTTGGGCTTGGAGTAAAATCGGAATGAAGTACCTTTCTCAGTGGATCACCTTACTGCTGGCTGGCATCGCCATTGCGGGCGTTTATTTTTACGTAACTCACGCTATGGAAGTCCAAAAAAATAGAATACAAACACCACGTCCAGCCGCGCCAGAACAGGCGGTAGAACTTTCAACTCTCACCACTACGACAGGTAGCTATGCGGCTACCATTAACGCTTCAGGGCTAGTCAAACCAAGATACTCACTCACAATGACCAGCCAAGTGAGTGGTGAAGTCATTCGTCTTTCCAACCAATTTGAATCAGGCCAAGTGATTAAAAAAGGCCAAGAACTAGGGCAACTGCAAAACAGTGAACTCAATAGCTCAGTCGCCAGCGCAAAAAATACACTAGCTGCCGCTGAGCTTGCCCTTAAAGAAGAAATTCGCCAAGGAGAACAGGCCAAAGCCGAATGGCAAGCGGCGGGATTTGCAGGGGAGCCTGACTCAGATTTAGTACTAAGAGCCCCTCAACTTGCGGCCGCCAAGGCCGAAGTAGAGGCCGCAAAAGCCGCCCTAGACAATGCGCAAACCAAATTAGCCTACACAAAATTAATCGCCCCTTTTGATGCCTTGGTCATTACGCGAAATGTGTCCCCAGGTTCGTACCTTAGTGCAGGCAGTGAAATAGCCACTTTATACAGTACAGACCGAGCCGAAATCCAACTCGATCTCTCTAACAGCGACTGGCTGAAGCTCCCCGATACAAACACATTATTGAAAAACTGGCCTGTCCTAGTATCCAGCATTGATAGCAACGAAACATGGCAGGGCAAGGTATTAAGCATCAACCAGCACATAGATGAAACAACAAGAATGCGCAGCCTTACCATCAGTGTTGATCATCCTTTAAAACAAACCCCACCGCTGATACCTGGTGCCTTTGTTAACGTCTCTATTCAAGGCAAACGCCTCGACAATTTATGGCGCCTTCCCAATACCGCACTAAGCCAAAAGAGCGAAATTTGGTATGTGGATGAAAACAGTCGATTGGCTGCTTTTGAAACCACACCGCGCTTTGTCGACACTAAATACGTTTATATCCAAGTGCCCGAATCAATGCGGGACAAAACCTATCAGGTCCTTATTCAACCTTATAATAGTTATTTAAAGGGCACTTTAGTGAAAACACATGATACTGCAAACGCAACCAACAAGAGCGTGCAACCATGAGCCCAATGGATCAACCTAAAGGCATTATTCCTTGGTTTGCTAATAACCCAGTTGCGGCAAATTTACTGCTGATTTTGGTCATCAGTTTAGGGATTCTAAACATGGGCTCTTTGAATAAAGAAGCCTTCCCTAGTTTAACACCCAACCGCGTGGCTATCTCTGTTAGCAATGACACTGGGTCTGCCAAAGAGAACGAAGAAGGCATTGCGATTCCATTAGAACAGGCCTTACAAGGTGTTTCTGGCATCAAAAACATCACCACATCTTCAACAGCCAGTGCCACCAGCACCAGCATAGAGATGCTGGATGGCTATGACATAGATATATTGCTCGCGGACGTCAAAGACAAAGTAGATCAGATTTCGTCTTTTCCGGATGAAGCTGATCCAGCCGTTGTCACCAAAGCCACACGAGAGGAACATTCTATTTGGATTCAACTCTATGGCGATGTTGATCGACGCACGTTGCAAAAACTAACGGACGAATTGGAATCTGATTTACTGGCTAATGAAAACATCAGTGCCACCTCAATATCAGGTTGGTTAGATCCCACCATCAAGATAGACATTGATAAAAACAAACTGGAATCCTACGGACTCACCTTGTCCGATATTGCCACAGCCATCAATGCAGAGTCCTCTCCTGCACAAGTGGCAACACTGCGCGATGAACACATTTATTTAACAATCAGCGCATCAGAACAGGCCTATATAAAAAGTGAATTTGCCCGCATACCTGTTATTACCAACGACAAAGGCGGAAAACTTTTGCTTGGTGACATCGCCAACATACGGGACACCTTTGATGACGATAACTTTGTTTTATCGCGTTTCAATCGTGAAAACAGCCTAGCGATTCAAGTCCTCACCACTGGCACCAGTGACATATCTAATTCCGTACTCGGCGCTAAAGCGGTGATTCAAGATTGGCAAGACAATGGACGATTGCCCGCCAATGTGAAACTCGGCACTTGGTATGATCGCAGTGAGTCCATAAACCAACGTCTAGAGTTAATGGTAGAAAACGCCATTACAGGCGTGTTATTGGTTTTTATCTTACTGGCCATTTTTCTCAACGTGACTGTTGCTTTCTGGGTGGCAATGGGCTTGCCCTTTATCTTCTTTGGCACCCTATTTTTTATGGGCACCGAAAGCGTTGGTTTAACGCTGAACATGTTCACTACATTTGGCTTTATAATGGCACTGGGAATCGTGGTAGACGATGCCGTTGTCGTGGGGGAAAGCGTCTATACCGTTCGCTCTAAAGAAGGTGACACCATTGGTAACACCATAAAAGGCACCATGACAGTAGCGATACCCACCCTCTTTGGGGTATTTACCACGGTTGCAGCATTCTGGGCGTTATCCAACATAGAAGGTCGTTTAGGTCAGTTATATTCACAATTCGCGACCGTTGTGGCTATTTGCCTCATTCTCTCAGTGATTGAATCAAAGCTCATCCTGCCGGCTCACCTTGCCCATATCAACACCCAGAAATCAACTCGCACCAATCCTCTCTCCAAGGCTTGGGCTATGGTGCAACAAGGCGCCGATTTTGGCTTGCAATGGTTTAGTGAACGAGTATATCGCCCGACAATAGACTTCTCGCTGCACCACAGATACGCAATCTGTCTATTATTTGTCGCCATTTTTGTCTTGGTAATCTCCATGCCGTTTACGGGCGCCATACGCATGAGTTTCTTCCCCCAAATTCCAGGTGATACCGTACGAGGCGAGTTGACCATGTATAACGATGTCAGCTACGGACAAACCAACAAGGTCTTATTGGAATTAGAAGAAAAGGCCTATCAAGCCGATATTGCATTGCGTAGTGAAACCAGCGAACGTCGTCGCCCTATGACCAATGCGGAGGAAGCCCCGAAAGAAAAAACAGCGGCCAGTGCCAGTCTAAGAGAAAACAACGCGACAAAATCAGCTCAGCCGAAAGGCGATGTGGCTATCAAAAACATTCAAGTGACAGCAAGTGATGATCAATCCGGTGATATCCGTATCGAACTTGATGATGACAGACCTTACACTTCAGAACAGTTTGCCAATAAATGGCAGCAACTATCAGGTATGCCAGAAGGTGTGAAAAACCTCAGAATTCGCAGCGCGCGTGAAACCGTGGACGCTCTAAAAATAGAACTTCGTGGCAACGATACCAGTGTGCTTAATGGCGCCATGGAAGAGCTATTAAGACAACTGGATACCCTACCTGCGGTAACGGGCATCGAACAAAATAACGAACCAACCGAATCGCGCCTTACCCTTAAACTGACGGATCAGGGTCGACTACTGGGCTTATCTTCCAGTGAATTAGCCACCCAAGTTGCCCGTAATTTTGACGGTCAGGTTGTGCAAAAATACCAACGTGACAATTCCGAGGTTGAAGTGCGCTTAGGCTACCCAAGCGAACAGAAAGAGTCCCCTGCTGCCGTCATGAACACAAAAGTCGTCTTAGCAGACGGCACCCGAGTCCCATTGTCGACTGTCGCAACGCTCTCTCAAGAAGATGCCGAGACTCGTATTATCCGTATTGATGGCAAACGATCTCAATACCTCTCAGCGGAGGTAGACAAAGACATCATGTCTTCTACTGAGGTGGTTGAGTATTTGCAAAACGCCGTGGTACCACAAATGCTGCGCCAGTTTGCTGGTGTTTCCATTTACTTCTCAGGAGAAGCGGAACAAAGAGAGAAGACACAATCCTCTATGTCGGAAATGTTCCTTATTGCCCTGTTAATCATTTATGGTCTATTGGCTATACCATTAAAATCCTACTCGCAGCCGCTGATTATCATGATGGCGATACCATTCGGCATTATCGGTGCGTTACTTGGTCATTGGATGAACAATCTAGCGTTGGGGATTTTCTCCCTAAACGGCATTCTTGCGCTCAGCGGTGTGGTGGTCAACGACAGTCTGTTGCTGGTGTCACGCTTCAATGACCTTAGACATGAAACCAGCCATGTCAAAAAGGCCATAAGCCTCGCCTGTCGTAGTCGACTACGAGCGGTATTGCTGACGTCATTTACGACTTTCGCGGGATTAATTCCGATTTTGTGGGAAACCTCAAGACAAGCGCAAATGCTCATCCCAGCTGCCGTGTCCCTCGCCTACGGCATCATGTTTGCTACCGTTATTACGCTGATATTAATTCCAGTGTTATTGATGGTAAAAGAAGACGTTCACCAATTAATGAATAGATTAAGAAATAAAACGGTGGAAGTGTTAGAGCCCATAAGCGAAGGGGAAAACAAATAACAGGACAAAGCCCAGACTTAAAAAAACTGGGCTTTGCCTCATTTCTGTTTTTAGGCCACTTCAGACCATTCAGGAAACGGATCAGGCAAATCAGCCCAAGCATTTTTACCTGCCAGCAATTCTTCATCACTTAACAAACAAGCATCCAACGCCTTAATAACCGCTTCTTTTTTCAAATTTTGACCGATAAAAACCAGTTCTTGGCGCATGTCACCAAAAGGTTCTACCCACTGACTTTCTATCGATGCTAGGTATTCTGGGTCTTGTGGCCATTTGTCTTTGGGAACCGCTTTCCAAAACATACCAGCAAAACCATAATGAGCAATGCCACCAGCCTGACTCCATTGACCAGCAAATTCAGGACGAGTCGCCAACCAAAAGTAACCTTTTGAACGCAGCAGTTTGCCATAGGCTTCAGTACCATGCAGAAAGTCAAAAAAGCGCTGAGGGTGAAAAGGTCGACGTGCTAAATAAGAAAAACTGCCAATGCCGTATTCTTCCGTTTCAGGCACATGCTCACCACGCATTTCTTTTAACCAACCTGCCGCTTGCTGAGCTTTTTCGAAGCTGAATTTATGGGTTCCCAACAAACGTTTTGGCTCAATTTGACCCTGCTGAATAGGAACAATATCAGCTTCTGTATTAAAGCTTCGTAGAATGGACTCTAACTGTCTTAATTCTGTTTCACCTATTAAATCCGTTTTGCTGATCAAGATGATGTCAGCAAACTCAACTTGATCAATTAACAAGTCCGCCACACTTCGCTCATCCTCTTCCCCAAGGGATTCGCCCGTTTCTTGTAAAGACATAGCTTCATCGTAGTCTTTCATGAAATTAACCGCATCAACCACGGTCACCATGGTATCTAGACGAGCAATATCCGAAAGACTGATCCCCTCTTCATCGGCAAAAGTGAATGTCTCGGCCACAGGCAATGGCTCAGAAATACCAGTAGACTCAATGACCAAGTAATCAAAACGATTGTCTTCCGCTAGCTTTCGCACCTCAATAAGCAAATCTTCCCGTAAGGTACAGCAGATACAACCATTGCTCATTTCGACGAGTTTTTCTTCACTGCGATTTAGCGATACTTCCTGTTTGATGGTTGCGGCATCAATGTTGATTTCACTCATATCATTCACAATAACCGCCACTTTCAGACCATCTCGGTTATTCAGTATATGACTTAATACAGTTGTTTTACCGGCCCCTAAAAAGCCAGATAACACGGTAACAGGTAATTTTTTTGTCTCATTGTTCATGACGGCCTCCAAAAAAGAAATGTTATGATATAACATTTCTTTTGATTCAGGTAGAAGCATTTCAAGAAGAACTAAAAAAGCCCTCAAAAACGAGGGCCTTGCTGCAAAAATTAGGGGGATTTACACACCTATAAATTTGAGTTTATTTACTCATCAGCGGAAATTTCCGAAAGTAAATCAGGGTTCGTAACCAAGTTTCGCACACCATGAGCGTGATCCTCTTGATATACATTTTGGCTATCACACCAGGCTCCCATTGATTGAATATCAACCTTGGCGACTTTAGGTCGAACATTCCATGTCACTTCAAAAGGCGAGGCTTTTTCATTGTAAGAAGGACCTGTTGTTGAACCTGCATAGGTAACTGATTGTCCCATGTTATTTGGAATATCAGTCGCTTGATAAAATCCATTTCGAACTTGGTGCGCAGCCATATCTCTAAAATCTAGGGCATTGCGATCATTCACTGCCACAAACACGAGTGACTCAACGCGTAGCTTTGGTATAGCTTCCCCTTTGTTGATACAGGCCCCAAGTGTTGGCCCTGGTTTAACTTGCGCTGTGGAATAAACATAATGCAATTCGATGGTATCGCCCGGAATAACTTCGCTATATTTACTTTTGCACACAGCACCACCTTTTAAAGGCGTTAACTCAGCTTGATTAAGTTGACCTGTATAAAGGTAACCCGTTTGGTAGCCCTTGCCATCACCATTGCCCGCATAACGAGTAAACTCTCCACCTTTGTGTTCCGCATTTTTATGGAAATGAATATTACAAAGATTCATTTCATTAACAGCTGGTGCATTGGCAAAGCGTTTTTCATGACGCCCAAACTTGATATCAATATCCCGAGGGGATTGGGGCCCGGCTCCCTGCTCTTTTGCGTTCATTTCTAACGCTTGTCGCTGTCTTGCCATTTCCTCATCTGGTACAGACACTGACTCACCAGCAAGTGCCAGACTCGACAGAAATCCAATACCAATAATACGAGCAGCACTTTGCGCAATCATTTAATACTCCTTTAATCGCTATATCCAAATTTTGTTGTTCCACATTGACCTTAACATTTGGTCAAGCACGATTATAAAGAGGCGGAATAACATAGAAATACAAGGACCATAAACTTTAACCCTCCCTGACATTTAGCCCTTAAAAATCCTTTTTTCTTATAAAAAACAATCTTTTCGAAAATAATTTCTTTTTGTTAGAGAAAACAGGATTCCTCTTAATTGATGCTTCAAGAAACCATATTGCTTAGCTCCAGAAAAAACGAGAGAATATGAAAAATTTTCCCAATAAAACAACCATAAAGAGAACAAAATGCACTTAGATGAGATAGATTTGCAACTACTTGCCTTAATTCAGAGTGATGATAGTATTTCCACAGAGTCGATGGCTCAGCAAGTTGGTCTATCAAAAACCCCTTGCTGGAGACGAATTCAAAAGCTCGAAAATGCGGGGTTTATTAAACGTCGTGTCGCGCTTTTAGACGCGGACAAGTTAGGGCTTGGCGTGTCAGTTTTTGTTCAAGTGAAAACCAATCAGCATGATGCAAATTGGGCAGAAGATTTCGCTCGCGTTGTTGCCGAGTTCCCTGAAGTGGTGGAGTTTTATCGCATGGCAGGGGAATACGACTACTTACTTCGTGTGTTGGTAAAAGACATTCCAGCGTACGACAAATTTTATAAACGTTTGATTAGTGCCACCGCATTAACTGACGTCACCTCAAACTTCGCGATGGAGCAAATTAAGTGGACAACTCAGTTGCCCTTGCCAAATCCGATGCAATCAAAGTGACAACAGTATTTCTCCATGCGGCAAGCCAAAAAGGAAAGAAACATGTCCATTGCTGCCGCAGAGAACATAACCGACCAAAAAACCAATCCGTCATTAGATAAAGACGCTTTGTTTGCCCGCATTCGTGATGGCATTATTGGTAAAAACACGCAAATACAAACACCTTTTGGCGCCAGAACTTTGACGTACGCCGACTACACCGCCTCGGGTCGCAGTCTAGACTTTATCGAAGACGCCATTCGTCAACATGTCTTACCGCTTTATGCCAATACGCATACCGAAGCCAATGCCACAGGCCAACAAACAACCGCCTTTCGCGAACAAGCACGCCAACAAATCAGACAAGCCGTTAATGCCAGTGAAGACGACCTAGTCATATTTTGCGGCAGCGGTGCCACCAGCGCGATTAACACCTTGATTAGCCAATTAGGTCTGCGTCAATTGAGTCCGTCTGAAAAGTCTGAAATCTGCGTTTTCATTGGCCCATATGAACATCATTCCAATGAATTACCATGGCGAGAATTGGGCGTTGAAGTGATCCGTATTGCCGAATCTACAGACGGTGGTGTGTGTCTAAACACTTTAGAAACAGAGTTACAGGCTAAACAAGGTAAGCACCTTATCGGTAGTTTCAGCGCTGCGTCCAATGTCACAGGCATTTTATGTGATCAAGATGCTATTACCGCCTTGCTCCATCGCTACCAAGCGTTGGCTTTTTGGGATTTTGCAGCAGCAGCGCCTTATGTTGCACTGAATATGAACCCAAATGCGTCCTCAGATCTGGCTAAAGATGCGATCTTTTTCTCCACTCATAAATTCATTGGCGGCCCAGGCACGCCAGGGATTTTAGTGGTTAAAAAAGCCATTATTCACAACGCTAAACCCAGTCTAATTGGTGGTGGCACGGTATCTTTTGTTACCCCAAAAGACCATACATTTTTGCCCGTTGGCGAACGCCGAGAAGAAGGCGGTACCCCCAGTATTGTCGAATCGATTCGCGCCGGTTTGGTATTTCAACTCAAACAAGCAGTTGGCGAAAACGCTATCGAAGCGCGTGAACATGAGTTGGTGCAGATGATCGACCAGCGTTGGCAGAACCACCCAAGAATTAAGCGGCTAGGACACGATCAAGCCGCACGCTTGTCCATTACCGCGTTTCGCATCAAAACGGATATTGGCTATTTGCATCACGGTTTTATCACCGCATTACTAAACGATTTATTTGGTATTCAAGTTCGCGGTGGTTGCTCTTGCGCTGGCCCTTATGGACACCAACTATTGGGCATTGGCAAAGCGGAGTCTGAACGAATCCAAGAGGCGATAAAAAAAGGCGAGAGGCTTGTAAAACCAGGTTGGGTTCGTTTCAATTTGAACTATTTCTTAGATGTAGCAGAAGCCACATTTATTTTAGACGCCATCGACTTTGTTGCGATACATGGCACGGCGTTATTGCCCTATTACGCTTACGATCAAAAAAGCGATTTGTGGCGCTTCCAAGGTCAATCGATGACACCACAATCGCTCAATGATCTATTGTGGACATCACCAAGCAAGGCAGCAAAGCCAAGCCCTGAAGATAAAATAGCTTATTTAATAGCCGCTGAAGCTGTTGTAAATGACTGCTTGGCAGGGAAGTATCAACCGCAAACTCAACCATTTAATGCAGAGTTTAACGATATTAAACGCTTTGTTTTGGCAACAGACTTGGCTTAACTATCTAGCCCTTTGATCCCAAGAAACACTATTTGCTGTTTCTTGGGATCAAATTAAACTGCATGCCTGTTCGCAAAATACCGGTACTCAAAACATTGGCACGCAAACCACCGCGGCGTAGCCAAGCTCTCACTACCTGCGGTGAGGATATAGAGTCGTTCGCTAACGACTTACCAAACGAAGCACAGGGTTCACACAATTCCACGCCATAAAAACGGACGTCACCAATGGAAAACTCTTGCCCAACCAGCTGATTCAGTCGCACACCTTGGGTCACTATGTTTCGTCTGGTGGCAGAAAGACCAATATTTTGGCCGAAGTTTGCATTAAAAGCGGCGATTTCTTCACTTTCCACAAAGGTAATATTAGGGCCGTCACTGCCCTTTTTGCCATAATAACGGTCGCCAACAATTCCCTTGCCCATATCTACTTTGACAGCATCGATCTCCACCTGAGACTGAGCGGATTTTTTGGCAACAAAAATGGCCTGAATCATCCATTTACTCCTACTGATCGTCTGGCTAAATGCGTTACTTATAATGACGTCATAGTATCGCTTTATCTAAGCCATACCAAATCGTCGTAAGGTTTTTCTTTTATTGCAGCAAGCCTTGTTGATAATGACCCAGAATGCAGCTCCAGTTTGTGACCATCTGGATCTTCAATATATAAAGAATCGCCTTCGCTGGTGTTCGCTTGCCATTGTTTGACAGCTGAAAAGCCAGGCTTTTGCTGGACAAAAGACATGGCTTCAGCACTAAAGCTAAAAGCAAAATGCGTATAGTCCTGACTGGGGTTCGCTTCACCTAATGACAAACAGAGCCAACAATTGCCATACGACAAGTAAGCCCCCGTATTCCAGCGAACCTCACCTTTAAAACCAAGCAGATCACAATAAAAATAAAGTGAAGCCTCAAGATTGGTAACACTCAAGGTCAGGTGATTGAGACCTTTGTCTTGTTGAACTGCAGGCAATTGAAAGGCAGAGGCATCATCAATTGATGCGACCAAGGAATAAACTTTGGTGGCTTTTTCAAAATGATTCAATTGATGTCCTTCTATCCACCAGCGAGCAATCGCCATCAAGGTCTTTGGATCATCGTTTTTATTAGCAAAAAAAGCATAAAACGATACCTGAACGTTTTCACCCTTTTTCCTGATTTTTTCTGCGCAAACCGAAAGAATCTTCTGTTTAATCTCTTTATACATTGTATCCACTCTTATTTTCTCGTTTTTATTACACGATTCACGCACAAAGACATCGCGGTTAAAAATCACACTATGCGACTAAAGTCTGACTTCTTATTAGACAAACGCCTGCTAAATTAACAGGGCGTATAAAAATAATTATAAGGAGATCTACCGTGTCAGATCATAACATTAATGCAGAAAAATACTGGCAAGCCAACCTAAGACTCATATTGGGTAGCTTGGTGGTTTGGGCGCTAGCATCCTATGGTTGTGCCATTTTACTTCGTCCTATGCTCTCAGGCATTCAAATCGGAGGAACCGACCTAGGTTTCTGGTTTGCTCAGCAGGGCTCTATCCTTGTATTCATCTTGTTGACCTTCTTCTACGCTTGGAGAATGAACAAACTTGATGAAGAATTTGGCCTTCAGGAGTAAATCGTATGGATCAATTCACTATCAACCTATTGTTCGTCGGTGGTTCCTTTGCGCTTTACTTCGGTATTGCTATTTGGGCTAGAGCCGGGTCGACAAAAGAGTTTTATGTCGCAGGCGGTGGTGTCCATCCGGTATTAAACGGTATGGCAACCGCAGCGGACTGGATGTCTGCAGCCTCCTTTATTTCTATGGCAGGCTTAATCGCGGCAGGCGGTTATGCTAACTCAACGTATTTAATGGGCTGGACTGGAGGTTATGTACTACTGGCGATGTTGCTCGCACCGTACTTGCGTAAATTCGGCAAGTTTACTGTGCCAGACTTCATCGGTGATCGATTCTACAGCAGCACCGCCCGTCTCGTCGCGGTGGCTTGTTTAATCATTGCTTCGGTAACCTATGTTATCGGTCAAATGACTGGTGCAGGCGTGGCCTTCTCTCGCTTCTTAGAAGTAGATAATAATACAGGCCTTCTGATCGCGGCAGTGGTTGTATTCTTTTATGCCGTATTAGGCGGCATGAAAGGCATCACATACACCCAAGTTGCACAGTATGTGGTATTGATCATTGCTTATACGATTCCTGCGGTATTCATCTCCTTACAACTAACAGACTCGGTTATCCCTGCTCTTGGTCTTTTCTCTAACCACACAGAATCCGGTATGCCTTTATTGCAGAAACTAGATGAAGTGGTTCGTGAACTTGGTTTTAGAGATTACACAGCGGATGTAGATAACAAACTCAACATGGTTCTGTTCACTCTATCCCTCATGATAGGTACAGCTGGTCTACCACACGTTATCATTCGTTTCTTCACGGTTCCTAAAGTAGCCGATGCTCGTTGGTCTGCTGGTTGGGCGTTAGTATTCATTGCTTTGCTATACCTAACAGCACCTGCTGTTGCGTCTATGGCTCGTTTGAATCTATTGACCACTATCTATCCTTCTGGCCCAACGGCGGCACCTATTGAGTACGCTGAGCGTCCTGATTGGGTTCAAACATGGGAAACGACCGGTCTTATCAAGTTTGACGATAAAAATGGCGATGGTCGTGTGCAATTCTATAACGACGTGCCTGCTTTTAAAGATGAAGCAACGGCTCGTGGTTGGGCTGGCAATGAGTTAACGGTTAACGGTGACATCCTTGTATTGGCTAACCCAGAAATTGCAAACTTGCCAGGTTGGGTCGTTGGACTGATTGCTGCGGGTGGTTTAGCGGCTGCACTGTCCACTGCTGCGGGTCTGCTGTTGGCTATTTCGTCTGCAATCAGTCATGACTTGATCAAAGGCTCTATCAACCCCAATATCAGTGATAAAGGAGAGCTAAGAGTGGCAAGGGTATCCATGTTCGTTGCTATTGCTGTAGCAACCTATCTCGGTATGAACCCTCCAGGCTTTGCCGCGCAAGTGGTGGCATTGGCCTTTGGTATCGCAGCAGCCTCTATCTTCCCAGCTCTCATGATGGGGATCTTCTCTAAACGTGTGAACAGCACGGGAGCAGTCGCTGGTATGCTTGCGGGTCTGATCTCTACCTTGGTTTATATCTTCTTGTTCCTTGGCTGGTTCTTTATCCCAGGTACGGCGTCATTCGCCAACACACCTGACAACTGGTGGTTTGGAGTATCTCCATTGTCATTCGGTGCGATTGGTGCAGTGATTAACTTTGTGGTCGCGTTTACTGTCTCTTCGATGACAGCGCCACCACCAAAAGAAATCCAAGACCTCGTTGAAAGCGTTCGTTATCCTCAAGGCGCTGGCGGAGCCGTTGACCATTAAAGGTTAACTCCAACATAGCCAATCGTTGGGCCTCACTTCTTTGTGAGGCCCAACTTCTCTATACTACACACCACATAAATAGATTTAAGAGAATACTTATGTTTTGGGAACTCGTTGCTACCGTTTTTGCCGGCCTTGGCGGCGCAGGGATCGCACTGTTATTGAGAAAGCTAACCAAACAGTCTGCACCTAAATGGCTGGTTCCTGTCTTTGCTGGCGGAGCCATGCTTGGCTTCCAAATCCAAGGAGAATACGAATGGTATGATCACCAAGCCAGCTTATTGCCCGAAGGCGTTGTTGTAGTAAAAGCCGTTCAAGAAGAAGCCCCATGGCGCCCTTGGAGCTACGTTTTCCCTCAAACCATACGTTTTATTGCGGCCGACGTCGCCAATTCCGCAACCAATAAAATAGACCCCAATCTCGTATTGGTTGACTTATATTTCTTTGAACGACGCCACATGGCAAAACGTGTTCCACAAATTGTCGATTGCGTACAAAAAGCGAGAACCGACTTCACCCAATCCTTCACAGCATCGGATAAAAGCACCCAATCTACCGCCACTTGGCATCCTCTTGAAAGAGATGATTTACTACTGAAAGCGGTGTGTACTGGGTAAATCAGTGAGTCATAACGTCCGATTACTGACCGCTGATCACCAAACAATTTTCAGATCGTAGACAAGTAAAGTTAACTCTTTTTAGTTATGTATTCTTACCTTTCAAAAGGAGATCGGCATTTCGATATGCCCGAGGCGTCATTCCATATGATACTTTAAAACATCGACTAAAATGAGCGCTACTACTGAATCCCCAGCTAAAAGCAATGTCTGTAATTGAACAATGACTAAACCCAGGGTCAATCAAGGTTCTTGCCGCTGCTCGCAACCTTCGATCCCAGATATAATGGCCAACACTGCCGATTTCACCGTGCTTAAATAATCGATGAATGGTTCTTACAGAGCAATTATTTTCTTCAGCAATCCGTTCTATGGTTAACAACGGGTCATCAAGATGTTGCTCAATATAATTTTTAACCGCCTGAGTAATAATATCAGTCGACGTGCCAAGAATCTCAATATCTTCAACCGTTCCTTGATCTAGGATATTAGGTAACAACTGTAATACCGACTGACCTAAGCTAATTTTCGAGTCTAAATTCAATGAGTCGTAATTAAAAATAGACTCACTTAACATGCCATAAAGTAACTTGGTTAAGCCGTGATCATTACATAGCTTATGCCCTAAAGTATTAAAAAAACCATTCGCTACTGATAAGCTATTACGAGGTATCGCCACAACAAGCTGATCTGAATACTCATCATTTGAAATCTCAAATGTATTACGAGTATCAAAAATAAAGGCAGAACCGGGTTCAAGGTATTCTTTGGCTCCAGAGCTTTTTAGGCAGGTGACGCCATTCAGCTGAACAACGAGAAGTATCGGAGTGGCTGCGAAAGAAGTTGGCGCACTCAATGATCGCCTAAATCGATGAGGACTCACTCGCAACCTAGAAAGCTGAAGACTACCTAAACTACCACTTTCTAAATTACCTTCAAATCCCCCTTTACCAATCGGCTGAGAATGCACTACCTCAGCCGGTTTAAAGGGATCTGGGCCCTTACCAACAAAATTAGTAATATACTGTACCCAATTGGATAAACGATATTGTTCTTCAATACCTTCGGTAGATAAATGCATCATGGATTCAGTTTGCATATCGTCTCCCTCTTCTCACATTCAGTCAAAAAAATACTCGAATTGAGACCTCACCAACCTAGGCCTCAAATAGATGTTAAACCGGATAGTTCGAGTGCGCTTTCTGCCAAGTAATCCAATGTGTACGTGTAAATTCATCAACCAGATAATCGCCGTTAAAACGACCGAGCCCAGAATTTTTCTCACCACCAAAAGGAGCATTCGGCTGATCGTCAATTGTGATGTCATTAATGTGCGTCATACCTGCGACGATACCACGAGAAAAATTAATGCCTCGATCCATATCTGAAGTAAAAACTGCACTTGAGAGTCCATATTCGGTGTCATTCGCAAGCTGCAAAGCATGCGACTCATTATCAGCAACAATAAGAGACACAACTGGGCCAAATATTTCATCTTGTGCTAACGCATGGCTATTAGAAACATTACCATAGATATGTGGTGGTAAAAGCTGACCTTGATGCTCGCCACCAAGCAACTTTTCTAAGCTAACATCAGCGTGCTTGATCTTATTCAGCAAGCCATTAAGTTGCTGTTTGTTAATAATTGGACCAATGATTGTGTCTGCTTCAAATGGATTGCCCACTTTAAGATTACGGACACGCTTAACAAACATCTCGGAAAAATCAGCATAGAGCGACTTATCAACAATAATACGATTTGTACTCATACAAATCTGACCTTGGTGCAAAAAGCGCCCAAGTACTGCTGCTCCTACAGCGGCCTCCAAATCCGCATCATCAAGCACAACAAGAGGACAGTTACCTCCTAACTCTAATGCTATACGTTTAATATATTGTCCACCCGTCGCAATTCGACCAACGTTACGACCTACATCAGTAGAGCCGGTAAAAGAGATTAAGCTTGGCACTTTATGCGCTGAAAAATAATCGCCTATTTCACTTCCCGACCCCACAACGACGTTAAAAACGCCTGGTGGCAATCCGGCTTCATCCAAGATTTTGGCGATCAATAAAGCGCCAGTAACAGGTGTATCACTTGCAGGTTTAACAACAACAGTATTACCAAGCACGAGAGCGGGAAAAATAGAACGAATACTGAGATAAAGAGGAAAATTCCAAGGGCTGATGACACCAATGACACCAAGAGCTTCTCGAAAAACAAAACTTTTTTTGCCATTAACAGGATGGCTCATCATTTTACCTTCAACACGATCAGGGTAACTCATGCATTCTTTTGTTAGTGCATAAGTGCTCTGCCACTCTAGGGTTGCCTTAATACGTGTACTGCCACTCTCTTGAATAATCCATTCAATGATTTCTTCTTTTCGATTGCTCAGGATTGAAAGAATTTTCTCAATGTAGCCAATTCGCTCTGCAGCATCTCTTTTTGCCCACGATATCTGTGCAGATTGAGCGCAATGAAACGCCTTATCAACATCATCACACGAAGCAAGTTGGATAGTACCAAGTACGTCATTGTTAAAAGGATTGATATTCTCTAAGGAACGAGATGAAGATCCGGAAACCCACTCGCCATTTATAAATTGTAGAGAGAAATCGGAATATTTTGCTGGGTTATTATTGTTTATATTCATTTTTTACAAACCTCGCGCTGATCATAATCAACTTAGTTGTTTTTATAGTCATGATTCAAAGCCTCTTACCTATCCCCTTCACGCTAAGCACATCTAAAGCTAGATGAGCGAGGCGCTAGAACTGAGAATGGCTGTACTTTAAAAGAAATATATCCCACCATTTGGGATTTTTCAATAAAAACACATTTTGAGAATTGTTTAAAACGTAACTAGTAGGGCTGACCTAACACATCAGAGCCCACTCAAAAGTAGAGACCTCTCACACCTTAGCCGTGAAAGATGGTGTAAACTTACGAATAAGTTGAGTCAGATCATCACTCTGGCAAGAGATAGGTAATATTAAAAAAAAGAGCCTCAGATGAGGCTCTTGAAATGATAGAAATTTATGAGATAACAAGGGGATTATCATCCCATTTTTCTAGATCATGTTAGATGTTCTGACGGTTGATTTTAGAAGGAGCAGTTTCCTTTAAAAAGAGAGTCACAATGAACCCTAAAACCATCGCCCCAGTAGCAACATGTAAAATATATTGAATACCAAAGACTTGTGCGACCATACCGACCATAAAAGATACCACACTGCCAGAAAATATCTCTCCTGTACCAATGACCATACCCGAAGAGCTAGAACGTAAATGCTTAGGCACAGATTCCGCGCTAATAGGGCCAACCGTTAATGCTAGTAAGCTGTAGATAAAAAATACACAAACAAACACAACCGTGAATAGCGCGGTCATACTGCTAGCATCCATACGGATTAGCATCAGCAAGGATAACGCACCACCAAGAGCTGACAAACTCACTGCGGCTTTTCGTCCTATTTTATCTGATAAAGCAGGTAAGCATATCGTCCCGACTGTGCCACCAAAACCAATAGCAGACAAGATAAAGCCCATTTGATTTAAATTTAACTTTAGATAATCCGTTAAGTAATTTGGCAAGAATGCCGCCAAAACTGTCAACGCGGTTAACCAGCAAAACATGGATACAACGCCTAACGATACATTTCTATATTTAAATATGTCGTACCATTTACTCGCTGGCACCTCTTTAATTACTGCCTCAGATTTTTCTTCCTTGGGACTGTTTGCTAGTATCTGTGGGTTATCTCTCAGTATTTTATACATGAAATAAGCAACAACAAATCCAGGCAAAGCGACTAGCGCAAAGATAAAATGCCAATCAACCACATTTAATAATTGTGTCACTAATACAGGCGCAATCCCTAAACCAAACAGTGGAAATGCCGCCTGTTGAAGGCCGATATTTAATCCTACTCTCGACGGCTTCGAAGCATCAAGCGTCGCAATAATACTGCTTGGCGTGTAAGCACCTTCAATCAAACCGATGCCAACGCGAATAAGTAACAAGGAACCAAGCGTTGTTGCTAAGCCACTAAAACCCGCCAGTAATGAAAAAAGTACAAGAGACGGAATAAGAATGGCTTTATGCCCTACTTTATCTGAAAACCTTCCCATAAAAATGGAAGAAAAGCCCCAAGCTATCCCTAAGGCACCAGTGAGTAAACCAATATCGCTGTAATTTAAATTAAGCTCTTTTGCCAATACAGGAAACATAGGCATAATGATAAACCTATCGATTCCAACCAAACCAAAACCTAAAAATAGCAGAAGAATCGCTTTTATTTCATACGACTTATCCCAGTCTTTTTCAGAAATTTTCTCTATTTTATGTTCATCTACAATAATAGACATAATAATATTCTCTCAAATATAAATAGACTCAAGATGATATTTAGAATTTCTGCGCAATTCTAAACTGCAGTTTCAATTCGTTTCGGAATCGATTCTCAACCATACTTTCTGAGTATGTATTTACCCACACATTAGTATTTTGATCTTTGGAACTCCAGAATACACCTGGCCCTATACCTAGCACTTCTTCTTTAGAGTCTGCCAACGTGTCGCCATTCACCTTGTCATCAGTTAATTGTTTTAAGTAATAACCATTTATACCTGCGCGCACCCCAGGAAAAATCTCATAAGATGTAGCAAAATTCATATAAAACGCCTGACCAGCCTGAGTATCATTTACTGCACCTCCATTCCAATCCATAGGGGCACTACCTGCTGGTTCAGAGTTTTCGAAATTATAAAGATAATTGATACGCCCACTCACTTCGACACGAGGTGCTGGTAAGACAGTAAATGACCAATTAGGAATAATTGTTAAATAATTGTTTGATTGATTGAAATCTTTCGTTACATCATATCCTCCTGTTGGGAGAATAAAATCCACAGCAATACGCTGTGAAAATATAGGGTGACCATCTTTTATGGCTGGTGAAAATTGCAGATAAGGAGAAATAGTAAGATCGCCGAGTTCAGTGCCATTATCATATAATACTGGTCCATTGCGACCAAATGCCGCATCAAGACTAACAACTGGCAGTAATGCGGTAATACCATAACTGTTACCAGACTCATTCGGCTCAAATTTATAGTCAATTTGATTGATTGCCACAGTCACATCAAGGTTTGGAGTGTCAAAAGGAACTGCATCTTTACCTTTGCTATCTTTCAACGAGGTGCCGTTTTCCTGTTGAATATACAATAAGTAAGTCAGTCCTGAAGAATCCCCAGAAAAACCATCAAAAAAACTCGTTGATCCAAGACTCGTCCCTTTAGGCAAACTTACTGATGGATTTGCCGCTAATGTGTTAGCACTGTATACAACAGCCAAAGACAATAATGTTTTTGAAAATAGTGCATCTGGTTTTATAAATTTATTTTTATATTCTCTCATGGTAAAGCCTCTTATTTATTTTTATGACTTATAAGATAAATGAAGGAATTGCTTAAAAATTGTCTGAAAGTGCCACTTTTTCACATTAACGACATAGATATAAAAAATAATAAGAATAAAATATTCTATATGTAATCTATGGGAAGAGTATGTGTGTTTTTAAACTTATTTTAGTATAAGATCAGTCTGTTGGCTTGCTTAAAAAACTAAATCATGATTATGTCATTTCAGGAAGAAAAATATGAATATTCAGGATTCCCCCAAAATTCCAAGACTATTCAAGATCCTCTAAAAAAGATAAAAGTACTTACTCTCTGTTTGATGTTTAACAGTTTGCAGTATGAATGGAAGTTCCTAGCTGGGAACTTATTGACAATTTGAGAGAAGTACATCGTCTTTGATTACAGGGAAAAGAGCTTTTTACTTGAAGCGTACCCAATCACGCTACCATTGCTCATTTCATTTCTCTGCTCAACGCAACTTGGTTTCGACAAAGCTTCATTTTCTGGGAAAAATCTTTTCCAAAACAAACCTCTGGGATGATCATTACTATCGATGGCAAAACACTCAACAATTCTTACAACCCAGAGGATCGTCAATCCGCCATCCACATGGTCAGTGCATTCACCACCTATAATGGTATCGTTATTGGACAAAACTGATCAAAATATGTGCCCCCTCCCCCAATAGTCAATACCATAAAATTTGAGCTAATATTACTAGATGGCCCAGCCCTCATTATATAAAGCAGGTAGCAATCCTAAAATCGCTACCTGTATTTTTGTTATGCTTTATCTTCAATCCAATTACCATGAAATCCCAAAGGAATTCTATGGTCAAGCGTAATTCTTGCTAATGGCTCTCCGTCAAAGTTCTGTGCATCAAAGATAATCATCTGACTCGTATTTCTTCTAGGATCATACCAAATGTTCATAATCCAACCATGATCCTCACTCTCCGATTGAGGATGTGGTACGTAAATAACCTCACCTGGAACCATATCATAACCGTAAGCTAAATGCTGAAACTGCGTTTCACCTGTTTCATAATCATGCTTGGCAATAGAATTAAATCCTCGGGTTTCTGGGCCGGGATTATGTATAGTAGTAACGTAACCATATCGAATTTTTGTCCCCATTACTGTTTCATTAGGTCGACAAAACTCAGCATTAAAATCGCCTATTCGCTGAGTTTCGACCTTTCCATCCTCTAGAGAAAAAGATAAACGCCACAACTCAGGCCCTTTAAAAGCCGCTGGACCGGGAACCAATGGGAAAGGGTAATAATCTTCTGGGTTGAACGTATTAATTTCACCGCTAAGAGGTGTAATACTTGCATCCACAATGATTTCTCCATTCTCTTCATAGGCATTCATGAAGTGACCAATAATATACGGTGAGTTTTCAGGTTCCATCCATTGGGCCTCGCCATTTTTCCGGTTAATAAATAGCATTTTAGCGTCCAATCCGGTATCAGGATCAATGAAAAAGGCACTTTTACCTTGAGGTATACGATCTGGAGATAAAGGACGAAAACTAATCATGCCAAAAAAGTAGATAAAATAGTTTTCTGTGAAAATGAGGTCATGGTTCCATGGGCTAAACCCTAAACGAGTTTCATACTTTGAAATAACATTACCATCTGGATCCGTGGTAAAGCTCGTAACGATTCTTGCCTCATTATCAAAGGCACAAAATAACCATTCATTAGCTAGATGGTCAAAATGAGGATGCGCGGTCAACATCCCTTTAATACCACCATTAAAATCAAACTTACCAATAGTTTCTAAAGTAATAGGATCAAGTTCCCAATAATGATTCTCTACTTCATGCATGGTAAGTAAGCGTTCACCTAACCTGATAACATTTATGCCTGCAACTGTTTTAATTTCGGGAGCATCAGAAGGAAGCTCTATTTGTGGTTTTTCTGAGCGTCCATAAATACCATTGTAAAGCTGCTTTCCAGCCTTACGCTCCACTTTTAAGCCTTCAGTTTCCACCCAACGACAGATATAACTTGCTTCACCATCATTTAAACGAAACGCATGAACCATACCATCTCCATCAAACCAGTGAAAACGGTTAGGATCTTCCATTATATACTCGACGTTTGAGCCGGTACGATATAATGTTCCTTTAAGTTCAGCAGGTATTTTACCTATTACATGAGCACTTTCTATTTTATACTCATTTTTTAGAGGTTCAAAAGGACCTTGTAAAAAAGGGTTTATAATTTTCATTCTTTTCTCCTAATTTTAAAGATGACCTTAGGTGTTGAAATTCAATCATTAATTAAATTTCATTTAATCGAACTTAATTTAATTCCAGCAATATAAGTTGATTGAAAAAACAGAAGTTTCCACTCTTTTCCATATTGCTTCCACACCTCCGTAAAGTAAGATTTTGGATAGTTTGGAATATCATTACCTTGCTTATAAAGACACATTGTCATCACACCAGAAATGATCGCAATATCATCTGTTAAAACAATGTTTCGATCATAAGTTTCGATACTTGTGTATTTCACACTTGGGACAAAAATTAGATAACTATCTCTATCATCGATTCGGCCAGTAGCATGAACATAACGCAAATCCTGTGCAGATAAGCCAGATAAAGCCTGCAAATCTTGCTCTATAAGCGCTTTAGCCCGTGACAAATGTGCATGCAAGACTCTAGCCTCATCCTGAAAAAAATAAGGTTCGTTCATTTTATCTCCTATAATCAACGAGCAAAAAAAGTAATAGGAAAAACTAAAGTAGACCTAAATAACCTGGCAGCCATAATGACAAAATTGGTAATATGTTTATTAACGCCATAAAAAGAAACATAGCTAAAAGGAATGGTACCATCGCCATAAAAAGCCTAGACATAGAAATATCGGTGCCAGCCATAACGACAAATAATCCAGGTCCTAAGGGTGGTGTCACTAATCCAACTAACGTCGCTAAACTAATAACCACACCAAAATGTATTGGATCAATCCCCATAGAGAGTGCTGCAGGCAATACAATTGGAACCATCACAATCAGAATGCTCATACTTTCTAAGAACATACCTAAAAAGATAATAAGCAGATTGACCAACAATAAAAAAACCAATGGGGAATGAGTCCATGATGACATAGTTTCCACTATACGATCTGGAACCCCCTCAAAGGAAAGCGCCCAACCAAACATAGTAGCTGCGGCAATTAACCCCGTTATCAACGCAGAATTAAGCGATACCTTAAAAAGTGCATCAGGCAATTCCTTCCATTTAATCGTTTTATAAACAAACTTACCGATCAAAAGAGCAAGCAAAGCGCCAATAGCACCAGCTTCTGTCGGAGTCATTACGCCCGCACCAATACCAGTGACAATCAAAATGGGGATCGATAGAGGAGCAAGATTACTTAGTACTTCCGTAATGCGAACGCTAGGAACATCTTTCTCAGTATTTTCTGGAAAACCAGAAATCCAACCGGTTAAAAAAATGACAATTCCAAAGGCAAGGGTCAGAAGCAGACCGGGTAATACTCCAGCCATAAACAAGGTTCCTACCGGCTGATATGCAATAACACCGTAGATAATCATCACCATAGATGGTGGTATGATTGGCCCTAATAACCCACCAGCAATCGTCACGGCAGATGAAAAACCTCGGTCAAAGCCTTTTTTCTCCATCGCGGGAATCATGACTCGGCTCATGACGGCGATTTGTGCAAGTGCTGAGCCTAAAATAGAGCTGGCAATGGCGTTTGTTAAAAGGTTTACGTAGGCAAGCCCACCTTTAAATCGGCCCACAAACAGGGAAGCCAAACTAATCAATCGATCAGTTAGACCACCTCGATTCATCAACTCCCCTACCATCATAAATAGTGGAATAGCCAGCAAGCCGCTTTTTTCAAGAGAACCATAAAACTGTAGCGGTAAAGACCCCATTAACATATTTAAGTCAGATTGCTCTAGGAACACCAATGACCCAATGAGTAAGGTGATAAAAATAGGCAGACCTAAAAACAAAGTAATAAAAAAGACGAGTATCGTAGCCATTATGATTTTCCTCCACGAAACAGCTCGCTAAGGGATTTGAAACAGTGCCTTAACTGATGAAAGCTCATCGAACCTAAAGCAATCAGTAATACCGCATAGTTATACCAGCGTGGTAGCTGAGTCGTTGGAGACAGTTCATTTTGAACCATTGGCTCAGTTACCCATTGAAAGGTAAGAACCAGCATAACCATTAAGGCTAATAGCGAGATAATTTGAAAGGCACACTCTATTGCCAACCGAAAAGAGGATGGAAGTATCAGAGTAATAAAATCAATCACGACCAACTGTTTTTGATAAATAAGATAACTCACACCAAAAAAACTGATCGCCACAAAAACTTGAACAGCCACTTCCTCTGCCCAAAATAAAGGACTATTAAAAACATAACGCAAAAAAACTTGCGCAATAAGTAGAGTCACCAAACCAAAAGTTAACGTTATTAACAGTATTTTCTCTACCCGAGAGAGCCAATCATCAAACCAACTTAACAAAGCCAACATCACATTCTCCTCACTCACTGGAAAAGATTTCCAGTGAGTATCGATATATTATTTTTGTGCTTTCACTTGCTCATAAAATTCAGCAATGGTTGGGCTTTTCTTGACGTATTGATTAAGAATATCGGTCGCATTATCAGCGTAACTACTCTTGTCTATTTGAGTAATCGCAACGCCAGCGTCTTTAAGAGCGTTTAGATTTCCTTCATCCGCCATAACTTGGGCCTTGACGCCCCAGGCTTCAGCTTCTGCAAACACATCACGAATAACGGCACGCTGCTCTACACCTTTGCTTTCCCACCATTTTTTCGAAACTACCACAATACCTGGGAATGCCATGTGGCTAGTCATTGCTAAGTTAGGAGCCTGTTCGTAAAGCTTTAAAGCAGCGACAAGATCTAGATCAGCATCCACTACCTCAATGAGATTGATTGCTAATGCTGACGCAATTTCCGGCATAGGTACGGCGGTTGGTATGGCACCAAAGGTTAACCACCAATCATTAAAGATAGGAACAGGGAAAATACTGATTTTTTTACCTGTGATATCACTCAGGCTCTTAACTGGATCAACTGAAATAAGGAGACGCATACCGGCAAATACATAACCTAACCCGACCATTCCTTGACGATCTAACTCGGCTAACATTTTTTTAGCGGCAGGTAACTGGGTCGCATCACCAGCATCCTGTACACTATTAAATAGTCCAGGTAAGAACCAAGCATTCAACGATTCTTCGCTGTTTGCCATAAACGCAGCAGGAATAACAGCGAAATTCAGCGCTCCAGTTCCAAGCATGATGGCATTTTCCGGATCAGATCCTAGCTCTCCAAACGGGAAGACTTTGATGTCTAACTCACCATTGGTTCGAGCTTTTAAATCCTCAGAAAATTTCGTCGCAACCTTAGAGAAAATATGATTTGGTGGGACAGGCGTACTAAAACGTAACTCTTCAGCAAACAGCGAGTGGCTACTGACACTCAACACCACTGCCATTATAACAAAATTAGAAAGTACTCTGAGCGCTTTCAATTTTAATTTTTTCATCTCGATTACCTTTTTTATTATTATCAATATTCGATTTAAATCTAACTTAATAAAACGTAAAAAAACCAGTTCATTGATAAATATTCCAATAGACTGATTGAGATATTATTTCTCAGCCTTCACCTGCTCATAGAACTCAGAAATTAATGGGGTTTTATTTATGTATTTATTCAGAATCTCAGCGGTACTGTCTGCGTAACTGCTTTTTTCAATTTTATTTATCGCAACACCGGCATCTTTAAGCATTTTTAAGTTTTTCTCTTCTGCCATGACTTGGGCTTTTATCCCCCATGCCTCAGCCTCTGCAAATACTTCACGAATCACAGCTTGTTGTTCAGCCGTTTTACTTTCCCACCATTTTTTTGACACCACCATAATGGCTGGAAACGCCATATGATTGGTTATTGCCAAATTAGGAGCTTGCTGATAAAGCTTTAAAGCCGTGACCAAATCTAGATCGACATCGACAATATCAAGTAAATTTGTTGTTAATGCTGGCGCGATTTCTGGTGTTGGCAGTGCTGTAGGAGCAGCACCAAAGGTTAACCACCAATCATTAAAAATTGGCCCGGGGAAAGTACGGATTTTTTTATCTTTAATTTCTTTCATGTCGGATATTGGATCGACCGAAAGAAGATGCCGCATTCCTGCAAAGACATAACCGAGTCCAACCATGCCCTGTTTATCCAGCTCTGTTAACATCTCTCGAGCAGCAGGCAATTGAGTAGCGGCTCCAGCCGCTTCAACATCAGCGAACAATCCAGGAAGCAGCCAAGCATTTAACGACTCCTCTCGATTCGCCATAAATGCAGCGGGAATAACGGCAAGCTGAATCGCCCCAGTTTGAATCATTAATGTATTTTCAGGGTCGCTACCTAGCTTGCCAAATGGAAAAACTTTAATATTCAAATCACCATTAGTTCTGGCACTTAAATCTTCGGCAAACTTCGTTGATACCTTAGAAAAAATATGACTTGGCGGGACGGGGGTACTTAGACGTAACGTTTCTGCAACCGACTGCATACTGGTAATACTTATTGCAAAAGTAATGACCGTTGCACTACAGAAAGAGCAAAGCTTGTTCAAATTTGATTTTTTCATCTCGATTACCTTTTTTTGTTATTATCATTTTTAGATGTATTTCAATTTCTTCTATTCGTTACTAATAAATTAATACTTCCTCCATCCGTTTAAAACGACCTTATATATTCAATAAGGAACGTAGTTAGGTAATATATCTACCATAGAAGATAAATTTTTTGGCGTTATTTCTGCGACAATGTATCTATCAGGTCTTAATAAAAATATTGACGATGATGAGTGATTAAAAATCCATTTTTTTGCTTCGTCTCTATAATCTCGAGCGACTGTTACATCCGGGTTTTCAACGGGGTTCCACGTTCGAGGCGTAATACACACACGTTGGATTTTATCGTTATAAATAGCACTATAAGGTTTGAGCATATTAAAGGCGGATTCAGGACAATCAGAATAGGCGACTAAACAAAACCCAGTTTGCAAAATATCATCTAACAATACTTGTTTACGGTCAGGTGTTTCTAAACAAGGTTGCGCAACCATCAACCCTGTTGATGAATTTTTGTCAGATGTATCTTTAACGAACCAACCACTAGGAAATCGAGGCTTCGGTTTGTAACGCATTTGAGTGACATAATCGCGGGCTGGTTTATAAAGACCAAGCAAGCGGAAAAAGCCTTGAGTTAACTTTGCTCTCAACATAGTTTTAGGCATCATTATCCGTCCTAGCATCTCAGCCATTTCGATCAACTGCCAAGAATGAGGCATACGTTCTTCTTCATAAGTTGATAAGATTTTGTCAGGCATGCCGTGTTTAATAACCCATGCGAGTTTCCAAGCCAAATTAGCTGAATCCCGTAATCCACTATTCATGCCTTGACCAGCAAAAGGAGGGGTTAAATGTGCAGCATCACCTAATAGGAAAATACGCCCTACTTTCCATTGTGCAGCCTTACGAGCATGAAAGGCATACACTTGTTTTCTGACAATAGAAGCATCACGATCTGGACCGTATTGATCCATTAACCCTCTAACAAAGTCTTCTTCTATAACCTGTTCATCGGTTTCACCAGGTAAAACCATAAACTCAAACCGACGAGTGCCATTTGGTCCTGGTAAATTAATCCCAGGTCTTTTAGGGTTGCAATAGACTCGAGTCTGGCGGAAAGTGTCTTTGGTGCCTTTAATATCGATTATTAGCCACTTTTGACCATAGGTTAAACCTTCTAAGGGAACCCCTAACGATGTTCTGGTGAAGCTTCTTCCGCCATCAGCCGCCGCAAGATAATCTGCTCTGACTTCATACGTTTGTCCTTCTGCCAAAACGGTAATAAACACTTGATTGGCATCTTGAGTAAAATGAGTCACGACATGGCCAAAACGAACATCAACACTTTCATATCTCGTTGCGCCTTCGCGTAGAGTTGCCTCTAGATCAGGTTGTGAAAAAGCATTGCGACGAGGGTAACCATACTCACTCGCGGTAGGCTCAATTTTGGCAAAAGGTTTAGCGTCAACGCCGTAATAAACAGACCCATAATCTAGTGCACAAAAAGACTTCACCTTTTCATGCAACCCGATGGCCTGCATTGTTCTTAATGATTCATCATCAATCGATACCGCTCTTGGTTCTAATACCGTGTGTTTATTTTGCTCAAGAACAAGCGTTTTCACACCGTATTTACCCAGTAAATTGGCAAGCGTCATGCCACTTGGCCCACCGCCAATAACGATGACTTCATATTTTTCGTTTAGGACTTTTTCACTCATATTCATTAACCGCTCCAGCCGCACGACTGAATGTTCATCATGCCCATGAAATTTTGTTGATACACCAGTCTAAAAAGCGTTTTTAACTTCTTAAAAACGCTTGCCCCCAATAATTCAAGGTTTTAGGCTCATGAACCCACTTCCCTACGGGAGCATCTTCAGGAAGAATTTGTAGCTCCGCCGAGATTTCTAACCAATTACCGTCTGGATCATGAAAAAAAATGAACAGGTTATTACCTGGGCCATGGCGGCCAGGTCCCCATTTAAGAGGAATATCAAAAGTCGACAAATGGTCTGCCCAGTCACGAATGGCGTTCCAATTGGAAGATTCATAACAATGGTGATCGAACCATTTTTCTTTGGCTTGGAAGATGGCTAATGAATGATGTTCGTTGTCACTTCTTAAAAAGGCGGTTTTTAATTTTTTATCTTCATCAAATACATTATCACTGATTAAATAACCAACGGTGTTTTGATAAAAATCCACCATCTCTTCAATATTGTTTGTGGCAAAAGCAAAATGTTGTAAACGAGCAGATAATTCAACTCGAGGGTTGTTTTTCTCCTCAACACCAAAGGTTAACCAGTTACCATCAGGATCCTGAAGAGCAAACGCTTTATCATCAAAAAGAGGCGATGGAGAAGCACTTAATTGAATATTCTTCGCCAATAAAGCATCACGTAAAAGATCTAAATTTTCCTCAGTCATCCCCATCGCAAAATATTTAAGTTCTTTCGCTTTTCCAGATGTGAACAAAAGCTTTCTTTCTGGGCCAGTAGAAAGATAACCTTGGTCAATTTCTTCAATGGTATTGCCCATGGCTTTTTCATAAAAGGTTGCCATTACTAATGGGTCAGGACTGCCAATCGCCAAATGGCTTAAATGTGCATTAAGTGCCATACCAACTCTCCTTTTTAAAAGTGAGAATGAAAATTCTTTATTATTGTTAAAAAAAACCCAGTCTCCTCATTGCTCCTTCTTCAATGTAAATTAAGAAAGAGCAATGAAATGCGAAGCGACAACTCTATTGTTGCTCTTCGTCTACAATCGTATTTCTAAGGATGCCTATTCCAGAGATTTCCACTTCAACTACATCACCAGGTTTCATCCACACTGGTGGCTGACGAAATGCCCCTACACCGCCAGTGGTTCCTGAAACAATCACATCGCCAGGAGCCAGTTCGGTAAAGGTGGAGCAATACTCAATCAACTTCTCGACAGAAAAAATCATGTCATCCGTATCGGTATCCTGCATTACCTCACCATTTAAACGAGTTGTTAGATGAAGCTTTTGTGGATCAGGAATATCAGAGGTAGTAACAAGGAACGGTCCGAAACCGCCAGTGCTAGGGAAGTTTTTTCCTGGCACAAACTGAATGGTGTGTTTTTGCCAATCACGAACACTGCCATCGTTATAACAAGAGTAGCCAGCCACATAACCTAAAGCGTCTTTTGCCGCAACATGACGCGCAGTCTTGCCAATCACCACAGCAAGTTCACCTTCAAAATCTAACTTGTGCGAAATAGTTGGTCGGATAATTGCTTGTTCATGTGCCACTTGAGTATCGGCGAAGCGAGTAAAAATCATTGGATATACAGGCATATCACGGCCTGTTTCTTTAACGTGAGTCGCGTAGTTAATACCAATGCAAAGCGTTTTGTTTGGGCTGGCAATGACAGGTAAATAACGAATCTCATCCAATGCTATTTCCGGCATATTGGATAAATCGAGTTGCTCAATCTTCGCCAAATTACCGTTTTGCAAAACCTGTTGAAGATCCTCTCCTAGCTGAGACTTCATTGACTCTAAGTCTTTCACTACGTGATCGACCACCACACCATAAGAGCTACGATTCTGGAACTCAAAAGACACTAATTTCATTCTTCCTCCAATGACATCCAATACACGTGGCATGTCAGATTTTATGATTGTCAGAGTTTTGTGATAAACAGACTATAGTTCCAAAATAAATAAAAATCAACAAATCCTACATTGTGGGATTGTTATTTATTTTTACATTGTGAATATATTTCAAATAGACATGATTCATAGAAGACTGCCTCTAGGAGGTTGATTTCATTGCAGGGTATAATTCAACAAACGAAGGACACACCAAGGTATTACCCTTACTAGGTGAATCATTATCGTTAAACATGAAAAAATTAAACGGGTTGACGACATTGGAAGACACAAAAGCAGAAGCGAATGAAAAAGACATAAAACGCAGTAGTTTAGAGCGTATGCTGCGCATTTTAGACTTGTTTACCCAAGAAAAGCCTATTTGGTCTGTGGACGATATCTGTGCTGAATTTGACTACACCCGATCTACCGGATATCGATATACCAAAGAATTGGCCGATGCCGGATTGCTTTTTCAAACAGGAAAAAGCAATTACAGTCTGGGCTCACGTATTATTCAATGGGATCGTCAGTTACGCTTATCTGATCCTTTAGTGAGATTATCCAAAGACATTGAACAACAACCGTACGAGCTAGAAGGCAAACAAGCTTGGTTAGTTTGTAGACTATTTAAGGATCAAGTCGTCTGCGTTTATCATTTTGGCAATCTAGAAACCAGCCTTAGTTATTCAAGAGGCATCCCTAGACCCTTGTTCAGTGGCGCAACCTCTAAAGCCATCTTGGCGTTTTTACCAAACGCACAGCACATGCGCTTGTTTGTTGAAAATCAAGAGGAAATAGAAAAGTCCCATTTAGGTACAAACTGGAAAGACTTTAGAGCCAACCTGCAAAAAATCAGGGAAGATGGCTATGCTCTATCAATATCAGAAGTAGATAAAACCGTATTTGGTCTAGCAGTCCCAATCCTTAGCCAAGATGGTAAAATTCAGGCAAGCATTAGTTGCGTACGCTCAGTCAAAGACTATGAACCAAACAGGATTAAGGCAGAAGTGGACGTTCTAAAAAGATATGCAACAAAACTAAGTAGCGGACTGCGTTGACTTATTCCTTCCATTCCGCAACATAAAAAGAATAACAATCCTCTTGCTCTATAATATGAGGATTGTTATCTATTGGCCGTTTTTGTCTCCCTAATCTAAACCTTCTTTTTTCATTTGTCTTTTAATTTATATTTTCTACAGCAATTCTACCTGTGGTTATTGCAAATCCCATTGAGGTGCCCGGAAAAATAAATGGGTAACTATCGCCATAAATGGAGCAAGCATCTGTTCCTACTGCATACAACCCTTTTATTGGCAGCCAATCTTGGCCAATAACCTGTGCTTTTTCATTAATTTTTATACCTCCTGCGCTACCGTAAGCACTTGGGAAATGCCGCCCTGCATACCATTTCCCTCCTTTGAGTGGTCGAAGGTACCTTCTTTCTTTATTGAACTGTTCATCATAACCATTCTGACAATAAGTGTTATAGCTTCTAACCGTCTCTTTTAGATTTTCTAGATTTATGCCAGTTTGTTGGGCAAGATCATCTAAAGTGTCTGCCACATAAAAATTACCCTTGCCAGATTTAAGATAGGCATCAATGACTTGTGATGAGCCTTTGAAGTTAGTATGAGGAAACACTCGGTTCCGAGTATCGAAGTCTTTCTCCATTTCTCGCAATATATGTTCATCAAAAATCAAAAAACCCGCTTTATTTTTTTGTAATGAAAGAGCGTTACCAGTGAACGTGACATTCGCCATAATCGCTTCGTTCATAAACCTTTCGCCTAGATAATTGACGAATAAATGTGGCTGTCGGCAGGCTTCATGTAATTGCGGTGGCACTCCCAAAGGATCAGGCATACCATAAACCAATTCCATACTCATCTCTGTTTTTCTTGCACCTACCGCCCATGCCATTTTAATTCCGTCGCCAGTAACACCAGGAATTCTGAATGGAAAAATATCATTATCCACCTCAAAGCCAGCGTATTCTTTTATCATTTCAGGACTATTTCCAAAACCACCAGTCGCAACAATAACAGCTCTAGCACGAGCTTCGACTTTATGCCCCTCTTTGTTCGTAGCGAATACCCCAACAACAGTATCCTTTTCTTTAATGATCTGATTAACAGCACTTTCTAAATACAATGTCACCCCTAAATCGAGGGCTTTTTGTGTCAAAATTTTCATCATAGTCGCGGCTCCACCAGGACCTGGCGGACCAACTTCGGGCTTTACTAAATGCCAAGTAGAATATGAACCAGAAAAATAGGTAGCTGGTTCAACAAATTCAACCCCTAAAGATTCAAGCCAGTGAATGGTTTCACCCGATTTATTTAGGAAAGCACGCACCAATTTGGCGTCAACTCGCCAATGTGTATAATCCATAAAGGCTTTAAAAGCCTCATCTTTAGTGGGTTGAAGTAATTTCGCTCGAGTATGACGACTTTCAATTCCTAATGGCCCCATACCTTTATTGGCTGTACCGCCTGTTATCGCATTTTTTTCAAACACCACTACAGAGAAACCCTTTTGTGCTGCTGCAACAGCCGCTGATAATCCTGCCGCCCCTGCAGCAATGATAATGATATCTGCTTTTAAATTTTCCATTCTTTCTCCTCCAAAGACACATGGGGTAAGAGATTCACTCCCTCAGCCTAAAGTTTTATTTTTATGTTAAAAAGAGATCGATTCCGTCAAAAGCTTACTTATGTTTACACCTCTCAATAATTAATCTTTTGCCTGATTTACGTTTTACCGAAATACAAGCTACACGTTTTAACTACCATCACTAATAGTCGTACCGCCATCAACAATAATATTTTGCCCAGAAATAAAACCACCCGCCCGGCTTGCTAGCATTACGGCAACTCCGGCGATTTCTTCTGGTTCACCTACTCGACGAAGGGGAGTAGAAAGTAATCGGCGCGCCATGAATGGCTCGTTTTCAAGTAGCTCTGTGGCCAAGGGAGTTCGAATCAAACCAGGGGAAATAGCATTGACTCGAATTCCTTTAGGCCCCCACTCGACGGCTAAGTTACGCGCTAACTGGGCCAATCCAGCCTTAGATAAACCATAAAGACCAATGGCTTTATTGCCTCTTAGTCCAGCAATACTAGACATTAATATAACGGAGCCTTGTCCGCGTTCCGCCATATCGGGAATCAGTGCCGAACAAAGTCGTAATGCGCTTTTTAGATTGATCGACATGACAAAATCCCAATCGTCATCGGTGATTAACGCTATTGGCCCAGCTGGTCCCTGTACACCAGCATTCGACACAAAAACATCAATACGACCATAGATTGCTTTTGCTTCTTCAATCAGTTTATCCATGTCTTCATTACGACTTAAATCACAAGCAATGAAAGCCACATCACGTTTCGCGGTATGAAGATTTTTCTGATCTGTTGCAATCACCTTGGCGCCATGAGACGCCATAGCATCGACAATAGCCGAACCTAATCCACCGGATGCCCCAGTCACCAAGACCACCTTATCCTTAAGCGAAAATAGCGGATTCATGTCCATCACAATAAAGCCCGTTCGACTAATTTATGTAGATCCCCATCATGTTTAAAACCTACATCATTGGCAGAAGGGGTTTCTAACGGTGGAAAACGTCCAAACAAGTTTTCAATCATGGGATTGGGCTCATAGCTAACGAGTTCATTTGCGTTTTGCTTATACACCGAGCCAAGAGCCTCAACCATTTCGGCCATACTGAAACAGAGAGTGGGTAAGGTGAAGGTTCTATTCGACTTAAGCTTGCTTTCTTCGACTGCGGCGCCATGCAATAAATTTTCAATGATGTTCGGCAGAGAAGATGCCCAGGTTTTCGACTCAGCAGACATAGGACAAACAAAAGCATGGCCTTGAGATACTTCGCGAATAATGTCGCTCAAAAAAGCCGACAGTTGACCCGTTTCTGCGGGGGGACGAGCAAGTACACCAGGCAAACGCAAGGAGCGACCATCCATCCAACCACGACGACTAAAGTCGTTGATCATCACCTCGCCCACAACTTTGTGCGCGCCATAACTCATCTGAGGTTTCAGTGGCGTATCATCGGTGACGAAATCAGGCATAATACCGAAGACAGCAATACTGCTAGCGAACACCAATATAGGCTTTCGTCCTGTTGATTCAGTTTGCGCTTTGCAGCTTTCCAGCAAGGTCATGGTGGCATCAATGTTCACTCGACGGCCGAGTTCATCATTTTTTTCCGCCATACCTCCGGGAATACTGGCTAGATGAAAAATAACATCCATGGGAAAACGCTCTAGCGTGTCTTTAAACCATTGAGCATCAGCGAGGTCGCCATCATGTTGCTCCACCACTATATCTGGAATGGAGCCCTCAGAAACAGTCCGCTCAAACTGACGATCCAGCAAGGTCAAACGCGAGACCTTGTTATCACCAACACAACCCTGGGACAAAATTTTCTTTGCCAGCGCTTGTCCAACAAAGCCATTTGCCCCCGTAATTAATACATGCATTTGACAGCCCTTCTTTATGTGTTCGCTATGACTTTTTGCTCAATCACACCAAATGGGCCATCGCGGCCATCATCAAACTTCGCCTGCATACGGACTTTATCCCCAAAGCGCATGAACTGAGTTTTGATGTCACCTAGATCAATTTTTTCAATCACTCTTCGCTCAGCAATACAAGCAGATCCAGCATCACGAGATTGGTTAGAAACCGTACCCGAACCAATAATGCAGCCCGCACTTAATTTGCGAGTTCGTGCTGCATGAGCAATCAATTGCGGAAACGAAAAGTTCATTTCGCTACCATGAGGCTCACCAAAACGCTGATCATTCCAAGTCACATGAAGAGCCATATTTACTCGACCATGACACCAGGCACCTCCCAACTCATCTGGAGTCACCGCAACTGGCGCAAAACTAGAAGAAGGTTTAGCTTGTAAAAAACCAAAGCCCGTTGCCATTTCACGCGGCCCAAATGAACGTAAACTCCAGTCGTTAATCTGCACGATTAAACAAATACTATCGGCTGCTTTTTCATCCGAAACGGCCATAGGAACCGCTGTTGTGACTACGCCAAACTCCCCTTCAAAGTCAATCCCATCGGCTTCGCTTGGCATTGGCATATCGGCCGTTGGTCCTTGAAAATCATCACTGGCACCTTGATACATCACCGGAATCGTATCGAAATCAGGAATAGGTTTGGTGTTAAATGCTTGCTCCATCAGCTTGCCATGATTAGTAAAAGCAGAAGCATCTAGCCACTGTGGACTTCTGGGTAATGGTGCAAGACAAATGGACGGATCAAAATCAAATGCAGAATCCACTTTTCCTGCGTTTAACAAATCGTACAACGCCGTTAAGTCCGCGGATTTTTCCTGCCAGTTTTGCACAGCAAATAATAAATTAGGAGCAATAAGCGTGGCGTCGACGGCTTTGCTTAAATCTTTTGAAACAACAACAAGACGACCATCTAAGGTGCCATTGGGCAAGGTTGCAAATTTCATACTGTTATTCCTTATTAAGCTAAGGTCTTGGCAAGTTCATCGTCGTACTGACCACCCACTAAAATGAATAGAATACGGCACATTTTTCCTGAGCGGTTTGCCCACGCATGGTTAGTACCACGCTGAATAACCACGCTACCAGGCTTCAAAAGCGCTTCGCCTTTATCAACGATCAAGGTTAATTCGCCTTCAATGACAATGCCGTAGTCCACAGATTCGGTGCGATGCATTAAAGGATGAGGAGAGTCTTCTTTCACTGTAGAAGCCTCTTCATCACCGACCTTTGAAAACATCTCTTTCATCTTGCCTTTACCTTGAGTCAGAAATTCTTCAGTGTCTGGTGGTATGTCAACAAACCGAATACGAGTACCCGTTTTCATCGGTGGTAAAACCACAGGCCCTAAAGTTGGGTCGGTTTGAGCATTGGTGATGGGAGCCGGTGTATCGCTGGTATTCCATACTTCATGAAACTTAGTACCAGGAACAGCTTCAAGATCCATCACTGTATTAAGTGGACCGTTTTCTAAAATAATCGCGTTACCATTTTCATCATGACCCGTGACCACACGGTAAATATCGGGAAAACTCATGGAGTAACCTCTCTAATGTTAAAAAGAACACATAACAAAAAGTAAAAATAAAAATAAAAATAAAAAATGGCAGTGAACACAAACGCGTCACACTGCCCAAGGGAGTTTTAAATAGGCTGACTTAACGCTATTAGTGACTGTCCCATAATTTTTGAGTGTTCGGCTTTATCGCCACCATGAATTTCGATATGGCACAAGCGAGCGGAGTTTTCGACCACCATGCGACAACGATCCCAGCGACGATCATGAAACTTATCAAGCGCCACCTGAACATCATCATTAGCCGCCAACTCATCCGCTAATACGATACCGCTTTCGATACCAATACCTGCGCCAGACGCAAGATGAGGAGTCGTCGCAGCAACCGTATCACCAATCATCACTAGACGACCTTTGTTCCAAGGTGTTTTAACCAGCAAATTAGCAAGCGGACGGTAGTCAATGTTTGCCTCTTCTTTTAATGCATGTGGAATCAAGGCTTTTATAATTGGATTAGGAAAATGTTCCATCAAACCTGCGAAAATTTGTGGCCAAGTTTCTTTATCGATGTGTTCTTTCGTAGGACGATCTTCCGTAATAAACATATACATATGAGTATCAGATACTGGGTTTACACCAAGCTTAAGGTGATCGCCCATCCACATGGTCACACGATTGATCTCAGGGGTACGTGGCATAATCGCACGCCACACGCCCTGGCCTATGTATTCAGGATCAGCCACTTCAGGGAAGAATTCTTTGCGTATTTTTGAGTGCACGCCATCTGCACCAACAACAAGATCGTACTCGTGCGTACTTCCATCTGTAAAAGTCACAACTGCGCCAGATTCATTCTGTTGAATGTCTGTATAAGTGCAGCCCAAGCGGACATTGACACCAGACTCAAGAGTCGCAGTAGACATAATACGAGCGAGAGTAGGACGAAAAATACCGCCACTGCCTCCCACAGAGGAACCAACTGGGCTTGGTGTTGGAAGCTCCATAATTAAAGGGCCATGAGCTAAGTGAATAGCGACGCCATCGGTCACACACCCTTGTTCAACAACTTGTTGATAAAGCCCAAGGCTTTCTAATGCACGCATAGATGCGCCATTAATGCTGATACCAGCGCCCAACTCACACCATTCAGGATCAATCTCAACAAGATCAACTTGAATGCCGTGACTGCGCATTTTAATTGCTGTGGCCATACCGGAGAAACCACCACCAATGACCAATACTTTATTTACTGCAGCCATTTAATGACTCCTTATTTTTGTTGTTAGTAGAATTAATTAATGTCTGTTAATAAAATTGAGACCATGCCCATCGAATTAACATAAACAGGTACTTTTTCTAGCGTCTTGCCAAGGCAAGGCCCCTGAATACACAAGCCAGAATCAGGCTCAAATAAGGCACCATGAGCATGACAAGCAACATGTTGCTTTTTAGCATCCATATAAGCATCTTTACGCCATGCCATCGGTGCGTTATTCACATGAGGACAAGCATTTCGCCAGCCATAAAATTCGTCGTTAAATTTCACCACGAATAGCAAATCCTGCCCGGCCTCATTTTCTAAAAAGCCTTTCGTGTCGCCTTCTTTAAGATCATCAACGTGACAAAGTACAACGCTGTTTTCTGTCAACATCATCACAACGCCTCACTTTTGGAGTCTTCGCTATTAGCGTATTTTGGCTTAAGCAGAAAATGCGCAAGAGCAGGTAATAAAATCAGCGCCCCTAACATGTTCCAAATGAACATAAACGCCAGTAATAACCCCATGTCCGCTTGGAACTTAATCGGGCTAGCTATCCAAGTAATCACCCCAACAGACAAGGTCACACCGGTTAACATCACGACTTTGCCGGTGAAATTAAGCGCTCTTAAGTAAGACTGAGATAAGCTGCTACCTTGACGTAATCCAACCAGGGTAATGGACAAGATATATAAGGCGTAATCGATACCAATACCGACCCCTAAAGCGATAACTGGCAAAGTGGCAACTTTCACGCCCATGCCTAATTGCACCATCAAGGCTTCGACCATAATGGAGGTCAGCATCAAAGGAAGAAGCGCCACAACAACGGCTTTAAAAGAGCGGAAAGTAATAAGAGACAGTAAAGCCACTGCGCCATAAACAAGGAACAGCATTTGATACCAAGCGGCTTTTACGGAGATATTGGTCGCCGCTTGAATCCCTGCACTACCCGCAGCTAATAGAAACTTCACATCATCGGTATTATTGTCTTTAGCAAAAGCTTCCACATGATTAACAATGTTACTCAAGGTGTCTGCTTTGTGATCTTGTAGATAGACATAAACCGTCAACAGATTGCAGCTGCTGTTGTACAAACCTCGTGGTGCGCCCGCCGTGATGTAATTCAACATACTTTGGTTAGGTAAAAACTCGTACCATTTAGGGTTGCCTTCATTTAAGCCAGACAACACACGACGAGATAATAGAGCCAAAGAGTTCGTTGATTCCACGCTAGGAAGCTGACGTAGTTGCCACTCAAGTGTGTCTATTTTTTTCAGGGTATCGTATTGAGAACATTGGCCATCAGGGGTTTTGACCATGATAGCTACCACATCACTGGAAGCGCCATAATGCTGATTCATAAAGGCGATATCTTGATTGTAACGGCTGTCCTGACGTAACTCAGGAGCCCCTTGATCAAGATCGCCTATCTTCAATTGAGTACTTAACGAGAATGCCCCAACTGCCAACAATACACCTGCTATCAAGGCACCAGTTGCCCATTTACGCTGGGTAAACTTATCTAGGAATACCCATAATGCAGGCATCTTTTTCGCGCTGGTTTGATCAATGTCGTTTATCACGCTGCGTTGCGCTGCTTTTTCACCAACACCAACATAAGAAAGCATAATGGGCAAAAGGATGAGGTTAGTGAAAATCAGTACAGCAACCCCAATAGAAGCAGCTATGGCTAACTCTTGAATCACCTTAATATCGATCACTAACAGCACAGCAAAGCCAACCGCATCGGCTAACAAGGCGGTTAAACCCGCCATGAACAAGCGTCTGAAGGTAAACCGTGCTGCGACTAGCTTGTCAAAACCACGACCAACGTCTTGCATAATGCCATTCATTTTCTGTGCGCCATGGCTCATGCCAATAGCAAACACTAAAAAAGGCACCAAGATTGAATAAGGGTCTAATACGTACCCCAGCGTAGGCAAAATACCCAACTGCCAAACCACCGCTAACAGAGAAGCAAATACCACTAAGAAGGTTGAGCGCACGCAACGGGTATACCAAAACACCATAATGGTCGCGATCACAACCGCTAATGCGAAGAACCACAAAACCGCCTGTACGCCTTCGATCAAGTCCCCCATTACCTTAGTAAAACCGGTGATATGGATTTTCAAACCTTCTGCTTGATACTTAGTCCGTAGGTCTTCAAGCAACTTGGAATACTTTGCGTAATCTAAGGTTTCCCCAGTCGCATCTTGATTTAGCAATGGCATGTAGATAATAGTGGATTCTTCATCTGCCGCGATCAATTGACCAATTTGCCCAGAACGAGCGACGTTGGCTTTCAATGTTAGCAAACTAGCAGGAGAGCCATCGTAACCTTCTGGAATGACTGGACCGCCATCCAAACCTTCTTCGGTTACCCCAATCCAACGCGTTGAAGGCGTCCAAAGTGATGTCATTTGCACTCTGTCTACACCAGGCAATAAAAACACTTCATCACTGAGTTGACGTAATAACTCTAGATAATGAGCATCATAAATACTGCCATTAGGGTTCACCACTGCAATCCGTAACGCATTGCCTAAACCGGTTAACTCGTTTTCATATTTCAAATAGTTTTGAATATAAACTTGATGCGTTGGTAAGGTTTTTTCAAAACTTGCATTAATAGTTAGCTTAGTCGCTTGCCAACCTAATAACCCCGTTACTAAAGCACAAATGATAATAACGACGAAACGATGATTGAATAACGCTCGCTCGATAAAGGAGCCAGAATTCGGGTCAAACTTATCCTCGGGTGAAGTGGTAGTAGACGTATGATGTTTCATTTGAAATCTCCTACATCAATAGAGACAGGCCCATTGATGCTTAAAGCAAGTACACTACCGTTCGCTTTTTCTAGAATATTGGTTAAAGGTGGAAGGCGCTTACGGGTAAGTGGAACCAGTCGATTTTCTCTCAGACCAAGCAAGGTTCCCGCTTGATTCGCCATGATTACTTGGCCGTCAGAGTGAACAAAAGAGGCCATAATCGACGAACTAACAGGATTTTTAATGTCTTTCCAGTGCTGACCATTATCATCGGATAGCAAGGTATTACCTCGTAAACCAGCCAGCACTATTTCATCGTGACCCAGCAACTGAGCAGTAAAAAAACTGCCTTCATATGGTGTTTCGATGGTTTCAAACGACTGACCATCATCCATAGAAAGTGCAAAAAAACCTTGTTCACCAGCCACCAGTATGCGCTCACCTTGTTTACGGATACTGTATAAGTGCAACCCAAATGGATTATCAATTCGGTCCATCCAAGATGCCCAAGTCTGGCCACCATCGATACTTTCAAAGGCAAAACCATAAGCACCAACAACTACAAGGTGATCTCGTCCAAGTACCAACAAATCTAAAAAAGGTTTGTCTGGGCCATCGGCAATCAGCAATTTGGCCTGACGAATCGATTCTTCGTCTTTAGATTCTTCAGCTTGTTGTAATAGCTTTTCTGCTAGCTGTTGACCATTAAGCTGTACTTTCCAATCATTGCCACCATTTTTAGTACGCAAAACAATGCCGCCGTGACCAATGACATAGCCATTTTCATCATCAAAAAAACTTACTCCAGTCAGAGTCACACTGGCTGGAGAAGACAACTGATGCCAACTTTTGCCATCGTCATCGGAGCGAAAAATCAAACCACGTTCACCAACAGCAACAAAATGATCACCGACAGATGTCACCGACAACAAAACAGAATGCGCACCCAAACTAGACTCAATAGCTGGACGATCAATAGCATCAGCAACGGCAGCAATAACGCCTTCAACTCGACAAAGTAAAAAAGCCATCAGAGTGAACACAGCAAGCTTACGTAAGAAACTCGCTATGTTCGGTCTCTCTTTCTTCTGCTTAGACATTATCCACCTCACGCCACAGACTCAGATTGAATAACATCTGAGCTGCGCTGAAAGACACGTATAAAACACACAAGTGAAATCGTACCGAACACCAAAGCGGCTATACCAATACCTTGATAACCAACAAATTTAATGATGGTTCCACCCAAAATTGGGCCAACCGCCGCCCCAATCATTAGCATCGCAGGCGTTGCTGCCAGGGCACGACCAGACTCATCTAAACGAGCCAATAAGCCAAAAACAAAGGTATGAGTGAATATCATCAGAGACACAAAACAAGATGCTGAAGCGGCATAAAAGGCGAAGCTACTTGCATTCATCATAATATTGGACAAGATAATTTGTAGAACAGGGCCTGTGCATAAAACAACACGGGCAGAAAGGCGCTTTTCAAAAATACCAGCGGATGCCGCTGCGATAATGTTAATCACAGTAAGCACTATTAAAACTAACGTCACAGAATCGGCGGAAAAACCTCGGTCGTTCCCAACTCGTTCCATAAAGCTAAACGTCATGGCTTGAGTCACTGCCATTAAGCTAATGCCCACAATACCGTACCAAACACTAGACGGGATTTTCGTTACAACCTGTTTGGCATTCTCACTGTCTTCTTCATCTAGAACCAAAGAAGGAAAGGCAACAGCACATACAAAAGCAGCAAACGTCATAATGCCACCAAAGATAATAAACAATGAATGTCCACCCACTGTCTTGGTAATATTTGGTGTTGCGCCCATAAAGACGAACGCCATAATACCTAAGGTAAGTCCGGCAATAGCGAATAATCTGTGCGGATTTTCTCCTCGAGCGAACGTACCATGCGCCATGCTTAGTGCAGCGCTTGAACTGATGCCCGCCACAAGATGCAAGAGAGCCAATTGAACATAGTCATTGGTTTGAGAAGCAGTAAAGAAACATAAACCTGAAGCAAAAAAACCAACGCTGGCAACCACACGTCGATTTAGCTTTTTGAAGCGCGGGGCAATTAATATGCTGGAGCCTACCGCACCAATTAAAAATAAGGTAACTAGACCACCCGCTTGCTGGCTATCAAAGTGATATGTGGCCACTAAAACCCCAACCCATAAAGGTAGCGCCACTAGATCTAACATACCGGCACTATGGGAAACCATCAAAGCAAGATTGCCTTTAAATCCAAAACGATGGCTCATCGTACACCTCCCATCAGAAAGGTCGGCTCTCTTCGATCCGTACAACAAAAAATCCCGTATCTCACAGATATCATCAACATACTCTTACCATCCACTTTGTTTATTGTTATTTCGTGGTAGCGACGTATCGTCGCTTTCAGTTTTTTATGGGGCAGTAATAAATTATCACTGCTCCTCCCCATAAAAACTTTTCTTTTATATCAAATACTTGATCAACTTTCTTTTACTTAAATAAATCTACTCATAATCACCATTGTGTGAGGTATCTTTTCCTGGTGACCATTTACTTCGGTAACGCATAAGAAACGCTTGCGAGTTATCGGCGCCCATTGGTAGCGCACGAGGACTCCAATTTTGATCATGCAAATCCATATCCGCATCCATCTCGATATGACATGCGAAAGGACTATTGAAATACCAGAACCAGTTTGATCCCATAATATGGCGACCCGGCCCCCAAAACGCTTGATAACCTTTTTCTATAAACTGAGAACCGTTTTGCATCACTTCAGTAGGACCACCAAAATGGAACGTGAAATGCTCGACACCTTGCATAAACGGCGGCGCACCAATCAAGAAATGTGTGTGGTGATCTAACGTACCTGCTGGTTGTAAAAACGGGCCAGCACCTTCAAATCTATCAGTGCAGCGGAAGCCCAAACGCTCAACATAAAACGCTTCAGCTTTAACGGGATCAGGTACAAAATACACAATATGAGACAAGGTTCTAGGACGAATTGGACCTGCGTCTAGCTGAACGGCTCGATGGTTAACAGGTCGTTGAAATGGTGAGCCTGGTACATTTGAAATTTCACCCGCCAAATTCAACTCTTTGCGAGTGGTTACCTGAAAGCCAATCACAAAACCGGAATCATCTGTAGACTCAATAGAGCCATCCGCTAATTGACGAACTTCTCGGTCTTTACTCAGCTCTTCGGTAATAGCCTGAATCGTTGTAGTATCAGCCACACCCATGACTGTTTTACGCATCATGCAGCCATTACCAATGCTTGCAGGAATGCTTTCATCTGAGGCATGAGCCAAAACCACGGCAGTGCCATCTAATGCTTCAAAACGCCCGCCTGTTTCAGTTACATCAACAGGAAACAAACCGTAATCTGTTAAAAAGGTTGCACAAGAGGCAACATCCTCAACACCAAAAATGATGGTTTCTAAACCGACTATCTTCATTATTTATTACCTCTTTACGATTAGGCCGTATGACCATTCAATGTCTCTGCAACCCAATCGGCGATATAAGCCCCTGCATTGGCAGAATTATCAAAACTAGAGTGCTGAACGCCCCCTTCACGATCTGTGAAAACCTTAAGCTCTTTTTTAGGGCTATTAATCAACTGCTCATAGGTTCGAAGAGCCCATTTCAACGGAATTTGAGAGTCTTTTTCTCCGTGTGTCACAAGAAATGGCACCTTGATGCGATCTAATACGTCATCTAGATGAACTTTTTCCGCAATCTCCATAAACTCATCCATGTCTTTTGCTCCCCATACCCAACGCACGTGTTCCCAATAATGTGGAACAGGAAAACTGCCTTCTTTTTCTAAGCGTCGTTTTTGTACATCTCGCCAATCATGATTCGCTCCCCATACCACACCACAAGCAAATCTAGGCTCAAATGCCACGGCACGAGGACAGTAATAACCACCTAAAGAAACGCCTTCCATACCAATGCGTTTGGCATCAATTTCTTCACGAGTTTCTAACCAATCAACAATACGGCTGGCCCAATGTTCGCTATCAAAACGCGCCGTAAAGCCTTGTAAGCGCAGTGCTTCTCCTGTGCCTGGCTGATCAACAATAAGAGAAGAAACGCCTCGTTTAGCTAACCACGCAGGTAAACCAACGCGATACTTCATTTCTTTAGTTGAATCCAAACCGTTCACTTGCACTAAAATGGGCGCCTTACCATCAACACCTTCAGCTCGAACATATAAGGCAGAAAGGTGTTTGCCTTCATAAGGAATCTCTACTCGCTCGCAGTTCTCTTTTGAAAGCTCAAGACCACGAAGAAAGATCTCTTGGAAACGCTGATATAGAGCTTGACGACCTGGTGAACCATGCCCCTGCAAACGCTCTGCCGTGAGATAATAGGTCGCCGCGCGGCCATATTTGTCACCGGCAGAAATCAAACGACCACGCTCTTCATCCTCTTTAGCCAATTCACACAACTTATCTGCCATGCGCTCCCAGCTATCACGAAAAGCTTTAGAACCGGCTGCATCTTTTGCCTTTGCGGCCTCCTGCAAAGGCGCACACATTTCTTCAATTTCACCAATACGCGCACCCATTTCCAAGGCAAGATTGATAGAAAGATCCCATGGATAATTAGTGGGAAAATAACGAAACATAAATACTCCAACGTCTTTTATTTGAAAGCTTACAAACTATTTGGTTTGTAAAACAAAGCCCTCTCAAGCAAACCAAAACCTGTATCAAAGGACGAGCGAAGCCAAAAGGGGTAAGGCTACGCCCTCCCTTTGATACAAAGGTAATCGGATTAACTGAGTATTAAATAAAGCTATCGTGTGCCCTGACGCGCTAAGCCTTGACCAGTAAAAGTACTGGTAGGAAAACGCTCTACAGGCCTATTTTGGGAAGGCTTATCATTCATGACATTGGCCACATATGCCTCACTTGACAACAAGTTATAAAAACCAAAGGTTTGCGGAATCGTTCCTGGGAACTCAGGCATGATGTAGTTAAACTGCCATAGTGTTTTCCATAACTCACCATTAGAGTCCCAACGATCAGCCAAAGATGCTTGCCAAGTATCTTCATCTAGATAGTATTTACTTCGTACTGCTTGATGGCGTTTGCCCTCTGCAAGCGTTGCTTCAACAACCCAAACGCGATGTAATTCCCAACGTACAGCATCTGGATTCAAGTGATTTCCAGTAATGGCTTGTGCATCGCTGTATTGTAAAAAGCGGTTCTCGTTATAAGGAATGAGTATTTCTTTCTTGCCCAATAACTTCCAATCAAACACTTCAGTAGTACCAGAAAATACGCTCAACTCATCGAAAGACATTAAACCAGCCGTCGCAGGAGTTGGCGTGTCACAGCAAGCATTTGGAAGTTTACGTACACGACGCTGACCCGTTAAATACACATAAGATTGAGTTTTATCTTCATCGACGTTGTTTCTCCCAGCAATACGTTCTCCGGCACGAATTGGCGGTCCGTAGTTTTCAAGGTTTACTTCCCAGAAATAGCCATCAAATTCTTCGCTTGAGCCTTCCTGAAAGTAATAAGGCATTTGGTTCTTCAATAGACCATCCGTTGTCAAAACAACTTTGCCACTTGATGTAATTTGATACTGGTTGATATCCGCTTCCCAGCTCACACCACGCCAAGACAAACGGTGGTTGTTAATAGCTTCTAGACCATTTTGAGGGATCGGAAATGGGATACCTGCATAAGCACCACTAATCTTGTGACCATCCATTTTTGCCTTCAAAGCATTTTGTACTGTGTAGTTGTATACCCACTCTGGTGCTGTCGCCGTTCTATGAGTTTGGTAAACATCTAGACGATAAGTATCTGGATACTTTTGTAGCATCGCCTTTACACCATCGGTTAACTTATCAGCATATTTATCCATATTCGCTGCAGTAACTGTATATAACGGCTTCTCACTAGCGAAAGGATCTAAGCGCTTGCCACCCAATATTTCACCTTTTATTGGATCATTAAAACCGCCGGTCCAAGCAGGGATAGAGCCATCACTGTTGCCTGCTTTTTCACCACCAAAAGGGGTCAAATCTGCACCCAATCGAGCTGCTTGCTCTGGGCTAACAGCGGCATAAGAAGCCAGTGAAAAACAACCTAGTACTGCAGAGGTAACTAAAATACTAAGAGAGTGTTTTTTATTGTTATACATCATCATTCTCCAAAAAATTAAAAGGTGGTGCTTACAGAAGCAGAGATAAAATCTCGATCTTTTTGCGACTGCTTGTACGTTGCGTTATTTGAACTATCATTGAATAGCCCTTCATCTCCTAAATATTTGATATAGCTCAAAGAGGCATTCCAACGATTTAAATAAACAGCATTAACGCCAACGTTAATATCACCACCATCATCAACACCAAAAGACGAACCTAACGCTGAAGATTTACCCCAAGTATGGCCAATACCAATAGAAGGACTTAGATCAACTCCGTCGAAAGCTTGACGATACATCGGCGAATAAACCATTTTTATGCCAACAGCAGATTTGTCGGCGTTAGGGTTTAACTTGTCTTCATTTTGAGTAGTTTTTACGCGAGTGTTCCAAGCAATTTCACCAACAAAACTGGACTCTTTAGATAGGAAATTCGATCCTAAACTCGCCAACCAAGAGAATTGAGCATGAGCTGTCTCACCGATGGCATATCCAGGATTTTTATCGTTGTCGTATTGCACACCTGACGTTGTTATCGATGTAGAAGCACTCGCAAGAGGTGCATTTACACGATATGAAATTTCACCGGCCAAGCTCCAAATCCCAACGGTTTTTGCCATACTGGCACCATAGGCTTCAATGCCTTTGGCATAAGCCCATTTGTATTGACTAGGATGGAAAGAAGCATCCAAAATGGTGTACATATTACTTGGGGAGCTAGAATCAAAACGAATTGCGTACAAACCAAAGTCCGCATCAAGGTCATAATCACTCCATTTAAGTTGTAGACCGTATTGACCGGAGTCAGAACCTTCATCATCAGAGGTGTGTGTTGCTGTGTATGGTCCAGCAAGTAGTTTTTCACCTTCTAATGTATCTCCAGTAGAAAGATAAGAACCTGCGGGAAGGAAGCGAGATTTCTCCCACTCATAACCAACATAAGCCCCTAAAGAAGCCGCTTCAGAAATAGGAATATCGATAGAGACTTTGCCTGTCGGTCTCATTGTTTCTTTAAAAGTAGAGTTAGGCACAGATGATAACTTCACCACATCAACAGGCCCTTGACCTCCGGCAATACCGTTAGAGCCAAAAAACAAACTTTCGCCCCACAACAAGCTATGGCGCCCAACACGAATCGTGCCTTCCATTCCATTCATCACAGGGAATCGTGAATAAACAAAAGCATCAAGGATTTCGGCATCTCCACCCATGGTTTTTTTGGTGGTGTCTGAGAATTCACTGGCAGGGGTGTGGTTTGAACTTGTGCTGGTATTGTCCGTATCTTGATGATAAACATCGTCGTACCAAGCAGCACCACTAATGCGAACACCGGCATTTTTATAAGACAGGTCAAATTCGGAAAATAGATCTAAACGACTTGAAACCACCCCTTTATCAAAGTTGTTATCACCATCGTTATAATTAGTCGCTCCACTCCCTTGCGTTAAACCTGAAGAGGCATCCTTGGTACGAAAAGCAGTACTGTATTTTATGGTATTGCCTAAACTGAGCCTTAGATCAGAGTTTTCGGTATCGATTTCAAATCCATAGGCAGCGGAAGTACTAGAAACAATGGCAATTGCCAATGCTTTTAGCCGAAATGGCGTCGAGTTGATTATTTTCACTTGTTCTTCCTCTCAAATTTTATTTTTATGTTTTTAAGAACAAACTAAATGTAAATCACCACAACTTTTCAGAAAAACCCTTTAAATAGAATCTATCATTCGACGCCATCGAATGATTAATAAGACAATAAAAAATATTCAATAAAAGCATCATAAAAGATACAAAGAAGCTCAATATAAATGACCGATCAGATGCAACTCACAATCGAGACTTGGACATTATTTTGAAGAGAATTTTCTGACGTAAGTAGAGATGGGAATGGTGACAAAACCACTCGAAGTATTTTTTAAACAGAAAAGTAAACTGACCTTTTCAGGCCAGTATTACAGAAGATATGGCTAATTTATGGTAGTAAAAACGGTAACGCCTACCGAGCTTTTGTTACTCGTTGGGCCTATTTCTAGCCATTTTCTATTGCGTATATTTATCTTGTTTCACATCAACAATAGGACCTTCGTCATAGAGCTCCATTTGCCCTGGCATGAGCGCCGAAGCATGGATTACTTTGTTGCCTAAATCTAAAACCAGAGTCACGTGACCAACTCGTCCAGGCACTAGCCAATGGACTAAAAACATATCCTTACCAATTTTTCTAGCTAGATACGGTACGGTTAAAGTTGGAATGTGGCCAGCATCAAGTTGCGTAAATGAAACTCGATCATCATAAAATTTTAACTTATAGGCTCGACCTGAGCTGTAAGTGTACTGAACTTCTAACTCGTCTAAGTTAACGGTATTGGATACATTGACCTCATCTGGAATAACGCCGGGAGGAATATTTGGCGCCTCGGTCAAAATAGTAGGTTTATTCATATTCATCTCCGTATTTTTTGATGACTGAGGATCAACAGCATTAGAACTTGCACAACCCGCTATAATAGTTAAAGCTAGAGCAACGCCTGATATTTTAAGTTTATTCATAAATCTACTCCCAACTAGTGGTCACATTGCCACTAACAATATCGATCTTTTTATTCGTGTCGTCTTTTTAGCATGGCGAGTAATCTGAGAATAAGGGAAAACACACTTTCGATTAAGTTGATAATAATCAATCCACACCTTGATACTATCAACTTGATTTTGTATCTATTTTGTTCACAAGTGTGTCTTCACGCTCACAACCATTCGAAAAAAACCTTCAAATAGACACAACCATTCGATATGATCGAAAGATCATAAAAACAAGAACTAACGAGAATACCTATGCGATTTAAAAAACTCGACCTCAATCTATTGGTAGCTTTGGATACTCTGCTCACTGAACAAAGCATCACCAAAGGCGCAGAAAAGCTCAACATGAGCCCCTCAGCCTTAAGTAATTCCCTGTCCAGATTACGAGATTATTTTGAAGACGACCTGTTAACACAAATCGGTCGAAGAATGGTTATTACTCCTTTAGGAGAAAACCTAAAAGTCAGTGTTCGTAACGCCTTAAACAACATCGAAAGCACTATTCTTGTACAACCTAGTTTTGAGCCTCAAACTACGGATCGGATCTTTAGCATTTTCTGCTCAGATTACACACAGACAGTACTTGTACCTCACGCGTTAGAAATAGTGGGCAAACAAAAAAGCACGGCTCGCTTTCAGCTTTTAGCACAAGTAGCAAATAACCCACATGAGCAGCTTGAACAAGGTAAAGCCGATTTACTCATCATTCCATCCGACTTCATGTCCACTGAGCATCCCTGTGACATACTCTATGAAGAAGAATTTGTTTGTGTCGTATGGGAACACAGCAAGATTGCATCAGGGGAATTGACCGCAGAAAAATACGCAGCAGCAGGCCACGTCCTAATGCGACCAGAGGCAACTAAAAAAGATTTTTTTGGGACCTCATTCGCCCAAAAATACGGCATTAAACGAAACGTAATCGCCACTACCTTTAGTTTTGCTTCTTTACCAGCCTTGGTCATAGGTTCAGAAAATATCGCCACTATTCATGCGAGATTGGCAACAAAAATGGCCAAAGTATGGCCACTCAAAATACTGCCTTTACCTTTTGATATTCCCCCAATGAAGCAATGCGTTCAGTGGCATCAATACAGAAATAATGATGAAGGGCTTATTTGGTTACGAAATACATTAAAAGAAGCGGCGATCAACATGGATGTAGAATAAACAAATCTCTGTCATTCGAAAGAGTTCGTTTATAGAAAGGTTTTATTCACTATTCGCATAAACTACTAAACAGCAGTGCGTTTAATTTTATTCTAGGGCAAGGGAGCAAAACATGCGCTTTACTCCCTATCTAGAGTGTTGGGCACTTTTCATAGTTTTATTGATGAAAAATGCCATGCACTCAGTTATCGATAATAGCAACAGCGCGAGTCCAGCCAGCAGAACCACCACGCACTTTATGAGGAAAACAGGATACGGTATAACCAAAAGCAGGCAAAGCTTCGAGGTTATGCAGTTTTTCCAAATGACAATAGCCTATGTCTCTACCAGCTTTATGCCCTTCCCAGATAAGAGAGTTATCACCAGTTTCCGCAACTCGTTTAGCAGTATGGCTAAAAGGTGCATCCCAAGACCAAGCATCAGTACCAGTTACTCGTACACCGCGCTCTAATAAATACATAGTGGCTTCATAGCCCATACCACAACCGATATTACAAAAATCAGGATTCCCTACAGCACTTCCTGCCGCAGTATTGATCAATACGATATCCATGGGTTGCAGCTCATATCCAATGCGTTTCAGTTCCGCCTCGACATCAGCAGCGGTTACTACATAACCATTTTCAAAATGACGAAAATCCAGTTTTACTCCCGGACGAAAGCACCAATCCAATGGCACTTCATCAATGGTAATCGCCCTTTCACCGTTGTTCATTGTAGGATGAAAGTGCCAAGGAGCATCCAAATGTGTGCCATTATGTGTCGTGAGCTTCACTGTTTCAGCAGCAGCAAACCCGTGACCACCTGGGAATTCATCTGCCGCCACACCAGGAAAAAAGTGATTCGCTTCAGGGACTGTTTCTGCGTGCGTCTGATATGTGATCTCTGGGCGCATAAACGGTGGATCTGTAATAATATCGTTTTCAAGATAAATAGATAGATCAATAAATTGACGTGACATAGCTCTCTTACCCCTGTTTTCCACCCAATGTTTTAGCGAACCAATCTGCAATATAATCGCAGCCAAAACTCATATTATCTGCGCCAACATGCTCGACACCGCCTTCACGCTCGGTAAAGATTTTAAATTCACGATTTGGTGAGTTGACGAGCTGGTCGTAACTTTGATAAGCGTAGTCAAGATTGATCTGACGATCTTTTTCACCATGAGTAACTAGGAAAGGAACCTTTATTTTTTCCATAACGCCATTCAGATTCATACCTTCCGCTTTGGCAAAAAAATCTTCCATATCCGTCGCGCCAAATACCCACATAACATGTGCCCAGTAATGCGGAACTGGGTTTTCACCCTCGCGCTTTAGACGTTTTTGCTGTACTTCTGCCCAGTTGTGGTTAGCTCCCCACACTGCACCCGCAGCAAATCTAGGTTCGAAAGCAACAGCTCGCGGCGCAAAATGACCACCTAGCGATATCCCCGTCATGCCGATACGAGCTGTATCAACATCATCTTGCTGTTCTAACCAATCAATTGCCTTCGACGCCCAGACTTCGCTATTAGCAACAGCAGGCAGCCCATACGTACGCAAGGTTTCACCAGTGCCAGGCTGATCAACACAAAGGGTTGATATGCCTCGCTTAGCCAATGCTTGTGGTAGGTTTGACCAATAGAGCATCTCTTTACAGCTATCCAAACCGTTACAATAAACCACGGTAGGATGAGGACCATCACCAGGAGCTCGAACATACAGAGCTGGCATCGTGCCACCATTTTCCAGCGGAACCTCTACGTATTCACAATTGTCCTTACTAAATTGGATGCTTTTGCGGAAAGTAGCCTGCGCCTTGTCCCATGTTGCCATGCGATTGGGATGACCCTGCCCCTGCATTCTTTCGGCAACCATGAGGTACAGTGCGGCTCTTTTTAATTTACTACCCGCAGAAAAATAACAACCTTTCGCTTCATCTTCATCGGCTAGACCAATCAGTTTGTCCGCCATTTTCACCCACTGCAGGAGAAACTCATCAGTACCTGCGTCGTCTCCTTTCTCTGCAGCTTCGCGCAGTGGCTTGCACATATCGATGATTTCGCCAATTCTAGCTCCACTTTCTACTGCAATAGAAACAGATAAGTTCCATACATAATTTGGAAAATATTCAAATAACGCCATGCTTACACCTCTAGTTTTTATAATAGTGCCAGATCATTTATCGAACAAAAAAAATACTTATAATTTATAAATGGTAATTTTATAATTAATAAATTTTCATCTGAATTTAATTAAAAAATATTAAAGCCAAAATCAAATTAGATAGCCCTATAAAAACCATTTTATATTTATTTATATTTAATCAATGAACTAACATAAGTAACAAAATAAGCAATCTATTAACATTTAAAAAAACACATTAAATATAGACCACTACAGCTTTTCATAAAAAACCTTTAAACAGAATCAACCATTCGATCTGATCGAAAGGTCTTAAAAAAATTTATGAATCTTTAGACAACGTAAGAAACCAGATCTCAATTTGTAAGTACTATTTGGCACGCTACTAACTGAAAAAAGCATCTTTAGTAACGCCTTACGCTATGAATAGAACCTTCGTTTTATCTCTTGCTTTACTTTTTTCATTGGCAAATGGTGGCTCAACAAGCTTATGGTTTCAGACATTTTCGGAACAGCATGAGAAAAATGTGATTTAAAGCCATCGCAGAGATAATTACGATTCAGCGATCCGTCGCTAGAAAGCTCAAATCGGTGTTTCGGACAGCCGCCATGACATACGGAACGTACCTCGCATTGATGGCAATCAACACTGATATTATTGAGTTTATCCTGACCAAATTTAAGATTTTGCGGCAGATTGACCAAATCAATCAACGAGGTATCATTAACGTTACCTAACTTATGTTCTGGGTAAACATAATGATCACAGGAATACACATCCCCGTTTGATTCCATGGCTAACCCATTACCGCAGGTTTCACTGAATACGCACGCACTAGGACGCCCCACTAACTGGCTCATGGTTTGCTCAAAATTCATTACAAAAACATCGCCCAAATCGTTTTGAATCCAATGGTCAAAAATGGCATTCAAAAAATGACCATACGCTTTCGCCGGTACAGACCATTGTGCAAGATTAGATTCACCATCAAACGTCGGTTGAATCAGCGTTAAGCCATTACTGTCAGGAACAATAGCCTGACGTTCAACCAAAGGAATAAACTGCATATATCGACTGCCAATGCGTTTTAAAAACGCATACACATTTAATGGGCGCTTTACGTTTTCTGCGTTCACCACCGTTAACGTATTGAAGTCCACCTTGTATTTTTTAAGTAGAGCAAGGCCATTTAGCGTGTCATCAAAGGTGCTTTTACCTTTGCGAGAAAGACGATAAGTATCGTTACTGATTCGATCACCATCGATAGAAACACCAATTAAAAACTGATGTTCCTTGAAAAATAACGCCCACTCTTTATCCAGCAATGTCGCGTTGGTTTGCAAAGCATTAGTAACCCTTTTATAACCGCGATATTGCTCTTGAAAGGCGATTACTTGGCGAAAGAAATCCACCCCTAACAGGGTCGGTTCACCTCCTTGCCAAACAAAATCAATAACATCACCTTGCTGAGACTGAATCTGATCACGTATGTAATTTTCTAGAGTGGTATTGTTCATACGCCACTGTTTTTTTCTATCTGGATAAAGATGCTCTTTCTCCAGATAGAAACAGTAAGTACAGTCAATATTACAGACCGAACTACTGGGTTTAGCCATAACGCCAAAGTGGTTTATTCGATCTATTACTTTGTGACTCATCATGTCTCCAGCAACCATCTTATCTGCCGTTGTAAGAAGCGGCATGTTCCACGACGTGGTTTTGACGAATGTATTCTCCGAACGCGGCTTTCATCTCAGCCAATACTTCGGGATATTGACCTGATAAGTCTTTAGTCTCCCCCCGATCCTTCGAAATATCATACAGAGCAAAAGGAACATCTTTTGTGAACACTGGGCTATTTCCCAAGGGAGCTTGCTGACTCAGTTTCCATTTACCTCTAACCAGGTAACTGGCTCCCATTAACTCGTCTGCCAAAACCGTATCGTCAGAATGCACTTGAGTAAAAGCATCGGGGTGCTGCAAAGCCGATAAGAAGGATGCCCCCGTTGGTGTATATATGGACTTTCCTTTATAACGATCCCCCGGCATATTCACACCTGCGGCCTCTAAAAAAGTAGGCAAAATATCCGTAACCTGCATTCGCGCAGAAGACGGAGGTTTACGCTCTGTCTGTCCAGGCAATTTAATGATCAATGGTGAAGACGTGCCGCCTTCTGCCCCGGTAAAACCTTTGAATAACCGAAAAGGAGCCGCGCTCACTTCAGCCCAACGAGGCCCATATGCCACAGCGGATCCAGGCTTACCCATGTTTTCTAATGAATTATCGACGGCGGTATTCGGAATGTTTGGCAAATAAGCAGAAGCCCCTTCGGCACCATTATCGGACATAAAGACAATGAGTGTATTGTCATACTCACCAATATCCTTCAAATGCGATACCAAACGACCAATGTGTCGATCTAGATTACTCACCATAGCCGCGTATATTTCCATCGACTTCGTTTCTATCGACTTTTCTTCAGAACTTAACGCGTTCCAATGCTTTGGGCCAACCGATTCATTGGCTACGTGATCAACCGTAGTCATCAATCCTAAGGATTTCATTCTGGTAATACGCTTTTCTCTAATCGCCTCATAACCTTCATCGTAGCGCCCTTTTTGAGCGTCGATATCCGCTTGCGGCGCTTGCAAGGGCCAATGGGGAGCCGTATAGGCCGCATAAGCAAAAAATGGTTTACCATCCCCATGATTCGAATCAATATAATCCATTAACTTATTGGTATAAAACTCAGTGGAATAAAAATCTTTTGGCAGCATTTTGGCGGGAAACACACGTTCGTCTTCGGTATACATGGTGATATCAAGCGGAGTGGGTGGCGTGGAAGGCGCGAAATGCGATCCCCCACCATTGATCAAGGTAAATGACCGCTCAAATCCACGCGCAAATGGCAACGCTTGCCGATGAATCCGATACCAAGTTTTATGCTCTTGATCTGGGGCTTTTACGTCATAGGCTAAATGCCATTTCCCCACCATGTAGGTATGATAGCCAGCATCTGATAACAACTCAGGCATCGAGGCGGTCTTTTCACTTAAATGCCCACGATAGCCTTCCGGAATATTATCAAAATCGTACGTATTGGATTTTCCCCATGGCGCATTAATTGGCTTATTTTGAATGATATTGAGTCCTACCACCTCGCCCATATTACCAATACCCGCTAGATGATGATCCACTCCAGTCATCAAGCTTGCACGAGTAGGCGAACAGACAGCAGCGGTATGAAAGTTAGTCAGAATACGCCCCTGCTCAGCTAATGCATCAATATTTGGCGTGTTAATTTCACTGCCAAAAGCACTTAAATCTGAATAGCCCAAATCATCCGCCATAATCAACAAGATGTTAGGGCGACTAGGGCTAGAAACTGGCGTTTCCGCCTGGATAGCAACTGACGTGGTTAATAAAGAAACGGCAACAAGGCCAAGACGTAGATGAGGAACTTTGAATTTCAACAGGGCATGCTTGCCCGTATTTTGAAGGTAATCAATCATAGATATATCCACTAACTCGCTGTGTGTTATTTTTATTAGAGACAAAACTATCAGTAATTAGACTTTGATCAAGTCCTTAAAATTGCACCTATGTATTGATGAAATAGAATGATTGGGCTGACTTGTGAGATAATACGCCAGATCTACGGTTATTCCATTAGCGTAAAACCGTAGATCTGAATCAGACTAAATGTGCAGTTCCGTCATGGACAAGCTCATCTTTTCCGCATCGGCCAGATAGTCCTTTGCTATCATTTTTTGCAACACTTTTGTGTGATCAAAAATAAAATCACGCACTTTAGCGACTGGGTAAGGCGCATGATGAAACCTCTGCCCTAATTCACGGGCAAATTCCACGTGATGGTTAACATAATCGCCCCTTTCAGCTTCAAATTTCTCAAAGCCATTTGCCACCGCAGCATCATCGTTTAAATCCACACCACTCAAAAACTTCGCTAAAAAATAGCCATCTTCTATGGCCATGCCCATACCATAAGCGGCATAAGGTGAGACGGGATGCACCGCATCCCCTAAACACACCACTCGGCCTTTACTCCATTTTTTCAGAGAAGGTCGATTGTATATGTCCCAAGCAAAGACTTGTTTATCAAAATCCGTTACTTCGGGAAAACGTGGCAAAGGGTCAAACCACCCCTTTAAAATACCAGTAATGTGGGCTTTAGGATCCTTTGGATGAGGTTCATGTTCTTTCACGGGTTCCACAACCCACCACTCATAGCCTGGCTTGCCGTTGTGCATCATAGGAAAATAACTGGCTTGATATTTATCAGAGTGAGAAATAACACCTTGTTGTTTGGGTATACCATCAATGGGGTTACACCAAGCTAACCAAACTCTTAAACCGACATGAAATAAATCGGGCTTGCCAAAAACTTGACTAGATACTTTAGAGCGAATACCGTCTGCACCAATAAGAATATCGGCGTCAACACACTGACCACTCTTAAAATACACCGTAACTTGATCACCACTTTCTTCGTAACGATCAAAATCAGAATTGCCAACAAGGATGCCCTTCGGCAAAAGTGCCATCATTTTCTCGAAGGCATTGGCTCGCAACATACCATAATGCCAACCCTTAATGCCGAATGACGCTTCTACTTTTTTATTAAACGGTAATTTTGCCCTAAGCTTACCTTTATGATTGCGAAACTCCGTCAAGGTAAAAGAACCAAAATTATGCAAATCAATACCGTAATAACGCAATACTGCCAATACGGGCACACTCAACAAAACAGCACCACCTAATGGTTTTGGCTCGGCACTTTTTTCAAAAATACGCACATCATACCCTTGGCGCAACAAACCTAATGCCGCTGAAACCCCACCAGGACCCGCGCCAATAATGGCAACTCGCTTACCCTTTCTCCAAGATAGCTCTTTCATATCAGTCATATTTCACCTTCTTATTTATCTTTATTATTGGTTGACTGATTCATGCTAACTCAGTAAAAACGAGTTAAATACACCTTAAATTATCTAAAATCGGACAAATTAACTTTAATGGCCATGGATTTATTGAGTAACGTACTCTCTTCCCTAAAAATTGAGTCCACCAGCATATCGCGCTGGACCATGTCGGCCCCGTGGGGAGTCGATGTGCACGACTTTAAGCTGGGATACTGCTTAAGTTTAGTGTCAGGCCAATGTTGGGTACGAATAAAAAATAACTCACCGACGCCCTCTCCTGCTATTCAATTACAGGAAGGTGATTCCATCATTGCACCGAGAGGTGCCAACCTTGCGATTTTATCTGACCCTAACAGTGCAACCATACCGCTCGACTCATTGCCATGGCATGGCGAGACATTTCAAGGACTTAGCTCATCGATAAAGCCGTCTTCGGCAATGCAAGTGAACTGGCAGGGAGAAGGTCCAGAGACCCAATTACTTGGAATGGCATTCACCTTTCAGGATCATCAAAATAACTTTTTGTTATCCTCTTTTCCTGATTTTTTCATTTTGAAGCAACACGAATCTAGCTTTTTACGACTCATACGCCCAGCGATGCAATTTCTCATTCATGACCATAGCCCTGGCTACTTTGCCGTTGCCATGCAGTTTTCTGAGCTCATCATCATTGGCTCACTACGAGCCTATATTCTGTCCAATAAAACGAGTTCAGTTGGTGTACTCAAAGGCATGCAGGATAAATCCATTGCCAAAGTGCTTACCGCGATTCACCATACGCCCCATTATAATTGGACGCTTCCGTCACTGGCAGCGCAGGCCAATCTATCAAGGTCTGTTTTGTCAAAACGTTTTCCAAAATATGTTGGCGTCTCCCCCATCGACTATTTAAATCGCTGGCGCATTCATCTAGCTAGCGAAAAGTTGGTCAATACCAAAGAATCACTCGACAGCATTATAAAATCATTGGGATTCGAAACCGATAGAACCTTTCGGCGGCTCTTTAAACAACATAAAGGACTGTCTCCTTCTCAGTACCGAAAACAGTTCAATAGCGCGTAAAAAAGAATGCATAAGAACACCGATGATATAACAAATACCAAGCCATCGAACCACACAAACAGAAAAATCTGGTTAGCCGCCCCTGAATAATGGTGTTTGCACCGTAACTACAACTTGTATACTGACACAATCATCAAAACGCATGAATTGAGTTTTGATATCAACAAAACAATGACGTTTAAAGCCTTTAAAATCTATAGATCCAGCACTAAAAGACTACTTAATGATCTTGAACAACATAGCAACATCTGATTGTTTAGGGCTCGTTCCTCCTCACTCAGATAGAAATCCAAATGCTCAGGTACGCCGTCTAAAACACGTGTTAAACATGTCCCACAAACACCTTGTTCACAGGAGATCGGCACCTTAATAGAATTGGCTAGAAGGACATCAACAATGGTTTCTTCGGGTGATACATTGTACAGTTTGCCACTGCTGGCAATTTTAATTTGGAAGTGATTAGTATTTTCAGACTCAGGCGTATTCCCACCAAAATACTCAAAATGAATATTTTGATCTGCCCAGCCTATCTCCTTTGCTTTCTCGCGGACAAATGTCAGAAATCCAGTCGGGCCACATATATAAAGATGCTTATAAGCAGATGGTCTTGATAGTACTTTTTCAATATCAAATTTTTGTTCATCTGGCGCATCGTCGTAATAAAAAAGAACGTTATCAGCAAATGATGATGCTTCTATTCGCGACTTAAATGCGCTGCGATCGCAAGATCTATTACAGTAATGCAGTTGAAAATGAGAGCCAAGATCAGACAACCTTTCTGCCATACAAAGAAGCGGTGTGATGCCAATACCACCAGCCAATAGCACACTTTCTTCAGCACTAGTTTGTAAAGGGAAAGCATTTCTCGGTTCACCAATGTCAATCAGATCCCCCACCATCACATCATCATGCATGGCAATCGAACCACCACGAGACTGATGATCTCGCAACACCCCAATTTCATAACGATGGGTTTCGCTTGGATTGTTGCATAAAGAATATTGTCTGGTTAAACCATCACGGATATGCACATCAATATGCGCCCCAGCTGTAAAAGGGGGTAAATTTTCTCCGTTTACATCAACCAGCTCAAACAACACAACATCCGATGTAATCCACTCTTTTTTTGCCACACAAACACGTAAATGTTTATTTATCATTCAATACTCCCACATCAATATCGATGTTTTACGGACAAATTATTTTTATAGAGACCTTTACACGAAGTCACGAGCGAAGCCAAAACGAGACAAAAACAAACGAAAAAGCGGAGTTTATGGATTATAAATGAGCATTTTAAGTCTATTTTTTAACAAAGTATTGGAAAGCCCTGTAGTCGTGCAAAGGTCTCTATGTACTTAGCCTCAGACACACATAGTAGTTCTTGCTATTTACAAGGAGACGACTAAGAAAAAGTCCTATTTACTAGATGCGCTTCTCACCATTTCTATCAAACTAACAAGATTAAAAAACGAGATAGAATAGAAGTGGTGAGGTTATTGCTTTTTATTTAACCCCAGGCATGCCAATAAAGTTCGGGGCAGATTTAATCCTTTCAATCCAAGTAATTAAATGTTTGTATCCAGAAATATCAATCCCCGCCTCGTTCGCCAAAACGCTATAAGGAAAACAAGCAATATCAGCAATAGTCAGATGCTCCAGTGCCAAATATTCATGCTGACCCAGATGCCGATCTAACAAGACGAAGATCCTTTTAGCCTTTTCCTGCAGTTGCTCAATATCCAAAGGATAGTGTAGTGATTTTGCCAAACGAGCCCCTGAGACACTCATCAACTCATTTCCAGCAATCGCTAACCATTGCAACACTTGACTTTGACTTGCGGCATCGACTGGATACAAAGTATGAGTGACATCATATTGAGTCGCCAAATAAACTAGAATGGTTTGAGCATCTCGAATCAGTAAACCGCTATCATCAAGAAGAGGTAACTCCCCAAGAGGATTCAGAGCAAGAAAGTCATTAGACTTATGCTCAGCACCGACAAAATCTATGGCCACTTTTTCATAATCCAGCGACAACATATTGAGCAACAAACGAACCTTGTAACAGCTACCAGAAAGCTCGTAATCATAAAGACGAATCATGGTTATCCCCTTAAAATGGTTGGCTTAATAGAGTTTGACTTTCTATCATCAGCTGGGAAACCTCATTAGGTGACGCTGAATGCTCAACTTCCCACCGACAAAGTTGCAGCGAATTTTCAACCACCATTTTCGCTCGAGCAAAACGCCTTGACATAAACTTAGACAAGGCGTCATCCAAACAATCACTTTTAGACAATTCTTGGCTCAACACTATGGCATCCTCAATTCCCATTGCGGCACCTTGAGCCAATACAGGAGGACCACTGTGTGCTGCATCTCCGATAATCATTATTCGTCCTTTATACCAAGGCTCCTCAACCAACACCCATTCCAGTGGGCGAAAAGATACATTATTCGATTCTAAGAGTGAGGATTTACAGCTTTCAATCAAATGACCACCATATGACTGCAACTTATCAAGCATCTCACGAGAAGATTCTGCTCCTTCATGTCGCTCTCCTTTCTCTGACTTATCAACGATGTACACATATCCATCGTCAATTGAAATAGGGCAAATACCTACCGCGCCAAATGGACCGCCAAAATGCAACTCTGTGGTGAAGTTTCCTTTTGGTCTTGGTACACCAGCACGCCAGACTGATTGCCCACAATGCTGCGGCTTTACATCGGGAAATAATAAACGACGAACCTTCGAATAAAGACCGTCTGCCCCTACGACAAAATCAAAGTTCCCTTCTGTTCCATCACTGAACCGTACTAAAACACCGTCTGGATTTTCATCCATATGTACAAATGTGACTCCCTGTTTAAATATCACATTCTTCGTATCCATAGCGTCTAGCAAAATACCATGTAAACTAGAGCGTGAAATTCCTACTGTACCTGGGTACCCCGTCCCCCCCATTTGCATAATTGGCTGATGCATCAACAGTTCTCCATCGGCTTTACGGATATTGAGGTAATTAGCAGCCATCCCCTCTTTAATACAAGCCTCAGCCAGGCCAATTTCACCAAGCGCCGCGATACTATTACCTTGCAAAGAAAGCCCAACCCCTGCTTGGTTGCGAACGTCTGTGCTCACTTCAACAACGACGACATCAATATCTTGTTTACTTAAAGCAATGGCGAGCGTTAAGCCTGAAATGCCACCACCAACAACAAGAACCTTATTAACCGCAGACATAGCTTTATCTCCTATTGAGAATGTGATTTAACGAAGGCATCGATCAAGCAATGGCTTTCTGCTCACGCTCATGTAAAATCATCTCAGCAATAATACGGCGAGTTCGAATTCCACCTTCATCTGAACGCACACTCACCTCAGGACAATTTTCTAAACCAAGTCGGTCAAAGTTTCTTTGGATATCTTCAATAACAACAACATCTTCCATTAATAAATGGTGAAGGTCGTCGTAACGTTGTGGGTGTTTTTCAGGGTAGCTATTACCAAAGCAGGCAAATTGGTGCGTGCCGCGTTCTCCCTCAGGTGTCACGGCAACAACAAGACGATTCGTCTTCTCTTGCGCATCAGGGACATCACGCTCTTTGAATGTATTTTCAATGATACAAAGGTTAGGTGCATGACTCGTTAATGTAAGAATGCGGTCTAATCTATCGCCTCGCATACCAAAGGATTTACGAAGCATGTCAGGCATTGGCTCATCAATAAATTCACGCCTCATACTGACTCTAGGACCATTAACGTCAACTTTCGTAGGAACAAGTGCCACATTACCTGTATCAATTAGGCCATGATGTAAAAAGGTGATGTGAGTGGCATCAACAAGATTTTCATGAGGCAGAAGGTAATTGGCTTTTACGTGTAGATATAGACCTGAATCTCCATTGGCGTTTTCACCGGTTAACCCTAGCTCATCATGATTAGGAATCAATGCAGGATCTGCTAATTCAGACTCCCCCATCCAAACCCAAATCCATTCCCATTTTTCTACCAAGGGGTAGCTATTTACCATCATCTTTGAGGGTATGTTTCCTCCAGAAGGCAATACGACCCCCACACCTTCTGAAGAGAATTGCACACCATGGTAGCCACATTGAATATTACTACCGATACATTTTCCCTGTGATAGTTTCATACCACGATGCGGACAACGATCAAATAAAGCAACAGGCTGGCCGGACTCTGTCCGAAACAATACAATTGGTGTACCTAAGCACTCTCGCCCAATTGGCTCATTGGTGACTTCATGGCTAAAAGCAATCACATACCATTGATTGCGAGGATATTCTGCTGACCCAGGATACATATTAATGCCATTTAACATCATAATACTGACTCTCTCTTATTATTATTTTAGAAATGCAGGCATGTGAGCCTTACAACAAGATGCATTGTGTAAGACATTGTCGTATTATAAAAATCATTAATTCTTATAAATAACTATAAAAAATTGTGATACATATATGAGATTTTATCGATTAGATTTAAATTTACTCATTGTTATGGGCGTTTTATTAAAAGAGCGAAATGTCAGTAAAGCCGCTCTTATTTTGAACGTCACTCAGCCGGCTATCAGTAACTCGTTATCACGTTTAAGAGAACATTTTGATGATCCTTTGTTTGTACAGAGTGGCCGAGAAATGATGCCTACCGACTTGGCCCTTCGACTAGAAGCCTCAATTAATCATTTTCTTAATGACGCAAAAGTCATTGCTGAAGCACGTTCAGGCTTTGACCCTGCAACCTCTTCACGACACTTTTCCATTGCCGTATCTGATTATGAGGCGAATGTATTGATGCCGACCGTTGCTCGGCGTATTGAAGCGCTTGCCCCAAATATTAGCTTAGTACTCAGGCAAACAGTAAAACCGGGGGAACTTGATTCCCCCCACATATCGGACATTTTAGAAAGACGCGGAATTGACTGTGTCATTCTTCCCAAACAACTCTCTTCAGCTTCATTCCCACAACTATCACTCTATCAAGAAACATTTTGCTGTATCGCTTCGAGTGATAACAACCTTATAGGAGAAAGCCTATCTTTAGAGCAATACCTATCGATGTCTCACGTAGTGGCGGAGTTTACCGATAAAAGAACCCCCACATATCACATGGCAGAATTAAAAAATGCGGGTCATAACATCCATACCGCTATCAGCGTAGAGCATTTTACGCTTATACCTCGCTACATTATTGGTACCCAACGTATTGCCACCATGCACTCAAGTTTGGCTCACCATATGGCAGAATTTTACCCAATCAAAATATACCCAACTCCCATTCCACTCCCATCATTAGAACTTGTTATGCAATGGCGTCAACATATAGAAAACGACTTAGGATTACAGTGGCTCATCGAACAAATTCAGATAGCTATTGAATACTTTTCTGTACCTAAGTAAAACGTTCATTACAAAACATAAAGAGCCTCAAGTGAGACTCTTTGAACTTCCCAGATTAAAACTACAGGATGCAGATAATTACCTTGCATCCTGTAGTTTTAAACTATTCTTGTCCAATCGTATTGATGAGAGTTCCCATTGGACCAATTTCCACCTCAATGGTATCACCAGGTTTCATCCATACTGGAGGCGTTCGCTTGGCTCCCACGCCACCAGGTGTACCACTGACGATGACATCTCCCGGAGACAAGGGGGTAAACGCTGAAACATAAGCAATAATCTGCGCGATGGGGAAAATCATGTCGCCAATAGGTTGATCTTGCATGACTTCACCATTTAAGCGTGTAATAACATGAACGTGTTCTAGGTTGCCTGCCTCATCAGGAGTCACCATGTAAGGGCCAAATGGCCCAGTGGTTGGAAAATTTTTCCCCGGTGTAAACTGTCTTGTATGCCATTGCCAATCTCGTATTGAGGCATCATTAAAACAGGCATATCCTGCCACATGATTCATTGCTTCCGCTTCAGCAATAGCGCGCCCCCCCTTACCAATGATCACAGCAAGCTCACCTTCATAATCTAAACTCGTTGATACTTTGGGCATTAAAATTTCTGACTTGTGTGCCGTTAAGCTGTCAGCAAAGCGTATAAATATAGATGGATTAGCCACTTCATCGCGTCCGGTTTCTTTACGGTGAGATTCATAATTATGGCCAACACAAAATATCTTATTCGGATTAGGTATCACAGGAAGTAAGCTTATTTGTGAATAAGCAAACGTCTCACTACTTTCCAATGTTGATAATACATTGTCTGCTATCGCTGCTTTTAAATCACTGGGTGCTGAGTCTGTTTTTAGGTCGTATACGATATCGTTTTCTAAACGACCATAACTCGCGGTGCCATTTGGGCGCAAAAAGCTGAGATATTTCATATTATTGTCTCTCTTTATTTGTGTTGTTAATCAGTTGTTCGGGTTCCCAGTCGCGACGAAATCTGAAGTTCTCTTCTGCTTGTCTCAAACCTTGGAAGTCTTTGTCAGATGTTCCCCATTGGTCGATTCTGTTTGCAGGCCAGGTCCAATCTTCAGGCGCTCCCACTGGGTAGTCTTCAGTTACTTTTTCCACGGCAGTGGAAAACTCAATAACAGCGCCAAATGGCGCAATAAAATAAGCAAAAACATTTGCCCCAGGACCATGGCGACCAGGACCCCAAGCCGGTGTCATTTGGTGATCTCTTAGTCGACCAATACCGCGCATGACGCCATCTAGGTCAGCCATTTCAAAAGCAATATGGTTTAGTGAGCTAAAGCCTGCTCGAGCAAAAGCAGTGCTGTGATGCGAGTCGTTACAGCGTACAAACACCATGCCTTTGGTACGATCTGAAACACGAAAATTGAGTACATCCTCGACAATATGTCCGGTTTTTTCTGCGTCCGTTGAATTAAAAACCACATGGGTTAATTTGACAGGAAGATCCTGTCCTTGCATGGCAGAAACATCCTTTGCCCCAACAAGAAAGCGAAATAACTCCCCCTCTGGCAACTCAACAATGACGCCTTCACCCCCACCTAAGTCTGCCGATACTTCATGCTTTGCCTTCAAACCACGCTCATGGGACTTTGTCACAATGTGTTGCAATTCTTCTTCATTACAGACAAAGGTAGTCGAGCGTACAAAGCAATCTTCACCTTCTTCTAAGGCGACCAAATACGGGAAAGTGCCAGCGCCTCGAATATAATAGGTATTACCTTTCTTTCCTCCAGAAGCGGCTCCCCAGATGTCTATCAGAAAATCATGGGCGTCCTTAGCTTTAGGTAAAACGAGTTCAACACTGCGTAATTTCATGCACTTTTCTCCAAGTTAACATTCATTTGCATATGGCCTAATAAAGAAGTGAGTAAACCCGATACGTCATTAAGTGCCGTTCCATAAACATAGAAATCAGGGCGAACAAGTACGCTATCGGCTTCGGCTTCTTTCAGCCAACTTAGAATTGACCCTCCATCTTCCAGTGTGGTGACATCAGTAACACTCATGTCGTAATCAGACATATCTTTGTCTATGAAGGTTTTGGCGGCTTGTGCTGCTTTTTCACCAGTAACAAATAACTTCCAATCGGCTTCAATCTGGTTATCCATTAAATGTCCATTAATATGAGGCTGGATAAAACGTACGCCAGCTTTAGTCGTTTCTGTAGCAATGACTCCTGATTGAATCGCTGGTATTAGCTCTGCCGCAGTATTAGGTAGTTCGTTTTGCGCTACTTTTCTTCGCACTGTGGCGTCACGTTCAGTCGCTTTTTGTGGATCTAAAATGCAGATATATTTGCCAGCATCTACCGCTGAAGAAATAACAGAACGGACATGGGGATCTCGCTCAATTTGGTAGGTATCCAATAAGGCTTCGTCACTTAACCCCTGTTTAATCGCTGACATTTTCCAGGCAAGATTGGCAACATCTCGCAATCCATGGCACATTCCTTGACCGAAGAAAGGTGGAGTTTGATGGGCTGCGTCACCCGCCAAAAATACTTGGCCTAGTCTCCATTGTTCTGCAATCAGGCCATGAAAACGGTAAGTTGCGGCACGTATAATCTTATGTGGTACACCGTTTAAATAAGGCCCTACGAGTTCTAAGACTTTATCTGGCTGCATCATTGATTGATCATTTTCCCCTGGCAGCAGCATCATTTCCCAACGGCGATGGTTGCCACGACCTGGGACGATAGTGGTAGGGCGTTTGGGGTCACACAACATGACAGAAAGTTGTTGTAAGTCCGCTTCTTCTGGCACGCCGGTGAATTTTGGAAACTGCACATCTCCATCCACCTCTGCATCAACCACCAGCCAAGGCTCTTCGAACTGCAAATCCTCAAGTTTAATAGTTAACGATTTGCGCACTTTACTGCTTGCTCCATCACAGGCGATAACCCAGCGCGTTTTTTCGCTTGTGACTCCGCTTGATGTTTTTATATTTAACATTACGCTTGAATCTGTCTGTATCAGACTGTCAAATTCAGAGCCTAACCGTAACTCAACATTAGGGTATTGCTTAAGCGCTTGACGTAAATGGTTTTCAAGCTCTGGCTGGTAAAAAAAATAATCATTAGACCAACCATATGGACGAGGTTTCCCCACCGTTCCCATATAACGCATGACGCCGTAGTCTGCACCTATATGCAAATGACCTTGAGTATCACGCATGTCATTTAGCACATCGTTGATCACGCCAGCGGACTGAAATAAACGCATCATTTCATGGTCAAGATGCACGGCTCGAGGCAAGGGAAATGGATTAATTTCTTTTTCCAACACCAATACTTTTAATCCAGACTTACCAAGTAAATTGGCAGCCAAAGCACCTACTGGTCCACAACCAATAATCGCCACATCGAACATGGAGTAACCTCATAAGACAATAAAAAATGAAACAATAAAAACTTATGTACCCGATCATCTATCACTAGGTATCACATATACCAACGATTCAACTGACAATACCGTTGGCAGCAATAAAACCGTTCTCTTCAATAGCTGAAACGGCACATATTTCGTCGTTCTCACCGATATCACCGGAAATGCCAATCGCGCCAATAATGACTTTTTCATGGTTCAAAATTAAAACCCCGCCAGGGGAAGGTACCATTCGACCCTGACTGATGGTGGTTAATGTATTGATAAACTGAGGGTTCTTCTGACTGCGTCGGGTTAGTTCGCTAGAGCCGAACCCCATTCCAAGGGATCCCCATGCTTTACCAAAGGCAATATCAAATCTCGCAATCCCTGCGCCATCTTCGCGTTTAAAGGCAATTAAATGTCCGCCCGCGTCTAAAACAGCTACGGCGAGTGGCGAAAAATTATTTTTCCTTGCTTCGTTTAAAGCAGAATCTATGATGTGTGAAGCATCAACCAGTGTCAGTAAATTCATTTTGGGCCTCTATTTAATAGAAAAGTAAGCGTTCTAATTTTCATCTACACAAACATTGCAAGCATGCCTAAGTGGGAGTCAGGTCGTGGGATGGTAAAATTAACGTGTTTCCAGTCATCTGCGGCGGGGCGTTCTAGGCATTTGTGTAGCCAAGCTTGCATATTAGGCCAAGCAGAAACATCAATATTGGCCGTAGGAACCAATGTCATCACTGCAGCGACATTTAAATCCGCTGCACTAAAGCGATCGCCCAGAATGTATTCTTTATTTGCTAGGTGGTTCTCTAAAACATCCCATGGACGAGAGAGTTTTTTTACTGCTAAGTTAAACTCTTCAACACTGCGTGATTCTGGCGCAAACAGTAAATTATTGGCCGACGCCAGTAGCAAAGGTTTTTCGATTTCAGTGATAACCCAAATGGTCCACTGCATCATTAATGCGTCCTCTTGCAAATTTTGGGGCGCTAGATCGCCGCCAGCTTTTTTGGCCAAATATAAATTGATAGCCAGCGATTCGAACAAGGTAAAACCACCATCTTCAAGAGCAGGAATACGGCCATTAGGATTTATCTTTAAAAATTCAGGATTATGGGTGCTGCCATCTAAAAAGTTAGTTGGCTCATGATGAAAATCTATTCCCAGCTCTTTTAGCATCCAAGCACAACGGTTGGCTCTTGAATGCATGGATCCATATAAAGTTGTCATAAGAAACTCCGCTAAAATGGCGTTATTGCTTCCTTAACGTAGAGGCAATAACGCTGTTAATTGTTGTCTTTATTTCTGTGTGGAGGGAACCCAAATGCCATGGAAGCCTTCGTGCACACGACAGGGAAATTTCACGATGGCAACTGGGCCTTGGCTGAGATTTCGAGCGTCTAAAATCACCAAATCGGTACGGTTTTCATCCCGTCGACCTACCATAGATAATAGCCAGCCATCACCTTCTTCTGCATCTGAGCTACGTGGCACGAAACAGGGCTCTTCTGGTGCAGAGTTAGGTCCCGCATAATAAAAATCGAGATGATTCTCTTGCTCGTCGAAATGCCCAAGGCAAGTGAATGGAGGTCCCTTTGGACCCGGCTCTAGCATTGGTCCTAGTTCTTTATTACTGGTTCCAAACCAAAAGTGACGAGTTCTCTGCATGGCGAAGCGAGCATCAATTACGGGCATTTCGCCAATGTGGTTAATAAAACGCTTAATTTCAACAGAGTCCCTATTACCACTTAGGTCTACAATCCAACGCTCACCGAAAGGAGGAAGTTCATGGGCATCCGGATTATGAATATCAGGAAACTGGCTTAACCAACCTGACTCATTTACAAAATGCTCTAAAACCAACTTATCACCATCTTCCCAAGCATTGAATGTATGAGTCTGCATAGCAATTTTAGGTGAGGTGAACCAACGAATACCTGCAACGCCCTCTTTACGAGGTATAACAGCTATATGAGTGTCTTTTGTATTGTCCCAATGCCAGTAAGGTTCACCTTTTTTTACCCTGTCCCAGTCACAAACCATGGGACAAATTACGAAAGCTATGTAGTTTTCTGAAACCAAAAAGTCGTGCACCATGGAACAGTAAGGCGCTTTGAATCTTTCAGAACTAGTAAATTTGCCTTCTTTGTTGATGATATAGACTTCTATTTCATCACTGGCTACGCCTTCGCAGTTATAAGCAAAGGCTATACATTCGCCTGTTTTTGGATCAAATTTGGGGTGCGCGGTGAAAGTCTGGCTAGTTAGCTGTCCATTAAAATCAGTTTCACCAATGGTGGTTAAATCATCCGGATGAATCTCATAAGGACGACCTGACTCTTTCAGTGCATACAGTTTTTTATTGAGTAACATCACGGATGTGTTAGCCGTGTTATGGTCTTCTTCTCTAACCGCTTCTGAACTGGTAAAAGGGTTACGGTATGAGCCAAAAAGCGCACGGCGAGCTTGTCTTTCAAGCTCAAACTTTTTAGTGCGCACAAAGCGAGTGGTTAGGTCAGCATGGCCTTGTTCAAATCTCACCATATGCACCATGCCATCCCCATTTAAGAAAATGTCATTAGGGTGGAGCGGTTTGTATGTGTGATCAGCACTGTTTCTGTAATAGGTTCCTTCCAACTCTGGAGGGATACAGCCTATGACTTCAAGGTCATGCACATGTCCTTCAATACGAACAGGTGCCGCGTAACCTTTGAAGGTCAATTCATTAGGAAATTGCATTCCTACTTTATTATTATTCATTATTTTTCTTCCTACTTTAAATGCCACAGTGACCCATGACTTTTTACCAATCAGTGAAAATCTAATGTTTTAAGTGTTAAGCTATTCTTGGCTCGCTTACGTTTACGTCCTTCTCTTTTAATAAACTTTGCGCTTTTATTACCAAAGTCACTGCGATACAGCTAATGATGACAACTGCCCAAGCCAATCCTTGGTAACCAACCGTCGCGACGATAACACCACCCAACAAAGGACCTATTGCGGACCCAATCATCATCATGGCGGGTGTTGCGGCAACTGCGCGGCCAGTTGGGTCTATTTTGGCCAATAGACCAAATACAAAAGTGTGTGTGAAAATCACGAGAGTGACGTAAAACGCGACAGGAACGGCATACAATGGAAAATAAGACGCTGCATGCGTGATTGATAAGGCAAACAACGCTTGCAAACAAGGACCTGCAATGGCAACACTAATTGGTGACAAGCGTTTCTGTAACAGTGAAGCAACTAGCCCTGGTGTTAAGTTAATTACTCCCATTACGATTAAAACAGTTTCCACTTGTTTGCGATCAAAATTGTGCAAATCACCAATTCTGTCAACAAATGAAAACACCATAGCTTGGTTTAATGTTAGGCAGCTAACAACACAAATAAACATCCATACTGCAGGTCTAGATAGAATCTGTTTAGAAGCTTTGTTTGCCGCTTTTTCGCCCTCACTACGGTATGTTGCTTCGCCAGAACCTTTAGGAAAAAAGAAGAGCATCACAACCGAAGCGCATGCCATTAGTACAAAAAAGGCAATAAAAATAGCCATACCACCAATTTGTTTTGTTGCCTGAGGAAGCAGTGCAAATAGAGCAATAGCTAAGGCCCCCAAAGCGACATTAACTAAGCCAAATAAGCGATGAGGATTGTCTGTTTTTCCTATGGTTCCATGTACGGACGACAGAGCAGCCCCTGCACCTAGGCCTGCAATAACATGTAACGCGACAAGCATCGGAAAGCTCTCCGATATTACGGACAATTTTGATGCTGCAAAGAATGAAACAGATGCCACGGCAAAGCCAAGTGCGGCAATATATCGATGATTTAGTCGAGTATATTTAGGCGACAAAATGATACTTGAGATTACAATACCAACAAGAAATAGGGTGACGGTAAGCCCAGCTTGTTGTGGAAGCAGATGATAGTCTTGCATTAGCGCACTGATCCAAAGAGGAAGTGCTGCTAAATCCACCATACCAGCCATATGGCCTATCCCCAGTACTATTTTGCCTTGTGTACTATTTAATTTGGACATTTTTATTCTCTCTTTATTATTTTATTTTTATTGTTTTAAACTCTAAGTGAGATGCTGAATTTGACTTATAAATTCCATGTAGCCGTTAGGACAACCGCTTCATTCGAACGATTTCCTTTAAGGCCTTGATGACGTAAATATGACAGCTCATATCGGTTGCCAGATCGCTCCATGATAGAGACACCACCACCGAAGACGGCGTATGTTGGCTCGTCAACATATTCATCTAAATCGTTGACGTATTCTTGCTCCATACCGATAACCATATTCGGTGTCCATGAACCAGGGCTGGTTTCTTTTTCAAATCGGAAATGCCCCCAAACTGTTCCATAATTTTCTGTGTCACCCACTTCCCCAGAAGAGACAACACCAAAACTGTCAGCGGTTTTCTCAAGGAAGTTACGTTGAAATTGCATGCCCAAAACAGGATGTAATGCCCAGCCTTCAGGAATTTGGCTAAAATCATTGTTGTGGTAAGTACCTACAAGTTCCGACTGGAGATAAAAATGATCATCACCTGGTTTGTGTGTACGTATAAACGGGCCTGCAGCGACTTTGAGCTCTTGTTCACCCCAAGAGTATTCAGTGCGCAAGGCCGCGCCCCAGTGATCACTAAATTTACTGAGCATGTCAAAACGCAAACCAGCACCATGTCGCTTGATGGTTCCCGCATCCACAATATCCAAATCAGTACTTTCCCCAAAAACACCAAAACTCAACATGGTATTCACATCAAGAAAACGTATGTACTGAGCATCCATCCTTCCGATATCACCCTCTAGCTGCACTTCATTATCACCACCATTAGATAAGGTGCCGGTTACATTCAAACGCACAAGAGACTTGCCGTCTGACAATGCATGTTGAACCGTTAAAGGGATTACAGCGTCCGATGTACCATCTTTGTATTCTGCGCTTGATGAACTAGATTTAGCTTTACCAATGGTGGTTCTAGCTTGTCCTATACGCCACTGCACACCACCAAAGGTATCGCCACTACTAAAGGAGCTCATCAAACCAGCCTGCCCAAGGTTCATTTGCGCTTGCACAGCAAGTGGCAGTAAGTGAGTGTCATGGGATGTCTCTTCAGCAATCGCATGAGGCATGACGAATACTGCAGAACTTGCGGTTGTACAAAGGGCTAATAATTTAGATTTTGTTCTCATAATTTTACCTACATTGTTATTTTTATTATTTAAGCTGTGATCAGTATGTGATCACATCATCACTATAGTGCGTTTGAATCCAAGTGATAAAACAGATTGTATTAATGGTTTCCATCGATATAATTAATACTTATAGAAAGAAGTAACTGGGTAAAACTTATGCGTCTAGATAAATTTGATTTGAATTTATTGATTGTGCTTGATGTTCTGTTAGAGAAACGCAATGTAACCAGAGCAAGCGAACACTTACACATTGGCCAATCAGCCACCAGTGCCGCACTGGGTCGTTTACGAGAGTATTTTGACGATAGCTTACTGGTGCCTGTTGGACGCAATATGGAACTCACCCCACTGGCTAAAAGCTTGGTAACACCCGTTCGTGATACCTTAATGCGGGCGCGAGCAACGATTTCTTTACGCCCCGTCTTCGAACCTGAGAATATCATGCGGAACTTTACCGTCGCCGCCTCAGACTACATGATTGATATATTGATCGCACAATCGGCAAGAGAACTCGCTTTTAGTTCACCGGGGATGCGACTAGACATGATCATCCCCCCCAAAGATGTGTTCGAATCCTTTGAACGAGGCGAAATCGATTTACTGTTTTTACCAAAACAGTATTCAGATAGGTTCCAACATCCCCAAACAGAGGTATTAACAGATGTTCAAGTCTGTATGGTATGTGAACACAACAAAATAGACGAATTGACTATGGAGCAATACTTAGACATGGGACATGTGGCCATTCGTTTAGGTGATGAGCACAGCATTACCCATGAGGAATGGTTTTTACCACGCTATGGTCAACAAAGACGCATAGAATGTACGGTAGATCATTTTAGTTCGGTACCACTATTGGTGATGGGGACAAATCGTATAGTGACTCTGCATAGGCTGATTGCCGAAGAAATGGCTCAACGCTTCCCAGTTAAATTACTACCCGCCCCATTTGAAATGCAGCCAGTGACCGAAATTATGATTTGGCCTCGTTTTCTCGATGAAGATCCAGCCCATAAATGGTTAAGAAATACCGTGATGGCGTTAGCTGCTCCCTTAGCAAAAGGGAGCCAACCATAAGATCCCGCCAGATCACAAAGAATCCCTGTAATCAGTCAAAAAGACTCGTTTAAAACTTTATCTTAGTCAAAAATGGCCACAGCACGTATGAAACCGGCAGATCCATTTTTTATTTTGTAAGGAAAACAAGATACTAAGAAACCATTCGCAGGCAAGCTTTCAAGATTAGACAGTTTTTCCATTTGACCATAACCGATATCCCTACCCGCTTTATGGCCTTCCCAGATAATAGAGGCATCACCTGACTCAGCGAACTTTTCACGGGTGTATTTGAATGGTGCATCCCAGCTCCAGGCATCAGTACCCACTACGCGAACTCCGCGCTCTAGTAAATATAGGGTGGCTTCACGCCCCATACCGACACCCGCTTCCAAATAACCCGGTTCGCCATAGATTGCGCCAGCGCGAGTGTTTACTAAAACAATGTCGAGTGGTTGCAGTTCATGATTAATGCGTTTTAGCTCGGCTTCGACCTCAGCAGCCGTGATGATATGACCATCAGGAAAACGACGAAAATCCAACTTCACGCCAGGTTGCAAACACCAATCCAACGGCAGCTGATCAATTCCATAAGCGGGCTTTCCTCCATCCGTTGTGGAGGCATAATGCCAAGGCGCGTCCATATGGGTGCCATTATGAGCACTCATATGCATTTTCTCGACCGCCCAAGCTTCATTGCCCGGCATATCCTCTTTTTTTAAACCAGGAAACATACTGGCCATTTCCGGCCACCCTTGCTGATGATCGGTGTAATCTATTTTTGGCAATAATGGCGGTGGATCGGTGTAAGGATTGTTGTCCAATGTGACGGACAAATCGACAATACGTCTTGTCTTGGAGGGCATCATTTATTATTCCTCTTATTATTTTTATAGCACCTTACCCCCCTCCTTTTTTAGAAGGGAGTTAAGTTATTACATGTATTTGCCGCGTTTAACGTCAACAATCGGACCGCCATCAAACAGCTCCATTTGCCCTGGCATAAGAGCCGACGCATTAATACGCTTATTTTCTAAGTCCAAAATCAAACTGACATGACCAATTCTTCCTGGTACTAGCCAATGCACTAAAAACATATCCTTGCCAATTTTTTTCGCCCGATAAGGCACGGTTAACGTTGGGATGTGCCCAGCATCAAGTTGTGTAAAAGAGACACGATCATCGTAAAACTTTAATTTATAGGCTCGACCTGAACTGTAAGTGTACTGAACCTCAAGCTCCTCCAAATTAACGGCATTAGACAAGTCAACTTCATCGGGAATCACTCCCGCTGGGATATTAGGAGCCTGAGTTAAAATGCTAGGTTTTTCCATTTTTTTCTCCACACTTTCTGATGATGTTTCATCAACGGCATTCGCTGCGACATACCCTGACATCATGGTCAAAGCCAACACAACAGCCGATATTTTGAGTTGATTCATTTACTTACTCCCACATGGCAGCAAGATTACTACCACGAATATATATCTATTGTTTTTATTCACACACGCTTAAAACAGAATGGCGACGGATTTGAGAATAAGCGAAAATACGCCTTCCATTAAGTTGATAATAGTTAATCCACCCCTTGATATTATCAACTTGATTTTTCACAGCCATTACGAGTAAAGCTTGTGATGAAAAACTTGCCTCTTCATCTCCTTCATTTTTTATCGGATATTTTTAGACCATAAAAAAGCATAAACTGGTCAACCGCATCTGTGACGAGTTCTTTGATACTGTCTTCGCTGGGCAAAGGTTCAATTCCCCAGATCAGCTTTTCAAACATGATTCCTTCACATAGGATTTTGAAGTGAATGGCCATTTTATTGACATTTCTATCAACTAACGCACCTCTCACCACAAGAGAGTTAATAGCCACAACCAAATTAGCAAGGGTCCTTTTAGGGCCAACAGCATAAAAACGCTGAGCAAGTTGTGGAAATCGTTCCACCTCACCAATGATGAGTCGATTTATTGAAATAACCTCTTGTTTTGTAATTAGCCTTAGATAGGCAACGCCAACCCGTAGCAACACTTCACGGGTGGACATATTCTCATCAACAGCGGCAACAAGTTGCTCAAATGCCCCTTTTCCAGCTTCAAAAGCCCACGCTTCAAATAACTCTTCTTTTGAGGAAAAGTAATTATATAGGGTTACTTTAGAACTCTTTGCTGCGGCAGCAATAGACTCCATAGTAACCGCTGAAAATCCATAATTCAGAAATAGGCTACCTGCAGCCTCTACAAACACCAATCGTTTTGCTGCTGTTTTTCGTCTCATACCAACCTCATTCATAACTGTACTAGATAGTACAAAAAAGTTGACCTTTGATCTAGACTAGATCTAAACTGTACATAGTCGTTCATTTATAAAAATTATTACGTGACGCTTTAATAGGAAGTTATCAGACTTTACCTAGGCTCACCTTCTTTAAGGGTGATAAACGACAGCCTCAGTCGCTACCATAGGAAATGAATCTTTTCAGATTCCCTATTCAGGCGAATGGTTTAAAACAACACGTAAATTTTCTACTATGAAACCTCATTAAGGAGGCTTATATGAGCTTTACATTCCCAAACACACCAGAATTTACTGGTCTTTATAAACCCAGCCGAATAGAAGCTGAGGTGAAAGATCTGGAAATTGAAGGCGAGTTACCAAAGGAAATTAACGGGACTTTTTACCAAGTTGCCCCCGACCCTCAGTATCCACCAATGTTAGGCACTGATATGTTTTTCAACGGTGATGGCATGGTAAGTGCTTTTCGATTTGATACAGGGAGTGTGAGCCTTACTCGTCGTTACGTAAAAACAGACCGTCTGATGGCACAACGCCGTGAACAACGCTCATTAAATGGTATTTATCGTAACCAATATACAAATGATCCTCTTGCGGCAGACAACAACACCACAGCAAATACCACGGTGATTGAGCACAATGGCGTACTTCTAGCACTTAAAGAAGACGCCTTGCCTTGGGCAATGGACTTAAACACTCTTGAAACATTAGGCGAATGGGATTTTGATAAACAAATAAAGTCAGCCACCTTCACCGCACACCCAAAAATAGATGTCGATAATGGCGCTCTGCTTTGTTTTGCTTATGAAGCGAAAGGCGATGCCACCCCTGATATCGCCTACTTCGAAATTTCAAAAGACGGTAAACTAACCAAGGAAATTTGGTTTCAAGCGCCTTATGCTGCAATGATCCATGACTTTGCTGTCACCGACAACTATGTCATCTTCCCTATTATCCCCCTCACCGTTGATGTAGAGCGTATGAAAGCAGGCGGCAAACACTTTCAATGGCAACCAGATCTTCCACAGCTATTTGGTGTTCTACCACGAAATGGCTCAGCAGAGGATGTTCGTTGGTTTTATGGACCTAGCAATGGTTTTCAGGGGCATACATTAAACTCCTATGAAGAAGAAGGAAAACTGATTGTTGATATGCCTGTCACTTCTGGAAATATCTTCTACTTTTTTCCTCAAGCAGATGGTCATGTTCCCTCTCCACAGTCGTTAAAGTCGGCTCTAATGCGCTGGGTATTTGACTTAAACTCAGAAGAATCTCAGGTAGAGCCTGTGATGATCACGGAGAACCCATTCCCTTGTGAATTCCCTCGTTGTGATGCTCGTTACAGTGGTAAAAAATACTCATGGGGGTTCCTACTTGCCTTTGATCCAAGCCTACCATTTGACTTTGCTTCACTAGGAGAACCCCCATTCCAGTTCTTCAATCAATTAGCGCGCATCAACATCAATACAGGCAAAAGTGAAACATGGTATCCAGGGGATGCACATTGCTTTCAAGAACCTATCTTCATACCACGATCAGCGACTGCCGATGAAGGCGATGGTTGGGTGGTTAGTGTGATGAATAACTTACGGGAAGAAAGTTCAGAATTGGTTGTTATGGACACTGCTAGCTGGAGTGATGGCCCAATCGCTAAAGTAAAAGTGCCTTTCAGACTAAGAATGTCACTACATGGCAACTGGTCTGGTGCTTAATAACGCTTGATGATGAGTAGCCATTGAGTTTCATTGGCTACTCATCTCTATTTATATCAATACGCTCGCCTTTAATCACCAAACTCCAAAAACATAGTAACCAGAATTTTGCTCATTGGCACAATGCATAAAACACTGGATAATATTCGCTTTCCTAGCAACTAAAGCCGATCCCTATGAAGATCACTCCAGAAGAACGTGATGCGGTTTACAAAACCATTTTTTCCCGCCGCGATGTGCGCCGAGAATTCAAGCCAGATCCTATTCCACATGATGTTTTGGAGCGCCTATTACTGGCGGCGCACCATGCGCCAAGTGTTGGCTTTATGCAACCTTGGGATTTTATCCTTGTCACTAAGCCAGAATCCAAGGCACAAATAAAACACGGCTTTTTACAAGCTCATGCCGAAGCGGCTGAACTATTTCAAGGTGAACGTAAAGAACAATACAAAAGCCTAAAATTAGAAGGCATTGAAGAAGCGCCACTGGGTATTTGTGTGACCTGCGACCGCAGCCGTACTGGCTCTGTGGTATTGGGACGAACGGCGAAGCCAGAAATGGATTTGTTCAGTTCGGTATGTGCGATACAAAACCTATGGCTAGCGGCAAGAGCGGAAAACCTTGGCGTGGGCTGGGTCAGTATTGTTCATGACAAAGTAATACGCGATACACTTAACATTCCAGAATCCATCGATATCATTGCCTATTTGTGCGTGGGTTATGTGGCGGAATTTCATGACACGCCAGACCTAGAAAGAGCCGGCTGGCTACCAAGACGAGACGTTAGCTCAGCGATTCATTACGAATCTTGGCCCGAGCCAACAGAATAATCTAAAGAGTGACAGCAGAAGAGACAGACACAGATCTGCCTTTATCATGGGTTATGCTAGCGCTTTTTCTAATGCTGCAATCAACTGATCCATTTCGGCTGCATGGGTATAATGAACAAAAGACAAGCGGACCACGCCCGTATTGGTGTCTACGCCCATCGCCTCTAATAACCGCACCGCATAGAAATGCCCAGCGCCACAAATAATGCCTTGATCGACAAGCTTCTGTGCCAACTGCTGAGGCGTTTGCCCTTGCGGAATCATCGACACCGTCGCGGCCCTCTTTGCAGGATCTGCCGTGCCAAGCAAGGTCAACTTCGGATGTTGCGCCACAAACCCTAACAACTTAGCCAAAAGAGCGTTCTCAGCATCGTGCATTAAGCTGCGTACTCGCTGGGCTTTTACCGTCATGGAATCCGTTGCATCAAAATGGTGATCGTGTAAGGCATCGAAGTAATCTAACACACCACGGCTCGCCGCGACTTGTGCGTGATCAGGCCCAGCTGGGACAAACCATTTTTGACGATACGCCTTATTAAAATAATGCGCCTGATTACCCAGTTTATCCGCCATCGCATCACGAACCACCATCACACCAAGGTGTGTTCCGTAGGCTTTATAAAGCGAAAACAAATAAATATCGGCCCCCAGCGCGTCCACATCTGGCAGACCATGACCCGCGAAGGATACGCCATCCACCACCGTTGCCACACCAGCCGCTTTCGCTCGAGTACAAATCTCGGCCACAGGGTTGATTTCAGCAACAATATTAGAACAGTGAGTAAAAGCTAAAAGCTTGGTACGCTCTGTAAAAAGCGAGTCTAACGCGCCAATATCTAATGACCCTGTTTGTCCATCCACCTGCCATTCTTTGATCAGGATGCCACGTGCTTCTAATGCACGCCAAACACCGATGTTCGCTTCATGATCTTGATTGGTCACAATGATCTCGTCGCCCGCTTTTAAAATCTTGCCAAAAGCCTGTGCTAACACATAAGTATTTTGAGACGTAGAAGGCCCAAGATGCACTTCGCTGGTGTTCACATTCAAATACGAGGCTAAACGCTCATGCGCTAAATCCATTTGAGCGCCAGCTTTTTGTGCTGCAGGATGAAGGTGATAAGGCTGCAATTTGGTTTCTCGATAATACTGATTTAAGTGATCAATCACCGCCTGACAAGCATAAGAACCGCCTGCATTATCAAAAAACGCCTGCCCTTTTAAAGATGGCTCTTTAAACGCAGGAAATTGAGAGCGCACAAACGCCAAATCTAATGACACAGCCATAACCTTATCTCCTAAGCGAAAGTAATCCAAAGTATAAAGAATAGGGCACACAAGTTGTTTGCTATTTAAAAGGAGAATTCATAACCTAATACAAGATTTTTGTTTAAATTGAGCCTTTTATGAAAGAAATCACCCTAGATCGCACCGACTACAAAATCATTCAAGCATTAGAGAAAGACGGTCGTCTTAGCAATACTCAGCTAGCAGACATCATCAACCTCTCCCAATCCCAATGCCTAAGGCGCCTACGTCATTTAGAAGAGATGGACATCATTAGTGGCTATCGGGCGCAAGTAAATTACCAGAAACTTGGCTACAGCGTCATGGCTTGGACCTTGGTCACTGTTAGCAAAGATAAAAGCAACGCGCGCGACAATGTCATGCATTTTTTGCAACAACAAAGTGCTGCACTGAGTGTGCATGGTGTTACTGGAGATGTAGACTTAATGGTGGAAATTTGCGCAAAGGACATGGCGCAATTCACCGATCTGGTGGTCAAACAACTTTACGCCCATACTGATGTTGTCAGTACAAAATCCTATATACGCCTAGACACAGCAAAGCAAAATGGCAGCCCTTTAGACAATTCCTAAAACGGCTAAAAGCCTTGTTATCTCTAGCTTACAAAGCCTACATCGCATTTTACTGTCCGATTGATTAGTTTTATTCAACTATTGGTATATTTTTTATCGTTTGTCTTATTTACTCAGAGTTTCTAATATAAAAGCATCAAAACGGAATAGTTTTGATGCTTTTATAAAACAACCATAGACGAGGAAATACACCATGAACAACAATCAATCTATCGCAGAATTACTCAAAAATGTTAACACTGCATACCTAACAGATGCAGAAAAATACGAAGCGATTGCTCGTGCTGAACGCGCTGAATACATTGTTGCTAGTGTTGCTTCTGCCATCAAAGCGGTTAAAAACCTAGTGATGAAAATTAAATCAGCATTGGTTTCTTCTCCAGCTCAACACGCTTAATCAATACGTTAGTTAAAGAGTTATTGGGTAAGCGTCTACTTTTCAGAAGCAGATTTTTTGGCTTACTCCAACAGACTTATAAGGAAATGGCGCTAAAATAAAAACATTAAGCGCTTCCCTATTCCCTGCTATACTTTCTATGTCTTTTTAAATCACTTTTTGTTCATCGCACTATTTTTCTCAAGACAGTTTTCTTCTATTGTTTTTTTCCAATCTTGTTTTAATCCAAGTAAAAACATCAGCTCAACAAAGACAAACAAGGGACCGATAATGAGCCCTGTGACATCATCCAAGAAGGCGGGCTTCTTCCCTTCAAAATAATGCCCGACAAATTGAAACACCCAACCCACCACAAACAAACCGGTCCCTGTGATTAGCCATACGAATGTACTTTGTGCCGCCACTAACTCGGCAAAACAAATTACCAACGCCAACAAGATTGTCATCATGACACCAATCAGCTTGTCTAAACGAATATAAAATACACTGCTAGCAAGAGTCATAATAAGAGCAGGTGTTAAAACAATCTCTAGCAAAGAAAAGTGTGGACGAGACAACAAGACGGCAATCCCGACAACAATCATCGGGATTCCAACAAAGTGTGTGGCGACGTTACGCCTATCTTGATGATAAAACGCATATTGAGATAAATGTTCGACTATCGCTTTCATATCACGGACCCTATTATTATTTTAATAGGTATCAGTAAAACGCATTTCACTAAGAATTAAAAGATACTAAGTGATATATCAAAGACGATTTTCTTGGTGATAGCCACTAACATTATCATCGTCATCTTGGCTTATATTGTGCTCGACAGTAACCTCGACTTACGGCTGGGTCCCGAAGTTGTAAATGCTTAGTCTGACGACCATTAACGCGCTCTCGCCACAATCTGAAGCTGCTTGGTTTGAGATTGCCTCTCATAAAGCGAATGACTTGCGGCTCACTCATTCCGAACTGTGTTTCGATCGCTTCAAATGGCGTTCTGTCTTCCCATGCCATTTCGATTACTCTTGATGCTTCGCTTGGAGAAAGTGTCATAACATTCATGGTCCTTACTGAAATTGGTCACAATTAGTACGCAGCAACTCGCCAAATAGATGACTCGAATTGTCTTTATCACTAATTTATGACCAACACTTAACCAATGGAGACTTTACCGCTAGAATGGCGACCAACAAAAAGCAAGACTCAATAGCAAAAGCGAGCCACGATATGAAACTGTTTATTAAACTGATCCGAAACTTTTTAGGTCTCATCATTGCAACCGCCGACGTTCTAACGCGTGGAGCCAAGCTAAAAAGAACACCTGAAACGCAACAACAGGTCAATACAGAAGTACAAGACCTAACACTTTATCAATTCTTTGCCTGCCCGTTCTGCATTAAAACTCGTAGAGCAATGCATAAGCTTAACCTTCCAATCGAAAAACGCAGCGCCTCCGAAGGATCACCACATCGTGAAACGCTGTTGCAAGGTGGCGGTAAAGTGAAAGTGCCGTGCTTGCGAATTGAGCAAGATGGTAAAGTGGAATGGATGTATGAATCTTCGCAGATCATCAGTTATCTTGAGAAGCGCTTTGCTTGAGATACCTGTAAATAAAAAGTGGTCCAAAGGAAATAACATGATTTGGTACTGTCAACGCTTTAGCGAGCTGTCCACTCAGACACTTTATCATTTACTAAAGCTAAGATGTGATGTGTTTGTGGTGGAGCAAAACTGTCCCTACCCAGAATTAGACGGTTTGGATATGTTGCCTGAGACACGCCATTTATTTGCCATTCGCGATAACACTATTGTGGCGTATGCCCGCTTATTAGCGAAAGATGATAGTTATGAAGGCTATAGCAGCATTGGTCGTGTGGTGGTCGCCAGTCAATACCGCAAAGAAAAGATAGGCCACACACTTATTGACCAAGCAATTAAAGAAACCTTTGCTATTTGGCCCAGTACAAACATCAAAATTGGTGCTCAGTTCCATCTTAAAAAGGTCTATCAGTCCCACGGTTTTGAGGTCGTATCCGAACCGTACATGGAAGATGGCATCGAGCACTGCCTTATGACACTGGCCTATTAAGCAGTACTTTTACACGATGCTTCAATTCGGGTAATACCTCGGCTTCAAACCATGGATTTTGTTTGAGCCAACGATTATTTCTTGGACTGGGGTGAGGCAATACTAACTTGCCTTGCTCCAACCAATATTGCCATTGCTTAACTTGCTCAGTCACATTACCAGACTGGCCTAAATGATAGGCTTGAGCATAAGCTCCTAATACAATCGTTAATTCAATATTAACCAACTGACCCAGCACAGTGGCGCGCCATTTTATCGCACACTCTGGTCGAGGTGGCAAATCACCCGATTTTTTCCCGACAGATGGCCCACTTTTATGAACACTGTTCCCCGGAAAACAAAACCCCATAGGAACAATGGCAACTCGTTGCTCATCATAGAATTCGTCCTTGGTGATGCCAAGCCAGTCGCGTAAGCGATCGCCGCTTAGATCATCAAATGGACGACCAATATCATGTGTCTTTTTGCCAGGCGATTGACCCGCAATCAATAACTTCGCGTCAGGGTGAATTTGAATAATGGGTTTGGGAGGATAAGGCAGAGTATCCGCACAAGAATGACAAGTGAGAATCGCCTGTTTAATATCATTAAAAGTCTCTGACATTGTGCGTTATCCCTGATACCCTTAACCTGAAATCAAATCCCCAATGAGAGTAATCTTCTCTTCTAGTTTATCATCGAGCGTTAATTTTTGCTTTGGGGTAAACGTGCTGTTTAGCTCTGCCAACATTTGAGCATACAAGCGTGCGTTGCGATCTAAAATAGCCTGATATTGTGGTGTTTTGTATTGGTCTGGATTACGGATAAGATCAGCAAGTTGCTGTTCAAATTCAAATGTATCTCGATTGGCAAAAATATCTCTTATCACATTTTGTAAAGAGGTGTGATATGCCGTTCGCTCATTGTTCGTTGATAGAAATCTCGGTGCGTAAGTGTTAATAATGTCAGCCTGTTGCTGAGTTAACTTCCCCATATTATCTTCAAAAAATTCCGTTAAACGCTCTTCTTGGCGAATTAGTCGCTCTGTCTCTGTTCGCTTTTCGAACTCAGACTGACGTTCTTGTCTTTTTTTATTCCATGAAGACAACGCCCCTTCTACCTGAGCGGTGGACAGTTGGTGAGCAATACCCGCCAACTCAGGCGCAATTTTAGTACGAAAACGATTAAGATGTTGCTGAGCTTCTTCGAACTCGCTCAACCATTGTTCCTCCGAGAGAACGCCAGACGCTAGCTTACCTCTCACCTCTTTGAGTTGGGCTTGATACTTTTCAAGTTCCGTAGAGCGATGCCAGCTTTGCCATGCGACAATACGTTCATCTAACACAGCCTTTTGATCCAATGATAAATCAACATAATCGCCTAAATACCAATAAAGTAGCCAATCGATGTTGTTATAGGCAAAGGATGACGAACAAGCGCTCAAAAGAAAACTAAGCAATAACACGAGAGATAACCTAGCCTTCTTCATGTGTGATCCCATCCCTCAAGCTGCCCACGATAAATTGATTATATATTTATCCTGTACGCGCTTATCGATCAAGTGGATTACTTTGTTTCTAAGGCATAAAAAAGCGGCTTCTGCCTGCCATTAAAACAAGCCAGAAGCCGCTTACTTTATATTCTGCTATTTGCTAAGAAATAGGATTAGTGGTGATGACCACCCGCGCCGTGAACATGGCCGTGTTCTAGTTCTTCAGCCAAGGCAACACGAACATCAATGATTTCAACATCAAAGTTCAATGTTTTACCGGCAAGAGGATGGTTGCCATCAAGCATGATACCGTCGTCTTCTACCGCAATCACTGTCACAGGCTGTTGACCACCAGGTGTTTGCGCCATGAATTGCATACCAACTTGGATTTCATCAACGCCTTGGAAATTCTCAGTGGGCACTTTTTGAATAAGTTCTTGATGAACTGCACCGTAGCCATCTTCTGGGGCAACAGAAACAGCCAATTTATCACCAGCTACTTTACCTTGAAGCGCTTTGTCCAAACCATCAATAATATTTTGAGCACCGCTTAGAAACACTAAAGGCTCTTGACCAACAGATGAATCAAGCTCTTGGCCTTGTTCGTCAGTCAATGTGTAGTGCATGCTAACTACGGTATTTTCTGTGATTTGCATTGTATTCTCCTAATGAATAAATAATAAATACTGAGGGAACGAGCGCTTGATACAAGCAAATCTTACCTTTCAACAATAAGCGTTACACCGCCACAACACGAACCCAAACAATAGTTTGTAGCATTATGATAACGTCCCATAAGCCCAATAACTACCGTATAAGCCTAAAAGTTTGGTACGTTCGACGATTTTTAAAGGGATCTGGTACAAATATTTTGAAAAAAACTAAAAAACATCCTGTGCTGATCAAATTTAAGACACTTCTTTATTTTCAATTTGAAAAACAGATTGAATTTTTGCAATCGTAAAACCTAATGTGGTATAAAAATTTTTCGCGCCATCACGGGCATCATTTGTACGAACTCGCAATGTTATCTTTTCATTCAAAGCCCACTCTTTTGCTTTTTCGACCAGAGCTCGCCCCGCGCCTTTTAATCTTGCTTGACCCGCAACGGACAAACCTAAGATTTCTATAAAGTCAGTAGAAGCTGCTCGAAAGGCATGCTGAGCATGCAGCCAACCAATCAGTTGACCATTGAATTCAGCAACCCAGACTTTGTCATTATTTGATAAAAGCAAACGTTCAAGACGCAATTTAGCGAGGTCTTTTGAATCGTCATTTTGGTAACCCAACGCAGATGCGATATCAGCAATGGCATTGGCGTCTTGTAAATTGGCCAATCGGATCTTCATGGTTTTCCAATGCTCCAGTATTCATCAGCTGTTTGAAAATGTTTACTCACTCGGTGGCATGAACTGGGAGATATCCAGCTCATAAGATTTGCCTAACCAACTAACCCCTTGAGTATGATCGACATACTCATTGCCTGTAAGTGGATGCACAAACACGTCCAATGATTGGCGATTTAACATCAACCATGGAATGATCTTACCAAAGGTTTCTGCAGCGAATGAAAGCTGACAGCTCCAAACAGGATGAGGTCCAACAGGCTTTTGATGAAAACGCCCAACACGAATGTCGAACCGCTCACTGGCTTGCTCTGCCACTTTTTTGGCCAGTTCAACACCCGCTTCGTCACAGTAATAAAGATGCGCATGAAACGCTTTGATCTTGGTCTGAGGCAAAAAATAACTCATAGCGGCTCCTATCTTAATTTTTCAAACCGTTTTCCCAATAGTGTAACATCCGTTGTCATTTGGCCTGAGCCTCTTGTACAAAACGCAGCATTATCAAATAAGAAACAATCACCAAGGCTACCCGACCTAAGTCGTAGAGGATTGTTGTATCGGCTGTGTTACATTTATATAAGAATAAGACCTAAAAGTCTTAAGACAAACAATAGTGACGTATCAGCCTAAGTTCAGGTGATTTATTCAATGACGGTTTTCTGGATTCTGTTAGCCATTCTTTATGTTTTCGGTCTGTTCTGGATTGCTATCTGGGGGGACAAAGAAAGCCCTGCCGCTAAAAAACTGACTCGTCATCCATTAGTCTACAGCTTATCCTTGGCCATTTATTGTACTGCTTGGACATTTTATGGTTCGATTGGTGAAGCCTCCCGCTCTGGTTGGAGCTATTTGCCCATTCTCTTGGGCCCCATTCTTTTGTATTTGTTTGCCTTTCCCATTCTAAGAAAGATGATTACCGTTAGCCGCAAACAGAACATCACCTCTATCGCCGACTTTATTTCTTCTCGATATGGCAAACGCCCAATGACGGCGCCCCTCGTCATTCTAATCAGCATGCTGGCGGTCATTCCCTATATCGCGCTACAACTGAAAGCCATTGGGGCAAACTTTGCTCTTTTTGTGAATCAGGACGAGTCTTCCACCAGCCTTGTGGTGTTAATCGCTACCATTTTAATGGGCATATTTGCCATGTTGTTTGGCACACGCAAAGTCGAGGTCACCGAATACCGATCCGGCATGATGCTGGCCATTGGAGCAGAATCTCTTTTTAAACTGATCGCCATTGTCGCAGTGGGTATCGTTGCCGTTCTGATGACTCATGAGTTTGATGTTAATAAACTCAGCAAAAATGTTGATTTCTCGGTGTGGAAACCAGAGCAATTCTTATCCTTCCCTTTTTTAATGCAAACCTTTATGTCTGCCGCGGCGGTTATTTGTTTGCCTCGGCAATTTCATGTGACCGTTGTAGACCATCAAAATAACCGTCAGTCCGATATGGCACGTTGGTTATTCCCTTTATATTTATTCATCTTTGCCGCCATTATTCCGCCCATTGCGATTGCTGGTCAGAGTCTTTTTTCGGCCGATATTAATCCAGATACTTATGTGATTCAGTTTGCCCTAGTATCCGATAACCTACCATTGCAGATATTAATCTTCCTCGGTGGCATGTCAGCTACCACCGCCATGATCATCATCGCCACTTTTGCCCTTAGTATTATGATCAGCAACGATGTGATCTTGCCACTCATGCTGGCTCGCGCCAGTGCTCAACAACAAGCCTTGCCTCTTTACCGACGCCGTATACTGGTGATTAGGCGTTTCGCAATGGTCGGCATTCTTGTGCTGTCTTTTTTGTATTACCAAAAAATGGCCAATGCTGAATCATTAGCAAACACTGGGATACTGGCTTTCTCTCTCGTGTTACAACTTATGCCTGCAGTACTTGGTGGCCTCTATTGGAAACGCGCTCATGCTCATGGAGTTTATACTGGTTTAACCTTTGGCTTCTTATGCTGGGTATTACTGATGATGCTGCCACTCACAGGTAATATGGATTGGGATTTAGAGAATGCACAATCTCGCTCGGAACTCATTAGTTACGGGGCTTTTATCAGTTTATTGGCAAATATCTTTGGCTATGTGATCGGTTCTTTATTATCCACCGAGCGCTTGATTGACCGAATCCAAGCCACCGCCTTTGTAAGCCCAACCACAGAATTGGAAAAAGGCTTTTTTAAACCTAAAAGCAAAGCCACTAACGGTGATTTTTTCGTGCTCTTAGAAACCTTTTTAGGCAAGCAAAAGAGCCAACAAGTCCTATCGAACTTTGAGCAAGATTACAGCCAAACTATTCCATCGAATACTTCACCAAATCGCTTATTTGTCGACTACTGCGAACGTATTCTAGGTGGCGTATTAGGTGGTTCTTCGGCTCGTACTATCATTAATTCAATCTTGATTGACAAACAAATCAAGGTAGAAGAAATGGTGACCTACTTGGATGAGACCACTCAGGCCATCCAATTCAGCCAGAATTTATTGTTTGTTTCTATGGACAATTTAGATCAAGGCATCAGTGTGGTGGATAAGGAATTAAGAATTGTCGCGTGGAATAAAACCTACCTTTCGCTCTACCCTTATCCGGAAGGGATGCTGGAAGTAGGCTTACCAGTCGAGACACTCATCCGCTTCAATGCCGAACGGGGTGAATGTGGTGTCGGTGACATAGAAGATCTCGTCAATAAACGTTTAGAACACTTAAGAAAAGGTACCACGCACCGCTTTCTGCGGCGTAGAGCCAGTGGTCGAGTGATTGAAATGGTAGGTAACCCGCTGCCCGACGGTGGTTTTGTCACCAGTTTCACCGATGTGACGGAACACATTGAAAGCCAGCAAGCGCTGAAAGAAGCCAACATAGATTTGGAAAAACGGGTTGAAGCTCGTACGGTAGAAGTGCAAGGTGTAAACCATGAACTGATGCAAGAGATCGAACGTCGCAACCAAGCCGAAAAAGCGCTCATCAGTGCAAAAGCAGAAGCCGAACAAGCCAATGCGTCTAAGACAGAGTTTCTCGCTTTGGCCAGTCATGATATTTTGCAACCGCTGAATGCCGCCAAACTTTATATGGGAATTTTGCAATCAACCGAACTTCCCAATGACACCAACCAAGTCATCGGAAAACTGTCCGATTCATTAGAATCCACAGAAGCGCTGATTTCCACCCTACTTGAAATTGCTCGCTTAGACCAAGGCGCAATTCAACCTAAATTAGTCGACTGTAACTTACTCGATATTTTGGCCCCTATTGTGGCGGAATTTGGCGTCATCGCAGAAAGCAAACACATCAGATTAACCACTCACTTACGTCCTTTTAGAGTGCATACCGACCCTATTTATCTGCGTAGGATCATACAAAATTTTGTCTCAAACGCGGTAAAATACACACAAAAAGGTCGTGTACTATTAAGTGTCAGACCACGTTCTGGGGTCGTTTATTTACAGGTTTGGGACACAGGGGTTGGCATTCCAGCGAGCGAGCAAAAGAAAATCTTTGACGATTTTTATCGCTGGGAAAACACCCAAGAACCCGGCATGGGATTAGGCTTAGGCTTGGTGCGTCGAATGCAGAAACAATTAGGCTTAGCCACCGAAATACACTCTACGCTAGGCAAAGGGAGCTGTTTTAGTATTGGCATTCCCTTGGCTCAAAGCAATTTCATTACGCATGTGCAAGCCCCCCAAGTCACGAGACCAGCCCAAGAGAAGTTAGCGCATTGTTATGTGTGGTGCATTGATGACGAGAAAAACAATCTAGTCGCAATGAATACATTGTTAACGCATTGGCAATGTGACTGCCGTACGTTCAACCGTTTTGATGAAGCCATGAACGCCGAAGGCGAAGCAGAACTGCTCTTGGTGGATTATCACCTTGACGATAATAAAGACGGAGTATCCTTAATTAAGGCGCTCAGGGCGCGTGCCGGAAAGAGCATTCCAGCGGTATTAATTACCGCATTACGCGACCCTGAGCTAGTAGAGCTTTGCAAACAACAGAATATTACCTATATGGCAAAGCCCGCAAAACCCGCAAAATTACGAGCTTTGATTCAACACATTCATCAACTAAGAGAGAATGCAAAATAACAAGCGCTACTCTTTTGTAGGCAGACTTAAACCACAGCCCGCGAGAATAATACCGCTAACCGTATCACCAATACGCTGTAGATCTTCGTCACCCAGCGACTCAATACCGCTCAAGGCCAGCACTTGGGCTTCAAAGTCTGCGTAATGTTGAGTGGTTGCCCAAATCATGTAAATCACGCTTGACGGATCACACTGGCGCATTTTGCCTGCGTCCATCCATGATTGTAACAGCGCTGTCCGCGACCTAAACCAAGGTCTTAGCTCTTCTTTTAGGTAGTTACCAATGTGTAACGCACCACCAACCACTTCCATCGCAAATAAGCGAGAAGCCTCGCCGTTTTCAAAACTATGCTTGAGCTTAACGCGAATAAAACTGTCCAACACACAGGCCGGGTCATCGTATATGGTTGCCTTGTCAAAAAGATCATTCCAACCCGCTAATGTCTGATCAAGCACTTGCTTGTACAAATTTTCTTTAGACTGGAAGTAATAAATGATATTGGGCTTAGGTAGACCTGCACGTTCAGCAATGTGCTGCAAACTGGCGCCATTGTAACCTTTTAAGCCAAACTCGATGGCGGCCGCATCCAGTATTTTAACAAAGACTTCTTCACGGTGATTTTGACGTTTGCTCATGGGGGAGTTAAGTCCTTATTTGTATTGTCCCGTTACTATAGAAATATCTATAACACTTTAATAAAAACGAAACCGCTCCCTCATGGCGAAAACCAATTAAAAAGCGGCTAATTTTCCAAGATCAAGAAAGCAATGCTGCCAACTCTTCCGCTGTCGATAGCTTACCCTCATCTTCAATATTCGGGAAAACCGCAATAGTAACCTTAGCTGCCATCAACTTTGGCAACCAAATAGTTTTAAACTCATCTAGTGTTATCGATACAGGATCACACTCTTCCCAATCCTCGGTCGCCCATTGCGCTGCAAATGCTTCATCTGGCCATACCATAACAAAGTTTCCATCATCGGTTTCACCCATGACGAAATCTTCTTCAATACTTAAACTCCACACCAATTCTGTGGCTTTCGCTTGTTCAATAAAATACGCTAAACGTTCGCTATCAGGCGCAACCAACAGTTGAACACGTTCATCCATCGATAATTCTTTCATCATTTAATCTCTTTATTAAAAGTAAGCGACTTCTTCTTCAGTCAATTCACGGAATTCGCCAGCTGGCATGTCTGCATCCAGTTTAAGTGGCCCAATCTGATCACGATGGAGCTCTTCTACTTTATTACCTACCGCGGCCAACATACGCTTCACTTGGTGGTATTTGCCTTCTTGAATGGTTAGGTAGATATCACACTCACTGATACGCTCAGCGATCGCAGGTAATGTGGGCTGTGTTTCGCCATTCAACATCACCCCCTCCTCTAACTGCTTAAGCTCCTCGTCACTAATAGGATCCGCTAACATCATACGATAGCGCTTGTTACAAGCATTGCGTGGTGACGTAATTCTATGCAGCCATTGGCCATCCGTCGTCAGCAATAACAAGCCCGTGGTATCTTTGTCTAAACGCCCCACTATTTTCAACGCTTGACCTAAATGGGAAGGCAATAAATCCAACACAGTAGGATGATCTGAATCTTCTGTGGCGCACACATAACCCGCCGGTTTATGCAATAAGTAGTAGCCTTCAGATGGCCACGCTAAAAGTGCATCGTCTAGGCAAATTTGATCCCCTTCTTGCACGGTATAATTGGCTTTTTTAACCACCACACCATTCACCGTAACACGGCCTTTTGATGCCGCAATTTTTGCTGCTTTACGTGCCAAATCGGTCACGTGGGATAAATAAAAATCAAGTCTCAAGGGTATCGCCTATGGATTTATTCAGTTTTAAGAGAATACTTCGTGGGTGGTTTCAATTTCTTTGTAAAAAAACGTCGCGTTATGCAGCATGCCATTGGCACTTCGCGTGTAGCCTGGCACCTCACCAAACGGAATATAGCCCATATTGACATACATGTCGTGAGCTATGTCGTCACTTCTGACTTCGAGAATCAGCAGTTGACGCTGCATAGAGGCGGCAACACGTTCAACACCTTGCATCAACATACCACCGAGGCCATGCTCTCTGGCTTGTGTATGAACCATCAATTTTTCCACATCACAACGGTGCAGTGCGTTCGCTTTTGGTGACATAGCAATTTGCACGCTACCCACTACTTTATTATCTTCTCGGATGAGCAAAACTTGTCGAGCATTGGCTTGTAAATCATCATTGATCGACAGCCAATAAGATTTTGCCTCAGATTCACTCATTGGTGGCAAGAAGCCAATAGGCGCACCGGAATCCACTGCATCACACAGCAACTCAACAAGATCATCTAGATAGGGATTAAGGTTGTCTACTTTGAGTAATTCCAAACTCTTTTCCTCGTCTTTTAGATTATTGCAATAATACCTGAGCGAGCGCCGGTTAGGAAACGCCCGTGTTCGTTAAGTCATTTGAAGGCATAAAAAAAGCGACCTAAGTCGCTTTTTTTATGCAAATTCATTCGTGTTTTTAAACATTTCCCATATAACGACCAGGTTTATGATTTACCGCAATAATCATATTTAACGCCACTGCCCCAATCACAGAGATAATGATCAAGTAAAAATCCACCACAAAAACAGACAACAACACGATAACGCAATCGACAGCCATCTGAAATTTGCCCATCGAAATGCCGTATTTTTCAGCAAGGTAGCGAGCCAAAATATTCAACCCACCTAAACTGGCATTGTGGCGAAACAGCATTAAAAAGCCCACCCCCATCAAAAACCCACCCGCCACACTGGCATAAAAGGGATTCACCTGATCAAAGCTCACTAACATCGGAGTCACGTCAGCAAAAACAGACAAAGAAAAGACCGACAAAAAAGTCTTAATCGTAAACTCCCAACCAAAATGCATAATAGCCAAAATGTAAAAAGGCAGGTTTATTAGAAAAAACGCTTGTCCAAACGTCAGAGGAGTCGAATATTTCATCAAAAATGCCAGCCCAGCGGAACCGCCTGTAAGCAAACCGGCATGAGTATACAAGTTAACGCCCAAGGCGATAATCAAGGTACCAAGAATAACCGCTTGGGCGTCTTCAAGACGTGTATGTTTTTGTACCTTCGGAAGCTCTGCTGTTGACATGAATTTTCTCTAGCCCATCAATAAAAGTAGAAATAAGAGGCGTGAATTTTAGAGAAAAACCTTGTGCAGACCAACACCCGCTACAAAAGCAATTCTTGTGTGTTTTTCACAAAGTGTCTTGTTTTTTGTACACCGGATTGGCACAGATTCGCCCAATCACTTTTCCAACCACTCGACGGGGTGACACCCAACCAATGCGCTCAGACTGCAGACTTTTGTTCGTTTCTCCTCCCAGCCAAAGCTGACCATCAGGCGCAATGTGCAGCACCTTCTTCACAATAAGACCATACAAAGCATGATCCACCACGACAAGATGACCAACTTGCAATTTACGATACCAACGACTTGTAAAAACAAAGTCGCCATTATGCAAGCTTGGCGACATGCTTTCGCCCTGTACTTTAATGAGACGAAACATAGACCCTCCTTTTTTAATTTAGCCTATATGCCGTTGTATTCAAAGGCTTCACACTAGGCGTGTGCCACCTCAAAACGGATCAATTTATCGAGCTGAGTAATCACACTATGCATCATGATGAATATTCTCCTTATTAATTTGCTTACGGCGACGCACACATTGCTTATAAATAAAACCGCCGCTAATCACACCACCCACGGCCAATACAGCCACAAAATTCACCCAATCACCGAACCAATACGACTCCGAACTCGAATTCGCCAAAGCAAGATGGCTAATGAAAAGACTGGAACAGACCAACACAATAGAAAACAGAACCTTCATACAAACTCCATTAATGTCGCACCAAGGCCGTTGGCATTGATACGGCGTGCGACAAGGCTTGCATGAGCGCTTTACTTTGTGCAGATACGTTTTTGTTATAACTCTGAGAAAACAACTCCCACTCAAAACGAATATGTGTGGCTGTTCTCATGATCAGATTGCGCTGCTCATCGTTCATGTCTGGACGAACGATAATGGCCTGTAAGAAGTTCACTGCGTTTTCATATTGGGTATTGGCTGAAATATAGTCACCTAGTGCGGTGTAAGATTCAGCAATATTCAGGAAGCTGACCGCAGCGGCGGCGACCGCCGACTCTGCGTCTCGATAAAAATCTTCATCAAACGAACGTTCTGCCTGCTTCAACGCTTGTTGATTTAAATCAACCGCCTCTGAAAAAGCATGATTTGAATACGCTTTATTTGCCTGTCTTGTTAAACGTTCCCAGTCTTGCATGGTGACCTCCACAATATAGATGACTCTCACTAAAACTAATGAGAATCATTATCGTAAAAGATTTTAAATAAAGCCAGCAAAATTGAGAATAAATCTCATTTGAATCTATTCTTTACAGTGTCAAGACGTGGTCAAATCAGACTTAAAAGACAAAAAAACAACGGTAGCACACCAAGTGAACTACCATTCAATGCCCACTTGCGCTTTAACGCCGTTCGCAAAAGCATGACGTTCATTGGCAATTTTACTGTGAGTGTCAACTGTGTCTAACAGAACGCGTGGAGCTGTACGACCTGTCATCATGACGTTTTGGTGAGCAGGACGTGCGGCCAAGGCGGCAATTAAATCGGCTTCGTTTAAATAGCCGTACTTGTACATGTAGGTGATTTCATCCAGCAAAACAAAATGCACACTAGGATCCGATAAAATCCCTTTTGCTAACGCCCATGCTTGCTCAGCGGCTTCTTTCTCCAATTCTGGATCACGTGTTTCCCACGTAAAGCCATGCCCCATTACGTGAAAATCTACGGACGGATGTGCACCAAAAAACAACTGCTCCCCAGTGGCTTTACGACCTTTGATAAATTGAATAACAGCGCATTTTTGACCATGTCCCAACGCACGAGCCATGGTGCCAAAAGCACTGGAGCTTTTGCCTTTGCCATTGCCTGTTAGCAAAATAGTCACGCCACGTTCTTCGGTCGCCGCCGCAATACGCTGATCAACAACCGCCTTCTTCTTCAACAAGCGCGCCTCGTTCTTTTCCGCTTGCTCTGTTTTTTGCTCTAGGTTTTTTTTCTCATCCGTCATAATGTATCTCTTTTTATGCTTTTTCTTCTTGTACTATTTTTTCTTGTACAACAGCCAACTTGGATAGTACAAATCTTTATGTATCGCAAACACCCTCAGTATAAAGACTAAAGCCACAGCGTAAATCGAGTTAAACTCATGCGTCGGTATATTTTTTTCAAGCAACACCAGCAACAAAGCCCCCAAAAACGCGGGCGTGGCATAAAACTCTCGCCCCAATACCAAAGGTGGACGATGACTTAACACATCACGAATAATGCCTCCCGCCACACCGGTGATAATTCCCATGGTAATGGCAATCGTCGGTGGAAAACCAAGTAACAAGACTTTCTTAGTTGCCACAACGGTAAAGAGCGCCAAGCCAAAGGAATCGGCATAATGGAAAACCGTTTGCCTGTCTTCAATAAATCGCACCGTAAAAAACGCCAGTGTCGATGACAAAAACGCCACCCATAAATAAGACGTATCCTTTACCCAGTAGACTGTTTCAACAGATAAAACCGTATCCCGAATCGTACCGCCGCCCAATGAGGTCACCATTCCAAGAAACACAACACTAAAAAGATCCATGTCTTTTTTACCGGACGAAATAACCCCAGTAATAGCAAACGCAGCAATCCCAAACATACCCAACAGATATAGCAACATTATGTATTTTTTCTCAATCGAACCTAAGACGATTTGGTGAACACCAAACCCAACTTGTAAACCACACTTATGGCTAGCTAGACACCCAATCACCGGCACCTAAGCGTTTTAACATCACAAAATTTCCCTGAATGGAAAGCTCCGTGACACTGCAAAAACCCACATCAATTCGATGGCATTGCTCTAAAGGCCATTGGCAAAGCATGCTAACGAACACTTTAATAACACCAGAATGCGCCACCAACACGCAATTCTCCATCGGCAAATCTTTCACCGATAACCACCAGCGCCAGACACGATCCGCCACGACTTGCAATGACTCACCACCATAAGGCGCCGAGTTAACAATGTCTCCGGCCCAAGTATCGATTTCTTGCTTGGGAATATCTTGCCAACACAGTCCTTCCCAATTGCCAAAATCCAACTCCTTTAACGCATCTACTGTCTGTGATTGATCATCGCTAATGTATTCAGCCAATCGCAGTGCTCGGCTTAATGGGCTGTGAAAACACGCATTTGACTCGCCATCAAATGTTATCGATAACGCCTGCTTTAATGCATGAGCGCCTTCTTCCCACCCCTTCGCCAGTGGCACATCCATATCGCCATAACACAAGCCTTTCTTCACCTCAGGCCTTGGGTGTCGAATCAGATACAACTTCATGAATAAGACACCAACAAACACAGAATCACAAAAATCTCACCGACCTGCTCACTGGCACCTAAGGTATCCCCATTAAAACCGGCTATTTTTTTGTTTAAATAGAGGCGCATCAAAAAGAGTAAAACCGCTACCAAAACAAAAGTGACAAGCAAATCAAACAGATTAAAAGCCAACACACCAATCAGCAAACAAGGCAACACCGCAAGCAGCCACTGACTAGGATCTAATTTAGCAATCATACTCGACGCCTTGCTTTGCCCCATGGTCACATAATCTAACGTATTCATCAGGACAATAGGGATAAACCGAGCGATAACATGTACAAGACACCAACCGCTTAGGGTATAAATAAAGCCTAAAAAAGAATCGGGGATAACACCCAACAACTCACTCAGCAGCGCCCATTTTAAAGACAAAGAAAACCAGATAGACAAGGCGGCATAACTGCCGATACGCGAATCCTTCATGATTTCTAAGCGTTGTTCTTTGTCCCAGCCGCCCACCAGACCATCGCAGCTGTCCATCAAGCCATCTTCATGAAATCCCCCCGTAATCAATACCGCGGTTAATAACATAAACAGAGCTTGTAAAGGCGTAGGCCAATCAAACCATAATGGCCAAGCGCTCAATAACCCAACGACAACGCCAATCCACGGTAAAAAGCACACAGCAGGAACGTGCTTGATATCGTCACTCCAGTCCACTTTCAATGGGATTCGAGTGTAGGTAACCAGACTGCGTTTAAAACCTTGCCAATAAGGACCCATAATCATGCTGTTCACCATCCTGTAATATAACCAACATTATTGCCATCGCGTTCAGTACTACTTTTAGGATTCTGAACCACTCACGCCAGCACTTTCAAAGCTCGCCATTTTATTCAAAAACACGCAAGCGCTGTTGATTAACGGATACGCCAAAATAGCACCCGAGCCTTCCCCCAGACGCAAATCCAATGACAAAATAGGTTCTGCCTGCAAATGATCAAGTAACATCTTGTGCGCTTTTTCATTGGATTGATGAGCAAAAATCGCATAGTCACGCACATTAGGTGCGACTTTCTGAGCAAACAATAAAGCCACCGAGCAAATGAAACCATCCACTACAAATGCGGTTTGACGCTGTGCCGACTGCAACATAGCCCCCGCCATTGCCACAATTTCAAAGCCACCGACCTGCTCTGCGAGTGTTTGCACACTCCACTCAGACATCATCTGACCCGTTTCTTGTTCTGCACGTTTTAATGATTGCTCAATAACCTGTGCCTTATGAGAAACCCCAGCCTGATCTAACCCAGTACCTCGACCCGCGCTGTCTGAAGCGCTCACGCCAATTAACGCGGTCATCATGCAAGAGGACACACACGTATTACCAATGCCCATTTCACCAAACATCAACAAGTTCACGCCGTCATCAATGGCAAGGTTTGCCTCATCGACTCCAGCTTGAACAGCCTGCTCTAACTGTTTCGCTGACATGGCCGCTTGTTGACTAAAATCTTGTGTCGAAAAAGCCACTTTGCGCGCCCCTAATAAAGGATGAGCAGCTAGTTCCGCATTCACCCCCACATCAACAACACGAAGTGGAACATTATACTGAGCACAAAACACACTGACCGCCGCGCCGCCCATCAAGAAATTCATCACCATTTGCGGGGTCACTTCTTGAGGAAACAAACTAACGCCTTGTGCAACGACACCATGATCGGCAGCAAAAACAATCATTTTGGGCTTTGATACGTCAGGTGTTAAGGTCTGCTGAATTGTGCCAAGCTGAAAAGCAATGTTTTCCAGCTCACCCAACGCCCCTAACGGCTTCGTTTTATTATCAATTTTGTGTTGTAACTCGGCACCGATAACGGCCGACGGTGTTTGAATAGAAAACTGTGTAAACAAGGCTTTTTGCCCCTTAAATCTTGGCCTTAACAGCCCGTTGACGCACGACTTCGTAGAGACAAACACCTGTCGCTACCGACACATTCAAACTCGATACCACACCTGCCATCGGCAATTTCACTAGGTAATCGCATTGCTCACGAGTCAAACGACGTATGCCATCCCCCTCTGCGCCCATGACAATGGCCGTTGGAATGGTTAAGTCCTGTTCATAAATGGTTTGCGTTGCTTCACCCGCGGTGCCAAAAATCCAAACGCCTTGGTCTTGTAACTTCTTCATGGTACGAGCAAGGTTAGTCACCGCATAAACCGGAATGCTTTCGGCCGCGCCGCAAGCGACTTTACTCACGGTGGCATTCAAAGGCGCAGAGTTATCTTTTGGCATCACCACCGCATGAGCGCCCGCCGCATCAGCGCTACGCAAACAGGCGCCTAAATTATGCGGATCGGTCACACCATCCAGAATAATAATCAAAGGATTTTCGTCTAAGCCAGCAACCAAAGTATGCAAATCCGCTTCGTTACCGGCTTTATTCATCGTGGTATAAGCCACGACACCTTGGTGAACCACACGGTCTTTAGTGGCCGTAAATAATTGATCTAGGTCGCGACGAGGCACCACACTGTGGCGCACTTTCGCTGTTTTACACAACTGTATTAAACGCTGAGTTTTCTTATCATCACGGCCTTCTTGAAAACGCACTTCTTTGATACGTTCAGGCTGTTGAGTCAACGCATTTTCCACGGCATGTATGCCGTATATCCATTCTAAATCTGACATTATCTACTCTATTAATTTGGGGGCATATGCCCCCATTTTATTCATCTAGAAAATTATTCATCTAGAAAGTTATTCATCTAAAAAGCTAAGATCGTAGCCTTCAGATCAGTCTTTTGCTTTTGGTTTGGCGTTGCTCTTTTTCGGTTTCTTGGCTTTCTTCGGCTTCTTAGCGACTGCCGCAGCAGGCTTACCATTAGCCGAAACCGTACCCGATTTTTTCTGTCTAACACGTTTGCCTTTAGACACGGGGGAACGACGCTTTTTCTTTGCCTTACCGTCGGATTCTTTGCCTTCTTTTGCGGCTTTACCACCCTTCTCTTTCGACTTGGCATCTTCCGCTTTAGCGACAGTTCTAGGCTTAGGACGACCGCCCAGTTCAATAGGCGGTAACTGAGCTAATTGCATTTCAAGCTCGGTCATCTCGTTGCGTTCGACTTTTTTACGTGGTTGACGGCTTGTATTTTCATCCAAACTCAAGTCGATTTTACGCTGTTCCAAATTGACACTGGCAACACGCACTTTTAAGGTATCACCAAGGCGGAAAACACGCCCTGTACGTTCACCGATAATCGCCTGATGTTCCATGTCATGAACAAAGTAATCTTGTCCAAGCCCTGAAATATGCACCAAACCATCAACAAACAAACCTTGCAACTCAACGAACAAACCAAATGACGTCACCGCGGTGACAACCCCATCAAAGGGCTCGCCCAAATGCTGTTCAACGTACTGGCATTTCAACCAAGCTTCCACATCACGAGTAGCCTCATCGGCGCGACGCTCAGTCAGTGAACAAGACTCGCCTAAGCTGTCCATATCGGCATCGGTGTAGCCGTAAATTTTACGCTCTTTAATCTCTAAGCTACCGGCCACACGGTGTGCTTGACGCACCGCAGGACGACCTTCACCACGAATCAAATAGCGAATCGCACGGTGAACCAGCAAATCTGGGTAACGACGAATGGGCGACGTAAAGTGAGTATACGCCTCATAATTCAAGCCAAAATGCCCAACATTATCCGGCTGATACACGGCCTGAGACATAGAGCGCAACATCATGGTTTGAATACTGCGCGCGTCTGCACGATCTTTAATGCTTTCGGAAAGAGCGGCATAATCAGCAGGAGTTGGCTTAGTGCCGCCAGTTAATTCAAGACCAAGCAAACCGAGGTAGGTTCGCAGCGTTAATAAACGATCATCTTTAGGGCCTTCGTGAACACGATATAAAGCAGGCAAATTCGCTTTAATCAAGAGTTCAGCGGTTGCCACGTTCGCACACAACATGCACTCTTCAATCAGTTTATGAGCATCATTACGTTCAACGGGAATGATATGCTCAATTTTAGAGTTCTCATCAAACACCATACGAGTCTCGACCGTATCGAACTCCATCGCACCGCGTTCATCACGAGCGTCTCTGAGCACATGATACAACCCCTTTAAATCATCAATGTGCGACACAATCGAAGCATACCGTTCACGCAACTCAATACCTTGCTCTTCGGGCTCGTCAGCGATCATTTTCGCGACCTTGGTATAAGTCAAACGTGCGTGAGAACGAATAATCCCTTCATAGAACTTAAAGCCACGCATTTTGCCTCTGCTCGTCAAGGAGATTTCCGCCACCATTGCCAAACGATCTACGTCTGGGTTAAGTGAACACAAACCATTCGACAAAACTTCCGGCAGCATGGGAATCACACGACCAGGAAAATAGACGGAGTTACCACGCACAATGGCTTCTTCATCTAATGCTGTGCCTTTTTTGACATAATGCGACACATCGGCAATCGCCACGAACAACTTCCAACCGCCCGGTGTTTTTTCACAATACACGGCATCATCGAAATCACGAGCATCTTCGCCATCGATCGTCACAAAAGGCGTATCACGCAAATCGACACGATGCGCTTTGTCTTCTTCTGCAACTTCTGTGCTGAAATTTTTGATTTGCTTTTCAACCGCAGCTGGCCATTCATGCGGAATTTCATAACGGTGCATGGCCACTTCAATTTCAACGCCTGGCGCCATAAAGTCGCCAAGGACCTTTTTCACTAGGCCTTGGGCAGGCTTACCACGTTCCGCGTAAGTCACGATTTCAGCCAACACATATTGTCCGTGTTTCGGTGACAAACCTGAGTCTGTGGTGATCAAGATATCTTGGGCGATTCGAGGATTCTCAGGTGTGACGAAAGCCGTGCGGCTCTCTTCATAATATCTGCCAACAAGCTGAGTGTGCTTACGTTCTAGCACCTCAACCACTACACCATCTAGGCGACCTTTCACGCTGCGACCAGAAAGGCGTACTTTGACTTTATCGCCATCCATCACGTTCTGCATTTGACGGGCAGATAAGAAAATGTCGTCATCGCTTTGACGCAACAAGAAACCATGACCTTCTTTATTACCTTGAACGTACCCTTCAATCAGGTCGCTTTCCAATATCGGCGAATATTCGTCATCTTGATTGCTAGTCATTTGATTGTCTCGGCACATGGCGATGAGACGTCGACGGAGGGCTTCAATTTCGTCTTCGCCTGTTAGCGAAAACGCTTCGCATAGATCTAAATGACCCATGCTTTTATTCTGGGTGGCAAGAAATTCTAAAATGAATTCGCGGCTTGGTACGGGGTTATCGTACTTAGACGCTTCTCGCTGCATATGTGGGTCGTTAATTTTATTATTACTCAATGTATTTTTATCCTTGGTTTTATCAATAAGACGCCCTTTTTATAAAATAGAAATATGAACATCTCACTATTCAGAGCATTTGTCGTACCTTGCTATCAATTCTAGCCTGCCACTGACGCGCTCAATTAATGGTCATTATAGAGCATATTCACCAAATACTCTTCAAGTTCGCGTGGCTCTTAGCATTATCTGCACACTCTGTCGGGATAAATTTGGTAATTACACAACAAACCAGTCTTATTACTCGCTATTTGAACGTTTTTTTCTAGCACGCATTATGCCTTTTTCGACTAACTGAAATATTTTGATGAATTATTTGTCTAAATTTTAAGCAAAAACCATGAACCCATCGAAATACCTGATCATTTCGCCACGCATTTTCACTGTCTGTGACGCACCAAATTCATTTCCGCCATCACTTTGGTGGAAATTTCTTCCACAGAGAGCTTGGTCGAATTCAAAAAAGGAATACGCTCTTGCCGATACAAAGACTCCACTTCGTCCACTTCATAACGACATTGGCGCGCTGAAGCGTATTTACTGGCGGCCATACGCCCCGTACGAATTTCGTGCAAACGCTGAGCATCTATGGTCAAACCAAACAACTTTTTCTTATGATCCTTTAACACCTTAGGCAAACCTGGAGTAGAAAAATCATCTTCGGTAATCGGGTAGTTTGCGGCTTTAATGCCGTACTGCATCGCCAAGTACAAACTGGTTGGTGTTTTGCCTGAGCGTGACACCCCCAACAAGATAATATCCGCCTCGGCAAAATTCTTCACTGAAGCCCCGTCATCGTTCGCCAACGCGTAGTTGATGGCCTCTATTCGAGCATCATAAACGCCCTCTTTCATACCATGCGCTTTCCGCGCTGTCGGCTGAGCTTTGACCCCCAAAGCTTGCTCAATCGGCGACAATAAATCGCCAAACAAGTTGTAACAATGACAATCACAAGAATCGATAATCTCGCGAATAGCGGCATCGGAAATGGTATAAAACACCAGCAAAGCAATGCCTTGTTGCATTTCCAGATTAATCTGCTGCTTCAAGCCTTCCGCCTGATCTTTGGTGGCCAAAAAAGGCACACTTTTGGTTTCCACCGCCACATCAAAAAACGACAACATCGCCGATCCAAACACCTCAGCGGTGATCGCTGTCCCATCTGATACAAAGTACACTTTCATGCGTTTTTCCCATTTTTGTTGTTATCTAACGACATTCGTTTTTTCGATTGAAATAAAACTACATCGAATAATCGATTTTATTCAAAGCAACGACCCTACATACAATGAACCCAGACTCAGCGCTTTGACAAGAGCCCACAGCAATTTGATCCGTGCCTGACGTCTGCTTGGCAAACCAGCCATCTTTTGGCAAAACCAGCCATATTCTTTTAATAAGAAAAAATAATGGGAGTCTCTTGTGAGCAAATTTATTAAGTGGTTTAAAGATCTTCATATGGAAGATGTCGGTGAAGTAGGCGGCAAAAACGCCTCTTTGGGTGAAATGATTTCCAACCTGACAGACCTAGGTATTCAAGTACCAAATGGTTTCGCAACCACCTCCTATGCTTATCAACGCTTCATTACAGAAAGTGGCTTAGACGAGAAAATCCATCAAGCATTAGACGCATTGGATGTGGACGATGTTCACGCCCTTGCCGAAACGGGCGTACAAATTCGCCAATGGATTGAAGACGCCACTTTCTCAACCGAATTTGACCAAGAGATCGAAGCGGCTTTTGCCATCCTTTGCGATGACAACGCCGACGATACCTCATTTGCCGTGCGCTCTTCTGCCACAGCAGAAGACTTGCCTGACGCGTCTTTCGCAGGTCAGCAAGAAACCTTCCTTAACGTAAAAGGCTTAGCAGACATAAAAGCGTCGATCAAACGTGTTTTTGCCTCTCTATTTAACGACCGTGCGATTTCTTACCGCGTTCACCAAGGTTTTGAACACCAAGGCGTATCCTTGTCCGCGGGTATTCAAAAAATGGTGCGCAGTGACATCGGCGCATCTGGTGTATTGTTCACTCTAGACACAGAATCCGGCTTTGACGAAGTGGTTTTCATCACTGCCGCGTACGGTCTTGGTGAAATGGTCGTGCAAGGCACAGTGAACCCAGATGAATACTACGTTCATAAACCCACCCTGGCGGCTAACCGCCCAGCGGTTGTCCGTAAGAGCCTAGGTAGCAAAGCACAAAAAATGGAATACGCCGAAGCGGGCAGCGACGAATTCGTGAAAATCGTTCCTGTTGCTCTGGACGACCAAAACCGCTTTGCCCTAACCAACGACGAAATTGAAGACCTTGCTCGCCAAGCGTGCATCATCGAAAAACACTACAAACGTCCAATGGACATTGAATGGGCGAAAGACGGCATCGACGGCAAAATTTACATTGTCCAAGCGCGTCCAGAAACCGTCCGTAGCCAAGCCAATGCCCAAAGCATGGAACGTTACAACCTGAAAAAAACCTCTCAGGTGATGATCACTGGCCGCGCCATTGGTCACAAAATCGGCACAGGTGCCGTCAAAGTATTGTCTTCTATTACTGAAATGGATCGTATCCAACCAGGTGACGTTTTGGTAACCGACATTACCGATCCAGATTGGGAACCCATCATGAAGCGGGCTTCCGCGATTGTCACCAACCGTGGCGGTCGTACTTGCCACGCCGCGATCATCGCTCGTGAACTCGGCATTCCAGCCGTGGTTGGCTGTGGCGATGCAACCGAAGTATTAAAAGACGGTCAAATCGTCACCGTGTCTTGCTCACAAGGCGACATGGGCTTTGTTTACCAAGGCGAACTGCCTTTCGACATCATCACCTCGGAAGTCGGCAACATGCCAGAACTACCGGTGAAAATCATGATGAACGTGGGTAACCCAAACCGCGCCTTCGACTTTGCCATGTTGCCAAACGCAGGCATTGGCTTGGCGCGCCTAGAATTCATCATCAACCGCATGATCGGCATTCACCCAAAAGCCTTGTTGAACTACGCAGACATGACACCGGCACTGCAAGAAGAGATCAACCACCGCATCGCGGGCTACAACAGCCCTGTGGAATTCTACGTCGACAAACTGGTCGAAGGCGTCGCGACATTAGCGTGCTCTTTCTCTCAAAAACCTGTGATTGTGCGTTTGTCCGACTTCAAATCAAACGAATACCACAACCTTGTTGGCGGTCCTTTGTTTGAACCAGATGAAGAAAACCCCATGCTGGGCTTCCGTGGTGCCGCGCGCTACATCGACGCCTCGTTCCGCGATTGCTTCGCCCTAGAATGTGAAGCCATCCGCCGCGTGCGTAACGACATGGGCTTAACCAACGTACAAATCATGATCCCGTTTGTGCGCACACTGCAAGAAGCCCAACAAGTGACCGAACTACTAGCTGAACAAGGCTTGGCTCGTGGTCAAAACGGCCTGAAAGTCATCATGATGTGCGAACTGCCGTCAAACGCCCTACTGGCTGACGAGTTCCTACAATACTTCGATGGCTTCTCCATCGGCTCGAATGACTTAACACAGCTAACTCTTGGACTTGACCGCGACTCAGGACTGATCGCAGACAAATTCGACGAACGTAACCCAGCCGTGAAAAAACTGCTGAAAATGGCGATCACCGCTTGTCGTGAACAAGGCAAATACGTCGGCATCTGCGGCCAAGGCCCATCCGACCACGCCGACTTCGCCGACTGGCTCGTCGCCCAAGGCATCGAAAGCATGTCTCTTAACCCAGACACAGTGATCGAAACTTGGCTACACCTTGATGAAGTATTGAAAAATACCGAATTAAACAGCAAAGCCATTTAAAGAACCTCCCGCTGCGCGGCCATCCGCGCAGCGGGAAACCAGTCTGCGTCTGGTGGTGTTTTTTTATTCATCACGAGATCAGAATGCTGTTTCATAGCAGCGTGTGACCTTATCGTAGTCACTCCCTAGTTTTATAGCCCCGCTCTGCGGGGCTTTTTTTTGAGTCCCCTCCCCTTTCTTCAAGGGGAGGGTTAGGGAGGGGTTTCTTTGGTTCCATTCAAACGCTTTGCATTCCCAACCGTTATTCCGCCCTGCTGGGCGGGTAACTTTTGTCTAGCGACACAAAAGTAACCAAAAGGTCGCTTTGTCGGGCTATCGCCCAAACGTCTGATTCACTTTGTTTATTATCGTTTTGGCAAGACGATTTTTATCGTAAGGCATAGATTGTTTTTGCAGGCTTAAGAAAGGGTATTTTTAACGGACTCTGAAACGCCATAGAGTCGCGCAACTTCGTCGCGTCGAACTGACTTCTTCTGTGATGCTGCTTTTCGTACTTTTGGTTCCATTCAAACGCTTTGCATTCTCAACCTTTTATTCCGCTCCTTAATTCAGGAAAAAGCTGGACGTGTAACCTTTGCCTAGCGACACAAAAGTTACCAAAAAGTCGCTTTATCGGGCTATCGCCCAAACGTCTCATTCACTTTGTTTATTATCATTTTGGCAAGACGATTTTTATCGTAAGGCATAGATTGTTTTTGCAAACTTAAGGAAGGGTATTTTTAACGGACTCTGAAACGCCATAGGGTCGCGCAACTTCGTCGCGTCGAACTAATTTTTTTGGTGGAAGCAAAACACAATTCGTGGATGGATATACAGTCTATTTTTGGGGTGAACGCATTTTTGCTCGTTTCACCACTTTAAATAAACCAGTTGTGCGCGTTTTGTGCTGGAGGTAAGTTAGAAAGTCCTCTAATATCAATGAATAAGGGTTCATAGGGTAGAAATAACGCGCTGTGGATAAATGTGTAGACCCGCACGCTCGATTTTCCAATTGATTGAGCGGTGGGAAAGTTTAAAAAATACCGTAGTATCAGTCTTTTATAGCGATTTCAATGAAAATTGAAAACCGTGTAGATGCGCATACGCACTATTAAAATGTTAGAGTTATGAGCATGATTGGGTAGTAAGGAACTACATGGATATATATTTAGAAGATTATCACCCAGTTAAAAGGTTTCTATACAAAGCAGCAAGCTGGGGGCTATACCCAACGATTGTTAGTGCAGTTGGCTTTGCCTTTATTGGTGCTCCCTCAAATATACAGGTAGTTATCAGGCGCGCCCTTCCGCTTGAGCTAAGAGAACACATGCTAATGGTATTTGGCTATGATGGCTGGCTCATTACATTGTTTGTGTTAACTGTATTTTGTGCGATATGGGGCGGATTGGGAAGCCAGGTGACTGTACGGCTTGTGAATAGAAAACATCGAGAAGTTGTTGCGGAAAATGATCAACTGAAAGAGGAAACAAATAGCAAGAGCATAAATTGTTATAAGGTTTTCTCTAACTATCTATACAGCTATGCACAGAGATTTGAATTGGGGCCGAATGAAAGGGTTAGTCTTTATAAATTAGATATGGATATGTTTACTTGTATAGGCCGGTATTCCGAAAACGAACTTTTTAAGTCCAAGCCCAGTAGACTATATCCAAAGGATCAAGGCTGTATTGCAAAGGCGTGGGAAACTGGAAGGTTTGAAGATGCAAGCGCGCCAGACCCTGAAAATAATTTAAATGCATGGAAACAACACAATATAGATAAATTTAATTTTACAGAAGACCAAATAAGTAAAATAAGAATGTGCAGTAGAGCGTTCTATGGCCTCAGGTTGCAAAATAGTCAAAATGCCACAGTTGCGGTACTGGTATTTGAATCTTTAAAGGTGGATGGTCTTCCTTTTAGCAAAATTCAACGGTTCTTTAAAGATCACGAGATAAAGAATCTTGTTAACCTTGTGGAGTCTTTAGAACACCACATACCTAGTTTAGAAGACGCTAGGTCGGAGGGCTTTTGATGAAGACGAAAATATCAAAATTGATTAAGTATTTATTAAAAAACTACCCTTATAAATCTGAATTGTCTGCATCAAGACTAACAAAGATGCTATACCTTGCTGATTGGAAAAGTGCAATAGAACACTCCAAGCAATTGACGGATGCTCAGTGGCATTTTAACCATTATGGCCCTTATGTAGATGACTTCATCAGAATCGCTAAAGATGACGATGATATTCGTGTTGTAAGCACGCGAACAATGTTTGGAGGTCATAAACAAGAGGTCCAACTAAGCAGCGATTTTGATGGAACTATTGATCTTGAAGATACAGACAAAAAAATACTGGACTTTGTCATATCTTCGACAAAAAGCAAAAATTACGAAGACTTCATTAAGCTTGTATATTCAACATACCCTGTTGTTTCGAGTAGCAAATACAGTGACCTAGATCTTATTGGTATGGCAAAAGAGTACAAGTCAATATCTGAAAATAGCTCTAACAAAGCGTTGCACCGGATAAGCCGGTGAACGCGGCGCTATGCAACTAGTGCGATCTGTGAAGTTCCGTTCTAGCCCAAAATTTATGGAGACGTAACTTGGACAGTAAACGTTTAAAGGACTTATTGACACCTCCCGAGGAAGCAAAACCATTTTGGTATCAGCAACGAGGTAGAGATTTTGAGCGAATTTTAGTCCAAATGTTTTCCAATGAAGATATGGACCCTAGTACGAGTATGCGCCCCTCGGGTGAAGAGATTGATGGCTCTTTTTCAATTGAAAATAATTTTTTCTTGTTAGAAGCAAAATGGCATAAGGATCCAATACCTGCATCTTCACTATACTCATTCAAAGGTAAAGTTGATGGAAAACTGATCGGTACTATTGGGGTTTTCTTTTCCATGTCTGATTACAGTAAAGACGCTATAGATGCATTGTTAAATGGAAAAGAACTTAACCTGATTCTGTTTGGTCACACGGATCTATGCCTCATAGATTCGGGGGAAATTTCTATGAGAGAAGCTATGCGCGCAAAGCTTCGTTATGCTGCAAATTATGGGCAACCTTTCTATCCATTAGAAACATACTTAAATGGTGCTAAACAAGGGAGTGTATCTTCAACAACTAAAGATTCGATCGCCAAAGAGTGGAATATATTAGTAGAAGGAGAGCAAGATGTGCGTACAATTAAAGCTTTACTTGATCGTTTTGAAATTAGTGCAAAGTATAGCGTTATACCTGCGGGCGGCCAATTGGCAATAGCACAACTTGCTGAATCAATAAGTAAAAATAATACAGTTAATGTAGCCTCTTTTATTACACCATTGTCAAACCCTGAAAAACAGCAAGAGCAAATAATTAAACTACAGGCTCTTGGAGTTGAAGTGATAGTGTTATCTCAAGAAGTTGAAGGATGGCTAGAAAGCTTTGTTTCGGCAGATTATTACAATGCAACACTAATGCTCACAAATCGCAATGGGAAGATGGCTCGCAGGTATGCTCGCAATTCGGACTTAGATCTTCTGCTCTCAAATACTCCATCGTTTTCTACTTTAGTTGAAAAAATGGGGGCAAAGAAGAAGTGATAAATTGCATCACAACGTCGTCAACGCGGACAAAAAACATGTTGGCTGTTATAAACAATTGGGGTCAGATAAAAATTAAACATGTTTAGGCGCATCACGCTTCGCTCATGACACCCTACGTTTTTACTCTCCATCCAATAAAGTCCGTTAGACACGTTTTCTGTTAGTCAGCAGATCAAGCAATCAGGCTCAGTTAAAAATACCTCCCCGTCCCATGCATTGTTGCCATGGCATAGTTGTGCACAACATTCTGTACATGTTTTCCTTTTCAGACTAGACTTGTCTTATATAATGTACATGTGAGGTGCAATATGAGAATTGTCTCTTTTACTGAAGCCCGAAATAACCTTAAGTCCGTTTTGGACGATGTGATTAACGATGCGGATACGACGGTAATCACTCGTCGTGACTCTGAGGATGCGGTGGTAATGTCATTGGATTACTACAACAGCCTTATGGAAACCGTGCACTTACTTCGTTCACCAGCGAACGCGGAACACTTGAATCGTTCAATTGCACAGTTTAAAGCGGGTAAAACATCTCAGCGAGAACTTATTGATGAGTAACAGACTTTTATCATGGACTGATGAAGCTTGGAACAGTTACGTTTATTGGCAGACACAAGACAAGAAAACCTTAAAACGCATCAATAAACTGATTACCGATGTTCGGCGTTCACCGTTCGAAGGAATTGGAAAACCGGAAGCCTTAAAAGAAAATCTAACAGGCTTCTGGTCTCGCAGAATCGATGATACTAATCGTTTGGTCTACGCCGTAGACGATGCAGCAATTACCATTATCTCGTGTCGTTATCATTATTAAAAAGTAGCCGATAAAAACCAATTTAAAGCAGGTAATAATTAAACTTCTGAGGTGAGCTTGCATCAAGACCATTCATTGACCGAGGACCTGTTTAAGGACTATATTTGGTCGTAACAAAGAGGTATTTATGAAACTATCAGATCAAATCAAACCTATTAGCTATTTGAAAGCTCATGCCGCTGAGGTCGTGCGTAACCTGTCTACGAATATGCAGCCGATAGTGATCACTCAAAACGGTGAAGCTAAGGCGGTTATACAAGACATCAAAAGCTATGAGCAAACCCAAGAAACGATGGCGTTACTTAAGATGTTAGCCCTAGGTCAGCGTCAAATAGAAGAAGATAAAGTTCAGCCTGCTGGTGATCTTGTCGCCAAGCTTCGTAATCGGAGTAAAAGCCGCTAATGAGTTATCAGGTATTTCTCACTGATGATGCTGCTTACGATCTTGAGACTCTATACAACTATATCGAATCTCATGATGCTCTAGAAAAAGCAGATTACGTTCTAGACAACATTGAAGAGGCATTTTTAAGCCTTGCCGATAATCCAGAACGCGGGACTTATCCAAATGAGTTGCTAGCTATCGGTCTACGAGAGTATCGAGAAATCTATTTCAAACCCTACCGTATTATTTATCGAATCAGTTCGCAGTCGATTTATGTCATGGTGATCGCCGATGGTCGTCGTGATATGCAATCGCTTCTAGAACGACGCTTATACCAAGCCTAAGAAACGTTCGAATAAGCTTCATTCCCCCTTGAAAAAGGGGAAGAAACTAAAACTTGCAGGCTAGCGCTCTCTCCACACAGATAGCAGCATGAGCATCATTGGCCGCATAAAGAATCTGGTGTTCTTTCAGTGGATAAGCGCCCCAGTTGGATCTTTGGGCACCTTTACCAAGACGTTTTCCTAGTACCATGGCGACGGCGGCGCGGGCGCCGATGGTGTTTTTCTCTCGAGCCAGTTGCTTTAAGGTGACAGACAAATCTTGTGTGTTGCAAATGTCGATATCGAGTTTGTTGCGCAGTTCTTTGTTGTCGTCTTTGATGCCAAAGCCAATTTTTTTGATTTTTGGGTTAGTTAGTATTTTCTTCGCCGCAGCGACAGCGGAAGGAAATCGCACTGGGAAGAGGAAGGCTTTTGTTTCGGTTGCCAGTTGGATCAATGACGGCCCGGGGCTGACCTCCCCTTTTTGAAAGATCGGCTTACTTTCTGTATCGAACCCAAGACTGATTTCGCTTTTTAGGGTTTCTATGGCTTGTGCTGCGTCGAGTTCGTTTTCAACAATGTAAATATCGGAAAGACCAAGGCCAATATATAAGGGTAATTCGCTGATTTGTTCCTTGGTAGGACGTTCCATTCTTTTTTCTCTAATGTTTTTTAGGCTTTTTTCAGATCAAACAGTACGTCGTGGATTTCCGCTTTTAGCTCTTTATCGATAATTTTGTTGCTGTGAATTTTGGCTTGCTCTAGGTATTCAATGGCGCCAACGTTATCACCAAGCTCAATTTTGAGTTGAGCGGCAGAGAAACCAATAGAAGAGAGGTAGTCTTTTGAGTTGATTGCGGCGGCTTTTACTAAGGCTTTATCATAGACAGCAATCGCTTGTTCTAAATCATCGGTAAAGTCACCAAGGGTTTCCCATTGAACTGGATGGTCTTTGTCTGTGCCATCGTTGTCATCACAGATGGCCTTTAATTCTGCGTAATAGGCATCAAAACCAGCTTGGTCTTTTTTGTTCGCACAGGTCATGAGTTCTTTGGCTAAAAAAAGCACTTCTTTGTATATTTTGGTGTTCATAGATCACTCTGTTTAAGGCATTCGATTATGTCATAGCGAGTATGGTAATTTTAATAGAGGATTTATGACAGCTTTTCGCTGGGATCTTAAAAAATAATGGGAGTTACCTCAATGCAAGTTCATGAATGTGTCTCTTTTATCTTACTAAAAGACCATCAGGTATTGTTAGAAAAACGCGCCAAAGACAAAGAATACGACCCCAATCTGATCGCGATTCCTGGCGGCCATATGGAACATGGTGAAACAAGAGAGCAAGCCCTATTACGAGAGCTGAAAGAAGAGCTAGACATAGTCCCAACAAATTATGTGCATTTATGTTCCCTTTACCACCCCACAGGGGAACTTCAACTCATTCATTATTATGTCATCACACAATGGACAGGCACCATCGTCTCACTAGAAGCGGATGAAGTCGCTTGGCATTCGCTTGAAGCAAACCCACTTGATATCGAGGCGGATAAAGTGGCGCTGGCAGAGTATCGAAGACTTAGCTTGTCATTAGTAATCCTGTAAATCCATACGACAACGTAAAATAAGATCCTTGCGAGTGAATGCTGAGCCTAAGGGATTAATAACGGGGATATTTCGCTTATCGCAAAAATCAATATCATTTATCGGTTAAACAATTACAAAGAAAAACATTGTCTCTCTATTATCAAATTGCCTCTACGACTAAAGGCAACTCTTGGGCGACAAGAGCAATAACAATAAAAATGGAGAACAAGTATGTTTAAAATCATAAATGCCATCGCAATATGTTCCCTATCTCTGCTTAGCAGTGTTGGTGCATTAGCCGCCGATGAAAACCCTAACAGAGACGACCGCTTTACAACAAAATTTGTCTACGAGTCTCGCGTAACAATAGACAAAGAGCGCGTCACCGTTGGACAAAGCAAATACGGTGAACGCGGCATTATTTGGATAACAGGCGGGGAGTTTGCAGGGCCATCGATAAAGGGCAAAGTCATACCTGGCGGCGGTGACTGGCAGCTGGGTAGACCCGATGGCAGTAAAGAATTAGATGCAAAATACGCACTAAAAACCGATGATGGCTTTGTGATTTTAGTTCAAAACAAAGTTACCATTAGCCCAGAACCCACTAAAGAAGACCCAAATAATCGTTATGCCCGAAGCGTATTAAGCTTCGAAGCACCGATCGGCAGCCCTTATGAATGGATGAATAAATCCGTCTTTCTAGGCACATTAGATAGAGCCGATAACTATAACGAAGATCCAGCGGTAATCATTCGAGTGTGGCAGCTTCTCTAAATTTTTTATTAAGCTCCGAAAATGCTTAAGCATTATCGGAGCTTAATTCATTCACAGCGCTTTTTTGTCGAATTAAGCTGATGCCCGCCAATACAACAAAACCAAGTACAAACCAAGACCCAATGATAACCCCGGTCCAACCATCCGCTTGCCAGAAAGGATCAAGATAAAAGCCACCAAGGCTGGCACCTAAGTAGTAAAACACTAGATACAAAGACGATGCACTGGCTTTGGCGTGTGTGGCATTACGACTGACAAAACCGCTGGCCGTGGAATGGCATAAAAAGAAACCAAAGCTATTGATCAATAAGCCTAAGATGATTGCTAGTAAAGAATCACCAAGGGTTACTAACGAGCCAAGCATGAAAATACAGGTCCCTAGCACCATAATATTCGGCTGGCTCCAGCGCTTGGCAAGCTTGCCAGAAATCGCCGAACCCAAGGTGCCCGACAAGTACGTTAAGAAAAGCAAGCCAACGTATTTAGCGGTTAAGTTATAAGGCGAAGCTTCCAAAACGAAGGTCACGTAGCTGTATTGATTGATAAAAATGAAAAAACTGAAGCCACCGATTAAATAACAAGTCAGCAAACGGCGATTCTGTAGGTGTCCTTTCATGTTCATCACTATATGGCCGATACGCAATGGCTTTGGCTCGAAATGCTGGGATTTGGGCAATAGAATATAAAAAGCCAATAAACAAAATAGGCTAATGGCACTCATCACACCAAAGGTCGCTGATCGTCCCAGCCATTCACCAACAAAACCGCCAATAAGACGACCACCAATGCCACCTAACGTGTTTCCACTGATGTACAAGCCAACGGCTACCATCAAGGCTTCAGGTGTATATTCGTCTCCCAAATACGCCACGGCAATGGCTGGCAATCCAGCGAGAAAGAAACCTTGCAGAGCACGCAATGCCAGTAAGGATTCATAGTTTTGCACTAACGACAAACAAAAAGTGGTGGCCGTAATACCCATCATGGTCATCACCATAATGCCTTTGCGACCCAAAGCGTCTGAGATTGGACCATAAAAAAGCAAGGAGATACCCAACGTCAGCGTTGTAATGGTAAAACTACCACTGGCCTGTAGAGGGGTTATAGAAAACTCATTGGCAATCATAGGCAACAAAGGTTGCGTCACATACACATTGGCGAAAATCATAAAAGAGCCAATAATAAGCGCCACAGTGCCTCGCCAAAAGACAGAACTACCCACTTCGATCACGACCACACTCCCAACGGTAAACCAAACAAAATAACGCGTTGTTCAGCACTATACGCCCAGCCAAATAATCAATAAAATATATCCATTTTATCCAATCCATAAGGGTTATTGATGGACATTAAACCGCTGCGTTATTTCATTGCGATTGCAAAAACAGAGAGCTTCACCAAGGCCGCGCAACAACTGGGTGTTGCCCAACCCGCAGTGAGTATGGCCATCAAGAAGCTAGAAGCGGATTTAGACTTAACCTTAATCCATCGAGCAGACCGAAATATTGGTCTTACCGACGAAGGCAAAAAACTGCTGATTCATGCGGAAAAAATCATTCAAGCCACTGACGATGCCTTGTTAGAAATGAGTGAGCTAAAAGGGTTGAGCCAAGGTGAAGTTCGAGTAGGTATTCCGAGCATGTTGGGATCTTATTACTTCCCACCGATTCTGATGGCATTTCGCCACAAGTATCCCACTATTACACTTAAAGTCATTGAAGGGGGAACTTGGCAATTACAAAAAATGCTTGAAAGTGGCGAATTGGACCTGAGCGTTATCGTCGCTGAAACCCTTCCTGATAGCCTTCAAACTCAAGCCCTCATTCGAGAGGAAATGCTGGTAACGGTAGCCACTGATCACCCTTTCAGCCAGCTCACGAAAATTTCCCCTGAGGCGTTTTTCGAAGAAGAGTTAGTGATGTTCAAAGAAGGGTATTTTCATCGGCGAATTGTCGATAAATTAGCCAAAGACTGCAAACGAATACCTAAAATTGGTTTTGAAACCAACTTGATTCCGCTCATCAAATCCATCACTCAACAAGGTTTTGGCATTTCTACCCTACTCGCCATGGTAATTGAAGAGGACGATGAACTCATTACTCGCTCCTTTGATCCACCAATTTGGTTAGATCTTGGCATTGCTTGGCGCAAAGACAGTTATTTATCAAAAGCGAATCGTGCTTTTTTAGAGTTTGTGAGCGAACATGGCCGCTACAAAAGGCGCCCATAAAAATACCCACTTTACGGTTAGAAAAGTGGGTATTCAAAAACACCTAACTTAGATTAATTAAACAAGCGCGTTTCAAACAAAGAGGAGTTTTTAAAGCGCTGCATGCTTTTTGCACCCGCTAGTACAGCCAAATCCAATAAAGGCTCAAGCAATACAACACTGAGATAAGCGATACCAAACGTCGCCACAGAGGCTAAGTTTTCAGCGCCAAAACCTTGTCCATAAAATGCCCAAAAAGCGACCCAGGCGACAATGCCTCCTTGGTAAGTGAAAGACAGTTGCAAGGCTTGTTTATAGCTGATGTCAACGTAAGCCGTATTGTCAGCAATGGTTCGACGCGCAATAGCACTCATCGCAAACAAGGGTAACAATAAAGTTGTCACGTTCATGCCATATTGAGGTAAGTCAAATTGAGCAAAGAACACGCCTTGCGTTAACAAACCTAATATCAAGCCAATAGAAGCGGCGGCTGGACCAAAGATAAGAAACAAGGTTGAGCCTAAAATAAGATGCACTTCCGATACACCAACAGCGTGATGAGGCAAGAGTTCAAAAAAGGCAAAGACAAACAGAGTGGTTAACACACTACGACCGACTAAAGACAGCAGACCGTCTTTTTTTATCATATCGATAGAGGCTTTCGCAGAAAAGCCAAACGCTACCAACGCCGTAGCGTAACTTAAAACAATTTTTGCGCCATCAACGACGCCAGGTTCAATATGCACTATGTGCCTCCAAAATATGCTTCATACTCACCCGTATGATTCAAATTAGCGGACTTTTTAAGCCATATTCGCAGCGTTCAAAAGCCCCGATCAATGAAGGCCGGTCTCCGGACTGATAAGCGTTTGGTCGATCTGTATTACTGGCAATCTCGTCCCTTCCCATTCAGCGCTTTTTATAGCCATGAACAGTGGAAGCAAGAAAAATACACCACTTATTTACCGTTGCGGGGGCAGTACAGGGATTGCTTAAAAATTAAACGCACCTGTTTCCCGTTTCACCCTTTTATAGGCACCTTCACAAGAACTGCGATATGCATTTCAAATCCATTCGCAGAGATTTGAAGCGTACGTTTTTACCAAAATTTAAGCAACTAAAGCATGAGAAATTAGGAGACATTAACAAATGCCCTTCTTATCCCTGCAGACAAGAAAGGCATTTATCTAGGTTTGATAATCTGAAAATTTTTAAGAAGGTTTACGCCCAGATAAAGAGCTACGAGCATTCATTTTAGACTCGATATTTTTTAGCAAAGATGTTCTATGAAAGACTGTCCCGCCTATGATACCAATCACACTGCCAATAGAAATATCAACCAAACGATGCTCTAGTAAAACCGCCGTACTCATATTTACACTGGTAAACTCGGCCATAATAACCGTTAACGGCGTAATAAAGATCACGGCCGCACCGTAGTTTTTGACGATCAATAATTCCACAAGAAATTGAAAGAAGATCATACTAAGCGCCAACACCCAATAATTGGGCTGCAAAGAAAACAAACACCACGCAACCCCCATACCAATTGCCGTTCCAACAATACGATGAACATTTCGGTGCCAGATCATACGATAAGTCGCGCCTTGTAAAATAGCTGCACAAGAAATGGGCACCCAAAGCGCATTAGGCAAGGCCAGCCAGATCGCGAACAAATAAGAAAAAGCGATAAAAAAAGCCACTAACGCTGCTTCTAGGATAATCGCATTGACCTGAGGATCAGTTTCTACTTTTGTGGCAGGCAAGTCGTTAGCGCCAGTCATTACGCTATAAACAAAGGCTAAAGCACAAGATAAGATCCCTCCCAAAGCCACCATACCGATATTCGAGGTCCATTTGCCTAAATCAAAAGGCAGGTAGATCGCCAAAGCAGAAACGAGAATAAAGAAAAAACTGCCTGGAGACGGCAAACGGTAATAGCGTGTGATAACAATCGCGCCAAAAGACAACACCCCAAGCGCCAAAGCCGCTAAATATGGATTAAAGCTAGACAGCGAGCCAACGGCAAAACACACCATAAAGCCAAATGAACACATGGCGAGCGTCACCATTCGATGTGCTGTGCGCGTTTTAGGCAAATACAAAATAACCATCGCCCCTAAGCTCGATAGCGTTGCCACCGCAAATTGGTCTGTAGCCGCACCAATCAAGGCAGGAATACCAACACAAACAGCGGCAAGAACAGCAAGGTGCCAAGGACGCTTAATATCGCTCCATGAAAAAAGGTCTTTTAACTGAATCAAGAGGGCTTTTATCAACGAGATACTCCATGAAAATCTGTTTAGTAGATAAACATTCTATCACCATTCCCTCCTCCAAATAATGAAAAAAACACACAAAACAATAGGCTCACTCATCCTTAAAAGGCATCAATCAGCGTTTAAAACGAAATGAAGTATTTTAAAAGCCAAAACTCTACTATTTTTTTATATTTTCTTATAAAAAAATATTATAGTGTCGTTTGTAACTTTTTGTTTCTCAATGTTGCCATTATCAATCTTCTGCAAGGACACAGATTATGAACCTCATTCGCTCACTCTTATCCCTTTTAATGAAGGATAAGATCGTTGCCTCCGCCAACTTTAATCGCTGGCTCGTTCCTCCCGCTTCCATTGCTATTCACCTATGTATAGGCTCTGTTTACGCGTGGAGTATTTTCAACCCAGCCTTAACCAAAGAATTTGGCGTCGTCACCAGCGCAGCAGAAGACTGGAGTCTCAGTAGCGTTGTGTGGATATTCTCCGTTGCCATTGTTTTTCTCGGCCTGTCAGCTGCGGTTGCAGGAAAATGGTTGGAAGAAGTTGGCCCTCGCTGCGTAGGCGTCACTGCGGCGTTCCTTTGGGGCGGCGGTTTTATTATCGGCAGCGTCGGCATTTCTACCCATCAACTATGGCTAGTATATCTAGGGTACGGTGTATTAGGTGGCTGTGGCTTAGGGCTTGGCTATGTTTCTCCCGTATCGACGCTACTGCGCTGGTTCCCAGACAAACGCGGCATGGCGACCGGCATGGCAATCATGGGGTTCGGCGGCGGCGCGATGATTGGTGCCCCCTTAAAAACCTTTTTATTAGAAAAATTCGCAGTAGCTCCAACGTATCTTGGACCTGAATCGGCGGTCAACCTTATTACTGAGGGTGGAAGACGCTTCGCTGAAATGGCAAATGGACAGCTTGAAGTCGTCGTAGCCAGTGCATCAGAAGCCTCAAAACTCCCCATTCCAGGGGAAGCAGGTGTGTATGTTGTAGGCACAGGAAATACTGGCGCTGCTAGCGTCTTCCTCACCCTTGGGATCGTGTATTTCGTTATCATGATGGTCGCGGCATTTGCTTATCGCGTTCCACCTAAAGATTGGCAACCAGAAGGTTGGACACCACCAGCTAAAGATAAAACCAATAGCATGATTAGCCGCAATCACGTGCACATTGATCAAGCCTTAAAAACACCGCAATTTTGGTTATTATGGATCGTACTCTGTTTCAACGTGACCGCGGGCATTGGCGTGATCGGTATCGCAAAAACCATGATGACAGAAATCTTTGGCACCACCCTGCCAACGATTGCCACAGCCAGCTTTGCAGGCACTTATGTCTTGATGATTTCGGTCTTTAATATGTGTGGTCGCTTCTTTTGGGCGTCCACATCGGACTTCATTGGCCGTAAAAACACCTATCATTGCTTCTTTGTACTTGGCACACTTTTATACCTTTCTATTCCATTTGCAGCGTCTGCGGTCAGCGCTGATCCGTCGGTCACTTGGTTAATCATGTTCTACGGGGCCAGTATGATTATTTTCACCATGTACGGTGGTGGATTTGCGACTATTCCTGCGTATCTAGCAGATATTTTCGGTACCCTACACGTCGGTGGCATACACGGTCGATTACTGACCGCTTGGGCAACCGCTGGAGTCTTAGGGCCATTTGTTATCACTTATTTAAGAAACATGTCAGTGGAAAGTGCCATTCATGACTTAGCCAATAAAGTTGATCCAGCGGCTTTTGAAGCCAAATTCAATGCCTCTATTTCACAATTAAATGAGTTAATTTCAGCGAAGACCGTCACCGTGAGCAACCTGATGGACATTGCGCCTGCAGGCACAATAGATCCGACCTCTGGCCTTTATAACACCACCATGTACGCCATGGCAGGTTTGTTGGTTATTGGCTTTTTTGCAAACCTAATGATACGGCCAGTCAATGAAAAACATCATGTGGAAAAAACACATCCAAATTTATAATTGTTGACCTAACGTCACTATTGGTTACAAAAATAAGAACAGCAAGAAAAAAATCGTCTTGTTGTTCTTTATGTGAGGTGGTTTGATCAATCGTAGAAAAACCAAGTACGTCTTCGATTGCCACAACCTTTTAAAACCTGTTTTCAGTCATTATTTAGCAATAAACGTAAAGACAACTACAATCATAATAGCTTTATCTAATGCAGTATTGGCTTGATTGCAAAGCATATTTTAACTAGAGGAATACTCCATGATACAGCTTATTAAAACCATGCCGATCACACGACAATTAGCTGTTGTGGTGTTTTTGGTCTCCATTACCTGCTTTGGAACACTCACTTGGCTCACATCAAGTAAATCTTACAATGGTTTTATGGAGAGCATAGAACACGAGTTACAGACCAGCGCTGGACAAGGTGGTATGTTGCTCGATTTTTATAATGAAAACCTAGAAAGCAGTACAGATAGATTGGCCGACATATTTTTCACGCTGTTTCCTAACGGTATCACTGTGAGCGATTCAGAAACGGTGAAAATTGGCGAATATGACAGCCCTTTAGCCACCAATTCGGGCGAGGTTATTAACCTCAATTTTGATAAACCAGATCAATTCACCAAGATGACAGGCGGCACTGCAACGGTGTTTATTCGTTATGGTGATGACTTCTTACGTATCAGTACTTCACTCAAAAAAGCCGATGGTACTCGCGCCTACGGTACCTTGTTAGGCAAAAGCCACCCTGCTTATCAAAAACTGATTAATGGCGAAATATATTCGGGTCCGGCGGCCTTATTTGGTCGTAACTACATGACAAAGTACGTTCCATTTAAGGATTCAACCGGAAAAGTCATTGGTGTGCTTTACATCGGCTTTGATTACACAGAAGGTCTAAAGAACCTAGAAAAAGAAATAAATAGCCTATCATTTGGCGAAACAGGAAAAGCCACCGTCATTAATCTTCAAGATGGCAAAGACTTTGGCAGAATCGTTGTTGATTCGCAAAATAAAGACAAACTCTTCTCTGAAATCGGTGTACAAGAGGCTGACCAGTATTTACAACGGATAAAACAGCAAAATAGTGGCGTGTTTCAAACCAAACAAACGATCAATGGAAAAGAACAAGACATCGTCATGGCATTTAGCCGCGCCGAAAAATGGAACTGGGCAATCCTAACGGGCGGTCCTGTAAACGAATTCACTGTGGTTGCTAGGTCTGTTCAAAATAGCCTAATCCTTGTGTCTATTCTTTGCGCCATTATCTTAGTCATCATGATTTCTTTCATTACACAACGCGTACTTTCCCCACTGAAACAAGCTGGGCAAGATTTGCAAGCTTTAGGTAATGGCGACCTCTCTACCGATTTATTTCATCGTCATTCACATCACCAAACAGAAAGCAAAAACGAAATCGATGTGCTATTTAAACACGGCCAAAATACTATTACTCAGCTAAGGGCGATGCAGTTAGAAGTTAGATCGTGCATGGAACTCCTTGCGGACGCTAGTTCAAAAGTACAGTCAACCGCCAATCTCGCGTCTAAGAGCATGAGCAAACAACAGGAAGAAACAGACTTAGTAGCGACCGCGATGAGTCAGATGGTTATCGCTGTAGAAAACGTCTCGCAGAATGTCAATGACACCACCAACGAAACTCAAAAAGCGGACAAAGAAACCAAATCCGGCACCCAAGTCGTCGACAATGTCGCCTCGGATATGCAAGGTCTGGCAAATGTGATTGGACATGCTTCTACTGTGATGCAAGACGTTGAGAAGGAAAGTATTAGTATCGGCTCAGTATTGGACGTGATCCGCAGCATTGCTGAGCAAACCAATCTACTTGCCCTTAACGCGGCAATTGAAGCCGCACGTGCAGGTGAACAAGGCCGTGGCTTTGCTGTGGTAGCAGATGAAGTCAGAACGTTGGCCACCCGAACACAAGATGCCACTGCAGAAATTGAAGGCATGATAGCCCAACTGCAGAAATTGTCCAAAACAGCCTCTATGGAAGTCATTAATGGACGAGATCAAGCAGCAGGCAATGCAGAAAAAGCCCTAGAAGCCAGCAAAGGATTGATGAAAGTGACCCAGTCGGTCAGTCTCATTAACTCCATGTCGATTAACATTGCCAGCTCGATTACTGAACAATCCGCGGTGGCCGCCAGTGTAAATGAAAACCTTGAAAATATTCGCGACCTATCAAACGATACCGCAAACGGTGTGAAAGAGATGATGGTCACCACCAAAACGCTTTCAGAGGTACTAAACAAGTTGCAATCTTCTATTGATCGCTTCTCTTTATAATCTCAATACCTTGATTCATTAACGCTAATTTTTCATCTGCCGCACAAAGCAAAAAGCGAACCCATATTGATGGGTTCGCTTTTTTAATACCTTGTTTTAGATATTACTTTTGACGGCTCTACTATCTTAAAATAACGCTCTACTATCTAAAAATACGGTCTGACCAAACGGTTAAACCAGCCGCCACACTGCCAAAGTGATCGCCATCTAACACAGGAATATCACCAAGCCGGTGTTGAATCGCCTCGCGAATCACTGGTGACTTGGCCGACCCACCTGTTATGTAGATCAAATCAGGCTTCTCGCCTGCTTGCTCTATAGCCAACGTCATCAAATTCAGCATTTTTTCTAAGGGTGAAAATATGGACTTAGTCAGTTCTTCACGGCTAATGGAAGCGCTCAGGTCTGTTTCAATATAATCCAAGGAAGCAAGGTATTGCGACGTATCGGACAAGGCGATCTTAGCCTCTTCCGCACTGCGCACTATGTGATAATTATGTTTTTCTTCTCGCATTCGTAAAAATCGTTCAATCAATTTGGGTTGTGCCGCATCCAAACGCAACTGATTAATCTGATGCCTCGTTTCCATACTATTAAATGTCGCGATAGCTGACACGTCATTGGTTGTAATTGCATTCCAATACAACTGAGTCGGCATGGGTAATCCTGTTTTCAATAAAGAATCCATGCCAAATAGCGGCATAAAATGCTTACCCGCAATTTGTATGTCTAAATCATTACCGCCAACACGTTCTCCCGTGTGTGCTAAAAAGTCATTTCGTCTGTCTTCTTTTGCTAAATACTCAGGCCCCATCCGAACCATAGCACAGTCAGTCGTACCACCACCTATGTCCACGACCAGTACTGTCTTGTTTTCTGTCAGAGTGACTTCGAAATCCAAACCCGCCGCAATCGGTTCATAAAGAAATTCAATTTCTTTAAAGCCAGCCCTTTTACCAGCGGTTGTTAATATGTCTAAAGCTTGGCGGTTACTGACTTCTGCGTCCAAACCTTGAAAATTCACAGGGCGCCCAATAACCGTGTGGGTAATCTCAGCACCCAAGCTTTTCTCAGCACGCTGTTTGATATTCTGCATCATCACGGTGACCACATCTTCAAAAAAATGAATGTGTTCTGCGCGCAACCCTGCGCCACCTAAAAAGGACTTTGGTGATTTAACAAAATAGCCTTCTTCCGGCCACTGGAAATATTCATTGAACGCTGCACGCCCAAAAAATAACGTTTGATCTTCCTCCGCAATATCTTCCTCATAACGAGCACGTTTGGCACGTGCTATCGCATTTTGGCGTAGCTCAGCGAACGCTTGCCGAGAAGCAATATCACCGATGCCCCTTATTACCGATTCCGTAATTAAGTCTCGATCAAGTGCATACAAAGTGGAAGGGAGAAAAGCGTGGTCATCTTCTAAATTAACCAAGCGTACACACGAGTTTTGCACTATACCTAATGCACAATTCGATGTTCCGTAATCAAATCCACAAATCATTTATGCTATACCTAATATCGATAATCAAAGGGGGCGCGGACGATAACAGAAAGATTCAAAAGTATCAAAACTATTCCCCCTGAGTATTGTCCTAGAAATCTTACGCTCAATAACCGAAAATTGCAGAATAACAACAGATTTTGACAAAAATATAGGCAAGACTTGCTTATATAAAATACCTAGGAGAAAAAGATGCACTTTTCGTTGCAAACTAAAATTACTCTTCAGTCGATCATTGTGGCAATTATTGTTGCCATCAGTGTCGGCAGTGTCTCTTTTTATGCCTTTAAAACAGACAGTGATGCACGGATACAATCCGAAGCCCGTTCTCAGGCAGCGGCCATTTCAACCTATATTAATAGTTGGTCAACAGATCGAATCAGCACCATGCAAGCGGTGAAGCAAAAAATGGAAGCCTCCTTGCAAGAAAATCCCGATGTGAATGAAAAGGACATTCTCAATATTCTTCAACAAGCTCAAACAGGCTTAAATTTTGGTATGACGTTTTTAGGGTTAGAAAATGGCGCTATGTACCGCCATGACCCATCTTTAAACAGTGCCGATTACGATCCACGAACTCGTAGCTGGTACGTTGATGCGAAAGCGAAAAACAGTGCGTATGTGACGGCTCCTTATGTGTCAGCGTCCACACAACAGCTTGCCATGACGTTTGTCGAGCCTATCATAGTAAATGGTAGATTTATCGGTGCCATTGGTGGGCTGGTGTTTCTAGATGACCTAATGGAAACCATCATGGCGATGAACGTGGCTGGCGAAGGTTACAGCACCCTCTTTGATGGTGATGGCAAAATCATCGCACATCCAGATAGAAAGCTGATTTTGAAAGACGCCTCTGAACTGTCATCAACACTTAATAAAAGTTTTTTTGCAGCAACACAACGTCAAGCCAGTTTTACCCCACTTCAGCTAGACAACAAAAATATCAACATGTACGCCAGTAACATCAAAGGAACCCCTTGGGTGTTAGGTCTAATGATGGACCAAGACGTATTAAATGCGCCACTTGTTAACCTTGGCACCAGCTTAATTATTGGTGTCTTAATCTTATTAATTGTCGCCTCTGTGATTGTGATTCAAGTAACACGTTTTCTATTACGAGATTTACGTCGAGTTTCAGACAGCATGGCGCAGATTGCTCTGGGAGACGGCGATTTAACACAACGTTTAACCGCTAGCTCAAAAGATGAAATTGCCATTCTTGTGGGTAATTTTAACCAATTTGTCGCCTTACTCCATAACACAGTGTCTCACTTGAAAAAAATTGGTCATCAATTAGCGGGACAAGCGAACGATGCTTATGATTCCTCACAAAACAGCGCCAAAAAACTAGAAGAACAGCAGCACAATATCGCTATGGTTGCGACCGCCATCCACCAGATGTCTCAAGCCACACAAGAAATTGCCGGCAATGCAACCAATACCGCCGTTAATGCTGATGAAACCGTCGCCGCTGGCAACGTTGGGCAGAAACAAGTGCTAAAAAGCCAAGATAGCATTCGCGCCCTCGCCGATGACATTCAAGAAGTGGCTCATGTCATCAATGATCTGAGTAAAAATGCCGATGGCATCAATACTATTTTAACGACCATTTCTGGTATTGCAGAACAAACGAACCTCTTAGCCCTCAATGCCGCCATTGAAGCCGCTCGAGCCGGTGAGCAAGGTCGTGGATTTGCCGTTGTTGCCGATGAAGTGAGAGTGCTTTCGCAGCGCACTTACAGCTCAATAGAAGAAATCCAGAAGATGATTGAGTCTTTGCAAAGCATCACTAAAAATGCCGTTGCAAAAATCCAGCTAAGCCACACCAGAGCAAACAGCAGTGTAGAGGATGTGAATCAGGCAAAAGACAGCTTGGATAAAATTCAACAATCGGTCACCACGATCAATGATCGAGCGGCTCAAATTGCTACGGCGACGGAAGAGCAGACCAGTGTTACTGCAGAGGTCAATAAAAACACCTCAGATATCCAACAAGGCTCTAGCGAATTGGTGGTTCTGGCGACAGAAAGTGCTTCACGAGCAGAAGAGTTAAAACGTTTGGCAGATGATTTGACACAAAATATTAATCACTTTAGAACATGAGTTAAGTCTCTCAACACCGAAGGTTTTTACTTATCATAAAAAAATGCCCTGCTTATTGTGCAGGGCATTTTTTATTGTCTGATATCAAACCAAAGGGGAAACTCCGATAACAGCCTGATGTAAATAAAACACCATGACAAACCAAGATACCATGGCAAACGTAAAGGCCGCTAGGTCAAACTGAACACCTGACTCTTGATCTCGTACCACGCCAGCTTTTCGATCACGACGTCGATAAACAGCAAAACTGACAATAGACCAAATCAAAAAGCTGCCAAATACAATAACATCCGCCAAATTACCGTTGCTGATCAAATGAGAAAATGCCCAAATTTTTACGGCAATAAACATTGGATAGCCAACTTTCTTCTTCATGGTTGTGTTTGGCACCAAAGCCGAACCCACAAAAAACAACGCGACCAACATGAGCAACCCTGCTAAATGACGAGTCCACACAGGTGGAAACCATAACCAAACAGGTGCCATCCGCATTTGCATATAGCCCATAATAATAAAAGCCGCAGCCAACAAAGTAATCATCCCAAAACGTATGCGCCAACGCATAGCACCGTTTTGTAGCATATTTGACGCACGCCATTCTGGTGCCACTAAACGCACAGAATGCACACAAAAGAAAATCACTAACCCCATTATTAAAATCAACATACCAAGATGTTCCTCATACACTTAAAAAATTCAGTCACGGTCTACACGCAGATAATCCGATTGCTCTGCTTTAATGGTTGCGGATTATAGTGCCAAATCACCAAGAGACCTATTGTTCATTATGTATCGCCCCTCTTAATTCAAATCAATTTTCTCAAATGCTTCAATTAAGCTGTAAAGAGAGGCTCAAAAGCACCATGACAGAAAGCAAGCGGAAAAAGTCGTCAAAATGTCACAAAAAGCCCTGTAATATAACGTTTTCGTGCTAGAAAAAGCCCCCTTCTTTGCTCTAGAATACACGGTTTTGACTAACGGGCAGGTTGCCATGATCAAGACACCTTATTATCTTATCGATAAAGCGGCTCTTTTGAAGAATTTAGAGAAGATCGCTTATGTGCGTCAACAGTCCGGCGCTAAATCGTTACTGGCACTAAAATGCTTTGCGACTTGGTCGGTATTCGACCTAATGCAAGAATATATGGATGGCACCACATCCTCGTCTTTGTACGAAGTGAAACTTGGGAAAACAAAATTCCAAGGCGAAACCCATGCCTACAGCGTGGCCTATTCTGACGATGAAATCAGCGAAGTGTTAGCACATTCTGACAAAATCATTTTCAACTCCATAGGTCAGTTCACGCGTTTTAAAGAAGCCAGTCAAGACAAAACCCGTGGCCTACGTGTTAACCCACAAGTGAGCACTTCTGAGTTTTTAATTGCCGATCCAGCCAGACCCTTTAGTCGCCTTGGTGAATGGGACCCAGAAAAAATCGCCACTGTGATTAACGATATCTCTGGTTTTATGTTCCACAATAATTGTGAGAACAACAGCTTTGACCGTTTCGATGAAATGCTCACTCTTATAGAAGAGCGCTTTGGTCACTTGATCCAACAAGTTCAATGGGTCAGCCTAGGGGGAGGTATCCACTTCACTGGTGACGACTACCCTATTGATAAATTCTGCCAGCGCCTAAAAGAATTTTCCGAAAAATACGGTATTCAGGTCTATTTAGAACCGGGCGAAGCCAGTATTACCAAAAGCACCACATTAGAAGTCACTGTATTAGACACCTTATTTAACGGTAAAAACTTAGCCGTTGTCGATAGCTCCATTGAAGCGCATATGCTGGATTTATTGATCTATCGTGAAAACGCCAAAATGGCACCTTGTGACGGCGAACACGAATATATGATTTGTGGAAAGTCTTGTTTAGCTGGCGATATTTTCGGCGAATTTAAATTCGACAAAGCATTACAAGTGGGCGACCGTCTTTCTTTCCAAGACGCCGCAGGTTACACCATGGTGAAAAAGAACTGGTTTAACGGTGTTAAAATGCCGTCTATTGCCATACGCCAATTGGATGGCAGCATCGAACTTGTCAGGGAATTCGGCTACAACGATTTTGAACAGAATCTATCCTAATTCTGTTTCAACAAAATACTTTGGAGATAGCGTTACTATGAAAAAAAATGTCCTCATTATTGGCGGCGGAGGCGTGGCACGAGTTGTGGCGCATAAATGCGCCCAACACAATGACACACTGGGCAATATCGCAATTGCTTCGCGCAGCGTTACGAAATGCGACGATATTGTAGCCAGTGTCCTCGACAAAGGCAGCATGAAGGTAGAGGGCCGCATTCAAGCATTCGCCCTAGACGCTCTTGATGTGCCAGCCACTATTAAATTGATTCAAGAAACCGAATCCCAAATCGTCATTAACGTAGGCTCTGCTTTCGTTAATATGTCTGTACTGGAAGCTTGCATGGAAACCGGTGCCGCTTATTTAGACACGGCCATCCATGAAGACCCAAGCAAAATTTGTGAAACGCCACCTTGGTATGCCAACTACGAATGGAAGCGTCGCGATGCCTGTAAAGAAAAAGGTATCACCGCCATTCTAGGTGTAGGCTTTGATCCAGGTGTTGTTAATGCGTATGCAGCGCTGGCTTACAATGATTACTTTGATAGCGTAAGTGATATCGACATTATCGACATTAACGCCGGTAGCCATGGCAAATATTTCGCCACTAACTTCGACCCTGAAATTAACTTCCGTGAATTTACCGGACGCGTTTATTCTTGGCAAAACCGTGCATGGCAAGAAAACAAAATGTTTGAAATCAGCCGCACAGACGATTTACCAGTTGTCGGCAAACAAACAGCCTATATGACAGGCCACGATGAAGTGCACTCTATTTCACAAAACTTAGACGTACCAAACGTGCGTTTTTGGATGGGCTTTGGTGAACATTACATCAATGTCTTCACAGTACTGAAAAATCTAGGTCTACTGTCTGAACAACCCGTTAAAACAGCAGAGGGTTTGGAAGTAGTGCCCCTTAAAATAGTCAAAGCCGTATTACCTGATCCCTCTTCACTTGCTCCAGATTATACAGGTAAGACCTGCATTGGCGATGTTGTTAAAGGCATCAAAGACGGCAAAGAAAAAGAAGTCTTTATCTACAACGTAGCTGATCATAAAGACGCTTATAACGAAGTCGGTAGCCAAGGTATTTCTTACACAGCAGGCGTTCCACCTGTTGCCGCCGCTATTCTAGTCGCTAATGGCACTTGGGATGCAAAAGAAATGCGTAACGTAGAGCAGCTAGACCCTAAACCATTTCTAGGTTTATTAAACGAAATGGGACTGCCAACTCGTATTAAAGATGAGAACGGCGACCGCCCTTTTACCCTTTAATAAACGCACTCATATCAGCGCCTTTCCCGCAAGAGGGGCGCTGAAATTTATTCTTATAAATACCCCGCTTATTTCGCTCTCCTCTACTTACGAAATTCCAATAAAGTCCATACAATACGCCAAAATCCACCCACCTGAGATACTCTCTCAAAGGAACTTCGTAATGAAACAGCAACTAAAAATTGCAGCTCTCACTGCTGTGATTTCACTAACGCTCGCCGGTTGTGCATCTAACCCTGATTCTGCTGCAAACTTGGCCGCAGACGCAAAATATTCGCAAACCATCGTTCAAATCAATGAACTCAAGCAAGCCATTGATAGTGCAGACAAAAGCCTGGCAAAAGGCGCAGAAGACGAATTGCCTTGGTTCGCCACTCAAGATATAGAAGAAGCGAAGAAAGCATTAGCAGAGACAAAAGAATACTATTCTAAATTTGAATTTGATCCATCTAAAGCAAGCACTAGCACTAGCTTTTTTGGTTCAACGACCTATCTTGAGGCTGCAAATACCGCCATCAAGACATTTAACCAGCACATGAACAACGCGGTTAACCTAAAAATCAAGGCACAATCAACCTTACCAGAAGCCTTTGACTATCGTGCTCAGCTAAAAACCCTGAATGCGAAACAATACTTTCCTGGTGCCTCGCAAGAATTAGAAGACAACCTAAAAAAACTTGTTGACCAAATCGCGAATAATAAAGCTCAAGCGGCGGTCAGCGCACAACCAGCTCTCGTCGCTAAGATGCGTGCACTTGAAGTAAAAACGGTTACCGCTATTTACCTTACTGATGCCAAAAATGCGCTAGACAAGCTGATGAAAACAGACGCGACTCAACATGCGCCTAAATCGCTTTCTCAGGCCATGACAGCATTGACTGCGGCAACAGCTTTTGCTGCAACACAGCCAAGGGCGATAGACGACATCAAACGCCAAAGTGAAAACGTTATGTTTGCGGTGAATCGAGCAAAACAAATCGCTCTCACTGTTAAAAAACTAAAGACAATCCAACCAAAAGATTATGAAGACTACATTGTCGGTTATGAGAAAGTGTTGCTTTCTATCAGCAATGCGCTTAATGCTGAAGATCGTAGAGACCTCACTTTTGAAGAGCAAGGTAAAGAGTTGGTTAGCTTTATAGAAACTAACTTAAAAGGTCAAGAAGCGTCCCTTCAAGCACAACAACTTCGTAAAGAACTAAAAGATCAGAAAACCTATTCTGTTTTACTAGAAGAAAAAATCAGCACACTGACAAATAATCTAGAAGACATGAAAAAAGCATTGGCTGATGCCCTAGCCAAAAAATAAAACAGGCTCAATTAGCGCAAAAAAGCCAGCTCACAAGCTGGCTTTTTCGTTTTTAGATGTCCATGTTTACACAAGAAACTCTGCTTGTCGCTCAGAGAACTCAGCGGTGAGCAAAGGCGGTTTTAGTGCAGTCACCGTCGATTTTGTCTTTCTCTTCCTCAAGTATCTCAGGGGTAAATTGCCCCATAAAACAACAGCAAATACCTTCGCCAATCATGGTGCGTGGTCCCATTGGATGACCAATGTGTTTATAGACGCCGTGACTGTGTCCATGGGAGTGGTCGTGGGCATGCCCATGAGAATGGCTATGGCTATGGCTATGATCATGACTGTGACCGTGTCCATGGTCGTGAGTGTGATTTTTCAACACATTGATATTGGGCACTTCACCCATTGAAATAACGGCGTGCTTTAGATCAAACGCAGACAAACCTTGGGTATCGTCCTGTGGATCAACAAACTCCGCATGGTGGTGATGCACATCTACTTCACCGGCGGCAAGACGACGCTTGAACGAGTTCATTAGCGTTTCTTCACCCGTTGGTAATTCGCCCTGCATGATCTCTTCAACACGGTTTTGGAAGGCATCGATAACACGAGGATGATCGTTCAAGTAAGGTGTCTGAACAAACGTGACCTCTGGGTGATCTTGCGCCACTTTGTCAACATAACCTTGAATTCGCTTGATCAAACGACCCGTAAACAAGAAATATGGCGCCACAACAATACGTTTGAAACCAAGCTTCATGAGTTTCTCAAGCCCTACACCAACGGATGGGTAAGTCACACCAGAGTAAACTGTATCCGCCCAACCAAAGCCCATGTTCTCATTGACGATACGCGTTAACTTTGCGGCTTCGGCGTTGGCAGAAGTATCCGAGGTGCCACGACCCACCACCACGAGCAGAGTGTCATAAATATTCTCTGGTGGATTTTCTGGATCAAGACCAAGCGATTCGTAAATACGCGCCTGAAAGGCCTCAATCATGTCATCTTGTAAGCCTAATTCACGACCATAAGTCACTTTTAAACCAGGGTGTTTTTCTTCGTACGTGGTCAACACAGAAGGAATATCATTCTTTGCGTGTGTCGCGGCAAACAACATGCCTGGTACCGCGTAAATTTCTTCAACACCTTGGTTAACAAGGCTGTCTAGGCCCATATGAATATTGGGGGCTGAAAACTCTAAAAATCCATATTCGACAGGCAGATTCGGAAAGCGCGCTTTAAGCCCCTTTGCCACCAGACCAAACTCACGCTCTGCGTCTTTATCACGACTGCCGTGACCACAAATCATAATGCCCTTTTTGGCCGCTTCTTTCTTACTCATTATTTCTCTCTACTTTAAATCGTCTTAGCTGATAGTGAGTGTAACGACTAACAGCAAGGTTACCAGCGCTCTTCTGCCCAAGATCACTGACGTTGTTCTTGTTGCTGATCTAAATCAAGCAACAAGGATTGAATTTTTTCTCGATGCGTATCGGCATTTTGCCACATACCACGCTGTATGGCTTCTAATAAGCGTTCACCCATTTCTTCTAATGCGTGGGGGTTATTATCACGCATAAAGGCTTGATTATCTGGATCAAGTAACAATCTATCCGTCACCTGCTCGTATTGATAATCCGCTACCAGATCGGTGGTCGCATCGTAAGCAAACAAATAATCTACCGTCGCTGTCATTTCAAACGCCCCCTTGTAACCGTGTGTTTGCATGGCTTCGATCCATTTAGGGTTCAGTACTCTGGAACGCACCACACGATTCAGCTCTTCTTTTAAGGTACGAATTTTTGGCGAGCTAGGGTTGGAATGGTCACTGTGATAGACACTCGGCGCTTGTCCGCTAAACTCGGTCACTGCATTGGTCATGCCGCCTTGGAATTGATAATAATCGTCTGAATCAAGAATATCGTGCTCACGGTTATCTTGGTTTTGCACGACCGCATCCAGTTGCGACAGTCGCTCAATAAAGGCGTCTTTTGCTTCAACACCTTCGCCACTCATTTTGTGATGAACGCCTTTGCTATTCACATCATCACTATGAGAACCGTATGCATAACCGCCCCAATTTACATAAGCTTCGGCAAGATCGGCTTTAGTATCCCAACAACGCTCATCAATCAAACCTTGCAGTCCTGCGCCGTAAGCGCCTGGTTTGCTTCCGAACACACGGTAAGTGGCTTGACGATTCGCCTCGACTTCACTCATACCTTTCGCCAGTAATTGGGTTTTACGTGCTTCCACATTGGCGCGTATCACATTGCCATTACCGGGCTCTTGATAGTCAGCCAGTGCCAACACGGCTGCATCATACAGTCGCATCACATTCGCAAACGCATCACGAAAAAAGCCAGAAACACGCAAAGTGACATCCACTCGAGGTCGACCTAATTGCATGCACGATACAATCTCAAAATCCGTCACACGGTTCGATCCCGGCGCCCAAATTGGGCGAATTCCCATTAAGGCAAAGGCTTGAGCGATATCATCGCCACCGGTACGCATAGTAGCGGTGCCCCATACAGACAACCCCAGGTCTTTTGGATAATCACCATGTTCTTGTAAATGTCGCTGAATCAAAGCCTCGGCCGATTTCTGACCAATCGCCCATGCCGCAGGCGATGGAATCGCACGATTATCCACAGAAAAAAAGTTACGCCCTGTTGGTAAAGTATCGAGTCGGCCTCGGGTTGGTGCACCACTTGGGCCTGGGGGAATAAAACCGCCCGCCAAGCCGGTTATCAAGGCTTGAATTTCATCGTGAGCACTTTGCTGCAAAGCCACCAACAAGCGTTTCTTACTGTGCGCTAATAAAGTGGCGGTTTGTGGTAGTTTGACAGATAAATCGTCTGTGGATTCGTTACCAATCAAATGGCTTAATACCAATGTTTTGGCAAATAACTCCAAGCGTTCTTTGGTATCCGCGTGGGTGCGCCAAGCGAGTTCACTCATTGATTGCAACCGCTCTGGCTTATTGCCTAACCAAGGTGAGCGCTCACTTTTCATCGGGTCAAAATCGTCTTGCTCCAATGAAAGGTCTTTTACTAATGCATGGAGAATGCCTTGGCTGGTGATCTCACTGCCACGAGGTAAACGTAACAAAGCCACCAAGGTATCAGCCAGTTTGTCGTCTTCTGGCAACTCTCCCAGGCGATGCAAGCCATGACGAATTTGCGCTTCTTTTATCTCACATAAATACGTATCAAGCCCCTCCAAGACCGCATCGTCACTGCCGGATTCAACATCCTCACTTGCAATAATCGCCAGCTCTTCTAAAAGGTGAGATTCTTGAACTTTTTTAAGGATTTGCTCACGCAACCAAGTTTCGCGACGCACATCCATGCCCATAGCCTGATAGTATTCATCAACAAGATTTTCTAGCTCAGCCATCTCACCATACGTTTCAGCCCGAGTCATCGGTGGCATAAGATGGTCAATGATCACCGCTTGTGTACGTCGTTTGGCTTGTGTTCCTTCACCAGGGTCATTGACAATGAAAGGATAAAAGTGCGGCATCGGACCAAGAGCGATATCGGGCCAGCACGATTCAGATAAAGCCGTGCCCTTACCCGGTAACCATTCTAGGTTGCCATGTTTGCCCACATGCACAAAAGCATCTACTTGATAGACATGACGCAACCAAAAATAGAACGCCAAATAGCTATGGGGCGGAATCAAATCAGGGTCATGATAATTTGCCGCGAGATCCAAATTAAAACCACGGGCCGGCTGAATACCGACAAAGGTTTCGCCAAGTCGAATCCCAGCCAACATGATACGTCGCTGACCATTTTGCTCGCGGCATTTGTGGTCATCTTCCGGTGCCCCCCAGCGGTCCCAAACGGCGTTTTGGCATTCTAATGGCAGTTGATAAAAGTAATGTAGGTAGTCTTCCAAGGCAAGACTTTGCCAACACCCTCTTTCATGCAAAGTATTAGGATTATTCGTCACTGCGCCCAGCAATGCTTCAATCAAGGCATTACCGTGCGCAGGAATATGCTCAATCGGGTAACCAGCAAAGTCTAAAGCATTCAATAAATTCACCGCAGAAGCGGGCGTATCCAAGCCCACACCATTGCCAATACGACCGTCTTTGGTTGGGTAATTGGCTAACACAAAAGCGATGCGTTTTTCATGATTGGGTTTGCTGGCTAAATTAGCAAAACGTTTGGCAAGTTGAGCGACAAAGCGTGCCCGCTCTTCGTGCAGCTCATAGCGTACTAAATCGACTTGAGCAATGTCGTTATAATGACTCAAAGCTTTAAAACTCACCGCACGAGTCACGATACGACCATCCATTTCTGGCAAAACAATTTGCATGGCCACATCTCGGCTACGCAAGCCTTGAGTTTGGGCAAGCCAATCTTCTTCAGTACTGCCAGACAAAATCAACTGCAACACGGGAATCGGTGACGCAAAAGCCGATTGAAAATCCGTCGGTTCAGAGGCCAAATCTGGGCTACCCACCCGATTGGCAGCAAAACCAGTCGTATTTAAAATAACCTTGGCTTGGGTGCGCTCCACCAGCGATTCTATCAAGCCAACCGACACATCATCTTTGAGAGAACTCACCGCCACAGCCAAGGGTACCAAACCTTCTTGTTCGATAATCTCAATCAAGCCATCAAACATGGCGGTGTTTCCGCTTTGTAAATGAGAGCGGTAAAACACCAAGATGGCAACAGGACGACTTTGTGCTAATTCATCCACATAGTGGCTTTGCCACTGGGTAAAGCCAGACGAATGACCAGCATGATAAATCAGCGCGCTCGGCAAAGGCGCTGGCTCTTGCCACGCATAAGACAAGGCAAAGTAGCGATCAGAAAGGAAATAAAACAATTGTTGGGCGTTAACTTGCCCGCTTTCACGTAGATAGCGCCATACTCGATGGCAATCTTCTGGTGTCGCGGTGGAGACATTCGTTAACGAAGGGTCGTGGGAGTCGTCACCGGATACCACGATTAAAATGCGGCTGGCTTTTGCTTTTGCCCATTCTTGCAAGCGCTGAAAACCATACGCCCAATAATGCTCACCGCCAAGCAGTGAAACCACCACGACGTTGGCATGATCAAGCACCTTGTGCTCATATAAATCGTAAGCCGCGGGTTTAACCAGCTGCATCCAATTAGCAAGGCGAACACTCGGTAGTCGCACGTTTTCCCATTCATCATTGGCACGATGAAGAGAAACAATCTGATCAAGCGCACTACCAAGTGAACCGAGCACACTATCCGCAGCCGCCAGAATAACCAACTCTGCTGGAGTTTGCCCAAGATCAACAATCCCTTCATCGTCAACAAAGCCACCCGGTTTGGCTGCTAATAAATGCACGGTTTCTCCAGCTTATTTCTTGTACTTACCTGTCATTCCCGCGAAGGCGGAAATGACAAAAAGGTGTTATGCAAGGGCATGCTACCGTCATCAAGCACTCAGTGCATCGTGTAAAATACCTTCGATGTTCTCTTTACTAATGCCTTTACCGATGAATACCAACTGTGTTTTACGCACTTCTTCTGGCTGCCATAAACGGTCAAAGTAACGGTCTAAACGCGTGCCAACCACTTGAAATACTTGGCGCATTGGTTTTCCGTGAACGGCAGCAAAACCTTTAATACGGAAAATGTTGTGTTCTTCAACCAGCTGCATCAGGGTTTCTTGCAAAAGATCAGATTGCACTTCACCCAATGTCACAACAAAAGAATCAAAATGATCGTGTGCGTGGTCGTGATGGGCACCATGAGCATGATGATGGTCGTGATGGTTATGCACCTCATCGATTCGGCTTTCTGTTGCTGCGTCAATGCCTAACAAAACATCCAATGCCGCCTCGCCATTTTCGATATACACGGTTTTCACTGTGCTGGGTACTTCATGAGCAATAATGGCTTGCACGCGTGCACGTTCTTCGTCATTAAGTAAGTCGTTTTTACTCACCACCACCAGATCCGCGGCACTGAGCTGATCATCCAGTAATTCTTGCAGGCTTGGATCATGATCCAAACTCTCATCCGCTAGACGTTGTGCTTGCACCTTGTCTTCGTCATGAGCAAAACGCCCCGCCGCCACGGCCGCACCATCAACAACAGTAATAACCGCATCAACGGTACAATGCTCTTTTATACCCGGCCAGTTAAAAGCCTGAACGAGCGGCTTAGGTAATGCCAAGCCACTGGTTTCGATCAGGATATGGTCAATATCACCTCGGCGAGCAACCAACTGCTGCATGACAGGTAAAAACTCTTCTTCTACGGTGCAGCAAATACAACCATTCGCCAGCTCATAAAAACCGTCGTCGCTACGCTGGCTCCCCTCTTCAACCCCTTCTGGGCAATCAAGAGGACAAGAGCGCAGTAGATCCGAATCAATATCCAGCTCACCAAACTCATTGACGATCACCGCAATACGCTTGCCTGCGGCTTGTTTTAGCACATTGGATAATAACGTTGTTTTACCACTGCCCAAAAAGCCAGTCACAATTGTTGTTGGAATTTTATTCAATTGCATGATTCATCCTTCTTACTTTGAGGGAAAGTCTGTTTACACTAGATTTTTTTAGGCTTATGTATCTTACGAAAGATGTGCGCTTGTCCTTTATCGTATAAATAAGAATCCGCAAAATCTTCCGTGTCTAATACCTTCCCGACCAATATCAAACTGGTACGAGTAAATTTTTTCTCTCTTACTTTGGCGACAATATCTGCCAAGGTTCCCACCACATAATCTTGATCAGGCCAACTGGTGCGATAACACACCGCAACAGGGCAATCCTCACCGTAATGTGGAATCAGCTCTTCAACAATTTTATGGATACGCGTAATGCCAAGATGAATCGCTAACGTGGCGCCACTCTGTGCTAGTGCAGGCAAACGCTCCCTTTCAGGAAAAGGTGTTTTACCTTCATAGCGAGTCATGATGACCGTTTGAGAAACGCCCGATAAGGTCAACTCTTTGCGTAACAACGCGGCCGAGGCGGCAACAGCACTGACCCCGGGTATCACTTCGTAATCAATATTCAGAGCTTCCAAGCGACGAATTTGTTCGCCAATCGCCCCGTACAAAGCCGGATCGCCAGACTGCAAACGAGCAACATCTTTGCCTTCTTGCGCCGCTTTTTCGATAACGGCTGTGGTCTCATCCAAGTTCATTTCGGCGGTGTCGTATATCGCTTGCGCAGAACCACGAACACTGTCTATTACTTGTGGGGGAATCAAAGAACCTGCATAAAGAACAATTGGGCAGCGCTCCATGGTTTTAACGGCTTTCACCGTCATCAAATCTGGATCGCCGGGGCCTGCGCCAATAAAGTAAACTTTCATTTATTTCTCTTACCTTTTATCACAAGCTAAAGCCTATATCAGCGCTCTTACAGCTTCTTAGAGTAGCCACGCGGCGTATAAATCCAATGCTTCTGACCATTGACTATGTGTTTGCTATCCGAGTTCCCGACACTGACCATGGTGAACATATCTACGTCTTTGGCGTCTAATTCACCCAATGTCGTAAAGGTAATCTCTTCTTCTGGACGAGTGAGCTGACGACCAATCATCACAGGAGTGCTGGCAGGACGATATTGCAATAAGACATCACGCGCGTGATTCAATTGCCAATCGCGTTTTTTTGACACAGGATTATAAAAAGACACCACAAAATCACCTGCACCACAGGCATGTAAGCGCTTATCAATGGTTTCCCAAGGGGTCAACAAATCAGACAGTGAAATGGTACAAAAATCGTGCCCCAACATAGCGCCGACTCGGCTCGCTCCCGCTTGCATCGCCGAAATACCTGGAATAACTTCTATGTCTACATCCAGCCATTCAGGGTGATTCTCTTTGCCTTGTAACTGCATATCAAGCAATTCGAATATCAAGGTGGCCATGGCATAAATGCCAATATCACCACTGGAAATCAACGCGGTATTTTTACCTTGCGCTGCCAAATTAAGCGCTAGGCGGGCACGCCCAATCTCTTCACCTAGGGGCAGGTCATGAAACGTCTTACCTTCACTCAGCTCACCAAGTAAATCTAAATAATAGCCATAGGCAACCCAATCACTGCAGACAGCTAATGCTGTCGTGGCATTGGGCGCTACCAAACCGAGATCGCCAGGCCCCATACCCATTACAAATAACTTGCTCATGCACTCTCTACAATCTAATCAAGCGCCACAAGACGCGAATAAGACAATTGTACACGGATTACAAATCGGACGGGATGAAAACACCACGATTTAGAATGAACGCTTTTCACGAGCAACACTAAGATTCAACACGCACAAGCTGACACTGGAGTTTTTTCATATCCCGTAGCTCAAACATAGCTTCATCAGAGTGAATCCAGAAAGACACACCTTCGCCCAAATAAGATGCGCCGGAAGCACTCACTGCTTGAGTTAGCTGATACTCTTTTTTCTGCCAAGATAATTGAGCTTGATCTGCGTGAAAAAGAATGGCTAACGGTTTACCATTGCAGTTATAAACAGCAGAATTGGTTTGTATGGTGTTTTCAGCTTCATAGATTTCATCGTCAGAGTCGATATTCCTTCCTACAGAACTACAAGCCACTAAACCAAAAAAAGAAATAACCACTAGGGCATTGGGTATCACGGTTTTTTTTATGCGCATTTTCGAGACTCCATTCTAGAACCACTTGTTCCAGTCCACTTATTTTTTGAGTGATGGTTATAATAAGTGACATGAATTTTAACACTCCCTTCGGCCTCTAGCCAGAAAATAAGATCAACCACCGAGATTCTAATGGGTTACTTTATGTAAATAATCGCTTCTTATTGGCGAATAAACCGATACATTGTCACAAAATCACCACAATTGAGACGATCAGAGACTTTGACAGTTAAGGACAAAAACGAGTATATTTCCTGCGTCGGATATATCCGACTTCGTTCTCGGGGCGGGGTGAAATTCCCCACCGGCGGTAAAGGCTATTTTTAAACAACAGCCTAAGCCCGCGAGCGCCTTTTAGATATTTTCTTTTAGGGTCAGCAGATCTGGTGTAACTCCAGAGCCGACGGTCATAGTCCGGATGATAGAGAGCGCGTCAGACAAAACCTATTAGAGTACCGTATTTTTTGCGGTGCCCAACAAAGGTATGCCATTTAAACGTGGTGTATTTGCCTGCCCGTTCGCCCTGATTCACCTTAGATATTTAGGATTAAAAAATGAATCAGAGCTCAACGAATATTGAATTCACTCCAGCAACAAAACGCATCGCTATTCTGCATGCTTCTTGGCACACCGAAATCGTGCTGAATTGCGTAGAAGGCTTCACAAAAGAGCTTGTAGCTCGTGGTTACGATGCGTCATTAATAGACATCATTCCCGTACCAGGCGGCTACGAAATTCCACTACAAGCAAAACTGCTTGCTAAAAGCGGACAGTATTCCGCGATTGCTGGCACGGCATTGGTTGTAGATGGCGGTATTTATCGTCATGACTTTGTTGCCTCAACTATCTGCAATGCCCTAATGCAAGTCCAATTGGAAACAGAAGTACCGGTTCTTACCGCGGTGCTGACACCACATAACTTCCATGAACACGACGAACATAAAGACTACTTTAGCCGTCATTTTGTTAAGAAGGGAATTGAGCTGGCAAATGCCTGCGATCAAACCATTCGCTTGACAGAAAAAGCCAAACAAATGCGATAAGCATTAGCTTATACAGGCACCAAAGTCGTCAAAACGCCTCGTATCTCAGATGATACGAGGCGTTTTTATTTTAACGATACACACTAAGAGAATGTGCTAAGAAAAAGCATGAGATCTTAGCGAGATATAAAGATCACTCTTCCTATCCGCCTCAACACATAACCCCAACATATCATCAATAAAAAAACCTAACGCTCGGCGTTCAATTTGCTCGATGCCTTGCTGCTGTTGAAGGGATAAATTGCCGTATCTTGAGGCCGCCCCAAAATCACCAAACAACACATATCCTTCTTCGTTGATCAAGGTATTGTGAGCATAAAGATCTCCGTGACTGACCTTTTTCTCACAAAAATATGCGACTAACTGATCTACTTGCTCAATAATTCGGGCAATTTTATCAACTGAAAATTGCTGGTCTTGTGCAAAAGTATCTCGTGTGCAAGACGCCAAACTGGGCGGTTGCCCTAAATTTGTATAATGGGCAGGAATTAGCTCCATTACGAGAGCTGAGCAATCCACCTCTGCCACCTTAGCAAGAGGGCGAACCAAGTTTTTATGACTGCCAACGACAAGACATGCATCCAGTTCATCTTGTGGATAACCGTCACTGGTCACCTCACCTTTAAATACTTTTACAGCAACAGAGTCTGAAAAATGAAAGGGGTTTTCTCGCCATGTTGCGAGGGAAATAACGCCAGATGCGCCCTGCCCTAAAACCTGATGTAACTCTAAGTCTCGAAATGGCACTGTCTTAAATTCATTATGGGGATCACGTGCAGCACAAAATGGATTACCAGAAAATGCTAACCAAGCCAAACGAGGTAGCGTTAATAAAACATCAGGAAAAGCCGCCAGCTGATTAGCAGACAAACGAATCAACTCTAGATTACGGCAGTTTACGATGGAGTCGGGAAGTGTCGTTAAACGGTTACCAGCCAATGCCAGTTTTTGCAGTCGCGTCAATCTGCCAAAGTCTTTTGGTAACGACGTTATTTTGTTATCCGTAAGAATGAGCCAACGCGTTAAGGTTGGTAACGAATCCGATGAGACACGAGTGATTTGGTTACTTTTAAACCCGATCATCTCTAAGCTCTCACATCGTCCTAACGCTTCTGGCAAATGAGTAAAACGATTATTCGAGCAAAACACTATACGAAGTTTTGTGAGACGCGATAGGTCAGCGGGTAATTCACTTAGCTTATTATTCGACAGATCTAAAATTTCTAGACTATCAGCCAGATCAAAAATAGCCTCAGGGAAAGTCGTTAAATTATCCGATAACTGTAAGCGAACTACGCCTTTCAGCTCTCCACGGTTAAGCTGGTCGAGTGTGTGCAAAATAAAACTCTTTGTAATGAAAATTTACACACATTATAACCAATTAAGGGCATAGGATGGTGACTTTTATCTTGCTAATAACACTGCAATCAGTGCAATCATTGCCGGCAAACCTTGTATGAATAAAATCTTTTTGCTTGAAGTAATGGCACCATACACGCCAGCGACACCCACACAGAGTAAAAAGAAAATCGTTACGTGTGGCCCCTCTTCACCAAGCCACAACCCCCACAGCAAGCCCACAGCAAGAAAGCCATTGTAAAGTCCCTGATTCGCTGCCATCACCTTACTTGCTTTAGCAAAGTCTGGCTTCAACCCAAAGATCTTCATGCCTTTAGGCGTATCCCAAAGAAACATCTCAATATACATGATGTAGAAATGCAAGAATGCGACAAAAACCGTGGCTAACGTTGCGATTAACTCCATACCCTCTCTCCTTCTTATTTTTATCCCATTAAGCAAACTTTCCCCAGTCTCTTATCTCATTGCAATCAAGAAACAGAGAAACTATTTTGCTCTATCCTGGTCTACTTCATCAAGCACGTTGGATTTTTTATCTGTTTGCGCAAGTTTTTGCTGGAAATCTTGCAGCGCAATGGTCAGCGCACCTACGGCGACACTGGGTTCAATATCGTGACTTTCCAATAACGCAATAAGATCAACAGCCAATTTGATATGATCTGGCGCTTGGTCTAAAGACATAAAAACTCCATGCGAAAAACGGCAATAATATATAGGTAAAATACACTAAATAGTCCGTGAAAAACCATTTTGCCGTCTATAATGGCTTTTGGCATTATCAATTGTTCAGCGTAAATAAGACAAATACAATACACATCGAACATAAACAAGCCTAATTTAACGAGGTTACCGTGATTACAAATGAATTTTGGTTAGATCGATGGAAAACGGGACGTATCGGCTTTCACCAAGAAGGTGTCAATCCTAAACTGATTGAGTTTTGGCCCATATTACCAAAAGGCAGTAGCGTTCTTGTGCCTCTGTGTGGCAAGTCCAATGACATGATCTGGTTGGCGGAACAAGGCTATCAGGTCACGGGCGTTGAACTGTCTTCCTTGGCAGTCATTCAATTTCTGGGTGATAACGATTTAAGTTATGATACCCATCAACAAGGTGAGCTAAAAATCCACACAGTGAATGGTTTACCACTGCGGATTGTTGAAGGCGATTATTTCCTTTTCACTGAAAGCGAATTTGATGCTTGCTACGATCGCGCCGCCATGATCGCCATGCCAGACTCAAGACGCGCTGAATATGTCACACACACTCTTGGGCGTATGTCTTCTACTGCCAGCTTATTACTGATTTCATTACAGTATGATGGCGACACACAAGGGCCACCATTCTCGGTCGATGAAGAAAGCATAACAGTACTGTGGGGAAATAAAATTCAAAGAATTGCGTCCGAGAATTTAGCGCAAACCAATCCTCTCTACAAAGAACAAGGACACAATGTTTTTGAGGAAAGTGTGTGGCGTATTCAAGCTTAGCGAATATAAGGTTGAATAGCCCTAGATTAGACTGTCTACCCTAGGTTTTTTCTGGGATAATACGGCACAATTTTTCACCGATAATCCATGTATCCTTGTAATTGCCACGTATCAATCATCGCCATTACGCCCGATACCAAGAGTAGATAATGATCAAACGACATAAAACCGCCAAGCAACTCTTTTCTTACCCATTGTATTGGGCTGAGTGTTATGGGGTTTCCCCCTTTCTTCCTACCACCAGAGAGGAAATGGATGCCCTTGGTTGGGACAGTTGCGATGTTATCATAGTAACAGGGGATGCCTATGTGGATCATCCTAGTTTTGGTATGGCGGTATTAGGTCGCTTATTAGAAGCTCAGGGCTATCGTGTCGGGATTATTGATCAGCCAGATTGGCGCAATACTCAAGACTTTATGCGCCTTGGTCGCCCCAATCTCTATTTTGGTGTTACCGCAGGCAACATGGATTCTTTAATCAACCGTTACACGGCCGATTTGAAAGTACGAAATGACGATGCCTATACACCTTACGGTGTTGGAGGAAAACGTCCTGACCGCGCGGTTATTGTCTACTCACAGCGCTGTAAAGAAGCCTTCCAAGACGTGCCTGTGATGATTGGAGGTATTGAAGCCAGTCTGCGACGCATTGCTCAATACGACTACTGGAGCGATGAAGTTCGTCGCTCAGTTTTAATCGACTCTACAGCAGATATCTTACTTTACGGTAACGCCGAACGTGCGATGATTGAAATCACGCATCAAATGGCCATGGGCAAAACTCTCGACGAACTCACCGATATTCGTGGTACCACCATTGTTCGTAATGCGCCTCCTGGTGGCTATACAGAAATCGACTCGACTCGTGTTGATTGGCCGGGTAAGGTCGATCAAATCTACAGTCCTTACGAATATATTCCGGAAGGAAAATGTCAAACTAAAGACGAAGGCGATTCGGATGTTATGCCTATTCGCGTGATTCCCGCACCACTACGCCGTGGTGAAAAACTGGATCCAGAAAAAACCTATATTCGTTTACCCTCTTTTGAAAAAGTGTCTAAAGACCCTGTGCTATACGCGCACACTTCACGTATTTTGCACCTTGAATCAAACCCACATAACGCTCGTGCGCTGATCCAGAAACATGGCAAAAAAGAAATCTGGGTAAATCCACCACCGATCCCATTAGAAACCCCTGAGATGGATGGGGTGTTCGATTTACCTTATGCTCGCGTACCACATCCAAAGTATAAAAAAGCCCGTATCCCTGCTTATGACATGATCAAAACGTCGATCAATATCATGCGTGGCTGCTTTGGTGGCTGCACTTTTTGTTCGATTACCGAACATGAAGGACGCGTTATTCAATCTCGCTCACACGAATCTATCTTAAATGAGATTGAAGACATAAAAGCAAAGGTACCAGGTTTCACAGGTCATATCTCTGACCTTGGTGGACCAACCTCTAACATGTATACCTTGAACTGCAATGATGATGAGGTTCAAGCTTCTTGCCGCAAGCTGTCCTGCGTGTACCCCACCATTTGCTCTAATTTAAACACGGACCACAGTCCAACCACGGAACTGTACCGAAAAACACGTGCTGTTGAAGGCATTCACACCGTTTCTATTGCCTCAGGCCTGCGTTATGATCTCGCTGTTGAGGATCCAGAGTACGTGCGCGAGCTGGTAACCTATCACGTTGGTGGCTTGTTAAAAATCGCGCCAGAACACTCTGAACAAGGTACTTTATCAAAAATGATGAAGCCGGGTATGGGAACATACGACCGCTTCAAACGCATGTTTGATAAATATTCCAAAGAAGCGGGTAAGAAACAACATTTGATCCCTTACTTTATTGCGGCCCATCCAGGCAGCTCAGATGAAGATATGCTTAACCTTGCCGTCTGGTTAAAAACCAATGATTTTAAACCAGACCAAGTACAAACTTTTTATCCGTCGCCAATGTCATTAGCAACGGCGATGTACCATTCAGGCAAAAACCCATTAAAGCCTGTGACGTATAAGAGTGAAGACGTTTATACTCCAAAAGACGCCAAGCAACGAACCGTACAAAAAGGTTTCTTGCGCTACCATGACCCAAGTAACTGGCAAGACCTACGTAATACCTTAGTTAAAATGGGTCGTACTGATCTTATTGGTCACGGAGACAATAAATTAGTTCCAGCTGAAGACAGAGACAAGCAAATACACCGTCGACCACAAAAAGCAAAACCGGGGCAGGCTATTGGCGCGTCTCACACATCAAATAGACCGACAATGGAAAAAAATGCAGTTGCCGAAAAAGCACGTCGTAAAAATGCCAATGAAGCTTCTGCAACCCCATCAAAGCGTCGTAAGGCAAAAGTAAAGACTCGCCAATAAATCCTGTCTAGAATATAAAAAAACGTGGCATATTATTTACATATGCCACGTTTTTTAAGTTAGAAGCAATAGACGTTAGCAACGTCTATAAGAATAATTTATTCTGCTTACGACAAATCAAAACCAGCTCAATTGCAGAAATTAAAATCAAGGTATAACCTAACGTCTCGATTCCTTCTTCTACAATGTTTTTCACTAATCGCATATAGGCGTCCCCCATAATGGCCTGCCAATATGAACTTCGACCTATTAAACGAGAAAATGCCAAGATAGTAACAAATCCAGCCAAAAAAGTGCCGAAGCAAGGCTGTTGAGAATATTCTTTTAATGAAGCGTATATGATAGAAAATCGCCCCCATAGAAAAACAAGTACGCAAACAAAAATCAAACCAACAATGCATTGCCAAGCGCCATCAAACACATAGACATCCAGTAAAGAATCAGATTCACGCACAAACATCATGGCCAGCAAAGCACCGAGTAAAGTTGCTGCTATGTTCAATTTTGCATTCAAACGCGCTGCGTACAAAAAAAGCACACAACTAAAGAAAGACATAAAGTCTTGCAGGTGTTCAGTTAGTGTACTTTCACTATATTGAGCAGCTGTTTGGAATTCATAGCCCTCTAAAGAGATTAATTGAGCCACACCCGCCACAGCGAAAAGATAAGCAAGACTACGAAAAATAAACATAAAAAAACCTCGATTTTTAATATCGAGATTTTAATGAAAAAAAAGTGAAAAACGATGCTTAAAAAGAAGATGACACTATCATTTCTTGTTTTATGCGCATGTTATGACAGTTATAATTAATATGTCATAACATGCGCACCATTAGGATATGTAATACCACTATCTCTAATTAAGAGGATCTATAATCAATCAAGCTTAATGACGCTTCACTGTCCATCAACTCATCCTGCATACTCTCCACATAACCAGCCACTTCATCAGGCGCCAGAAAGTGTGCAATGTGATACATAGCATCCCCTTCTTGAACTAAGGGAATATTCTGCTTACCGATAATAATACCGCCATTTTTACACAATACCTTATCAAGAATATCACCATAAGGGTCTTTGATTTCAGCCAGTACATCGCCCGCTTCAACTAGGTCACCCAGTTCTTTGATATGTGTAGTAAAACCGCTGTCGGTGGCGCGAACCCAACTGCTGCTTCGAGCAATTCTTGGCTCAGACAGCGATTTCTTACTGCGAGACTTGGGCAACATCCCTAAATGTCTCATCACTCCAACAATCCCTTTCACGCCTGCTCTGATGGAAAGCTCATCAAAACGCAAAGCTTCTCCTGCTTCATACAGAATGACTTTTGCCCCCACATCATTTGCGCACTCTCGCAAAGAACCATCACGGAGGTTGGAGTTCATCAGAACTGGCACACCGAACGCTTTAGCAATTTCAAGTGTTTCGGGGTCATCAAGGTTGGCTCGAATTTGCGGCAAATTCGTACGGTGTAAACTTCCAGTATGAAGATCAATACCGTAATCTGCTTTGGAAACAATTTCATTTAAAAAGCGATCAGCGACACGACCAGCCAAAGAGCCACGCTGAGAGCCAGGAAAAGAACGATTCAAATCACGACGGTCGGGTAAATAGCGACTCTGACTTAGAACACCATAACCATTCACAATTGGCACGGCAATCAGAGTCCCTTTCAAATTTTCCAAATATTTACTTTGAATAATACGGCTAATGATCTCAACACCATTAAGTTCGTCGCCGTGAATGGCCGCACTAATAAACAATGTTGGACCAGATCGTTTGCCACGTTTAACAAAAACAGGCATCGACATATTGGTATCGGTATACAGTTTTACCATTGGCAGCTTTATTCTTGCAGTGCCGCCTAACGGAATATCCACACCACCAATCGTTAAAACCGTCTTCGCCATTAGCCCTTCCCTTTTGTTTTTGTATTACTCAAAAAAGCAGTCTTTTCAATATGCTGAATGATCATTGAAGCGACATCCTTTCCAGTGGCCGCCTCAATACCTTCCAAGCCTGGAGATGAATTAACCTCCATAATCAAAGGGCCGTGATTAGAGCGCAAAATATCCACACCACACATATTCAACCCCATCACTTTTGCCGCTTCCACTGCCGTGCGCCTCTCTTCCGGGGACAATCTAATTAACGATGCCGTTCCGCCACGGTGCAGGTTAGAACGAAATTCGCCCTCAGCTCCTTGTCGCTTCATTGCAGCAATAACTTTACCACCGACCACTAGACAACGAATATCAGCACCGCCCGCCTCTTTGATGTATTCTTGTACCAAAATATTCGCTTTTAGCCCCATAAAGGCTTCAATAATCGACTCCGCGGTTTTATTCGATTCCGCCAACACAACTCCGATACCTTGAGTACCCTCTAACAACTTAATCACAACAGGCGCACCACCGACGTTTTTCAACAAATCACCTATCTTATCAGGGTGATGTGCAAAACCTGTTTTGGGCAATCCCAGACCCTTACGAGACATTAACTGCAAAGATCTTAACTTATCACGAGATCGACTGATCGCAACCGACTCATTGATACTGTAGGTCCCCATCATTTCAAATTGCCTAACAACCGCCGTACCATAAAAAGTCACGGACGCGCCAATTCTTGGAATAACTGCGTCGTATTTTGGTAAAGGCTGGCCATTGTAACGCACAGATGGATTACTACTGGTGATGTCCATATAGCAATGCATCGTATCAATAACATCTACCTCATGACCGAGCTGCTCACCGGCTTCAACCAATCGACGAGTAGAATAAAGCCGTGGATTACGAGAAAGTATTGCGATTTTCATAGATGTCCTTTGAACAGAAAAATAAAGCACACGAGCAAACGATGCTTATAAAAATGCCTATAAATAGAGAAAGATCATTGGCGCGAGAATAGTGAATCAGAATACATTTAGAAAGAGATTTCTGCCTTTTCCATAAAAAAATCTCCAAGCACCTTTGCATAACAAAAGCACTTAGAGATTCGTCAAGAATCAAACAAGAAGCTGCGATTACTTTTTCGGTGAAAACGGGTTTTCAGACGATTTAAACTCAAAAATAATCGGTGTGCCGGTAATATTAAGCACGGTTCTAAACTTATTTTCCAAGTAGCGCTTGTAACTACCAGGCAAAGAGTCTGTCTGATTTCCATGCACCACGATACGTGGCGGGTTAGAACCGCCTTGATGTGCATAGCGTAATTTAATGCGACGACTGTTCACCATAGGAGGCTGATGCTCTGCAACCGAATCCTCCAAGATCCGTGTCAAACGGTTGGTTGTCCACTTGGCATAGCAGGATTCATACGTGCTTTCGATGGTATCGTATAAATCACCAACGCCAGTACCATGCAACGCCGAAATATAATGAACCTTCGCGTAAGGAACAAAGCCTAAACGACGCTCAACTTCACTCTTAATATGTTCACGGTCCTCTTTTTTAAGACCGTCCCACTTATTAATCGCAATAATCACACCGCGACCAGCGTCCAACACATAACCGATCATATGAAGATCTTGTTCAACTAGATCTTCGTGAGAATCGATCACGACAATCACCACGTTAGCATCTTGAATGGCCTGCAATGTCTTCACGATAGAAAACTTTTCAACCGCCTCTTTGACGTGTTTACGTCGACGAATGCCCGCTGTATCAATAAGAGTGTATTCTTTATCATGACGCACATAAGGAATATACACACTGTCGCGAGTCGTGCCAGGCATGTCATAAACCACCACACGGTCTTCACCTAACATGCGATTAACCAATGTAGACTTACCCACATTTGGACGCCCCACCACGCCAATACGAATACCACGAGACTCTAAACTAATTTGATTTTTTGCTTCTTCAACACGCTCAGCGTAAGGCAACATAACCTTATCAATTAAGACATGAACCCCTTTACCATGCGACGCCGCAATCGGGTGTAACTCACCAAAACCCAACGAATAAAAGTCTGCTAAGGCAATATCTTCGTTAATACCATCTGTCTTATTAACCACAAGAGAAACTGGCTTATTTGAGCGACGCAAATGATTAGCAATCATCTCGTCAGCAGGGTTTAAGCCGTGGCGGCCATCAACAATAAACAAAACAGTATCAGCTTCTTCGATGGCTAACAAAGACTGTCGTGCCATTCTTTCGTCAATACCTTGCTCATCACCACTGATACCACCCGTATCAATAACAATAAACTCATGCTCACCAAGCTTACCGTCACCGTATTTACGGTCACGGGTTAAGCCTGGATAATCGGCAACCAAAGCATCACGGGATCTCGTCAATTGATTGAAGAGAGTTGACTTGCCAACATTGGGTCTACCTACCAATGCAATAACTGGAATCATTTTTTTACCTATAAAAATACAAAGCGGCCACCACCCCAAAAAAGGATGGCAGCCTCTTTAAAAAATCGCTAACAAAAATCAAAATTAATTTCAGTAGCTCAATGCCGTCACGTTAGAGTTCGGCGTAAGAATAAACAGCTGCTTATCATTTGCGACCATTCGACTTCCTGGTGGCACCTTGTTGTCAGCAACCTTGTGCACCGCTATTTCACCTGAGTTTAAATCAAGTAAATGAACATAACCAGCTCGGTCCATGACAGCCACATAATCACGGAAAAATTCAGGAGAAATCAAATCACGCTCAACAAGATCCGCATTCTCCCATACCTCAGTACCATTTTTTGCATTCAAAGCAATGACTTTGCTCGTCATATCAACAGCAATGAGTAATTCGCCTTTAACCGCAACACCAACTGAGCTCGCAATACTGCGTTGCCATAATGGCCGTCCACTTTCAAGAGAAAGCGCAACCAACGTCCCATTGTAAGCAACAGCATAAACAACGCCATTACTTACTACCAAACGACCATCGATATCGCTCAGCCTTTCTATTTCGTATCGCCCTTCAGGCTTTCCTACTTCATAAGACCAAAGCAGATTGCCGCCCTGTAAAGAAAACGCTTTTAATCGTCCACTCGCAAAGCCCGCAATCACTTTGCCATCTACAATAATGGGAGCGCTTGTACCACGTACAGTAAGCGATGGCAAATCTTCTTTGGCACGCCACAGAATATCACCGGTCTCAGCGTCAAGCACACTCAACCAGCCATCCGCAGTTTGTACCGCCAATTTGCCAGCGGCGTAAGCAGCCTCAGATAAAACTTCCGAACTTAAAGACTTTTCCCATAAAACAGCTTTATTTGCCAAAGAAACAGCGACTAACTTAGCATCATATGTACCAAAGAACAGCGTGTCTCCATGACGAGCTACGCCAGAGCTCGGTTTAAATTCTGTCGACAGTGTATTCTTCTTTTTACCTTTCTCTTGCCCTAGCTCGTAAACCGTGCCTTTTTCCGTTACAAAAAACAGAGCATCATCTTCCGCTACGAGATTAAAACGTTCGCTCGACTCACCAAAGTTTCCATCTACTCCAGTGCGCCATGAAGTTTTAAGATTTACTTTAGCGTCTAATGCCGGTAAATCGGGTAAAGCGGGACGAGAGTTAGAGCACCCCTGAATGACTAGCGCTGAAAACAATACAACAAGAAAAAGAGACTTGTTCATAATTTAGCCTTTTACCAAATCTTTCAGTTTAATATCTAGCAGAGGATGATTCACACCCACGCCCAATGCTTCGTTTGCTTTCGTATAAGCAACGCGGGCATCATCACGCTTACCTTGTGATATTAAAATATCCCCTATTAGCTCTTGCTGTTGCGCCTCAAATTCCTCTGCGGTTACTTGTTCTGCTCGAGCCATCGCACCCGCGTAGTCTTCTTTTTGAAGCAATAGACGAGCAACACGCAGATTCGCAATGGCAATGAAAGACACATCTTTTGTTTTGGCAATAGCCGTATCTAGGGCACTAATAGCGTCATCATATTGACCATTCTCAGCGTCCACTCGCGCTAAAAATAACTGGCCAAACATGGCATAGCCTGTATCACCATAATCATCAACTAATTGCTTAGCAATGAAAGTAACTGTTTTTTGATTCTCTTCATCACTTAAATCGGCAGACGCTTGCACCAAATTTTGATATAAGGCAGACGCTTCACTCGTATAATTCGCTTGACTCGTTTTCCATGCTTGCCAGCCGAAATAACCACCAACGGCTAGCGCCACCGCGACCACTAGAATAATACCGTTTTTCTTCCACCAAGATTTAAACGCTTCAATTTGTTCTTCTTCAGTCTTTAATTCAGACACTTTCATTTCCTCATACAAGGCACTACCAAATCACTTAAATGGCAGTACGCTATTAAATCAAATTATAATTTGCTATTCAGGTAAGCAACCACATCATGGAGCGGATGAGATTGCTGCTCTCCCGTTAACATGTCTTTCACTTGGCAGATGCCTTGATCGATTTCGTCTTGGCCTAAAATAAGAGTGAAGCGCGCCTCTGATTTATCTGCTTTTTTCATTTGGTTCTTAAAACTACCGCCACCACAATGGCGCAATATGACCAGATTTGGGCTCACTTCGCGCAACTTCTCTGCCAAAACAAAAGAAGCAACTTCGGCGTCATCACCAATACTAACCACAAAAACATCAGCTGAAAATTTAGCCGACTGAGGTATCAAATCTAAGGTTTCAAGCAATAAAACTAAGCGCTCTATCCCCATAGCAAACCCAACCGCAGGGGTAGGTTTTCCTCCTAGCTGCTCAACCAAGCCATCATAGCGACCACCCGCACAAACAGTCGCCTGAGCACCAAGATGTGAGGTCACCCACTCAAAAACCGTTTTGCCATAATAGTCCAAACCTCGAACTAGACGGCGATTAACAACGTAAGAGATGCCGTTGGCTTTTAAGATGGTTTGCAAGCGTTCAAAATGACTTTGCGACTCTTCCCCAATAAAATCCTCTAAACTTGGCGCCTCTTTTAATACAGACTGAGTTGCCTCGTCTTTAGAGTCTAAAATCCTGAGTGGGTTGGTGCCTAAGCGACGTTGGCTGTCTTCGTCTAACTGATCTTTAAATTGCGTCAAGTAGTCAACCAAAGCTGCCTTATAAGCTTCACGCTCAGACGCCAAACCTATCGTGTTCAACTGCAATTCAACCTGTCCTAAAAGACCAAGCTTCTGCCACAGCCGAGCAGACAAAATAATCAGCTCTGCATCAATGTCCGCGGTTCCCATGCCAAAAGACTCGACACCAATCTGATGAAACTGACGATAGCGCCCTTTTTGAGGACGCTCATAACGGAACATTGGCCCCATGTACCAAAGACGCTGAGTCTGGTTAAACAACAAACCAGCCTGATCAGCAGCACGAACACAGCTTGCTGTCCCTTCAGGACGCAAGGTCAATGACTCACCATTGCGATCATTAAATGTGTACATTTCCTTTTCCACGATATCAGTTGTTTCACCAACACCGCGTTTAAACAAATCTGTGTTCTCTACAATGGGAAAACGAATTTGCTGATATCCATAAGACTTAACAACATCAGCCACTGTTTTTTCTAAATATAACCAAACAGAGGATTGATCAGGTAAAATGTCATTCATTCCCCTAATCGCTTGAATTTTACGAGCCACAATGGATCCTTAATTTTTTACAATGATATTGGCTAATTCTCGTTCTTTAAGAAGCGCCTTTTTACGAATCATTTTTTCTAAATCATCAACAAGCGTTTCGTTTTTAGTTTTGCTATTTGGCTTACCATCTTGGTAAATCAAGTTGTTTGGCGATCCACCAGCCAAACCTATGTCTGCTTCTTTTGCTTCGCCAGGTCCATTAACGACACAGCCGATAACCGCCACATCCATAGGAACAACGATATCTTCAAGTCGCTCTTCAAGTTCGTTCATCGTTTTGATTACATCAAAATTCTGACGAGAGCAACTTGGACAGGCAATAAAGTTAATGCCACGATTACGCAGTTTTAAACTGCGTAACATATCCCAGCCCACTTTAATTTCTTGTACAGGATCAGCCGCCAAGGAAACACGCAAAGTATCACCAATACCATCCATCAGAAGTAAACCAAGACCGATAGAAGACTTCACTGTACCAGAACGTAGGCCACCCGCTTCAGTAATACCTAGATGCAATGGATTGTCTATTTGACTCGCAATTTTGCGATACGCTTCTACTGTCATGAAGATATCGGAAGCTTTTAGACTCAACTTATATTCATGAAAATCTAACTCGTCAAAATACTGGATCTGACGAAAAGCAGACTCAACTAAAGCATCAGGTGTTGGCTCACCGTATTTTTTTTGTAGATCTTTTTCCAAAGACCCAGCATTGACACCAATACGTATGGGTATGTTTTTGTCTCGCGCGCAATCAACAACAGCACGAACACGATCTTTGTTGCCGATGTTGCCCGGATTGATTCGAAGACAGTCCACGCCGTACTCAGCCACTTTCAACGCAATTTTGTAATCAAAGTGAATATCGGCAACTAGGGGAATAGAGACCGCTTCCCGAATTTTTTTAAACGCTTCAGCCGCATCCATAGATGGGATAGAAACACGAACTATGTCTGCACCTGCAGCCGAAATAGCACGAATCTGAGCAACCGTCGCGTCAACATCACAAGTCTCAGTATTCGTCATACTTTGAACACTGATTGGCGCGCCACCGCCAACTGGCACATTGCCAACCATAATTTGGCGAGAATGTCGGCGTTTAATAGGGGATTCAAAATGCATAAAAGTCTCTACTTGAGCTCAAATCGAGCCAAATCGTTACGAATAGAAGAAGAAAAATCGAACACTTCGCCTTTAAATTTTAAAGATGACACACCTCGCGCGTAACCAAAGACAATACGGTAAGGAGCTTTGCCCGTTAAAGACAAGTTACTACCCGCCGTTTTTACGCCAGAAAATAGAATTTTACCGGTAGCATCACGCACTTCTGTCCAACAATCCGCCGAAAAAGCCACCTCAATCTCATCTGTATAAGATGGAATAGTCGGAGCCGGTGTCGTAGGCACCTCAGCTGTAGCCCTTATAACATCTTCAGGTCTGACTCCAGCTTCTTCTAAAATAGCCATAGTTTCCGCAGAAAGCCCTGTGACAACCGAACTGTTTCTAACGGAAGAAGGTGCAACAGATTCATTCTCAACCAAACCGCTCGTGCTTACATCATTCTCATCAAGTACCGGGGCTGAAGCTTCATCACTCGCCGAAGCTGGAGCGCTAGGAGACTCATCAAGTGGCACAGTCGGTTCAACCGCTGGGGAAGTTTCCACATTTGGCTCAACCATTAAAGCGCTCTCATTGGCTTCCATCTGTTGCTCTTCCACGGCAACCGTTGTGGATTGGGATGGCCACCAAAAAACTAAAAACACTAAAACAGCAATAATAACAACGGAAATAAACACAATAATTGGATCACCAAGATGCGTTTGCTTGTTCACCTTATCAACAGGCTTAATGGTTGTTTCAACCACTTCTCTACTGCTATCGAAGGCATGCAACATTTCGGTGTGCTCGATACCCAATAAACGACAATAGCTTTTTAAAAAACCCCGAGCGAAGGTCACAGAACGGAAGTACTTAAAATCGTTCGCTTCAAGCGCTCGAACTTGATCTATGGGGATTTTTAACGAGGTGGCAACATACCTTTCATCAAACTCTAGCTCTAGTCTTTTTGACTTCAATCTATTGCCAATATTAATGGTATCCATATTCATTTTGCTTACAGAAGCATTCGTTTGAGATTCAGTTGTCATGTCAATACCTTGAGCCATGCAGGCATGTAAAATTACTCGCTAATGAATACAGTGTAGGGTCAGTCTCGCGTGCAATTAAATGCCGCGACAGACAGTTGTACTCATCAAAATGCACCGATCCTCGGGCAATTTCTTTATCAGCCTGGATATTATTAAAAATTAAGCGAGCTTTGTCATTAGTACCCTGTATTAAAACAAGATTGAGCTCGGTCATCAAACCAATCAGGGGTAAATCTGCAATTTCTTTTGCCTGTTTCAGATAGTTTCCTGCCAAATTTACTTGATTCTGACGTATTGCACATCTCGATAGATTTATTTGCACAGATTGACGTTTCAATAAGCGACTTTTGTCTGCTTTTTCAAACGCGTCACAAGCCTCTACCCAACGTTGCTTTAAACCTAACAAGACGCCGTAGTTATTCCAGATAAAATCATCATCTGGATATTTCTGCAGTGCCTTGTTATGTACAGCCAGCGCCTTATCATGCGACTCAACACTCAACCAATACAGGCTTACTAATCGCCAATAGTCTCTATCTTGATCAGCCATGCGAACTTGGTCAAGCTGCTTCTTCGCCAACTCCCATTGCCCTAGCAAAAGATGGGCTTGGACCATCAAAAGCCGCTTAGAATCAGATACTGAGGGCGATGGTGGGGGAACAGCCTTATAGGCACAAGAAGAAATCAACACACAACAAAATAAAAATGGCAAAAAATACAATTGCATACAGACATCCTTGTCTAAACTAAATCAAATAATTAACTTTTCACTTCACGCAGCTCTATGTATTTCTGACTACGACGTGTTTTATCATGGAAATCACCAACCAATTGACCACAAGCTGCATCGATATCATCGCCTCGAGTGGTTCTAACCGTCACCGTGTAACCAGCATCCGCTAAAATCTTCTGAAAACGACGCGTACGGTTGTTAGATGGCTTTTCATAACCTGAATGAGGAAACGGATTAAATGGGATCAAGTTGATCTTACATTCCAAATCTTTAAGCAACTCAGCGAGTTCCTCTGCCTGCTCTTCATTGTCATTCACACCAGACATCAGGGTATATTCGATGGTTATGTGACGCTTATCAGGCAAGTTTGCCAAGTAAAATTGACACGCTTCCAACAGCTCAGCAATCGGGTATTTTTTATTAATGGGCACGAGCTCATTACGTAAAGCATCGTTTGGCGCATGCAATGAAATCGCCAAAGACACATCTGTACGCTTTACTAACTCATAAATTTTAGGCACAACCCCAGATGTACTCAATGTAACGCGACGCTTAGACAGACCGTAAGCATGATCGTGCATCATCAGAATCATTGCATCCACAACCGGCTCGAAATTCATCAAAGGCTCGCCCATTCCCATCATGACCACGTTGGTAACACGACGAGGGCCATTTGGATCCATAGGACCAAAAGACTTAATCGCAATCCACACCTGACCGATAATCTCCGCGGGTGTTAAATTCCGGTTAAAACCTTGCTTACCTGTCGAGCAAAAGCTGCAATCCAAAGAACAACCTACCTGTGAAGACACACACAAGGTGGCTCTGTCACCATCTGGAATCAATACAGTTTCAACGCAGTCGTTTTTGCCACCTTCCGTACGAATAATCCATTTACGCGTACCATCAGTAGAAATATTCTGCGATACCACCTCAGGGCCACGAATTTCACAAATTTGTTCCAGCTTTGCACGCAACACCTTACTGACATCCGTCATTTCTTCGAAGCTTTCAGCGCCTTTCTGATGAATCCATTTAATGACTTGAGTGGCACGAAATTTTTTCTCGCCAATGGATTCAAAAAATTCAATCAGCTTGTCAGGGGATAAACCTAAAAGGTTTACTTTCTTGATGTCAGTCATAATTCAATATCGCTTGCTGTAGGTAGCATTAAGTGTAAACGAAAAAAGCCTCTGAAAAGAAAAGTCTTTTCAGAAGCCTCTGTAAAAAAGCGGGCTCGCGCCCGCTTTTACAAAATAGATCGGACATAAAGGTCCTAGCTGTCAATTACTTACCGAAAAAGTAAGCAATTTCACGTGCAGCAGATTCAACAGAATCAGAACCGTGAACCGCGTTTGCATCAATAGATGTTGCGTAATCTGCACGCAACGTACCAGCTGCTGCGTCTTTAGGGTTAGTTGCACCCATAAGTTCACGGTGACGAAGAACAGCGCCTTCACCTTCAAGAACAGACACAACAACAGGACCAGAAGTCATGAAGGCAACCAAATCTTTGTAGAAAGGACGCTCTTTGTGCTCAGCGTAGAAACCACCCGCCAATTCGTCGTCTAGTTGAATCATTTTTGCTTCAACGATTTTGAAACCAGCACGCTCAAAACGCGTGTAGATTTCGCCGATTACGTTTTTCGCAACAGCATCAGGCTTGATGATAGATAGAGTGCGTTCTAACGCCATGATATAACTCCAAATTAAATTTAAAGGGACGATGCTTTCTGCATGGTCCGGGACTTAAAAGTTCAGCGCGCGTATTATACGCATCAATTCGTTAAAATTGTACGATCAAACCAATATTATTTATCTTAATAAGAATAAAAGCTTGGGTTCTGACATTTAAGCAACAGATCGGAGCCGACTGACGGCATTTTTAATGGTTTCAGCAGCAAAATCCACATCTTCCTCGGTCGAAAAGCGGCCGACTGAAAGGCGCAATGAACTGTGCGCCAAATCATCGGCTAGACCAATCGCACGCAAAACATACGATGGTTCCAAGCTAGCCGAAGTACAAGCCGAACCAGAAGAGACCGCAATATCACTCAAAGACATTAACAACACTTCCCCGTCCACACCCGAAAAGCCAACATTCAACACACCTGCGACTCGCTGATCTGAGTCACCATTCAGATGCACACCAGACAACTCACTTAAAGAAGACCACAAGCGCTCACGCAGCGCTTTAATACGCGCGCAATCTTGTGCCATTTCCTCAGCCGCTAAACGGAAAGATTCGCCCATACCAACGATCTGATGGGTAGCTAAGGTACCAGAGCGCATTCCCCGCTCATGACCGCCACCATGTATTTGCGCCTCTAATTTCACTTTTGGCGAACGACGTACGAACAAAGCACCAATGCCTTTTGGACCATAAGTTTTATGAGCCGTAAGCGACATCAAATCCACATTCATGGCATTCACATCGATCTCAACTTTACCAGTCGTCTGCGCCGCATCCACATGTAAAAATACACCACGAGGTCGAGTTAATGCACCAATCGCCGCGATATCCGTCAGCACACCAAGCTCATTATTACCATGCATCAAAGAGACTAAAATGGTGTCTTCACGAAGCGCTTCTGCAACCTGACTCGGCGAAATCACACCATGAGCATCGGGTTGCAAATACGTCACTTCAAAGCCTTCTTTTTCAAGTTGCTTACAAGGGTCCAAAACCGCCTTATGCTCAATCATAGACGTAATAATATGGCGTCCCTTTTGACGATAAGCCTGCGCCACACCTTTGAGTGCCAAATTATTGGCTTCTGTCGCACCAGAGGTCCAAACAATCTCACGAGAGTCCGCGTTAATTAAACTCGCCACCTGCAACCTAGCTTCTTCGACCGCTTCCTCGGCACGCCAGCCAAAAAGATGCGAGCGCGACGCTGGATTACCGAAATTACCATCCTGCGTCAAACACGCCATCATTTTTTCAGCCACTCTTGGGTCAACGGGTGTGGTAGCAGAATTATCTAGGTAAACCGGGGTGTTCATTTAACGCTCTCCAATAAAAAATAAAACGACTGCTTTTTTACCATTAACACTAAGCAGCTGCCTGCGCGATGCCTTTTATGCGACCAACAATGGAACGCAAGCCATTGCCACGAGTTGGGCTTAGGTGTCTTTCAAGATCCAACGCTTCAAAATAGGCTGTAATATCGAAATCTAAAATTTCTTGTGGCGTTTTATGGTCCAGTGCAGCCAATACCAAACCAAGCAAACCACGAACAATAATCGCATCACTATCTACTAAAAACGTTAGTACTTCGCCTTTAGTCGCATCCTGCTCACTGCCTGGCTGAATCCAAACGCTACTCTGACAGCCCTTCACCAAGCGTTCCGGCGTTCGCAACGCCTCATCGAATGCAGGCAAAGATTTACCCAGATCAATGATGTACTTGTATTTGTCTTCCCAATCGTCAAAAAACGACAGATCGTCCACGATATCTTCTGTACTAGGTAAAGCCATGACCACCCTCTTTGTTTGCACTAAGCCTATTAAAACAAAAACGGCATTGGCAAAGCACCAAGGCCGTTTCTTATTGTATTCGATTTTAACCGATGACCGAAGCACTCAAAAGAAAGGTATTAGAAGAAAAGACCGGCTTCTAATTGTGCTTCTTCACTCATCATTTCTCGCGACCAAGGCGGATCAAACACGAGATCGACTTTAACGGAATCCACATTTGGCACTTTGGCAACGCGATATTTTACATCTCCCACCAACACAGGCCCCATACCACAACCCGGCGCAGTCAACGTCATATCAATCAAAACAGACTTAGCCTCTTGGTCAAGCGTCACTTTATACACCAAACCTAAGGACACCAAGCTGATAGGAATCTCTGGATCGTAGATGGTATCCAATGCCTGCCAAACTTGGTCCTTACTGATTTCCCCGGTACCAAGATCTTCAAAATCTAAAATTTCTGGTTGCTGACCAATGGCTTCAGCATCAGTGCCATCAATGCGCAGCATATTACCTTGCCAGGTGACGGTATAGTTACCACCCAAGCTCTGATTAATTGTAATAAACTGACCTTCTGGAATGCTAACCGGCTCACCGCTCGGCACTCGTCGCGCTGGACACGCGCGATTTGTTACTACCATTTTTTGCATGAAGTTAACTCACACTAAAGCTTTCGCCACAGCCGCATTCTGCTACAACGTTAGGGTTTTTAAACTTCACGACTTCGTTAACACCTTCGCGCACCAAATCAATCTCTGTGCCTTTCAGCATAGCAACAGAGTGCGAATCTACCGCGAGAGTCACATTACCAAACTCAAGAACGGTATCTTCCAAAGCAGCGGCATCAACAATATCTAGCACATAAGAAAAGCCTGTACAGCCACTTTCTTTGGTACTTAATCGAATCAGCTTGCCAGGTTGCTTTGTCAATTTTGAGGCAAAATATTTCTGCGCAGAAGCGGTTAAAGACACGCTAGAGACAGGATCAAACGTTGTTACTGTCATTGAAACCTCCTATGCCAACATTGTTCGCACTTTTTTCAGTGCCACAAACAAAGCATCAACTTCATCTAATGTATTATAAATTGCAAACGATGCTCGCGCGGTACCAGGAACATTAAAACGCGCCATCAAAGGCTGAGCACAATGATCACCTGTACGCACAGCAATCCCCTGACGATCCAGTAGAAAACCGATATCAGCTGGGTGCCCCTGATCCATCACAAAGCTCAACACGCCGATTTTGTCTTTGGCCGTGCCAATGATGGTTAAGCCGTCAAATTGCTCTGCAAGCTCAGTTGCCCGATCCAGTAGTGCTTTTTCATGGGCCGCAACCGCTTCTTGATCTAACGCACTAAACCAACGAATGGCTTCGCCCAAAGCAATGACATCACCCACATTAGGCGTGCCAGCCTCAAAACGATAAGGCAACACATTCCAAGTGGCGTCTTGCAACGTCACCGTAGAGATCATCTCGCCACCGGTCCGCCAAACAGGCCAAGTCGATAACACGGACTCTTTGCCCCACAGCACACCAACCCCCATTGGCCCGTAAATTTTATGGCCTGAAAAGACATAAAAATCACAGCCGATATCTTGTACATCAACCCAACCATGAGCCGCCCCTTGCGCACCGTCCACCAAAACTAAAGCACCAACCTGTTTAGCTTGCGCTGTCATTTCTTTAATGGGGTTCACTGTACCCAACGCGTTAGACACATGAGGAAAAGCAACAAAACGTGTTCGCTCGTTCAACATAGCGCCATAAGCCACTTGATCTAGCTCGCCTTCATCTGTGACGGGAACCGTTCTTAGAATTGCACCAGATGCCTTACAAGCTTGCTGCCAAGTGACTAGATTGGCATGATGCTCCATTCCAGTAGCAACTACTTCATCACCAGTAGACAGTAACTGACTCAGTCCGTTGGCAACAATATTAATGCCTTCTGTCGTGCCAGTAGTCCAAATGACCTCTTCACGTTTCGGCGCATTCATGAAGTTTTTTACGATGTCGCGCGCATCCTCAAAGCGACGTGTCGCTTCATCTGCAAGACGATGAGCACCACGATGCACATTAGAATTGCATGTCGTGTAGTAATCTACCAACGCATCAATCACACATTGTGGCTTTTGCGTGGTCGCCGCATTATCGAGATAAATCAGTGGATTTCCATCAATAACACGCTTCAAGATCGGAAATTGCTCGCGGATAGCCGCTACATCAAAACTCATTCGATTCTCGCTTATTTCACTTCCATCTGCGCAAAACGCTCGCGAATAATAGGACGAACCCATTCCGCTAGGGCCGCATTTGGCATTAAATCAATCAGCTCGTTAATAAAACCAAAGTTAAGCATCACTTGCGCCTTCGAACGGCTCACACCGCGAGTCTGCAAATAATACAAAGCTTGCTTATCAATCTGAGCAACCGTTGCACCATGAGCACACTTTACGTCGTCTGCGTAAATTTCTAGCTCTGGTTTGGTATTAATCTCGGCTTTATCGGATAGTAATAAGTTGCGATTATTGAGCTCAGCCAAGGTTTTCTGTGCATCACGGTGAATGTGAATACGGCCATTGAAAATAGCGCGAGCGCGATCGGCGACGATACAACGAACATTCTCTTCAGTTTTGCCATTTGGCATCGCGTGCTCGACAGTCGCATGCAGATCAAATAGCTCCTTTCCGTCCAACAAATACATCGCATTCAGTTTGGCATCGGCAAACTCACCCGCGTGAATAATATCGGTATCCAAACGGGATAACTCACTACCAAAACCAATGATGGTGCTGTGCATTTTGGCATGATCATGCAAGTTAAAATGACTTCCGCCGATTGCCACATTGCTACCTGTTTGCAGAGCAAAACGATAATGCTCTAAATGCGCCTTGGCTGCGATATCGTATTCTACAAACGCAGTATTTAAACTATCACCCTGCGCCTGCACATCTTCAATCACGGTTAACTTAGATCCCGCCCCTAAGACAACTTGCACACGTGTATGAGATTCTGAACCTTGACTCAGCAAAGTACTAATACGGACTGGCTGAGCAATTTCAACGCCTTCAGCCACAGACACAACGACGATATCTTGTGCTAGAGCATCGTTAATCAAACCAAAAATGTGTCGTTCTGGCTTAATCGTCGAAAACGCATTGAGTGCATCGGCTTGCTGCGCTGAATTCAAATCACCACCTAAGGCGATAGACAAACCTTCAGGCAAGCTTGCTGGCAAGTGTGCTTTGTCAAATTGACCATTCACAAACACCAGCTCTATTGCAGACAAATCGTCAATAGCAAGCGGCGACAAGTCAGCCATATCGCCTGTTGGCTTAGCTGTTGAACGCTCTACTGGACGCAGCGGTGTATAACGCCAAGCCTCAGTTTTGCGTGTGGGCCATTTGGTATTAGCTAAAAGATCAAGCGCATGCGCTCGCTTTGGGGTCAGCCAATCATTAATACCTTGCGCTCGAGCAATGGCGCTTTCTAACCATTCACTCATGAATTACCCCTCAAATTCGTCTTCAACTGGCTCTTTTTGCAACCAAGAGTAACCTTGAGCTTCTAACTCAAGCGCAAGGGATGCATCACCGCTCTTAACGATTTTACCGTCAGACAATACGTGCACAAAATCAGGCTTAATGTAATCCAAAAGACGCTGGTAATGGGTCACAACAATAAAGCTACGATCCGCTGAGCGTTGGCTGTTCACACCTTCTGCGACTATCTGTAATGCGTCGATGTCCAAACCTGAGTCTGTTTCATCAAGGATGCAAAGCTTTGGCTTAAGCAATAACATCTGCATTAACTCATTACGCTTTTTCTCGCCGCCAGAGAAACCTTCATTCACACCACGCTTCAAAAAAGCCACTGGCAAGTTAACTTGTTTACAAGCTGCCTTAGCTTCTTTCAGGAAATCCGCCGAGGTAATGGCTTCTTCACCACGAGCCTGACGCTGCGCATCAACGGATGCTTTTAAAAATTCTAAGTTGCTGACACCTGGAATCTCGACAGGGTATTGGAATGCCAAAAACAAGCCAGCACGAGCACGGTCTTCCGTTTCCATTTCAAGCAAATCTTCACCATCAAGAGTGACGCTACCACTGTCTACGCTGTAACCATCACGACCTGAAAGAACATAACCTAAGGTACTTTTACCGGCACCGTTTGGCCCCATGATTGCATGCACTTCACCGGGTTTGATATCTAGATCTAACCCTTTGATGATTTGTTTTTCTTCAACACTGGCGTGCAAATCTTTTATCGTCAACAAACTGTTGGTGTTCGACATCTTTAATAATTCCTTAACCTACTGAGCCTTCAAGGCTTATTTCTAGTAATTTGCCCGCTTCGACGGCAAATTCCATTGGCAATTCTTTAAATACTTCTTTGCAGAAGCCATTCACAATCATGGAGACGGCTTTTTCAGGGTCAAGACCACGCTGACGACACAAGAACATCTGCTCATCACTGACTTTAGACGTGGTTGCTTCGTGCTCGATGATGGCTGACGGGTTACGACTTTCGACATACGGAAAAGTATGTGCACCACACTGATCACCAATCAACAAGGAGTCGCACTGAGTGAAATTACGTGCGCCTTCGGCACCAGGATTCATACGTACAAGACCACGGTAGCTATTGTTACTTCGGCCTGCAGAGATCCCCTTAGAAATGATAGTAGACTTGGTATTCTTACCAATGTGGATCATCTTAGTGCCGGTGTCGGCTTGCTGACGACCACGCGTCAAAGCAACTGAGTAGAACTCGCCTACACTGTTATCACCTTTCAAAATACAGCTTGGGTACTTCCAAGTCACAGAAGAGCCTGTCTCTACTTGCGTCCAAGAGATTTTAGCGTTGGTATGACAAATACCGCGCTTGGTTACAAAGTTGTAAATACCACCTTTGCCGTTTTCATCACCTGGATACCAGTTTTGTACGGTTGAGTATTTGATCTCAGCGTTATCCATAGCAACCAATTCAACAACAGCGGCATGTAACTGATTTTCGTCACGCTGAGGCGCTGTACAACCTTCAAGGTAACTCACATGACTACCTTCATCGGCGATAATCAAAGTACGTTCGAATTGACCTGTATTTTGTTCGTTAATACGAAAATAAGTCGACAACTCCATAGGACAGCGAGTGCCTTTAGGAATATAAACAAAAGAACCATCCGTAAACACAGCACAGTTCAACGCGGCATAATAATTGTCTTTCTTAGGAACGACACTGCCAATGTACTTTTTAACAAGATCTGGGTATTTATGAAGTGCCTCAGAAATTGGACAAAAAATAACCCCCGCTTCTTCTAGCTTTTCACGGAATGTTGTCACCACGGATACGGAGTCAAACACCGCGTCAACCGCGATACCAGCCAACATCTGCTGTTCAATTAGAGGAATGCCAAGTTTCTCATAAGTACGCAGTAATTCAGGATCAACTTCATCCAAAGACTTAGGTTTGTCCTTCATACTCTTTGGTGCCGAATAGTAAGAAATGGACTGGAAATCAATTTTTGGATAATCGACTAACGCCCACTCAGGCTCTTCCATTTCTAACCATTCACGAAATGCACTTAGGCGCCATTCGAGCATCCATTCAGGCTCGCCTTTCATTTCAGAAATACGTCGGATAACATTTTCATCCAAACCAGGCTCAAAGGTTTCTGATTCCACATCAGACACAAAACCTGCTTCGTATTCCCGTGCCAGCGCCTTATCTATCTGCTCAGTCATATAAAAACTCACTCAATTATAGCCACTAACGCACCGTGAATCGGCACATTAAGCTCTACTAATGTATTCTTTATTTAATCAACAATGGCCGCGCTAATTTTGTCATTTTCAGAAAAACGCTTTCGGCTCTCAAGGTCTTGTCGCTCAGCCACTTGACGTACATCGTTGCGACGCACTAGCTGTTCTAAGCTAATTTGATTTAAAAAATCGTGTATTTGATCGCTTAAATCACACCATAAATGATGGGTAAGGCAAGTATTACCGCTCTGACAATCGCTACGGCCTTTACATCCCGTCGCGTCTACCGACTCATTAACAGCATCGACTATTTGCGCAACAAAAATATCATGGTGAGAGCGGCTCAGACGATAACCGCCACCAGGACCTCGAACACTGTTTACCAATGCTTTCTTACGGAGCTTAGAAAATAACTGCTCCAGATAAGATAATGATATTCCCTGTCGATTCGAAATATCCGACAAGGACACAGGTCCTTTATCCGAATGCAATGCCAAATCAAGCATGGCGGTTACCGCATAACGACCTTTTGTTGTCAGGCGCATAAACTATCCACTTTAGATTATTCTGTAAGTATGAATAGTACACAAAACCTACTGTTTTGATCAAGTATTTACCCGACTATTTTAGTAGGTTATTAGTCCCTCTTACCACGCGGCCATATTTTACGTGTACTGGGACAAAAACTAAACCGCTGAATACAATTCTAAAGTACATCCTAAAAATCGCTCAAAACCACCACTAGGCCCTGCAGGACAATAATCATGCAAAACAAAACCGAGCAACCAAAAGCAAGTAGAAAAAACGTGTTCTTTTCACACAAAAAAGCACACTATTAAATCCGTATACGACAGCTGTCAGGAGAGCGGATTATGCCACAAAAACCTATAGCCGAAAAAAAAACAGAAGTAGAAGTCGCACCGCAAAAAAACAAAATGCCTATAGTAGCGTTGTTGTTGTGTTTTTTAGCCAGTGTTGCCGTTTCTTCAGGAGTGACCTATTTCCTACTTCAATCCCAAGAAGACATCGAAACCATCACCAAATTGGGAGCGCATGAGGAGCAATTATCAAAAATACAGGAAACACTCACGCAACAGGATATGAAGATAAAAGCCATCGAAGCACAAAATGAAACCTTAAAGCTGTATTTAAGACACAGCAGTGCAACAGCGCTAAAAAACATCTTAATCAACCAAGAACAAAACATTCAGGCTTACCTAAAAGTCATGAAATCCGCCATGAGCGACTTATCAGCACTCAGCCCTAGAACAACAGACTGGAATGACGAGTATCAATATCAGCTAGACTTGGCCTTAAAAGGCAGCATAAAAAGAGAAGATTTATTGAAGTTACTCAAAACAGGGGAGCCAAATGACAAAGCCCCTCAATGAAGAGGGGCTTTTTCTACAGACTTAACAACAAGACGTTATAATTATTATAATGAATTGAATAAAACTAAAGTTTCGTGGCCAAAATGGTGCCTTGCTTTATGGCTCGCTTGGCATCCAATTCTGAGGCCACGGCAGCCCCTCCAATAAAATGCACAGGCCGATCTAAGCTTTCACCCAGCGTCTTATTCGGCAATTGACCTGCGCAAATCACCACGTTGTCAACCTCTAAACATTGCGGTTTTCCGGACACCAACAAGTGCAACCCTTGATCATCAATCTGTTGATAATCGCAATCTGCGATCATGGTCACACCTTTCTTTAACAACTCGGTACGATGAATCCAACCTGTCGTTTTCCCAAGGTTAGCGCCCACTTTCGACGCTTTGCGCTGAAGCAAAAAAACTTCTCGTGATGCTGGAGCAAATTCTGTCTTAACACCATCAACGCCCCCTCTTGCATGAAACGTCATATCAACCCCCCACTGTTTCATAAATCCTTCGATACTTCGTGAAGAATGATTAGGGTCATGAATCAAATATTCACTGATGTCAAAGCCTATACCACCTGCCCCTATTACGGCGACACGCTTACCCACAGCACAGCCATTCATAACATCCAAATAACTTAATACTTTCGGATGATCGATACCATCAATCTCCAAGTCTCGTGGCACAATGCCAGTCGCGAATACCAGTTCATCAAAATCGTACTGCGATAATAATTGCTCATCTACTTGAGTATTAAGCAACAGCTTAACCCCTGTCAGCTCTAACTGACGTTTAAAGTAGCGTAAGGTTTCGAAGAACTCTTCTTTTCCTGGAATACGCTTAGCGATATTAAACTGACCACCAATTTCGCTAGCCGCATCAAACAAAGTCACATCGTGACCTCGCTTTGCAGCAGTAGTTGCAAATGCCAAACCAGCAGGCCCAGCACCAATTACGCCAATCCGTTTTACGGTTTCAGCGGGCAGAATAAGCAATTCTGTCTCATGGCACGCCCTTGGGTTCACCAGACACGAGGTCATCTTATGATCAAAAACATGATCTAAACACGCTTGATTACAACCAATACAGGTATTGATCTCATCCGCTCTATTTTGCTCAGCCTTCACCACAAACTCAGGATCGGCCAAAAAAGGCCTTGCCATCGAAATGAGATCTGCATCACCACGAGCTAAAACGGCCTCTGCCACCTCGGGCATATTAATGCGGTTCGAGGTAATTAAAGGTACATTCAGTGACGCTCTAAGCTTAGCAGTTACCCAAGTAAAAGCCGCCCTTGGTACTTTTGTTGCAATAGTAGGTATCCTTGCCTCATGCCAACCTATACCTGTATTGATAATACTGGCTCCCGCTTCCTCTATACCTAATCCCAATGCAACTACCTCTTCAAGCGTGCTCCCTTGCTCTACCAAATCCAACATAGATAAACGATAAATAATGATAAAGTTCTCACCCACAGCGGCACGAACACGACGCACAATTTCTAATGGCAGACGGATACGATTACTATAATCTCCTCCCCATCCATCCTCACGCTGATTGGTACGAGAAACAATAAATTGATTAATTAAGTATCCCTCGGACCCCATAACTTCAACGCCATCGTATCCCGCTTTTTGAGCTAACACCGCCGCACTTACAAAGTCATCGATTTGCAAAGCAATCTCTTCGTCAGTTAATTCATGGGGGATAAAAGGGTTAATCGGAGCCTGCAATGCCGATGGCGCGACCAATTTAGGATTATAAGCATACCGACCTGTGTGCAAAATTTGCATGCATATCTTGCCTCCTTCTGCATGAACAGCCTCGGTTACTTGACGATGATTAGCCACATCCTGCTCACTAACCATTAGTGCCGCTCCTGCGTATACGCCTCCCTCTGCATTTGGACCAATACCACCTGTCACAATCAAAGCCACCCCACCCCGAGCACGTTCCGCATAAAACACCGCCATACGCGCAAAACCGCCTTTGACCTCTTCTAGCCCTAAATGCATAGAGCCCATAATGATGCGATTCTTCAACTGAGTAAAACCAAGATCTAATGGCTGAAAAAGATGTGGGTAGGATGATGGACTCATAATGTGGCTCACTTTGTTTATTATTTTGGCGATTGCAGCTGCCCGCATGCAATTTTGACACTGTCAAGATAGATATTCATTTTGACATTGTCAAGATACAAGTATTTAATCAGCCCATGTCGACACTTAAAACACAATATCACCACGGCGATCTAACCAAATCTTTACTAGAATCCGCCTCTTTAATTATCAAAGAACAAGGCGTAGAAAGCCTCAGCATGCGTAAACTTGCAGACACGGTTGGTGTTTCAAGAACCGCGCCTTATCATCATTTCAAAGATAAAAACGCACTGCTTTGTGCACTTGCAGAACAAGGCTTTCATGAACAAGAACACATGCTTCGTGCTTTAAGAGCGCAAAGCAACACGGCAACCGAAGGCTTTAAAAAATACGTTCATATTTATTTGGAATATGCACTTCAGCATAACGAAGTTTATGATCTGATGTATGGCAGAACACTATGGAAAGCAGGCAATCCAAGCGATTCATTAAAAGCCGCATCAAAACAAACTTTTAAAGCATGGATTGATTGGGTGGAAGAATTACAAAAGCAAAATGTCCTACCAAACAACAACACACCGCTCAAAATAGGTCAAACCACTTGGGCTAGCTTACATGGACTTGCTCGACTATTTATAGATGGTATCTACCTAGGTACGGAAGACTTACCTGATATGATTGAACAGATGATTAAAAACCTCTGTTCAACCAGCGCCTAAATTGGATCGCGTATTAGACAATAATTGTTCTTTTCTTAATCGCTTAATATCCCTATGACTCAAATACAGCAATGGCATAATCACAAAAAGCGATCCGACAAAAACACCTAGATCGGGCGCTTCACCAAAGATCCACCAACCTAGCAAAAAAGCGAAAATCAAACCGGAATATTCAGCACTCGTGACCTGGCTTGAAGCAACATAACGGTACCCAACCAAACAGGATACACTGTATAGAATCGAACACACCGAAGACAATGCAGAATACATTAATACTTCAACTTGAAACGCCGCCCCTTCCCAAAGAGCCAATCCCCCTGCTAACGGCAAAGCAAAGAGCTGGGTAATTAACAGACCATAAAGCATATCTTGATTTTGGGGCAAGCGCTTAATTAACAAACTGTTTGTCGCAAGGACAACCGCAAACAGGATCGCACTGATCATCCCAGAACTAATCTCTGTCGGCCTTAAGATAACCAGAATGCCAATAAATCCCAAAACAGCTGCACACACCACATCCATTGTCAGGCGCTCTTTATAAAAAAAAGCCCCCAACAGCATAATAAAAATAGGAGCGGTATAGAACACAGCATTAGCCGTCGCCAATGACAGTTCAGCCAAAGAAAGAACCAGCAAAACAGCTGCCAAGACCCACATATTACCGCGGATAAAATGTAGCTTCATCCCTAAAAAAGCAGAGGATTTTGAATAACGGCGGAAGCGAAACGCGACAATAGGGCAAAGAATGAGACACATAAAAACCGCGCGCAAAAACGTAAACTGAAAAATAGCCACATCTGCGCCTGCCATTTTAATAAAAGTATCACACAAGGTAGCAAAAAAACTGCCTAGAACTAAAACAAAAATAGCACTGCTCACGGTTCGACCCGACACGTAATTCCCCTCAAAAGCATTTAAATTCAAAGTAGCTTAGTAAGTTTACATCATTAGATAAAGTGATATATTTTAAGTTAGTATTAGTTATTTGGATAATAAAATGACACCGCCTTTGAAATCCCTTCCAGTTTTTGAGACAGTTGCTCGCCTCAACAGCTTTTCACTGGCTGCTAATGAACTCAATGTCAGCCAAAGCGCTGTATCTCATCAGATAAGGATCCTTGAAAACTACTTGGGGGAAAGCCTTTTTCATCGACAAGGTAGAAACCTAGAGCTCACTAAAGAAGGTAAGCAGTATTTAGATGCTATCAGTAGCTCACTGCTGCAAATAACCGAAGCCACAAATCGCCTGAAAGGAGTGCACAAAACGCAGATAAGGCTGGCTGTTTACAGCTCGTTTGCCGTCTACTGGCTAATACCTAGGTTGCCCGAACTTAAACGCCTACACCCAAGCCTAGAACTTAGTATTGAAATGAGCCATAACTCTCCTGATCTGTCAGATAGAACGGCAGACTTCTTTATTACCGTAGAAAAAGAGAAGAGAGGCTTTTTATTTGAACCTTTGTATGAAGAGGAACTGTTTCCGGTATGCAGTTATCAATTTTTTGAGGTGATTAAAAACCGACTAAATATCACTTCAACAGAAGAGCTACATAGCCAACTAAGCACAAATCCTAGCTTATTAGCACACTTTCCCCTCATCACGTCATACAGTATCTATGACCGGCATACAGAAGACTGGAGAAGATGGTTTGCAAACCAAAAACAGCCATTACCAAGTACAATACAATTCCATCGCTTTAGTCACCTGATGCTAGCTTATGAAGCCGCTAAACATTCACTTGGCATTGCACTGGTAAACGACTATATGATGAATGAAAAATATGAAGAGACGCCACTCACTCGACTACCATGCAACGCATTTAAAACAGGCGACAACTTTCATCTCGCTTATAAAGAAAGTCGCAAAAATGAAGAGGCAATCAGACATTTAAAGTATTGGCTGAAAGAAGAGGCTAATTCCTTATCTCGGTTTTAACCAACAGACTTTCCTGTATACAACAACGCCCTCCTTCCTCTTAGGGTATTATGCCATATACCCTAAGCCTTGTCGGGGTAAAACCGCAACCTGAACCAAAAAAGGTCGGCCTTCAGGCCGTCAGAAGAGCTTTCCTTGAGATAAAAAATCCTGACAGAGTTAGCTATCAGGGCTTCTTAATATAAAGCTTGACAATATTTATGCTCTTGCGGGACTCTCACTGTACACC